>QFCE01002815.1_pt1 | contig 734688 bp, 668 predicted proteins | sample 5346091 | NCBI WGS metagenome assembly QFCE01 (sample SAMN09062252, study PRJNA434731) | Human gut metagenome, whole genome shotgun sequencing project. | isolation source: stool timepoint A chromium assembly | host: Homo sapiens | collected 2015 | reverse complement strand
ATTGTTTGCAAAGGTGCGTACTGGTCAGGTTCGTGTGCTGATGGGCAGTACACAGAAAATGGGAGCCGGAACAAACTGCCAGGATCGCTTGGTGGCGCTTCATCACTTGGATGTGGGCTGGCGTCCATCTGATATGACCCAGCGAAATGGTCGAATTATCCGTCAGGGCAATCAAAACAAGGAGGTTCAGATCTATCAGTATGTAACCGAGGGAACTTTTGATGCGTATCTTTATCAGACACTGGAAAACAAGCAAAAATTCATTTCTCAGATTATGACCTCGAAATCGCCTGTCCGTTCCTGTGATGATGTAGACGAGCAAGCTCTGTCCTATGCCGAAATTAAGGCTCTGTGTGCCGGGAATCCGTTGATTAAAGAAAAAATGGACTTGGACATTGATGTGGCAAGGCTTAAGGTTCTAAAAGCTGACCATCAGAGCCAGCAGTATCGCATGGAAGATAAACTCCTGAAATACTTCCCTGCGGAGATTGAAAGGCAGACAGGCTATATTCGTGGATTTGAAGCAGACATCCAAACGGTTACAACTCATCCGCAGATTGTGGAAGGATTCTGCGGTATGGAAATTTTGGGCAAGCACTATATGGAAAAAGAGGATGCCGGTGAAATGATTCTTGCCGCCTGCAAGGAGATGAAAGCGACCGAGCCAATCCCTCTTGGCAGTTATCGTGGTTTTCAGATGGAACTTTCCTTTGATAGTTTCCGGCATGACTTTGATATTACCCTGAAAGGCGCTGTAAGCCATCGTGTATCGCTTGGAACTGATGCTAGGGGAAATATCATCCGACTGGATAATGCCCTCTCCAGCATCCCTGAGAAGCTGGAGAAAGCCCATGAACAGCTCACCAATCTTCAAAATCAGCAGGAAGCGACCAGAGCGGAACTAGGAAAACCCTTCCCACAGGAAGCGGAGCTTGCTGAAAAAAGTGCTCGTCTGGCAGAACTGGATGCGGCTCTTAATATGGAGGACTCCATGCCGGAGCGTGAGGAAGCAGAACAGGCAGATAAACCTTCTGTGCTGGCAGATCTGAAAGCCAAGTCAGAGCATATTCCTCCATATCGAGCATCTGGTGGGCGTGAGGAGGTGCTGTAATGGGCAGACGGGACCAGGATGTTCACTTCCTGGCATCGAAAGAGGAAGTACAGCGAATCCATGAAAAAATGGATGAGCTAGGTATCCGGAGCATGGGGGCATATCTTAGGAAGATGGCTCTGGATGGATACTGCATCAACCTGGATTTACAGGATGTGAAAGAGCTGGTTTCCCTTCTGAGAAGATGCAGCAACAACCTGAATCAGTATGCTAAAAGAGCCAATGAAACCGGCAATATTTATGAGTCGGACATCAGGGATTTGCAGGAACGATTGGAGGAAATCTGGACAGACATGAAGGAGGTGCTGGTGTGCCTGTCCAGTATTCAGTAATCATAAAAATGGGCTGTGGCAAGAAAATTGCCGCAGCCGTACATATTGACATCATTGTGTTTTATTTTTCAAAACAGTATAATGAAGATAAGAAAGGGGTGTGTTTCTATGAGGTTTCTGAAATTTGTAGGGAAAATGGTCTTAAAGCTGGTTGCGTTGCCTGTGCTGTTCGTATTAGGTCTGATTTGCCTTCTGGCAAAACTTGTCGTGAATGTTTCTTCCTTTGCCATAGGAGCACTGATCTTATATATTCTTGGTTGCTGCATTTACTGCGTTTTTCAATCTCTGTGGTTGCAGCTTGGTCTATTGGTTGGAATTGGGCTGGCGGTTTATGCGGTGTTGTTCCTGTTTGTCCTGTTCCAAGAAATCGGAGAACATATCAAAGAAAACCTACGTGATTTTATCTTTTCATAAAATTACCAATAAGGCTGCCTGCGGGCAGTCTTATTTTTTGAGAGGATGGTGAGAAAATGGCAGCAACAAGACTGATTGCCCTTCATATTAACAAGGGAAAAACGGTAGCACAGTGTCTGGCAGATCGTACAGATTATTCCCAAAATGCTGCGAAAACAGAAGATGGAAAATATATCAGCTCTTATGAATGTGACCCCAAAACAGCCGATGAAGAATTTCTCCTGACCAAAAGACAATATCAGCATATCACAGGCAGACAGCAGAAAAATGACATCATTGCCTATCAGATACGCCAGTCATTTAAGCCGGGAGAGATTACTCCAGAAGAAGCCAACCAAGTCGGATATGAAACAGCAATGCGTTGGACAAAAGGAAAACACGCCTTTATCGTGGCGACACATATTGATCGTTCTCATATCCATAACCATATCATTTATAACTCCACTTCTCTGGACTGTACCCGTAAATTCAAGAACTTTTTTCTTTCCGGGCTTGCGGTTCAGCGATTAAGCGATATGGTTTGTATTGAGCATGGCTTATCAATTATAGAGCCAAAGCCATACCGGGAACGAGTCAAGAGAACGATCTATCCGAAAAAGCGTACCAAGCGTGATGAGCTGTGTGCGGCAATCGACCAGATATTAAAAAAGAAACCAAAAGATTTTTCGGATTTTGTTTTTCAGCTTTCAGAGCTGGGGTATGAATTTAAGGATGGAAAGCAACCGGCTTTCCGGCATAGTGGGGAGAAGCGATTTATTCGTCTGCGCTCTCTTGGAGAGGGATACAGTCAGGAGGATATAATTGCAATTCTGTCCGGTAAGTCTGTTCAGAAAGCATCCAGAGCAAGCAGGCAGGTTCATACTCAAAGAGAGTTTAATCTGCTGATAGATATTCAGGAAAAGATGGCAGAAGGTAAATCAGCGGGCTATGAGCGGTGGGCAAAGAAATATAACCGCAAAGAAGCTGCCCGAACGGTTTGCCTTTTGAAAGAAAAAGGCATCAGCAATTATGAAGAATTGACTGCCTTGACAGAACAGCTCAGTAGCCGCTTTGCAGAGCTATCTGATACTATTAAAGCCAATGAAAAAAGAATGGTTGAGATTGGAGCATTACAGACTCACATCAACAACTATTCAAGAACCAGATCGGTGTATGAAGCCTATCGCAAATCTGGATACAGCATAAAATTCTTTGAAGAACATCGAGAAGAAATCCAAATTCATAAAGCGGCAAAGAAGGCGTTCGATCAGCTTCCTGGTAAAAAGGTTCCTACTAGACAATCTTTGAATGAAGAGTATCATCGCCTTTTATCAGGAAAAAAGGAAGCTTATGCCGAGTACCGACAAGTGAAAAAGGATATGCAGGAATACTTGATTGCAAAACAAACTGTAGAACATATTCTTGGTATTGATCGGAAAAATAGGATTATAACGCAACAGCAAAATTTGGATTAGTATATTTTAAATTGTAGGACAAAAATGGGAAATCGTAAAAACCATAGCGTTTTAACGATTTCCCATTTTTATTCATAATAATGTTATTTAACGATAAAAGCATTTTCTTATTTTATCACCAAAATAGAAGGGACTTCTTGTGCATAAAAAGCAATTTACGAGAATTAACCCCACCGTAATGATATAAATAAGTACTAAGTGCTTTTCATAAAAAGTAGGATTAGCTATAAATGGAAACGGATTTATAATTGATTCTGTTTGGCAATTGATATTCCAATATAGCCAGAAAATACCAGAAAATCCATAACCAATATAAACGTTGCTAAAGATCGTACTAATTGTCATGGATATAGCTGATACAAACAAGCAACCACCTATCACGATTGCGATGGCATTTATTATAGAAATAGGTTCAGCAGACACTTCGCCTTGAAATTGCTGTATTATCCGAAAGATGATATTTTCTACAATAACAAAAATAATGAGAAGTGCCACTGTAATCAAATATCGTTCTACAAAAAATTTGATCGGTTTTTTATTTGTCAAATACATTATTTCTTCGGTATGACTTTCTTTATATAATAAGTTAATATCAGAAAAAAGAACAATACCTACGAATGGCATATAAATTGACGATACGTTTACAAAATCAAAATATGTTGGAACATACATGACCAACGGTATCAATATTACCAATATCAAACAGCTAATCCACTTTATAGGAGAATATAAAATTTTAAATTCATATTTCATATACTTATAACCTTCTTTAAATTAGTTCGTAGCTGCCGATAAACATTACATGACAGCAATAAAAATACAACGCCTAAAACTATATAAAAAGAGCGATTGACAATAAGAGAGCTTATGGTTATGGCATCGCCATCCAAGCGTATGATCGGATTCGCTAGTCTGATCCAACTACTAGTATCATTAAATACACCTGGTGTCATGTTGAATATAATATACAAAATATATATTGGAAATACAGCAACCACTTTTCTTATGAGTAACATAAGAAGCATTATCAAAGAACTAAAAAAGAAAGTAGTCGGCAATAGATATATAACGAAGTAACTGATAAATGGTGTATATAAAACATTATAGCCAGAACCAATAAAGCGAAATACACTAATAAGATTTAATATTAATCCAAACAGATATAGGTATAACATAAAAGGAATAAAAATCCCCAGATAACGATTAAGGATATATTTAGTCGGAGATAAGGGCTGCGCATAAACTACTTCATACATATTGCTTCGATAATCTCTAATAAGCAATAAAAGGAATAGTGGAAAAATCAAAAAGGCAGATATTCCTTGCACATAAGTAATATATTTCTCCATTAAAATAGGACTATATCCTTTTGTACCTAGTTCTGCTTGAATATTACTGTTTACTTCATCCACAGTACCCAACCGATTTCCAAATTGGCTTTTGCTTGCCATCAGCCAAGGAAATATATAGCTATTATCTTTCATAGCTAAATAAATGTCATCAAAGGTATAGTTATCATCTTTGAGCATTGTCAGTACCGGTTCAAATTCTTTTGCATTTTCATCAGATATAGTTCCAGCAGAGATCATTTGCTCCAAATACTGACTTGTCTTCTCTTTTAGCTCTTCGTCCGTGTTGGACACATCAATAAAATCTCGTTCACCAGCACGATCTAGTGCCTGTATATCGCTTTCGCTGTTCACTGGTATGTGGAAGACTTCACTCATTTGCGTAAAAGAGAATACTGTGAGCAACACTAAAGTGATGATAAATGGAAAGCTTGTAATTTGTTTTTTTGATTCAAACCATATTAGCTTAATAGCGTCCATCATTTTCCCCCCTTAATAGTTGTCAAATAAACATAGACTTCTTCTAATGTAGGCTTATATGGTATGCTGCTTGGCTCTGCATCATTTTCACATATTACACTAGCCCGTACTTGCGTATCATCTCGCTTAAAGGAAATCACCGTATGACTTTCTTCAAACTTGTGTAATTCATCTTTTGTATTGAATCTAGCCTCATAAATTTTCCCTTGCACTGACTTTAACAAATCTTCTATGCTGCCAGAGTATAGTAGTTTCCCGTTGTCCAGGATCGCCAACTTATCACATATATACTCTATATCTTCTATAATGTGAGTTGAGAATAAAACAGTATTCTTTTCAGCATATTCGTTTAACAATTTTCGTATTTTTATTCTCTCTTCAGGATCAACTCCTACAGTGGGCTCATCTACTATTAAAACTGGCGGATTACCAAGTATAGCTTGAGCAAGCCCTACCCGCCGTTTCATACCTCCAGATAATTCTTTATATTTTTTCTTTCGCTCATTATATAAATTTACCTTTTCCAGTGTTTCTCCGATGGTTTTCTTATCAAAATCACGCATAATACATATATACTCCATGATTTCAGAAACGGTAAATTCTTTATAAAATCCAAATTCTTGAGGTAAATAACCAATACTGCGCTTGATTTGAGTTTTATTTGCCGGAGTAATGTCCATACCTAATATAGATGCAGTTCCCCCTGTTGGTTCAATAAGTGTCGTTAATATTCTCATAAGGGTAGTCTTTCCAGAGCCGTTTCGTCCTAATAGTCCAAAGATTCCAGTATCAATAGAGAGCGAAACATTATTTAATGCAGTAACTTTATTACTATACTTTTTAGTTAAATTAGAGGTTTCAATAATCATATTTAACTCCTTTCAGTACTCCTGTTAGATGTTATAAAGATGATAATATATTCCTTTTTGTTCTAAAAGCTGATCATGATTACCATGCTCCATTATTGTGCCATTATTTAGCACATATATGGTGTTTGCATTTTTAACTGTAGAAAGGCGATGAGCAATCAGAATTATGGTTGTATCTTTAAATGAATCTAAAAGGATTGATATTATCTTTTCTTCCGTTTCGTTGTCAAGCATAGATGTGGCTTCGTCAAAAATAAGAATGGGATTTTTTTTCAAGAGAGCTCTAGCTATAGAAATACGTTGTTTCTCACCTCCAGATAGTTTTATTCCATTTTCACCTACCACAGTTTCTAGCTTATTGGGCAGGGTATTGATAAATTCGTGTAGACCGGCTTGAACAAGTATATGCTGTAATTCTTCATCGGTTATTTCTTTGCCTAAAACGATATTATTGTAAATAGTATCGTTTAAAAGAAATATATTTTGACTGACAATACTGATTTGTCCTCGCAAGCAATCAATATCAAAATCTTTTATATCAATTCCATCTACAGTTATAGAACCACTTATACAATCCCATAATCTAAATAGCAGATGCATTAACGTTGTTTTTCCTGCACCACTTTGTCCAACAATCGCATAAATCTCTCCCTTTTTGAATTCCATAAAAACATCATGCAGAACAGGCTTTTTTTCCTCATAGTAAAAAGTCACATCTTCAAATTTGATATTACCTTGTATTGTTTTAGTCTGAGTACCATTTTTAACATCTATTTTAGTATTCAGCAAATTATTTAATCTATTCCATGCTATATTGCAAGTTGTTAGATCGTTATTAAACTGTACAAGCTGTAAAATCGGTGCTATAAATCTTTGAGAATATAAATTAAAGGTAACTAAGCCGCCATACGATAGACTACCGATAATAACCTTATATCCACCATACCCCAGCAGTACAGCAATAGTTACTGCATTTATGAAATTCAGAACAGAATGATTAAGTGCAATAGTATATCCACCTTTAATATTCGCTTTTGCATAATCCGTTTCTAATTTATTGTGTTTTTTTTGAAAAAACTCTTTTAAACCTCCTTCAGAGAAGGAAAATAAATTGCCAATCATTTCTTGAGCAGAGCTGTTCAATTTTCCGATTGCATTGCGGATTGAAATTGTTACTTGTTCTATTTTCTTGTTGTAAAATCTTTGGGCAAGATACAATATAATTTGAAATGCAATTAAAATTAAAAGCAAATCAAATTGCAATGTAATTAGAAAAAACGCTAATCCAATTACAGTAATCAGGTTTGACACAAAATTGAAAAGCGATGTGGTCAATATACTTGGAATTTCTTCTATGTCCCTATACATTGTGGTAAACAAATCTCCACTATTGTAGTTCGACATAAAGTTCCCTGATAATTTATTTATATGTTCAAAGCAGCGTGATCGTAACTTAATAACTAAGGTACGATTAAATTTACTTATGTTTCGCTGGTATAATATTTCGCAAATTGAGCCTATTGCAGTCGTTATAACAATAAGCATGGTATAAAAGATTAAACTGTCAAACCTTAGCTTTGTAATAGCAACATCAAAGACTTGCAATACAAAGAAAGGTGTGGATATTTTCATTATTCCGCTAATAATAACGAGAAAAAAATTTAAAAAGTATGTGGTTCTATATCCCTTTGTAAGAGGAAATAGCTCACGAATCAATTTTAGTCTTTTCATCTACTATCCCTCCAATCAATTTTCCAATACTATTTATCGAGCATAGCGAAGTATATTTAATATTGGAATGGTTTATAGTAATTCCGAACTGCTTTTCTAAGTCAATTATTAATTGCTTGATTTTATTAGTATGTATGAGTCCATTCTTAAATAAATTTGTATTCAAATCAACAACTATATTATCTCCCCATCCCATAATATCACTCAGAATTTGATGTACTGCTACTAAAACCGATTGATCACAAACTTGTTGGTGCCCTATTACATATGTATCTGTAAAAGCAACAATATCATTTTCCGTCCAGTCATTTCTTGTTGCGTTTTTTTCGAGTATTAGACCAGCACTTTCTAAATTGAGTATCATATTATAATCCGTTTCTAACTTGAGTAATAAACCAGAGATCACTGCACACGCTCTACTATTTCCACTAAACATAAAATAGTTATCGAGGGTCCAGGATGTAAAGGTCGGTGAAATGTCTGCTATACATTGGATGTCTTCTTTTGAATTATACCAATACTCTTCAGAGGAACTAAAGAAACTTCCACGTACACCAATTACTGACGGATATGCTGCTGGAAAACTTTGGCGATGTCCATTAGAAACCGATGCAACAATAATTTTTCCCTTTTTTTGTAGCGCATCGCAAATGAGTTTAAGATTTACGCTTCCTACTTCCTCAAGTAATGATAAGCTAAGATTTATAATATGATATTTTAAATCCATGCAGTGCTCTAGTGCTGCTTCAAGCACAGGATAAACCGTTTCTAAATTCTGATCTAATATTTTGATGATATAGAATTGAGTTTCTGGAAATATAGACTTAATAGTATATGCACATGCTGAACCGTGACCATTATCATCATCAAAACTATCATCACAGCATACATAGTTTTCCTCTACATAGAAATGTTTCCCACCAACTAAACAATCGCAAAAATCTAATTTATTTATCCCACTATCTATAAGTACAACAACTTTTTTATCCATATACTTGCATTCCCATCATTTTTTAAAAAAGAAGGCGGCAGTCTTACACCGCCGCCTTCCGTTTCTATATTAGCCGCCTCATTCGCATTTATTAATTATAGTATGACGACAAGTACAAGAAATTACCACTCAGAGATTACCACCAAGTCGTAGTTTTGGGAGTGTAGGCGGTATCATAGTAGACACAACCTTGTGTATTACCGTCGAGTTTTCCAACCCACACTTTTTTCTCCGTGCAATCATCAGCACAACCTTGACCACGAACTTTCAAGTTCAAGTTTGTGTTCTGAATTTTATTGATTTTCATCATAAAACACCACTCCTTTCAAAAATTGACTAAAAGGCAAGGTTTACCACCATGCTCCACGAGCAGTATACCCAATTGTATACCAGCAGCCAGCTTCCCAACCATCAGCTTCTTTTTTGCCAGCCCAGATCTTTTCCTCGCAGTTGTTTGTACAAGCTTGTCCCTGAACCTTCAATGGAAGAGTAGTTTCAATCTTTTTAACCTTCATGTAATTCACCATCCTTTGTTTTTTTGTTTCATGGAATAACGAGGCGACTACTATAAACGACTATAAATTTGCAATATTCCTTTGCAAATAATACTCAGAAAGTTTAACTTTCAAGTTTTCAATACTACAAACAATCGCTGATGGAGTATGAAGACTACCACACATTACTTTATTGATCATTCTACAACGAGTGGTATTACAGTAATTGTATCTCGAGCATCCTATACATTCAGTAATTTCAATTTTATCCCAACCAAGTATCTCCGTTACTTTTTCTTTATTTACCCCCTCCTTAATTGTGCCAACTACAAATTCCGGTATACCAACAGTAACAACACAGGGATATATTACACCATCGGTATCTATGCTAAATGTCGATGTACCTCCGTTACATGGAGAATTAGCCATTTTCGATAAAGCATCGTTAATAAGCCCTACATTGGTTATCTTGTCATAATCTTTGATATAATCAATAATTAACTTTCCCTGATCTAAAAGGATCTCCATGTCTTTTTCTGTCCAGTCATTACAGAAAGTATCAATAACAGGTACAATAGTTGTAAAACCTAAATCTAAAAGGTGCTTTACACTTTCATAGAGTGTCGATGCTGTTTGGGGGTTAATAGTCATTCGTGCCTTTACATCACTACGTTTCTCCAATAATTTTTTTGCTTTTTCTACGACTACAGCATAGGAACCTTTTTTATTAGCAAAAACCCTATTAGCATCATGGGCAGATTGAATACCATCAATACTGACTGATATTTCTGAATAGTGTTGGCTTAAAAAATCAATCATTAAATCAGTCAATAGAGTAGCATTTGTGGTAATTATGTATTGGACATTTTTGACTTTTTCATTCAGCCTTTTGATAAAGTATTGAATTTTATCAAACTCAATCAAAGGTTCTCCACCATGAGTCACAATAGATACTGTTTTATCTGAACAACTTCTTTGCTTCTCTACGATAAAATTCACAATACCGTCTAACACATCGTATGACGTTGAACGTACCATTTTATTACATTCATAGCAGTATGTACAATCCATATTACATTGATTGGTAAAAAATATGGTGTAATTCAATCAATCACCTTCTTATTTCCCAATATTTTTCAAAATCTCTTTCTTATAAGCACATCTTTCCTTGAATTCTTTTTCATCTATTTTATACATGGGATAAACACAAGACCAGCAAAAATAATTTATATTACAATTCTTGCAGGGTTCAAATTCACTTGGCTCAAACTTTTGCACGCAAGGACAAACGAAAAAGCCATCATTCGTATAGAAAAGTTTTCTCAAGTCATCAATTTCAGACATAGTACCAAGTCTAAATTCAGGTTCAACAAACAAATTACACGGGAAAATATCTCCATTGGCTTCTATAGTAATCTGATTATACCCGGCAGTGCAGCAGCAAGTGCGACACTCTGAATTTGTCTTTTTATCTTCCTGTCGTAAGAACTCCGTAGTAACTACATTATCCAAAATATCTTTATTCTCTTTTGCTCGACCTTCGTAAGATAATGCTCTCAGCATAGGAGTTGTATTTAACGATTCATTCAGCTCCATAAACTGTTTAGTATATCTCACATTGTTTGCACTTAAAACCATAGAAATACTAATCTTACTAAAGCCATGAGATTGAAGCAACTTTATGCTTGAAACAACCTTTTCAAATACCCCTTTGCCTCTTATAACAGCACATGACTCTTCATCTGCTCCATCAAGACTAATATCTATGCTATCAATTTGGCTAACGATTTCTTTAACGTTCTTAGGAGTGATCAAAGTGCCATTGGTCATGAGGGTGATTTTTCCATTATATATGCTCCGTAAATATCCCAATATTGTCAAAAAGTCTGATCTCAGCAAAGGCTCTCCGCCTGTTAGCGTAATGTTTTTGGGATTAGCAGCTACAATTTTATCGAGAAACGCACAAATTGTTTTTGTGTCAAAATGTTCTTTATCACTTTGACCAAATGCAGCATTGACCATACAATGAATACACTTCAAATTACATCTATGTGTAATTGCAAAACTAATATTTTCAATAATTTTTTCATCATCATTATATAGACAGTTCATTGAGTCTAATAATTTAATGAGCTGCTTCATATATTCTCGATCCTCGTCATCAGCAAGACTTTCAGACAAGGCACTCCACGACAATCCTTCCTTATTACACAATTCCAAAATATCGTAACACTGTTTTGGAACTTTAATCCACTGACCATTGAGCCGATTGAATATAATAGCTTGATCCTCATTAAACATAAACTTAGCCATGTTCGAAAATCGAATTCTCTTTGTATCCTCCACTTTAATTGCCCCCATATTAAAATTAATCTTTCGAATTGTACGAATTGCACATTCCATGTTGTTACATTTACACAACTAATAGGCGCAAGCAGACATTGGGATTTGTTGTTGTGTACTATATTTCTTATATAGTATACCACTTTATTGTTAGGATTGCAACAATGTATTTGATTTCCACATTTAGAATTTGACACAGGAAAGTTATGCAATACCAACAAAACTGTACCTATCAAGTAACTTTACAGCCATCATCAAAGATGATGTTCGAAGGGGATTGGGGATGTTGCCCCAACAAGCAATTTTTGAAAATTGAGCCAAAGGCGAAATTGAAAAAATGGGTGAACCTGTACAGGTTTACACTGCTTGCCAAAGAGTGTACACCTTGATAGGAATGTTGCACAAAAGTTATATTCGATTTTGTGTGTAAAAATACAAAATGACTATTTTGGTGGTGACAAACAAGAGAATTTGTGCTATACTGATCATAAACAGAGAGTGTTTATTTTGAGAGTGTGGTGATATAGTTGCGAAGTATGAGTATGAAACGTAAGGTAACTATCGGGATGATAGCGTTACTTACTAATATGATATTGTACACCGGCTGTAGTAATTCTAACGTATCGTTATCAAATTCTTCACCGACTTTACCTGAAGTAAATGAAACATCCATTGCAGCGGCTATTGAACAAAGCGCCATGGAGGATGGTGGATATAGATTTGCAAATGCTGAATTTGAATCACAATTTAGTGTTTATGCCACATATTATATAAGGATGGCAAAAGAATATGCTGGTTGGTCGCAGTCCCCAATATCTCCAGAAACCAAAAGTGAAATTGAAGAAAAGTTTTTAAATGCTTCTGACATGGATTTAACGGATATTTTTTGCGCTATTTCTTTACTGGGAAGTAATGAAAACTTGCCTGCAAAAACAAAAGAAAATATTTCATCTTACTTAGATTCACTCTATGATAAAGATTTAAAGTGTTATACACTGTTTTATAATGGCGAAGGTAATGAGTATATATTTAATATATATGCGAACTACCTAGTGGACTTTATTTCCAGCTCATTGAATATAGAAATGAAGCCTATTGATGATTGGCTTGAAAAAGCAATTGAAGAGGTTTTTGTATCAGATGAGATAATTGCAGATAACTCCAGTGCGTACTCTATGTTTTTTGAATTGGCAAAGAATCACAACATAGAAGTTCCGGAAACATCGATAACTGCTATCATCCAAATGTTTGAAAATACTTTAGACAATATGGATGAACTGGACAATCAAAATATATATGTGCCTGTATTCTTAATGGATTATTTGGACTTTTCGAGATTTGCGGGCTATGATAGTTCAAAAAATCACGACAAAGTTATACGTGTTTTATGTGACGAAAATGGCGTAAAGAAAGATGCATTTGTTGAATATGATGCGTATGGTTTGTACGCAACTATACGTGCTTTAAAACTTGCAAACTACAATTTTGAAAGTTGTGTTCATTTTAGAGAGGTGTTTAATGAGTTCGATTCTTTTCTGTTAAGTGAAGATTCGTATATGTCTCCTGGATATGTGGAATCAAATTTTGTGGACACTTATTATGTGGATGCTTTAATTCATGATTTGGGTATAGATTCAAGTAATACTATTAGTCAATATTGTATAGAAAATAAACCCGCAATTCTTGAGAGCGATGTATTAAATATATACTATTTTCTTGAATTGTTGCAAAGGAATGATTTGTTAGAGCTTGTGGACGCTGAGCGTGATGAGATTATACAGAAGCTATCTTCAAGCATTCAAGTCCTAGCTAGTGACCCATCATCCATAAATGCGAACTTACCTAAAATTAATGGTTGTATCAAAGGATTAAAAATTTTAAACGAGAATCCACAATTCTCTGAAGAATACTATGATGCTATAGTAAAAAATTTTTCTGTGAGTTCTGATCAACAACAAAAGGCATATGATTTAGCCGGATTGATTGAGTTCATTTGTTTAGTATCTCCAGATAACATAGACGATTCCAAAGAATATTGCCATCAATTAGAAACAACATTAATTCAATTGTCATCTGAAGATGTAAGTAATAAAATAATGTTGCAAAAAATGGCATTAAATGTTTTTGAATTAAGCAACTATGTTGTCACATCAGAATTTAATCAAATAGTAGTAAACACTTTGAGTCAATCGCAAGATGAAAGCGGTCTATTTAAAGGAGGAGATTCCAATGATGATCTTGTAAGTTTTCGTAGTACCTATGATGCAGTTGTTTTGTGTGAAAGTATTAACTAAAATGTAAGGAGGTAACGTGTATGAAGAAAATGTTAAAAAGTGCATTGGCGTTAGCTATGGGAGCAGTTATGCTCATGCCGGTTACTGCTTTTGCAGCAGAAGATGAACCTACCCTCATTTCTACTCAGGAAGTGGCTTTGAGTCCTTCTGGTGCAAATACCAGAAGTGCTGAAACCAAGGAATTCACCTTGAGCACTTATGAAGATAACGGTAGGACGGTGTATTCTTTTGATGTGGAAGACGAAGAATATCGTCAGGCCGCTATGGAATATATCAACGAACTTACTGGTGATCCGGGGCCTACTCCTCAGACAAGAGGTATTTTGCAGCCTGGAGAGTCTGAGTATCATAACGATACACAGTATGATGGCGATGCGATGTCTTACGCATGGAAAAGAAATACTGCCGGTCAAACAGATAATAATTTTGAGGGCGGACAGTCATCGCTTTGGTCTGGAAGCGGAAATTGTGACTACATCGTATTGAATCAGGGCATTTCTGTAAGTGGAATTGCAGTTTCTATTTCTTGGCCGCCGTCTGTTTCTGGTAGTGGTAGCAGTGCTTCTTGGCAATCTCAGCCGGTATATGACAATGTTGCTGGAGCAAGTTTTAATGGACTCGTAGTTGGTGGCACAGCTTTTTCTTGTACGTTTAGCGAAAATGGCGATGTGTATGTAGGAAGCCGAATCTATCGTCCGACAACCACCATTAAGTTCAGTTATTTCTCCTAATCAGTGGAGGCACAAAATGAAATACAGTAACTTAGGGATAGGATTACTACTCTTTGCAATACTATTAGAAATGTGTTCTAGTGGTCTATCGGCATTATCCTTATGCTTAGGAGTAGTGGGTTTGGTCATACTGGTTGTATCGTCACTAAAACCAAAAGATAAGTACTAATTATTTGTACGATCAAAAGGGGTTATCGGCATTCGCTTGATAACCCCTTTCATTTGCTTTAAGAAACCTTATTTCAATATAGAATACAGCAAGTTCCAACTCTTTTGCTATTCGTATTCAAAATGGTTTGCATCATCATAATCTCCAAGATCATCTTTCAGGAACTTCGTCTTTCGAATGTACATAGGACTGACTAGTTCTCCTTTTTCGTGCAGAAGGCTGAATTTATAGTCCAGTAATGCTGCGGGAACATAAAGCTGTTTAGCGGTTTCAAAGAAAGAATATTTGGATAAGCATTCCAACACTTCTTTGTCTTCTAAAAGAAGTTCAGCTGCAAAGAAATTTGCTTCATCCTCATCTTGTGAGCGACCATCTAATACTTCCATTTCCTGAAAGCCTTTCATCATTGCAATTTTTGTATGAAGCACTGCGTGTCCCAATTCGTGAGCAATCAATATACGTTCTAACACGTCATTTACATTACTGTCAATGACGATATTTTTTTGTCTGGATTGATAGAAGAAGAACCCTTTCAGCTTTTTCTCCAAATTATAAAAATGAATTTTAATTTCCAGGCATTTACAAAGCTCATAGGGATCTCTAGTATCATATTTTTTTACGAGCTTTCCTACGGTTTCGATAATATGTGCTGCCGTTCTCATTTGCTTCACCTCCAAACTGAACACAGAAAAATACAGATAAGAAATCGTCAGATTTCACTTTGCGCAAGCTTCTTATGTTTTCTGTACTTTTTTGGGGTGAACTTTTCTTTGGCATTCTTTTTAGAGTCCATATAAACTGCCATTAATGCCTGAAAGAATACATCCTTAGCGTCCTCATCTAAATCACCACCAGCAAAGAGCGAACTCACACGTCCCAAAACTTCCTGTGCTTCTTTTGCACCTTTAGCACCAAACTGCTCTCGTGCTTCAGCCAAAAACATATCTTCATCTATATGACTTTGTGTATTGGTTTCCTGATCGTCTAATAAATAAGCTACAGAAACATGGAGAGCTTCAGCTAATTTTCTGATATTACCTTTGCGAGGTATGGTTCCCAACTGTTCGTAAGTGTAGAGGGAGCGTTCAGAGATACCGGTAAGCTGGGCAAGCTCGGTTTGAGATAGGTTCATAGCCAAACGAGCTTCTTTAATTTTTTCTCCAAATGTCATGGTAGTATCCTTCCTTTCAAAAAATATTTATTCATAACTTCCGATTATTTGTTGACAAACTTCTGAAAAATGCTATAATGAGAATCAGAGCAGAAGTTTTAGTTCCACTTAATTATATATCGGAACTTTTGCAAAGTCAAGAACTTCCGATTCTCACTTCTGTTTTTAATCATACATCGGAAGTTATAGTCATTCTTGTCCCATGGTATTTGTTTCCCTTTAGCCAAGTGACAGGAGTTAGAAAGGAATTCTTATTTTATGGATTAGGCTGAAAGGAGATTCTGAATGAGCAGATATAATACACAGGTATTAAGCAGTATTCGAATGCTTTGCCGGATGCGGAACATTAACGAGAAGGTTCTGTATGAAAGAGCAAAGCTGATTTTATCCATATATCGAGAGGTGTGCTGGTCTACCATTGATCGTGCGAATGATGTATGTGATACCCTTATTTGTACTTACGGTGACAGCTTAGATGGTGCATTGATTTATCTGGAGAACTTTGCTCCGGATGAAGCGAGAGAACGATTTGAAGAACGCATCCGTAGCTTATTTGAGACAAAGTGGATCATTGAACTGGTAGATATGGCTATGTTGAAAATCAGAGAATATCCAGATAAAGGCGCTCTGTACTGTGAGATTATCTCAAAGGCATATCTCAACCGCTTCAAGTACAGGGAATCAGAAATGCTGGAGGTTTTGAATATGGAACGCAGCACCTACTATGACCGAAAGAAAGAAGCGATACTGTTATTTGGTCTGTCACTTTGGGGAACAGCCATTCCTAAATTGAAAGATTTCCTGGAAAGTGCCAGGGAGGAAGAAGCCTTGTGTTATTGTGAGTGCTAAGACAGGATTTTAGTCCGACTAAAATCCGATGAAAATACGACGGTTTCCCTACTGAAAGTCCGACTTGTCCAGTGTTAAAATGGCTATGCTGGGAGATAACGGCATAAAATTGAATAGAGAGAGTTACGCCTCGTGCCTGTAATGGGTACGGGGCTTTTTTTATACCTGCCTATCTTCCTTCATTTTAACACAAAGGCATGAACGAGAGCTTGGAGCAATTTACTCCGGCTCTTTTTTTATGCCTGCAAGGAGGACAGGCAGATGGCAAAGGGCATTGAGAATCGGGCACGATCTCCTCCTGCTGTTTTTGATTTTGCAACTTCACAAATTCAGAAACACGGAGGAACGAAAATGTATTACGACTTGATCGAAAGCGGAAAAAGAATTAAAGCTTTGAGAAAGGAACATGGGCTTACACAGGAACAGCTTGCGGAGCAGTTAGGTGTTGCTGCAAACACCATTGCACGAATTGAAACTGGAAACAGAGGTATCTCTATTGATTTGGCAATCGAACTGGTTGTGCGCTTTGAGACAACCCTTGATTACATATTTTTAGGTCGTGAATAACCTCAAAACTATACCTACGAGGCAATAAAAACTTGCATGAGGAACAGGTACAATTTAGATACAGCCAAAGAAAATCGGCTGCTTGATCCTTGAAAACTGAATACACAGTCATCGAATACGTTCCTGTTGCCGGTGCGAGAGCATCAGCCACATCAGCGGTACGCCGAGACGTATCGGACAGAGAAGCAGAACGACTTTCTTCTATAAATTAAGTGCTTGTCTCTCTCCCGATGCCAGCGATCAATACTGGCTTGTAAATATTGGGTTGCTCCCAATACGGCCATGAAAGCAACAGGATTAAAGATACTTCTCTACGGAGCTGGCGGAGAACCCGGCAGAGGTTAGATTCCTATGGAACTGATTCGCAATCAGTCGTTCGGTGATTCCCTGAGGGCGTAAGCCCTCTTTCCCAGGGGTGCGTGGCAAATATGGGACACATAGACTTTTGGACTGACTGCCTGATTCCTTTCGGGCAGTCAGTTATTACATACCCAACGAAAGGAGGTCATGGCACATGATGAAAGAAAATTGGGTATATTGCCGTGGTGATATTTATTGCGCCAATCTGGACCCGGTAGTTGGGTCGGAACAAGGCGGCATCCGTCCGGTTATCGTCATTCAGAACGATACCGGTAATAAACACGCTCCCACATTGATTGTGGCAACGGTCACCACCAGAATCCATAAGAAAGCGAATATGCCGACGCACTTTGTTATTTACGACAATCCTGCATTCAAAGAAGCGTCCGTTGTTCAGCTGGAACAGATTCGTACCATTGATAAAAGCAGGATTGATAATTACTTAGGTAAGGTAACGCCCCGTGAAATGGTAGCGATTGAGAAAGCCTTATCCGTCAGCCTGGCAATGGAACAGCTGAAAAAGCGTCCCACAAAACATAAAGCAAAGAGAACGAAGGAGTGAACATAAATGTTTGAAGAAAGAATCGCTGCCATGAATCAGCGCACCGAAGAAGCGATGGCTGCTAACGCAGTTCAGTTTGATAAGAGAACCTATACGGTTGATGAGATTCAGGATATTCTGGGCATCAGCAGAACCAGTGCATACAACCTTGTGAAAAAGAAAGTTTTTCACAGTGTCCGCATTGGCGGCAGCATCAGAATCTCCAAAAAGAGTTTTGATGAGTGGTTGGATCATCAAATGTAAGATTTGTCAAGGGTGTCGTACAACCCGGCGACAAACTTCAAAACATATTGAAAGTTCGATAAAATGTAGCCATGACAAGAAACACATGGCTACATTTTTTACATAGGAGGTTGTACGATGGCGGAAATGAGAAAACGCACGAGTATGTCTGTTCCGGAAATGGGCAGGATGCTCGGTCTTGGTAAAACGGAGTCATACTGGCTCATTAAGAAGAATTACTTCAAAACCATTCTTGTCGGCAACACCATGAGGGTGATGATCGACAGCTTTGAAGAATGGTATGCCAATCAGTTCAAATATCAGAAGGTCGATGGAACCCCTCCCGGAGAGGAACTGAAGAAAACTACATATTCAATGGAGGAGCTTGGACAGCGCCTTGGGCTGAAAGAAGCGACTGCTTACGAGCTGGTTGCCAAAGGGCATTTTGATGTGGTTGATGTCCTGGGCAAGCGCAGAGTGACCAAGGAGAGCTTTGAAAGATGGTATGCTTCTCAAACCGATTACCGCACGGTAGAGGATCAGGAACTGGATGCAGATATTATGGCATCCACCTACGGTCTGCCGGAAATGGCAAGAATGCTTGGGGTACATCGTCAGACCATTTACTATATCGTTGCCAATGAAGATTTTGAGCTTATCAAGGTTGGCAGATATAAGCGAGCTACCAAAGAGAGCTTTGAAAAATGGTATCAGAATCAGACCCGCTACCAGTTAGCGGAAGATAGACAGGAAAGGAGCTGATTACATGGCATCTATTGTTAAGAGAAAAAAGAAGTATTCTGTGGTTTATACATACACCGATGAGAACGGCAACAAGCGTCAGAAGTGGGAAACCTTTGAAACGAATTCCGAAGCAAAGAAAAGGAAGTTGCAGGTTGAATATGAGCAGGAGTCCGGAACCTTTATTCCCCCTTCTGCTAAAACCGTCAACGATCTTTTGGATGAGTATATGTCAATCTATGGTGTGAACACATGGGCGATGTCTACCTATGAAAGCAGAAAGAGCCTGATTGCAAACTATATTCGTCTCCTCATCGGTGATATGAAGCTGGAGGATGTCACACCGAGAATCATGGACAAGTATTACCGAGATTTGCTTTCTGTCAAAGCGGTTTCTTCTAAGTATGTAAAAGCCCGTACAGAATATCTGACTCCGCATACTGTCCGAGAGGTTCACAAGACATTGCGAAATGCTTTCAATCAGGCGGTCAAGTGGGAATTGATGACCAGAAACCCTGTGGAGCACGCTACGCTGCCGAAAGAAGAACACAAGACCAGGGACATCTGGACAGCAGAAGTGCTCCAGAAGGCTCTGGAAGCCTGTGACGATGATATTCTTCGCCTGGCTATTAACCTTGCCTTCTCCTGTTCCCTGCGAATGGGCGAGCTTCTGGGGCTTACCTGGGACTGTATTGACATTTCCCCTACCAGTATTGAACTTGGTCAGGCAAGCATCTTCGTTGAAAAGGAGTTGCAGAGAGTAAATCGTGAAGCGATGGCAGATCTGGACGGTAAGGACATCATGTTCAAGTTCCCACCGACCTTCGCCAGTACGCATACCGCATTGGTTCTCAAAACTCCTAAGACCAAAACAAGTGTCCGCAAGGTGTTCTTACCGAAAACCGTAGCGGAAATGTTGGTACAGCGAAAGGCTGACATCGAAGAACTGAAGACCTTTTCGGTGACGAGTTCGTAGACTTCAATCTGGTTTTCTGTTCTTCCAATGGCAAGCCGATTGAGGGGCAGGTTATCAACCGTGCTTTCAATAAGCTGATTGAGGAGAAGGGACTGCCGAAAGTGGTTTTCCATAGTCTCCGACATTCCAGTATCACTTACAAGCTGAAGCTGAACGGCGGCGATATGAAATCCGTTCAAGGCGATTCCGGTCATGCACAGGTCAAGATGGTAGCGGATGTTTACTCCCATATCATCGACGATGACCGCAGACTGAACGCTGAAAGAATGGAAGCTGCGTTCTATTCAGGCAGACAGGCAACGCCTGAGCCGGTTCAACCAGCCGCAACGGAAAGCTCCGCTGATGATAAAGAACTTCTTCTGAAGCTTCTGCAAAATCCGGAAATGGCAGCACTCCTGAAGTCGCTGGCAAAAACATTATAGTAACTGCAAGGGCAGATCCTTTTACATAGCTACAATAGCTGTAAAAGGGTCTGCCCTTATTTTTTTGTTATGGAGGTCAACGAGTATGGATAGAATCTTTATGGACGAGTATTACGAGCATCTGAGAGCTGACAATATCGAGGCATTTTCCAAGGAAAGGAACGACGAATATGTTGGCAGAGCTGAGGAATACAAAGCAGCAAAGTCGGCATTGCTTGAAGGATTGGGACTTGAGCATTTGTTTGACCATAGCCATGAACTGACTCCGAAAGAGAAAGAAATATGGATGCTGTTCGATAGGGTTGATGTAGCAGAGCTTCTGGCAAGGGATGCTTTTGCCAAGGGTGCTTATATGCTCGGCGCTGAGGATAGAGAGATTATGCTGAAATAAAAAAAGACCTGCTTCGGCGGGTCTAAATTACATAGAATCATTGAGTCTGAAAAAACCTTTGAAATTCTTAATAATGCTGGTTGAAAAATCTATTTTGAAATGATATATTAAACAGACTAAGATGGTGTCTAAAGACATCAGCGCCTCCGCACGAGAATGAATAGGATTTCCTATCATTTCGTATCACGAGAAGTTACATAGAGAGATTTGCTTGCACTTGCAACGTCCACCGAAAATCGAAAGCCTTGCTAATTTCGAGCCAATTGGACGGTGTAAAATCCCTATGAAAATGCTTATGAAGCGTAATACCAGATAGGATTTGAAACAGTGAAAAACCTTGTATTTTCAAGGATTTTCTTGCACTGTGTTGCACTTGGTTTCATCGTATCGGGTCTACTCCTAAGCGGAAGGTCGGGGATTCGAATTCCTTCTGGCGCGCCATAAATAACGCTGAAAGCCTTTATTTTCAAAGGTTTTCGGCTTTTTTATTCTTTTGCTGTGGTTGACGGTTTGCCGGCAAGCAGACTCGCAAGTGCTTTTGCGTCAAGCGCGGGTGCGGTGCCGAAAGCCCTTTGCGTGCGTCGTTTCGTGCTCTACCGTTTCGCCTGTGGGGATCCCGTTCTTATCTACAATATCTAAATATTCCGCCATACTATGCCTCCGGTTTTTTCGCTCTGATTTGTCTTTATTTTCAACATAGCACGCTGCATGGCTTTTTTCACTCGTGTACAAAAGAAACTGCAAGACAAATTCGGTTCCGTATGCTATAATAAGACACACAAAAAATTCTCAAAGGAGGAAGCACGGCTGCGCAATTTTTTTCGTCGGCAGCCGTGCAGAAAAGGCATGAACAATATCGAATGGTTTCGCAAAGCGAAATACGGCATGATGGTCCACTTCGGACTCTATTCCATGCTCGCCGGTGAGTACAGAGGGCGCCGCACACCTTATGATTACGGTGAATGGATTCAGTCCGCTTTTGCCATCCCGAACCGCGAAATGGAACAGCTTGCGGGTGCGTTCAACCCTGTTTATTTTAATGCGGAGGAGTGGGTAAAGCTTGCAAAAGAATGCGGCATGACCTACTTTGTGGTTACCTCTAAGCACCACGAGGGTTTTGCACTGTTTGATTCCGACTGCGATGCATATAACATCAAAAAAGCAACGCCATTTGGCAGAGACCTCATCGCAGAGTTGGCGGAAGCCTGCTACAAGCACGGTTTAAAGCTGGGACTTTACTATTCGCAGGAGCTTGACTGGCACCACCCGCACGGCGGCGGCTACGACAAAACCACCGGTTGCGCCGGCACGGCGTGGTATAACAACTGGGATTTCCCCGGTGCAGACAACAAAGACTACTCCATCTGCTTTAACGAGAAGATCAAGCCACAGGTGAAGGAGATCATGACAAAATACGGCGACATCTGCCTGATCTGGTTCGATACCCCGGGCGTGATGACAAAGGCGCAGAGTCAGGAGCTTTACGACCTTGTGAAGCAGTATCAGCCGGACTGCCTTGTGAACTCTCGCCTCGGCAACGGCGTGTATGATTACGTTTCTCTCGGCGATAACGAGATCCCCGCAGAGCGTCCGGCAGAGATCTCGAAAGAACGCGCAGGGGACATGCAGTCCATGAACGATCTGTTCGGCTTCAAGTATTCGCCGTATAACCTCTATGAGACCGCAGCCACGCTGAACGACACATGGGGCTTCAAATACTACGACCACAACTGGAAAACACCCGAGCAGATCCTTGCAAACAAGCAGAAGCTCAACGGTATGGGTGTAAACTACCTTTTGAATGTCGGTCCCGATGCGCTCGGCCGTATTCCGTCCTATTCCGTCGATATTCTTCGCCGCGTTCGCGAGCTGGAAACCTAACTGTCACGGTGAGTATCTGACGTATAAGTCTTCTGCGAAAACAGCACGGAGCTGCTGGTCGGCGCAGGTGAGAGCGGCGTTTGTCTGCCGTTCATGTCGCAAAGCACAACAGCATGTGTGCTGACACAGGCCGCAGGATAGAAAGCGTGCAGGAAGCAAACTGCTTTGAGATTTGCATTCACAAATTCTGTTTGGTAGCAATCTGGCAAAAGTGCAACAATTTATCCCTTGCAAATTCAAATGCAAGAGATTTGCGTTGCACTTTTTCTCTATCTGTTGCCTGAAAATTATTCTTCGCTCAAGTCCGCTTTGGGGTTTGGCTTTTTATTTGCAGCCTTATGAAACCGTGTGAGCAACAGAACGCCGATTAAAATAAATGCCGGAAAAACCGCGGAAAACAGCATGCCGCTCTTTAAACCGAGTTGGTCCGCAGTGAGATTCGGAAAAGCTGCGGCGATGTTTGCATTGCCGGAAACCGCGCCGCTTACTGCGCCCATCAATGCCGGGCCCACAGAGCAGCCCACATCGCCCAACACCGCCAAAATGCCGAACATCGCCGTACCGCCCTTCGGGTATGCGGCGGAGGTTAGCGAGAACGTGCCCGGCCACATGAGGCTTACGGAAAAGCCGCACAGCGCGCACGAAAGCAGAGAAAGCCACGGGTTTTCAAATAAAGCCGTACCAAGATAGCACAAAATACACAGTGCGGCGCAGAATACCATCGCGCCTGTTAAATGGATTTTCTCGCCCCACACGCCGTAGATTGTTCTGCCGATGCCCATAAACACCGCAAACAGGCACGGCCCTAAAAGGTCGCCGATGACCTTCGTCACACCGAGCGCACGCTCCGCAAACAGCGAGCTCCACTGGCTCATGGCAAGCTCGCTCGCGCCCGCGCAAAGCATCAAAAGCAGTGCCACGAGGAAAATTTTCGAGGTAAATAGCGTTTTGAGCGGCGTTTTTTCTTCTTCCGGCACGGTGGGCATCAGCGGCACCTTGAGGAAACGAAATAAATTATAAAGCGGCAGCAAAGACCACAAAATCGGGAGGATAAACCACAAATCCTCGCCGATCAAGCGCAGCAAAAGCGTCGTGATGAGCACCACGCCCACCTGTCCCCAGCAGTAAAACGAATGTAAAAGGCTCATCGCGGAGGCCTTCGCGTCTCCCGGGCAGGAATCGACAATCGGGCTGATGATAACTTCAATCAGGCCGCCGCCCACGCCGTTCACAATCGTCGCAAGGATAAGACCCACATACGGAGTAGGCAGCGCGTTCGGCAGCGTGCCCTGCATCACAAGGCCTAAAAACGCCAGCGCGTGCGCGATGACCGCTGATTTTCGGTAGCCGATGCGGTCTACGTATTTGACGGAAAGCATATCCGTGATGACCTGCGTCACAAAGTTGCACAGGATGAGCGCCGAAATCAGCGAATACGAAATGCCGAATTTGTTTTGGAACAGCACGAAAAACAGGGGAGAGAGATTGTTCACAATGCCCTGCGTGATATACCCGCGGTAGCAGGCAAACACGGTGCTTTTAAAGTTTTGAGTCTTCTCCATTCAACTATACCGCCTTTAATAAAATGCTAACTTTCATTATAGCGGAAGACCCGGCGAAATTCTACCGTGAATTTGACGGAGAACCGCAAAAATTCAATACATCTACCGAAAGGAATTCCAAAAAAATGCGGCGTAAAAGCCAAATCCATGTTGATTTTACCAAGGAAATATAGTACAATAAAACCAAACAGGGTTTTCTCTTTCAGAAAAAGCCCCAATTCAATCTGTTATTCTTTTGATTTATTCAATTAGAAGGAGTGTTTTAACATGAAGTTAGGCGTACTTACCAATGTTGTAGGCAACATGCCTCTTGAGGACGCACTGAAGTATTTCAAGTCCATGGGCATCCAGATGGTCGAAATCGGCTGCGGCGGCTATCCGGGCAAAGATCACTGCGATCCGGAAGTTCTGCTCCACGATGAAGCAAAGTATCAGGAGTTCTGCGATACCATCAAGAAGTATGATATGGAAGTCAGCGCATTCTCCTGCCACGGCAACCCGATCCACCCGAATAAGGAGCTGGCTGCGGCTTATGATAAGGACATGCGCAACGCAGTTCTGATGGCTGAAAAATACGGCCTGCATCAGATCAACTGCTTCTCCGGCTGCCCGGGCGATTGCGAGACCTCTCAGTATCCGAACTGGGTTGTATGCGCATGGCCGGACGATTTCGGTAAGATCCTCGAGTATCAGTGGAAGATCCTTGTTGATTACTGGAAGAATTTTGTAGCATTCGCAAAAGAGCACGGCGTCAACAAGATCGCTCTTGAAATGCACCAGGGCTTCTGTGTTTACAACACGGAGACGCTCCTCAAGCTCCGTGAGGCTGTGGGCCCGGAGATCGGCGCAAACTTTGACCCGTCCCACCTCATTTGGCAGGGCATGGATCCGGTTGCTGTTATCCGCGAGCTCGGCGGCGACGCAATCTTCCACGTACACGCAAAGGATACCCGCCTCGATAAGTACAACATGGCAAAGAACGGCGCGCTCGACACGAAGAGCTATGCAGACGAAGCACACCGCTCCTGGATCTTCCGCAGCGTCGGCTACGGCAACGATCTGCTCTATTGGAAGGACATCATCAGCGCTCTGCGCCTTGTCGGCTATGACTATGCCATCAGCATCGAGCATGAGGATAGCCTCATGAGCCAGAACGAGGGCCTTATGAAGGCTGTTGAGACCCTGAAGTCCGCTATCATCTTCGAGCCGAAGATGACCGAGACCCGTTGGATCTGATTTCTTTCTGACAACACGTAAATAAAACCACGGCGCTTCGGCGGGGCAACCTGTCGGAGCGCCGCTTTTATGTTTTAACGATTTGCTTTTTGTCCGTATGATACGTGCACAGCTTTAAAAACGGGAACAGCAAAGCGGCATAAAGCCCTGCACAAACCACCGTTTGCAGCAAAACAAGGGGAATACCCGAAAGCAAAATGCTTTTCAATAAAAACTGTGTTGCATTCGCGGCAAGCAGTGCAAAAAACGCCGGCATCACTGCACTTTTCAATAGCCCAATATGTACATCGGCGACTTTTAATAATCTTCGTACACTCAGCATCGCGTTGAAGATGGACGAGAAAAACAAAATTGCAATGTACGCCCGCATACCGGCAAACCGCATGAAAAGCAAAATCAAAAGCACACGCAGAAACGAATCCGAAAAGTTGTATTTCATGGAGTTCAGCTGCTCGTCAAGCCCCTTTAAAAGACTGTCTACCACGACATCCAGATACAAAAGCGGTACGAGCGGCGCCAAAATTTTGAGGTATGCCCCAGCTTCCCGGCTCTTATAAAACGCCTCGCCCCAGTCACTGCCGAAAACGAAGAAGATCCCCGAGCAGAAAATGCCGAACTGCAGGGCCGCGTGCACCGCGCGCTGCGTGATGTGCCGCACGGCCCTGCGGTGCGAAAGCTCAAATTCCCGCGCCGTTTTCGGGATGAGCAAAGACGCGAACGACGTCAAAAACGAAGACGGAAAGTACAGCATCGGCATTGCCATGCCCTGCAATAAACCGTAGGCGGACATGGAAGCCGCACGACTGAGCCCGTAACGCCCGAGCTCGCGCGGGATGAGCAGATTTTCCGCCGTTGAAAGCAAGCTGCGCGCCGCGCTCGAAAGCGTGCACGGCACCGCAATGTGGAACATCCCGTGCAGAACGCCCGTCGCCTGCTCTTTTTCTTTCGGCGTGTTGCGCTTTAAGCTGCGGCGGTAAATGAGAAATCCCGCCAAAAACGAAACGGCTTCTCCGAATGTTGAAGCAATCATCGCCGCAAAGCACGCGGCTTCTATGCTCTGCGGCGCAAAATACCAGAACAGCACAACGGCGGAGAAAATCGTCAGCACCTGTTCCACCGCGTCACTCCATGAGGTGGAAAGCGATTCGTCCACTGCTAAAAAATATCCCTTCATGCACGTGCACTGCGACATAAACGGCAGCCCAAGCGCCAAAATGCGCAGAGACGGCGCCGCGCCGGCGTTGCCCAAAATATGCGCGGCGGCAAAATCCGAAAAGCACAGCAGCAAAACCGCAATGGTACAGCTCACCGTCAGGCAGAACAAAAAGCACTGCGTCACCACGCTGCGCACCGTGCAGCGGCGGTTCGCCGCAATGGCTGCCGTAACCATGCGCGTCACGGCCAAGCTGATGCCGGAAGTGGAAAGCGTGATGGCGAGCAGGAACACGGAGAAGATGAGCTGGTAAAGCCCCATGCCCTCCGCACCGATTTTGCCCGATAAATACGCACGGTAGCCGATGTTCGTAATGCGGAAAAACAGTGAAAATGCCGTTAAAGCGATGCCTTGCAGCAGAAATTTGCGTTTTGTCATGATTGTCGCAGGGCCTCCTATTGCAAGTTTTCCGGGCGCGTTGTATAATCAGCTTATATGAGAAATGTATAGATAATTTTCTGCATTTTATAAAAAGAGAACAGGAGTTAAAAAGTATGACAGATCAGGTAAACGCAGACTGGACCGAATTACAGGTCACCATTCCCGCGGCGGATACGGACCGCGCGGGCGACATTGCGCAGATGGTCGTGCCCTACGGCATTTATATTGAAGACTATTCGCATTTAGAAGAGGAAGCGATGGAAATCGCGCATATCGACCTCATTGACGAAGACCTTCTCAAAAAAGACCGAACCAAAAGCATCATCCATGTGTATATCAGCCCGGAGGAAAACCCGGCGGAAGCCATTTCTTTCCTCAAAGAGCGTTTTGAAGCCGTCGGCATTGAGAACACCATCACCGCCGCCAACTGCGCGGAGGAGGATTGGATCAACAACTGGAAAAAGTATTTTAAGCCCATCCCCGTCGGCAACCGCTTGCTTGTGCGCCCCATGTGGGAGGACGAGTACGAAGCAGGTGACCGCGTCGTGCTGCATCTGGAGCCGGGCCTCGCGTTCGGTACCGGCACGCATGAAACGACCCGCCTTTGCATGGAGCTGCTCGAAAAGTATGTAAAGCCGGGCGATACCATGCTTGATATGGGCTGCGGCAGCGGTATTTTGTCCGTCGCCGGTCTGCTGCTCGGCGCAGGCAGCGCCGTTGGCGTCGATATTGATGCTCTCGCCGTCAAGACCGCCGTCGCAAACGCAGAGATCAACCACGTCGGCGATAAGTTCACCGGTATCTGCGGCAATCTGGCGGATAAGGTTACCGGCACATTCGATGTCGTTGTCGCGAATATCGTCGCAGACGTCGTGATTTTGCTCACAAAAGATGCCCCGCGCTTCATGAAACCCGATACCGTCTATATTATGAGCGGTATCATCGATACAAGGGAAGACGATGTTTTGGCGTGCCTCGCGGATAAATTCGAGATCATCGACCGCAAAGAGGAAAAAGGCTGGGTCGCCTTGGCTGCAAAGCTAAAGTAAACATAGCGAAGCGACAAACAAAGTCTTTGGTCAAGTTTTCTTTAGAAAACTTGCTGGTTATCAGGGCAGAGCCCTGATTCGTCGTCCGCAGACGACGAAATCCTTTTGCCTACATTAGGACTAGGAAGGTAGGCTAAACAGTCCGGTGGACTGTTTAGCCGCAGGAAACCCAGTCAATGGGGTTCCTGAACGACTCGTAGAAACGAGTCGTTAGAAAATATAAATAAGCACTAAGAAGATTCGGAGGGATTATCATGACAGCAGAATTCCACAAGGCAAACCGTCAGCGCCTGTACGCCGAAATGAAAGACGGCAGCGCAGCCGTGTTCTTTTCCGGCAGCGCACCGCGTCAGAGTGCCGATGCGTACTATACATTCTTCACAAACAGCAATTTCCTGTATTTAACGGGCATTAAATTCGCGGGGCTCGTGTTGGTCGCCACAAAAATCGGCGGCAATGTGCAGGAATCCATCTATATCCTCCCGCCGGATCTCATGAAAGAGCGCTGGACGGGCCGCAGACCGAAAGCCGATGAAGTTATGGCGCAGTCCGGAATCACGGATATCCGCTTTGTTGAGAACTTTGAAAACGATATCCACCGTGTTTTGAACAGCGGCAACGTGCAGCGCGTCTACCTCGACCTCTACCGCCATACGCCGGACGAGGGCTTAGATGAAGCCCACCGCTTCGCGCAGACCATTAAGACCGGCTACCCGTTCCTCACGGTTGAAAATATCCTGCCCGCATTAAAGCGCCTGCGTACCCTAAAGGCTCCGTGCGAGATTGACGCCATGCGTCGTGCCATGACCGTTACGCGCGAAGGCATTCTGCGCATGATGCGCGCTTCGCACCCCGGCATGTATGAGTACGAGTATAAAGCCGAGTTTGACTACGCCCTCACCAGCGCCGGCGTGCTTGAGCCCGCGTTCCACTCCATCATTTCCGCCGGCGAAAACAACTTCTGCATCCATTACGACAGCTACATGGGACAAGCCAAAGACGGCGATATGATCTTGAATGACGTTGGCGCGCAGTGGGACGGCGAGTGCAACGATGTCTCCCGTGGCTGGCCGTGCAACGGCAAATACTCGAAAGAGCAGCGCATGCTGTATGAGTGTGCCCTCAATACGTCGAACTACATGTTCTCCATCATCAAGCCCGGTATGCTCATGGACGATGTGGATAAGACCGCCCGCCGCTATTGCTGTGAGCAGCTGAAAAAGATCGGTCTGCTGTCCTCTTACGATGAGATTGGCAAATACATGTGGCACGGCGGTGCGCACCATGTCGGCTACGACGTGCACGATGTTGTCGATGCACTCGGCAAGCCTATCGCGCCGAACATGGTCTTCTGCGTTGATATCGGCATTTACGCCGAAGATCTCGGCATCGGCTTCCGCGTGGAGGATAACTGCCTTGTCACGCCGACCGGCGCAGAGAACCTCTCTGCGTCCGTGCCGCGCACCATCGAAGACATCGAGGCCGTCATGGCAAAATAACGGGAGAAATTTTAATGAAGCTCATTTTACCCGAGCAGATCACGGAAGCGCAGTATAAAGCGTATCTTGCGGATTGAGGTGCAGAGCGCATCGTGCCGAGCGAGCGCCGCAAGGGCTACGCCAAAATGCAGCTTGCGCTCGCGTTGCCTATCGCACATGCCATGGGTTTGCAGAAGGTGCTTATCACCTGCGCAGACGATTTTGAAAGAAAGAAGTGAAAAACATGACAAATTTTAGCAAGCTCGTTTTGAAAATGACGGAGTACGAGGGCGGCTGTGTCGAGCGCGTCAACCACTTTTTGAAGGTGTTCGCGTTCGCAAAGACCATCGCGGAGGGCGAAGACGTGGACGATGCGACAAAAGAAATTTTGGAAGCCGCCGCCATTACGCACGATATCGGCATCCGAGTGTGCTTTGAAAAATACGGCAACTGCAACGGCCCTCACCAGGAGGTGGAAGGCCCGCCCATCGCACTCGAAATGCTGCCCGCGTGCGGTTATACCCATGGGCAGACGGAGCGTATCTGCTATCTCATCGGCCACCACCACACGTACACGAACATCAACGGCATCGATTATCAGATTTTGGTTGAAGCCGATTTCCTCGTAAACATTTTCGAGAGCGGCATGACCCATGAAGCCGCCGAAAAGGTGTGCGAGAACATCTTCCGCACAAAGACCGGCAAGCAGCTTTTAAAAGACCTGTTCTTGTAAATTGCACATAAAATCAAAAATTAGAATATTGACATTTATAAGAAATAACCTTACAATTAACATTGCAAGGTTATTTTTTACTTGTCAAATTTTTAAGGAGTTGTGATATATGGCAAGAAATTTCATGTGCACCAAAACAGACCCGGTCGTCGAGACCAAAGCTGGTAAGCTGCGCGGTTTTCAGCTTGACGGCACATATGCGTTCCACGGCGTAAAATATGCCGATGCAAAGCGTTTCCACCAGCCGACCCCGGTAGAGCCGTGGGAGGGCATCAAAAACGCGCTGGCTTACGGCTACGTGTGCCCCATGCTGCAGCAGGATCAGCCCAGCAACGAGCTGATGGTACCGCACCGCTATTGGCCGCTCGATGAGAACTGCCAGTACCTCAATATCTGGACGCAGCATCTTGACCCGAACGCCAAAAAGCCCGTGCTCGTTTGGTTGCACGGCGGCGGATTCGCGGCAGGCTCCTCCATTGAGCACATCGCCTACGAGGGCGAAAACATGAGCAAATACGGCGATGTCGTCGTCATTTCACTCAACCACCGTCTCAATATCCTCGGTTATCTCGACCTTTCCCCGTTCGGCGAGGAATATAAGAATTCCGGCAACGCCGGCAACGCCGATATGGTTGCAGCTTTGCAGTGGATTCACGAAAATATCGCAAACTTCGGCGGCGACCCGGAAAACGTCACGCTGTTCGGCCAGTCCGGCGGCGGTATGAAGGTCTGGACGCTGATGCAGACCCCTGCGGCGGACGGCCTGTTCCATAAGGGCGTCGTGCAGAGCGGCTGCATCGATCACTTCGTCTCCGGCAATTCTACGGAGCAGAACGGCAAAGCCATCGTCACGGCGCTTCTGGCAGAATTGAAGCTTGATGATGTCAAAGCGTTGGAGACCATCCCGTACGCACAGCTCGCGGCAGCGTACAACAAGGTCGCGCCGGAGGTTGCAAAGACGGGCGCATACGTCGGCGGCAACCCGCTCGCAAACGATTGGTACCTCGGCGATCCGCTCGAGGTCGGTTTCACGGAGCACGCAAAGACCATCCCGGTCATGGTTGGCACCGTGCTCGGCGAGTTCTCGTTCATGCCGGCATTAAGCGAAGAGGAAAAGGCCGATGCTGCACTCATCGATTCTATGATCGAAAAACGCTACGGCGCAGAGGGCAAAAAGCTCAAGGAGATGTTCGCCGAGGTTTACCCGGATAAGGACGTCAGTGACGTGCTGTTCATGGATTCCATCTTCCGCGCGCCGTCTACCGATTTCATCTTGAAAAAAGCACAGCACCCGGAAAGCGGCACGTATTCGTATATGATGACCTACACCTTCCCGTATGACGGTGGGCATATCGCATGGCATTGCAGCGAGATCCCGTTTGTGTTCCATAACACGAGCCTCGTCGCCGCGTATAACGAGCCCGGCGTGACCGACTTGCTCGAAAAGCAGATGTGCGACGCGTGGCTCAACTTCGCGCGTGACGGCAAACCGTCCAGTGAAGACCTGCCGGAGTGGCCGGCTTGCACCGCAGACGACGAAGCGACCATGATTTTCGACAAAAAGTGTGAGGTCAGACATAACTACGACCACGAGCTTGTTGCGCTGCATAAAAAATTGGCCCCCTCGCCGTGGAGCCATAACGATGACGAGGAAGAGCAGCAGATCCAGCACTAAGCGCTTTGCATTTGCCTGTGAAAGCGAACGAATAAAGGCTTTGATTTAAACTTTCTTCGAGAAAACTTGAGGGGACTTGGGGCACTGCCCCAAGTCCCTTCTGCCTTTGAAAAGGCGGGCGAAATTTTTAGTGTCGCTATGCTATGTTCCCCGCAAGCTTCTTTTTTTGCGCAACAAAAAAGCCGAACACAACTTCTGTGCTCGGCTCATTTTGCATTAAATTAAATTACAGGTTAGCCTTCAGCCATGCAATGTCTTCAGCAAGGCAAGCTACGCGATCCTGCGGGTCGTTGTAGCTGGCTTCACGCTCAACAACGTAAATGACGTTGTCGCACTGTGCGTCGGCAGCTGCCTTAACAGCCTTCCAGTCCACAATGCCCTGGCCCTGCGGCACGTTCAGCTTGTCGTGCTCTTCCTTCATCTTGAGGAACTCCGGCGGGAAGATCGGCTTGCCGTCAGCGTCTTTCTCAAACTTGAAGCGCGGGGTGGTGTCGTGGCGGGACTGCGGCTTGTTTGCGCCGATAACGCCGCCGTTTTCCTTAATGTGGATGCTTGCAATGCGGCCTGCGTGGCTGTTGATGAAGTCTACCGGGTTTACGCCTGCTGCGCTGCACCAGCCGCAGTCAAGCTGGAAAGCCGTAACTTCCGGGTCACATGCATCGATGAGCCAGTCATAAAGATACTTGCCCTCGTCCACATAGAACTCGTCGGTGTGGTTGTGGTAGCCGATCTTGATGCCGTACTGCTTCGCAATGTTGCCGAGGCGGTTGAGTTCTGCTGCAACTTCTTCAGCTTCTGCCTTGTTGCAGAAATTTGTCATCGGGCAGATGACAAGCTTTGCGCCCAGCTCTGCAAAGTAGGGGAGAACGCCTTCGATCTGATCCAGACCAACGTGAGCGGAATCGACCTTCAAATTGTTCTCTGCGAGAACCTTCTTCATTTCTTCAACCGGCACTTCCGTGAAGTCCGCAGTGAACTCTGCACCTGCAAAACCAAGCTTTGCAATGGCCTTCAGCTTCTCAATCGGGCTAATCGGCTCGGAAACCAGGGAATAAACCTGAACATTGATATTTTCCATGGGAAAAACCACCTTTCTGAAAATTATAACGTTTGCGGAAACTCCGCCTTAGAAAATGTGCGGCGACACGAAATGCCGCCGCACACAAAATGTACTGATTAAAATTAGTCGAAGTAAACAGGCTTGCCGGTTCTGTTGGACTCATAGATCGCATCGAGGATTCTCGTGACGACATAAGCCTGATCAGCCGTAACAAACAGCTCGCCTTCGCCCTTCAGAGCCTTGACCCAGATCTCAGCTTCCTTGGACTTCGGTGCCGGACCCTGAGAGAAGCCCGGGATGAAACCTCTGACCTTGTTGCCAACCCAAGAAATGGTCGGGTACTCAGCAACAACATGGTTCAGACGGACACGGCCTTCCTTCGTATCGAGGCCGCCCTCGGTACCAGCCAGCATCGTGTAAGCTTCGCCGTTTGCAGCGTAGTCTTCAGCCATGTTGATAGCCCAAGCAGCGCGCAGAACAATCGTAGCGCCGTTCTTCATCTTGATGAAGCCAACAGCGGAGTCTTCAACGTCGTAGGTCTCGTTGTTCCAGGTATCGAACTCACCGCGGTAGTTGACCTGACCCTGATGCTTAGCATCGAGCGTGTGGCCGAGCTTCTCGAAGGAAGTGCCGCAAACATAGTCAACATCGTAGTTGTTCATGAGGAACAGCGTGAGGTCAAGAGCATGCGTACCGATGTCGATCAGCGGACCGCCGCCCTGCTTTGCCTTATCCGTGAATACGCCCCAGGTCGGAACGCCACGGCGGCGGAGGTATGTAGCCTCTGCATAGTAAACATCGCCAAGAGCGCCGGAATCGACAACCTTCTTAGCAACCTGGTTCTCCGGGAAGTGGCGATACTGATAGCCGATCGTCAGCATCTTGCCGGTTCTGTCTCTTGCTTCAAGCATCTTCTTAGCGTCAGCCGGGGTAGCAGCCATCGGCTTCTCGCACAGAACGTGCTTGCCAGCCTCAAGAGCAGCAACGGTGATCTCGCAGTGTGCAACGTTCGGGGTCAGAACGTGAACAGCGTCGATCGTCGGGTCTGCCAGAAGCTCATGATAATCGGTGTAAACCTTAGCGTCCGGGGTGCCGTACTCTTTAGCGGCCTTTTCTGCTCTCTCAAGAATGAGGTCGCAGAATGCGCACATATCTACGCCTTCCTGCTGGGCCATGCCCGGGAAGTGCTTGCCGTTTGCGATACCGCCGCAGCCGATAAAGCCAACTCTTACATTTGCCATTGGAATTCTCCTCCTAAATTTACGCCGAAGTCCATACGGACTCCTAACGATTTATTTCTGTTTGTATTTTAGACCATTTCAAAGCAAATGTAAAGCCCTTTTTGTGAAAAAAGCGGATTTGCACAAGCTTTTTCTATTTCGCTTGTATCATTTGCATAAAAACTTTTGCTTTGTTGCCTGCGCATCCAAAAATCAGCCGTGCATTTCATAAAAAAGAGCAAAAAAAGAGGCACACCGCAAAAAATACGGTGTACCCTAAAGTATTCTTACAACATTCTGCTTATAAAAACACAGTTAAAACCGTGTAAAACACGTATGCCGATTTGATATAGCACTACGCAAAGCAGAAAAATCAGTACTGTCTGCCCCAGTATACCATGTGTTTTGCCGGCTTGCCGCAGCAAACGCAAACATCAGAGAGGTGCTCTTCCTTAAACGGAATGCAACGGGACTTCACGCCACCGGTCGCGTCCTTCAGCTTGTCCTCGCACGCGCTGTCGCCGCACCACATGGCCTTGATGAAGCCGGGCTTGTTTTCCGCAATGTCGAGGAACTCCTCATACGTCGTCGCCGTGAAGGTCTTCTCTTCAAGATTCTTCAGCGCACGCTCATAAAGACCGTCATGCACAGCCTGCAAGGCCTTTTCAATCTCGCCCTCAAGGTTATCGAGCGAAACGAAAATCTTCTCTCTCGTGTCGCGGCGGACGAGCACGCACTGGTTCTGCTCAATATCCTTCGGACCGATCTCCAAACGCAGCGGCACGCCCTGCATCTCATACTGGCTGAACTTCCAGCCGGGGGAGTTGTCGGTGTCGTCCAGCTTCACGCGGAACTTCGTCTTCAGGGATTCATACAGCGCGTTTGCCTTGTCGAGCACGCCGGGCTTATGCTGTGCAATCGGGATGATTGCCAGCTGGATCGGCGCGACCTTCGGCGGCAGTACAAGACCGTTGTCGTCGCCGTGTACCATGATGATGGCGCCGATCATGCGGGTGGAAACGCCCCAGGAGGTCTGGTGCGGGTGCTGCAGGGTGTTGTCGCGGCCCGTGAACGTAATGCCGAAGTTCTTTGCCCAGCCGTCGCCGAAGTAGTGGCTCGTGCCGCCCTGCAAAGCAACGCCGTTGTGCATCATCGGCTCAATGGTGTAGGTCGCCACAGCGCCCGCAAACTTTTCTTTCTCGGTCTTCTGGCCGGTCACAGCCGGAATGGCGAGCACGTTCTTGTAGAACTCCTCGTAGGTGTGCAGCATGCGCATGGTCTCTTCCATGGCCTCTTCTGCGGTTTCGTGCATGGTGTGGCCTTCCTGCCACAGGAACTCGGAGGAGCGCAGGAACGGACGCGTCGTTTTCTCCCAGCGCACAACGGAGCACCACTGGTTGTAGAGCTTCGGCAGGTCGCGGTAAGAGTTGATGATCTTCTGGTAATGCTCGCAGAAGAGAATTTCACTCGTCGGGCGTACGCACAGGCGCTCACTCAGCTTCTCGCTGCCGCCTTCCGTTACCCAGGCCACTTCAGGCGCAAAGCCCTTTACGTGGTCTTTTTCCTTCTGCAGGAGGGATTCCGGGATGAACAGCGGCATGTAAACGTTCTGGTGACCCGTCGCCTTAAAGCGATCGTCCAGTTCATGCTGAATGTTTTCCCAGATCGCGTAGCCGTACGGCTCGATGATCATGCAGCCTTTTACGCTGGAGTAATCCATCAGCTCGGCTTTTTTAACAATATCGGTGTACCATTTGGAAAAGTCAACGTCCATAGAAGTGATGTCGTTGACCATCTTCTTCTGATTCGCCAAGAAATTCAGTCCTTTCACGATTCGTGCGGCAAACGCTGTGCCGCCGGGCCCAAAGCGGGCATATTGTTTCTTATTATACAGGGAATTTTCCTGAAAAGCAAGAGCGGCAGCCATCTTTATGCGGGCCGCCTAAGATTTTATTTAAAAAAACAGAAAAGAAGGTTCGTTTCTTCTTTCCTTGTACGATTCGGTGCAATTTGTACCAAAGGTACTTATACATAAATAATTCAAAGTTAGCTTAAGCTAATTTACAGAAACAGAGTACCAACAAAACAGTTGTCCATCGGAATAAATTAAATCAGCTAAATCAGCGAAAAAAACACCGGGAACAGCCAGAAAGCCGCTCCCGGTGTTTTCATATCGTTTTGCACAAGGCGAAAAATTTCACGCAGAGCGCAAAAATTACTGACCCTGATGTTCTTCGATGAACTGAACGATTTCGCCAACCGTCTTGAGGTTTTCAACTTCCGTATCCGGAATTTCTACGTTGAAAGCATCTTCGATGGACATGACAAGATCAACAACAGCAAGGGAATCTGCGTCCAGATCCTCAACCAGGTTGGAATCCTCGGTGATCTCGGAGGGATCTACGCTGAGCTCCTCAGCAATAATATCGATAACTTTCTCCAGAACCATTTAATTTTCCTCCTATCGTGTAGTATTTGTCAAGTACTGCACCGTCTGCCGTATGGACAAAACGCCGCAGGCATGATACAATCGGGGTGTACTTCACATACATTGTATGGATGCACGGCTTATTTGTCAATAGCAATTCCGTATTCCGTGCTAAATTTTTCTGTTTTTAAAGGAGAGCCTTAAAATGCAGCTTCGCCGTTTTGCCGTCATCGGGCACCCCATCGGGCACACGATGTCGCCGTTTATCCATGATCGCCTCTTCTCCCTCACAGGCCATAAGCCGGAATATTCCGTGCTGGATGTACCGTCCCTTACACAGGCGCTGCCCGCATTGCGCACGCTCGACGGCTTCAATATCACCATCCCCCACAAAAGCGACATCATTCCCCTGCTCGACGGTATCGATGAAAAAGCGAAGCTTTTCGGATCCGTCAACACCGTGCGTGTCGAAGACGGCAAAATGACCGGCTACACAACGGACGGTGTCGGCTGCAAAAAGGCCCTTGCGCGCTATGGGCTCGATTTTAACGGCGAGCTTCTTCTGCTCGGCCGCGGCGGCGCGGCGCGTGCCATCGCATTTGAAGCCGTGCTCACGGCCGATGCACCGCATCTTGATATCGTCTGCCGCGAAAGCTCGCTCGAAAAAGCACAGGTGCTCAGCGATGAACTCGCGGAGCTCTGCCGCACGCGCAGCAAAACCGGCGTGTTCCGCGTGCTGTCTTATGACGAGCTCGCAAAGGAAACCGAGCACTACGATCTCGTGCTCAACACCACAAGCCTCGGTATGTACCCCAAAACCGGTGTCAGTGCTGTCGGGGAAGACGTGCTCTCCCGCTGCAAAGCCGCGTTCGACGCCGTCTATAACCCCGGCAAAACGAAATTTTTAAAGCTTGCCGCAAGCTGCGGACTCAAAACTGTCGGCGGCATGGGCATGCTCGTCTGTCAGGCGGTCGCCGCGCACGAGCTCTGGTACGGCGCGTCGTTTAAGGACAGCGATATCGAACAGCTCATCTGCGATGCGGAAGCGGAAACGGCACGGCTTTTCCGCGCATAACGAACCGAAAGAAACGGGGAACGGGAAATGGACAAAAAAGTAAAAGGTGAAATCATAAAATCGGGCAATATCGTTTTAAGCGGCTTCATGGGCAGCGGCAAGACCACGGTCGGCCGTCGCTTGGCCGCCGCGCTCGATATGCAGTTTGTCGATATGGACTTGTACATAGAAAAGAAGACCGGCATGACGGTCAAGGAGATTTTCGCAGAATACGGCGAACTGCATTTTCGCGCGCTCGAGACCGAGACCGTAAAGGAGCTTGCGCAAAGTAATCATTTCGTCATCGCCACGGGTGGCGGTACGCTGATGCAGCCGCAGAACGTAGAAGGCTTTCATCAAGGCGGCGGTACCATCTATTATCTCGACGTACCGCTGGCCGCCTTGCAGGAGCGCCTCAAAAACGATAAACGCCGCCCGCTTCTGCAGACGCCGGACCGCCGCGCGGTGATTGAGCGCCTTTTAAACGAGCGCCGCCCGAAATACCTCGCAAGCGCGGACGTCGTCGTCGACGCCGGCGCGCCCACGGTTGTCGTTGTAGAGCGCATTTGCGCCCTGCGCGGCGAGCCCATTGAAAAAGCGAAGCGCAAAAAGCCGGGAAATACCTCCGAAAAGGAGCAGCCTCAAAAGAAGCGCTTCCGCAGAAGAAGACGCAAAAAAGGAACTTCTCCCGGAACACCGCAAGAAAACTCTTGACAAAGCGCCCGCGCGGCGGTATGATTTTAACACGGCGATGCAGGATAGATAAAGCAAACCTGCAAATCGCAAAGCAAGAGTCACATATAGGATGGTTCAAACTATGCAGTCCGTTTTATTCACAAGACGATTTACAAAGTATTTTAGCGCACGATTTTATACCGTGTGCTTTTCGTCGTATGTGAATATACCGGGCAACGCTTGAAAACGCGCGGAAAATTTCTGCGCGGAGGAATTTGAAGTATTCTGAGCAGTATAAAACCAAGCGGAGCCAATGGGCTTCGCTTTTTTTGTGCCGAGAGCGGCAGCGGGGCACGGCTCCTATAAAAGAAAGGTAAGGGAAAAAACATGATCATCGTACTCAAAGCCAACCGCAGTGAAGAACAGGTCAAAAACTTCATTTCGAATCTCACCGACCGTTATGACGTCAGTGTTAACACATGGGTCGGCACACATTCCACCGTGCTCGGCCTTATCGGCGATACCGCTGCGGTAGACAGCGAGTACATCGCCGCACAGGATATTGTAGAAAGCGTTAAGCGCGTGCAGGAGCCGTATAAAAAAGCAAACCGTAAGTTCCATCCGGAAGATACGGTCATCAAGCTTCCTACCGGTCAGGTGATCGGCGACGGTTCCCTTGCGCTCATCGCGGGTCCGTGCTCCGTCGAAAGCGAAGCGCAGATCTGCTGTGTTGCAGAGCGCGTCAAGGCCGCAGGCGCTACGTTCCTGCGCGGCGGCGCATTCAAGCCCCGCACCTCGCCGTATGCGTTCCAGGGCCTTAAGGCAGAGGGCCTCGAGCTCCTCAAAAAAGCCAAGGAAAGAACCGGCCTGCCCATCGTCACCGAGATTATGAGCATCGGCCACCTCGACCTCTTTGAGGACGTCGATGTCATTCAGGTCGGCGCAAGAAACATGCAGAACTTCGAGCTTTTAAAGGAGCTGGGTCACGTGCATAAGCCGATCCTTTTAAAGCGCGGCCTTGCCAACACCATCGAAGAACTTCTCATGAGCGCCGAGTATATCATGGCGGGCGGCAACGAGCAGGTCATCCTGTGCGAGCGCGGCATCCGCACGTATGAGACATTCACCCGCAATACGCTCGATATTTCCGCCGTGCCGATCTTAAAGCGCCTTTCCCACCTGCCCGTCATCGTAGACCCCAGCCATGCCAGCGGCATCAACTGGCTTGTCGAGCCGCTTGCCATGGCAGCGGCAGCCGTCGGCGCAGACGGCCTCATCATCGAGGTGCATAATGACCCCAGCCGTGCCCTGTGCGACGGCGCACAGTCCCTCACGCCGGATCAGTTCGACGTGCTCGCAAAGAAAGTGCAGAAGGTCACCGAAACGGTGAAGAGCCTGTAAAAATTTACCCGAAAGGGAGAACGATATGCAAATCGCAATCATTGGTCTGGGTCTCATCGGCGGTTCGCTCGCAAAGGCCCTCAAAGAAAATACAGAGCACACCGTCATCGGCTTTGACCGTGACGAAAACACCCTGCTCGACGCACTTTCCCTCGGCGCCATCGATTCCGTCGGCAGCACGTCTTTGCTCGAAAACGCGGACGTCGTGTACGTCTGTCTGTATCCCGCAGATGTCGTGCGCTTCGTCGAGGAAAACGCACCGCATTTTAAAGAAGGCTGCATTGTCACGGATGTGTGCGGCATCAAAAATCAGGTCTGCGGCAAATTAACGGAGATCGCCAAAAACTACCCGTTCGTTTACGTCGGCGGCCACCCCATGGCGGGCAAGGAGCGCAGCGGGTTCGACGCCAGTGAGGCAAGCCTCTTTTATAACGCTTCCTATATTCTCGTGCCCGGCGAAGCTCCGCAAAGCGCCACAGATACCCTCGTGTCGCTCGCAAAAAGCATGGGCTTTGGCACCATCAAATACTGCACGCAGCAAAAGCACGACCGTATGATCGCCTATACGTCCCAGATTCCGCACGTTTTGGCGTGCGCTTATGTCATGAGCCCGCGCTGCGATGAGCACAGCGGCTTTTCCGCCGGCAGCTACCGCGACGTTTCGCGCGTGGCGCGCATCAATGCGGAGCTGTGGGCAGACCTTTTCCTTGCAAACCGTGAGGAATTAGCGGACGAGACGGAAGAACTCGTGCGCAATATAGAACGTATACGTGCTGCGGTGGCGAAAAACGATCGGGCAGAGCTCGTGGCGCTGCTTTCCTCCGCACGTGAAAAAAAGGAGAAATTCGGATAATGGTGATCGAAATTAAAACAGATAAACCGTATGAAGTTATTGTGGAAGACGGCGTTTTGGACCGCGCGGGCGAAAAAATCGCTCCGCTCGTCCGCCCCGGCAGCCGCGCCATGATTGTCAGCGAGACGAACGTCTTCCCGATATACGGCGAGCGTCTAAAAGCTTCGCTTGAAAAAGCGGGTATCCACACGGCGGAGTTCGTCTTTGAAGCCGGCGAGCCGCAAAAGCAGCTTTCCACCGTCATGCAGATTTACGAAGCGCTTGCGGAAAACGATTTCACGCGCAGCGACATCATTGTCACGCTCGGCGGCGGCGTGGCGGGCGATATGGGTGGCTTCGCGGCGGCAACGTTCCTGCGCGGCATTGATTTCGTGCAGGTGCCCACGTCCCTTTTGGCGCAGGTAGATGCCAGTGTCGGCGGCAAAACGGGTGTCGATTTGCCGTTCGGTAAAAACCTCGTCGGCGCGTTCCATCAGCCGCGCCTCGTCCTCGCCGATCCCAAAACGCTCTCCACGCTGCCCGATGCCTATTTCACGGACGGCATGGGCGAGGTCATCAAATACGGCTGCATCGCAGACGCCGCGCTGTTCGATAAATTGGAGCAGGGACAAGTCATCGACCATTTGGAGGAAACCATTTGCCGCTGCGTGCTGTGCAAAAAGCACTTTGTCGAGGAAGACACGAACGACAAAGGCCGGCGTATGATTTTAAACTTCGGCCACACATTCGGCCACGCGCTCGAAAAGCTTACGGGCTTCTCGTCGCTTTCGCACGGCCTTGCCGTCGGCATCGGTATGGTCATGGCGGGCGAAGTGGGTGAAAGTCTCGGCGTCACGGAAAAAGGCACCGCTGCGCGTATCCGCCGCGTGCTGGAAAGCTATGGCATGCCCACCGAGTCCGCGTTTGATTTCGCCAAAGTTGTGGAAGCAACCGCGCTCGATAAAAAAAGCTTTGGCAAAACGCTCAACCTGATCCTTTTAAAGCAGATCGGCGAAAGCGTTATTCACCCGGTGGACAGAAACTACCTCGTACTGCGCTATAAGCTTGCCGCCGAGCAGAACCGCCGCAGAAAATTGAATTGATTTTTAGGAAGGCAGCATCATTCTCATCGTGCTGCCTTATGTCAAATATAGAGAGATAAATTTATGCAGAAACAAGGTGATACTATGGCAGAGGTGACCTACCGCCCCGCCCACGTTAAGGGCGAAGTGCGCATTCCCCCAAGCAAAAGTGCCGCGCACCGCGCATTGCTTTCGGCCGCGCTGTGCAAAACGCCGTGCCGTGTCGGGCCCATTGACCACAGCGCGGATATGGAAGCTACATTAAACGGCGTGTGCGCCATGGGCGGCACGGTGCAAGCGGAAGAAAACGGCGTGCTGTGCATCGCGCCGGGCACGGCACCCCAAAGCGTCACGGTCGATTGCGGTGAATCCGGTTCCACGCTGCGCTTTCTCATCCCCGTTTTCGCCGCCCTCGGCATCGAAGCGACGTTTGTCGGTCACGGCAGACTTCCCGAGCGCCCTATCGGCGTTTACACAGACCTTCTGCCGCAGCACGGCGTAACGGTCGAGACTGCCGGCGGTCTGCCGTTTCACATCACGGGCAAGCTTCAAAGCGGCGATTTCCGCGTCCCGGGCAACATCAGTTCTCAGTTTATAACCGGTTTATTATTCGCTTTGCCGCTGCTCAAAAATGATTCCACCGTTACGCTGACCACCCCGCTCGAATCCAAAGGCTATATCGATTTGACGATAGAGGTGCTCGCGGGCTTCGGTGTTAAAATTGAGGAGACCGAGACCGGCTGGCACATCTCCGGCGGGCAGACGTATCGCGCAGAGCACTATACCGTCGAGGGTGATTGGTCGCAGGCCGCGTTTTTTCTCTCGGAAGCCGCTGTCTCCGGCGGCCCTATCCGCCTGCTCGGTCTTTCCGAAACCTCTCTGCAAGGCGATAAAGCCTGCGTCCGTCTCTGGCGGCAGTTCGGGCTTTCTGTCACCGAAGAAAACGGCGTTTATGTTGCCGAAAACAAAAATATGGATAAGCCCTACCGCGGACTGCACGGCATCGCGATTGACGCCGCGCAAATTCCCGATATGGTGCCTGCGCTCGCCGTCACGGCTGCGTTCGCGGAGGGCGAGACCGTCATTTCCCATGCGGAGCGATTGCACTTAAAGGAGTGTGACCGTCTGCTTGCCATGGAAGCGGCGCTCAAAAACCTCGGTGCAGACATTAAAGCCGTGCCGGACGGCCTTATCATCCACGGCAAGCCCGCGCTTACGGGCGGCAAAGCCGAGGGCATGAACGACCACCGCGTCGTTATGGCGCTCGCTGCCGCCGGTTGTGCGTGCACAGTTACCGTCACGGACGCGGAAAGCATCAAAAAATCCTACCCCGGATTTTTCCGGGATCATAAACATTTAGGAGGGATCGCCGATGGCATCGACCTGGGGTGAAAACATCAAGCTGTCCATTTTCGGCGGCAGCCATACGGAAGCAATCGGCGTGGTGCTCGATAATCTCCCGCCGAACGAAAAAATAGACATGGAAAAAATTCGCGTGCAGATGGCGCGCCGTGCGCCGGGTAAGGACAAGACCGCCACCACGCGCCTTGAGGCCGATGAGCCGCAGGTGCTCTCGGGGCTCTTCAACGGCGTCACAACAGGCGCGCCGCTCGCGGCTATCATCGCGAACACCAATACGCGTTCGAAGGATTATTCCGATTTAAAAATTCACCCGCGTCCCGGCCATGCCGATTACACCGCGTCTGTCCGCTACGACGGCGCAAACGACATTCGCGGCGGCGGGCATTTTTCGGGTCGTCTCACCGCGTGCCTCGTGTTCGCAGGCGCCGTCTGCCGCCAGATATTAGAGCGCCGCGGCATCACGATCAGTGCGCACGCTTATGCGGTCGGCAGCGCAAAAGATACCCCGTTCGATCCCGTAAACGTCTCAAAAGACGACTTAAATGCCTTAAATACCCGCTTTTTTGCGGTCAATTCCCCCAAGGCCGAAGAAAAAATGCGCGCCGAGATCGAAGCCGCGCGATTGGACGCAGACAGCATCGGCGGCATCATCGAGTGCGCCGCAGTCGGTGTCCCGGCGGGCATCGGCAGTCCTATGTTCGGCGGCATTGAAAACGTCTTTGCATCGATTTTATACGGCATCCCCGCCGTCAAAGGTGTGGAGTTCGGCGCGGGCTTTGATGTTGCCTGTATGCGTGGCAGCGAAAATAACGACGCGTTTTACTACGACGAAAATGGTCTCGTCCGCACGAAAACGAACAACGCGGGCGGCATTTTGGGCGGCATCACAACGGGCATGCCGATTCTATTCCGCATTGCCGTCAAGCCCACGCCGTCCATTGGCCGTGAACAGCACACGGTCGATCTCACCACGAAAACAAACGCCGATTTAACCATCCACGGCCGCCACGACCCGTGTATCGTCCCGCGCGCCATCCCTGTGGCGGAAGCTGCGGCAGCCTTGGCGCTGATGGACTTGCTGCGTTAAAGAGAATAGAAAGGAGCGAGCAAAATGAGTGAAAATAAGTCTTTTGATGAACTGCTTTTGCCGGTTCGCAACGATATAGACCGCATTGATAAAGAGCTTTTAAAGCTTTTCACGGAGCGCATGCAGTGCGCGGAGCGCGTCGCGGAGATCAAGCGCAAGGCGGGCATTCCCGTCTTAAATGCCGCCCGCGAGCAGGTCATTTTAGACCGCGTTAAAAAAGAAGCCGGTGAGTACGGCGACAGCGCCGTCGCGCTTTACAGCGCCATCATGAGCATCAGCCGCGCCCGCCAGCACAATATGCTGAAAAGCGGTGGGGTATTGCGCGACCTCGAGCAAAATTCCCCAAAGACATTAAAAGCTGACCCGCGTGTCATTTGTCAGGGCGCGGCGGGCGCGTTTTCCCACAGCGCCGCCCTGCGCCTGTTTCCGGGGCAGAAACCGATCTTTTTGCCCGGTTTCCGCGATGTTTTTGAAGCTGTCCATAACGGCGCGGGCGATTACGGCGTGGTGCCGGTCGAAAATTCCGATGCCGGCAGTGTCTCTGAGGTCTATGACCTCATCATGAAGCACCGCATGTTCATCGTCGGTGCGGCGGATATTCCCGTGCGCCACTGCCTGTGCCGCGCAAAGGGGACGGGTGCGGTCAAAAAGGTGCTCTCGAAGCACGAGGCCCTCGTGCAGTGCAGTGCGTATCTCGCGGCACACGTCATCGAAACCGAAGCCTATTCCAACACGGCGGCCGCCGCAAAATTCATCGCCGAAACCCGTCCCGAGGGCGTCGGCGCAGTCTGCTCCGCGCAGGCGGCGGCGGAATACGGCCTCGAAGTCATCGCCGCCGATATCCAGAATACCGATAACAACTGCACGCGCTTCATCGTCATTTCGCGTGAAGCCGTTTTGCCCGAAGACGCGGAAAAGATCAGCCTGTGCTTCTCTCTGCCGCACACCCCAGGCTCGCTGTGCCATACGCTGGAGCGTTTCGCTCTGCTCGGCCTGAACCTCACAAAAATCGAATCCCGCCCCATCCCGGAGCGCAATTTCGAGTATGACTTCTACCTCGATTTCACCGGGAATGTTCACGATGTGCAGACACTTGCGCTCATCTGCGCCCTCTCCGACGAGATGCCCCGCTTCTCGTTCCTCGGAAACTACAAAGAAAGCTGAGTTAAAAATGGCAGTTACCTTCATCAAAGTCACGGAAGAAGAACAGATTGAAAAAATAGCCGAGATCGCCGCACCCATCTGGCACGAGACCTACGACTGCATCAACGGCGTTGCGTCCACGGATTACATGATCGAAAAATTCCAGTCCGTCCCGGCCATCCACCGCCAGATGGAAAGCGAGGGCTACGTCTATTATATGATGCTCGACGACGGCGTGCCCGCGGGCTTCATCGGCCTTGTGCCGCACAAAGAGGGCAAAATGTTCCTGAGCAAGCTCTACGTTTCCGCCGCTCATCGCAGCCGCGGCCTGCCGCGCGCCGCGTTCGATTTCATCGAAACGCTCTGTCAGGCGGAAAAGCTCCCCGCAATCTATCTCACCGTCAACAAAAAGAATTTTCACGCCATCGAAGTCTACAAATACTTCGGTTTTCATCAGACGGACGCCGTCGTCACCGACATCGGCAGCGGCTTCGTGATGAACGACTATATCATGCAGAAAGACCTGTAAACGCAGGTCGCAATATGCCAAGCTGCAATTTTGTGCCCGTTCGTATCCTTGACAAAAAATAAAAACGGAAAACATTGCGAACGGTGTGCAAAAATTTCCCTCGGCCGTTCGCTTTTTCTTTCTTTTTCGGAAAATCTGTGCTATACTAAAAACAACATTTTACCTTGAGTGGGGTATACGCATGAGCGAGAGAAAAGAAGTCTATGTTTTAGGCCACCGCAATCCCGACACCGATTCCATTTGTTCGGCGATCGCCTACGCGGACGTTAAAAATAAAGAAAATGACGGAAATCACTATGTCGCCGCCCGCGCCGGGCAGATCAGCTCCGAGACAAGCTACGTCCTCCAGCGCTTCGGCATGCGCCAGCCGACCTACGTCAACAACATTGGCACCCGCGTGCGCGATATGGAGATCCGCAAAATTCCCGGCATCAACGAGGGCATTTCCATGAAAAAAGCATGGAGCATGATGGCGGAGATGAACGCCGTCACGCTGCCCATCGTCGATGCAAACAACGTGTTAGACGGCATCATCACCATCAACGACATTGCCACGTCCTACATGGAAAATCAGGACAGCACCATGATTGCAAAGGCCAAAACGCCGTACTGCAACATTTTGGAAACGCTGGAAGCCAAAATGCTCGTCGGCGACCCCGATGCCGTTTTCGAGCACGGCAACGTCGTCATTGCCGTCGCAAACCCGGACGTCATGGAAAACTACATCGAAAAGGACGACATGGTCATCACCGGCAACCGTTACGAATCGCAGCTTTCCGCCATTGAGTCCGGCGCGGGCTGTATCCTCGTCTGCCTCGGCGCAGAGGTCTCCCGCAGCATCCAGAAGCTCGCGCGCGACAATAACTGCGCCGTGCTCACTACGCCGCTTGATACGTACACCGTTGCGCACCGCATCAGCCAGTGCATGCCGGTTAAGGCGTTCATGCGCACGAAAGATCTCGTCACGTTCACCCCGAGCGATTACACCGATGCCATTAAAGATACCATGCAGAACACCCGCATTCGCGATTTCCCGGTTATCGATAAAAACGGCAAGTACGTCGGCATGATCTCCCGCCGTAACTTGCTTGGCATTCGCAAGCGCTCCGTCATCTTAGTCGATCACAATGAGCGCAGTCAGGCGGTTGAAAATATCGAAAACGCAGAAATTTTGGAAATCATCGATCACCACCGCATCGGCTCCCTCGAGACGATGGCGCCTGTGTATTTCCGCAACGAGCCCGTCGGCTGCACGGCGACCATCATCTATTCCATTTATAAAGAAAAGGGCTTTAAGGTTCCGCCGCAGATCGCGGGTCTTCTGTGCAGCGCCATTTTGTCCGATACGCTCATGTTCCGTTCGCCTACCTGTACCATGCTGGACCGCGCCGCAGCGGAAGCGCTCAGTGCCATTGCGGGCATCGATTGCCAGAGCTTCGGTATCGAAATGTTTACCGCAGGCAGCAACCTCAAGGATAAGACTCCGGAAGAGATTTTCTATCAGGATTACAAGAAGTTCGAGTTCGGCGACGTCACGTTCGGCGTCGGCCAGATCAACAGCATGAGCGGCTCCGAGCTCGATGAGCTGGAGCGCCGCCTGCGTCCGTACCTCGAAAAGTCCTGCCGCGAGCACGGCCTCTCCATGATGTTCTTCATGCTGACGAATATCATCGAGGAGTCCACGCGCCTCATGTGCTACGGCGAGTCCGCCGATATGCTCGTTGAAGATGCCTTCGGCCGTGCGCCGAAAGCGGGCACCATCTGGCTTAAAGGTGTTGTCTCCCGCAAAAAGCAGCTCATCCCTGCCTTCATCGATGCCATCAGCAAAGAAGCCGGCGGCGGTGTGTGATTTTCCTCGCGTGCCCTCTCCGATTTCGGCTATATGGCCGATTGGACCATCCCGAGACACGATCGACTGCGTTTCGATATCATGAGCGGCAAAATAAACGAACAATTCATGAGAAAAGGGTCGGCCCAAAGCGGTCGGCTCTTTTTGCATACAGAAAATTGCGAAAAATAAAAAATAGGACTGGATTTTTTTGAAAGACTGTGTTATAATGTTTGCTGTTGAACAGAATATGGGCCCGTAGCTCAGCTGGGAGAGCGCTGCGTTCGCAACGCAGAGGTCAAGGGTTCGAATCCCTCCGGGTCCACCAAAAGTCCACCGTAATTTTAATAGAATTACGGTGGACTTTTTCTATGCCCAAAACCGCTTGAAATAGGGCTTTTCGGTTGTTTCAGCACATAAGTGAACCCCGCTGCAGGGCAATTCTGCGGCGGGGTTTTGTGCGTTTTATGTGGATTGAGGCTTCATGTACCGTATAATCGTTAAACGGCTGAGGTAATCGTTAAATCACAGAGGCATTCGTTAAATTACAGGGATAATCGTTGAATTAGAAGGGAATTAAAAAATCAAAACACGCACAATCTCTGTTCGCATAGTTTCATTTTTTTGGGGGGAAAAACAGCATAACAGGTTGTGTTCGCATGGATTTTTAACCCGTGATTGTCATGCTGCACCTCCGTTATACGCGGAAAATCACCGATTCATACGGGCGCAGATTGGGGCCGATGTAGCCGCCCTCGCGGTCGTAGGAGGAGAGCAGCACTTCACCGTTCTGCGGAACGAGCGCGGCGGGGATTTTCGACGGTTCGGCGGAGAAATTGTGGAAAGAAAGCAGAGTTTCGCCGTTATAGCTGCGCTTTAGGGCGAACAGCGTATCGGAGCCGGTTTCCGGAATTTCGAGGTCGCCGCGTGAGAGCGCGGGACTGCTTTTGCGCAGTGCGATGAGCGCTTTGTAGCAGCTGAAAATGGAGTGCGGGTCGTTTTTCTGGTTTTCCGCGTTGATCTTTGTGTAGTTCGGGTTGATGCCGAGCCACGGCTTGCCTGTTGTGAAGCCGGCGTTTTCGGTTGCGTTCCACTGCATCGGCGTGCGGGCGTTGTCGCGGGAGATCATCTGCGCCTCTTTTAAAGCCACGTCCGGCGTGTCGCCCGCCAAAATGTGCTGGTGGTAGGTGTTTTTTGCATCGGGGTCGTTGTAATCTTCAATGTGCGGGAAGCGCATGTTCGTCATGCCAATCTCTTCACCCTGATACACGAACGGCGTGCCGGGCAGGGAGTGCAGCAGCATCGCGAGCATTTTGGCGGAAACCTCCCAGTATTCCTTGTCGTTGCCATAGAGTGAGACTTGGCGGGGCTTATCGTGGTTGCTGAAAAACCGCGCCCACCAGCCGTTTTCCTTTAAGGCGTCGTAGTCGTTTTGAATATCCTGCTTCATTTTTTTCGACGACCACGTGTTGATCTCGACGATCGGCGCGACGAACGGGATGGCCATATCGAACTCCTCGCGGTCGGTGTTGACGTAGCGGGCGAGCTCCTCGGCGTCTTTCGACGCCACTTCGCCCACGGTCATGACGTTATATGGCGAGAACACGCGGCGGTTCATGTCGCGGATATAGGCGTGCGTGCCGGGGCGACCGTTGATGAGACTCGAACTGAACGAATAGCCGTCCGGCTGCGGCGGCTCTGCGGAATCCGGGAAATCCTGCGGCTTATCAAGGTAGCTGATGGCGTCCACTCTAAAGCCGTCCACGCCTTTTTTCACCCACCATTCCATCATGGAGAAGATTTCTTCACGCAGCGCGGGGTTTGCCCAGTTAAGGTCGGGCTGCTTTTTGGAGAACAGATGGTAGTAATACTGCCCGCGCTCCGGTACAAATTCCCACGCGCTGCCGCCGAAAACGGAGGCCCAGTTGTTCGGCTCCTTGCCGTTTTTCGGGTCGCGCCAAATGTAGTAGTCGCTTTTTGGGTTATCGCGCGAGGTTTTGGATTCGAGGAACCATGGATGCTCGTCGGAGGAATGGTTCACGACGAGGTCCATAATGACCTTGATGCCGCGCTTGTGGCACTCTGCACACAGCGCGTCCCAATCTTCCATGGTGCCGAACTCGTCCATGATCTCCCGGTATCCGGAGATGTCGTAGCCGTTGTCGTCATTCGGCGAGCGGAACACGGGCGAGAGCCACAGCGCGTTGATGCCGAGCGCCGAAAGGTGGTCAAGGCGGCTTAAAATGCCGGGAATATCGCCGATACCGTCTCCGTTAGAATCCTGAAAGCTGCGCGGGTAGACCTGATACACGATAAGATCCTTCACCCAATCTTTTTTCTGTTCCATACAACTTTACCTCCTGTGCAATATCCATGTATATTGCGCAAAGCGGCCTTTCGGCCAAGCATTTTTACCATTATAACACAGTTTACAAGAATTTGAAAAGTATTTGAGAAAAATAGTGAAAATTGTGCTTTGAAGTATAAAGGGGAAATCTGGGCGCTTAGCTTCCAAACATGCGTTAAGTTTTCTATACTGCGGTGCTCGTTTGCCGGGGTGAATTCAGAGAAGCCGGTGGTAAAAATGCCGAAACGGTTTCAGTCGCCGAAATGTACACTTATAAGAATATAGGTGTATAGAATGGAGACCTATAAAACAGGGTATAAGCCACAGGGCAAAGGATATAGGGTGAAAAGAACGGTGTGCCGGGTGCGGCAGCCGTTTTTTTAACCTTTTTTCGGGTGTTGTAGGGCAGTATAGACAACATCGGTTTAAAATAAATAGAAATAGTAAACATAATATTGATGAAATTAGAATGGATAGCGGATGAAAACGAAATGTTTGTAATTGAAACTATTGAAAATGCCCACAAATCGCCGATTTATGGGCATTGGAATATCAAAGTGCACAAAAGCATATAAGCGTATTAAAATTACATAATTTTAAAATGGGAAATCGATTTCACATTGCTCCCTAAAATGCACTTTTTGTTGTATATGGCATTATAAAAGTAACATTATTAAAAATATTTCGCAAATTGCAAGTTCAAGTTGGACACCCAGCGGTAGAAAATTGGGGCTTCCGCAGCCGCTTAGGCTGCGCAAACAATGTCAAGGAATGCTTCAAAGAGTTCTTCTGGAGTGCAGTACCCCAGATTCTTCCTCGGAAGGCTGTTAAGGGCATCTGCTGCCCAGAGGATATCCTCATCAGAGAAATTCTCAATGGAAATTCCCTTGGGGACATATCGCCGAAGCAACCCATTGTGACGCTCATTCTGTGCTCGTTCCCATGAAGTGTAGGGATGCGCAAAGTAGACCTTTGTTCCGTACTTCTCAATCTGAGCGAAATCCGCAAATTCAGCTCCGTTGTCTACCGTGATAGTCTTAAACACCTGGCTGAATTTCTCACCGAATTCCTCATGGAGTCTCTCCATAGCGGTGTTCACTGCCTCGCTGGTCTTTCCGGGAATACGAATCGCAATGTAGTTCTGCGTTTTCTTTTCCAGAAGAGTCAGAATCACAGACTCTTTGCCGTTGCGTTTGCCTACAACGGTATCACCTTCCCAATGGCCTTCCTCGGTTCGGGAATCTACAATTTCTGGCCGCTCATCAATGCTTGTTCCATACACTTTCTTTCGTTTTACGGGACTTTTATGATGCTTTTTCCGTTTTATTGCTTCGGGAAGTTCCAAGATGTTGAGGGACAAATTGCCGCCCCATACCTCATTGTAAAGGGTTTTGGTGCAGACCATCTTCTCTTCCGGGAAGAGCTTGTTCTTGCGGGCATAGCCGACACAGGCATCAATAGACCACTTTTCCGTACGCACTTGCGTGACGACCCACTGAACAAATGACGTACACTTGTCAATGCGGTGCGGCTTGTGGCTATTCTTTCTGTTTTCCTTGTACACAGCGTCCCCACGCTTTGCGCTATAACCGGGAGCACGGCCCCGACTGCCCGTTCTGGGCGGTGTACCGCGCTTTAGTTCATTGGAAATGGTGCTGGGTGCGCAATGCAGGTATCGAGCAATCGCCCGATTGGAGTGTCCCAGTTTCTTCATAGCCTGAATCGCTCCACGATCTTCCATGGTTAAATGCGTTCCGGGCTTGCGTTCTGCTCCATTTGTGGTATACTGAGTGTGATCCATAGTGATTACCTCTGGTGAATGGTGTTGGGGAACTTCATTCTACCACATTGGAAGTCACTATGGATTCCTTTTTTTCAGGTGTCCAACTTCATTTTACAATCGACCATTAAAAATATTTGGAAAAAATACTGAAAAGTTTTTGAAAACTTATTGACAAATCGTGAACACGGTGTTATTCTATGTACATAAAAAACGAGAACGGAATTAAAATTTGGTTATTTTTCACTTGGCTCTACAGTTTAAAGCTATTTATTAGCGTTGGTCTTCGGCTATGGAGCAATAGACCGATGCTATCGCAGAGTTTGAATGTTCTAAATACCGCCGCTTTCAGTGGAATGCACACATCGCCGTACCGGATGCTAAAAAGGCGAGCGTGTGGGGGAAAGGTACATCAGTGAACGGACAAACGCTGTAAGATAAATAGGGGGTCATGAATTTTGCAAAGCAAAGTTCATGACGGGATTCCTATAAATTTTGCGATTTGCAGGAATTCAAAACACCGGGGATCACAAAGTGGGGTATGCTTTGTGACCTCAACACATTATGAACCGCAGGTTCACAAAACAAGAGAGGTATTGTATTATGAAGAAAAAGACCTTAGCTGTTCTTCTGTCGGCGGCCATGCTCGTCACCGGCATCCTGAGCGGCTGCGGTGGCGGCGGCAGCACAAGCAGTGCAGCATCCTCCGGCTCCACCGACAGCACCAGCAGCGCCGCGGGTGAGTCTTCTGCTTCCGAATCTACCGGCTCCGGCACGAATGCCGCCGCAGGTCAGGTTACGGCGGTTGGCACGAACCGTGACGAAACTCTGATTGTTGAGACTTCGTCTCCGACCGACACTCCGGGCCAGTTCAACAGCTACATGTCCGGTACGAACATGGGCTTCGGTATTCATCAGCTGATGAGCGCACACCTTTGGGAAATGGACACCGTTTCCGGTGAGCAGTTCCCTGAAATTGCAGCCGATATGGGCACCCCGAACGAAGACTTTACCGAATGGACCGTTAAGATCCGCGAAGGCATCAAGTGGTCCGACGGTGAAGACCTGAACGCTGACGACGTTGTCTTCACGTTCAACATGATCAAAGAAAACGATAAGATCGGTGCTTCCGCAGCGACCAACCTCTACATCGATAAGGTTGAGAAGGCTGACGATTACACCGTTAAGTTCACGATGAAGGAATCCTTCCCGCGCTTTACACAGCGTTACGGCATCACCGTATGGGGCACCGATTACCGCATCGTTCCTGAGCACATTTACTCCCAGCAGGCTGACGTTACGACCTATAAGGACGAGCAGCCGGTTGTAGCAGGCCCGTACACCGTAGAAGACTATGACTCCAACGGCGACTGGATCCTCTACAAGCTCCGTGACGACTGGAAAGAAAGTACGCTTGGCGTTGTAGGCACAGAGCACTACAACTACAGCGAAGATCAGGTTCCGGCAGAATATGTTTGGTTCCGTTATCTTGGCGACTCCTCCTCCAGACAGATGCAGATGGTCAGCAACGAAGTTGATATCCTCTGCGAAGTTACGATGGAAGAGCTGCAGGCAATGCAGAGCTCTAACGACAAGATCAACGCATGGTACAACGAGTTCCCGTATGCAACCATGGACGACCCGGGCGCAAAGGGCCTGGTGTTCTCTCAGGGTCAGGGCGCTCCGTACGACAACCCTGACTTCCGCTGGGCTATCGTTCTGGCACTGGATATCGACCAGATCTCCATGAACATCTTCTCCGGCGCAGGCCGTGCGGCTCCGATTCCGCTGCTCAACAACACCCAGTATCTCCAGGATACATACACCATCCCGATGCAGGAATGGCTTGAGAACTTTGAGCTTGACCTTGGCGATGGCACCACCATTAAGCCGTACGACACCGGCTATGCAAAGCGCATGGCGGAGAAGACCGGCGTTACCGGCACCGACGAAGAGCTCATCGATATGTTCGGCGCAGGCTGGTGGAAGCACGATCCGGAAGCAGCTGAAAAGCTCCTCATCAAAGCCGGCTTTGAGAAGAAGGACGACGGCTGGTACTTCAATGGTTCCAAGTTCACAACTGAAATCAGCTACCTTGCTGATACAGAAGCTCAATCCGCTCGCGGCGCTCAGGCTGCTTACAACCAGCTGCAGGCGTTCGGCCTCGATTGCACCATTACTTCCAAGAGTACTGCTACTTGGGACGTTGACGGTGGTCAGGGCAACTTCCAGATCGGCACTTACTGGCCGTCCGCTGGTATTCTGAAGGACTTCTACTCCGCTATCAGCGGTTGGGACAGCCGTCTGATGAAGCCGCTCGGCGAGACCGGTTCCGGTCAGGGCGCACGTTGGAAGAATGAGAAGGTTGACGAGATCCTTACCGAACTCGCAGGCGTTGATCCGACCAGCGACAAATCCTATGAGCTGCATCAGGAATTCCTGAAAGAAGCTGTTAAGGAAATGCCGGCAATCAACTTCCTCAGCGGTACAAAGTTCGTTCCGACCAACAGCACATATTGGGAAGGCTACCCGAACGCCGAGAACGCTTATAACGGTCCGTGGTGGTGGTGGAGCTGCTTCAAGTACATGCTGCCGAACATTCAGCCGGTTCAGGGCTAATTTGATAGCTTGAATACTTGGAGAAAATCCAATAGCACTAATCTGAAATGATCTGAAGAGGATGAGGGCGTGTGCCGAATACCCATGACCACGTCCGTCATCCTCTTTCTCATTTCCCAAAATATCCTGTTGTAATTTGTCTATAAGATAAGGAAGTGTGGCTGTGAAATTCAAAACATTCTTTTTACAGCGTATCCTTGCGTGGGCGTTGACGATCTTGATCGGCGTTACGTTCATCTTCTTCATCCCGCGTATGTTCCCTTCCGATCCTGTTGAGAACATGATCGCCCAGATGCAATCCCGTTCCGGCAACATGGATCCGGCAGAAATGGAAGCGCTACGTCAACAACTTAGAATTCAATTCGGTCTCGATGGTACTCTTCTTGAGCAGTATGGCTACTTCCTGCTGCATGGCCTTTTGCAGTTTGACTTTGGCCCGTCTTTGATGAGCTATCCGGAGCCGGTTACCTCTATTATCGGTCGTAACCTGCCGTACACCCTCGGTTTGTCCCTGACCACCACGCTGCTTGCATGGATCATCGGCAACTTTATCGGTTTGCTTGCAGGTTTCCGCAAGAACAAGACATCCTCTAAAATTCTCGAAGGCATCGCGATCTGCATTTACCCGATCCCGTACTTCCTTGTCGCTCTTGTTCTGCAGATTGTCTTCGCGTTCGTCCTCGGCTGGTTCCCAATCCAGACAACGCTGCTTACCCGCGGCACGTTTGCACAGTGGCTCGGTTCGCTTCTGAAAGCGTCTGTTCTGCCGGGTATCTCCATGCTTCTGCTCGGCACAGGCTGGTGGATTATCTCTATGAAGTCCCTTGCCGGCACGACTGCAGAAGAAGACTTCGTTTTATATGCACGTTACCGCGGCATTTCCGAAGCGAAGATCGGTGCAAGCTACGTTTTCCGTAACTCCATCCTGACCCAGATTACGGCTTTGGCCATGAGCCTTGGCGGCGTCTTCGGCGGTTCCATCATGACAGAAATCATCTTCGGTTACCCGGGTGTCGGTACGCTGATCCAAAATGCGATTTTGCAGTCCGATTACAACATGATCCTCGGATGTATCACGATTTCCATCGTGGCGATTTCCACGGCGACGTTGGTTGTTGACCTTATATATCCGTTCATCGACCCGAGAATTCGTTACGGTTGATAAGGAGGGAAGTTGTAATGAAAAAATTTGCAAAATTTTGGAAAGCAGCCAACTTCCGCCTGAAGTTCGGTCTTATCGTGACCCTGATATTCTTTATCATCGGTTTCGTTGTTTACTATGTACCGCACGTGAACCCGTTCACGTTCAATACCTACCCGAATAAGCTGGGTGCTTCCGCAGAACACTGGCTGGGCACTACCAGTATGGGTCAGGACGTTGTGTGGCTGCTGATTGAAGCTATCCACAACTCGCTCGTCATCGGTCTCATCGTGGCATTCCTCGGCACGGTTGTCGGTGTTTTTGTCGGTCTGCTTTCCGGTTTTGCCGGTGGCCTTTTAGACCGCGTGCTGATGATTGTTACGGATACGTTCGTTGTTATTCCGTCTCTGCCGATCCTTATCATGATGACCTCCCTGATGAAGGGCAGCTCCACCACGATCGTGATGGCTCTTGTGCTTGCCATGTTCGCATGGGCTTGGCCGAGCCGCCAGATCCGTTCCATGGCGCTGAGCATTAAAGAGCGCGACTTTATCCACACGGCGAAGTTCTCCGGTGAAAGCACGGTGCAGATCGTTGTGACCGAGATTCTGCCGTATGCGCTGACCTGGTCGCTCTCCAACTTTATGAACGCTACGCTTTCCGCTATCGGTTCCGAGTCGAGTCTTGCTGTTCTGGGTCTTTCCCCCGGCAACCTTGTTTCTCTCGGTAACATGATTCAGTGGGCAAGAAGCTACAACGCAATTTTCAACAAGCAGTATCTCTGGATCGGCGCACCGATCGTTGCAACGGTTATTCTGTTTATCGGCCTGTTCTTACTCATTACGGGCTATAACGATTACTTATCCATGAAGAGAGGCAGGTAACGAATATGTTAAAAGTCGAAAATCTGTCCACTTCTTACAAGCTCATCGACGGTGACGTTCACGTCCTTAACGACCTGAACTTTGAGATCCACGATAACGAGATATTCGGCATCGCCGGTGAATCCGGCTGCGGCAAGACCACACTGCTGAAGACCCTCTACGATATTATCGAGTTCCCGCTGGAGATCGACAAAGGTAAAGTTATCCTCAGCGGCGAAAAGAATGGACAATCCTTTTCTTATGAATCCGGAAACATTCAGAAGACCTGGTGGAACAACATTTCTTACGTTCCGCAGGCCGCGCAGAGCGTTCTGATCCCGATCGTTCGCCTGAAAAAGCAGTTTTTGGATTCTATCCCGCAGGAAGACCGCAAGAACGAAACGAAAGAGCAGACCCTCGCACGTGTTGCAAAATACCTCGAGGAGCTGAATCTTTCCCCGGATATTTTGGAATCTTATCCGTTCCAGCTTTCCGGCGGTATGCGCCAGCGTGTTATCATCGCGCTTGCGACCTTTATGTCCCCGAATGTCGTGCTTGCCGACGAACCGACCACCGCTCTGGACGTTGTTGTGCAGAAGGGTATTTTGAAGATGCTGATGCGCTTGCAGAAGCAACTCAAGAACACCATGGTCATCGTCAGCCACGATATGGGCGTGCATTATCAGATTACGGACCGCATGGCGATCATGTATTCCGGCAGCATCATCGAGCTTGGCCCGACCGATGCAATCTTTAATGATCCGATCCATCCGTACACGAAGATGCTGGTTGACTCCCTGCCGCGCGTTGGCGATAAGAGCCAGAAGGTCGGTATTCCGGGTCGTCCGCCGGCACTGAAGAACCCGCCTCCGGGATGCCGTTTTGCAGCACGCTGCCCGCATGCTACGGATCGTTGCCGTCAGGAGATTCCGGAGTTCATTGAAGTTAAGCCGGGCCGCTTTGCAGCCTGCCATTTGCTGAAGAAGGAGGGAGAGAAGAATGGCTGATAAATTGCTTGAAATCAAGGGCGTCAGCAAAATCTTCCGCGTAGGCGGTATGATTCGTGGCAAAAAGCTTGTTGCGATTGACGACGTTACGCTTTCCATCGACAACGATAAGCCGGTCATCCTCTCCGTCGTTGGCGAATCCGGTTGCGGCAAGTCCACACTGTGTAAGATGGTTCTGCGTCTGCACAACTCGGATATGGGCGACATCGTGTTGGACGGCAAATCTTACCGCGATAAGAAAAGCTACGACGCAAAGCAGTTCAAGCTGGAAGTGCAGCCGATTTTCCAGAACCCGTATGAGTCTTTCTCCGCACGTAAGCCGGTAGACTCTTACCTGTTCAACACGGCGCTGCGCCTTGGCATTGCGAAAAACAAAGCAGAAGCTACAAACCTTGTAGATGACGCCCTGAAGAGCGTCGGCCTCTCTCTGGCGGTCGTAAAGGGCAAATACCCCACCCAGTTCTCCGGCGGCGAGCTGCAGCGTGTTTCCATTGCACGTGCGCTTATCACCCGTCCGAAGCTGATCATTGCCGACGAACCGGTTGCGGCTATCGATGCTTCCATGAAAATGAACATCGTCAACCTGTTCAAGGAACTGAAGGATAAGTACAAGGTCTCCTTTATCTACATCACACATGACCTTTCCACGGCGTACTATGTATCCGATTACATTGCAACGCTGTACCGCGGCTGTCTCATTGAGTACGGCCCGGCCAAGGAGATCATGGACGAGCCTGCACACCCGTACACTGAGCTTTTGATGAGCGCTGTGCCGCGTATCGGCGACAAGTGGGCGGATGACGACATGGCGTTGCCGGATATGGAGTCTAAGGAATATTCCATCACCTACTGCAAGTTCGCACCGCGCTGCCCCTATGCGACGGACGAATGCAGAAAATCGCGCCCGGGCGAAACCTATCTGAACGATGTCAGAAAGGTCATGTGCTTCCACCCGCTGATTCAGCCGAAGAAGTAAATCTTCTGCGCACAACAAAATAAACAAGCTACACTTGCCGACCCCCTGAAGGCCCATGAAGCCGACGTTTCCTCCGTCATTGCTTTATGGGTATCAGGGGGTTAATTTTTGCTTTGTGGGCGTGCTTTAAAGCGGTTGAAAACATGTCGGGATTGTTATAAAAAGCAGGGAAATTCGGCGGAATAAGGATTGAAGTTTGTCGCGAAATACGGTATACTGATTCACAAGCGGCACTGCGGGGTTCGCGGGCCGAATTTTAGAGTTTTGGGGAGAAAATACAATGAAAACGAAGACGCGATTTGCGTGGAAACAATTTCTGAAAAATCTTGCGATCATCGCGATCCCGGTGGCTTTGCAGAACATGCTGACGACAACCGGCAGCATGATTGACACCATGATGATTGCGCCGCTGGGCGAAACGACTGTGGGCGCGGTGGGCCTTTGCGCACAGTTTTCCTCGCTGATGTTTGCGGGCTACTGGGGCTTTTTCGGCGGCGGTATGCTGTTTTTCTCGCAGTATTGGGGCGCGCAGGATGACGACGGCATCGACCATTCCTACGGCCTGACGCTGACCTGCATGATGATCGTGGGGCTTACATTCGGCGCCTTTGCGATTTTTGCGCCGGAAACCGTGATGAAGCTCTATACGGATAAGGAGAGCATTCAGGTAATTGGCGCAGAATATCTGCGCATCATCGGCTTCGGTTACCCCGTGCAGGTGTTTTCCATGGCGATGAGCGCTCTGCTGCGTTCTACGGAGCGCGTGCGCATCCCGCTGTTTGCGTCAATTGCCTCGGTAGCATCAAATATTTTTCTTAACTGGGTGTTCATTTACGGAAAGTTCGGCTTGCCGGAGATGGGCGTGCGCGGCGCGGCGCTGGCAACATCCTTGGCGGCGGTTATCAACGTTTTGGTCATTTTGATTTTGGCGCGTGCGCAGAAGTACCCGTATCTGTTCCACTTTAAAAAGCATTTCCGTTGGAATAAGAAGCAGGTGAAAATCTACTTCGTCAAGTGCTTCCCCATCATCTGCAACGAAGTGCTCATCGGCGTGGGCAACATGGTTATCAACGTTGTTTTGGGCAGACAGTCCGAACAGGCCATTGCGGCCATCGCGGTGTTCCGCACGCTGGAGGGCATGGTCATCAGCTTCTTTGCCGGTTTCTCAAATGCGGCTTCCGTTTTGGTCGGCACATGCGTGGGCTCCGGCGAGTTGGACGCAGCCTACGAGCGCGCAAAACGCCTTGTGTTCCTGTGCGGCAGCACGATTTTGTGCGTATGTCTGGTGCTGCTCGGTATCCACAAGCCGCTGCTTTCCGCGATGAGTCTTTCCGGCGAATCAATGGAGATCGGTTCGCACATGCTGATGATCTACTGCGTGGCGGCGGTTATTCGCATGTGCAACTGGGTGCAGAACGATACGTATAGAGCCGCGGGCGACGCGGCGTTCGGCACAATCCGCGAAATCGCATTTATGTACGCGATGGTGCTGCCGCTGGTGTGCCTGACGGGCCTTGTGTGGAAAGCGCCGTTCCTTGTTGTTTTTGCGTGCTGTTATATCGACGAGCCGATCCGTCTCATTTTGATGCAGCGGCACATGTACTCCGGCAAATGGGTGCGCCCCGTTACGCCGCAGGGCATGGAAGCGTTGCCGGCGTTTATGGAAAAGCATGGGCGTCATAAGAAGGCGGCGTAAACAACTTAAAGACAGCAAAAAGGACTTCCGAAAAGAAGTCCTTTTTTCGTGTGTATGAAATTTAATGGATGTTCTCTTTGATCCACCTTGCGTCGTCGGCGATGCACTTGTCGTGCTCGTCGTAGAAGCCTTCGCGCTCTACGACCCAGAACGCTTCAAAGTCCTGCTCGTCGAGTGCGTCTTTGATGTCCTGCCAGTTCATGTTGGACTCCGGCGCGCCCATGGGGCACTGTACCTCAAACTGCTTCTTGCCCTCGGGGCTGTTCATGTGCGCGTTGAAGCCGTCCAAAATCTTCTGGCGTTCTTCAAGCGGCATTTCCTTTATGTTGGCAAACGGATTGGCGTGGCCTGCCTCTTCTGCCGCATGGCGGGAAGCCGGTCTCGGGCCGGGGCCCTGCACCTTGCTGTTTTCCTTTACATGGATGGCGATAAAGCGATTTTTATAGCGGCGGATGAACGAAGGCGGGTAGCAGCCGCCGTTCTGTGCCCAGCCGCAGTCGAGCTGCGAGTAGCACTTTGTGCTGTTGTCAAGCAGGTGCTCAAGCAACGTTTTGCCCTCATCCATGAAGAATTCCTGACTGTGGTTGTGGTAGCCGATCTTGATGCCGTACGGCTCTGCCATTTCTGCCATTTCGTCGAGCTTGTGCGCGACTTCGACGGCTTCTGCCTTGTTGCAGAACGGCGTGCCTGCCCAGATGACGGCCTTGCCGCCGAGCTCGGCAATCTTTTTGACGATCTCTTCTGTCGGCTCTGCGTGGATGGAGACAACCTCAAGGCCGGTCTCTTTCAGCCATTTTTTGATGTCCTCCATGTCGTTATCGAGGTCGACCGGCAGCAGCTCGACGCCCGTAAAGCCGAGGGACGCGATGGTCTTGAATTTATCGAGCAGCGTGGGCCCGAGGCCGAGATAGCTCGCGATGCCGCCGAAAGAATATGTACCGATATTGACTTTCATGTAAACTTCCCCAATCGTAACAAATTTGTGAAAAATAAATTTATATATCAAGTAAAATCATACCATATACACAAATAAGCGTCAATCGAAATTATGGGGAGCGATGGAAAATTTGCAGGCTATTTTATGGCGAAATTGTCGGGGACAACGCAATTTTTCGGAAATTTCGGCGTGTCGGCGGTTTCATACCACGCTTTGTAGACCGGGATGAGATCTGTTAGGGTGATTTTTTCCGGGCGGTCGAGGAAATCAAGTAAATTTGCCATGCGGCCGAGGAGTTGTTCGGGCGTGAAACGCGTGCGCAGAACGCCGATGTCGAGGTCGCGCTCGCGCTTACTTAAACGGCGGCCGTCGCGATTGACGAGCAGCGGAATGTGCCCGTAGTGCGGCGGTGTGTGGCCGAGTGCGTGAAAGAGCTGAATTTGGCAGCCGGTGGAAGGGAGCAAGTCACGCCCGCGGATGACTTCCGTCACACCCATTAAAGCATCGTCTACGGTGACGGCGAGCTGGTACGCGTGCACGCCGTCACTGCGGCGCACGATGAAATCGCCGAACGTGGACTGAACATTTATACTTTGCGGGCCGCAGTATAGATCTTCAAATGTAACGGATTTATCCGGTGCGCGAAAACGCAAGCTTGGGCGGCGTGTGCGGCTTTTTTCTTCGGCTTCGGCGGGCGTCAAATTTCGGCATAAACCGGGGTAGCGGAACGTGCCATCGCCCGCATGGGGCGCGGAGACCGCGTGCAGCTCCGCGCGGGTGCAAAAGCATGGGTAAACATCGTTTTTGGCGCGGAGTTCACTTAACGCCGATTCGTATAGCTCGCGGCGCGCGCTTTGGTAGTAAGGGGCGTGGGTGCGCTCGTGGCCGGGGCCTTCGTCCCAAGTGAGGCCGAGCCATGAGAGATCGTCCATTAAAAGCTCGGCTTTTTCGCGTGTGCAGCGATTGGGGTCGAGGTCTTCGATGCGCAGGAGCATCTCGCCGTTTCGGCTGCGCACGGAAAGCCACGCAAGAAGCGCGCAGCAGAGGTTGCCAAGGTGCATGCGCCCCGAGGGGCTGGGCGCGAACCGCCCGCGGACAGGGGTAGGTTGTGAGGTGGACATACTAAAAATCCTTTCGGAGAAAATTTAAAATTATAAAATCATTTTACCGCAGATTTTGGGCGCGCGCAACGGTTTTGGGACGGAGAAGTGAATTGACAGGTGTGCACCAAACGGGTAAAATGATATAGCAAAGTTTTGCACAGCCCGCGGCAACGGCGGTTAAAAGTTTCGCCCGCCTTTTCAAAGGCGGCGGAATCCAAGGGCAGCGCCCTTGGTCGAGCTCTGCAGAGCTCGAAACTCTTTAGACTTTAGAATAAGAGGACATCAAAATGAACGAAAAAGAAATCTCGGAAATTCGCCGCCGATTCAGGGCGGATAAAAGCAATATCACCCATGTGCGCGGGTGCTACGTCAACGAAAAGCAGGAAATCGTCTCGCAATTCGACCAGCCGCTCTCCCTGCTGCCGCAGGAGGAATGCGAAAATATGCTTTCCGTGCTGCGCCGTACGCTTTCCGGCACGCTCGGCAAAAATCTCATCGAAATACCGTTTACGACTGCGCAGGTCATTGACAGCGATGAGCACCGGCTGCTGATGGCGCTGCGCGACTCAAAGCTTACCGATGAAGAAGCCGTACAGATGTTTTTTGAGAAGGTCATCGCATCATACAGACCCGAGGGTACGTATCTCATTTTGCTCGCGAACGATACATACGATGTGCCGTACCGCGCAAAGGACGGCGAAACGCTGGAGGACGCCTCGGAGAATATCTATAATTACGTTCTGTGTACCGTCTGCCCCGTGAAGCAGACAAAGCCCGTTTTGGGGTACGACGTGCCGGAAAATACGTTCCACAACCGCGACATTGATTGGCTTGTTTCCGCGCCGCAGCTGGGCTTTTTGTTCCCATCGTTCACCGACCGCAGCGCCGATATTTACAGCGCCATGTACTACTGCCGCAGCGCTTCGGAAAGCTACGATGAATTTATAGACGCGGTGTTCAACCGCGAAGCGCCCATGCCCGCAGAGGAGCAGAAAACGACGTTTGGCACGATTTTGGGCGATGCCTTAAATGACGCGTGCAGTTTAGACGTCGTACAGACCGTGCACAGCCGCCTTTGCGGGATGATTGAGGAGCACAAGGCGAGCAAGGATCCGGAGCCGCTGACCATTACGGGACGCACGATGAAAACGATGCTGACCGCTTGCGGCGTGCCGGGCGAGAAAGCCGAAAAGTTTGAGGAAGCCTGCGCGGAGCAGTTCGGCGCGGACGCGGCACTCAGCCCGCGCAACCTTGTGGAGACGAAGAAATTCGAGATCGAAACGCCGGAGGTGCAAATTCGCGTCGACCCCGAGTACAGCGAGTGGATCGAGACGCGCTACATTGACGGTGCACCGTATATCCTCATTCCCGCCGGCGCGGGCGTGCAGGTGAACGGCGTGCCGATCGCCATCACTCGCCCGGACGTGGAGTATGAGGAGAAAGAATGATCGAATTCAAAGAACTGAATATGGAGGTTTTAAAATCGGTTTTGAACGCATCCGTATGAGGTGGTTTTTCGTGCCCGTGCGCGATGACGAGGGTAAGGTCATCGGCTACTTCGAGCGCCACGAAATGCACTGGGATTTCAGCGACCCCGGTAAGCCTGTTGCGGTGCCGAAGCTGAAGCAGGATATTAAGACAAAACAAGCGGCGCACAGGGTGTGAAAGTTCTGTGCGCCGCTGATTTTATGTGCTTTTAAATTTACTCGAAATCAGCGTTCATGAAGAGCTCGAGCATTTTGACCGTCGCTTCGATGTCCTTTTGGCTCACGATGGCGTTCGGGCCGTGGGTGTAGCGGGTGACGACCGAGAAGCCAATCGTTTTGATACCGCCGCCGACGAGCGTCATGGCGCCTGCGTCCGTGCCGCCGACATAGATGACGTCTTTCTGGTACGGAATGTTGTGTTCTTTGCACAGCGCGATGGATTTATTCACAAGGCCTTCGTCGCTGATGGAACCGGTGTCGGAGATTTTGATGGCGACGCCGTGGTCGAGCGCGTTGCTGCCCTCCAAATCGCCCGGGCGGTCGTGACACGGGGTGACGTCCACCGCGACGCCGATGTCCGGCTGAATACGCTGCGCCGTGACCTGCCCGCCGCGCGTGCCGACCTCCTCCTGCACGGTGAACGCGAGGTAGATGTCGTTCTTCGGCTTTTTCACGTTCATCATCGCCGCCAGCAGCATATAGCAGCCGACGCGGTCGTCGATGGCCTTTGCGGTGATGTAGCCCGGCGCAAGCTCCGTGTACGGGCCCTCATAGCATGCAACGTCGCCGACATCAACGTATTTTAAAACTTCTTCCTTGCTGTGCAGACCGATGTCGATGTAGCAATCGGTATAGCGCTTATAGCCGCCGGCGCTCAGCTTTTCCGGCGGGATGCGGCTTGCGACCACGCCAACCACGCCGTTGCGGAAGCGAACGCGGCTCTGGTACGTTGTAAACGTCCAGCAGCAGCCGAGCTCCTTAAACATAATGCGGCCGTCTTCCTCAATTTTAATGACCTGAAAGCCGATCTCATCGGTGTGGGCGGCAAGCTCTATGCGCTTTTTGTGCTCGCCCGTGCCCTTAAAATAGGCGATGACGCTGCCGTTTGGGTCGGTGGTAATGTCGTCAGCAAGCGGTGCTAACTTTTCTTTAATATAGTCTGCAACGGCGGTCTCGTAGCCGCTGACGCCGTGCAGCTGAGTGAGTTCTTCAAATAACTTCATACGGGTTTTCCTCCTCTAAACGGGGCAGAAAGCCGTAGTCCGGCGTTATTCTGCCATGACGGACGCAATGTCTTTGCAGAGTGCGTCCACGTTTTCGTCCGTCGTCGCCCAGCTTGTACAAAGGCGGACGGCGCTGTGTGTTTCGTCCACGCGCGCCCAATAGGAGTACTTGTACTTTTCCGCGAGCTTTTCGAGCGCAGTATCCGGGAAAATAGGGAACTGCTGGTTCGTCGGCGAGGGGGCAAAGAACGCGCAGCCCGCGTCTTCGCACGCTTTTGCAATGCGCTTTGCCTGCCGCACGGCTTTTTCGCTGATCTTGAAATAAAGATCGTCCGTGAAAAGTTCGTCAAACTGAATACCGAGCAGACGGCCCTTAGCCAGCATGCCGCCGCGCTGCTTGATGTGGTAGCGGAAATCCGTTTTGAGCGCCGGGTTCGTGATTACGACCGCTTCGCCGAACAAAGCACCGACCTTCGTGCCACCGATGTAGAAGACATCGGAAAGCGCGCAGAGATCCGCGAGCGTCACGTCATTTTCGGGAGCCGTCAGGCCGTAGCCGAGACGTGCGCCGTCAATAAAGAGGTACAGCCCGCAGCGCGTGCAGACATCGTGCAGGGCGGTCAGCTCTGCTTTGGAATATAACCCGCCGTTTTCCGTGGGCAGGGAGATGTAAACGAGCTTCGGCTGCACCATGTGCTCAAACGAGGCATCGTTCACGTGCGCCAGATAGGCGTTTTCCACCTGTTCTGCGGTGATCTTGCCGTCCGGGGTGGAGGGCAGAGGCAGCACTTTGTGACCCGTCGCTTCCACCGCGCCGGTCTCGTGCACGTTGATGTGTCCGGTGTCCGCACTCAGCGCACCCTGGTGCGGGCGAAGAATCGCTGCAATAACGGTGGCGTTCGTCTGCGTGCCGCCGACGAGAAAATGCACGTCCACGTCCTCGCGACCGCATGCTTTGCGGATCTTCGCGCGCGCCAAATCGCAAATTTCGTCCTCGCCGTAGCCGACAGTCTGCATCATATTCGTTTCACAAAGGCGCTTTAAAATGTTCGGGTGGCAGCCTTCGGTGTAATCACAGTTAAAGTAAATCAAAATTTCGCTTCCTTCCGTATCCCGCCGCACAGAGAAAATCTCCGCCGAACGGAACTGAATGCAAGCACAGACGAGTGAGCTTGCAAAAATACACCCGTTTGCGCTATACGAATAAATATACCATGCAAAACTGGGTTTGTAAAGCATACGTTATGCAAAAATCAGGGCCTTTTTGCTTTCTGAGGGTACGGCTCCGGCACGTTTGTCAGCTCTAAGATGTAATCGGTGGAAACGGTGTAGTACCGCGACAGACGAATGAGCAGGTCGATGGGCAGCTGCCGCACGCCGTTTTCGTACTGCGAATACGTGTTTTGCTTGATGGAGAGAAAATCCGCCACCTGCTTTTGCGTTAAGTCGCGATCCTCCCGCAGGTCTCGAAGACGCATAAAATACCTCCAAAATTTCGTTAATTTAACTTAATTTTAGAGTTCTCATTTTGAGATATTGACATTTATCTCAAAATGAGATATTATCATAGTAAATTAAAATCTGCCGCAATAAAAAACTTGGCAGATATGAGGAGGAAGAGAAATGGCATACGAGTACAAGGAATATGAGTATGTGGAAAACTGTTTGATGAAAGCCGGAGAAGTTTTGAAAGAAGTGCAGGTCGTGTTAGCGATAATTACGGGAATATGCGGAATTATTATCGCGGTCGGCGAAAAGGATATTTACGGCGAGTTCAGTTTTCTTCTGTTTTTGACTGCGCTTATTCCCTATGTAGTGGCAACCGCCATTCTTATCGGGCTTGGGTGGTTAGGCGACATTTTTTTCACTGCTTTTGCGGATATTCATTTTTATTTGAGATCACTTAACAAGGTTGCTCACGGTTCTACTAATGGTGAGAAGAACGGAATAAACACTATGCCATCTATATCCGATCAAAATAATGATACTTGGAAATGTCGTAACTGCGGTCGTATTTTAAAGACATATCAAACGACTTGTACTTGCGGTCAAAAAAAATCCGAAAATTAAAACGCAATATAAAAAGAAGGCAGAGAAAATACCACTCTGCCTTCTTTTTATATTGCGGCGCAAAGTGCCGAAAACGGGTGCATTTTTACGGCGAAAATGCTTGACAAAGCGGGGCGGCTATTGTATAATACAAAGGCTGTAAAGAAAAAAACTTTACAGCAGGGCGTTTGAAATTGGAAACGCCCGGAAACGGAGCGAACTATGGCAAAGGATCTGCGCATCACGTTCCTGCTGGATTTTTACGGCGACATGCTCACCGAAAAGCAGCGCGAGGTCGTGGAATGCTATTATAACGAAGACCTTTCTTTAGCGGAGATTGCAGAGGAGAAGGGCATCACGCGGCAGGGCGTGCGCGACGGCATCAAGCGCGCCGAACAGCAGCTTCTTGAAATGGAAGAACGGCTGGGTCTTGCAAAGCGCTTCCGCAGCGTGCAGGAAGAACTGACGCAGATCTGCGACCACGCGTTACAGATCGAAGCGGAAAACGAAAAGAACGGCGGCGATCCGGTCATTCGGCAGAACGTGGAGAGCATTTTGTGCTCCGCAAAGAAGCTGACGGACTGAGCGGCGCGGCTCTGAAAGGATTTTTACATGGCGTTTGAAGGTCTTGCCGATAAGCTCGGCAACGCGTTTAAAAAGTTAAAAAGCAAAGGCAAGCTGACGGAAAGCGACGTTAAGGAGGCCATGCGCGAGGTGCGTTTGGCGCTTCTCGAAGCCGACGTCAACTACAAGGTCGCAAAGGACTTTACCGCGCGCATTACGGAACGCGCCGTGGGCGAGGACGTTATGGAAAGCCTCACCCCCGCGCAGATGGTCATCAAGATCGTCAACGAAGAGCTGACGGCTTTGATGGGCGGCAGCGAAGAGCGCCTGAAAATGCCCGCGCACCCGCCGGCTGTCATCATGATGTGCGGCTTGCAGGGTGCCGGTAAAACGACGCACAGCGCAAAGCTTGCGAAAATGCTGAAAAGCCGCGGCAGCCGTCCGTTGCTCGTTGCAGGCGATATTTACCGCCCGGCGGCAATCAAGCAGTTACAGGTCGTGGGCGCACAGGCCGGCGTACCCGTCTTTGAGATGGGCACCGAAGACCCGGTGAAGATCGCGCAGGCGGCTGTTCGCCACGCGCGCGACTACGGCAACGATTACGTCATCATCGATACCGCAGGCCGTCTGCAGATCGATGAAGCGCTCATGAATGAGCTGAAAAATATAAAAGAAGCGGTGAACCCCACGGACATTCTGCTCGTGGTGGACGCCATGACCGGCCAGGAGGCCGTGAACGTCGCAAAGTCGTTTGATGATCTGCTCGACATCACGGGCGTGATTTTAACAAAGCTCGACGGCGATACCCGCGGCGGTGCGGCGCTTTCCGTTAAGGCCATCACCGGCAAGCCCATCAAGTTCGCCGGCACGGGCGAAAAGATTGACGACCTCGAGGTTTTCCACCCCGACCGTATGGCGAGCCGTATCCTCGGCATGGGCGACGTGCTGTCCCTCATCGAAGACGCACAGGCGAAAATGGATGAAAAGTCCGCGGCGCGCACCGCAGAGCGCATGATGCAGAACAAGATGGACTTCAACGACCTCTTGGAGCAGTTCCGGCAGGTGAAGAAGATGGGCCCGTTAAAGGGCATCCTCTCGAAATTGCCCGGCATCAACAGCTCGAAGCTTGATGAAATGGACATTGACGACCGCATTATGGACCGCAATGCGGCGATCATCCTTTCCATGACCCCCGAAGAACGCGCAAAGCCGGAGCTTTTGCAGGCTTCCCGCAAGCGCCGCATCGCGGCAGGCTGCGGCATGAAGGTGGAAGACGTCAACCGTCTTTGCAACCAGCTCAAGCAGATGCAGAAGCTGATGAAGCAGTTCGGCGGCAAAAAGGGCAAGAAAATGATGGCGCGTATGGGCGGCATGGGCGGTTTCGGCGGCCCGGATATGGGTGGCATGGGCGGCTTCCCAATGTAAATGCGATAAAGAAACGAACTTCATTTGTTTCTGACGCAAGACGTATATTTGAATTGTAAATATTGCCGACGAATCGTTGGTTAATAGATAAAACTTATTTTTTATAATATGGAGGAAATTACCATGGTTAAGATCAGACTTCGCAGAATGGGTGCTAAGAAGGCTCCTTTCTACCGCATCGTTGTTGCAGATTCCCGTTACCCGAGAGACGGCCGTTTCATTGAGGAAATCGGCTACTACAACCCGATGGAAGAGCCGAGCGTTGTAAAGGTTGATCCGGAAAAGGCAAAGGCTTGGATGGAAAAGGGCGCACAGCCGACCGATACCGTTAAGGCACTGTTCAAGAAGCACGGTGTTATCTGATTGCCCGTCTTCTCGTTTGAGAAAGGAACAATCTTATGCAGGAATTACTGAAAATCATCGCGCAGGGTCTTGTTGAAAAGCCGGAAGAGGTTTCCGTTACACTCGATGAGCCCAAGGAAGACGGTTCCGTCGTCTATCATCTTCACGTTGCGGAAGAGGACATGGGCAGAGTAATCGGCAAGCAGGGCCGCATTGCGAAAGCGATTCGCGTTGTTATGCGTGCCGCAGCAACACGCAGCAGCGAAAAGGTCGTTGTTGAGATCGATTGATCGAAAGAGGGACGCACGGGCTTCGTGCGTCCTTTTTATATTAAAAGAGAGGAAGGCTTTCGCTGCGGCAGAGCCGAGGAAAACACATGAAAAAACAATTTCTGGAAGCGGGAAGGATCGTGGGTACGCACGGCGTACGCGGCGAAATGCGCGTGGAACCGTGGTGCGATTCCGCCGATTTTCTGAAAAAAGTGAAGACCCTGTATTTTGACGGCGGCAAAACGGATGCCGGGCTCCTATCTTCCCGCGTACACAAAAGCCTTTTGCTGGTGCGCTTAAAGGGCGTGGAAAGCGCCACACAGGCCGACCTGTACAGGGGCAAAATTCTATATCTTGACCGAAACGACGTGCGCCTGCCGAAAAACCGCTACTTCGTGGAAGATCTCATCGGCCTTCATGTCATCGATGACGCAACGGGCGCGGAATACGGCACGGTGCAGGACGTTTTCGAGACCGGTGCGAACAACGTGTACCGCATTGTAAACGGCGCGGGCGAGGAATTTCTGTTCCCCGCCGTGGACGCCATGATCGCGAAGACGGACATTGAAAGCGGAAAGCTGTTTGTAAAGCCCATTCCGGGTATTTTCGGCGACGGCGCGGAGACCGTGCCCGTAAACGTCGGGGAGGCAGCGGATGCGGATTGATATTGTGACACTTTTCCCCGAAATGTGCGAGAATATTTTGAACGAGAGCATCATCGGCCGTGCGCGCGCACGCGGGTATTTGCAGGTGTGCTGTCACCAGCTGCGCGACCATGGTGAGGGCGTGCATAAGCGCGTGGACGATTGCACGTTCGGCGGCGGAAAGGGCATGCTTTTGATGGCGCAGCCCATAGCGAAGGCGTTTGACGAGATCATCGAACAAACCGCCGTGCGCCCGCATATTGTGTATATGTCCCCCCGCGGACGGGTCTTAGACCAGGAAAAAGTGAAGGAGCTCGCCAAAAACGAGAATATCATCGTGCTTTGCGGGCATTATGAGGGTGTGGATGAGCGCGTTTTGGAGGAATACGACGTGGAGGAAATCTCCATCGGCGATTTTGTCCTGACGGGCGGCGAGCTGCCCGCCGTAATCCTCACCGATGCCGTGGCGCGCATGCTGCCCGGCGTGCTTTCCGAAGACGTGTGCTTTGAGGAAGAAAGCCATTATGACGGGCTTTTGGAATATCCGCAGTATACCCGTCCCTCTGCTTGGCGCGGCAGAGAGGTGCCGCAGGTGCTTTTAAACGGCCACCACGAAAATATCAAAAAATGGCGGCGCGAACAATCTTTGAAGGTCACGCAGAAAGCCCGCCCGGACCTCTTTGAAAAAGCTGAACTGACTGCGGAAGAAAAGCGCGCTTTCGGCAGAAAATAAGCGGATTTTAGGAATGTTTAACCCTCTGTGGCGAACTGATTTTACGAAATGTTTTCAACAAGCAGAGCAAAATGCACAAACACGGATCGTTTCATAGCGATATGCCACGGGCATATATCCAAAAATGGGATACCCCGCTTGACGGGGGGACAAATTATGCTATAATAACTTATATTGAAGCATTTTGAGCTTTAGAATCATGTTTGACATTCAGAGTATGTAATGTATTACTTACAGGAGAGTGAATCGCAATGTGTGTTAAGAAGGACGTTTTGGTTCAGAATCAGGTTGGTCTCCATGCAAGACCGGCAACTTTCTTCATCCAGAAGGCAAACGAGTTTAAGTCTTCCATCTGGGTTGAGAAGGATGAGCGCCGCGTAAACGCAAAGAGCCTGCTGGGCGTTCTGTCTCTGGGCATCGTCGGCGGTACGTCGATCGACATCATCGCTGATGGTTCCGACGAGCAGGAAGCTGTTGACAGCCTCGTGGCTCTTGTTGAATCCGGCTTTGCCGAATAATTTCAGCTTGTCAAAACGGCGCCTATCGGAGCATTTCCGGTAGGCGTTTCTTCTTTCTCAGTCGCTTAGTGACTGAGCCGCATGGAGGTGCGCATGGTACAGCTTACGGAAGAAAAAATGGCGCATATCAAAGAGCTGCGCAAAAAGGCGATGAAGCTGCCGCTTCACCCGGGCGTGTACATCATGCACAGCCGCGATGATACCATCATCTACATCGGCAAGGCGAAAGCGCTTAAAAACCGTGTCAGCCAGTATTTCGGCTCGGATAAAAACCATAATGAAAAGGTGCGCCGCATGGTCTCGAATGTCGAGTATTTCGAGTATATTCTGACGGACAGCGAGTTTGAAGCGCTCATTTTGGAAAGCAGTTTAATCAAGCAGCACCAGCCGAAGTACAACATTCTCTTAAAGGACGATAAGGGGTACAGTTATATTAAGGTGACAGCGGGCGACTGGCCGCGCATTTCGGAGACGAAGCAGGTCCTGAATGACGGCGCAAAGTATATCGGCCCATACCTTTCTGCGTGGACAATCAAGGACACCGTGGAGGAGGCGCGGAAGATTTTCCGTCTGCCGTCTTGCACGCGCAAATTCCCGCAGGAGATCGGCAGGGGCCGTCCGTGCCTCAACTACTACATCAAGCAGTGCTGTGCCCCATGCCGCGGGCACGTGAGCCAAAAGGAATACAACGAGGCCGTGCAGGAGGCGCTTGATTTCATCCGCGGCGGCACAAGCGATTCCGTGCGCACGCTGACGGAGAAAATGAACGAGGCGGCTGAAAATCTCGATTTTGAGCTTGCCGCGCGCATCCGTGACCGCATTACGGCCATCAACAAGCTGAAAGAGCGCCAAAAGGTTGTCGCAAGCCGCGTGCCGGAACAGGACGTCATCGCGCTCGTGCTCGGCGGCGAAAAGGTGAGCATTCAGGTGTTCCGCTTTGCGGGCGGCAGACTGTATGACCGCGAATCGTTTTTATTAAACGCCGACGACGAGCCGGAGCAGATCCGCAGCGAATTTGTCATGCAATATTATTCGATGCGCGATAAGATCCCGCCCGTCATCACGATAGACGGCCCCGTCAACGACGACGGCGTCCTTGAAGAATGGCTGACGAAAAAGGCGGAGCGCCGCGTGAAGTTCCACATTCCGCAAAAGGGCGAACAGAAGCAGCTTGTGGAAATGTGCCGCACGAACGCCGCGGAAGCGCTTGCGCAGGCTATGGGCCGCGCCACGGGCCGTGAGACCTCCGCGCTCGATGAACTGCGCCAGCTCTTAAACCTGCCCAAAACGCCGGAATATATTGAATCCTACGATATTTCAAACCTTGCGGGCGGCGAGAACGTTGCGGGTATGATCGTGTTTGAAAACGGCCGCCCGCTGAAAAGCGCGTATCGCAAGTTTAAAATCAAGACTGTCGACGGACAGGACGACTACGGCAGCATGCGCGAGGTCATCCGCCGCCGTTTTGAAGAATACCGCGCCGCCGATAAGCCCGAGGGCTTCGGCAGACTGCCCGACCTCATTCTGCTCGACGGCGGCAAAGGACACGTGGGCGCCATACGTCCGCTTCTGCGCGAAATGGGCATCGACGTGCCGGTATACGGCATGGTAAAGGACGATAAGCACCGCACGCGCGCCATCACGGAGGACGGCGGCGAAATCGCCATTCAGTCTACGCGCGCGGTGTTCACGCTGGTATCGAGCATTCAGGACGAGGTGCACCGCTTTGCCATCGGCTACCACCGCCAGCAGCGCAAAAAGGCGACCATCTCCACCACGCTCACGTCCATTCCGGGCATCGGCGAAACGCGCGCCAAAGCGCTGATGAAGCACTTTACAACCATACGCGCCGTCAGCGAGGCGACGGAGGAAATGCTGGAGGAAACGCCCGGCATGAACGCCCCTGCCGCCCGCGCCGTCTACCGTTATTTCCACAGCGAAGAAAACGATGGGGAATAACGTTGTTCCTGCGTATTTTTCGACGTTTCTCTGCAAAAACTGCGCAAAAACGGTTGACATATTTCTATTCAAATGAGATAATAACTTGAAGTGTGTCCGTACATGTTTTTTAGATTTCGGATACGGACTTCCAAAAGAGAAAGGAGTGTTCGGCTGTGCGTATCATAACCGGTTCCCGCCGAGGCAGAAAATTGAAAACGCTCCCGGGCGATGCTGTGCGTCCCACGCCGGACCGCGTAAAAGAGGCGCTTTTCAACATTTTGCAGTTTGACCTGGAGGGCCGCGTGTTTCTCGATCTGTTTGCGGGCTCCGGCCAGATCGGTCTCGAGGCGCTCAGCCGCGGCGCAAAGCGCGCTGTGTTCGTAGACAGCGCCAAGGCATCCTGCGGCGTCGTGCTGGAGAACATTCACACCACAGGGTTTGAAAACGAAGCGCAGGTGATGAACGCGGAGTATGCATCGTATCTGCTGCGCTGCACCGAGACCTTCGACATCGCGTTTCTCGACCCGCCGTACCGCACGGGCACGCTCACAAAGGCGCTCCTTGCGGTCACGCCGCACATGAACCGCGGCGGTATCGTGATCTGCGAGCACCCCACGGACGAAGAGCTGCCGGAGACGGCGGGGGAATTCGTGCGCGTGCGCGACTACCGTTACGGAAAAATCTTGCTGACCGCGTATCGCCATCAAAGCATGGTGTAAGCGCAAAAAGGGCGGTATATCAATGAAAATAGGGATCTGTCCGGGCAGCTTTGACCCGGTCACGCTGGGACACATGGACATCATCTCCCGTGCGTGCAAAATTTTCGACAAAGTCATCGTTGCGGTGCCGGTAAACCCGGATAAGCGCGCGAGCTTTACGGTGGAGGAGCGCATGGAAATGCTGCGCACCGTCACGGCCGATATGGAAAATGTAGTGGTAGACTGCGTGCGCGGTCTTTTGGCAGATTATGCAAGCGAAAAGCATGCGGCTGCCATTGTGAAGGGTCTGCGCGCAATCTCCGACTTTGAATATGAATTTCAGATGGCGCTCACCAATAAAAAGCTGAACCCGGAGTTTGAAACGCTGTTCCTGCCGACCAGCATCGAGCACATGTTCCTCAGCTCCAGCATGGTCAAGCAGATTGCGGGCTTCGGCGGCGATATTTCCCATTTTGTGCCCGAGTGCCTTTTAGAGAAAATAAATCAGAGACTTTGCCGCACGGCAGACTGAATGCGGCTAAAAATACGAAAGGAATGGATTTTTTATGAGCAACACGCAGGCAACCGTAGAAGATTTGATCGATGAATTGACCGACGTACTGGAGAAAGGCTGGCACCTTCCCTTTGCAGGCGGCAAATCGTTTATAGATAGCGAAGACGCAAAGCAGATCCTTGATGAGATTCGCGAGGCGATCCCGTCCGAAGTGCGCAAGGCGAAGGCCATCGTCGCAGACCGCGCCCAGATCATCAGCGAGGCGCAGCGCGAGGCCGAGACCATCGTGCGCGTCGCAGAGGAGAAGGCAAAAGCACTCGTCAACCAGGAAGAGATCGTGCGCCAGGCACAGGCAAAGGCAAACGACATCATGGCGCAGACGCAGGAGAAGTTCCGCAGCATGCAGAAGGCCTCCAACGACTATGTGGAAGATCTGCTCCGCCGCACAGACGACGCGATGAGCGCCAACCTTGCAGAGCTGAGAAAGACCCGCCAGTCCATCCACGGCACGAGCGCACAGCAGTAATTTAAGAACTTTAAACGGCAGTTCGCGGCAGCTGGGCGAGCTGCCGTTTTTTGTTAGAACGAGCGAACGGCAACGGAGTTAAAAGTTTTGCTCAAGCTTTTTCAAAAGCTTGTCAGATTCCAAAGGTGAAACCTTTGGTCGAGCTCCGCAGAGCTCGAAATCTTTTTGCCTACCCAAAAATCAGGACGGGAGCATTAACAGTCCACTGGACTGTTAATGCTCGGGAGACCCAATTAGGGGGTCTCCCAAAGGGCGGCATTGCCGTCCTTTTTATATATGGGAGCTCTTTGCATCTCTCCGTTAGTCAGATGAATCCTGTGTTTTTCCACAAAAAGCGTGTAAACGGAGCCACTTCCGAAAACCGGGAATGTGAACAAACTGCAAAAGTTTTTTTGCATGAGAATGCACAGAATTTTCAACATACCGCTATTTTGCCGAAAATCGGAAAATACACGAATAAAACCCAAGAAAAATATCGGAAATCCGCGCTTTTTCATCGAACATGGTAAACATAAATTTTTTTGCCGCGGGTTGATTTTCTATGTGGGATAAGGTATAATGGACGTGCAAGCAGCGAAAACCCTGCGGAAAACCGCATGGGCTTTGGATTTTCATTGCCTTTTCGCCCCGCTTGGCGCTCATCAGCCCGGCTTTTTTCGGGTAAAGTTCAATGAGGAGTGTCTGCCGGAACGCATCCGTTCCGCCGGACAAATATATCATGAGTGAAATTCATTTTGAGCATAAACCGGTGCTGTTCAAAGAGACCATCGAGTCCTTGAACATCGACCCGGAAGGCACCTATATAGACGGCACCGCGGGCGGCGGCGGCCACTCCGGCGCGATTTTACAACGCCTGACAACGGGCACGTTGCTTTCCATCGACCGCGACCCGGACGCCATTGCCGTTGTGAAAGAGCGGCTCGGTAAATATCCCGGCTCCGTCGTTGCCATGGGCAACTTCTGCGATATGGACAAGATCGCGTTAGAGCACGGCATCGTTAATGTCGACGGCGTGCTGCTCGATATCGGCGTTTCGTCCTATCAGCTCGATACCGCAGAGCGCGGCTTTTCCTACCACGCCGACGCCCCGCTCGATATGCGCATGAGCCAAAGCGGCACCTCGGCCGCAGACCTTGTAAACACACTCTCTTGGCAGGAATTGGCCGAGATCATCAGCCGTTACGGCGAAGATAAAAGCGCGGTGCGCATTGCAAAGGGCATTGTGAAAGCGCGCGAAGAAAAACCGATTGAAACTACATTAGAGCTTGCGGAGATCATCCGCGAAAGCGTGCCGGCAGCGGTGCGCCGCGCGGAGGGTCATCCGGCCAGAAGAACCTTTCAGGCGCTGCGCATTGCGGTAAACGGCGAGCTGGACGCGCTCAAAAAGGGTCTTGCGGCGGCGTTCGGGCTGTTAAAGTCCGGCGGCAGGCTTTCCGTCATCACGTTCCATTCGCTTGAAGACCGCATCGTCAAGCAGCAGATGAACAAGTGGTGCGAGGGCTGCACCTGCCCGAAGGATTTCCCCGTGTGCGTGTGCGGCAACAAGCCGAAGGGCAAGCTCATCTACAAAAAGGGTCTTGCGCCGAGTGAGGAAGAGCTTCGCGAAAACCCGCGCGCCCGCAGCGCAAGGCTTCGCGTTATTGAAAAACTGTGAGATTTTGAAAAATTAGGGTATCCCTGAGAGAATACAGCTGAATTTGTTGGGATAAGTTTCCGAAAGGAGGAAACAATATGGCATCTACATCAAACGCATACGATTTTGATCTTTTCGACAGCAGAGATCACGGCAGCGCGGCACCGAAGCTTCCGGAGCCGAAAGCGCCCCAAAAACAAAAACAGAAAAACAATGTGGTGAAGCTGGATGAAAAACAGCTGCGCCGCAGTCACAGACACAGTGCAAATACGGTCAAAATGCTCATGAATCTTGCGGTGGTGCTGGTCATCGTCGGCGCCATCGGTGCGGTGGTGTTCAGTCAGGTGCAGCTCACGGAGCTCACCGATGAGATCAACACGGCGAACGAGAGCCTTTCGCAGGAGAAAAGCATTGCCATTCAGCTCGAAATGCAGGCGGCCTCCAAGCTCAATACGGAGGAGATCGAGCAGATCGCGCGCGAAAAGCTCGGCATGGAAAAGGTAGCGGACGGGCAGACCTCCTACATCAGCCTCACGCAGGATGATGAGGGCACCGTAGTGCAGGCCGAAAAGACACCGAACCTGTTGGACCGTATCTGGCAGGTCTTGCAGTCGCTCTTTTCCTGATTTAGCCTTTATACATACGAATTTTTTGCGGATACGCTGCTATTTTGCGGCATGAAAGAATACAAATGGGTTATGCGGCCCCCGGCAGAGGGGAATTTGAGAGGAGAGTTGAGAGTTTATTCTTAACTCTCATTTTTCGGTATACGGCAACTTTTGGCTGCGAATGAAGGGCGCAGCAGAAAGGACGGCATTTTTTACATGGCAAAATCAAATCGTTCCGGCGTCTGGCAGCGCACAATGGTCATCGTGGGCTTTGTGCTGGTGCTCGGGTTTGGCGCCGTTATCACAAACCTTGTCCGCCTGCAGCTTGTCAACGGCGAAACCTTAAAGACCGATGCGGTCGACCAGAGTTTGCAATCCACGCAGCTTACGCCATCGCGCGGCACCATTTACGACGCCACGGGCACAAAGGTCTTGGCGCAGAGCGCCAGCGTGTGGACGGTCGCCTTGGAGCCGAACTACATCGACGAAGGCGACGACGTGAAGATTGCAAAGGGCCTTTCCGAAATTTTAGGGCTCGATTACGACGCTGTCTTAAAAAAAGCGCAGCAGAACAGCTACTTTGTCTATGTCAAGCGCAAGGTGGAGACCGAGGTGCGCGATGAGATCGTGCAGTATATCAAGGACGAAAAAATCGGCCGCGGCATCACGCTGATGGAAGACTACAAGCGCTATTATCCCTACGGCACCACGGCTTCTACGGTGCTCGGCTTCACGGGCACAGATAATCAGGGCCTTGCGGGCATTGAAACGGAATACGACAGCGAGCTCACCGGTACGGCGGGCCGCCTTGTCAGCGCGAAGAACGCACAGGGCGATGACATGCCGTTCCAGTATGACCAATACGTGCAGGCACAGGACGGCTACGACCTTGTGCTCACGATCGACGAGACCGTGCAGAGCATCGTAGAAAAGCACCTGCAGGCGGGTCTTGAGGCCTGCGGCGCGCTGGAGGGCGGCACAGCCGTTCTGATGAACGTCAAGACCGGCGCGATTTTGGCGCTTTCCACAAAGGGCGACTACGACCCGAACGACCCGTTCACCATTTCGCAGGAGGCCGAAGACGCCATCCCGGAAAAGGTGGAAGACGCACTGAAAAAAGCGCAGGAAAAGGAGCAGCAGGAATTAAACACCTTACAGCTTGCCATCGATAACGCCGAGACCGACGAGGCGCGCGCGGAAGCGAAAAAAGCCCTTGCGGATTACGAGCGTATTGACGTCACCACGCTGCGCGATGAGCTCACTGACCAAATGTGGGGCGAGGCGCAGAACAAGCAGTGGCGAAACAAGGCCGTCAGCGATACGTACTACCCCGGCTCCGTTTTCAAAATGGTCACGGGCTCCATGGCCATGGAATCCGGCGTGGCCTCTGAAGATTCCACGTACACCTGTGTCGGTTATTGGGATTTTAACGACCCCACCATTAAGCCCATGTATTGTTGGTATCATTCCGGTCACGGCACAGAAACGCTGGTGGACGGCATCTGCAATTCCTGCAACCCGTACATGATCTGGCTGGGCCAGAAAATGGGCCGCCACACATTCTTCAATTTCTTTGAAGCCTTCGGCTTTACGCAGCGCACGGGCATCGACCTGCCCGGCGAAGCAGACAGCCTGTATTTCACCGAAGATCAGCTCAATACTTCTGAGCTTGCAACGTCTTCGTTCGGCCAGAACTTCTCCATCACACCGATTCAGATGATCACGGCCATTGCAGCCGTGGCAAACGGCGGTTATATTGTGCAGCCGCACGTCGTAGACCGCATGCTGGACAGTGACGGCAACATTGTCAAAACGACTGATACAAGCTACAAGCGTCAGGTCATCTCCGAAGATGTCTCCAAGCGCATGACGGCCATTCTCCAGAAAAACGCCACAAGCGAAAGCGGCAAAAACGGCTATGTCGCCGGTTACCGCGTGGCGGGCAAGACCGGTACGTCCGAAAAAGTCGCACTGTATTATCAGGATCTGGCAGAGGGCAACGACCGCGGCATGCAGTACGTCGTTTCCTACGGCGGCTATGCCCCGGCGGATGACCCGCAGTACGCCTTGCTCGTTTTCTACGACGAGCCGCAGATCGGCGGCGCGTCCGGTGGCACGCAGGCCGGCCCGATCTTCGCTGCCATCATGGAAGAGGTGCTCCCGTACCTCGGCGTAGACCCGCAGTATACGGAATCGGAATATGAAAATCTCTCCGCTACCGCGCCGAACGTCATTGGCATGACCATGGCAGAAGCGAAAAGCCATCTGGAAGAGCAGGGCTTCAGCGGCACGGTTGTCGGCGACGCCGAAGACGACGCGCTCGTCACGGTGCAGGTGCCGTCTCCGGGTGCATCTATCCCGAAGGAAGGCATGGTCGCGCTTTACACCGAAGAGCCGGATCCCGAAACGTATGTGGAGGTACCGAGCTTCATCGGCTATGACATCGATACTTGCCGCTACTTGGCGGGCCTTGCCGATGTGCAGGTGCTCGTTGTGGGCGACGGCGATTCCGGCTATGCACAAAGTCAGGATATCGCAGAGGGCACCAAGGTCAAGCGCGGCTCCGTCATCCGCATTTCGTTTGTCAGCTCCGGCGGCGTCGAAGCGGCGGGCAACACCTCAACGAACAGCGAAGAGTAAAAACATACATTGAGAGGGTAGGAAAGGAAGTTCATAACGTATGGATATTGTACTGTATTGCCTTGCAATCGTCATTGCGGCGGTCATCACAGGGCTGCTCGGCTACTTCATGGTGCCGTTTCTGCACAAGATCAAATTTGGCCAGACCATTCGAGAGGTCGGCCCCAGCTGGCATAAAAATAAACAGGGCACGCCCACCATGGGCGGCCTCATGTTCATCATCGGCAGCTCCGTCGCGGCGGTCATCTGCATCGCATTTTTGTGGCTGAACGGCGGCGCGGAAACGCAGCTCATGTTCGTCAAGGTCATGGCGGGCGCGCTCATGGCGGTGGGCTTTGGTATCGTCGGTTTTTTAGATGATTACATCAGCATCAAAAAGCATCGCAACCTCGGTCTCACCGAGATTCAAAAGCTCATTTTGCAGTTCATCATCGTCGGCGCCTACCTGCTTTCCGTCGCACTTGCGGGCGGCACCACCGAAACGGTTATCCCGTTCCTTGGCTCCGTTGACCTCGGCTTCTTCTACTACATTCTGGCGGCTGTCTTCATCGTCGGCATGGTCAACGCCGTGAACTTCACAGACGGCATCGACGGCCTCAATACGTCCGTCACGCTCGTCGTCGCACTCGTCTTCTCTGTTATCGCGATGCTTTTAAACCGCGTGGGGCTTTCACTTTACGCGGCGGCCATCGTCGGTGCGATGATCGGCTTCCTGTTCTGGAACGCCAACCCGGCTAAGGTCTTCATGGGCGATACAGGCTCGCTGTTCCTCGGCGGCGCAGTGTGCGCGCTGGCGTTCGGCGTGGATATGCCGATTCTGCTCATCCTCATCGGTATTATCTATATTGTAGAGATTCTCTCTGTCGTCTTACAGGTTACATACTTTAAAATTTCGCACGGCAAACGCATTTTCAAAATGGCGCCGATCCACCACCACTTTGAAATGTGCGGCTGGAACGAGAATAAGATTTGCTTCGTGTTCAGCGGCGTTACACTTTTTGCCGGTATCATCGGCGTACTTTTGGCGGTGTTCGGCTGCTAAACGCCTAAAAATGGGATAAAATAGAAATCAACTGAAAAAAGGAGGTTTGCAGCAATGGCGCAGACAAGACGCTCCACGGCGCGCGGGCTTGAACAGGTCCCAAGTCGCCGGTTATCCGCCGTGCCCGCAGAAGAGGCGGCATCCGCAGCCGCAAGGCGCGGCAAACGGCGCGGGCGCATCAAATATAGAATTTTCACTTTGGGTCTCGGCCTTGACATGACCATGCTGTTTTTGATCCTTGTGCTGCTTGCCGTGGGACTTGTCATGATGTTCTCCGCAAGCTATGCCTACGCGTATTACTACTACGGAAACAGCTATTACTTCATTCTCCGTCAGGGTATGTTCGCCTTAGTCGGTGTTGTGCTGATGCTTGCCATCTCTACATTCGATTATCACCAGCTGCATAAACTGAACCTGCCCGTTTTCGCCGTCTCCATTCTTTTGCTTTTGATGGTGCTCGTCTTTAAGGGCACAAAATTGGCGCCGAACAAAGGCGGCGCGGTGCGCTGGCTGAACCTCGGCTTCGTCGAATTCCAGCCGTCTGAGATCGCAAAGTTCGCGCTCATCTTGATGTTTGCGCACCTCATCGCGCTGTACGGCGAAAGGATGAAAACCTTCCGCTACGGCTTTTTGCCGTTCTTCGGTATTTTGGGCCTCATCTGCGTGCTCGTCATCGCGGAAAAACACGTTTCCGCCACCATCATCATCTGCCTCATCGCGTTTATCATGATGTTCGTCGGCGGCACAAAGTTCCGCTATTTCGCCGTCATCGGCGGTGCGGCGGCAGCCGCCATCGGCGCGCTCGTGCTGTTTTCCTCAAAATTTGCCTACGCCATGGACCGTGTCCACGGCTGGCTTGACCCGTTCAACCCGCCGGAGGGCGTCGATACATGGCAGACGGTGCAGTCACTCTACGCCATCGGCTCCGGGCAGCTGCTCGGCGTCGGCATCGGACAGTCGAGACAAAAGTATCTCTACATCCCGGAGCCGCAAAACGACTTCGTTTTTGCCGTAGTGTGCGAGGAGCTCGGCTTCATCGGCGCGCTTATTGTCATTATCCTGTTTGCGCTTTTCATCTGGCGCGGCGTATATATCGCGCTGCATGCGCGTGATCGCTTCGGCACCATGCTGGCGCTTGGCATCACGTTCCAGTTCGGCGTTCAGGCTATCCTCAACATCTGCGTTGTCACAAACACCATCCCGAACACCGGCATCAGCCTGCCGTTCTTCAGCTTCGGCGGCACGGCGCTCATCATGCTTCTTGCGGAAATGGGCGTGCTGCTGTCGGTCTCGCGGCATTCCAATACAGAAAAAATGTAAAAGGGGTATTCAATTATGCGTGTGTTATTTGCAGGCGGCGGCACCGCCGGCCACATCAATCCGGCGCTTGCGGCGGCCGGTTATCTGCGCTCCAAGCAGCCGGATGCCGAAATCCTGTACGTCGGCAACAAGGGCGGCATGGAAGAGCGTCTTGTGCCCGCAGCGGGCTTCGATTTCAAAACCATCCGCATCTCGGGTTTTCAACGTAAATTAACGGCGAAGAACATCCGCCGCAACATCAAAACCGTGTTCCGCCTGTTCTCCTCGTCTATCGAGTCCGAGCGCATCATCAAGGCGTTTAAGCCGGATATTTGCGTCGGCACCGGCGGTTACGTCAGCGGCCCCGTCATTCGCGCCGCACAGAAGCTCGGCATTCCCACCGTTATCCACGAGCAGAACGCCTATCCCGGCATGACGACTAAAGCGCTTGCAAAGCACGCGGAGTGCGTCATGCTCGCCGTGGAGGACGCGAAAAAGTACCTCGACCGCAAAGATAACTGCGTCTTCACCGGCAACCCGGTGCGCGTTTCCGTTTTGCAGGCCGAGCGCGAAGCCGCCCGCAAGGCGCTGAACCTCGACGATCGCCCGCTTGTGCTGTCATTCGGCGGCAGCCTCGGCGCAGCGGCGCTCAATAAAGCCGCGGCATACATGCTCGGTGAAAGCGCCAAAGAGAAGAAATATCAGCACATCCACGGCTACGGCCAGCACGATGAAAAATTCCTCGACGAAGTGCACGCAGCGGGTGTAAAGGAAGAAGAAAATCCGCAGATTCGCATGCTCGAGTACATAGACAACATGCCGGAGTGCCTCGCCGCCGCCGACCTCGTCATCGGTCGTGCCGGCGCCATCACCTTAACGGAGATCGAAGCCACGGGCAAGTGCTCCATTCTGATTCCGTCCCCGAACGTTGCCGAAAATCACCAGTTCCATAACGCCATGGCGCTCGTAAACCGCGATGCCGCCGTGATGATCGAAGAAAAAGACCTCACCGGTGAAAAGCTGTGGGAAACGGTGAACACCATCCTTTCCGAGCCGGGCCGCGCCGAAGAGATCGGCAAAAACGCGAAAGCCATGGCCGTGCTGGACGCAAATAACCGCATTTACAACATCATTTGCGAAAAAGCAAAAAAGTAAACCGTAAAACGCATTTCAGGCGGACATACCCCAAAATTTTTCCGCTGCATACTATGACCGTATCCAAAGGCGCGCTTTCTGCCGCCTTACAGAATACGGGGTGTGTATATGGAAGAATATGAACTGGAACATACGGGCTGTGCCCGGCAGGAAGCGGTTTTGGTGCGCGGCGGCAATCGTCTTTGCGGCGAGCTCACCGTGCAGGGCGCGAAAAACAGCACGCTGCCGCTGCTTGCGGCGGCACTCCTCTGTGAGGGCGAAACGGTGCTGCATAACTGCCCCGCACTGTCCGATGTGCACACGGCAGTCACCATTTTGCGGCGGCTCGGATGCCGCTGTACCCACACGGGCGATACCTTAACGGTCTGCGCGGACGGCATGACCCGCTGCGATATTCCCCACAGCCTCATGCGGGAGATGCGCTCGTCCATCGTGTTTTTGGGCGCGATTCTGTCCCGCTGCGGCGAAGCAAGGTTGTCGTTTCCCGGCGGGTGCGAGCTTGGCCCAAGGCCCATCGATCTGCATTTGGAGGCGCTGCGCAAGCTCGGCGCAGAAATTCGCGAAGAGCACGGCTGCCTTTTATGTACCGCGCCCGGCGGGTTGCGCGGCGGGTTCGTCTCGCTTGCGTTCCCAAGCGTCGGCGCAACGGAAAACCTGCTGCTCGCCGCCGCCCGCGCCAAGGGCACAACGGTGCTCACAAACGCCGCGCGTGAGCCGGAGATTGAGGATCTCGCCGGGTACTTAAACCGCTGCGGCGCACACATTCACGGCGCGGGCGAAAGCTGCATCGTCATCGAAGGCGTGCCGCACCTTTACGGCAGCACATACACCGTCATGCCGGACCGCATCGCCGCCGCAACATACATGGCCGCGGCCGCCGTCACGGGCGGTACGGTGCTGCTGCGTGATGTCAACAGCGAGCACCTTTTGCCGGTTTTGTCGGCGTTTGAAAGCACCGGCTGCGCCGTGATGCAGTCCGGCAGCGAATTATTATTGCGCGCACCGCAGAGATTAAAACCCGTGCGTCACGTGCGCACCATGCCGTACCCCGGTTTCCCTACGGATGCTCAGGCGCCCGTCATGACCATGGCGGCGGTGGGGGACGGCACCAGTATTTTTGTAGAGAACATTTTTGAAAGCCGCTATAAGCATGCCGGTGAGCTCAACCGGCTCGGCGCGAAGATCAAGTTAGAGGGCAAGGTGGCTGTCATAGAGGGCGTGCCGCAGCTTTCCGGTGCGCCGGTCTCGGCAGAGGATTTGCGCGGCGGCGCGGCGCTTGTCATCGCAGGCCTTGCGGCGCAGGGCGAAACACAGGTGATGCACCCGCAGTACATCGACCGCGGCTATGCGCACTTTGAAGAGAATTTAAGGGCGCTCGGCGCAGACGTATACCGAATATAGAGCGAAAAGTAAGAGATAAAACGTGAAAAACGGAGGCTGAACATGGCGCGTACTCCACGCAGCGCAGCGGAAAAGCTCGTAATGAGAAAGAAAAAAAGCAGGGCGCTGCTCCTGTTCAATATAATCGCATTCAGCGTCGTCGTCATCGGCGCGGTTCTTTTGTGCATCTTCGTGTTTTTCAAGGTGGGCAACGTCACATTTACGTCAGATGCCGGCTACGATGAAGCCGATATCCGCCGCGTGTGCGGCATCAACGAGGGCGATAACCTCGTGCTGCTGGAAACGGAAAGCCGCGAAAAAGCGCTTGAGCACCGTTTCCCGTACATTGAAAGCGCAAAGATTGTAAAGCATATCCCTTCCACCATTGAAATTGAAATTACCCCCGCCGAAACGGCGTTTTCCGTCGCGTGCGACGCGGGCTATCTCTATGTAAGTGCTTCCGGCAAGGTGCTGGAGATCGCTTCACAGCCGTGCGAGGGCACGACTGTGGTGCTCGGGGCAAATCCCACGAACACAAAGCCCAGCGAAACGATCACGTTCGGCGATGATTCCGTCAAAGAAGTCTATAACGCCATCGCGGAGCAGATGACGAAAAACGAGACGCAGAACGTCACGGAGATCAACATGACGAACCCCTACGACCTTACGCTGACGTATGATAACCGCATCACGTTCCGTTTCGGCAACATGAACGGCATGTCCTACAAGATGGCGTTTGGCCTCGAGATGCTGCGTCAAATGGAAACGAGCGGCGAGATCACCGAGGAGACCGTCGGCTCCATCGATCTTTCCGTTGTGCCGGAGAAAAATAAGGCGTTTTACGAGGAAGACCGCACCGCAGCCTCCGCCACGCCCGCACCCGGTGATGCTGCAGGCCGCACGGACGGCTCAGACAGCACCGCAAACGGCGACGGGGAGAATGGCGATACTGCCAATCCCACGGGTGATACCGACGGCATTACGGACCCCGCAGCAGACGACAGCGGTGACAACACAGGCGACGCCGAAAACGTGTAAAATTTGGAAACGTTTCCCTGTTTTTCGGGTAATTTGAACAGCCCCGGCACCATAGATTTCCCGAAAACCGCTGTAAAGTAAAAATATTTGCAAAGGCCCACTTTTTTGCCGCTTTCATCTTGAATTTTGGCGTGAAAAGTGATAAATTATAGTGTATGAAGCTATGTAAAGCTGAAAGACTGTAAAGAACTGTAAAGATATGGCCCTTTATGGGACGCTATCCGGCGGATTTGATCGAAGCTCGAGAGAAAACCGTTTTGAATCCGGAGGCGGCGTGATGAATGAAAATCCCGGATCCGTGCGGATCGTTAACGGTTAAAGACCAAATCAAGGAGGAACATAAAATGCCGTTTGAAATTGATAACATGCTTGAAGAGACCCCCCAGACCATTAAGGTCGTTGGTGTAGGCGGCGGCGGCGGAAACGCCGTAAACCGCATGGCAGATGCCGGCGTGCAGCACGTCGAGCTCGTCTGCATGAATACAGACCGTCAGGCACTGTCCCGCTCGCAGGCCAAGACCCGCGTGCAGATCGGTGAAAAGAATACACAGGGCAGAGGCGCAGGCTCCAAGCCGGAGGTTGGCGCAAAGGCTGCCGAGGAGAGCCGCGAGCTGATCGCAGCTACCCTCAAGGGCGCAGACATGGTCTTCGTCACCGCCGGTATGGGCGGCGGCACCGGCACGGGTGCAGCACCGGTCGTTGCAGAGATTGCAAAGGATATGGGTGCCCTCACCGTCGGCATCGTCACAAAGCCGTTCGCTTTTGAAGGCAAGCGCCGTATGGATCAGGCAGAAAAGGGCATTGCAGAGCTGCGCAAGCACGTCGATTCCCTCGTTGTCATCCCGAACGAAAGACTGAAGCTCGTCAGCGAGCAGCGTATTACGCTTGCAAACGCATTCAGCATCGCCGATGACGTTCTCCGTCAGGGCGTACAGAGCATTTCCGACCTCATCCAGATCCCGGGCATCGTCAACCTCGACTTCGAGGATGTCAAGTCCATCATGCAGGATGCAGGCTACGCACACATGGGCGTCGGTCGTGCGGCAGGCAAGGACAAGGCAGAGCAGGCAGCTGTTGCGGCTATCTCCAGTCCGCTGCTTGAGACCGCTATCGCAGGCGCTAAGGGCGTCATCATCAACATCAAGTCCTCTCCGGACATCGCCCTCGACGAGATCGATGTCGCGTCTCAGCTCATCACCGAGCGCGCAAGCGAGGATGCAAACATCATTTGGGGTGCTGCATTCGACGAGACGATGGAAGACGAGATGATGGTCACCGTTATCGCGACCGGCTTCGACGGCATGAACGGCGAAAAGACCCAGAAGCCCGCAGCTCCGGCTATCAGCGACGCAGACCTCTTTGGCAACCCGTCTGCGCCGAGCACCGGCAGCACAACTTCCGCGAAGAGCGACGATGATACCTTCTCCGACATCATGTCCATCTTCAACAGAAAGTAATTTAGAATTACAATCAAGCAGGGTATCGGTCTCGATACCCTGTCTTTATAAAATGTACTTTTGGGAGGAAAACAAAATGAACTTGATCAAAGGCATTCACCACGTGGCACTGCGTCCGACGTATGCGCAGTTTGAAAAAGCAAAAACGTTCTATCTTGACCTGCTCGGCCTCAAGGTCGTGCGCCAGTGGGGCGACGAAAAATACCCCTGCATGATGATCTCCACCGGGGACAACAGCTGCATCGAAGTGCTGCCCGTCCCGGAAGAGAACGATGTGCCGCTGGAAGGCAAGTTTGCCCATCTCGCGCTCGCAACAGATGACACCGACGGTTGTGTCGCCCGTGTCCGTGAAGCCGGCTACGAGATCACCATCGAACCGAAAGATGTAGAGCTTTCCGACATCACCGCGCGCATTGCGTTCTGCACCGGCCCCTGCGGCGAAATCGTCGAGTTCTTTGACCAGAAGTAAGCCGATTTACAAAATTAAATCACCCAAAAGCAGAGTTTGAGGAGCTTTCCTCAAGCTCTGCTTGCATATTTGGCGGGTTTTCAGCCGCTAACCAAAAGGAGATTTTCGTTATGACCGATCTCATTTTGCGGATCTTTGTCCGCGATCATAAAAATACCGAGGATCCTGCCGTGCGCGACAAATGCGGCCGCGTGGCGGGTGCCGTCGGTATCGTCACAAATTTTCTGCTTTTTTTAATGAAGATTATTGTCGGCACGGCTTTTCACAGTGTTTCCGTCACGGCCGATGCCGTCAACAACCTCACAGATTCCGGCTCGTCCGTTGTCACGCTCATCGGCTTTAAAATGGCAAGTAAGCCGGCGGATGAAAAGCACCCGTTCGGCCACGCGCGCATCGAGTATCTTTCGGGTGTCATCGTCTCGTTCATCGTCATTTTCCTCGGGCTTCAGCTCGGCATGTCGTCCGTTGAGAAAATCCTCACACCGGAGGAAAACGCCCTCACGCCCGTCGCCCTCGTTGTGCTCGTCATTTCCATTCTGGCAAAGCTCTGGCAGTGCCTCTTTTACCGCAAGGTCGGCCGCATGATCAAATCCGAGTCCGTCGAAGCCACGTCCAAGGACAGCCGCAACGATGTCATCGCCACAAGCGTCGTGCTGCTCGGCGCCGTCATCACCATGCTCACCGGCGTGAATTTGGACGGCTACATGGGCGCGGCGGTTGCGCTGTTCATTGTGTTCTCCGGCGTGCAACTTACAATCAGCACCGCAGATCCTCTCCTCGGCCAAGCGCCGGAGGGCGAGCTCGTACAGACCATTACCGAGAAAATGCTCTCGTACCCCGGCATCATCGGCATGCATGACCTTGCTGTGCACAACTACGGCGTGGGCCGCTGTTTTGCCTCTGCCCATTGTGAGGTCGATGCCAAAAACGACATTCTCGTCAGCCACGATCTTATCGATAACATTGAGCGCGATTTCAGCCGTGACCTCGGTATCCACATGGTCATTCACCTTGACCCCGTTATCGTCGGCGATGCCCGTACCGATGCGCTGCACTGCAAAGTGCAGTCGCTCGTCACCGCGCTGTACCCCACCGTCACCATTCACGATTTCCGTGTCATCTGGGGCGTTACGCACAGTAATATCGTGTTCGACGCAGCCGTACCGTTTGCGGTGAAGGACAGCGACGCCGTCATCACCCAAAAGTTAGAGGCCGAAATTCAAAAGCTCGATCCCGATTATCGCACCGTTGTCACCATAGATCGCAGATAAGTAAAGCACGCCGTTTCCCGAAATTCATCGGAAATGGGCGTGCTTTTTAATATTTATATTAAACTTCAAACAATTTTTTGACCTAACCCTATGTAACTCTGCAAATGGCGGTAAAGCTTGTGTTTATAGGCTTTCTCGCCATTTGCTTTATGGGAAAACAACTCGCATATAGTAGCACATCTCGGTATGAAATTGCGTCCAAAAGTAGTAGAGGGGTAGTAAAACCGGCCTTTACTACTACGCAGCCATTGGGGCTGGCGCTGCTTTTGCGGCCTCAATCCGTTCCATCTCCGCCTTTGCAGATTCAAAGGACGCATGAGCATAATAGCCTAACGTCATAGTGATGGACGCATGGCCCATGAGGTATTGCAAGGCTTTGGGGTTCATGCCGGCATTGGCCATCCTTGTGCAGAAATCATGCCGGAACGTGTGGGCTGTGATGTTGGGTAGCTGCTCCTTGTGGAGCTTGTTATACTTCTTCACAAGCCCTTTCATCATGGCATTATAGTTGGCCGAAGTCTTGGGCAAGCCATTCCGATTGAGGAACAGGAAGTCCGTGTAGCCATCCACCGTGATTGTTTCCACTTTGCCGCGCCGTTTGAGTATGCGCCGGAACGCTTCATAGGCTTTCTCGCTCATGTGAAGCTGCCGGACGCCTTTTTTGGTCTTGGGCGTTTCAATATAGAAGCCTATTTCAGCGTCCCGCAAAAGCTGGTGGTCTACCAGGATTGCACGGTTTTTGAAATCCAGGTGGGTGGTGAAACCGCAAAGCTCTGAAATCCGCACTCCTGTTTCCGAGAGGATGATAAGCTCATCCGCATATTTGGAATAAACCGGGTCGCTCTGTGCAAAGGCAATGAGGCGTTCTTCCTGTTCCGGGGTAAGGATGATTTTTTCCTCACGGTCATCATCCAGCACCGTGTTCAGCGCAAACCGGAAAGGATTTTTACGGATGTAATTATCCTCCACCGCTGTGTAGAAAACCGCCAGTAAAGAACGCTGGTAGTTTTTAATAGTCTGGTAGCCGTAGCCTTTCTCGCTCATTCGGATGGCCCAGGCTTTTGCGTCGGATGGCTTTACATCCTCAATGCTTTGCGAGCCGAGAGGATCATCACCCAGCAGCTTCAGAAAGTTTTTACGGCCCTTTTCCGTACCGCGCTTGACGTTCTTTTTCAAAGAGGTGTGCTTGACATAGAGCTGACACACCGTTATTTTTTTGCCGATGGTGTCGATCCCATCGTCTATATCCCTGCGGATTTCCTTTTCTTTTTCCCGCAGAGATTTATCATCTCTCTTGCCCGCAGGGGTCTTATCGGTGGGCACCAGCTTCCAAGCATAAACAAATTGGGGCTTCCCGTATGCGTCTGTGTACTTATATGCGTATCTCCCGTCTTTTCTTTGGCTCTCTCCGGTTCTTAAAATGCGGCCTTTACTGTCGCGCCGTTTCTCTGACATAGTATGCAGCTCCTTTCCGCCCCGGAATGAGCCTTGATACGAGATACAACCTTATTATACCGCAATCATGGCCCGGTGCAAATGTGCGATTTCAGATAACGTCGAGGGAATCTATGACCTTTTCAAACTGGCGTCGTTTGATTTGGGCGCGGTTGCCGTTCATAATCAGCCAGCCCGCGTCCGGGTTTTCCTCCACCAGCTTTCGGAGTTTCTTTTCGCCAATCCGAAAATAGCGTGCGGCTTCTTCAATCGTAAGGGTATATTTTTCCCAGATAGGAACGTCTGGATAATTCATTACCGCAGCCCTCCTTTCCCGTCGCTGTGTTCTTTTCTGTGAACCACTTCATAGTCAAAGCCGGGGCGCTGGCTGCAATAGGTGCAGATGTCCCGTTTCTGCTGCGCGGGGTTTACCCTCCTCAAATAATAAGAGCCTGTACCATAAAAGTTATTGGCACAGGCCGGGCAAAGGCACATGATTAAGTTTTCGGGAACCTCCTCGATCAGCCCCACACTGACAGCCAGGGCATGGTCGATCCTGCGGATGTGCTTTTCCTCCAGCCTGCCGATGTATGTCTCCAGCCGCTTTTTATCAATGGTGCGAAGCTGCTCTAAAAGGACAAGCGAGGGCAGTTCCAGGCCGCTTTCTGCTTTTAACAGGTAGTGGGTGGGGAGCTTGGCCTTTGCGTCCACCTTGCTGGAGATGGCCGCTACAATGACGGTGGGGCTGTATTTGTTCCCTGTGTTGTTTTGGATGATGACAACGGGGCGATACCCTTCCTGTTCAGAACCGATACCCCGGCCCAGATCGGCATAGTACATATCGCCGCGCAAGTATGTTTTGTTCATAGTGTTTGACCTCCCTTTTGAAAAATTAGGCGGCAGAACCCGCCTATGTAGAGGCCGTGCAGCAAAACAGAATGAAGGCCGGGGAGAGATAAAACAATCCTCCTGTTTTCCATTGGCCTGTCCTGCTGCACGGCCCATATTTCAAAGCAAACCTATTTGTCCTCGACGCCCCGGTTCGCTGCGGGAAGTCATCAAACGGCTGGCGGCTTGCCAGCTCCACGGGGAATCGCACCCCTCGCGTGGTTCTCACGCAACCGCCCCCATTGCCTGCGACGGATCACGGCAAGAGCCGCTTCAACGCTCGGACGTTAGGCTGGACGGGAGTATCATTGTCCCCGCTGCTGGTCGTGGCCGTACCGGTAGCCATCCGGTACTGGCAGCCTGCTGTTTCTCGCTCCTTGCCGGGAAGAACAAACCAAAGACCGACTTTTCTTTTTCGGTGGAGTCTCGTTGTTTTCTTCCGGCAGATCGCCGCGCAGCCGCCGCCTGGGCTTTGGCTTTCGCCAAAGCAGCGGGAATGTGCTTGATGATTGGGTATTCGGTTTTCAAGGTTCCGGGAGAGGCCAAAAAGAACCTCTCACTCTATTTGCCGTTGAGTGAGAGGTCTGCACAACACTATTCCAAAAGTTTTTTAAGTTTTTTTAGAACCTTGATTTTCCGCACATGGACAGCGTTGCGATAAAGGCCGAGCTGTCCGGCGTATTCCCGTTCTGTCTTTTCCTCGTAGAACAGGGCATAGATTAAATCCCGTTCTTCTTTGGTGAGCTGTAAAAGCGCAGTATGTAGCTTGTCCACCGCAAGTTTTCGGAACACCACATCTTCCACGCTTTCCGCATTGGCTGCAAACTGACGGGCATTTTCTTCCATAAGCCTGTCCAGGGAATCCTCCCGGCTGGGAATAACCCGCTTAATTTCACCGTTGCTGCCATAAACCGGACGTTCACATTTCAAGTCATTCTCAAAATAGCGCATTTTCCGGTCGCCCTGCATATAGGCGGCATACACTTCATCCGTGACCTCGATAAATTGGCCGCGAACCCATATTCTTTTTTTGCCAGCGTCCACGCTGTGTACCTCCGTTTCGTCTGAATTTCGAGAAGAAATCCAGACGGACGGCGGCCCCCTGCAACATGGAAGGCTTGTCCTTCCGGGGAATGCCAGAAATCCGCATTTCCCGACAAAGAAAAAGCGCACACACCAAAAGGCGCGTGCGCTCGGCTGTTGGCTTTTGCCGGATGATGGGTAAGGCCCGGAGAAAAGAAAAAAGTCTGTCGAACAAAAAAATACCGCAATCCCCGTAAGGGCTGCGGTATGTACGAAATACGGTTTTTGTTCGGTTTTGGGCGGACAGCCGCCCGGCTTTTTTCTTTCAGGCTCCATACTATCCCCTTATGGGGATAAGCTGACAGACATCACCACCTTTCCCCATACTGAATTGTTGATAGGGGTAGTATAATGTATAAAAAAGAGGAAACAGCGAGGTTTCAAAGAGGACTTGTATAGTTTCATCGCAAGTTCAGACACGCCTTGTGTGTGATTTGTCAAACACAAACGACAAGGTGTGAGATTTGAAAAATCCTCCCGAATGTCCTCACCTTGAGAAAAGGAAAAGCGCAGCCATTCAGACTGCGCTCTGTGAATATTTAGGAAGTTGTTTGAAAGCGATACCCAACCTCACGGACACTTTCTATAATAAAAGGGTGGTGCGGATCAGCGGAATAGAGCTTTTTGCGTAGGTTTCGTACATGGTATCCTATGGTGCCTCGTTCATTTACTGTTAGAGCTTCACCCCATACCTTTTCATAGATTTGGGAATAGGTCAACACTCGTCCATTATTAACTGTCAGCAGGCATAGGAGACTATATTCCTTTGCTGTTAGGCCCACTTCTTTTTGATTACAGCGCACCAGCCTTTGGCTGGGGTCAATCTCAAGATCGGGGAGAGATAGCACCGATTCCGAGGAAAGCTCCCATTTCTTCAGCTCTGGGTGGAGCTGTAAAAATGAAAGGAAATCTTCAAAAATCTTTTTTTCTTCCTCGTTCAGTTTCATAATGATTATTTCTCCGATGGTATCACCTCCCGGTCATTTATCCAAACGGCTTCTTTCAATTTCTTAAAACTTATCTCACTAATAACATGCTCCAGCTTGCAAGCGTCTTGTGCCGCAATATCCTGGGGAACACCAGCCTCTATGAGTTGTCTGGTAAAGAATTGGTGCTTTTCATAGATTTGCTGGGCGATCTGCTGGCCCTGCTCTGTGAGGGAGAGTGTGCCATCGTCCTTTTTTATCAGGCATTTCTTTTTAGACAGTTCTTTGACAGCCCGGCTCACAGAAGACTTTTTTACATCCAAAAACTCTGCCACGTCTACGCAGCGAGCATAACCCTTTTGCTGCTGAAGCACCAGCACAGCCTCTAAATAGTCCTCCATAGATGATGTTAAGGACATAATGGCACACCTCCTTCTGACACATATAATTACTTCATTTACACCATACCTGCTTTTTTGAAATGCTTCTTGAGCAGTTTCTTAGCGATGAGCGCGCCAACAAAGGCGCAAATTGCAACAACGACAAGCATTATGATAGCTGTTACAGGTGATACTAACGTTTGCAAAATTCCCAAATAACTTTCGCCAAACATTCCCGCATACTGCTCAAGTGTTTGATTTGAGAAAAACAAGAAGGGAATATATGTACCACTGAATGCTGCTAAAACCATATAAATGATATAACTGATCGTAAGTGTTTTTCCATTAGTGCAACCTGTTTTCCACGCGATCAACGCAGAAATAATGCCAGCAATAATGCAGCAAATTATCATGGGCGGATAAAACCCATAAATGCCTGTTACCGCACAAAAAATGAACAGTGCCCACGGTTTCTTAGTCTTAGCTGCTACAAGGAAATATGTAATAGCTGCCAATAGTGACCACAATGGGCTTACCACTAACATCGTGTAGGGAGAAAAAGATAGGAACGCACAAAGGATATAGATAACAAGTGCGCACAAAGATAAAAGAGCTGTGACGATCAAATCCTTTACTTGAAAGCCTTTTTTGTTCTCGGTTTGCATGAAATAAATTCCTCCTTAAAATGATATTGGTTGGAACGATGTCCATATGACAACCGCAAAAAGAGCAAGCATACCTATCAACAAAATACTATCTCTTAAGCGGAAATCAACTAATATATAGTGAGTTTTTTCACAAGGATAGCTGATGCCTCGCGTTTCCGCTGATGCGGATAATTCTGTCGCCGTCATCAGAAGGCGCATAAGTATAGGGATTAAAAAGCCTTCGTATGTCTGCGCCGGATGACTTACTATTCTCCAAAAAGACAATCCCACGCCTCTCGTTTTCATCCCTTGTTTTATATAAAGCACATCTTGTTTCAAAGATGGAAGAAATCTCAATATGATAGCTACTGGTATCACAATTGCTTGAGGGATATGACTTGCCTGAAGCGCTGCTATCAATTCCGATATTTCCGTAGTCTGAAATAGAATATTCAAAGCAAGTGCAATAGTCAAAATTCTTAGTAAAAAGAATGTTATCACGGAAGATAAATGAATTGGAAGGACTTGCGCTAACATAAGCAGAACGATATAAACTATTGCAAATTTGATACTTGTTTTCCAAAGTCCACTTAGCAAAGCAAACAGGCAAACGACGCCAAAGAGTAACAAGCCTGTTAAGCCTCCACCCAAAGCAAACGCCAAAGCTGATGTCAATAGAATCAACAGAAGTTTTATGCGAGAATCGTAATATACTCCATGCTTTCTCAATTTATTCACCACCTTCCTCCACCATAAAATTCTTTACGATTTTGAAATTGTTTTGTTCCGTCATTTGTAAATCATCTTTAATAATCCCTTCCTTCAAAAGCAAAGCGCGCGAGGCGGTCAGGCTGATAAACTCCAGATCATGCGTAATAATAAAGACCAGCTTTCCAGCCTCACGCATATAATTAACAGCATTGGCAACAGCGCACATATTATCCCAGTCTAACCCGCTTGTTGGTTCATCCAAAACGATGATTGGTTTTTCCGAAAGCATTGCCGCTCCTATTGTTAGTCTCTGTTTTTGACCGCCTGATAAAGCATACGGATGGCAGTCTTTGAAGTTTTCCAAATGGAGCATTTTCAAAATTTGAGACACTTTTTCATCTATGCTTGGAATCCTTTTGTTTCCTAACCTCAATTCTTCCGTCACACTGTCTGTATAAAGCTGGTGATCTGCCTCCTGCATAACAAAGTACACATAGTCGGATAATTTTTGTTGCTTCACATTCTTTCCATCAATGTAAAACGCACCTTGGCGGCAGCGAATCAAGCCAGACAGGATTTTCCCCAATGTTGTTTTCCCGCAACCATTTTCTCCAATCAAGGCAATCGTTTCGCCTTTGTAGGCTTCTAATGAAATGTTGTGAAGAAGTTCTGGCATGGCTTTATGCGAAAAGCTCAAATTTCTAATTTGGAGAAATACTTCCGAGCGGCAAATAGATTCTTTCCTTTCTATTTGTATTAAATCCAAATTTAACGGGCGAAGCCTTCTGTTGTGCATTTGGACAGCAGATAATTCTGCCATTTCCTCACCCGTTAATTCTTCGCAGATTTGACCATCCTCCATAATTAAAAAGCGATCTGCGAGTCCGTATAAGTAAAACAATCTGTGTTCTGAAACAATAATCGTGTGTCCAGCGGCTTTCAAAGCAGAAAGAATCTCTCTTACCTGTAAGATTGTATGAATGTCTAAATTAGCCGAAGGCTCATCCAGCACATAAATTTGTGGATTAAGAGTAGTCGCTGCGAGAAAAGCAACTTTTTGCCTTTCTCCACTGGACAGGGCAAAAATATCTCTGTCTTTTAGGTTCTCCATATTCAGTGACTGAAAGGCGCTGTTAACACGTTTAACGATTTCTTTATGTGGAATTCCATAGTTTTCGCAGGCAAACGCAACTTCGCTGGAACTGTTTGTAGTAAAAAATTGACTGCGGGGATCTTGAAAAATTGAAGCAATCTCTTTGCCAGCCTCACCGGCGTCCGATTCTTTTATGGAACGTCCCGATACAACGACTTCGCCGGATAATCTGCCTTCAAAAAAGCGGGGAATCAAATTATTGATACACCTGGTTAATGTGGTCTTTCCACATCCGCTCTGCCCAGTAATAACAAGAAATTCTCCCGATTTTATGATAAGCTTTACATCCTTTAGACTTTCCTGAGACTGTCCTTCATACTGAAAAGAGGCATGTTCAAAAGATATAATTGGAAATTGTTTTTTCATGGCAACACACCTCATAGCTTCCAACTGATGGATTTCTCCCTGCACTTCAAAAAAGTACGATAAATCCCTTCTTTTTCTGCTAATTCCTTATGGGTTCCCTTTTGAACAATATGGCCTTGATCAATGACAATAATTTGATCTGCCGTCCGAACAGTAGACAGCCTGTGAGCGATAGAAATTAGTGTTTTATTTTTCGTCAATTCAAAAATTGCGTCCAAAAGAGCTTTTTCATTTTCCGGGTCTACGCTGGATGTCGCTTCGTCCAAAATAACGATGGGCGCGTCTTTCAATATCGCCCTTGCTATTGAAATTCTCTGTTTTTCTCCTCCAGACAAAGTGGAACCTGCTTCTCCTATCATTGTTTCGTAGCCTTGCGGGAGCGCCTCTATAAAATCATGGCAGCGGGCCCTTTTAGCGGCCTCTACCACCTCCGCATGGGTCGCGTTAGGTTTTCCGAATTTGATGTTATTTTCAATCGTATCATTAAACAGATACACCTTTTGGAATACCATACTTACATATGATAAAAGGCTATCACAAGTAAATTCTTTTACATCGTGTCCTCCAATTTTAACACTTCCGGAATTTACGTCCCAAAATCTTGCAATCATATTACACAAAGTTGTTTTCCCTGAACCTGACGGCCCAACGATAGCACAAGTAGAGTTCTGTGGGATTTTCAAGGTGATTCCATCTAAAACCGGACGGCTGTCATAAGCGAAAGTAACATCTTTCAGTTCAATCTCATATGATTTCAGGACAATATCCTTTCCGTCTCCATCTAAAACCGGTATATCTGAGATGAAATCCAGCCGATCCAACTGCGTAGCAAGCATTTTACTCAAAAAGGCCCCGTCATTCATCAATTCCAATTCCATGAACATTAAAAATGCACAGATGATAAATAAAAGGCAATAGGGCAATGTGATAACTCCCCACAAATAGAGCAAAGCTGACAATAAAAATAACAGGCAACTTGTAATCTTAAATACGGCTTCATACAGCTTCATAATTCCGGCAGTAGAAATTGTAACCGCTATATCGCTGCGACACTTATTTTCAAAGGCTTGATCCACTTTTCCTTTTCCTTCTTTGCCTTTTCCGAATATGCGCAGAACAGAAATGCCTTTTATGTATTCTAATGCACTTCCCACCAACAATTCCTGAGCATTTTGCATATCTTCCGTATGCGCGCCGGCCCGCTTTTTTATCTGGCCCAGTACAAGAATTCCCGCTAAAATTCCTGTTAAAGCCAAAACCCCAATCTGCCAGCAAAATATACCCAACATTAGCGTCATGGCAAGCGCCTGTACAAAACCTCCTACCAAAAATGTTAGCGCAAGCATACAATTCCCTTCCAGATCGGAAATTGTTGTTGTCAATACTGTTTGTACGGTGCCGAGATTATTTTCTGTAAAATAGCCCATCGGTGCCCTTTTGAGCTGATTTCCAATCTCAAGACGCTTTTCCCGGAAAATCTCATATCCAGACGCACTCATTAGCACATCGCTTAGGTACTGAAACAAAAAGCGGCCCAAAACACTAAGTGCAACAATTCCAAATGCCTGTAAAATGACAGTCTCTGTTAAGTGTTCGATATTCAACATTACCAATAGCACAGCAAAAAATACAAAGGCGGCGCAGCAGGATTTCAGAGCATTGAAGATCAGTCCGGCAATTACACGGGGACGATATTTCCCAGATAACCGTAAAATCCTTTTTATAATTGAAAACATATTAAAATGTCCCTCCTTCCACTTGATCGGCTGAACTCACATAATCACTCCATAATCTTTGATAAAGTGGGCATTCTGATAAAAGCTCTTCCTGTCTGCCGCAGCCAACAATCTTTCCATTTTCCACCACAAGGATTTGATCAGCCTTCTGAATGGTCGCAAGACGATGAGCTACTACGATGAGGGTTTTTCCTTTTACAAGTTTACTGATAGCGTTTTGAATGAGATACTCATTTTCTGGATCAGCATAGGCCGTGGCCTCATCAAGAATAATTACTCTTGCATTTTTTAGAATTGCCCTTGCGATAGTAATTCGCTGACGTTCTCCGCCAGAAAGTTTTCCTCCTGCGTCTCCGGCATTTGTATCATATCCGTTTTCCAACTTTACAATAAACTCATGACAGCAGGCAGCTTTTGCAGCAGCTACCACCTCATCGTCTGTCGCATCCGGTTTTCCGAGCCGGATGTTTTCACGGATACTTTCATCGAACAGAAAATTGTCCTGTGCAACATAACTGACTTCACCCATCAACTGTGCGAAAGGAATCTCTTTAATATTCTTTCCGCCAAAAACAACTTTTCCTTTTGTGGCGTCCCAAAAACCAGCCATGAGTTTTGCGATCGTTGATTTTCCGGAACCGGAAGGGCCGACAATTGCTGAAACAGTACCTGGTTTGATTTCAAAGGATACATTCTTCAGAACTTCCGTCTCGTTATAAGCGAAAGAAACATTTTCAAAGCAATAGGCTGTTTCATCCAGTGCAACATTTTTTTCTGGACGTTTCAGTTCCGGTTTCTCAATAAAATCCCGTATTTGATCGAGACAGGCTTTCACCATATTAAATTGTTCAGAATATTTTCCTACTCGCATAAGCGGGGCAATAAATCCAATAGGAAGGATAATGCAAGTGATAAAATCTGACAATGGTAATGTTCCAGTCATATAAAGCCATGCGCCAATCGGAAGCGTTCCCAACAATGTTGTCGGCATTACAGCCTGAATGACTGCTGACCAAAGCCAACTCTGCTTCCACCATGCCAGAGTACTGTCATGGAAGAAGTTAATTGCACCTGTAAATTTGCTATAAGAAGCACTTCCTTGATTAAATGCCTTAATAACCTCTATCCCGTTTACATATTCAACCAGCGTACTGTTCATCGCATTCTGCGATTTCATATAAGTGGTACTTTTATTCACATAATCTTTCATCATTCCAATGTAACCCAAAAGTCCGAGGGGAATTGTAATCAATGCAGCTAATCCCATGCGCCAGTCAAGAATAAATACCAGTAGTATACAGCATAGGGGAGCCACTACATTAGAGGTTATTTCAGGCATAAAATGAGCCATCGAATCCTCTAATTTTGAAACTGTATCTGCCATCAAATTTTTGAAATTTCCGGTCGGCGTATCCAACATAATGCCCATTGGAACCCGAAGCATTTTATCTGCGATTTTGCTACGGATATTTTTCAATATTTTATATGTAGCCTTATGCGACATAAAAGAGGATTGATATGTAAGCCACAGCTTTAATATCTGCCCGCCCAAAGCGACTGCAAACAAGATACATACATTTTGAATAGTAGCTGTTTTGTTAAATAGTTCCGCGACTAATAATGACACTGTAATAAAGGGAGCCATCCCGAATAGTTCTCCCAGCGTTGCAAGAAAGGTTGAAAGATAAAGTTGCTTTTTATTATTTCCTGCATAACTCAACAATTGCTGAATGGCTCCAGTTTTCGTTTTTTTCTTCATGGAAGAATCCTCCTTAAACAGGTTAGCAAAAACTAACTATTTGGCAAAAAATAAATGGCAAAAGCCACTTATTTTAGCGGAAGCCCTAATACACCATACCAGCCATAGTGCTGGAATTTTATGATGTTTTTTACATAATCCTCCGCCTTTTCATAAGGAACATCGTGCAAAATACACTCACATAGTGCAGTAATATATCCATGCGTCAAAATGTGTATTTCTATATCGCTTGGCAGACATTTCGCATATCCCGCTTCATATGCCGCCTTTACAAATAGGGCATTCTGTTTCGTATATTGATTTGTAATTTCTTCTATAAAGTTTTCGACGCGAGAACCTTTGCTGCATTTCAGCAAGAGTTGAAATTCCTCCAAATGCTCGTACATATAGTTGACATATGTCATTGCCTGAACATATGACGCTTCAACAGAATCCCTCTCAATAGCTTCTCTAATTCCAACTTTATCGTAAGGTTCTGCATTATCCAGAAAATCTAATGTATAATGGTAAACATCTTCAATTAAGGCAAAAAACAACGCTTCTTTATCCTTAAAATGTCGATATATTGCACCTGTTGTAACCTTTGCAGCGGTAACAATATCTTTAAGCTGCGTTGCCTGAAAGCCTTTTTTTAGGAATTCCACTTTCGCACATTCCATAATTCGCTCTCTTGTCAAGTCGGAACAGTAACTCAAAATATTTCCTCCCTTCTCGGATAATCACTTTATTTAAGATAATTTAATTATCAAACAAAAGTTAGAATAGCATATTTTTGTCTTGCTGTCAAGGGGACGATGCTTTTGTTATTATCATTATGTACCCAGCCGCCTGTGCGGCTGGGCTTCTTCTTTTTTGGGGCTGTTAATAGGCAGGTGTGCCATACCCGTAAATCTCATAATATCCCACGGGGTAGCTGTTCTGGCGCACAGAATCGCCAGAGTTGCCCTCCACGGTGTAGACGCGGCCATTTTCCACCTTCTCCACAATCCCCACATGGTCGGAAGAACCATCCTGGCCTCCATCATCCCAATCGAAAAAGATGATGTCACCGGGGCGCGGCTCGTAGCTGTTGTCCTGCCACAGCCCGCGTTCCTTAAACCAGGGTACGCCCTGGGACGCGCAGGCCGCAAACTTCGGAATAACACCAGCGTCAATATAGCCGCACTCATTGGCGCACCAGCTCACAAAGCAGGCGCACCATTCCACACGGCTGTCAAAGCCGTACCAGCTCCAATAGGGCGCACCGCCCGTGTTCCCCACCTGGGAGAGCGCCACGGTGACGATCTCGCCGTCGCCTCCGGTAATGCCATAAAGCACCTGGCTCCAGAGGGAACTGTTCTCATCGGCCAGAAGCTCTGCCATCTGTTCCCGTTGATCTTCGTTAAAGCTGAACTGATTGGCCATTTCCTCCGCCGTCTTGTGGCTGACCGTGATATACAGATAGGTGCGGGTGACGGTGACTTCCGTTTCTACGATATTCCCGTTCCCATCGTCTGAGGTTTCAATGATGGTTTCCGTCTGGGTAGAGGTGCTGGATGAGATTTCATTCATCTGCCAGAAAATATCCTTTAAGAGCTGCTTTTTGGAATCGTCCATGGTGGCCACTTCCTGGGCAGCGTCCGGGTCGGTGGTGGTCTTGACGGCATACACCGCAAGCACCTCTTTCCAAACCGCCCGGCTGCCGGACATCTCCAGCACATCGTAGGTGTGGGAAGTTTTGATTTCCTCCAGCTTTTCCTCGTACTCGGCGTTGATCTCCTGCACCGCAGTCTGCATGGTCTGCCCGGTGCCGGAATCCTCCCCGGAAAAGAAAATCCCAAAGCAGGAGCCGACAATCATACCAATGAGGCAGATCACAATAATCACCAGCACCGCAACCCAGCCGCCCGCAGCGATGGCCGCAATCAGCGCCTTCGTTGCCGCTATGATGGCTTTCACCGCCGCGATGGTGGCCTTGACCGCCACCTTTGCCGCAGTCACAGCCGCTTTCGCCGCAACGCGGGCAGCATGGGCGGCAGCTCTGGCGGCCCTGGCTGTGGCCTGGGCTGTTTTTTGAGCCGTTTTTGCTGCTTGCTGGGCAGTCTTGATACTGGCTTTGGCTGTCTTTTCCGCCGTCTTGATGGATTTGCTGGCGGTTTTCACCGTCCCTTTGGCGGTAGAGGACGCCTGCTTGATGGTCTTGCGGCTCCTGTCCACTGTTTTAATGCTTTTCTTGCCCCGATCCAGGGTCTTGACAGCCCCGCGCTCCTGCCGGATGGTTTTCACCGGCTCCGAAAGACGGTCTGCGGCCTGTCTGGTCTGCCTTGCCGCCTGCTTCTCCGCTTGTTTTTTAGGCTGTTCGGCTGCGGCCTTGCGCTTCTGGATTTTTTCTTTGACCTTGGAAATGTTCTCTTTGGTGGTCTTAACCCCTTTGCGGCCCTGCTTGTCAAATTGGTGGACAGCTTCACGGGCCGTATTTTCAACCCCGGAAGAAATGCGGTCGGACGCATACTCGCCGGGGGAGCCTTCCTCTGCATACAGGCCATGCTCGCCCTTGTCTTTGGTGCGGATATATGCTTCCTTCATCCGCTCCGAAGCAACCGCAGATTTATCAATCGCCTTGATCGTCTTTTCTGCAACACTCTTTGTCTTAATGCCCTTGCCCATAGGCTTCACCTCCTTCCCAGGGTGGGCGCGCCCTTATGCGTCAAGCAGCTTTGCCACCACAACCATCCTGCCGTTTGTCCGGGAATATTCGCAGGTGGAAAGGGTGATGAGCTTGTCGCCGTATTCCGCACTCACGCCCGTATCATAAAGGGCCAGCGCCTTGCACTCGGCAATATACGCCTCAAAAGCCTCGGCGTTTTCCGCCTGGACAAAGTGGTAATACTTGAACCCCTCCCCGGAATAGGCCACCGTCTTAAAGGCGGCGATCACCTCATACTCGCCAAAGCTGTCCAGCGTGTCAAAATGGATGGTCTTGTGTTCCCGGTAGAAATCCTCGCTTTCATACCTGCACAGGTCGGAGAACATCGAGCCGTTGCTCATGTGGTGGCCGTACAGCACCAGGTTGTCGGAAATGCCAACATCGCAGTTTTCGGCCAGATAAGGCACCCCATAGCTGCTGTACGATTTGTCAAAGGCGTGCTTGAGGTAAAAATCCGGGCTGTCCTTGGTCTGCATGACAGGGTAATCAATCCGGGTGCCGGGGATGGAAACCCAGCCCACCAGGTCGCTGTTCTGGGCGTACACGTCCGCGTATTTTTCAAAGGCTGTGAGTGCCTCCGGCTCCTGGGCCGGGCTGCCTTCCACCGTCAAAGTGGGCAGCTCCACATCTTCCTTGACCAGCTCCGCCACCTCGTCAAAGGCTTCGGCGCTCTGCTTTTGGTCGAGATATTCACGGGCCAGCATGGCCCCGGAGAAAAGGAAAAGGGCGGCGCAAAAGGCCGCCCCTGCAATCATCCATCTGGTTTTCACTTTATCACTCATTTTCTTCACCCTCCTTACCGCGCCTGCTCTTTGCTGGCCGCCTGCCGGTGCGGTGCGTCCGGGGCCGCTTTCAGTTCCCGCAGCTCCGATTTTACGGATGATTTCTCACCGCTTGCTTTTTCAGCCAGACGGGCCGCGCCGCGCTCCATCCCGGAAAAGGTCTTGCCGCAGGACAGAAACAGGCCCCGCAGCCTGGCAAGCACGCCCTTGTCGGCCTCCAGCTCCTGGGCCTGCTGTACTTCTTTGCCTGCAAGGGCGCGCCCGGCGCTTTTCATGTGGCTTCCCGCCTGGTGCAGCTCCTCCCGGAACACATCCAGCTTTCCAGCGCACTGCTCCATCGCCTTGCCGGCATGAGAAAATCCGTGTTCCATGCGTGAGAGAACGGCGGGGATACGCAAAGCCTGCACCGCATGGCGCAGGGCAGCGCGCCCCTTTTCCTGAAAGGTCTGCACCATGCGCCCGGCAGAGGAAATGAGGTTTGCCTTGGCGGTGGAAACCATCGCTTTTACCTGCTGGATTTTCCCCTCCGCCGCCGTTGCAAGCTGGACGCATTTGGCCCGGATTCCCTTGTCATGGAGCTTGCCAACCTCCAAACGGATTTCTTTCATTTCCTCCATCATCTGCGACAGCTTATCCTCCATGCCGTCGATATACCCCACCAGGGCCTGCACTTCTTCCTTTTGCTTTTGAAGGTTGTTTTTCTCCAGCACGGAGAGAAGCTCGATGATCTGGGGATGTTCCCCCAGCGTATAGGTCAATTCAGCCATATTTCATTCCTCCCATCTAAGAATCATCGCGCCGGTTCCGCCTGTTTTTTGGCAGGGGGCAGCTCCCGGCAGTATTCCGGGTAACGGATTTTCATACCCTCCATGAAATAGGGGGCAAATTCACAGCAGAACAGATCCTCCGGGGAATAGGCGTTGCTGTGTTCCGGTTCGGTGTAGCCGTTCCAGAGGTTGAAGGCCAAACGGCACACCCGGACGGTGCCGCTGGTCTGCCAGCCTCCGTGCATACCCTCCGGTTTGATACAGTCCTGCTTGAAATCAAACATCTGGCGGATGTTGGCCCGTGTTTCCGGGGCAATCCCCATGACATAAAAGAAAGACTGGTGATAGCAGTCGTTTTTCCGTGCCTCATCCATCATCCGAAAAAAGAAATCGCGGTGTTCTGCGGACGCAAAGCGGATATTGAGCCTGCTCATACCAAAACCTCCTCGCCGCCGAACACGCCCTCACCGGGCTTGGTGGTCATCAGGGCATACAGCTTTGTGTCGCGCGGGAAGCGGTTGACAAAAGGCACCAGGGCGCTGCCGTAGCGGATGAGGCCGCAGCCTGCGTCCGCGTTGGTAACATAGCTCATCTGCTCTCTGGAGATATTGAGGAGCTTCGCCAGCTTTTCCCGGTCGGACGCGGCTTGGCTCAACATCACAAGAAACTCGGAGTTGGAAAGCATGGTGCTGGCCTGCACGGAATCCAGCAGATACTCCACATTCTGAGTGATAGCCGTGGGGTAGGCCCCGCGCTTTCTGAACTGCCGCCATGCGCTGTTGAAAAAAATACCGCTCTGCTCATTTTCAAACATCACATGGAACTCGTCGATAAAGACGTGGGTGCGCTTACCCCTTTTCCAGTTGAGAGTCACGCGGTTCAAAATCGTGTCGGTAATAACCAGGGAACCGGCGGGCTTGAGCTGCTCGCCCAGGCCATGGATGTCGAACACCACATAGGGCTTGCTTAAATCCACCGTACTGTCGCGGCCAAAGATGTCCAGGGAGCCGGTGGTGTAAAGCTCCAAAGAAAGGGCGATCTCCTTCGCCTTTTCCTCCGGCTGCTCCAGCAGCTTTTGGCGCAGGTCGCAGAGGGTGGCGGCCCGGCCCTCTTTTTCCGCCTCCGGGTAAACGAGGGCGGTGCAGCGGTCGATGATGGATTTGTGCTGCGGCCCCACGCCGCGCTTGTCGATCTGCTCGATGAGGGACATGACAAACTGCGACTTCTCTACAATGGGGTTCTGTTCGCCGTAGCCTTCCACCATATACATGGAATTGAGCTTGTCTTTGCCGCCTGCCACCAGGTGGGCCACCGTAGCCTTTTCACGGCCCAGGGCTTTCACCAGCGCGCCGAACTCGCCCTCCGGGTCACAAATAAGGATTTCATCATCGGCGTAATTGGGATGGAGCATAAGAAAGGCGATCAGCTCTTTCACCGCAAAGGATTTTCCCGCGCCAGGAACGCCCAGGTAAAAAGCCGACTGGTTTAACAGGTTCGCCTTGTTGCACATGATGAGGTTGTGGGAAATAGCGTTCTCCCCAAAATAAATGCCGCCCTTGTCCTGGATTTCCTGCACCTTAAAGGGGATGAACACCGCCAAACTCTCGGTGGTGAGGGTGCGGAAGGCGTTGATTTTGCGCACCCCGATGGGCAGGGCCGTGTTGAGGCCGTCAATCTGCTGGAACTTGAGAACCGCAAGCTGGCACATGTGCTTTCTTGCCACGGAAAGCACCGCCTCGGTGTCGCTGTCAAGCTGTTCCTTCGTGTCGGCGGTGATGGCCAGGGTAATCACCGCAAACATCATGCGCTGGTCGCGGGTGGTGAGATCATCCAGAAACTCCTTGCTCTCTTTGCGCTGAAGCTCCATGTCATAAGGCACCACGGCAGAAAAGTTGTTATTGGCGTTCTGGCGGCGCTGCCAGTTGGTGATGTTCGTCTCCACGCCCAGGAGCCTGTTTTCCACCTCCCGCACGGCCTCGTCGGTCGGCACCGGCACAATGTCGATGGAGAACATCAAATTGCGGTTGAAATCCGTCAGCTCCGTCACCATGTTGTCCTTGATATAGCTGGCATAGTCTTTGAGGAACAGCACCCGGCAGAACTTATCGCCCAGCTTCACATAGTCGCTGTTCTTCTCTATGCTGTCCGGGCAGATATAGTCCTTGAAGTCGTGGCCGCGTTTTGCCATAGCCGCCAAATCAAAGAAGAACTCTGCCTCCTCGCCCTGGCGGTAGAAGTCGTGCAGAATACGCAGCCTTTCAGAAGCGTCCAGCTCCACGCACTTGGAACCCAGGGCCGCAAAGTGGGAAATGAGGTCGGCCCCCACGCGGGAAAAGTAGGCGCGGGCCTCTTCCACGTCTTTCTTCACCACGGAGATGGTGATATATTTCTCCTGAGTGATTCCATTGGCCCCGGTGGCCTTATCCAGCAGCATTTGATTGTATTCCCTGCGGTACTCGTCCCGAAAGTCCTCCTGCATAGGCATGAGGATGGAGTTTTCAAAGTTTGCCTTATTCGTTCTCCGGTTATTGATGGTGATTTTCGTCACCACCCCGGAATCCAGAGAGTTGAGAAGCTCCGAATAGATGAGAAACATACTCTCTTTGTCCTCGCGGCTTGCCACCAGATAATTGATGTCGCTGAACCGATAGCTTTTGGAAAACTTGTTTCCAGTCGAAAAAATGCCGTCCTGCCAGATACGGCGGACGGGGATCACATCCTGCACTTTCCGGGGCACGGTATATCGCTCCTTGTCCTGCTTGGACATGATTTTTAAGGTCTTAATCATGGTTGGCCTCCTTCCGCTTGTGAAAGTGTTTCGGCTCTTTGGGCTGCTTTCTGACGGGCCGCCCGGTCTGCCGCCCCTCGATCACGTCTTTCAAAGCAGCATAGTAATAGTTGCCGTCCTCAAACTTTATCTCCTTTGGCTCCAGCATTTCCGAGCGCAGCCACGCCCAGATGAACTGTTCCGCCGTCATGCCATGGTAGGTGATGAACCCCAGCATGGCAAAGGGGGCCGCGCCCAAAATGCAAACCCAGGAAAGGGTTTCCACGCCAAAGTAAGGGCGCAGGAGAAAGTAAAGGCCCACGGCCACGCCGCAGGCTAAGATGGAAAAAATGAACTGCCGCATACTCAAGCCGAAAAACATGGATTCGGTGTAGTTGCGGATTTCGCGGTTGATCTTGACTTCCAAAATGCCACCTCCCGTTATCGTTCCAACTCTTTTTTCTGCCTGCCCTGCGCCCCTCTGGCAGCCTGCCGGTCATAGAGCTTCATCACGTCCATGCCGTCATAGTCCGCCAGACGGGCCAGTTGCTCCCTGGTAACGCCGTGCTGCTTGCAGTAGTGCAGATAGCCCTGCATACCTGACTGGTGTTCGATCTCGCCCTGTAAATCTTCGATTTCATACCAGGCGCAGGCATGGGCCTCCGGCGACATACAAGCCAGGGAATACCCTTGCTCCAAAGGCTCAAACAGGTCGGAATCGTAGGTGAAGCACTCGCCGTAATGCGCAAAAGGCCGGTCGTTTTCCAGCAGCGGATGGAACCGCACCAGATCGTCCTCAAAGGACGCATAGGCTATCACGTCCTCTGGGGAAGCCTTGCTTCCCTTGACCAGCAGATAGTCGATTTTGTAGTTTTCCTCATCCGGCACGTCCAGCCCCCGGTTCCATTGATAGGGTTCAGTGCGCTTTAGGGCGCGCTCGGCAAGCCTCATCAGCTTTTCCTTGCTCATGTTCAAAACATATTCCTCCATTTCTTAACGCTCCCGGCCTTTTTGCCGGGAAGATTTCTGAAACAGCCGAGAGGCAGCTTCTTTCCGTTCCTCCAGCCGCGTCATTTTCCATTCTTCTCGCAGCGTCTTAGTTCTTTCGGGCTGTTCACCGGGGAGAAGATAGGTTTTCCCGTTCCGCTCGGCGGTGTGGGTGGGATAGCCCATGACCTTCAGCGCCTTCTGCACCTCCAGGGCGTGTTCCGGCCTGGGCTGGCAAACGCCCAGACTGCGGTAGATCTGAAACTCGCCGTACCACGGCTCATTTTGAAAGTTGTCGGCGCGGAAGAACACATCCTCCCGGATGTCCGCAAGAGGCGTTTCCAGCACCTTGCGGCAAACCTCGTTTCTTGTATCATCCATTGACTTTTCCTCCTTTACAGGCCCATCATCTCGCGCACCACGCGGTCGGCCATTTTCACCGCGCCCACAAGCACCAGCATGTTGAACAGCAGCTCGCCCACATAGCTCCAAACCTGGGTGACTGCCGCCGCATTGGGGTCAACCGCAGGGGGCGAAGCCGCAAACAGCGAGAAGATAATGCAGGCCAGCACGATGATCGCCCCCTCCAGGCACACGGCGGCATAGCTTTTGATGAAGCTCTTGCCCACGTTCTGGCTGGGTTCCCCGCCAAAGGTGGAGAGGGGCACCGGCGCGATGGCCGTGTATAAATAGAGCTTAAAAAACCGCCCGTAGACGGTCATAATCATAATGAAGCTGAGAACCGTGATGAACAGCCCGCCGATGAGCGTCACCGCCCACAAAGGGATACTCTCAAAAAATCCGCAGCTTTCCACCGCCGTGACGATCTCCTGGGGGAGAACCGTCTGCTGTGCGGTTCCAAAGCCCGCCGCGTTCATAATGGTGGAGACAAGGCCCTGGACAATGTTGAAAAGGGCCATCATCAGCTCCAGCCCATAGGTCACGACACCCTTGGCAATGGCAAACCGGATGAACAGCTTTAAGGCGTGTTCCGGCTTCTTCACTTCTGCGAAGCTGCCGCAGGTTTTCACAATCCCGATGACAAAGAACAACACCAGAAGCGCCAGGCCGATGGCCCGCACCGCGTCGTGGATGTTGACGATCACGCTCCAGATCGTGCCGCCCTTAAACTGTTCCGGGCTTTGGGTGATGAGCTGCCAGATTTCAGACAGGTACTTGTTCCAGGTGTCGAGGGCGTTTTGCAGGTTTTGCACAACCCAGTTATCGGACATTCAAAGACCTCCTTTCCGGCAGAAACAGGGGCAGGCCACCATTGACCTGCCCCCATGCCGCCGTTTTTCATCAGCCGGTAATCAGGGTCAAAATCTCCTTGGCAAAGGTAATCACAACGCCGCCTGCCAAAGTGAGGAAGCCGTTGGCCCTCTGGCTGGGGTCGTGGGATTTGAGGGACAGGCCGATCTGCACCACGCCGAAGCCCAGCAGGATCATACCGATGGCCCGGATGAGGCCGAAAATGAAGTCGCTGAGGTTGTTGATAACCGTCAAAGGGTCGCTGGCGGCAAAGGCCGTGGTGGTGCAGCAGCACAGCATAAGCACCAGGGCCGAGTAGGCCGTGAGGGCGCTTTTGCTCTTTTTGCCCATGGGCAGGCTGCGGGTTTCCTTGTTCTTGTTCTCCTTGTTAAACAGTCTCATTTTGCTTTTCCTCCTTGAATTGAAAGATTTTCTCCATGTCCTCGTCGGACAGAAGCTCACAGGTCACATCCGGCTCCTTGAGATTGGCAAGGTCGCCGGGGGTAAGGCGGCTGATGGTCAAGCCCGCCACCGCGTTTTCCGTGCCGCCGTGGGTATAGGCCGGTGCGCCGCCATCGGTGGTGTATTTCACGTTGGGGTGCTTTAGCAATTCGTACTTTTCATCCATCAGCGGCGGTTCCCCACGGATAAAGAGCAGGGCCAGCCGGTTGTCCAGCATACGCACCTCGTCCGGGGTCAAAAGCTCCCGGCCCGTGATCTGGTTGTTGGTGGAGTAGCTGCCGGAATGGCCGGTGCTTTTCCCGTAGGTGTCCAGCCAGAGGGTGCTTTTGCCCAGATAGCTTTCCGAGATGAGCTTGTGGGTGGACGATTCGTTGCCGCCCAGGTACAGAAATTCATCGCAGTTGCCCATGATGGATTCCCATTGCTTTTCATACAGCGCCTTGAGCTGGGCGATGTTCTGGATGATGATGGAAACCGAGATGTTTCGTGAGCGCATGGTGGCCAGCAGCTTGTCAAAATCATCGGGTAATGAAACGTTGGCGAACTCGTCCATCAAAAAATGCACCGGCACGGGCAGGCTCCCGCCATGCACCCGGTCGGCGGAATAAAACAATTCCTGGAAGGTGCTGGCATACAAAAGGCTCACTAAAAAATTGAAGCTGGCGTCGTTGTCCGGGATAAGGGCAAACAGCGCCACCTTCTTTTCCCCCAGGCTGGCAAGCTCCAGCTCGTCGGTAGCCGTAAGGGCCGCCACGGATGAAAGGTTGAACTTCTCCAGCCGCGAGGCAAGCGTGATCTGGATGGATTTTAAGGTCTTGGCGCTGCCGGAGCGGTAGTCCTTGTAATACTTCACCGCGATGTGGTCGGGGGAGCGCATTTCCAGCCGTTCAAACAGCTCGTCCAGCGGGGATTGATAGCTGTCGTCGTCCTCCCGCACCTCACCGGCACGCAGCATTTCCATGACCATCGGGAAATTTCGCTCGTCCTCCGGGGCCTCGTAGTGGAGATAAAACACCAGCGCCATGAGAAGCATGGAAGCCGCCGTATCCCAGAAGGGGTCGTTTGACTGGCTCCCTTTGGGGGTGGTGGCTTTGAACAGGTTCGTCACCATCTTCTGCACATCGTTGTCGTTTTTCAGATAGGCAAAGGGGTTGTAGCAGTGGCTTTTGTTCATGTTCAAAAGGTCAACCACCCTGATCTCATAGCCCTGCCGTTCCAGCAGGCCGCCGCAGTCCCGCAGCAGCTCTCCTTTGCAGTCCAGGATGAAAAAAGAGGTGTTGGCCTGGCAGATATTGACCTTTGCGTAAAAGCGGCTTTTTCCCGCGCCGCTGCCGCCGCAGACCAGGGTGTTTAACGTCCTGCGGTGCTTTTTCCCGTCCAGCCCCATGCGGACGTGCTGGGTAAAAATGCGGTTTTGAAACGGGTTTTTATCCCGGTATTTCCGGTTCACGGCCCGCGGATCGCCCCATTTGGCGGAGCCGTGTTCCTCGCCCCTGCGGTAGCTGCGCCTGGATGAGAGGTAAATGCCAATGCCCAGCCCATAGGCGGCAATAAAAATGAGGACAGCTTTTGCACTGTCCTCACACCATACGATTTGAAATGGGTCGTTCATCGCCGCAGGCAGGGCCTCCAGGATTTCGGAAAGCCCCCCGGAAAGAGAGGGGGCAACGAGCAGGGCAAGCCAGACCGCCGGGATCAGCCCCAGGGCATAGAGCCAGGGGCCTCCCGTTTTGTTATCGGGCTTCATCCCGCCGCTTCGCTTTCCTGTCTTTTTGGGATGGGGCGTCAATGGTTTTGAGAAGCACGTCCTCCACCGGGCCGGGGTCGCGCTGTTCCTCCAGCAGATCGTTCCGCAGTTCGTTGAGGGCGCGGATCATAATGCCATGCTCGTATCTGTCCAGCGTGAGGACAACCTTTTCCTGTCGTTCCATTCATTCAGCCTCCTTTACCGTTCCTGTTCTTTCTGCCTGCCCGCGCGTGAGAGGCCCATGGCCCTTGCCATGCGCCCGTTGATCTCCTTAAACGTGTCGCGCATATCGGTGAGGGCTGCCGGGATTTCCTCCTTGGGGTCTTGCCCCTGAAGCACGCCGTCCAGCCGGGAGATGTTGTAGCCTCCCGCTTCCACGCCGTACCTCTGGCAGAGCATATAGCTGACGGCATAGGCTTTGTAGCCCTCGGTTTCGCGGGAATACTCTGGGTTGCTGCGGGCAAGCTGGGCATTGGCAAGCTCCAGAGAGACGCAGCGGAAGATGTCCGGCGCGTCCATGCCCTTTTTCACCAGGATGGCGTTCTGTTCCGGGTCGAACATGGCCCCGCGCCCCTGGGCGGGCAGCTCCTCCACCGCGCGGATGGGCACGGGGGAATTGCTGATGAGGGCCTTTAAGAGCAGGCGGTCGTCGCAGCTCACCTGGGGCTGGGCCTCGTCCCGCGCCGTGGTCTGGGAAATGTCAAAGACCTCCTTGGCATAGAAGTTTTGGCCCACGCTGCCGTCCTCGCGGCGGTACGCCTTGCCCGGCTCTAAAATGATGATGGGCAGGCGCTTTTCCTCCTCCAGAATCTCAACGCCTTGGGAAGCCCACTCCTTGTAGCCGCCCACACGTTTAGCGTTGGGGCATTGCTCCCCGATGAGGATGGCGTTGCGGGCGGAGTGGAAGGGGAAGCGGCTCTGGGTGTCCAGATATGCCTTCATGTCGCCGTGCCCTTCGGAAAACGCGCCGAACACCCTGTCCAGGGTGGCGTAGGCTTCCTTGCGCTGCTTTTCCTCGCGGATCTGCCACCACTGTTTTTTCGGCTTCTCCTTTTGCGGCTCCGGCTTCTCGGTGGCCTCCGGCTGGGGCTGCTGTTCAAACAGATCGTCAAAGTTATTCATAACCGATTACCTCTCTTTCGATTTTGGTTTCTTTTTGGGCTTGGGCGGCTGGTGCCGCGTGGTTTTCTGGGCCGCCTTCTTTTGGGGTGCAGCCGGTTCCTCCCTCTTTGCAGCCTCCGCCTCTTTCTTCCGCTGGGCCTGGATGTCACGAAGCTCCTGACGGACAGACGGCTTCTGCGGCTCATCAGAAGTACCCCTTGCGGACTTGCTGCTGTTCTCTGAGATAGGCGCGGACGGATGGGATTTTTCCTCCGCTGGGGTAAAAGGGACGCTGTTCTCCGCAGAGGGGTTCTCCGGCTGGCTTTTCTCTTTTTGGGCAGGTTTTTCCATCAGTTCGTCTAAGAGCCTGTCGTCCTCGCTCTTTTCCGGGGCGGCTTTTTCCGGGGCCTGCGGCTCGCCGCCGCGCTCCTCGCGGGATTTTTCGATGTCCTCCTTGATGGACGCCGTATCCACCACCGTGAGGTTGAACTTATCCACGATCCGGTTGGCTCTCGCCGCGTCGTCCTCGAACACCAGGATGTCGATGGTATCGTCCCCCTTCCTCACCGGGATGGGGGCGTACAAAATGCCGTAGCCCTTGGCCTGCCTGGCAAACTCCGGGCAATCCTCTTTTTTGAGGGTGTAAACCTTTAAGGGCCGCTTTTCCCGCAGCATAGCCTCAATGCGGGCCTTGCCTTTTGTTTTCTTCTGGTCTTTCAAAATGGTATAAAGGGCTGCGGCCAGATTTTTAGCGGCAACGCCGGTGATCTTAAGGGCAACCTCCGCGCCCTCAAGGCTCATGCGCACCACCTGCTCCGCCGCGTCGCCTGCGTGATTCATAACCGATCATCTCCTTTCCAGCCGTTTCCTCCGGCCTTGTTCCTGGCGGGTTTTCTCTGTTTTTCCAGCCTGTTGTTCCTCGCGGGCAGCCCGTATCTTCTCTTTGAGGGAGAGGGAGCGCGCCGCAATGTCCTCACACAGCTTCACCTCCCGGCGCAGGTCTTTAAGCTGGCCGGAGAGTGCAGCGATCTCCGCCCGGATTTGTTCCTGCCGGGCAGGGTCGGCAAGCGCCGCCTTGGTGCGCAGCTTCCGGTACAGCCTTTTCCGCTGTTCGGTTAGGCTGGCAAGCTGGGATTTTACCTCGGATTGATAGGCGTTGAGCTGCTCCAGGGTGTCAATGCGGTGGCGGGAAAGCAGCCTCGCCTCGTCCGTCAATTCCTGCGCCCGGATCAAGTCCTCCCGCAGCGCGTGGGGCACATGGCCCCGCTGCCGGTTCTGCTTTTTAGGGAATACCCCCAGCAGGTAGCAGTAGTGGAAGTAGAGGGCGCGAAAGCCCGTGACCTTCCTGGCCTGCTTTAAGTCCCCCAAAAGCCTGCACCGCCTCGGCTCCGGCGTTTCCACCCTCTGGGGGCGGCGCTGGGCCAGAATCCGTTTGCGGATGTTCTCCAGAGCGTAGTCCTCGCCTAAATTGCGCGCCAGCTTCCTGCCATGGGGCCGGTCGTAAGGGCGCACTGTGATGTCTTTTCCCACCTTGACTTCGTAGCCCATCTGCCGCAGGCGGTAAAAAAACTGCCTCTCCGTCATCGACTGGCGGATGGCAGCGTCTACATCGGCTTTGATGAGGGAGAGATAGGTGGGGCGGCCCTCCTGCTCGGCCCGCCATTCCCCGTAGTGTTTGGATTTTCCCCGCTGAGGGTTTTCAATGACAGAAAGCCCATACTCCCGGCACAATCGGTCGGATTCCCTCTGCATGTCGAAGTAATCCTTTTCCGTGCGGTGGTATTTGATCCCATCGAGAAACGAAACTGTGTTCACCACAAAATGGTTGTGCAGGTGGTGGGCTTTGTCTAAATGGGTGGCAACCAGTACCTGGTATTTCTCGCCCCACAATGCCTTTGCCAGCTTCAGCCCGATCTCGTGGGCCATTTCCGGGGTGGCCTCGCCGGGGGCAAAGCTCTGGTAGCCGTGGTAGGCTACGGTGCCTTCCTCCTTGCCGAACCGCTTTTTGACGGCAATCATCTCATCGCGGGCGGTGGTGGGGCTGCAATTCACCCCGGACACAAACCGCTGCATGACGGGCACATCCTCATCGTCCACCGCAATCTTTCCCGTTTTCTTCTGCTGGATGGCATATTCGATTACATCGGAGAGGCCCTGGGCCTCCTTGCCGTCCATGCCCTGTTTCTCGTAGGCGGCGGGGTTTTCGGTCTTATCCGGGTTTTCGATATAGATGAGAACCTTGCCCAACCAGCCGTTCACCCGCCAGATGGATGTGGTAGCCATTGCTTTACTCCATGGGCTTTGGCAAAATCACCGCCCTGGTGATGTCCCGGATGAGCTGGTCAAACTTCCGTGTTTCTTCCTCATAGCGGCGCTCGTCTATGACGCCCAGCACATGGGCTTTCTGGGCGATCTGGTTTAAGTTGTTTCCAATGCCGTGCAGCTCCCGCATAAAATCAAAGTATGCCGGGGGCGGCGCGTCCTGGGGAACCAGGCCGTTTATCAGGTGGCGCAGGTACACCTCGCGGGAAAGCCCGCTGCGCTTCACCTTTTTGTTCAAGGCTTCCGCCTCTTTTTTGTCCAGCCAAAACTGGACGTGTACGTTGCGTTTTCTCATTCCTCCGAATCCTCCTTCCTGCCTAAGCGGTTGATTTGAAGCAGGCACATGACCAGCACGCCGAACACGCCGCCCAGCAGAAAACCAATGGCAAAAAACAATCCTTCCATAGAAAACCTCCGTTCTGATAAAGGGGTATTAGGGGGCGTTCCCCCTAACAAGCTGCCTTTGTGGTATCACAAAGGCGATGCTTGCTGGTACATACACGTTCCATTCCCCGCAGGGGAATCCCAAACGTCCGAAAAAACAATTCATCGCTCGCCCCGGTCGCGGCTGCGGCCTCTGGGGTAAAATTCCACGTCCTTGAAGCTGTCCGCGTCCAGGATATATTCGCCGTTTTTCCATCGCTCTTCCACCATCCGGCGGGCCTCCTCGCGGTTCTCGGCCTCCACTGTGACCGTCATTTCCAGCGTCTCTCGAATTGCAATGTCATACTCGTTCATCGTTCTCGCTCCTTTTCTTTCGCACCCCGGATGGGAAGCCCCAGCCGGTGGCACAGGTAGTCGTTCACATCCTTTCCCCTGGGCGGCGGGCAGTCCCTGACCTCGTATTCCCTGGGCAGCACCGTCTGGATGGCTTCAGCGGCCATCCTGCCGGGGCCGTCGTTATCCAGATGGAGATAGACGGTTTTTACATGGGGGTGATCCTCTAAAAAACGGGTGAGGGCCACGGGCAGCTTGCTCTCTGCAATCCTTTTCTTCGGCTGGTAGATTCCAGCCAGGGACAGCAGGTTGTGCTGTTTCCAGTCGATTCCATTCAGCCTGCAAAGGCTGGCGTAGGACATGACATCAATGGCGCACTCGCACAGATGGACAGCCGGGTTCTCCCCGCAGGCGGGCAGGGCAAAGGAATAGTGCTTGTCGCTGCCGCTTAAATCCCCGTGGAACCGGCCCTCGCCAATCCCGCGCAGGCAGCCGAACCGCGCCTTGCCGGTTTTGTCAAAGCCTACAAAGACCACATTTCCATGGCCCCTGTTCCGGCTCTCGTAAATCCGCCCGGTCTGGACGCAGAAGTCCAGCACCTCCATGGAAATCCCACGGCCTGCAAGATACTGGAGCATGGCCCGGTTGTCTGGGGCAGGCGGCGGCAAAAGCAGGTGCTTCGGCGTTTCTTCCCTTGGAATGGGCGCAAGGGACGGCGGCGGGATGGCGGCCCTGCCCACGATGGATTCCATCGCCTCCATAAAGGAGCAGCCCTTGACTTTGATGAGGTAGTCCAGCGCGCTGAAACCGCCGATCCCACGGGAGAACCAGCACCATTTGCCATTGGAAATGCGCAGGCTGTCGTGTTCTCTGGTGCAGTAGACGTTTCCGGAAACATGGACAAGCTCCTGGGGTTCGCAGGCTTGCAGATAGGTGAACAAGTCCACCTCCCGCGCTTTTTCGATCTCCTCCTGGTTGTAAAAAGGCATAAAAAATACAGCCCCCTTCCCATAGCCATAAATTAGCTGCCCGCGTGGGGCAACCGGCTATGTAAAGGGGGCTGTATTCTTCGGATATGGAAAAGGCCGACTGGATTGCTCCAATCGGCCCCGTAAAATCATAAATTTTTTTATTTCACCGCCATGATACAAAGCCGGTGCTTTGTCTCGTCATGGTCAATGGTAACTTTTGAAAATCCGGCGTCTTTCAAAAAAGTGGATAGCTGTGTTTTATCAAAAATCCGTAAGCCGTCGATAATGTCCATCCATTTTTCATCGTTTTTATTCGTACCATCGGATTCGTTTACAATCAAAAACAGGCTGCCAGGCTTTAAGACCCGCCAGACTTCCCGAAAACTTTCCGTAGGCCCCGGCCAAAAATAGACGGTTTCAAATGCGGCGGCCAGATCAAAGCTGTTTTCTGCAAAAGGCAGGGCAGCGACATCCCCCTGCAACACGTGGCACCTCTTATTTTGGATTTCCTTTCGGTTAATCTGTTTTGTTTTTTCTATGGCTACCTCGGAATAATCCAATGCAGCCAATGTTGCCTCTGGAAAACTGCTGAGAAGCCGGGCTGCATTGCGTCCGCCGCCGCAGCCCAATTCTATGATCGTCTTGGGGTGCATGGAAAATATATGCTCCATTCCCCAGTCGGACACTTCCGCATGGGCTTTATTCATGCCGCTTACCATCATCTTCCCAAACATCCCGTCCGGCTTCCGGGTATTACTGAAATATTTTTTAATCAGCCCCATTTCCCTCACCTCCGAAACAAATTAGTTATAGCTAACCTTTTTTATTATACATCATTTTGTAGAAAAGTCCATCTTGATATGTAAAAAGCCGACTGGATTGCTCCAATCGGCACAGGGGAATTAACGCTCCAATCCCATCACCTTCCTCTGCGGGGCTTCCTCGCCCTCGTCGGGAACGCTGTCGATGAGCGTCTTGTCTTTCTCATCCACTTTCAGCAGGATGTTCAGTTCTTTCAATCGGGCGGTTTTCTCCGCCAGCTCCTCCTCGCGGGCAAAGGGCGTGTCCAGCTCGGCGCGGGCGTTTTCAAGCTGGCCTTTGGTTTCCTCCAGACTGTTTTTCTCTGCCTGCAAGCTCCCCGGAAGGTTTTCCAGGGTATTGTCCAGACGGGTGATATTGCCGAACACATCCGCACCCAGCGCCACCGTATGGGAGAGGGTGCCTTTCAGGGTAATGCGGTACTCGTTGCTGATACCATCATAGGCCAGCACCATGGAAAAGCCCCGGTATTCCCCCAGCAGAACCGCGTCGGAACCGGTCATTTTGCTGCAAACGTCCAGGATAGCCCTGCCGGCGTCCTCTTTTTCAGCATACGGCTTGCCCTCGATCACCATGCCGCAGAAGCCCTCTTGGCTTTTCGGATGGGCGGTTGCCAGCGCCACGTCTTTCTCATAGCCCGCAATCCGTTCCGTAATCCGGGCGATGTCTGCCGGATACTCGCGCAGCACTAACTCCTCCAGGGAATACCGCTGATTGAGATAGCTGGCCTTGAGCATATTGAGCTTTGCCACCTCCATATCCAAATTGCATTTCTCAATAATAAGGGGATTGCCGGTTGCCAGCGCCTTAATCTCGGAATAGCTGAGAGCCGTTTCGTCCACATCGTCCGCCACCCGGACAGGGGTTTTGCTGGTCATGATCTGGGCAATGAATTTCTGCTTGTTCTCCACGAGCTGGTAAAGGTAAGCGTCAAAGGTGCCCTCGGTTACATACCGGTAAATCTCCACCTCCTCGTTATCGTTGCCCTGGCGCACAATACGGCCCAGCCGCTGCTGAAGGTCGGAAGGCCGCCAGGGACAGTCCAGGTCATGCAGGGCGATGAGTTTTTTCTGTACGTTGGTTCCGGCCCCCATCTTCTGGGTGCTTCCGATCAGCACCCGCACCTGGCCCTCGTTCACCCGGCCAAACAGCAGCTTCTTCTTCGCCTCGGAATCCGCGTCATGGATAAAGGCAATTTCATCCTCCGGGATACCCTGATCCATGAGCTTCTTTTTCAGATCGTCATATACGTTGAAAGAGCCGTCTTTGGTGGGCGTGGACAGGTCGCAGAACACAAGCTGGGTGGAACGCTGTTCTTTGGTCTTTTCCCAGATTTTGTAGACGTTCCGGGAGCAGACGGCCACCTTGCCGTTTGGGTCGTCGGCAGCCAGCGGATTGATAAGACGCATATCCAGGGCCAGCTTGCGCCCATCGTTGGTAATGCGCAGCATATTGTCCACATGGGGGTCAACACCTCCGCCCCTGATTTTTTCCGCCCGTTCCGCCAGCCCTTTCACCATCTCCTGCTGAAGCTCGGAAGGCTTGATGACCTCGGTGTGGAAGTTGGCCTTTGGCACGGGAAGATGGAGCATATCCGCCGTCTGGATGTCGGCCACCTGTTTGAAAGCGGCCATCAGCTCCGGCAGATTGAAAAATTTGGCAAACCGGGTCTTGGCCCGATAGCCGGTGCCCTCCGGGGACAACTCGATGGCGGTGATGGTTTCTCCAAAGTCGCTGGCCCAATCGTCAAAATGGATGAGGCCCATTTCCTGTAACAGCCCATACTGCAAATACCGCTGGATGGTGTAAAGCTCCACCATACTGTTTGAGATGGGGGTGCCGGTAGCAAAAATGACGCCGCGCCCTCCGGTGATTTCATCCAGGTAGCGGCATTTCATAAAGAGGTCGGAGCTTTTCTGCGCTTCGGTCTGGGCGATCCCGCCCACGTTGCGCATTTTCGTCATTAAAAAGAGGTTCTTAAAATAATGGCTCTCATCCACAAACAGGCGGTCAACCCCCAACTGCTCAAACGTCACCACATCGTCCTTGCGGCTCTGGTCGTTGAGTTTTTCCAGCTTTGCCTCTAAGGATTTCCGGGTGCGCTCCATCTGCTTGACGGTGTAGCGTTCCGCTTTCTGAGACTTGGCCTGTTCAATCCCTTCCAGGATTTCTTCAATCTGACGCTCCAAAATGGCCCGCTGGCGCTCGGCGCTCATAGGGATTTTCTCAAACTGGCTGTGGCCGATGATAACAGCGTCATAGTCGCCGGTGGCAATACGGCTGCAAAACTTCTTGCGGTTTTGGGTTTCAAAGTCTTTTTTCGTGGCAACCAGAATATTGGCGCTGGGATAGAGCTGGAGCCATTCCGCCGCCCATTGTTCCGTGAGGTGGTTTGGCACCACCACAAGTGACTTGGTACAAAGCCCCAGCCGTTTCATCTCCATGGCGGCGGCCACCATTTCAAAGGTTTTGCCCGCGCCCACCTCGTGGGCCAGCAGGGTATTCCCGCCGTACATAACATGGGCAATGGCATTGATCTGATGGGGCCGCAGGGTAATTTCCGGGTTCATGCCCTCGAAACGGATATGCTGGCCATCGTATTCACGGGGACGGCTGGAATTGAATGTTTCGTTGTAGATGGCGCACAGCCGTTCCCTGCGGTCGATGTCTTTCCAAACCCATTCGGAAAACTTCTGCTTGATCAGCTCCTGCCTGTCCTGGGCGATGGCGGTTTCCTTCTTGTTGAGGACAGCCTTTTTATTTCCGTTTTCATCCTCCACATAATCAAAAACCCGCACATCCTTCTGGTTCAGGGTCTGCTCCAGGATGAGGTAGGCGCTCATCCGCTTTGTGCCGTAGGTGGTGTTGGCCTTGACATTGGCCCGGTCAAAGTTTTTTTCGGTAATCGTCCATTGGCCGGTGGCTTCGGAACGCAGGATTTTAATACGGCTTCTGGCCTGCCCATAAGGGGTGAGTAACTCCCACATGAACTGCTGGTACACGTCGATAGGCACCCAGTTCGCGCCAATGCGCACGCCGATCTCCCCAGCGCCCAGATCCTGGGGCTGGACGGCCTCCAAAGCCTCCACCTGTTTGCGGGCGGCTGGTTTTTGGCTGTCCGGGGCCGCCTCCAGAAAGGCTTTTGCCATCCGCAGCTTGCGGCGTACATTCCCCGAAAGGTATTCGTCCGCCGTCACGGGGGAAAAGGCTTGCAGGCTGAGGGAAGCTCCCCGCAGCCCGTCCGGGTTTTCCGGGCCTTCGATGTTGCGGAAGATCACGCCGGAAAGCTCGGCCTCCAGCTCCTCTGGGGATTTGCCGGAAAGCTGGGCCATATAGCCCAAATCTACACGGGCTTTTTCTGCAATCGAAACAGCCAGGGCCTCGCTGGCGGTGTCCACGCTGGTCACAGCCACATGGGGCCGGATGGTGCGTTTGGTGAACATATCCGCTTTTCTTTTTAGGTTGCCTTCTTCGTCCAGCACCTCCAGGGAACACAAAAGGCAATAGCTGGAGTCCTCCGAAAAGGCCAGCTTATTGCCCCGGCTGCTGATGAGGCCGTATTTTTTTGTGAAGCTATCATACAGGGCATTGAGCTTTTCCTGCTCGGCCTTAATGTCTGCGTCCGGGTAGCCCTCGGTCTGGTAGTCGATGAGCCGGCGCACACATTCCCGCAGCCCGATCATGCCCCGGATTCGGTTTTCTGCTGTGACAGACACCTCCACTGGGTGCATACGGCTGTTTTCCCGGTAGTACACCTGTCCATCTGCAATGGTATAACTAAAGTTCTTTACATTCGGATCGGCGGGGATGGAGCGGTCTTCCTCCTCGTCCAGTTCCTCCAGCTCGTAGGGCTTGATCTCCGCCTGTAAAAACTGGACGGCGCTGGCAAGCTGCTCGGATAAATCCTCACCCTCGCGGGCTTTGCAGGCGCTGTCCGGGCCGAACCGGCCGGATTCCATCACCATGTCGCCTAAAATCATCTCCGGGTGCTGCACAAAATAGCGGTTCATGCGGATTCCGTTTTCATCCGTATCCAAATGCACCCAGTCCGGCTCCAGATCGGTGATATGGCCACGCTTTTGCAGAAAGAGGATGTCGCTGGTGACTTCCGTTCCTGCGTTTTGCTTAAAGGTGTTGTCCGGCAGGCGGATGGCCCCGATGAGGTCGGCGCGCTGGGCCAGATATTTGCGGACGGCAGGGTTTTCCTTGTCCATGGTGCCCTTGCTGGTAATAAAAGCAATCACCCCTCCGGGCCGCACCTTGTCCAGCGCCTTCCCAAAGAAATAGTCGTGGATGAGCCAGTGGTGCTTATCGTACCGCTTATCTACCACCTTGAAATCCCCAAAGGGGACGTTGCCCACCGCCGCGTCAAAGAAGCTGTCCGGCATTTGCACCTTTTCAAAGCCGTTCACGGAAATGCTGGCATTCTGGTAAAGCTGCTGGGCGATTCTGCCGCTGATACTGTCCAGCTCCACGCCGTAGGCTTTGCAGCCCGCCATATCTGCCGGGAGTAGCCCCAAAAAGTTGCCGGTGCCGCAGGACGGTTCCAGGATGTTGCCCTGCTGGAAGCCCATCTGGGAGAGGGCTTTATAGATTCCCCGGATGACAACGGGCGGGGTATAAAAGGCGGTGAGGGAGCTGGCCCTTGCCGCCGCATAATCGTCCTCGTCTAAAAGGCTTTTCAGCTCCTGGTAGTGGGGGCTGGTTTCTTCAAAGCAGTCGGCAAGGCCGCCCCAGCCTACATAGCGGGATAGGATTTCCTGTTCTTCCGGGGTGGCCAGCCGTTCCTCGGCTTCGATCTGCTTTAGGGTACGGATGGCGGCTGCGTTAGCCGCATACTTCTCACCGGGTGTGCCATGCCCCAGGGCGTCGTCGGTGATGTGAAAATCATGGCGCTGTTCCCTGGGGATTTCCGGGTGTAAAGGGGTAAAGGTTATGCGCTCACGGTGGGGGCGCTTGGGCAACTGCGGAAGAAATCTTTCTTTTAGGGGTTGTAATTCTGCCTGTTCCTCTGAGGAGAGAGCCTGTGCAGCTTGCTCGATTGCATATTGATTGGGGAAGTTCCTGAAAACGCACAGCCATCTGTTTTCATGAATATCATAGACGGCAGCGCCCTCGTAGGCAAAGTCACTTTCCCCCTCCATAACGCCGTCCACATACTTCTGTGCAGCCTGTTCCGCTTCTGCAAGCGTTTGATACCTCTGCTTGTCTACAAACCCTTTCTCCTCGTTATGATACACGACTACTTGATAAGGCGGGGACATCAAACGGTCATAGCGTCCTATATCCTCCGGGGCAAGCCATTCCGGTTTTTCAGGGAGAGAAGCATATAATTTCCGCATTTTATCGAGATGCGTTCTTACATATCCAGACCAAAGGTGCTTCTCCGCCCGTTTGCCAGCGCCCAGAAAGTAATCGCAGTCGGCTTTCAGACGGCTGAGTAAGCGGTATTTATCTTCATGGCCGGATGGTATGGTTTCCGCAGCCGGTTCTTCTGCCAAAAGCTCGCGTTCAATAAAACCTGCAATTTCCCGGCTGCTTCCTTCGCCTCCGTGGGCTTGGTATTCGGCAATGCCGTCTGCGATCAATTCTTCGGAAGCCACAAACCCGGCTTCTTCCAGATACCCCGCAATTTCTTCCCGTTGGGCCTGTTCCGGGGTGAGCGCCGGGGGAAGCCCCTCGATTTCCTCCATACAAAGGGTGATGGCCGCCGCGATTTCTTCCTCCGGGTCGGCATGGTCGAGGAAGGATTGCAAAAGCCTTCGGATTTCCCCGCGCCGGGCCGGGTCATGGAGCTGTCCTGCAATGGTTTCTACTGCCTGCGCGTCGGTATCCCCATAGCCCAGCCGGGAGCCGTCAAACTCGCCAATAAAATGCAGCACCTGGGCTGCCAGCTTGGAATAGGGGTCTGCGGCTTCTTCTTTTTTAGGTGGTTCCTGCACTTTGGGCGGCACAGCGAACACCGGCGCGTCCTGGGTGGCGGAGATGGTCATTTCCGAGGTGTCGGCAATCCGCTGAATCTGATCCCGCACCGTTTGAGGCATTTCCTCGTCATAAAACTGCACGGTGCGGTCGGGAGCGATATGGGCCACGGTTTTGTAGTCCCCATGTTCTTCCTCCAGACGGTTCCAGACGGTGAGGCCGTTCCCCAGGTAGCCATAGCCCAGGTCATAGGCTTTGGACGGGGGCATGGCGGGGGCCGCAGGTTCCTTGTGTTCTGCAAAGAGGGTAAACGTGCCCTGCCGGAAGGCGGTGAGGTTTTCAAAGCCTGTTTTCCGCCATTCATACATCCGGTCGTCCTGCGGGGTGGCTTCCCACACCGGCACCATCATCTGGTAGATTTCCTCCACGCGGGCCGGGTCGTCAAACTGCGGCTCGATGAGCTTCACCGCGTCCCAATAGTCAAAGCCAAACGGATAGGGGTGAGGCTGCTCCTGGGGTACGTTCTCAAAGAAAGTGCGGATGTTCCGGGCAAGCTGGTGTTTCTCATACTGCGGCATGGCGGCCCGGTCTTCCTCGGATAAGAACCGGCCCTGGCCGATCATGGCGCTGACGCGCTTTTCCACCGCGTTCCATTTCAGCTCCACCTTGGCGTAAGGCTCTGTGATACTGCCGTGGCTGAAATGGACGCCCTTGCCGGATTGGTAGGTCACGTTGTCATTTCCGCCATGATACCCGCTGTATTCCCCATGATAGTGCTTTAAGAAATCCTCGCGCTCCCTGCGGTCTGTGTGGTTGCGGTAAAAGGAATACACGGCCAGCCGGTAGTCGGTGCTGCGTTTTCCTCCGCGCAGAAGGCTGTCGATCTCATCCATGGAGATATACAAACGCCGCTGAGGGTCATAGCTTTCAGCGGCGGTAAAGTGCAGCGGTTCCCGCTGTAAATCTGTAAGCTGCTCCAGCAGCTTTTGAGGGCGGTGGAACTGGAAACGCAAAAGCTCCCTGTCGAGTTCATATACCTTTACAAAGCTCTTTAACTCATCCCGCAGGGTCTGCAACGCTTCCGGCTGTCTTAACAGTTCCTGGATGGCGGCGCTTTCATCAGGAAAGCCCTTGTGCGTGTTGTAAATACTGTTCACAGTAGGAAGAAAACCAACGTCTGCGGTAACTTGTTCAAAATCCTGCCGCAGATACCAAAGCTGTGCGGCCAGTTCCCGGCGCTCATAATCGTCTACCAGGTCAAGCTCGCTCTGGGGCATATACCGCCCCAGCTCCAGCAATTCCCGGATACGGGCTGCCGCCTGTTCCCAGGGGATGAGCGTGGCGCTGGAACCCTGGGCGCTCTCGCCCTCGGCTATGCGGATTCCTTCGGCATTGTACCAGACGGCATACTTGCGCCCATCCAGATAGAAGCCCGCGCCGTTTTCCCCATAGTGTTCTGCGAGGAAACGGGCATTGTCCGGCTTATCCTTTTTGAAATAGGCGCAGACGATTAGGCGGCTGTTTTCATGGTTGGAGCCGATACAAAGCGCCTCGTCGATCACCTGCTGGGGCAGCGCATGAGAAAAGAGGGAAATCTGGTTTCCGCCCTCCGGCTGCGGCTGGTTGAAAGCTCCAAAATCAAAAAGGGACATCTGCTGGCCCTCCTGGGTGGGGAGCCTTGGGATGTCCGTCTGGATGAAATATTCTTTTTTATTGATGAGCTGGGCCGTCCATTCCGCCACCAACCCCCAGGAAAACACGGCTTCTTTGGTGCGGGATGGATAAGAGCCTTCCCACATGAGCAGCCCGTCCTCCTGCGGCTTATATCCCAGACGCTGGCCGTCCGCCATGATTTCGGTGTACCTGTCCTGGTAGGCTGTTTTCAGATAATCGGCCCGTTCCTGCGTATCCGGGTGGACAGAGAAGAAAAGCTCGATCTGCTGTTTCTTATACTTGAGGCCGTCGTCCTTATTGGCGATAACGGCCATGATCTGCCTTTCATCCAAAAAAGCGGGCAGCTCTGGGCTGTCCGCTTCGGAAATTAGCTGTAAATCAGCTCTTTCAGTATGATCTCCTCCGCTGCGTTCTGAAGGTTGTTCATCAGCCCCACCCACTTCATCGGGTCGCGCTCTTTCAGTTCCTCCGTCACGCCCTCGGCTTTGGCCATCTGTGTCACCATCTGCTCCAGCCTGGAGAGGGCCGTCTGCTCGATCTCCGACAGGTGGCTGGAGAGTTGCCCGCTGGTCAGCAGGTTGGTGTAGGCGATCCTGCGGTGTTCTTTCAGAAACTTCTTCCGAAGCAATGCGTATTTCCCATGGGGAACCGGCCCCTCCTGCGGGGGCAGAAGGTTGGGCAGGTTGTAGTCGCCCTGCCTCGTGTATGTGATCCCGTTCATTCTCAAAACTCCTTTCTGACGGCTGGTTTCTCTGTTCAGTTACAGCATACTGGATTTGCGGCTGGCCTGCAAATGTGCGATTTTCTTTTTGGGGCTGTCTTTGCAGGGCAAGGACGGTGCGGGAAATCTCGGAAAGGCACATCTGGGAGATGTCGCCGGTGGCCACGCCCAGGGCGTTGAGGGTTTCCGGCGTGTTAAAATTCAGCACATCCCGGAAATCCTCATCCTCAAAGGCTCCGGCAGGGTCAAGGCCGCAGCGAACCATGAGCATATATCCAATGCTGTTTTCCAGGGCCTTGCGGTATAGAACCTCCAGGTTCAGATCGTCCAGTTCTTCCAGAAAACTGCCTTCCGTAATGGTTTTCAGCTCGGAGAGGTAGTCCTGAATGTTGTCCTCCACCGCGTTTTTTGCCGCAGAGAGCAGGGCCGCGCCTAAATCCTCTTTATGCTCCAGCTCCCCAAAGCTGTTCTCCAGCGTTTCGATGATTTCCGGTTCATATTCCGGCCTCACAGCCCAAAGAGGGACGGGCTGGGGGAAGTTGCCCTCATGGGTGTCGGAAATGTCAAAGTAGTATTTCAGCCGGGGCCTGTCTGTATGCCTGCTGTCAAACACAGCAATGCCATTCGCACCCCGGTTTACCCAGCGCCCAAACCGTTTATTCCATCGCTCGATCTCCAGGACGGCGGTGGCGTCCGGGCGCTGGGCGTGAACCAGAAGCTGCTCGTCAAAAGGCAGGCGGTAGTTGCGGCAGGCTGAGACAAGAAACCTCTGCCATGCCCCTGGAGCTGTCACGCTGCGCTGGGCTTCCTGGTATAGCTCCGTCAATGCTTTGTATCGTATCGCCATCGGTTGCACCTCCTTTTTTTGTTATTCTTTTTCTGTGTTTTTCAGCTCCGCGCTGTAATCTCGATCCGGGTCATACTGCCTGCAAAGGGTAAGCAGAAGCAGCCAGATAGTTTCTCCGGCTTCGCTGGGGTACAGCCGCAGATCTACGCAGGACGCTCCATCTCCATCTGTAAAAGGCGTTCCGTAGGCCATACATTTGGAGAACAGCCGCTGTGCCATCCGGCGGTATTCCTCATACGGGTTGCTTTCCGCGTGTTCATGCAGAAGCGTGAGCAGAAGATTGAACCAGGTGGCGTGTGTTTCCAGTTTTACGGGCGGCAGCTTTGCCATGTTTTCCACCTACCTTTCCAATGACGCAGCTTTGCGCTGCCGGGGAATAGAAAACCCGTAGACTTTGGCGATGTCGTCGCCCAGCCTGCGGGTTACTCTCGTTATATCAGCGCGGGTCGCGGTTCCCCGGCATAGTTTTTCTTTTAGAAGGTCAATCTGTGATTCCGACACCCCATCCTTATATACCCGGTAGAGATAATGGTTTGTGCCGTCGTGGTGGATGGCCTCACAGCGCAGGTCGCCCAGCCGGTCTACATACCAGGTGGAATAATCGGTATCTCCATAAAGGCAGTCGCGGATGTTGCCGCTTTTGATTTCTTTATACCCTGTGCGCTGCCCATCCCACAGTTCTAAATCTCCAACCATCAAAATGGGCTGGGAGAGCTGCACATTGAGGTTCATCCGTTCATCATTCAGATACTCGCTGTTGATCTCATACATCAGGAACAGCCGTTCATTTTCGGACAGACTTGGATATTCCGCCTCTAAATCTTCCCGCCAGTCCTCATAGTCCAGGCCGTAGTTGCTCCAGATGATGTGCTTTGCTTCCTTCATCTGGCCTCACCCCGGTCTTTGTTTTTTCGTTTGATTGGCTGTCCCTGTTCGTCATAGTTTCTGGGATCGGCGGCTGGGGTCTGCCAGCCGAACATGGAGCCGGCAAGCATGGCGGCCTCCTGCGCTTTTGTTATGCCGCCTTTCTGGTTCAATTCTTCCACAAACTGTTTGCCATCCTCCCCATAGACAGGGGTAAGGTCGCTGCGGTAATACCCACTTTCACCTTTTTTTACAATGCCGATTTCCCTCGTTGTGGGAAGATAAATATAGCAGTGTTCCGGCAAAGAGGAGCGCAGGGGAATCACGCTCCCGTGAGACTGTTCCAAACGCTCTGCAAATTCGCAGATATGATAAAGGGCGCTGGAATACCCTCCGCTGGTTTCAAAATGGGTTTCGTCGATAAACCGGCAGGTACGGTCGCGGGTTCCTCCGCCGCCAGTGAAAATGCGGATGTGGTCGCCATCGGAAATACGGAACAGTTCTTTGTAGCCGGGCGTGATAAACCGGATGCCCTGTTTGGCTTTCTCCATGTGGTGTTCCAGAAACCGGGCAACGTAGGCGTAGAGGTAGAAGTCGTAATCTCCATAGTTGGGATTACACCGCAGCATATAGGTGTGCTGGGGCGTTTGCACACGAAACCCATATTCGGTGCAGTAGTTCCCCTCAAATTCAGCCTCTGGATGTTGATAACAAAACCTGCTCATGCTGTCCCGGCTGCAAAGCAGCCCATCCTTTTCCCGCAGGGTGTTGACTACCTCATCAAACTCTGCCTTGAACTCTTCGTCCTTATATTCCTTTTGATGGTCGAACCAGGAAGTATAAAACTCTTTTCCAGCGCCAAAATCCCCGCGCAGATAGCCGATACAGCCCGTCTGCCTCTCGATCTTGCTGCTCTGGCTGTATGCGTACAGCCGTTCCTCCGGGGTCATGCTGGTAATTGGAAGTTTCATCATCGCTCACGCTCCTTGTGTTTTGCAGTTTTTGAGTGGGGAGTCCGCGCCTTTTCCGCCCTCAACGTTTCCCGCGTCTGCCAGTATTCCGGGTGGAAGGTTTGCAGGCTGTCGTTAATCACAGCCTCGTATTCCCCAGGGGCAAAATACTCGTTGACAGGCGCTTGGTACAGCCCTCTGTCCATCAGCTCCCGCAATGCCACCGGCGCGGCGCAGTCCTCCTCAAAGCAAAGGTAGCCGCGCTCCATAAAGCCGCAATCTTTGGCTTCCTTGCAAAGCACCTTGTCTGCAAGCTCCCGGCTGACCATGACGCCGCCATGGCCTGCGGTGCTGACGGAATAAGCGCCGGGGCAAAGGGTGTGGCAGGTCTGGATTTCTCCCCAGGGGGAATCGGCGGGTTCCAGCTCCATCTTGTTGGAGTCAATGCTGCGCTGCTCCAGATATTGAACCTCCTCCTGCGCCCGCAAAACGAAATCTTTCTGCGCTTCAAACAGGCTGCTGAAATAGTGGCCCCAGTAATAATCCGTCCGGTCTTTGCATTTCCAGGTGACAAACTGCTGGGGCGCTGTCAAATGAACCCCCAGCACAAACTCGCTTTCGCCCACATGGCAGGAATCCGTTATGACATATCCGGCATTTTCTCTGTAATCCATCATCGCTCACGCTCCTTATCTTTTCTTTTTTGGGGCTGTTCCATATATTCCTGCAAGTCGTTTCCGCAGGGAAGGTATAGCTTCCCGTTCTCCAAACAGCGGAACAGGTCGCACTCCTTATCCGGTGAGGCGGCATAAAACCCTTTATGGGAATAGGGGTATTTGCTTTCATAAGCATAACCGGGCCTGCAAAGGCCGAGTTCTTTATCTGTACGCTGTCTGCGGGAGATGGCAAAGAAATCGCGTTCTCTGCCAGTAAACTGCCGTTCAGGAATAAAATGATAACCACCGTATTCAAAAACCTGCTTTTCCATTGTTCTGAACCTCCATTTCTTTCAAAATAAAGTCCTTGATTTCCTTTACACTGGTAAACTCCCGTTCATCCCCCGTGAGGTAACGAACCGCGTCCTGCCATTGATAGAGCGGATAGGCGTTTTCCTCCATCCGGCGTAGGTCGGACAGCGCCATCCGGCGCAGGAACGGGGCAAGATTGAGGTCGGAAATGTAGCAGCCGCGCCGGGCTGCCAGAACATCCAACAGGTGCAGCCCGCTCATGGCCGCACCTCCAGTCCTCCTGCCTCTTTCAGAAGCTCCTCCACCAGCCTGCCGCTGCGGATTTTGTTGCGGTCGGCCAGCACCTTGTTCTGGACGCACAGCACCGCCCGGATATTGGGTACGGTAATGCCGGGGATCTCCACCATCTCCTCCGGGGTGACGGTGAGAAGCTGCACCGGGGAATAGCCCGCCTGGGCGAAAATGCGGAACAGCCGCTGTTCAAAGGGTTCTTTCATCTGCCATCAAGCTCCTTTCCAGTTCTTTTTTTTGTATGTAAGAGAGGCGGCCCCGCATGGCCGCCCCTGTGGCTTCTGTTATTTCTTCCGGCTTCTGATTTTAAGGAAGACCAGCCCGCCAATGATGAAAAGAACAAGCCCGATGGCAATGATTGCTTTTAATTCCATGATGATTTCCTCCTGACACAAATTCAAACCGCCTTATTTCGCGGATTTGTTACCCTTTTTCCTCTTGTTTACATACCCCAGGACGCCCAGCGTGGCAGCGCCCGCAGCGGACACGCCCATGAGGGCCATCCAAAGCCACGGCTTGCTCTCATCGCCGGTTTTCGGGGTGTCGCGCAGCTCGTTGTGCATTTGCGCCACGGTGGTCTTGTCCGCAAGGATTGTCACTGTCTTATCCGCAGGCAGCACATAGCTGGCGCTGGCCCCGTCCGACACCTCGGACACGGTATAATCGCCCACGCGCAGGCCCTCGATGTGGATTTCACCGTTTTTATCGGTTTTGAAGGTCTGGTCGTAGCCATTCGCGCCTGTCACGCGGAAGGAGAAGCCCTCCACTTTGCCGTCGCTGGATGTCTTTTCAATCCGCAGGGAGCCGGTCTGGGCCGCGTTGACAAAGCCTTTCCCGGCTTCGTTTTCCACCTCGTAGATTTTGCCGTGTTCGGTGATCTCCACATAGTAGGCGTTTTCATCCAGCAGGAAGCCCTCCGGCGCTTTGGTTTCCTTTACGAACACGCCGCCGTAGAGGATGTGGGCCAGCTCATAAATGCCGGTGCTGGTTTCCTCCAGCTTGCCCAGCAGCTCGTCACCTTCGTCCAGCTCCTTGTTTCCATTGGTATCGCGGTACACCTCGAACTCGGCCCCGGTGAGCTTGTTGTCCCGGTAATCCTTATCCACTTTGGTAAGGCGCAGGCTGCCGTAAATGCGCTCGTTGGCAAGGGAGATTTCCACTACCTGCCCATCTTCCTCAATGGTAACGGGGATGACCTCATCAGAGAGGATAAAGCCTTCCGGGCTTTCCAGCTCTTTTAATACCCAATCCCCAAAAGGCACATCCGAAAAGGAGAAGCTGCCGTCCTCCGCAGAGGTGGCGGTGGCAAGGGCGTTTTCTGCGGTAAACTCGGTTTCATCGCTCTGAAAGAGGCCGATCACAGCACCGGAAAGGCCCGTGCCGTTCTCATCGGTTTTAAGGCCCCGGATTTCCCCGCGAATCAGCTCATTGGTGATCGCTTCACCGTCATTGGCGGCAATCTCCACCACGGCCAGGGAAGGCCCGCCGTATTCAAAGGTGAACGGGAAGGTTTCACCATTCAGCAGGTAATGGCTGTCGGTGGACAGCTCCTTCAGGTAAAAGCTGCCAAACGGCAGGTCGGTCTTGCACATGGCCTGGCCGTTCTCGTCCACCGAAACGATTTCCAGAAGCCCGTCTGCCGGGATGATGGAGCCGTCCGCTGCGGGGATGTCCTCTTTCGCGTAAAGGCCAAAGGTGACGGCTGTGATCTCGCCGTTCATACCAATGCCAAAGGTTTCCTCCTGCTCCAGCACCTTGTCAAGCGTCACAAGGGCTTTCTGGCGCTGGTTGTAAAAGCTGGTAGAGGTTTCGGTGATTTCGACTTCCTGGCCCGCATACACAAGCTCCACCTCGGTGATGTTCTCGCCGGTGTCCACCATGCCGTGGGGGAACCCGGTTTCCTTCACCTGGAACTTGCCCAGGTAGAGGGGCTGGCTCTGGGCCGTCCCGTCCTCGCCGGTGGTGATGGTGTCCACCACTTCACCAGCGGAATAGCGCAGGGTGCCGTCCAGCGTGTAGATGTCCTCCAAAGCTGTGATCTCAAACACCGCGCCCGGCAGGCCGGTCACTTCGTACACCGGCTGATAAACGCCATCGGATTCCGTCACAGAGGAAAATACTTCGCCGGTCTTGCTGACCTTGATTACGCCTTTCTGGGCCATGTTGGGCTTGGTGACTTCAATGACCGTCACGCCGCCCTCCTCCGAAGAAGCGTCCTGTGTTACATCAAAATACACTGGCGTGCTGTCCAGCACATAGCCGTAGGGGGCCTGCACCTCCACCAGTGAATAGCCGGAACCATACTCCAGCTTTTCGGGGGTGACAAGATAGCCCTCGGCGTTGGTGTAAAAGGTATCAATCGTGGTGGGTGTCGGGTAGGTGAAGGTCATTTCCACCTTGCTGCCGTCCGGGCGGTAAATCTGGAAGCCAGCTCCCGCATAGGGGATGGTGACGCCGGTTTCCGCGTCCACCTTGACTACTTTGATATAGCTTTCAAAAGCTGCATTGTTGATGAGATAGCGGTAGGTTTGCCCGTCCTGGGCGATATACACCTCGAAATCGTCCATCAGCTCCCGGCCCTCCCAGCCTTTGGTCTGGTGGACGATATACGTTCCGTAGGGCAGCTTTTTCGACTGCGCAAAACCGTTCTCATCGCAGACGAGAACATCGCGCTCGGAATCCTTTGCCGCGTCATAGTTGCCCGCAGCTTTCAGGTAGATTTGGAACTCTGCGCCTTCCTCCGGGGTTTCTATTCCTGTTTCCCCATCGTCGCTGTGTTTGATGATGGCGATGTCGCCTTTGATGACCTGTTCCGTCACATCGTTGGCGGTGTCATTCAGCTCAATGGTATAAAGCTCCGGCTCCGCGCCCACATGGTGGATGGTGGAATCCACAAGATAGCCCTCGCTGGGATTGATTTCACGGATCGTCCAGTCGGAATCGCAGATATAATAGCCGGTGGTGAACTGGCCATTTTCATCCGTGGTAAAGCTGTCGATGAGGGTATCGCCCTTATACAGCCCATAGGTGGCGCCGGCAAGAGAGCCGTCGCCCTGGGGTGTTCCGGTTTCCACATCGCTCTTGGTGACGGTGACGCGGAACTTTTTGAGGATATTGTTCACGGTTTTATCCGTGACCTCATTCCATTCGATGACAGCCGTCTGGGAATCCGGCACCACATAGCGGATGGGGGTATCCGCCTCCTCCAGCACATAGCCCGTGCCGATCAGCACGTTTTCAAACCTTGCCACCCCGGTGGAATCCGTCACCGCGTACTCATCCACCGGCAGGCCGGAGAGGGATGTGCCGGACAAGTGGAAGGTCATGCCCTCCGCCAAACCGTCCTCGCTGGTCTTGGTAACTTCCAGACTGCCGCGCTTGAGAACATTGTTAAAGGTCACAGTGGCTGTCTGGCCGCTGACGATGGTGACGCGCTGGGTGGCCTGGGGTTCGTATTTGTCAATGGACTGCTCGGTTACGGTGTAAACGCCGGGATTGAGGTCGGTAATGTCGATTTCCCCTGCGGAATTGGTGGTTTTGGTGGCGTTATATCCCTCGCCGGTGATAGTAAAGGAAATCCCCTCCACCTTGCCATCCTCGGAAGTTTTGACCAGCTTCATATTTCCGGTTTTCACTTCCAGATTGAGGTAGCCCACCATCTGGTCGGAAACCGTCGTGCCGTAGGTGGCAAAGTCCTGGGTGCCACCCCCGGTCACGCCGTCCGTCCAGACCACCACGCCGCTGCGCTGGGCGCTGATCTTTTCCGCTTTCACGGTTACAGAGCCTTTGAGGGCCTGGCTGGACGTGATGGTGAGCTGGCTGCCGTCTACGGAAAAATTCAGCCCTGCGGTGCTGCTGGTAAAGGTGTAGTCCCCCAGCACTCCGTTGGTATCTGTGAGGGTGGCAGAATACTTTTCCCCATCCCATTTCAGCTCATAGGCCCCCGCGTCGGCGGTGCTGCTGAAAAAGCTGGGCAGCATGGTGTGGCGCTTCACCGCGCTTTCAATCGCGGAATACTGGCTGAAAATCTGGCTGCGTAAGGGATGTTCCGCGCTGATATATTCCGTTACATTGTTTTTTCCCTGGGCGTTGGCGTCCACATAGTTAAACTGGCTGTCACGCTCGCCCACAATGGTTTCCCAGACTAAAAGCTGGGTGGCGATATATCCGGCCATCTGGTTCGCGTGTTCAGGGTTGCCGCTCATCCATGAGGTGCTGGCGTTGCCCTGCCATCCATAGGTCATAATGCGTCCGATATATTCCTTGATGGTGTTGGGCGGGATAGTGGGGTTGAGGCTTGAGGGGTAGTTATCCCAGAAATCCTCCCCGCGCCCCGTGTACTGGTCGCCGGAATGGACGCCGATTCCCGGTTCGATACAGTAGATGGCGCGCCCGTTGTATGCGTCCTGAGTGTGGACGGAAAAGTGGGTGCCTGCGCTGGTTGACCATCCGCCCAGGAAGCTGAGGGCCGGGTGGCCCCAGCCTGCTTTATTGGGGTCGTTTGCACGGGGAATATCCACCATATACGTCGTCATGGTTTCTCCTGCGGCAAACGCCGGAACGCCTGTCCCCGCAAACACGCCCAGGCACATGAGGAGCGCCATGAGCAGGGAGAGAGGCTTTTTCAGTGTTTTCATCTTGTTACCTCCTAAAATTGGCCGCAAAAAAAGCACATCGCTTCTGGATGTGCTGCTTCCGGCTGGATTCGTTTACGTTCTAAAAAAGAGAGGCGCGCCCGGCTTTTCTCACTCTTTCAAATAATCTGCTGTCTGTTTATGAAAAACAGTCAGGGCTTTTTATGCTCTAAGCCGCCTTACTATATCTTCTTTTTTAGGCTGTTTAGGTTGTCAGGAAGGGGTGAGGTGTGGAGAGGGGGAACCGGCAAAAGCCGCCGTTTCCCTGCAAATGGGCGCACTTCTCCCTTGTGAGTAGGGTTATCGTTCTAAACTGCGCTGACGCTTGCGGTACAGCTCCAGCGCCTTGATGATGGTGTCCTCGATCTTCTGCGCGGGCGTCCCCGGCGCAAAATACCGGCTGAGTTTTTCCTTTGGGATTTTGAATTGTTCTTTCTGATTGGGCTTTTCCTCCTTCATAATGGAAACAAGGGCGTCTTTGGCCAGCCGTTCCCCGCCGTCTTTGGCTTCGGACATCTGGCGCATTTTGATGGCCTGGGCGTGGGACGGGGTACAGTCCATCTCGTCCATGAGCGCAAACAGGTCGGATTGTTCCTCTTTTCGCAGGTAGGACAGCTCCACCGCAGGCCGCAGCGCAATTTGCAGCGTTTCCGGGTCTTTCAGCACCGAATTGTCCACCAACTCCAGGATTTCCGGGATGAGGTTGGTTAGGCGGATATATCTTCGCACCTGCGTTTGACTATCACCGCCTTCTTTGCCGACAATACTTGCAGATTCTTTTCCGCTTAACTTCCAACCCACTGGGTCGGAAGTTAAATCCGTCCTCTGGCCTTGCCTTTTCATCGCGTCCAGCTTCATCTTGTAGGCAAACGCCTTTTCCGATGGTAGGATTTGTTCCCTTTGCAGGTTGGAATCCACCATGATGATCGTGGCTTCATCGTCGGTGAGCTGCCGAACGATACAGGGGATTTCTGCGAGGTTTGCCAGCTCCGCCGCCTTTTTCCTGCGGTGTCCGGCCACCATCTCATAGCCGCCTGACTGCTTGGGCCGCACCAGGGCAGGCACCAAAACGCCATACTGCTTCACGCTCTCCGCCATTTCCTGCATGGCTGAATCCATCCGCACCTTAAAAGGGTGATCCGGGAAGTCGCTGATTTCCGAGGGGTTAAGGCTGACGACTTTCTCCAGACGCGCCTCTGTCCGTTCTTCCTCTGTGGAAAACAGGTTATCGGCTGAGGGAAGATTGAAGTTTAGCGCGTTGTTTTTCGCCATCCGCCAGCACCTCCTTTGAAAAGTCCGCGTAAGCCTGGGCCACCTTGCTCCCCTTGTCATAGGCGTAAATGCTCTTGCCTGCGGCGCTGATTTCTGCGGCTTTAATTGCCACAGGGATTTCGGAACGGTAGATTTTCAGAACGCTCCCGTAGCTCTGACGCAGGAAGTCCGCTGTCTGGCGGGCCAGATTGGTGCGCCCGTCCACCAAAGTGAGCAGCACCCCGTCCACCTTCAGGGCCGGGTTAATCCGCCTTTTTACCCTCGTGATGTTCTTGATAAGCTGGGTCATGCCCTTTGCGGGGAGATAGTGGGCCTGGACGGGGATAATCACGCTGTCCGCCGCTGCCAGGGCGTTAATGGTAATCATGCCCAGGGACGGCATACAGTCGATCAGCACCACGTCGTAGTTTTTCTTTGCCTCGTTGACATAGGTGCGCAAAGTGACTTCCCGGCTCATGGCGTTGACAAGCGTGACCTCTAAATCTGACAATTCAATGTTGGCAGGCATGAGGTCTACGCCCTCGTGGTGGTGCAAAATGCCCTCATCTGCGCTGAAAGGCTCATCGCGGATGATTTTCCCCATGACGGTGGCAAGGGTGGTCTGCAAGCTGTCCTGGTCTTGCCAGCCCAGGCAGGTGGTAAGGTCGCCCTGGGGGTCTGCGTCGATGAGCAGCACCTTTTTCCCCAGCCGTGCAAGGCCAATACCCAGATTGACCGTCGTGGTCGTTTTGCCTGTGCCGCCTTTTTGATTGGCTAATGCGATCACACGGCCATTCTTCGGGCGGCTTCTTTGTTCCGGCATTTTCATGTCCTCCTTTTCCATAGATTTAGCTGCCCGTTGGCAGGACGGACAGCTATGTATGCGGTAAAATAGGTATGAAAAAAAGCCGTCTACTCTATGAAAGAATAAACGGCTTGATTCAGTCGGCACAATATGTAATTTTCAGATTCTCTTGACAGGGGCGCACATGACTTTAAGCAAAAGATCATCCACGCAGCCGGTGTCCCGGTTTTCTTTCAGCATGGCGTTGCGCAGGTTGTTAAGGCTCTGGATCACAATGCTGTTCTCCGTGGGGGTAAGATATATTTTAAGTTTCCGCTTTCTCATTTGACACGCCTCCTTTGTGCCTTCTATTATATATGGAAGAAACCAGCGCCGCAAATGTGCGATTTCGAGGTTCAGAAAAGCCGCCTGCTGGGGGAGCCGACGGCTTCGCGTTCTGATCGTAACTTTGCATTTCCCGATTTTTCTTCGTATCAAAGCTCATTCCTGGGTAGTAAAATCGTAGTAATCAGGGTGTTTTTTCTGTGGGAAATGCGGGGTTTTGCGCTGTTTTACAGGGTTAATTCAGCTTTTGTTTGATTTTTCTTTATAAATTATACAAAATTATAAATATTTATTTCAACCTGCCAAGCAGCGTTTTGAGAAAATCATACACGCGGTCAAACGATTTTAGATTCATGTATTCGTCTGTCGTGTGGCAGTTTTCGCCGATGGGCGCGAACATCACAATGTCCAGCCCCTCCATGCGCGGCAGTAAAGAGCAGCATTCAAGTCCGCCCGGGCACGCCGTTTCCATCATCTCGTGGCCGTACACTTCTTTCATCAGGTCGGCCGTCATGCGGCGCATGTAGGAGTTCGGCTGGTATTCCCAGGAGTCATAGCGCAGGCTCGTCTCAAGCGTGAAGCCGCAGAGTTTAGCCAAGCGCTTCACGCGGCCGAGCACACCGTTTTTAAAGCTGCGGTTCGCCGCACGGTCGGACATCACCAGTTCAAATGCGCTGCCGTTTAACGATACCGTGCCCACGTTGTTCGTCGCCGTCATCTCCTCGCCCGCGGTCCGGATTGCCACCGTGTTCGAGGGCATCAGATAGATCAAATCGACAATCGCCTGCGTATCGGCATCCGAAAGCATCTCGTTCGCTGCCGTGTCGCGGATTTCAAGCGTCAAATTCTGCTTGCCGTCCTGCAATTCGCGGTCGATCTTCTCAAGCTCACCGTTTAAAATCGCTTTCACTGCGTCCGGCTCGTCGCAGAGGATCACCGTTTTCGTCTCCACCGGCGCATAGTTTTCCGCTTCGCCGCCCGCCATGGTGGAAAGTCGGTACGCCGCGCCGTTTTCGGAAAGCGCATTAAGCAAACGCGCCGTGATCTTAATCGCATTGAACTGCTCCGGGTGCACCATTGCGCCGGAGTGCACCGGCTGCACGCCGGAAACCGTCAGCATGAGGGCCGCGCCCTTTGCAGGCTCCGTCTCGCACGTTTTCGTCAGCTTCATCAGGTCGCTCGTAAAGCAGGAAACGCAGCTTGTGTATTCCACCGTCTCGCCCATCACGTCAAGACCGATCATTCTTCTGGATTTCAGCTTGCCCGCGTCCAGCGCGTCCACGCCGTTGCAGCCGTTTTCCTCCTGCACCGTAAAGACGAGCTCCAGCGGCGGGTGGGGGAAATCCTCCTCCATCACGGCCAGCATGTACGCCACGCCGTAACCGTCGTCCGCGCCGAGCGTTGTATCCTTCGCGCGGATGTCGCCCTTGTCGTCCACATAAATCTCAATGGGGTCATGCGAAAAATCATGCGTGCTCTCGGGTGTTTTCACGCACACCATATCCATGTGACCCTCCAGCATCACGACAGGCGCGTCTTCGTACCCTTTAGAAGCCGGCTTGCGCACGATGACATTCCAAAATTTGTCCTGCTCGTAGTTTAAACCGAGCTTTTCCGCAACGAAACACACGTAGTCGCTTACGGCTTTTTCTTCGGTTGAGGGGTGCGGAATGCCGCAGATTGCCTCAAAATATTTCTGGTTCGGTTTTGTTTGGTCGAGTACGAATGCCATGTTAAACGTCCTTTCCGCGCTCATGCCTCCGAAGAGGAGATGAGGTATTTGAAAATCTGCAGCTTGTTTTCTTCGTACAGCCCAAGCTGCTCGTATAATTCCTTGTAGTAGCTGAAAAGCGCCGTGCGCGCCGTAATCGCCGTGCGCACCTTCGTCAGATGCACCGCGCTGCCGGGGTTGTCGTAGTAGTTGTAGATTGGCGCGGTCAGTGCAAAAAAACGTTCTGCATAGCGTATGTACGTCAAATTAAAATACAGGTCTTCGCTCCACGTCATTTCCTCGCTGCACCGCACGTCCGTGTGTGCGCGCACCAAATCGGCGCGGTAAAGCTTGTTCCACATCACGCCGTAGTAAAAGCTCGCCGGCTCCTGCATTAGCCCGCAGGCGAATTCTTCCTTTGTCATAAAGCCCATCGGCAGAAAGCCGAATGTCTGGAATTTTGCCAGCTGCTCCGTCAGCTGCTTCTTTTTATTCGGCAAAAGCGGGTCAAGCTTCGCTTCCTTTTTCGGCTTGTACGGCACAATGCGGTTATACGCCGCAATGACGAGATCGGCGTTGTTATCCTCCGCACGCTGAACGAGGAGCTCTGTCGCAAACGGCTCCAGTGTGTCGTCCGCGTCCACAAACTGCAAATATTTGCCCCGCGCCATGCGCATGCCGAGGTTCCGCGTCGCCGAAACGCCGGAGTTTTCCTTATCAATCAAAACGATGCGCGCGTCTGCCTTCGAGAGCATCTCGCACACCGGGTAGCTCACGTCCTTAGAGCCGTCGTTCAAAAGCAATATTTCAAGATTTTCATACGTCTGCCGCCGAATGCTCTCCACGCAGCGCACAATGTTGTTCTGCGCGTTGTAGATCGGCACGATCACGCTGACAAGCGGTTTCTGCATCAAAATACTTCCTTTCCTGCATCATGCTCCGTTTTTCCCTATTTTACCGCAGAAAGTTCCGGAAGAAAAGACTTTTTGAACATTCTGCTTGCAAATCCGGTAAACACACCAAATTGACCGGTGCAAAATTAGCCAAAACGCATATTGGCTTAAAGCAAACTTTTAATATTATAGAAATGTATGCGGAGTTACACCCGCACATAACGAATTTTTAGGAGGAGTTTTCGTGAAACCCAAGGTTTATTTCACAAAAACGGTCACCCTTGAAAAGGTCATTGAAATGTATAAGCAGCTCGATTGCAAGTTGCCCGGCAACGTCGCCATTAAGGTACATTCCGGCGAGTTTGGCAACAAAAACTTCCTGCGCCACCCGATTGACGAATCAACCTGAATATAGTATAATACAGGTAAAGAACAACATTTGGAGGATCGGGATATGAACAAAAGTCAAATGGCAAAGCTTGCGGCAGCGGCCGGTGTGAACGGCCTTATGTATGACCCGAATGCAGAGGGCGTTTTCGGCAATGTGCAGGGGTATACCGTCACCATTATGCCGAACGCCAACAACCGCGTCTACTATATGCTTTCGCTTTCGGTCTCGCGCATGGGCATGGCGCCGAACCCCGCAGATTTCAAACCGCTCGAGAAAATGAATAAGGTTTTGAGCGGCTGTACCGTGCAGCGTTTCCGCGTCAATTTTCTTGTGAAGCTCTCCGGCAATAAAGATAAAATGGCAGAGGCCCTGCACAGTGCGCTTGATACGCTCATCACGTTCCTCAGAACAAACGGGTATACAAATTGCTGCGAGCATTGCGGTCGCCCGGAGGGCGTAGACGCCTACACCGTCTCCGGCAACGCGTACCTTTTGTGTGAACCGTGCTTCGGGCAGGTCAGCGAAGCCGCCGCACAGCAGAACCAGACAAAAATGCAGAAGCAGGAGCAGGTTTTGCCCGGCATCGTAGGTGCGCTCATCGGTTCGCTTATCGGCGCCGTCGTCATCGTCATTGTCGGTCAGCTCGGCTACGTCGCCGCCGTTTCCGGCCTTGTTATGGCCATCTGCACGTTAAAGGGCTACGAAATGCTCGGCAAAAAGCTCGGTACACCGGGCATCATCATTTCCTGCGTTTTGATGCTCCTGATGATCTTCCTTGCGTATCAGGCCGATTGGTCAATCACCGCGGCGCAGTTCTATGAGACCGATTTCTTCACCGCATTCCGTGCCATGATGGATCTCATCAAAGAAGGCTATGTCGATTCCGGCGATTACTTCGGCGGCCTTGCGCAGGTCTATCTCTTCGCTGTCATCGGTGCCGTGCCTACCATCATCGCCCCATGGCAAAGGGCGCAAAGCACATGGTCACCACCGCCAAAATGCGCAGCGCCTACGCACCCGTTTCGGCACCCGCAGCGGCTTCCGTGCAGATGCCCGTGCAGCCCGCTTCTTCGCCCACTGCTCCGCAGAACGTCGAAAAAGACATCGAAAAGTAAAATTCAAAAACCATCGCCCGCAGGCAACCGTTTTCCGTGCCTGCGGGCGATTTTTTACGTCTTTTTGTTCTGATTTTTGAGCTTTTCGGCCTCTGCCTGCGCTTTTTTTAACTGCTCCTGCGCAAGCTTGGCGCGCTTCATTGCGTCTTCCATTTTCTGTGCGGCACGCTCCGCTCGCTTTTGGGCTTCCTCCACGCGCTGCCGCGCTTCTTCCGCGAGATGTCTTTCTTCGTCTGCATCGGGATTTTGCACGGTGTCCTGTACGGGTTCAGGTGCAGGTTTAATATTCAAGCTCAAAAATTCTGGCGCAGATGGGGGCGGGCAGGTCCACGGTCAGCGTGCCCTTTTCCGGATTCCATGCGCATTTCGTGTTGTGGTTTGCGGGGTATGCGCAGCGCACATTTACGTGCTCGTTGCCGCGCAGGAAATCCACGGGCAGCGTGCAGCGGCCGTCCGGCGCGCCACGTCTCCACACGGTGATGTACGCCTTGTGCGCGGTTTTAAGGCCCAGCGAGACCCATGTGTCTGCAAAGTGCGACGTACCGAGCGGCCAGAACGGCAGCGCGCGCTTGATGTCGCCGCGGATCGTCTTGTAATAATCGAGCGCTTCCTTGACGAGCGTGAAGTCTTCCTCGGGAATTTCCGCAAGGTGACCGCTCTGGTGAATGCGCTGCATCAGCGCATTGCACATATTAAATACGGCTTCCTCGCGTCCGCCGCCCTTCATCGGGTAGCTCCAAATGGCGCTTTGCTCCGGCGTCAGACCCGAGGGCGCGTTCGCCGCAATGGACGCATAGCGCAGGTAGTCCTCCTGGTCGCTCGTAGACTGAATGCTGTGGCGCGAGAGCATCGCGTAGTCGATGCGCATGCCGCCCGAGGAACAGTTTTCAATCACAAGGTCGGGGTAGCGGGCAAAGACGGAATCGAGCCAAGCAAGATATGCGCGCTCGTGCCCGAGTAAACCGTCGCCCACACTGTCGGCGTTCAATTCCGTGCCGATGCCCGGCTCAATGTTGTAATCCATCTTGATGTAGCCCACGTGGTAGTCGCGCACAAGGCGGTCAACGACCTCATTTGCGTGCTCCACGACCTCCGGGTTGCGGAAATCGAGCTGCCAGCGGCTGCGGTCGTGCACCTTTTTGCCGTGGCGTGTGAAGAACCAGTCCGGGTGTACGCGTGCGGCCTTCGGGCAGCAAATGCCCATTACTTCAATTTCGAGCCACACGCCCGGGATCATGCCTTTCGAGCGGATGTAGTCCATCACTTCCTCAAGGCCGTTCGGGAAACGTTCCTTACTCGGCAGCCATTCGCCCACGTTGTCCCACCAGAAGCCGTCCGCGTACCAGCCTGCGTCCACGCAGAAGTATTCGCAGCCCGCCTTGTGCGCCGCGTCGATGAGCGGCAGCTCTTTTGCTGTTGTCGGGTTGCCCCACAGGCAGTTCATGTAGTCGTTGAAAATGACGCACAGCTTTTCATTGTCCGCGTTTTTGCGGCGAATCATGCGGCGGTACTTCGTCAGCTCGCCCATGGCGTCATCAAATTTGCCGAGCGTGGAGCCTACGCACACCGGCACTGTCGTGAACGTTTCGCCCGGCTGCAAATTCTTCCACCAGTGCGATTCCGTTTCCGTCGGGCCGCTTAACTGAATGTAGAAGTTGCCCATCTGGTCGCTGATCTCCCAGTGCCACGAGCCGTTGTGCTCAATTTGCCAGAATAAATTGGAGCCCGTTTCCGTGTTTTCAAGCAGACCCATCGGCAGGTATTCCTTTGTAGACCAGTTGCCGATGTTCGTCGCACCAATCACCTTAGAGGAGCGCTGAATTTCCTCGGGCTGGCAGCGGGCGAGACCGAGCTGCGGGAAGGTGTAGCTTTCCCACTGCATTTCGCGCTGCCAGCCGTTGTGCGGGTACCAGACACGCATTTTGTCGTCGGTCGAAAGCATACCCTCTTTTTCGATGCCGGTGAGGGCAAAGGAGGAAACGTATTCCAGCCCCTGCGGCTCTGTGCCGACATTTTTCACGTCCGTCCAGCAGCGTACAGCCTGAACGCCGTTATAAAACTGCATGTGCGAAATCGTTTCAATACCGCAGATCTTATCTTCCATGTGGATTTCCAGCTTGCGGCCGAACTCGTTGTGCTTGTCCGCAAAATAGACGAGCTTCATGCGGTCGCCGGGGCTTGTGGAAATGTATTTGTTGCCGTGGCGCTCGCCCGGTCGGTTTTGCCCGGAGATCATAATTTCCAAGAGATTGTATCGCTCGGTGTTCAGACGCAAGCCGCCCGTCTCGCGGTCGTGCACGTGCAGCAGACTGCGCTCGTCAAAGGGGAGCGCAGAGAAGTGCAGCAGCTTGCAGCCGAAATCTTCCGTCTTTTCAAAAACGAGATGCAGCCCGTTTTCGTCAATTTGAATCAAATCCATAGTATAAGCCTTTCCGCAGATAAATCTGCTGTGATCTATGCTGAGTTGTCTGTACAAATAGTAGCACAATCGGAGAGGCTTTTCAAGGGGGATTATCGGTCGCGGCTTTGCTCCGCACGCATGCCGAGCGTGGAATACTGCAAAGCGTGCGAAAGTCGTGCCGAAGCCTTTTGCAGGTGCTTGCACACCGTGCCGCGCGTCAGGTGAAGCTCGTCCGCAATCTCCTGCATTGTCAGCCGCTCGCCGTAGTAAAGCTGCACGCAGTCGCGCTGGCGGTCGGTCAGCTCATTGCCGATGGCGCGCCGCAGTAAAACCTGCGCTTCTAAAAGCTCATTTTTGTTTGTCTCTGCGCCGATGCGGCTGAGTAGCTTCGCCTGCCGTGCACCGGCGGAAAGAGGCTTATATCCGCTCACGAAACCGCCCTCCTTCCGCGCTTTTGCAGCGCATGGCCTGTTACCAGGCACTCCAAATACATGGTGTAAAGCATCTGCACACGCTGGGCCTGCTCGCCTGCAATGTCATAGTCGCGTTCGGCGCGGATGACGAGCAGCCGCCGTTTGATGCGCTCCGCCTCATCCAAATACTCCTGTCCCCAGGAAATGTAATCGTTCACTTGCAGTCACGATCCTTTCGTTTCAAAATAGAACATGTGTTCGTCGACTCTCATCATAAACAAAAATTTCCGAAATGTCAATCGAACACGGAACAAATGTTCAAAAGATGTCCTATGATGTCCTGCGATGTCCGCTTTTCTGCATATTTATATGGAATTATTTACATTTTGGGGCTGTTATTTTGCGCTTTTTTGATATATAATAAAGGTGTATTTAAACTTGAAATGACTGAACGCCTTGGCGTTTTGACCGAAAGGAGTTTTACCATGAACTTTTTGAAGAATATCTCGGCCGCATTTAAGACCGCCGGCGGCGCCGTACAGGGCGCTGTGAAAGTGGTAGAGGAAAAGAACCGCCGCACTGCGCTCATGAATCGCCTGCGCACCGTTATCCGCTGTGAGGAAAAGGCAGAGGAGCGCGCCTATCTCGCTCTCGGCCGCTACTACTACCACAACCTGCGCAATGCAGAGAACACCGTTACGGAGCCGTACTGCATCGACATTGAAGCCGCCCAGAAGCGCATCGATGCCGCTGTGGAGAAGCTGGAAGCCCTGACCCATGAGGATGACAGCGAAGCGGAAGAAGAGGAGATCACCCTTGATGACGTGCAGGAGTACACTCCCACGCCGGAAGAGGAAAAGGAAGCCGAAGAAGCCGCGTTCGTGCCGGACGGTACCGTAGACGAAGCCGTGGAAGCGGCAGAGCCTGCCGCCGAGCAGCCGGAAACGACTGAGCCCGAAAAAGACGAAAGCGAAGAAGTTCCCTACGAATAATGCGCTTTAAAATGAACGTTAAAAGGCGGACCTGAGGCCCGCTTAATTCCTTGCGCGGAAAAACGCCCACCTTTTGCGCCGGGGCAGGTTCCGTTTGCAGAAAGTGAGTGAATTTGATGTCTACGAAGATACAGAAAGATATTGTCTGCCCCGCCTGTGGCCAGACGCAGAAATTAGAGATGTACACAAGCGTCAATGCGGAGGAAAACCCCGAGCTGCGCCGCGACATTCTGCGCGAATCCATGTTTGACTGGGAATGCCTCCACTGCGGCTACACCGCGCAGATGGCGTACCCCATGATCTACCATGACCCAATGAACGCGTTTATGATCTGTCTGCGCCCCTCCGGCGCTGTTTCCGGCGCGGAGCCTATCCCCGCCGTGCGTGCGCTGAAAAAGCGCAGCGTGAAAAACCCGCAGGAGTTAAAGGAGAAAATCCTCATTTTCGAGGCCGGCCTCGATGATGCCGCCGTGGAGCTTGTGAAAAACGCCATCGTCACCGTGGTGCGCAAAAATTTGGACGGCAATGTGCACGCCTATTTCTGCGCCGCAACGGAGGAGGAACTGCGTTTCGCGCTGTTCGTCAAGGGTCGTCAGGAGCCCGTGTACCAGACCACCAAAATGGCCGTGTACCGCCAGTCGCAGGAGGTTTTGCGCACGCTCGATTACAAATCCCCGGACGATTTCGCCGTCGTCAACTCCAAGCTCGCCCAAAGCCTTTTGGACGAATATAAGTCGATCTAACCCAATAAAAGCAAACGGCACCGCGTTTTTGTAACGGTGCCGTTTTTCTATGCGCGCATGTGCACAAGCTTTGCGTTTTGTAGGTTTACGGGTAAATCACTTCGGCGCGTGTCACTTCGCCGGTGCCAAAATTACCGTAATGCAGTGTGAAATATGACGTTTCACCGCTTGAAGCGTCCTGCACTTCGTCGATGAGCAAAAGTGTTTCGTTTTGTGTGTCTTTCGGCTGCAAGCGGTAGGAGACGATGTTCAGTTTCTCTCCGAGCGCAGTCTCGCCCGTTGCGTGCGAAATCTCACAAATGTTGTAGTGCTCCGTAATATATGCCGCGGAAAAGCCGGTTTTCAGCTTCTCTGCGGGGTGCAGCCTGATGTGCGGCACGGTTTTCGTCAGCGCCGCGACCATCTGCTCCGTAACGCCGGTTTGGATGTTCTCCGCCGGGTGCAGCGCAGGCAGGCTTTCTGCCGAAACGGAAATCGCCAAGATAAATGTCAAGATGAGCGTAATACAAGGGATAATGAGCTTTTTCATGGGTTCCTCCTTCCATAACGAAAAAGTGCAAAGCCTGTGTTATGGCTTGAGTATAACAGAGCAAATTCGATATGTCAATAATTTTATATTAAATTATTTTAATAATATGCTTTACAAATTAAGTTTTCTGTGGTAGGATAAAATTACAGAAATAGCGCAATGGGGAGGAATGACAATGGCGAATAACGACAGCACCAAGCGCGTGCCGCTGGAGCTTTTGTGCATGCTCATTTTAAAGGAGGGCGACCGCTACGGCTACGAGATGGTGCAGGAGATCGAATCGCGCAGCGGGGGACTTTTGTCGTTCAACTTGGCCTCGGTGTACGTCGCACTGCGGCGGTTGGAGGAGCGCGGGTGTGTATCTTCCCGCACCGAAATGACGGACGCCGCCCGCGCCCGCATGCGCGTTTACTATCATTTGGATCCTGCGGCGGAAGCGTATCTCACGGAGCAGAAAGAGGAATACCGCCGCACGGCCGTAGGCGTGCAGAACGTGCTGAAAAGCTGCGAGGTGCAACATGAAAAGGAAGCCTGAAAGCGGGTTTGAGCAGTATTTACGCCGTATGTATCGGGCGGTAAGCGGCACGCGCGCAGAGAAGAAGCGTGAGACCGCCCGCGTGCAAAGCCTTTTGTGCGAGATTCCCCACGCAGAAACGATGTCGTATGACATTCTTTGTGCGGTCGCCGGTACACCGGAGAGCTTTGCAGCGGGATTTCAAAGCCGCCGAACCCAAAGTCCGCTCGTGCTTTCGGCAGTTATGCTGACCGTGCTCGTGCTCGCGTTCATACTCGGCGCCGCAATGGGACAAGCGCGCGAAAAGACGCAGAACGGCGATGTTGTGATGAGCTACCGCTACGAAGACGGCAGCTTGCAGACGCTTTTGGAGGAAAGGCCGGAGCTGCTGGGGTGAAAGTTTTGTAAAAAAGACTCCCTCTGTCAGAGGGAGTCTTTTAGGTTATGCGTGAAAATCATGCGATGCTCAATTAAACATTGCGCGGATTGAATTCTGGTGCTGCTCGGTATTGACGGCCATTTCGTTGACGGCGAAAAGCACGTCCGTGATGCCGTGCTCTGTGCAGTAGGTCGGCAGGTCGCCTTCAAAGTAGCGGAAGTCCGCCACGTGTACCTCGTCAAAGCTTGCGCCGAGGAACGGACCCATGGCGTTGCCGTAGGAGTCCTTCACCACAAGCAGCTTGCGGCCCGTAGAAAGGTCGTGGTTCGTGATGCGCACGCAGCCCATATCGCCGTGCAGGTACATGGCGTAGCCGAGGCTCTCGTCGTGGCTATTGAGGCTGTCGGTTTCCTCAAAATACTGCCCGTCATACGAAATTTCGCATGTGTAGTTGTACTTCGGGTCGTAGAGATCGAGTGTATCGGGGTTGTTGTTCAGCACGTCTTCGCTTGTAACGTAGGCAAGGTAGCCCGTGAAATCAGAGGACGTTTTCGTGAAGCTGTCGAGCGTCGTGGGCGTTACACCTGCCGCTTCGCAGAACTTTTCATACGCGTAAAACGCGCCGAGCGGCGCCCAGTGGGTATCGGTATCAAAATAAATGTCTTCGTTGTTGTGCAGGTTCAGCGCATCGTAAATATCCACCGCGGTGATGCTTGCGGAAAGCGTATTGTTGACCGCCATGGTGTTCTCACGCTGGGAAGCTTCCTCATAGTAATTGCGCACGCGCTCCGGCACGCCGAATTCCGAGTGATTCGGGATGACCATGCTGTACACCTTTGTGCCGGAAAGCTGGCTTGCACAGTCATTCAGCATTTCGGCGTAGGCGGTCGCCATGCTGTCGCTGCCGTAGAACATTTCAAAGCCCTTGTTATTGTAGATGAGAATGCCCGAGGATATGTGGCCCTCCGTGCCGTCGTCATAGATCGGCGGCGGTGTCGGCTCCGGCGTGGCGGTCGGCTCTGCAGTGGGAGTAGGTGTCGGCTCTGCCGTTGCGGCGGCTTCCGGTGTGGGCTCCGGCGTAGGTGTGGCGGCAGCGGGTAAGAACTTGCCGAACGCACCGAGGCTGTACGCAATGTACCCCAAAATGCCGATGGCCAAAACGATCATCACGATGACGATGGGCACGACGGGCGAGTGCTTTCGGCGCGGCTTATCGTCGTGGCCTTCCTCATATTCTTCGTACTCTTCGTAGTCGTCTTCGTCCTCATACGGCTCCGGCCGTGGAGCGGGTGCAGGCGCGGGGCGCTCCGAGCGGGGCGCTTCCTGTTGCGGCGCTGCCGGTGCGGGATATTCGCGTGTTTCTTCAAAGCCCTCGGGACCGTTTTTCGGCGACTTCGGGGTAAAATGCAGATTTTCTATGGAGGAGGGGACGCGCTTTTCGTTTTGTGACGATTGCTTTGCGTACAGCGTTTCCGGCGTCAGCTCGGAAGCCGCGCTGCGCGGGTCAGCCTTTGCGGCGCGGCGCGCTCTGTCTTCGGCAGAATACGGGCGCTGGTTTTTGCCGGCCATGTGCTTTGCCATTGGATCCATCCTTTCTGTAAAAAGGGTCGTTTATTTTCTCAAGAAAAAAGCCGCGCGGAAACAGACCGCTGCGGCTTTTCGATTTCCATGTCCATTATACTGGCTTAGAGAGAAATTGTCAATTCCCGTATGCTCAGTGTGCGACCGGCAAATATCCCACTTTCTTCATGACCTTTTGCAAAGTACGGCGCGCAATGGCCTCTGCACGCGGCGCGGCTTCGCTGTAGCACTTTTCAAGGTATGCCTTGTCCTTGATGAGCTCGTTATAGCGCGCCTGAATGGGCTCGAGCTCCTTGACGACGGCTTCGCCCACGGCGGTCTTGAAATCACCGTAGCCGCGGCCCTCGAATTCCTTTTCGATTTCGTCATAGCTTTTGCCCGTAATACAGCTGTAAATGCCCATCAGGTTATTGATGCCGGCTTTGTTTTCGCCGTAGTAGACGCGGGCTTCACTGTCCGTGACAGCGCGTTTGAACTTCTTCATGATCTCCGCCGGGGTATCCAGCATAGTGATGAAGCCCGCCGTGTTTTCATCGGATTTGCTCATCTTCTTCGTCGGGTCCTGCAAAGACATGATGCGCGCACCGGTTTTCGGGATAAGACCCTCCGGCACGACGAATGTCGGGGAGTAAAGCCCGTTAAAGCGCTCCGCAATGTTGCGGCAAAGCTCAAGGTGCTGCTTCTGGTCGGCACCGACCGGCACGTAATCGGCGTTATACAGCAGAATGTCCGCCGCCATCAGGCTTGGGTAAGTGAACAGCCCCGCGTTTACGTTATCGGCGTGCTTTGCGGATTTATCCTTAAACTGCGTCATGCGGGAGAGCTCGCCAAACTGGGTGTAGCAACTCAATACCCATGCAAGCTGTGCGTGCTCCGGCACCTGACTCTGGATGAAGAAAATGCTCTTTTCCGGGTCGATGCCGAGCGCGAGCATCATCGCGTAGGCGGAAAGCGTGTTTTTGCGGAATTCTGCCGGGTTCTGGCGTACGGTGATGGCGTGCAGGTCGGCAAGCGCGTACACGCATTCATAGTCGTTCTGCAGCGCGACGAAGTTCTTCAGCGCACCGAGGTAGTTGCCGAGCGTGAACATGCCCGTCGGCTGAATCATGCTCAAAACGCGCTTCTTTTTTGTTTCGGGTGTGGTGTTTACGGTATTTTCCATGGTGATTTTCCTCTCTGATATCCTTTATTTTTCCACCATCTCGCGGATGGTCTCGCCAAGCAGCGTGATGCCCTTTGTGAGCTGCTCATCGGTCGGGGTGGAGAAATTGATGCGGAACGCGTCGCACGGCTCGTTTTCATCCGTCAAAAATGCGGTGCCCGGCACAACGCAAACCTTCTTTTCGAGCGCTTTCTGTACGAATTCCATCATGTCAACGCCCTTCGGCAGGTGGCACCACGCGAACAGACCGCCGTTGAACGGGTCCCACGTGATGTACGGCGCAAGGTGCTTTTCCATGAGGTCAAGGAGCAAAGCGCGCTTTTTCGTGTAGATTTTTCTAAGCCCCGCAAGGTGTGCGTCAAAGTCATATTCCGTCATGAAGCGGTAGCACAGAACCTGCGACCAGATATTCGTGTGCACGTCCTGCCCCTGCTTGCAGACGGTCATTTTGGCGAGAACCGGCTTTGGGCCGATGGCGTAGCCCACGCGCATACCGGGGGAGATGACCTTAGAGAACGAACCGGCGTAGATGACGATGCCGTCCGTATCAAACGACTTGATGCTCGGCAGCGGCTCGCCTTCATAGTAAAGGTCACCGTAGGGGTTGTCTTCGAGAATCATTACGTCGTGCGCTTTGGCAAGCTCATACAGGCGGTGACGCTTTTCAAGGCTCATCGTGATGCCGGAGGGGTTTTGAAAGTTTGGAATCGTATAGATGAACTTCACGTTCTTTTCGGTCTCGAGCGCCTTTTCCAGCGCTTCCATGTTCATGCCGTCCGTGTCCATCGGGATGCCGACGAGCTTTGCTTTGTAGGAACGGAAGTCGTTTAAAGAGCCGATGAAGCTCGGCGCTTCACAAATAACGGTTTCACCTTCGTTTAAGATGGATTTTGTGAACAGATCCATGATCTGCTGTGCGCCGCTTGTGACGAGCACGCCGTCGTCCTCGGTGCCGATGTTGCGGGAGGACTTCATGTACGCCTTAAGATGCCGTAAAAGCGGCGGGTAGCCCTCCGTTGTGCTGTACTGGAGCGCCAAAATCGGCTCTTCTTCCATCAGCTTTGCGGAAATGGCGGCAAGCTGTTTAGACGGGAACGCTTCCGGCGCAGGGTTGCCGGCGGAAAGCGAAATATAGCTCGGGTCAGCGGCGTATTTAAAGATTTCACGGATTGCCGAGGGCTTTAACGTGAGCACGCGGTCTGAAAATTTGTATTCCATCGTAACGTCACCTTTCTATATGATTCATTTGATTTTGCACTTTCAGGCTTTTACGGATAAAAGTAAAACCTCTTGTCCCAAACTCTAAGGGACAAGAGGTCAAATTCCTGCGGTACCACCCAAATTGGCGCATAAACGCCCGCTTTACAGCCGTAGTTACGGCTTGGCTTCTAACGCGGCCAAACGTCGGGCGATTTTCCCGCCCGCCCTCATGGAGCCATTCGCCGCGCAGCCCGCACCCCGTCTCACCGAAAGGGGCTCTCTTTGCCGTTTTGCATCGGGTACTATTTCCAATCATCGGTTTTGATATTACCGCTATTCTAAGCCCTTTTTTGCGGTTTGTCAAGTCGGCACAGCCGGAAAACTGTAAATTTCCACGTGGGATGCAAGAGAAACCGACAAGGAAAAAGCGCATGAAAGGCGCGGCGACAGAAACCTTGTGCTTTTCACAAAACAATCCTAAAACCCGCCTGCCTGTTTCGTGTTTTCCTGCGGGCAAGGCTTCGTATAATGGTAGCACAGAAAAGACAAAGTGCAGGAAAGGGCGGAAAAGACAATGGAGGAAAAAGCAGTTTTAAGAGTGCGGGACCGCATAAGCGCGGCCCTTACCGTGCCGTATGTGCGCAGGGCGGTGTGGCTGATGGCGGGCGGCCTTGCGGGCTTTTTAACGGCGCGCGGGCTCGTCTTCGGCAAATACGCGCCGTTTGCGGCGGCAGGCGCGGCGGCAGCGCCGTTTTCGACCATGTGGGCGGTCATCCTCGGCGGCGCGGTGGGCTACCTGTTCCCGTCGCCCGTGGATATCCCCGCGCGCTACATCGCGGCTCTGCTCGCCGTGGGGGCCATCCGCTGGTCGCTGTCGGAGTTAAAGTCCATCCGCGACCACCCGGTCTTCGCACCGGTCACGGCATTTTTGCCGCTGCTTTCGACGGGCATCGCCATGGTGTTTTTAAACGGCTCGCTTTCAAATGTGCTCGCCATGTACATTGCGGAGTCGTTTTTGGCGGCGGGCACGGCGTATTTTCTGCGCCGCACTGTGCAGCTTTTGGAGACCCACCGCGAGACCGCCGTGTTTGATAGCGGCGACGTGGCGGCTGTTATCGTCTCGCTCGGCGTTTTGCTGCTCTCGTTTTCAAACGTGACCGTCTCGCACATTTCCGTCGGGCGCGTGCTCATCGTGCTGACGGTACTCGTCTGCGCGCGCATCGGCGGGCTTGCGGGCGGCGCGGTGGCGGGCATTGCGGCGGGCACGGTGCAGGGGCTCTCCACGGCGGGGCTTTCGTATCTCTCCGGCGCGTACGGCCTCGGCGGGCTGATGGCCGGCGTGTTCTCGCCACTCGGCAAATTCGCCGTGGCGGTGGCGTTCGTCATTTCAAACGGCATCGCATCCTTGCAGGTGAACAGCACTTCGCAGGTGTTTTACGGCGCGGTGGAGGTGGCCGCGGCCTCCATTTTATACATGCTTTTGCCGCAGAGCCGACGGCTTTCCAATTTATTCACCGCGCACGGGGACAGGCTGCCAGGCGATTCTCTTAGAAAAAACGTTATTTTGCGCCTGCGGTATACGGCGGAAGCCATGCGCAGCGCATCGGATTCCGTAGATCGCATCTCGGAAAAGCTGGAGACGACCGCGGCGGCTGACCTGCCGCATGTGTACGGCCGCGCGGCAGAGAAGGTTTGCACCGGGTGCAGCCAATGCGCAGTGTGCTGGCGCAAAAATCGCGACGAGACGCAAAAAACGTTCTCGCGGCTTTCGTATCCGCTGCGGGAGCGCGGCAAAATCGAACGCAGCGACTTTGATGTGCCGTTTTTGACGCGCTGCAACCGTGCCATGGAGCTGAGAGACGCCGTAAACGGCGAATACCGCGAGCTTTTGGCAAAAGAAAGTGCCCGTATGCGCGCCGAACAGGTGCGCGCCATCGTCGAAGAACATTTCCGCTCCACGGCGCAGATGCTCGGCGACATGGCGGAGGAATTCGAGCAGTACCAGCGCTTTGATGAGGACAGTGCAGAGCAGGTGCGCGAGGTCTTGCGCCACCGCGAGCTCACGCCGATTGAAGTCTGCTGCCGCATTGATAAATTCGGCCGCATGGCGATTGAAGCAAACATTTGCCGCACACACGGGGTGCACATCAACAAAGGGCAGCTGACACGCGAGATCTCCGGCGCGTGCGGGCGCACGTTCACGCAGCCGAGCGTGACGGCGGCGGGCGATACCTTAAAGCTGCAAATGTGCCAGAAGCCCGTTTATGCCGTGCAGCGCGGCTTTGCGCAGCACGCAGCAAACGGCGCGTCTCTCTGCGGCGATTGCGCCGAGGCATTCACGGACGGCAGCGGGCGGTATATCTCGGTTTTAAGCGACGGCATGGGCACGGGGGGCCGGGCAGCTGTGGACGGCACAATGACCGCGGGTATGGCGCAGTCGCTCCTCAAAGCCGGTATCGGATTTGAGAGCACACTGAAGATGATCAACTCCGCCATGCTCGCAAAGGGCGGGGAGGAGTCGCTTGCAACGCTGGATGTTGCGTGCATCGACCTCTTTACGGGGCACGTCTCCCTGCGCAAGGCGGGTGCTGCGGGCACGGTGCTGCGCAGGCGCAAGAAGACGGAGTATCTGGAAGCCAAAAGCGTGCCTGTGGGCATTCTGCCGGAAATCGCCTTTGCCCGCAGCGAAAAAGACCTCGATGCGGGCGATATGCTCGTCATGGTCTCGGACGGCGTGACGGCTTCCGGCACGGAGTGGCTGTGCGACCTCATTGCAAACTATGAGGACGACGACCCGCAGGCGCTTTCCGAGCGCATTGTGGAGCGCGCCGTAAAAGACCGCGCAGATGGGCACGAGGACGACGTAAGCGCCGTGGTGCTCCTTATCGAATGACGTACAATTCAAAAGTTCTCCCTGAAATCTGTGTAAGATTACCATTGAATAGCCCAGTAGAGTATGGTGTACTTATACAAGTTTATGAGATATAACGCCTTAATATTTGAGCAATTTATGTAAAAGAAGGGAGAAGCCCATGAATAAAAGAGCAAGCGGTGTACGGATGCACGTTTCCTCCTTGCCCGGCGTGCCGAACGGCAACTGGGCGTTCCGCGTCACGCAGGAGCAGCTCGACGGCATCGACAAAAAGTGGCTCAAAGAATTAAACGACGTCTATTACAGAAGCAAATAACAGCAAAAGGCCGGCGGGTTTCCGTCGGCTTTTGTCTTGCAAATTTTCGATGTGCTGATATAATGGGGAAGAGAAAAATCTCTTAGAGAAAAGTTCCTTTTGGGAGGAAAATAGTATGATCGATATGAAAAAAGCATTGCAGAGCATTGACGACGTGATCGAAAAGGGACCGTACAAAGACACGTGGGCGTCCCTTTCAAGCTGGCAGACGCCGAAGTGGTATCAAAAGGCGAAGTTCGGCATTTTCATCCACTGGGGCGTGTACAGCGTGCCGGCGTTTGACAGCGAATGGTACCCGCGCAACATGTACATAGAGGGCTCCAAGGTCTACGAGCACCATATTAAAACCTACGGTGCACACAAGGATTTCGGCTACAAAGATTTCATTCCGATGTTTAAGGCGGAAAAGTTTGATCCGAACGCATGGGCTGCGCTTTTTAAAAAGGCGGGCGCAAAATACGTTGTGCCGGTGGCGGAGCACCATGACGGTTTCCAGATGTACCGCTCAAATATTTCGCACTGGAACGCTTACGAGATGGGCCCAAAGCGCGATATAGTCGGCGAGCTGAAAGCGGCCGTGGAAGCGCAGGGCATGACGCTTGGGGTATCCTCGCACCGCATGGAGCACTGGTTCTTCATGAGCAACGGCAAAAAGTTCGAGAGCGATATGCCGCAAAACCCGGACCGCGACGACCTCTATTGGCCCTCCATGCCCGACCCGGAGAATTTCGATGCCATCGACGGCAAGCCCTCTGAAGAATTCATGGAAGACTGGCTTGTGCGCACGTGCGAACTCATCGACAATTATCACCCGAAAATTCTCTATTTTGACTGGTGGATTCAGCAGGAGGCGGCAAAGCCGTACCTCAAAAAAGCGGCGGCGTACTACTATAATCGTGCTGCGGAATGGGGCGAGGAGGTTGCCATCGATTATAAATTCGACGCGTACATGTTCGGTACGGCGGTGCCGGATATTGAGCGCGGGCAAATGGCGGACATCAAGCCGTATTTCTGGCAGACCGATACCGCCATTGCGCTGAATTCCTGGTGCTACACGGAAAATAACAACTTCCGTCCGGCGGGGGACATCATCTGCGACCTTGTGGACATCGTCAGCAAAAACGGTGCGCTGCTTTTAAACGTAGGCCCGAAAGCGGACGGTACCATCTCCGATGAGGACACCGCGGTGCTGACTGCCATCGGCGACTGGATGCAGGTGAACGGCGAAGCAATTTATGACACGCACGTGTGGAGGACGTTCGGCGAAGGCCCCACAAAGGTGCAGGACGGCGGCTTCTCCGACGGCGTGAAAAAGAACTTTACGGGCGAGGATTTCCGCTTTACGGCAAAGGGAGATACGCTCTTTGCCATCGCGCTGAAGGCGAACGACAACGGCGAATACCACATTCACTCCCTGCGTATGCAGGAGCACACCGCCGGTACGGTGTACCACGGTTTAGTCGAGAGCGTTTCGGTGCTCGGCACAGACGATGCACCCGCGTGGACGCGTGACGAAAGCGGCCTGCATATCAAGACGAACTACACGTCCGATAAGCCGATCACATTCAAGATTAAATTAAACTAAAATCACAAAACAAAAAGCAGAGTGTTCGGATTGAGCACTCTGCTTTCGTTATTTTATGCAGTTATTCGGAGATATACTCGCGTACACGGAACTTGGCGCCGGCGTTTTCGCACAGCTTGCGGCAGGCTTCAATGTCCTCTGCGGGCATGGTGCTGACGACCGTCATCACCACATGCGGCACGTTTTTTACGGCTTCTGCCGTAAAATGCAGCATGGCATCAAACGCCTCGGGGCCGTATTTCGAGTGGCATACCGCATCGTACTTTTCGGCGGTCGGCGCGTTTAAGCTGACGGACACAATGTCCAAAAGCCCGTGCATTTCCGGCGCAGCGTTGCGCCCGGTGATGCAGTCCGCAAGGCCGTTTGTGTTGACGCGCAGGGTGTAATTGCCCATTTCTTTTAAGCGCGCGGCAAGCCAAAGCATGTCGTCCCAGCGGCAGGCAGGCTCGCCGTAGCCGCAGAAGACAATCTCCGCGTATGAATTGAGGTCGCGTTTTTTAAGGTCGGCTAAGATTTCCTCTTTTGTCGGCTCCGCGCCCTCGTACCAGAGGTTATCCGCGTACAGGCTGCCCGTGCTGTTGTTGCGCAGGCAGAAGTCGCATGCGTTCGGGCACTGGTTCGTGACGTTGATGTAAAGGTTATCGCCGTATTCATACGTGATGGTCAAGATGATCGCTCCTTTTATTTTGCGGCGCTCGGCAGCGTGATACCGAAAAGGCGGCAGGCGTTTTCGCAGGCGGTTTCCAAAACCTCCTGCGCCGTGATGCCGCGCACTTCGGCAATCTTCGCCGCGTCGTAGGGGATCATGGAGCTGTCGCAGCGCTTGCCGCGGAATGGCACGGGCGCCATGTAGGGCGCGTCCGTTTCGGTCAAAAGGCGGTCGAGCGGGATGGTCTTTGCCACATCTACGCTGTGGCGCGCGTTTTTAAACGTCACAACACCGCCAAGGCCGATGTACATGCCGAGTTTTACGGTCTCCTGTGCTAATTCCGCACTGCCGGAAAAGCAGTGCACGACGCCCTTCGGCTTGTATTTCCGCAGAATGTCCATCATATCGCCGTGGGCCTCGCGGTCGTGGATGACAACGGGCAGGTCGTGTTTTTTCGCGAGCTCCAGCTGGGCGATAAGCACCTCTTTCTGCTTTTCGCGCGGGCACTCGTCCTCCCAGTGGTAGTCGAGGCCGATCTCGCCGACGGCGACGATCTTCGGGTGGGAAAGCAGCGCTTCCACGTCCGAAAGCCAGTTATCGGGCAGGTCGTTTGCGCACTCCGGGTGGATGCCGACTGCACCGTAGATATAATCGTATTTTTCACAGAGCGCCACGGTTTTTTTGAGGCTTTCATAATCGGCTGCCATATTGATGACCGAAACGACGCCCTTTTGCGGCAGTACGGAGCCGAGCAGCTCGTCACGGTCGATGTCGAACTGCTCGCTGTCGTAATGTGCGTGGGAATCAAATATCATAGAGATTTTCCTTAGCGAATTTTGGAGCCTGCCGGGGTGCCGTCCACAAATACGACGCGCACATCGTCCTCGCCTGCGTCTGCCGCAAGGATCATGCCCTGGCTTTTCACGCCGCAGAGCACGGCGGGCTTCAGGTTCGCGACGACGATGACGGTGTGACCGATGAGGTCTTCCGGCTTATACCACTTCGCGATGCCGGACGCGACCGTGCGGGGTGTGGAGGTGCCGTCGTCGAGCGTGAGCTTCAAGAGCTTCTTTGCACGCTTGATCGGCTCGCAGGCAACGACCTTTGCGGCGCGCAGCTCAACCTTTGCAAAGTCTTCAATATTGATCTGGGCAAGACCCTCAATTTCCTTCTTCGGCTCTTCCTTCGGAGCGTACTTCGCTTCCACAGCGGCAATCTTCTCGCCCATCTCCTTCGGATCGATACGGGCGAAGAGAATCTCCGGCTTGTCTGTTACTTTACCCCCATTCGGGTAAACGCCGAACGTATCGAGCGTATCGTATGCGCGCAAGGTCGTGCCAAGCTGTGCGACGATCTTCTCTGCGGTGTCCGGCATAAACGGCATGAGGAGCGCCGCGCCGATCGTGATGCTTTCCACAAGATTATAGAGAACGGTGGAAAGTCTGTCGGCTTTCGCTTCGTCCTTTGCAAGCGCCCACGGCATCGTTTCGTCAATGTACTTATTGCAGCGCTTGAAGAGCGTGAAGATTTCGGAAATGGCATCTGCCACGCGCAGCTGATCCATTTTCGTCTGCACGCTGTTCTTTGTGGCGAGCACAACGCTCTTTAAATCGTTATCGACATCTTCTACGACGTTTTTGTTCTCTACAACGCCGCCGAAGTACTTGTTTGTCATGGAAATGGTGCGGTTTACAAGGTTGCCGAGCGTGTTTGCAAGGTCGGAGTTCGTGCGTTCGATCATCAGATCCCACGTGATGGTGCCGTCGGATTCAAACGGCATCTCGTGCAGGACGAAATAGCGCACCGCGTCTACGCCGAAGAGGTCTACAAGATCTTCTGCGTAAATGACGTTGCCCTTCGATTTGCTCATTTTGCCGCCGTTCATCAGAAGCCACGGGTGACCGAACACCTGCTTCGGCAGCGGCAGGTCGAGCGCCATGAGGAAAATCGGCCAGTAGATGGTGTGGAAGCGGATGATGTCCTTGCCGATGAGGTGCAGGTCTGCCGGCCAATCACGCTTGAACTGCTCGGTGGAGTTGCCGTCGCAGTCGTAACCGATGCCGGTGATGTAGTTTGTGAGCGCGTCGAGCCAAACATATACGACGTGCTTGTCGTCAAAATCGACCGGAATGCCCCACTTGAAGGAGGTTCTGGAAACGCAGAGATCCTGCAGGCCGGGCAGGAGGAAGTTGTTCATCATTTCCGTTTTGCGCTGCGGCGGCTGAATGAACTCCGGGTGCTTATTGATATAGTCGATGAGGCGGTCTGCATACTTGCTCATCTTGAAGAAGTATGCCTCTTCCTTCGCGGGCTTGACCTCGCCGCCGCAGTCCGGGCACTTGCCGTCGACAAGCTGGGACTCGGTGAAGAAGGACTCACACGGCGTGCAGTACATGCCCTCGTAGTGGCCCTTATAAATATCGCCCTGCTCGTAGAGCTTTTTAAAGATCTTTTGTACCTGCTTTTCGTGGTAATCGTCCGTGGTGCGGATGAATTTATCGTAGGAGGTGTTCATCACGTCCCAGTTCGCCTTGACAATCTTCGCGACGTTGTCGACATATTCCTTCGGGGTGATGCCGGCGGCATTGGCCTTTTCTTCAATCTTCTGGCCGTGCTCGTCCGTGCCGGTCTGGAAGTAGACATCGTAGCCCTCCATGCGCTTATAGCGCGCAATGCTGTCGGCGAGCACGATCTCATACGTGTTGCCGATGTGCGGGCGGCTGGAGGTGTAGGCGATAGCCGTCGAAATATAATACTTCGGTTTACTCATGGGTGGATCATTCCTTTACAATGTATTTTCAAGAGGATTGATTTTTCAACGGTTGAATGTATTCACGGTTGAATTTATTTAACTGAATAGTACGGCGGAAAGTGCCGAGAGGATCATCAGCCCGGCCAAAATCGCCGCGCCGATGCGAACGATGAGCTTGCGTTGCTTTTCGGTTTTCATAGAAAGCTCCTTTCGCGGGTGCAGGGCATGCCTGTACGTGTACCCTTTATTTTACCATTCTTTTTTTCACCTGTAAACCGCTAATTGACTTTATTTTCCGCCGCGGTTACAATAAAAGCGGAAATACTTTTGAAATGAGGGAAAAACCCGATGCAGTTTTTAAATACAGAAGAAAAACCGCGCCGCGCGGCGGTCATCAACGATCTTTCCGGTGCGGGGAAATGCTCGCTTACGGTGATGCTGCCGGTGCTGTCCGCCTTGGGGTGTGAGACATCCGTGTTGCCGACGGCGGTGCTTTCCACACACGGCGGCTTTAAAGATCCCGTGTACCGCGATTTGACGGACGATATGCTGAAAACGGCACAGCACTGGAAGCGCGAGGGGGCCGAGTTTGAGGGCATCTGCTCCGGGTACCTCAGCAGCCGCGAGCAGATTGACACTGTGCGGGAAATCTTCGAGCTGTTTACGGACGAACACAGCCGTCCGCTGCGCCTTGTAGACCCCGTGATGGGTGACAACGGCACGCTGTACGGCATTTTTAATAAAGAAACGGCGCAGAGCATGACGAGGCTTTGCGAAAAAGCGGACATTTTAACGCCGAACATGACAGAGGCGTATTGCCTTTTGCACGAGCCGTTTAAGGACGGGCCGTATGACGAAAAGGAGCTTAAAAGAGTAATGAAAGCCCTTTCCGACTTTGGGCCGAAGACCGTCATTCTGACGGGTGCGTATACGGACGGGGAGAAAATCGGCGCGGCGTGCTACGATAGGGAAAAAGACGAGACGGCGTTGGTGCTTTCCGACCGCGTGCCGGGAAAATACCACGGCACGGGGGATATTTTCGCGGCCGTGATGCTGGGGGCGATGTTAAACGGCAAAACGGTAAAGGAAGCCTGCGCCGCCGCTGTGCGGTACACCGCAAAGTGCATAGAAGAAACGAGAAAAGCGTGCGGTGACAACACCATTTGGGGCGTGAAATTCGAGAAATGTCTGCCGTTTTTGATGCACGATGTGCTCACGGAGAACGACAAATAAAGTCTTTGGCCAAGTTTTCTTCAGAAAACTTGCGGGTTCTTAGGGCAGCGCCCTAAGTCGCTTTCCGCAGAAATCGAAATCTTATTGCCTAACAAAAAACTAAGAATGGTAGAAAGCAATGCTTTGCATTGCTTGAACAGTCCCCCGGACTGTTTAGCCGTAGGAAACCCGGTTGCATAGATTCCCTGAAAGGGCGGCTCAAAGCCGCCCTTTTTATATAGCTGTGAGCATGCGTTGATGCGCGTTATCTCTTCTTTTTCCTCAATCAGAGGGAGCCTGAAATGAAATAAAAACCGCCGGACATCGCAGGACATCAGAGGACATTGCAGGACATCGGAGGACATGAATTTGAAAAGTTTCCCTTTTGAGGGAAACTTTTCTGCGTTTTGGGGGTATGGGTGAAGAGACAAACAGGCGGGCGAAAAAACGAACGGCGTTTGGCGCTTCAAAACTTTCAGAGAGGATGTGGAACATGGTGAACGAAACGGCGAAGGAGGGCTTTCGCAGATTGGCGTTCGGCGGTATTCACGATGCCGTAAGGCTGCTCTTTTGCGAGGACGTGAACCCGCGCACGCTGAAAAACATGGATCTGTTCGCCGTCTCCGAAATTCGCAGACCGAAAAACGGCGGCATGGAAATTCGGTTTTTCGACCGGATCGAAGCGCTGCGGCTCCTCAGCGAGCTCGAGACGAGCGGGACGGGTGCACAGGCGCTGCTCTCCGCCATTGAAAGCGGTGCGGCGGCGCTGAAAGACGGGGATAAGCCGTGACGCCGTTTTCCGAAAAGCAGATGCAGGTCTTGTGCTGGTGGGGCGAAAAAAGCCCGCACCGGGATAAGCTTGCCGTCATCTGCGACGGCGCGGTGCGCAGCGGCAAAACCACCTGTATGGGGATATCCTTTTTTCTGTGGGCGATGGCACGCTTTCAAAATACGAGCTTTGCGGTGTGCGGCAAAACGATCCGTTCTGTGCGGAGAAATGTGGTCGCGGAGCTTATACCAAAGCTAAAGTCTATGGGCTTTTCCATGCGCGTGCGGCAGGCAGAGAACGAGATCATCCTATCGTATCAGGGCAGAGAAAACCGTTTTTACCTTTTCGGAGGACGAGATGAATCGAGCGCGGCGCTCATTCAGGGCATGACGCTCGGCGGCGTTTTGTTTGACGAGGTGGCGCTAATGCCGCGTTCTTTTGTGGAGCAGGGCATTGCGCGCTGTTCGCTGAAAAACGCGAAGCTGTGGTTCAACTGCAACCCGGAGCACCCGCAGCATTGGTTTTACCGCGAGTGGATTTTGAAAGCCGAGAGCCGAAACGCGCTTTACCTGCACTTTACGATGGAGGACAACCCGTCGCTCAGTGAAGATGTGCGAAAGCGCTACCGAACGATGTTTTCGGGCGCGTTTTACAGCCGGTTTATTGAGGGCAAGTGGACGGCGGCGACGGGACTGATTTACCCGTTTGCGCTTGACCTCCTGTGCGAAGTGCCGAAAGCGGACTTTGAGCGGTACGCGGTGTCCATCGATTACGGCACGGTAAACCCGACCTCCATGGGCCTTTGGGGGCTTTTGTGCGGCGTGTGGTACCGCGCAGACGAGTATTACTTTGACGCGCGGCTTGAAAACACGCGGCGCACGGACGAGGAGCACTTTAAGGGGTTTTTGGAGCTCATTCGCGGCAGAACGCCCGATGTGATTGTATGCGACCCCTCGGCGGCGAGCTTTATCACACTTTTGCAGAGCCGTGGTTTTGCAGTGACGGCGGCGAAAAACGACGTTTTAAACGGCATCCGCATGACGGCAACGGCGCTGCGCACGGGGCAGATCAAGGTGACAAAGGGCTGCGTGGACGCGGTGCGGGAGTTTTCCCTCTACCGCTGGGCAGACGACGGCGCGCGGGATGTGCCTGTGAAGGAGAATGACCATGCCATGGACGACATCCGCTATTTTGTCTCCACGGTGCTCGGCGCGGGCGAAAGCTTTGCCTGCGCGGTGCAAAGGGAGACGGGGAAAGGAGTTAGCATTTGGGATTTTTGAAAAAGGAGAAGCGCACGGCCGTTTCGGTGCAGACGCAGGGCGGGTACCCGCCGGTACTGCCGGTGACGGCAGGCGAGCGTGCACTGTACCGTGCCTTGCGCGAGCAGGTGCCGATCATCGACGCGGCAATCTACAAGCTGGTGCGTCTTATCGGCGGGTTTGAGGTGTATTGCCCCGAAAAGCACACGGAAAACGCGCTGCGCGGGTTTTTAAAAACCGTGCCCGTAAACGGCTGCAACATGGGCATCGATAGCTTTTTATCGGCCTATTTTGAGCAGCTTTTAACGTATGGCAATGCAATTGGGGAGATCGTACTCGCAAACGGGGAAATTCGGGCGCTGTATAATGCGTCGCTCGAAGACCTCGAGATTCGGCTCATCTCGCCGCTTGAAACGGGCGTGTTCGTCGTAAGGGACGGGCGTGCGGAGCCGTGCCGCTACCCGGAGCTCATTTTGACTTCGGCGTTAAACCCGATGCCGGGCAGCGCGATGGGAAGCTCCATTTTAAAGGGCCTGCCGTTTGTGAGCGAGGTGCTTTTGAAAATTTACCGCACCGTTGGCATCAACTGGGAGCGTATGGGCAATGTGCGCTTTGCGGTGACGTGTAAAAACGAGGGCTACATGAACGCGGGTGACCGCGCGGGGCAGCTTGCAAAGGAGTGGAGCCGTGCGATGCACGGCCCCGGCGTGAGCGACTTTGTGGCGGTGGGCGACGTGCAGATTAAAGCCATCGGCGCAGACGGGCAGCAGATGGACAGCGAAGTGCCCGTGCGGCAGATGCTGGAGCAGATTGTGGCGAAAATGGGCATTCCGCCGTTTTTGCTGGGGCTTTCGTGGTCCTCGACGGAGCGCATGTCGAGCCAGCAGGCGGACATGCTGACGAGCGAGCTGACGGCGTACCGCAGAATTTTGGAGCCGGCGGTTTTGAAGATCTGCAAAACGTGGCTGCGGCTAAATGGCCTTGACGACACGGTTGAAATCGATTGGAACGAGATCACGATGCAGGACGAAGTCGATCACGCGAACGCGGCGTATCTCATGGCGAAGACGGAGCAGCTTTTAAAGGAGGGGGAAGCTTGAGCGAAACGGTAACGGCGGTACAGCCGGATAAAGCGGCGATGGAGAAGATCAACCTTTACACGCGCCGCGCCTATAAGCCGGAGGAGGTGTACACGTTTTCGGTCGTTTTGTGCGACAACGAGGTGGATAGAGACGGTGAGTGCTTTACGAAAGAGACACTCGAGGAGCTTGCGAAGCTGTTTGTCGGCAAGACGGGTATTTTAGACCACGAGCCGACGAGCAAAAATCAGACGGCGCGCGTGTTTGACGCTGCGGTGAAGGAAATTCCCGGAAAGGTAACATCTTTAAACGAGCCGTATGCGCAGCTCACTGCACAGGCGTATGTGCCGCGAAACGACGGGACGAAGGCGTTTATTGAATCCATTGAAAGCGGCATACGCAAGGAAGTCAGCGTGGGGTGCGCAGTGAAAAAGCGCGTGTGCTCCGTGTGCGGCGCGGAAAGCTGTGTGCACGTACCGGGGAAAACGTACAACGGCAAGCGCTGTGTGCGTATTTTAAGCGGCGCGGCGGACGCGTATGAATTCTCATTCGTGGCAGTGCCTGCACAGCGCGCGGCGGGCGTGGTAAAGAAATTTTCGCCGCGCTTTGAAGAATCGGAGAAGAAAAAGGAGGTCAAAACGGTGTACGACATTGTAAAAAAGCTCGCGGACGGCGAAGACAGCGTGACGGTGGCGAAGGAGGAGCTCAACATGCTCAAAACGGAGCTGAAAGCGCTTTTCGACCGCGCGGAGTGCGGCGACCGCTACCGTGCGGCGCTGTGCGAACGCATCTATAAGCTGAGCGCCGTGGCGCAGCCGGAGTTTAAACGCGGACTGACGGAGGCGATCACAAAGTCGCTCGGCATTGCAGAACTGGAAGAAATGGCGGCGGCGCTCGCAAAGGCAGCGGAGCGCAAAATGCCTGTGATGCCGCAGCTGGCAGCGGAAAAGACGGAAGACACGAACGCGGCAGACGACGGCGCGTTCCGCATTTAAGAAAGGGGATTATACGATGGCATTTGAAAACATTACACTCGAAAAAGGCATGTACGGTGTGCCGGGCAAGAATTTTACACAGGTTTTGGAGGAGCTGGACGGCTCCCAGAACTACGCGGGCACACCGTTTGCGGGGCTTGACGCATACCAGAGACAGCTTAAACGCTTCGGCATTCGTGTGAGCGGTGCGAACTGCGACACCGTGGAGAAGTTTTTCATCTCCTCCCAGAGCGCGGCGCTGTTCCCGGAATACGTCGCCCGCGCGGTGCGCCAGGGCATGGAGATGGCGTCTTCCCTGCCGGACATCGCGGCGACCGTGACGAAGATCGGCACGCTCGATTACCGCACCGTGCAGACGGCGACGGCTTCTGACCAGAAGATCGAAGACCCCGTAGCGGAGGGCGCGGCCATTCCGGAGACGGTCATCAAGACGGCGGGCTCGCTTGTGACGCTGCATAAGCGCGGCAGACTGATTGTCAGCTCCTACGAAGCGCTGCGCCACCACAGACTGGACCTCTTTACGGTCATTCTGCGTCAGATCGGTGCGTACATTGCGCGCAGACAGATGAAGGACGCAGTGGACGTGCTGTTAAACGGCGACGGCACGAATACGGGCATCACCGTGACGGCGCTTACCGCTGCGCCGACCTACAACGACCTTGTGACGCTGTGGGGCAAGCTTTCCGACTATAACTTCAATACGATCCTGGCCGGAACAACTGCTTTGCAGGCGCTCCTTAAGATCACGGAGTTTAAGGACGCGCAGGCGAGCCTCAACATTAAGGGTGCGGGCAAGCTCATCACGCCGCTTGGCGCGACGCTCATCCATGTGCCGTCCATGGACGCGAAGAAGATCATTGCGCTCGACAAGAACTGTGCGCTTGAGATGGTGCAGGCGGGCGATGTGCTGACCGACTACGACAAGCTTATCGACCGCCAGATGGAGCGCGCGGCCGTGAGCGCCGTGGCGGGCTTTGCACAGATCTACGGCGGCGCCGCACAGGGCCTTAGCTACTGATTTTATTCGATTCTGGCAAGCCGTACCGCTTTGGTACGGCTTTGCCGAATAAAAAAAGGAGGGGCAAATGGAGATACGAAACGTGCTGGAACGGCTGAAGCTTTTGACAAATGACGACCGCGAAGACCTGATTTTGATGCTGAGCGGCGATGCGGTGCAGCGGCTGAAAGCGCGCCTTTGCTGCACTGAGGAGGAAGAAAACGCGCATGAGGAAGCGCTGTGCGCAGCGGCTGCGGCGCAGGCGGCGTATCAGTTTTGGCTTTTGGAGGAAGCGGCATCGCCGAAAAGCCTGACGGCGGGCGAGGTGCGCGCGGAATTCGACAAAGGCAGCGAAAGGGCGCTCACCTATGCAAAGCAGTGCGAGCGGGCGGTGTCCGGGCTTTTGCGTGACGAGAATTTTTACTTCGGCGTGACGGAGGACACAGTGTGAGAAATGTATTTTTGAGGGCGCAGCAGATGACGGCGGAGATAAGCGGCGAGAAGGTCGTTTGCCGCGGCGTTGTGCATCGCCTGAAGGAAGACAAAACGGCCTTGCAGGCGGAAACGGAGACGTTCGGCGGGGCGATGAAGCCGCTGTATGTCTACTTCGGCGACGGCAAAGTGCTTTGCGGCGCGGAGAACGCGAGGCTGACTGTGGGCGGCGAGGCGTTCCGCGTTTTATATGCCGAGGAAAAAAGCGGGATTTGCGGGGCGCTTTACGTGCGCGCGGTGCTGGAAAAGGAGGAAAAAGATGACGGGAACGGAGCTTAGTGCGGCGCTTGCGGAAAAGCTGAAAGTGCTTTTGCCGGACTGCGCGGTGCGCCCGGCGTTTACGGGCACGCTGCAAAGGCTTCCGCAGCGTGCCGCGGTGACGGTGGGCGTGATGCAAGAGGAAAACACGGACGGTGTGTTTGAAACGGTGCTCGGCGTGCAGCTGTATGCGCGCGAAAGGGACGACCACGCGCGGCTGTTTGACGCGGTGTGTGCGGCGGTATCGTCTTTGCCGTGTGCGCTGCGCAGTGTGAAGCGGAGCGAGACGACGTACTCGGCGGCGCTCAGTTGCCTTGTGACGCTTTGCACGGTGCAGGCGGCGACGGGTGCGGCGGATAACGCACGCGCGGCGGTGATGATCGGTGACAAGGTATTTACGGCGGACGCGGTGAAAATTTCGCACGAAGCGAAGGTCAAGCGTTATTACGCCATCGGCGAGGAAAATCCGTATGCGGCGGTGGCGGGCAAAGTGGTGTACACGATTGTGCTGCACGGGTTTTCGGGCGGCGAGGAGGCGCTCCCCGGCGAATTCACACTGCAAACAGGCGGCGCGCGGTACACGCACTGCGTTTTGAAAGCGGCGAGCGAAAATAAGCTTGTGATAGAAGCGGGTGCGTGTGAAAAAATGACACAGAGAACACAAAGCGGAGCGGAGGCATAAGGTGGAAGAAGAATACAAAAACGCACAGGCGCTCTCCGGCATTTTGGAGCGCGAGGAGCAGCGATATCCCGTGCTGCTTCGTGCGGACAGGAGGTTTGCATGAACCTGATGACAATGCAGTTTGGCAGCTTTGTGTTTCCGGTGAACCCGACGGAATTAAAACTCGAGCGGGCGTGCCTGCTGCGTGAGACGGTGGGTGTTGACGGCGAAGAATGTGTGGAGGCGGTCGGCAAGCGCAAGGCGCGCGTAGCAGGCAAGGGGCACTTCACCGGGGAGAATGCGATGGCGGTTTACCGCGAGTTAGAGGCGCTTTTCGGTGAAACAGATACGCTGTACTTGCCGGGGCACAGGCCGTTTGAGGCGGTTTTGAGCGAGCTTGCGCTCATCGGCGTGCCGGAGAAAAACACGGTGCCGTACACGTTCGCCTTTGTGGAGACGGCGGGGAAAAGCGAAGCGGTCTCCGGCCGGACATACCGCGCGAAGGCGGGCGAGAGCCTGTGGGATTACGCGTATTTTACGGGCGTTTCGATTGACCGCTTGGCGGAGAATAACCGGCATATCGCGTGTATTGCGGCGCTGAAAGACGGCGAGGAGGTGCATGTTCCGTGACGGATTTTTCGCTTGAGTTTGTGTTTGCAAGCGGTGAAAAACATTCGCCGAAAGCGGAGCCGAGCGAATGGCTTTTAAGAAGCGACGCGGATACGGTAGCGGACAGTTTGACGGTGCGGTTTAGTGCGGGAAAGCGGCTTTTTACGGAAGAGCCCGTGGGGGCGGTGCTTAAAAAGGACGGTGCGGTGATCTTTGACGGTATCGTGGACGAACACCGCGTGAAATGCCAGAACGGCGCGCGCACGGAGGTCTTCTCCCTGCGCAGCCGCGCGGCGCTTTTGCTCGACAACGAGGCGGCACCGATGGAGCTTAGATTGCCCTCGCTGCGGCTTTTGGAGCGGATGTATCTGATGCCGCTGGGGCTGCACGCCGTGGGCGGCGACAGGCGGCCGGTGGAGGGCGTTTTGACCGTAGAAAAGGGCGTGAGCTGTTTTGAAGCGCTGCAAACGTTCTCTGAGAGATATCTGAACTGTACGCCGTATACGGACAAAAGCGGCGGTGTGCACTTTGAAAGCTACGTGCCGAAAACGGTGAAGCCCGATTGGGTGACGGCGCGGGAGGTGATTTTTTGCCCGTACAAAATGCTGAGCGGCGTTACGGTGCAAAACGCGCAGACGGGCGCATACAGCGCGGAATATCACGATCCTTTGGCCCCACAGGTGCGCGTGCGGTATCTTTCTGCCTATGCGAAAACAGCACCGACGGCGCTTTTAAATGAAAGCCGCAGGGCGGCAAAGCGATTAAAGCTGACGTGTGCTTCTTATATAGACGGGAACATGGGGGACACGATGCGGACGGAGGAGCTTGGCGAGGTGCGGCTCATCTCCAAAAACGTTTTGCTGCGTGGGAAAGACGTGAAGACCGAGCTGCATTTTGAACCGGTTTAAAGGAGGCATGAACATGTGGCTGACGAAAAAGGAGACGGCGGAAAAGGCCGAAAGCGTGAAAACGGGCGTTGTGACGACGGGCGGCGGGGAGATTTCCGTCTGCACGGAGCTGGAGCGCCGTGCACCGACTGTAACGGTGCCGTACGGCATGGCGGTGAGCGTGCCGCAGGGTACGGAGGCTGTGATGACCGGCGGTGTGTGCCTTGGCGTTGTGAACGACGCGGGAACGCTTTTGCCCGGCGAGGTGCGGCTGTTCTCAGCGGGCGGTGCAGAGATCGTTTTGAAGCTCGACGGCACGGTCGTCATCAATGGGCAGGTGTTTGAGAAAAAGGAGGAATAGCGTGGAGGTCGTGATTTTAAACGGCATAACGCAGACGGCGGCGACAGGGCTGCCGAAGACGGCCGAGGGGCTTAACGCGCTTATGCAGCGCGCGTATAACCGCATTTGCCTAAAACGCGGCGCGTTTTGCTATGACCGCGTGCTCGGCAGCCGGTTTTATATGCTGGATGCAGCGGACGAGCACGCCGAGGAGCGGGCACTGCGGTATGCGCAGGCGGCGCTGTTACCCTTAGCCGGTGTTGAGGCGGTCTCCGTGCGGCGCGAGGGGGAGCGGTTTATCTTCGGACTCCAGACGATGCTCGGCACGGGGGAGATTGCGGTGAAAGGGGCGAAAATGTGAAATTTGAGGAAATTTATGCGCACATGGCGAAGGAATACAAAACGCTGGCGGGCGTGGAGCCCGAGGACGCGGCGGACGTTTCGATCCGTCTGAAGGTACTGGCGGGCGAGCTGTATACGGTGCTGTGCGCGGCGGAATCGCTGAAGCTGAATTGCTTTCCGCAGACGGCGGCGGGCGAGGCGCTTGACCTGCACGCCGAAGAGCGCGGGCTTGTGCGCAAGGACGCGGTGAAATCTGTGGGCACGCTGACGTTTTCGCGCCGAACGGCGCTGAGCTACGCGGCGGAGATCCCCGCGGGCACGGTGTGTGCGGCAAGCGGCGAAAACGCGGTGGAATATGAGACGACGGAGGCGGCTGTGCTGCCCGCAGGCGCACTGACGGTGACAGCGGCGGCGCAGGCGGTTTTGGGCGGCAGGCGCGGCAACGCGGCAAAGGGTGCGGTGAACACGCTCATCACGCCGCCAGCGGGCATTGAAAGCGTGACGAACGATGTGCCGTTTACGGGCGGCGCGGATAAAGAGGACGACGAAGCGCTGCGCACGCGCCTTTTGCGGTGCTTTTACGCACTGCCGAACGGCTCGAACACGGAGACGTACCGCCGTGCGGCGCTGATGACACCGGGCGTGAAAAGCGTTCAGGTGGTGCCGCGCGCAAACGGTGTGAACACGGTGGCGGTGTACCTGTACGGCGACAACGGCGCGGTGGCGGACGAGGTGCTCGGAAAAGTCGGAGAGACGCTCGAAAAGCTCAAGGAGATCAGTGTGGACGTGACGGTGGCTGCAGCGGTGGCTGTGAAAAAGCCGGTGACAGTTTACGTGAAGCCGAAGGACGGGTGCGCGTTTGAAGATGCGAAAGCATCGTGCACGGCGGCAATCACGGCGTACCTGAATGCGTTTGAGGTGGGCGAGCCGTTTGTGACGGCGGGGCTGATCCATGCGGTGATGGAGACGGGCGTAGCACAAAACTGCACGGTGCCGGCGAGCGTGGCGGACTTTACGCCGAACGCCGGGGAGATCGTCACGGCGGGCGCTGTAAATGTGCTGGAGACGCAGTAAGGAGGGCAAATGACGGAACTGGAAACCCGTATGCGCGCGATGCTCGAAAAAACGGGGCTGTATTTTGGCGAAGACAAGTGGCTTTCGGCAGAGCTTGCGGCGTATGCAAAGGGGCTTGAACTCGTGTATGATACGCTTTCTCATGTGCGGCGCGACGCGTTTGTGCAGACGGCGGAGGAGGACGGGCTGAAAGCGTTTGAATCGCTGTTCCGCGTGGTGCCATCCGTGGACAGCACGAAAAACCGGCGCGCGATGCTGCTGACCCGCGGCGCGGTGACTCCCGCAGACCACACAGTGGAAGCGATGCAAAAGCAGCTTTTGGCAGCAGGCATCAACGGCAAGCTCGTCCCGCAAAAGGGCGGCGTGCTGAACATAAATGTGCTCTCTACCATGGGCATTTCCGAAGCGGCGGCGGAAAGCGAAGCGCGCGCGTTTTTGCCTGCGCACCTCAGTTTGGTGTTCGATTTCGGCAAAAACACGTGGGACGCACAGGACGCGGCGGGGAGCTCGTGGAATGTGCTCGACCTTCGAAACAAGACTTGGAACGCGCTCGACGTTTTATGAGCGGAAAGGAGAAACATGGCAGCAAGTAAAAAATCAACGGTTCTCGGCCTTTGCCTTTGGGAGGGGACGGACAAGCCGCGCCGTGTGGATTTTGTGGCGGACAACGAAGCCATAGAGTCGCAGCTTGGCGGGCACATTCAAAACGATAACCTGCATTTAAATGACACGCGCAGAAAGCGTTTAGATACGCCGACGGAGGTGCGCACGTACACGGGCACGGGTGCGGCCTCGCGCACGATCTTATTCGGCTTCAGTCCGAGTGCGGTGATCGTTTTTGCGGTGGACAAGCCGTTTTCGCAGGCGACGACGGGCTGCATAAAGCAATACGCCGGCATAGCGGCAGGCGGCCAGAACAGCCTTGGCGTGACGCTTTCCACGGCGCAGGTGACGGTGCGCCAGACCCAAACCGCCCCGACGGACGGCAGCGGCATGGCATCGCTGAACGAAAGCGGCGTAACGTACGCGGTGTTGGCGTTCAGATAAGGCGTTATATCATTCTCCGCGAGGAAAATATCATATCGAACAAAGAGAGATATATCATTAAAAAAGAAGCGCGCAGCTTTTGGAGGAGCTGCGCGCTTCTTGGTGTATTGCGTGTAATTTTCAGGGATTTCTAAAGGCGGTTTTTATGAATTTGCCGCGCAAATTCAGTGGGAGACCCCCTAATTGGGTCTCCCACGAACAAACAGTCCACCGGACTGTTTGTTCTCCCGTCCTGATTTTTGGGAGGCAAAAGGTGTTTCGTCGTCTGCGGACGACGACCAAAGGCGCTGCCTTTGGAATTCGCAAGTTTTCTCGAAGAAAACTTGACTAAAGACTTTATTCATTCGCTTGCCGCAGGCAAGTGTTAGCCTTGCGTTTCGCCTTTATCTTCGAGCAGGGTAACGGTGACGGTGAATTCTTTGCCGCCTACGCCGCTCTCGTTCGGGCGGAACAGGTGGATCTCGGCGGTATCGCCGGGCTTATAATTTAAAAGTGCGTTTGCGAGTTCTTCAAGCGATTTCGTTTCGGTATCATCGATGGCGGTGATGATGTCATACGCCTGCACGTCTGTGCCGTTAAAGCAGCTGTCTTCGTCGATCTCGCTGATCATGAAGCCCTGCGGGACGTCATACATGGCGGCCTGCATCTGGGTGATGGCGGTGCCTTTGATGCCGAAGCGGACGCGGCCTTGCACATAACCGCCTGCAAGCAGGTCGTCTATGATGCTCTTTGCACCGGTGATCGGGATGGCGAAGCCCATGCCTTCGTACTGCTCGGAGACGATTTTAGCGGAACTGATGCCGATGACCTGACCGTGTAAGTTGACGAGCGGGCCGCCGGAATTGCCGGGATTGATGGCGGCGTCGGTTTGGATATACGTCATGCCGTTCGAGCTGTACGAGCCGACGGAACGGTTGAGGCCCGAGATGACGCCGCGCGTGATGGAGCCGGAGAACTGCTCGCCGCCCGGGTTGCCGATGGCGACGACCCACTGGCCCATGCGCAGGTCATCGCTGTCACCGAACTCGGCGGGCATGTAGCCTGTGCCGTCGATTTTGAGCACGGCGAGGTCGGTGGTTTTATCGAACCCGACGACGACGGCGTCGTGAAGTTCACCGTCATACGTTTTGACCTGCACGGAAACAGACTTGGAATTTAAAATGACATGGCTGTTCGTGATGATGTAGCCGTCTTCCGTTGCGAAAATTCCGGTGCCTGTGCCCTGCGTTTCGCCGCTCTGCGTGATGACAAGCACGGTGGACGGGATGACCTTATCGTACACGGCATCGATATCGAGCTCGGCGGTATTCGGCTCTTTATCTAAGGTGATGCCCTCCGTATTCGGGGTGACGGCGATGTCCGGCGGGGTGAAGCTGTCGTCCGTATCGGGCGTTTCGTCTTCGCCGGGCGTTTCGCTGTCGCTGCCGTCGTTTTCATGCGGGAAGTTCGGAATGAGCGGATCGCCCGGCAGCGTTGTGACGCCGTAACCGCGGTTCACGGCGGCGTAGATGCCGTAGGAAGCAAAGCCGATGACGGAGCCTGCGACGAGGACGGACATGACGATGATGAGAATACGCAACCCGAGCGGCATTTTCCTTTTTTGCGGCGCGGGATGCGGATATGGATTTTGCATATTCTGCGGGTACGGCGGGGGATAAGCACCTTGTCCGTAGGGCGGCGGGTACTGCCCCGGCTGCGGCTGGGTGTTGTAGTTTGCATAGCCATACGGCGGGTTTCCGTACTGCGGGGCGTTTGGCTGCGTGTTGTACGGGTAGGGCTGATACGGCGGTTGCGGGGGATAATAGCCGGTATGCTGAACGGGCTGCGGCTGCGGCGGAATGTTCACGTTCGGGATGGGCTGGGCTTCCGGTGCCTGCTCGGCATTCGGGAGCGGCTCTGCCGTGGGGGCATCGGAAACGGTTGGCTCCGGGGTGACAGTCGGTTCTGCGGGAGCGGCCGGTTCATCAGAAACGGTGGGCTCTGCGGGAGCGGTCTCCGCGGTTTCCGGTGTTTCGGGAATATTGTCTTCGGAAGAAGCAGGCTTCTGCATTTCCGGGGTTTTGTTTTCAAAATCGTCCATGGTGTGATACCTCACTTTTGGATTTATTTCTGATCGGGCTCTTTATTATCCTTGTGGCCGTGGTGCTCCTTTTTGGGGCGCTCCGAGATGACAGCATCTTCGACCGGCACGGTGACCGGGATGGAGCCGGTATTGTACTTCAACTTCGGGGGTTCCTGCGGCTTCGGAATATAGAACGAGAAGCGGGTGTACTCGTTCACGACGGAGGAGACGGAAATGTCGCCGCCGTGGAGCTTGATGATGGTGCGGACAAGGTACAGGCCGAGACCCATACCGTTTTTATCCTGACTTCTCGATTTGTCGGTCTTATAAAACTTCTCGAACACGAGGGGGAGCTCATCGGACTGGATGCCGGAGCCGCTGTTTTCGATGGTGACGACGATGCGGTCGATGCTGTCCGAGACGTTGAAGGAGATGTAGCCCTCGGTGTTTGTGAACTTGACGGCGTTTTCGACAAGGTTATAGACGACCTGATGCAAAAGGTCTTCATCGCCGTGCACCTGCATGGGCTGCAAGGTATCGAGCCCGCGGATGTCGATCTTTTTCTCGTCGATGCTCTTTTCAAACGTGAGCACGGTGGAGAGGACGGTCTCGGAAATATCGAAATCGTTTGGGCGGAGCTTCAGCTCGCCGTTATCGATGCGGGAGAGATTTAACATAGTGCGGACAAGACGCGAGAGGCGCTTGACCTCGTCGGAGACGATGTGCAGGTAATGCGACTGGCGCTCCGGCGGAATGGTGCCGTCCAGAATGCCGTCGATGAAACCCGCGATGGTTGTCATCGGGGTCTTTAACTCGTGCGAGACGTTCGCGACGAAGCTGCGGTTCATACTTTCGCTGCCGGAGAGCGAATCTGCCATGTTGTTGAACGCGGTGGCAAGCTGGCCAATCTCATCGTTGCTTGTGACGGGCACACGGATGGAGAAATCGCCGTCACCGAAGCTTTTGGCTGCGGCGGACATCTGCCGCAGGGGCTTGACGAGCCGGTAGGAGAAGAGGCCGACGACAACGAACGCCAGAATGAACGCGGCGGCTGCGGCGATGAGGAACATTTGTAGTGCGGCGAACTGATACTCCGTGAGGGAGGCAGCGTTCATGGCAGCAAAAACGGCACCGACGGGCACTCTGGCGCTGTTTTCGCCTCCTGCCTCGGAAGATGATGTTTCGGCGACGGAATAAAGCGGCACGCCGACGACGTAGTACGGGGTATCGTAAATGCCGTTTTTGCGTCCGTCGCCGGTATAGGAGCCCTCGGACGCGCACTTTACGATGTCGGCCGAAATCTTCGTCTGCGGGGTGAAGTTTGCGCCGATATTTGAGGTGCTGTTGGCATAGGCACCGAACAGGACGTTGCCCTCGAGATCGGTGACGAAAATATCGGCATCGATATTGAGAGAGAACGTGCGCACAAAGACTTTCAGAAGCTCCGGTGCACCGTTATTCGTGATGTCTACGACGGAAGTAATGGACGCCATGGACGAGGCGTTTTGCATAAGCAGTTTGCGCTTATCGCTTTTGGTGTACTGCGAGAACACAAACATCATGACGCTGCCGAGCACGATGAAGCTGGCGAGCACGATGACCATGGTGACGCGCAGGTATTTTCCGAACAGGGATTTTTGCAAGGGGAATCCTTCCTTTCGCCGGCTTATTCTTTCACTTCAAACTTATAGCCGACGCCCCAGACGGTTTTAAGCGACCATTTATCGGAAACGCCTTCGAGTTTTTCACGCAGGCGCTTAACGTGCACGTCTACGGTGCGGGAATCGCCGTAATAATCAAAGCCCCACACTTCGTCGAGGAGCTGGTCACGCGTGAAGACGCGGTTCGGGTTCGAGGCGAGATGATAGATGAGCTCCATTTCCTTCGGCGGAGTGTCAATCTGGACGCCCTTGACCTTGAGTTCGTAATTTGTGAGGTTGATGGAGAGATTCTCGTAGTGAACTTCTTTCACCTGAGAGGATTCTTTTTTGCCAATGCGGCGGAGGACGGCGTTGATGCGCGCGATGACCTCTTTTGTCTCGAAGGGCTTTACGACGTAATCGTCCGCGCCGAGCTCTAAGCCGAGGACTTTATCGAACACTTCGCCCTTGGCCGTCAACATAATAATGGGGCACTGGGACTTTTTGCGGATCTCGCGGCAAACCTGCCAGCCGTCGAGCTCCGGGAGCATGATGTCGAGCAGCATGAGGTCCGGGTTGACGGAATCAAACATTTGCACGGCTGCCTTGCCGTCGTTTGCAATGGCTGTTTCAAAGCCTTCCTTTTCAATATACAATCTTAAAAGCTCACAGATATTTCTATCGTCGTCTACGATCATGATTTTGCCGGATGCCATAAATTTCTACCTTCCTTATTTCAATAATTGCGGGGCGAAAAGCGACCCCGTTTCCTCCCGGAAATCCCCTGTTTGTGCAGAGTATGACCAGTTTGTATTTATTGTACCGATTTATTGCGTCGAATGCAAGAACAAAAGGTGAATATTCTGTGACGATAGGGCTTGTTTTGGGGCGCGGAATTGGTGAAAATGCGCGTTTTTATGCGAAGTGTTGCGGCGGAAAATAAAGTGTGTTATACTGTATCAGTTCGATTTTAGACTGTTGAACAGGATAACGGTCGGACAAAATGAAAACTAAAGGCTTTAAACAGCGTACTTCGCCGTGCTTGCGGCGAAGTCTTTTCATGCGAAAAAACCGCGTTTGGAGCGTAGAGATTTGCAAAAGAATTTACAAAAAAGAAAGGAAGTTTGATTTTATGGCGGAAAAAACGGTAAAGCTTGAGGACCCGGCAAACAACCGCATGGGCTCTGCGAAGATGCTGCCGCTGATTTTGACGATGGCGCTGCCGGCAATGTTCTCGATGCTGATTCAGGCGCTTTACAACATTGTGGACAGCTATTTTGTGGCGCAGGTGAGCCAGAACGCACTGACGGCGGTCTCGCTGGCGTTCCCGATTCAGAACCTGTTGGTGGCATTCGGCGTGGGCACCGGCGTGGGCGTGAGCTCACTCATTTCCCGCAGACTCGGCGAGCGCGACCAGGAGGCGGCGGACAACGCGGCGACGCACGGCATTATTCTTTCCGCGATCACGTATGTGGTCTTTGCGATTTTCGGTGCGATTGTGGCGCGTCCGTTTACGGCGCTTTACACGCAGGACGCGGAAGTGCTCAGCATGGGCACGACGTACATCACGATTGTGACGGTAGCATCGTTCGGCTTCTTCTTTGCGGCGGTCATTGAAAAAATGTTACAGGCGACGGGCAACATGGTGATGCCGATGATCATTCAGCTTGTGGGCGCGGTGGCAAACATCATCTTTGACCCGATCCTCATTTTCAACTTCAACATGGGCGTAGCCGGTGCGGCGTATGCGACGGTTGGCGGCCAGATCCTTTCGATGATTGTGGGCCTTTGCATTTTGTTTTTCGGCAACCACGCGATTGCGCTGGAATTTAAGGGCTTCCGTTTCCACGGCAAGACGATGAAGGACATTTACGTTGTGGGTCTGCCGAGCATCGTGATGAACGCCATCGGCACGCTGATGACCATGGCAATGAACGGCATTTTGGCAGGATTTTCCGCAGTGGCCGTGAATGTGTTCGGTGTTTACTTTAAATTGCAGTCCTTTGTGTTTATGCCGGTGTTCGGCTTGACGCAGGGGCTCATGCCGATTATGGGCTACAACTACGGTGCGCGCGACAAGAAGCGTGTGACGGGTGCGGTGAAGATCGGCTGCGTGATTGCGCTTATTATTGAGATTGCGGGTCTTATCGTGTTTGAAATCTGCCCGGGCACGCTGATTTCCATCTTCAACGCGACGCCGGAGCTGCACGAGATCGGCGACTCGGCGCTTAGAATCATCGCGATCCACTTCCCGATGGCGGCGATCGGCATTACGCTTTCGACGCTGTTTCAGGCGACGGGCCACGGCATGTACAGCCTTGTGCAGTCTGTGATGCGTCAGCTGGTTGTGCTGGTGCCGGCGGCGTGGCTGCTCTCGAAAATCAGCCTCGGCGCTGTGTGGTTCTGCTTCCCAATCTCCGAACTTATTTCGCTCATTGTGACGGTTGTATTCTTTGTAATTCTCTACAACAAGGAAATTAAGAACCTCGATAAGCCGGTGAACGGTGCGGCGGCGACGGAGTCGGTGAAGGGGTAAGTGAGCTGAAATAGAGCGGGCAAATAAAGTTTTCGACGACCTTTTTCAAAAGGTCGTCGATTCCAAAGGCAAGGCCTTTGGTCGAGCTCCGCAGAGCTCGAAATACTTTTGACAAACGCAAGATCAGGAAAATAGAAGAACCGTCCGGGGGACGGTTCTTCGTAAGAAACCCTATCAAGGGGGTTCTTGAAGGGCGGCTTTGTGCCGCCCTTTTTATATATGCTGTGGTTTACGTTAGATAAAGAACCAGCTGGGGAGCCATTCTAAAGCGTTGGCGTAGTTCTGCGTGGTGAGGGTGCCGGTGAGCACGGGGTAGAACGCGATGAACATAAGAATGTGCACGAGGACGCAGGCAAGCAGGAGAATTCTACCGATTGTGAGCGTAACGGCGCCTTTTGTGAAGATGACGCGGCACAGGGAAGCTGTTTCTTCAAGGCGCTGATACGCGATGAGGAGCGCGATGAGAATAAACGGCACGGCAGTGAAATAGTGGTAAATGAACGTGCAGCGCGGCACGAGTACCCACGGCAGATACGCGGACAAGAAGCCGATGACACAGATGAGCGCGGTGCGGGAGTGCCGTTTTACGGCCCTTACGAACGCGTACACGGTGGCGGGCACGCACGCCCAGAAGAACAGCGGGTTGCCGAGCACCGAAATGGTGCGGATGTGACCCTCGCTGTCAGCGCTGTAATTGCCGTAGTACCACACGTTGCGGATGTCGAACGGCCACTGATACCACGGGGACTCAAACGGATGGGTCGCCTGCAGCGTGGAGTGGTAATTATACATATGCGTTTGGTACGCGATGAACCGGCCGAAAACATCGTAGCGGTTATGCGGCAATGTGGTGAGCGGCAGGAACGCCGTAAAGTAGATGCCGAACGGAATGGCGATGAACAGCAGGCAGCACCAGAGGCAGAGCTTTATGGATTTATTAAGGAGCACTTTCTGCACGGCGGCGTGGCCTTTCTCTTCGCGGTAAGAGACGATGAGCTTACCGAAGAACAGCACGGCGAGGCCGACTGCGCCATAGGCGACCGTCCACTTGCTTGCGATGCCGAGCCCCATGAAGATGCCGCTTAAAAACAGCGGGGGCAGGAGCTTTTTGAAGCTGTCGGTTTTTAAATCGCGCTGAATAAACACGAGCATGGCGTCGTACATTAAAATGATGAAGAACACGGCGTAGGTATCGATGGTCGCGATGCGTGTTTGGACGTAGTGCATGAAATCGAACGCAAAGAGGACGGTACCGGCGGTGCAGAGGAACGTGGAGCCAAAGAGGCGCTTTAAGAAATGGTAGAGCGCAGGGAGCATCAGAACACCGAACAGCGTGCCCATGAAGCGCCAGCCGAACGGGTTCATGCCGAAGATGCGAATGCCGACCGAGATGATGAGCTTGCCGAGCGTGGGGTGCGTGTTTTCGTATGGCTCGAGTCCCAAAATGTGCTCGTAGGCGGTGCGGGCGTGGTAGATTTCGTCGAAATAGGTGGAGTTCGTGTAGCTTGGATAGAGCGGGACGGTGTTTTGCTCATCCGTGAGCTGCCACGCGTTGCCGGAGACGGCGGTGAGCGTTGCAAAGCCGGTGCCGTCTGTCTTTTTGAGTGCGAACTCGTTGATGGCGAGGTCGTCGCACATAGACGTGATGCGGATATATTTGCCGGTGACGGCGACGAAGACGTTTTTCCACGCATAGACGCTGCCGTCCGCGTTTTCGGCGGCGGTCGTCCAGTTGGTTTGATCGTTTGAAACCTCGATCTTCATATTGGTGCCGACGCGCTGGCCGATGCCGTTATCCGCGGGGGCGATGCCGGGCAGGTAGAAAATTTCACTGTACGCGTCGTCGGTCTCAAAGACGGCGGATTCGCCGTTTTGAGGCGTCCATGTCGTATTGGCGGTCTCGTGATCACCGAGATTCGTGAACGCGACGATGCCGTAAAGGAGGGTAACGACGGCGATGCAGAGAAGATCGACACGCGTCAGGCGGACGTTATGATTCTTGTCGGTGATGAGGGAGAATTCGGGCGCTGCGGCGGGCTTTGTGTGCTGTTCGGCCGAGGCGGCTTTCTGCGTTTTAAACGCAGGGAGCGGGCGCAGGGCTTTTTCGGAAATAAAGCAGCGGTACGTGATATAGAGCATATAAATGTACAGGAGCACGTGCAGCGCGGAGAGGAACAGGATTTGAATGGACGTGGGGGAAATGTAGGCGTTATTGAGGTACAACACATAGGCAACGTTCAAAAAATGCACCGTGGATGTGCCCGCGAACAGGAGCAGGAAGCGCTTTTCCTTTGTGAAAACGTAGGTGAGCAGCAGGCACAGGAGCACGGGGAACAGATAACGCTCGTGCATTTTGACGCAGAAAATGTAGACCGTGAACATCAAAACGGTGGGGCAGGCGAAAACGGCGTCGTCGCGCTTCGATTTCAGCAGTAAGAGGCCTGCGAGGACGGTTGCGAACGGCACGCCGAATTGCAGCCAAGTGCTGTGCTCCGGCAGGGCAGCCCAGTTGAGCCCGAAGAGTGCCCAGACGTTATAGGCGTTGATGGTGTAGTAATTATAATAATCGATGGTGCCGGTGTAGATTTCGATGAGCCTCAGGTAATCGAAATTCTTTATAAACGGCGTGGAGAATAGGAGAATCGTCGCAAAAGCGATGATGGGCCCGAGGACGAGGTTTTTCCAGTCCTTTTTGCGGATGACCCAGAAAATGAGCACCGGCGCGAAAATGAGCATCTGCGGCTTACTTAAGATGCCGAAGCCGTAGACGAACGCGGCGAGCGGCGTGTGGTTGTACCAGAGAAGCAGCAGTGTGCAGAGGAGCAGAAGCGCGCAGAAGCTATCGGCCTGACCCCAGACGGAGGAATTGACGATGACGGCGGGGCAGAAAAGATAGGCAAACGCGATAAGGAGTGCGCTTTTTTCACCGAGCTTTTTGCGGGCGAGCACCCAAAGTGCCGCGGCGCAGGCGATGTCCGACAAAATGGGCGCGAGCTTTATCATGAGCGTATAGCTCTGCGCGTATTGGTCGACACCGAACAGGCGGCGGAACGCCTCAACGATGTAGAGCACATAGAGATAGCCGGGGGGATAATCGAGGAAGAAGTCCCGGTAATACATGTTATTAAAGCCGTAATCGTGCGTATAGGCGGCCCACGCTTTAAAGCAGGAGATGTCGGCCTCGAACCCGTTGATGTTGTAACCCAGAATAAAGCGCAGGATAAGCCCCAAAGCGAGCACGGCGCAGAAGACGGGCACGGGGGGCAGGCCGAAGACCGTAGCTTCCTTTATACGGGCGCGGCGGACGGGGGCGCCCTCCGTTTCCGGCGCGGCACGAAAGCCGAGCCACAGCACTGCCGCAAGGAACAGGGCGGCGAGCAGAATTTGTATCGTCATGGTTTTTGTTCCTTTCTCAAAATTTATTTGGTTACGGGCTTGACCCGCACCTTTTTTTCATGTAATCTTGTAGTAGAGGGGATGCGGAAAAATCCCCGTCTGTGTACGCTCATTATAGCATAGGTTCTAAATCGCTTCAACTGAATTTTGGAGTGTTTCAACACACGCGTGGAAAACGTTTTCACGCAGGAAAGGAACGGTATTGAAAATGGAATTTCAGAAAATGCACGAAAATCCGGACGTGCTGCACGTGGGTACCTGCCAGAACCGCAGCTACTTCTTGCCGAAGGCACCGGAGGACGGGGAAGAATCCACAAGAGTGTGTCTTTTGAACGGCACATGGTCGTTTCGGTATTTTGACTCGTTTTTAGACGTGTTCCCGGAGGGCTCCGAGGGTGAGATTTGTTTTGACGAGGAGGATATGGATGAGATTGAGGTGCCGTCCTGCTGGCAAAATGCGGGCTATGACCGCCACCAGTACACGAACGTGCGCTATCCGTTCCCGTATGACCCGCCGTATGTGCCGGACGAGAACCCCTGCGGCCTTTATCTGCGCCGCTTCTGCATGAACGCGGAAGACCTGACGCAGAAAATTTATTTGAACTTTGAGGGCGTGGACTCCTGCTTCTATCTGTGGATCAACGAGCAGTTTGCAGGGTACAGCCAGGTTTCGCATTCGACAAGCGAGTTTGACATCACCGATTTACTGAACGAGGGTGAAAACTCCGTGGCGGTGCTGGTTGTAAAGTGGTGTGACGGCTCGTACCTGGAAGATCAGGACAAGCTGCGCATGAGCGGTATTTTCCGTGACGTGTACCTCATCCGCAGACCTTTGGCGCACATCCGCGATTACTTTGTAAAGACGACGGTGAGCGATGACCTTTCCCATGCGGATATCCGCGTGGAGATGGACTTTATCGGGCTGCCGGACGTGACGGCGGAGCTGTATGACGCCGAGGGCGCTTTGCTCGAAAGCACGGCGGGCGCGGAGCCGAACTTTGCGCTCGAAAACCCGCACCTTTGGAATGCCGAGGACCCGTACCAGTACACGATCGTGTTCCGCACGGCGGATGAAGTGATTGAGCAGAAGGTGGGCATCTCCAAAATTGAGATCCGCGACAGCGTTCTGTATTTCAACAATGTGAAAATCAAATTGCGCGGCGTGAACCGCCACGACAGCGACCCGGTGACGGGCTACACCATCAGCCGCGAGCAGGCGAAGCGCGACCTGTTCCTGATGAAGCAGCACAACATCAACGCAGTGCGCACAAGCCACTACCCGAATGCGCCGTGGTTCTTACAGCTTTGCAGCGAATACGGCTTCTATGTTATTGCCGAGGCGGACATTGAGGGCCACGGTGCGGCGGCGCAGACCGGCGGCTACGGCATGGACGAATATGCGGACAACGCACTGAACCCGATTTTCGACAAGGCGATTATGGACAGAATTCAGCGCAGCGTCATCCGCGACAAGAATAACGCGTGCGTGCTGATGTGGTCTTACGGCAATGAGACCGGCTGGGGCCCGAGCTTTGAGAAGGCCGGCGCATGGGTGCGCGAATATGACCCGTCCCGCTTGACGCACTACGAGAACACGTATTACGATGCGCGCGGCCACAAGAACGACCTGTCTTCCCTGACGACGGAGAGCCGCATGTACTCGGCGCCGGAGTGGATTGATGAATATATGGCCGACCCGAAGTACACGAAGCCCTTGGTGCTTTGCGAGTACATCCACGCGATGGGTAACGGCCCCGGAGATGCGGAGCAGTACCAGCAGCTGATCATGAAGTATGACCGCTTTATGGGCGGCTTTGTTTGGGAATGGTGCGACCACGCCGTTTACGGCGGCACGACGCCCGACAACCGCGATATTTTCCGCTACGGCGGCGACTTTGGCGAATATCCGCACGACGGCAACTTCTGCATGGACGGCCTTGTGTACCCCGACCGCACACCGCATACGGGTTTACTCGAATATAAAAACGTCATTCGCCCGGTACGCGCGGCGCTTGTGAACCGCGAAACGGGGGAAATTCAGCTGACGAATTACCGCGATTTTACGAACACGGAAGAATTTTTGACGCTTTCCTGGGAAATTCAGCAGGACGGCGATACGGTGGCCTGCGGCGTGATGGACGACATCAAGATTGCCCCGCACGAAAGCGGTGTCATTACGCTGCCGGATGCAATTCCGACGGAGGGCGACGTGGCGGTGCTTCTGCAGTACAGCGCGAAGAAGAATGACAGCGTGTTCTTTGAGAAGGGACACCCGCTCGGCTTTGACCAGCTGATTGTTTCCCGCGGGGCACGCAAGGAAGAAGCGCTTAGAAAGGGCTTTGTTGTTGCGGAGGAGGACAGCCGCGCCGTGACGGTGACGGGCGACAGCTTCCGTTATGTGTTCTCGAAGACCGAAGGCGTGTTTACGTCTATGGTGAAGAACAATATGAACATCATGACCCGCCCGATGACGTGGAACGTGTGGCGTGCACCGACGGACAACGACCAGTTTGTGCGCAAGGAATGGGAGCAGGCCGGCTACAACGAACCTGCGATAAAAGTCTATGCCTGCAACGCGAAAGAGGAAGACGGCGTTGTTGTGATCGATTGCAAGCTGAGCCTTGCGGCGGTGTACCGCAGACCGTTCCTGCACCTTGACTGCCGCTTTACGGTGGACGCCGAGGGCAAGGTAAGAGCGGAGATCAACGGTAAGCGCGACATGGAGCGTCCGTTCCTGCCGAGATTCGGCCTTAGAATGTTCCTGCCGAAATCGTTTGACACGGCGGAATATTACGGCTACGGCCCGTATGAATCGTACTGCGACAAGCACCATGCGTCTTCGCTGGGTCACTTTGCGCAGACGGCGGACGACCTTTTTGAGGACTACGTGAAGCCGCAGGAGAACGGCAGCCACTTCGGCTGTGCGCGGGTGACGATTACAGACGGCGCGGGCGCTGTGACCGTGACGAGCCCGGAGGACTTCTCGTTCAACCTTTCGCACTACACGCAGGAGGAAATGACGGAGAAGATGCACAATTACGAGCTTACGGAAAGCCCCGACAATGTGTTCTGCTTCGACTGCAAGATGAGCGGCGTAGGCTCCAACAGCTGCGGCCCGCGCCTTGCGAAGGCGATGCAGTTTGACGACGAGACGTTCACGTTTAAGTTTGACCTGACCGTGGAATAAGACGGGCAAAATTTGATAAATCAGAGCCGCCGTGTGGGAGTTTTTCCGCACGGCGGTTTTTCTGTGTAGCTGCGTGCAAACAGCCCAGTGGACTGTTTGCACGTGGGAGACCCAATTAGAGGGTCTCCCGAAAGGCGGCAATGCCGCCTTTTTATGCTGGGCAGAGAGAGAAAGTACGAATGAGAGGCAAAGACTAAAAATACAAAAACGCAGGGATTATGCGGATGAATCTGTGTAAAATTATTGACAAAAAGGCTTGAATACCGTATACTTTAGTTAAATAAAGGAGTTGAGTCCGATGGTTTTAATATAAGCGATTCCGGTACAATGAGGAAGGGAGAATTTGCTATGAAAAGAACCGTTGTAATTTTACTTGTTTTACTGATGGGATTGCTGACCGCGTGTGCTGTGCCGCCGAAAACGGAGGCGAACGTGACCGACCCGGATGCCATGAATGCTACCGCAGTGCGTCAGACAGAAGCGGACACCAAGACGGATTGGGTGCAGGGCTTGACGGAACAGCAGGAAGTCGAGACAGAGATCGAAAAAGCTGTGAGCGCAGATACGCTTGACCGTTTGCAGCAGGATGCTGCGAAGCTGCTTGAAGAGTACGAAACGGCGAAGCTGGACGGCACGGAAGAGGAAGCCGCAAAGCTGGACGAAGCGTATGAGCGTGTGCTTGCGGAAATCAATGCGATGCTCGGCTGAAAGTGAAAAAATGGAATGTTTGCCGCTGCATGGCTTTTTGGGCTGTGCGGCGGCGTTTTTCCTCAAGATTTTCTTATTTTCCGGTGCTTTTGCAAAATATCTTGAAAATAAGTCCGTACAAATTTTGCGAAAGGTATTGCAAAAAGTTGTACGGCTTTTTATAATAAGGTTGTATTGAACCTGTGCAAACAGGTATCCTTTTTGAAAGGAACGATGACATGGCAGACACAGAAAAGAAAACTGCGAAATATCGCTTTCTGGTGGATACCATCAAGGAGAAGATCAAAAACGGCGAATATGAGCCCGGCGAACGCATGGAATCTGAAAACACGCTTTCCGAGCAGTTCGGGTACAGCCGCCAAACCGTGCGGCAGGCGCTTTCCGTCCTCGAGCAGGAGGGGCTCATTGAACGCAGACGCGGCAGCGGCACGTATATCAGCTCCGAGAGCCGACGCACGCCGCGCGGCAACAGCATCGCCATTGTGACGACGTATATTTCCGACTATATTTTTCCAACGATCATCCGCGGCATTGAGGAGACGCTGACGAATGCGGGCTATGATTTGACCCTGAATGTGACGAACAACCACGTGGAGGAGGAAGCGCGCATTTTGCAGTCGCTCATCTCCCGCCGCGTGGACGGAGTGATTGTGGAGGGCACGAAGACGGCGTTCCCGAACCCGAACGTGGAGCTTTACCGCAGACTTGAAAAAATGGGCGTGCCGGTGGTGTTTTTCAACAGCTATTACCGCGATTTACCCGATTCCGTTTACGTAGTAACGGACGACCGCAAGGCCGGCTTGCAGGCGGTGGACCTCTTGATTGAAAAGGGGTGCAGACGTATCGGCGGCGTGTTTAAATCTGACGACATGCAGGGCCACGGGCGATATGCGGGCTTTTCCGAGGGGCTTATCCACAACGGATGCGTCCTTGGCGACGACAATGTGGTTTGGTACACGACGGCCGAGCGCAGCAGGCTTTTTCGCCCCGACAACAGCGATTACATGTTTGAGCGCCTGCGCGGGTGTGACGGCATTGTGTGCTACAACGACCAGATTGCGTATGGGGTGATTGACCTCTTACAGAAGCACAATGTGCGCGTGCCCGAGGATGTGCTCGTCATCGGGTTTGACGATTCGAGCATTTCGGAATACTCGCCGGTGAAAATTACCTCTTTTGTGCACCCGAAGGTGGAGATGGGCAGAGCCGCGGCGAATAAGCTCATCCACATGCTGCGCAGCAGCGACCCGGAGCAGCCGCTTGTGCTCGATATGCCGCTGCACGAGAAAGAATCGACAAGACGATAAATTTTGATATAAAACAGTTTGAAAGGAACGAATGAATATGAAGATCGAGAAATTATCCCCGGCATTTAAGGACTATCTGTGGGGCGGCACAAAGCTGCGCGACGTTTACGGCAAAAAGTGCGACTATGAAAAGGTTGCGGAGAGCTGGGAACTTTCTACGCACCCGGCGGGCCAGAGCGTGATAGACGGCGGTGAATACGACGGGCTGAAATTCGGCGAGTATCTGGAAAAAGTCGGTGCGAAGGCGCTCGGTGTGAACGGTGCGAAGTTTAAGGAGTTCCCGGTGCTTATCAAGTTCATCGATGCGAAGCAGCCGCTTTCCGTGCAGGTGCACCCGAGCGACGAATATGCGCTGCGCGTGGAGGGCGAATACGGCAAGACCGAGATGTGGTACGTTGTGGACTGCGAGCCGGGTGCTTCGCTGTACTTCGGCGTGAACCGTGCGCTGACGAAAGAGGAATTCAAAAAGCGCATTGAAGACAACACGCTGACGGATGTGCTCTACAAGGCCGACGTGAAGAAGGGCGACGTGTTCTTCATTCAGTCCGGTACGATCCACGCAATCGGCGCGGGAATTCTCATTTGCGAAATTCAGCAGAATTCCAACACGACATACCGCGTGTACGACTACGGCCGCCGCGGTGCGGACGGTAAGCTGCGCGAGTTGCACATTGATAAGGCCATTGACGTTTCCAAGCTGACCCCGAGCGACACGTCCGACAAGCAGGGCAAGCCGGAGGAGATTCCCGGAGGCACAAAGTGCGCGCTGGCTTCCTGCCCGTACTTTACGACGGAGAAATATGTTGTGGACGGCGAAGTCGAAATTGATGTGACGGGCGATTCGTTTGCGTCGCTTGTTGTGACGGAGGGCAGCGGCAAGGTTGTCGGTAGCGAGAACGAAGTGGAGTTCAAGCCGGCGGACAGCCTGTTTGTACCGGCCGGCAGCGGCAAAATTAAGATTAATGGCCACTGCACGGTGGTGAAGACGACGGTTTAAAAGGGAAAACGCTATGAAGATGGAGTTTGTAGACGAAGCTGAACTGCAGAAAGCTGTGGACGAGCCGGAGGACGAGGTGCGCGGGCGCATTGTGCTGGTCGGCGAGCCGATGGGGCTTTTCATTGCGGAGGAACTCGGCGAGCTGGAGGATGTGACACACTTTTCGGCGGCTGTGGCCGGTGCGGAATATAACGTGGCGGTGGGACTTTCCCGCCTTGACCATGAAGCGCTGTACTGCACGCGTCTCGGTGACGACCCGGTGGGCAAACGCATTTTGAAGAGCATGAAAGGCAACCACGTTTCCGACGCGCTTGTGACCGTGACGGACACGGCTTCGACCGGGTTTATGATGAAAGGCAGGACCGAGGCGGGCGACCCGAAGATCGCGTATTTCAGACGGAACAGCGCGGCTTCGCAGATCTCGACGCATGACATCGATAAGCTCGACTTATACGGATGTGATTTTCTGCACGTGACGGGTATTTTTCCGGCGGTGTCGAAGTCGGCATTGGACGCGGTGAAACGATTGATGAGCCGCGCGAAGGCGCTGGATATGTTTATTTCGTTTGACCCGAACCTGCGCCCGCAGCTTTGGAAGGACGAAAAAGAGATGGTGCGCACGCTGAACAGCCTCGCACAGGAAGCGGACCTCGTTTTGCCGGGCCTTAGTGAGGGCAAAATTCTCACAAAGCGTGACACGCCGGAGGGTATTGCGGAGTTTTACCACGAGCGCGGCGTAGACAGCGTGATTGTGAAGCTGGGCGACAAGGGCGCGTACTGGTCCACGGGCGGCGAGCACGGCACGGTGCCGGCATTCCCGGTGAAAAGAATTGTGGACACGGTTGGCGCGGGCGACGGCTTTGCGGCGGGCGTCATCTCCGCTGTGGCGGAGGGCATGTCCTTGCAGGAGGCTGCGGCGCGCGGCACGGTAATCGGCTCGATACAGATTACACACCGGGGCGACAATGAGGGTCTGCCGACGCGTGCGGAGCTTGAGACCATCACAAAAGCGGGCATTGTGTAAATTCTAATAATAACGGTGCCGCGCAGGAAATGAGGGTTTGTTCTGCGCGGCATTGTGCTATTTGGGGAGTGAGAAAAATGGGCAGAAAAGAAACGGTGGAGCTGACAAACATGTGCATGGTGGAGGACGGCAAGGGCAACGTACTCGTGCAGAACCGTCTTGACCCGAACTGGTCGGGTATCGTTTACCCGGGCGGGCACGTGGAAGCGGGGGAATCCATCACGGCATCGGTCATTCGCGAAATCCGTGAAGAGACCGGGCTGACGATCGAAAACCCGACGCTGTGCGGTGTGAAGCAGTTCTGGCTTGATAACGGCGTGCGGTACATTGTGTTTTTGTTCCGCGCGGATAAATTTACGGGCGAGCTGCACGGCTCCGAAGAAGGCGATGCGTTCTGGCTGCCGCGGGAAGAGCTTTTCGAGCACCAGACGGTGGAAAGCTTTGAGGGCTTAGTGCACGTTTTTGAGACGCCGGAATGCAGTGAAGTTTATTATAAAGACGGCGAAACGCGTTTTGCATGATTTGAAATTTGAATTCGGGAGGAAAATTTTATGACACCGCATAACGAAGCAAAAAAGGGCGATATTGCAAAGGTGGTTTTGATGCCGGGCGACCCGCTCAGGGCGAAATTTATTGCAGAAACGTTTTTAGAGGATGCTGTGTGCTTTAATACGGTGCGCGGAATGCTGGGCTATACGGGCTTGTATAACGGCAAGCGTGTTTCCGTAATGGGCAGCGGCATGGGTATGCCTTCTATGGGCATATACAGCTACGAGCTGTATCATTGCTACGATGTGGAAGCGATCATTCGTATCGGTACGGCGGGCGGCATTGCGGACGGCGTGGAGCTGCGCGATTTAGTATTGGCGATGGGCGCGTGCACGGACTCGAACTTTGCGCACCAGTACCGTTTGCCGGGCACATTTGCGCCGACGGCGAGCTTTGAACTGCTTGAAAAAGCGGTGCAGACGGCGCGGGAGAAGAACTTACGTTATCGCGTCGGCAACGTGGTGACGAGCGATATTTTCTACGGCGACTGTGAAAATGAGACCGCCGAATGGAAAAAAATGGGCGTTCTGGCCGTGGAAATGGAGACGGCGGCGCTGTATATGACGGCGGCGCGCGCGGGCAAGCAGGCGCTTTCCATCACGACGGTATCCGACTTGCCGCTGAAGGGGGAATCAACCTCGAGCGAAGAGAGACAGAAGACGTTCACGCAGATGATGGAGGTAGCGCTGACGGTTGCCTCTGAGGCGGTGGACGGACATGACAAATGAGGTCATAAAAAAGCTTTCGGAAGCGGCGCTTGATGTGCGGAAAAAAGCGTACTGCCCGTACTCCGGCTTTGCGGTGGGCGCGGCGCTGCTTGCGAAAAGCGGTGAAATATACACGGGCGTGAACATTGAAAACGCTGCGTTTACGCCGACGAACTGTGCGGAGCGCACGGCGTTTTTTACGGCGATTGCAAAGGGCGAGCGAGATTTCGTCGCTGTTGCAATCGCGGGCGGCAAGGCGGGCGAGGAGCCCGAAGACTTCTGCGCACCGTGCGGCGTGTGCAGGCAGGTGATGCGGGAATTTTGCGGGGACGCGTTTGTGATTATTCTTGCAAAGCCCGGTGAAGAAAAGGTTTACACATTAAAGGATTTGCTGCCGCAGAGTTTTTCGCCGAGAGACGTTCTGGGCGAAAAAGCGAAGCGGTAAAAAAGGCGGTGATTTTTGTGCTGCATATTTTGGACATTATCCGCAAAAAGCGGGACGGCGGAACGCTGACAAAGGACGAGATTGAATATTTTGTGCGCGGGTGCACGGACGGGAGTATCCCGGACTATCAGCTTTCGGCGCTTTTGATGGCGATTTATTTAAACGGCATGACGCACGAGGAGACGGCGGAGCTGACCTTGGCGATGGCGCATTCCGGCGACATGGCCGACCTTTCCACGATACACGGCGTGACGGTGGATAAGCATTCCACGGGCGGCGTGGGGGACAAGACGAGCATGGTTATTGTGCCTGTTTGCGCGGCGTGCGGGGTGAAGATTGCCAAGATGAGCGGCCGCGGGCTTGGACACACGGGCGGCACGGCGGATAAGCTTGAGAGCATTCCCGGTATGCGGATCGATCTTTCGCCGGAGGAATTTACAGCGCAGATCAATAAGATCGGGTGCGCGATGATCGGACAGACGGGCGAGCTGTGTCCGGCGGACAAGAAGCTTTATGCGCTGCGTGACGTGACCGGGACGGTGGAGAGCGTACCGCTCATCGCTTCGAGCATCATGAGCAAGAAGATCGCTTCCGGCGCAGAGCGGATTTTGCTGGACGTGAAGACGGGCAGCGGCGCATTTATGAAGACAACGGAGGACGCGATTACGCTCGCCGAGGAAATGGTGGAGATTGCGAAGCTTTCCGGCAGGCGCGCAGCGGCGCTCATCACCGATATGGACAGGCCGCTTGGGCACGCCGTGGGCAACACCTTGGAGGTGCTGGAAGTTTTGGAGACGCTGCACGGGCGCGGGCCGGAAGACCTTACGGAAGAGTGTTTGGAGCTTGCGGCGAACATGATCTGGCTCGGCGAGCAGGCGGAGAGCCTTGAACACGCGCGGAAGAAAGCGGAAACGGCACTGGAGACGGGCAAAGCGTTCGAGAAATTCTGCGAAATGGCCGAGGCGCAGGGCGCGGATGTGCGGTACTTGAGAGAACCCGAGCGGTTTGCGCTTTCGCCGATGAAAAAAGACGTGTGCGCGCCGCGCAGCGGGTATGTAGTGCATATCAACGCGGAGCAGGTGGGCATGGCAAGCGTGCGGCTCGGCGCCGGACGCGAGAAGGCCGACGATATGCTCGACTACGGCGCGGGCATCGTGCTGAAAAAGACGGTGGGCGACGCGGTACAAAAAGGCGAGGTGATCGCCGAACTGTACGGTGCGAGCGCAGAAAAGTGCCGCGACGCGGAAAGCGTGCTGCACGGGGCGTTCCGCTACGGCGACGAGAAAACAGAAGAATGTTCACTTGTACTGGCAAGGGTAGAGTAAAATAAAAAACCGCACCTGAATAGGTACGGTTTCTGTGCGTTCGGTTTTAACGTTTACGATTAAAATCAGCCGCGCTCGGGGCCGGTGACGGGCTCGTCGTAATCAACGCCGAAGGTCTCGACGGTGACTTTCGTCATGACCTGATCTTCGCGCGGGCGGTCGGACCAATCGCGCGGGGAGGAAACGATGGCCTGTGCGACATCGATGCCCTCGGTGACCTTGCCGAATGCGGCATACTGGCCGTCGAGATGCGGAGCGTCATCGACCATGATGAAGAACTGGCTGCCTGCGCTGTTCGGGCGCTGGCTTCTTGCCATGGAGAGTACGCCGGTGGTGTGCTTCAGATCGTTCTTGAAGCCGTTCATAGCGAACTCACCCTTGATGCCGTAGCCGGGGCCGCCCATGCCGGTGCCTTCCGGGTCGCCGCCCTGGATCATGAAGCCAGGGATGACGCGGTGGAAGATGGTGCCGTCATAAAAGCCCTTCTGAATGAGGGAAATAAAGTTGTTGACCGTGTTCGGCGCAATCTCGGGGTAAAGCTCCGCCTTGATGGTGCCGCGGGTGGTCTCGAAAGTAACAATAGGATTCTGCATACCGAATAACTCCTTTCATAGAGGTCTTTCGGGAAGAAAGACCGTTCGTAAAATTCAGTATACCATATTTAATTTGAAATTGGAAGTGATTTTGCTTTGAAGTTGATTTCTTGGAACGTAAACGGGTTGCGCGCCTGCATGACAAAGGGTTTTAATGACTTTTTAGCGGCGGAAGACCCCGATGTTATCTGCTTGCAGGAAACGAAAATGCAGCGCGAGCAGGCGGATTTTGATTTTGCGGGGTACACGGAATTCTGGAACTCTGCCGAGAAAAAAGGGTATGCCGGCACGGCGATCTTTACAAAAACAGAGCCGCTTAATGTGACGTATGGCATCGGCGACGAACAGTTTGACTGCGAGGGGCGCGTGATCTGCGCGGAATTCCCGGAGTTTTACCTTGTGACCGTGTATACGCCGAACGCTCAAAAAGAGCTTGTGCGCATTGATTTTCGTATGGCGTTTGAGGATAAGTTCCGCGCGTATCTCGAAAGGCTGCACGAAACGAAGCCGGTTATTGTGTGCGGCGACATGAATGTGGCACACAGGCGCATCGACATCAAAAACGCAAAGCCGAACATCGGCAGCGCGGGATTTTCGTATGAAGAAAGAGGGAAGTTTTCCGAACTGCTCGCGGCGGGTTTTGTGGATTCGTTCCGCGAATTGTACCCCGATGCAAAGGACGCGTATTCCTGGTGGTCGTATATGGGCAAGGCAAGAGAAAAGAACGTCGGCTGGCGCATTGACTATTTCCTCATCACGGAGGAGCTGAAAAAGAATTTGGCGGACAGCAAGATCCTCTCCGACGTGATGGGCAGCGACCATTGCCCGGTGGAGCTCATCTTGAATTTTAGCGAGGAAAACGCATGATTTTTAAGGAGAAAAAGACACCGACGCTTTTGATGATGCCTTTGGCGAACGGCTGGCGCGCGGTGCACAAGAAATATAAAAACGAATACGGCACGGTGATCTGCACCGAAAAGGGTGATACGGTGGAAGTCGTGACGGACTTCGGTGAATTTTCCACCGAGCGTACGGAAGCGGTGGAAAGCGCTGCGGCGATGATTTTTGAAAACAGCGACGTGAAAGAGATTACGGTGGACGGAGAGAAGCTTACCCGCGAAGCGTGGCAGGAAAAAGAAGATGCGCGCCTAAATGCGCTGCACAGGACGCGGGAGGATTACAAAAATGTGCTTGGAAAGCCCGTGCACTGCGTGACGGACAGGCCGCTTGGCTCTGCGCACCCGCGCTATCCGGAGATGATCTACCCCGTGAACTACGGCTATGTGCCGGGCGTGATGGCGGGGGATAACGCCGAGCAGGACGTGTACATTTTGGGTCCAACGGAGCCGCTTAAAACCTTTGACGGCGTGGTGATCGCGGTGGTGCATCGCTTTAACGACGTGGAAGACAAGTGGGTGGCGGCGGAAAAGACCGGCGTTTACACGGCGGAGGAAATCCTGAAAATTCTCGATTTTCAGGAAAAATACTACGAAAGCGAGCTGATCCTCTAAATGACCGAAGAACTCATGCGCAGGCTACGGGTCATCACGCCGGAGGAACAGCGCATTTTGGACGGCGGTGCGGTGGACAAGGCGGCGTACACGGCACGGGCGGTGTTTACGGTGGACAGCGAGAAGCTTTTGGAGCGCGGGCGGCTCATCTCCGTGCGCGCGCACACACGGTTTGCGCCGTTCCCCAGACACGCGCACAGCTATATTGAAATCATGTACATGTGCTCCGGCAAGACGGTGCACCGCATCAACGGCGGCGAGCCCATCACCGTACATGCGGGCGAGCTGTTGTTTTTGGGGCGCGGCGCCTCGCATGAGATAGAACGTGCGGAATATGAGGACATTGCGGTGAATTTCATTGTGCTGCCGCAGTTCTTTGATACGGCGTTGGAGCGCATCGGCGCGGACAACGCGCTTGGGCGGTTCATTGCGAACAGCATCAGCCGCGCGGGGGGCTCGGATTTTTTACTGTTTAGAGTTGCGGATGTGCTGCCGGTGCAGAATCTCGTTGAAAACCTCGTTTGGACGCTTGTGAACGACACGAAAAACCGCAGACGCATTACGCAGAACACGATGGCGCTGCTGTTTTTGGAGCTTTTGAACTGCACGGATAAGCTGGCGGCGAGCGAAAACGAGGGCGATCACAGCGCACTTGTGATGACGGCGCTGCGGGAGATTGAAGAAAATTACCGCACGGCGAGCTTGACGGACATTGCGGAAAAGTACGGTGTGACGATTTCGTACCTCAGCGCGGCGGTACACAGCACGACGGGGTTCACGTTTAAATCGCTTTTGCGGCGCAAGCGAATGGAGAAAGCGGCGGCCCTGCTTTCCGGCACGAAGCTTTCCGTGAGCGATATTATCATGGCGGTGGGGTATGAGAACACGAGCTATTTTTACAGGGCGTTTTCGGAAATGTACGGCGTGACACCAAGGGAGTATCGGTTGAGGCAGAGAGGTTAGTACGCATAAAATAACGCCGCACGCTCGATGAGGAAAACGAGGGTGCGGCGCTGCTTTATTTCTGAGAACTTGCCGCCTTTGAAAAGGCGGGCGAAACTTTTAACTACGCTTTTCGGAAGCTCGGTTTACTTCACGAATCTCAAAACATTCCACGAGGTTTTGAACAGCACCCCATTTGTTAGACAGTATGATATAATGTTTAACAGGTGGGGTGATTTTAATGCCAAAGGGAGTACCAAACAAACGATACACGCCGGAATTCAAGAAGCTGGTCGTGGAAACCATGATGAAAGAAAAGATGAGTTACAGAGAAACGGCTCGACAATTTGAAATCAGCAATCATCACAGAGTACAAGACTGGGAACGAATCTATCTGACGGAGGGTCCAGAAGGGTTAGCCATCGAACGGCGTGGCCGCAGCAGTAAGGGCCGTCCGCCAAAGCAGTTGCCGAAGCAGGTGGAAGAAGATCTGCTGGCCGAAGTGCAGCGACTGCGTGCGGAGAACGATTACCTAAAAAACTTGCAAGCCTTGGTTTTGGAAGACGAGCGACGCCAGCGCAGAAAACGCAGGTAGTTCAAAAGCTGAGGCAAAGACATTCTCTGGATATTCTTCTCTCAATCGCTCAACTACCCCGTGCCACTTTCTACTACCATCTGAAGCGGACAAACAGTGCAGATAAGTATAAAGCTGTCAAAGCGGAGATCACGGCCATCTACCATGAAAACAAAGGAAGATACGGCTATCGCCGCATTACAACAGAACTTCACAAGCGCAATTTCCTCCTGAACCATAAGACTGTCCAGCGACTTGTGAAGGAGCTGGGCTTGGTTTGCCGTGTCAGGATGAAGAAGTATCGTTCTTACAAGGGTGAAGTGGGCAAAATCGCACCAAATCTGCTAAATCGAGATTTCCATGCCGAAAAGCCGAATCAGAAATGGGTCACGGATGTGACAGAGTTCAGTTTGTTCGGAGAAAAGCTCTATCTGTCCCCGATTCTCGATCTGCACAGCAGCGATCTGGTCAGTTACACCATCTCGGATCGTCCTGCACTCAGCATGGTAACCACCATGCTGGATAAGGCTTTTGAGAAGATCCCGGCCGAAACAAACCTGATTCTCCATTCTGACCAGGGCTGGCAGTACCAACACAAACAATACCAACAGATGCTCCGGGAGAAAGGTGTTCGCCAGAGCATGAGCCGCAAGGGAAACTGTCTGGACAATGCTGTGATAGAAAATTTCTTCGGGCTGCTCAAAAGTGAGCTGCTGTATTTGCAGGAGTTCCGCTCCATGGAACACTTCAAACTGGAACTGATCGAATATCTAGATTACTACAACAACCGCAGGATCAAGGCAAAGCTAAAGGGCTTGCCGCCTGCAATTCACAGACAGCAAGCCCTTTCGGCTGCTTGAACAATTTTTACTTCAGAATATTGTCTAACTTTTTGGGGTCACTTCATTTTCGTGAGGTTCGCTTTATAGAAATTGCCGTCTTTTTCGGTTCTGTCCGTATGGAGCTTCGGGGTGACGGCGCTGTGCTCGGCGGTGTTGACGGCCTTCATATCCGGGTTTTCAAGGACGATGTGCTCTGCGAGGCGGTAATCGCCGAAGGAGCGCAGGTCGAGATCGAGGACGATGTCATCCGTCAGGCTGCGGTTGACGGCGAAGACGGTAACTTCGTCCTTTTCGTCGTTCCACACGGCGATGGACTCGACGTCGGTGACATCGGTGAAATCGATAGTATCGTGCTTTGTGGAGGTGAGCACCGGCTGGAGCGCAATGCCGCGGCCGTATTTGGAGGCGTGGAGCAGCGGATAATAAATCGTCTGGCACCATGCGGGGCCGTTTTCTTCGGTCATAATGGGTGCGATGACGTTGACGAGCTGTGCCATGCACGCCATTTTTACGCGGTCGGAGTGCTTCATCAGCGTGATGAGCATGAGGCCGACGAGCAGGGCGTCTTCAAAATCGTAGTGGTCTTCGAGCAGGTGCGGCGCGATCTGCCACGGGCGGTTCTTCATGGTGTCGGCATCGGTGGCATCGGCGTGGAACCAGACGTTCCATTCGTCGAAGCTGAGATTGATGTTTTTCTTTGCGCGCTTCTTCGCTTTGACGAAATCGCACGTGGCGATGACGGTACGGATGAAGTGATCCATGTCGTCGCTCTGGGCGAGGAAGTTTGCGGTATCGTTGAAGCGGTTGCCGTAGTACTGGTGCAGGGAGATGTAATCGACACTATCATACGCCCAGGAGAGCGCGGTGTTTTCCCACTCCGGGAATGTGGGCATGCCCGTGCTGGAGCTGCCGCAGAGCACGAGCTCGATGGACGGGTCAATCTGCTTCATGGCTTTGGCGGTCTCATCGGCAAGGTGGCCGTATTCGTCGGCGGTCTTATGGCCGGTTTGCCACGGGCCGTCCATTTCGTTGCCGAGGCACCAGACCTTGATGTTGTGTGGGTCTTTGACGCCGTGCTTGACGCGCAGGTCGCTGTATTTGGTGCCGGACGGGTGGTTGCAGTATTCGAGCAGGTTGCACGCGGCTTCAATGCCGCGTGTGCCGAGGTTGACGGCCTGCATGATCTGCATGTCGGCTTTTTTCGCCCACTTTGCGAACTCGTTGATGCCGATATAGTTCGGCTCTGTGCTGCGCCATGCAAGCTCAAGACGCTTCGGGCGGTCTTCTACGGGACCCACGCTGTCTTCCCAGTAGAAATTGGAGACGAAGTTGCCGCCGGGGTAACGGACGATCGGCACTTGCAGCTCGCGCACGAGGTCGAGTACGTCGCGGCGGAAGCCGTCTTCATCGGCAGTGGGGTGGCCCGGCTGCCAGATGCCGCCGTATACTGCACGGCCGAGGTGCTCGATGAACGAGCCGTAGATGCGCTTATCGATTTTAGAAATTTGGAAATCTTTTTCAATGGTGAGTTTTGCCTGTTTTGCCATAGACTTGATCTCTCCTCAGAAGTTGTATGTACAATTTATGTGTTCATTTTAGCTTGAAAGCCTTGGATTGTCAACCTATTTCGGCGGAATTCTTTTGCTGTGTGCCGAAAAGTGAAGCGCGGATTTGTGCAGTTTGGCGGGAGAAAATTCTGTGCGGCAGAAGAAAAGTTAAAATAAAGATAGTTTTAAGTGAAAACAACGTCCTTATTTTTGAACACGATTCCTGCTATACTATTGCTGTAAACGAAAAAACGGAGGGCTTATATGAAAACGTATTTGGCGGTGGACATTGGGGCTTCAAGCGGGCGGCACATTTTGGGGTGGCTCGAGGACGGAAAACTGAAGCTGAAAGAAATCTACCGTTTTAAAAACGGGGCGGAAGACCAAAACGGCCATTTGTGCTGGGACATTGACCGCCTTGAAAGCGAAGTGATAGACGGCATTGCGGCGTGTGAGACTGCGCCCGAGAGCGTGGCGGTGGACACGTGGGCAGTGGATTATGTTTTGCTCGGTAAAAACGGAGAACGCATCTGCCCGGCGGTGGCGTACCGCGACAGCCGCACGGAGACGGTGCCGGACGAGCTGGAAAAAACGGTGCCATTTGCGTGGCTGTACGGAAGAACGGGCATTCAGATGCAGAAGTTCAACACGGTGTATCAGCTGGCGGCGCAGAAAAAAGAAATGCCGGATGTATTTGAAAAGGCCGAAAAGCTTTTGATGATCCCGGACTATCTGGCATACAGGCTTTCGGGCGTGGCCGTGAACGAATACACGAACGCAAGCACGACGGCAATGGTCTCGGCAGAACATAAAACATGGGACAAGGAGATCATAGCGCGGATGGGTTTGCCGGAGAAAATCTTCGGCGAGCTGCACAAGCCGGGTGAAGCGCTCGGCGGGCTGACGGAGCGCGTGAAGGAGAAGGTCGGCTTTGATTTGACGGTGCGGCTTGCGGCTTCGCACGACACGGCTTCCGCGTTTTTGGCGGTGCCGGCGAAGGATGAGAACGCGGTGTTCCTTTCGAGCGGCACGTGGAGCCTTATTGGCGTGGAGCTGAAAGCGCTGGTGACGAACGACGAGAGCCGTGCGCAGAATTTTACGAACGAGGGCGGGTATGAGTACCGCTATCGGTATTTGAAAAACATCATGGGCCTTTGGATGCTGCAGAATATGCGGCAGGAGCTTGGAGACGAGAACAGCTTTGATAAGTTGACGGCGCTTGCGCAGAGCGCGGCGGACTATAAGGGGCGTGTGGACGTGAACGCAGAGTGCTTTTTGGCGCCGAAAAACATGTGTGCGGCGGTGAAAAACGAGCTTATGAAGCAGGGCTTCAAAGAACCGACGGTGCCGGAGATGCTTTCCTGTGTATACCACAGTCTGGCGGAAAGCTACGCCGAGACGATAAAGGCCCTTGAAAAGCTGACGGGCAAAGTATATACGAGTTTAAATATCGTCGGCGGCGGCAGTCGGGACGAATATTTGAATAAACTCACGGCGAAAGCTTGCAAATTGCCTGTATATGCGGGCCCGACGGAGGGCACGGCCATCGGTAATCTCATCGTGCAGATGATCGCGGACGGCGAGCTTGCGAGCGTACAGCAGGCGCGCGACGTGATACGGAACAGCTTTGAAATTAAAATTTACGAACCCTGAAAAGTGTATTATAATAGAGTAAAAACAAAACGGAAAGGACGATAAAATGCTGAAAGGTAAAACGGTTTTACTGGGCGTGACGGGCAGCATTGCGGCGTACAAAATTGCGGGGCTTGCGAGTATGCTGAAAAAGCAGCACGCGGATATTACGGTGCTGATGACGCAGAACGCCACGAATTTTATCAACCCCATTACATTTGAGACTTTGACGGGCAACAAGTGCCTCATCGATACGTTCGACCGCAATTTCCAGTACAGCGTGGAGCACGTTGCGCTGGCAAAGCGCGCGGACATTGTGCTCATCGCCCCCGCGAGCGCGAATGTCATCGGCAAAATTGCGAACGGCATTGCGGACGACATGCTGACGACGACCGTGATGGCGTGCCGCTGCCCGATTTTGATTTCGCCTGCGATGAACACGAATATGTTCTTGAACCCCATTGTGCAGGATAATCTTGCAAAACTGAGACGCTTCGGGTACACGGTGATCGAGCCGGACAGCGGGTATTTGGCTTGCGGTGATATAGGCGCGGGCAAGATGCCTTCCGAAAAGACGCTGTTTGACTGGATCATGCAGACGATCGGTGCGGAGAAAGACCTTGCGGGGCAGAAAATCCTCGTGACGGCGGGCGCAACGGCGGAGAAGATCGATCCCGTGCGGTTCATCACGAACCATTCGACGGGTAAAATGGGCTGCGCGCTTGCACGCCGTGCGGCGATGCGCGGTGCGGACGTGACGCTCGTCTGCGCGAACATGACCGTGGAACCGCCTCCGTTTGTGACGGTGGTGAAAGCGGAATCTGCGGAAGACATGTTCAACGCGGTGACGAGCCGTGCGCCGAAGATGGACGTCATCATCAAAGCGGCGGCGGTGGCGGATTACCGCCCGAAGACGGTCGCCGAGGAGAAAATCAAAAAGCATGACGGCGGCATGAGCATTGAGCTTGAGCGCACGCAGGACATTCTGGCGTACCTCGGCGCGCACAAGCCCGCGGGGCAGTTCCTCTGCGGCTTTGCGATGGAGACCGAGAATCTCATTGAAAACGCGCGTGGAAAGCTCGAGCGCAAGAACCTCGATATGATCGCGGCGAACAGCCTGCGCACGAAGGGTGCGGGCTTTGCGGGCGATACGAACGTGGTGACGCTGCTGACAAAAGACGAAACAGAGGAGTTGCCGATGCTCTCAAAAGACGAGACGGCAGACCGCATTTTAACAAAAATCAACATACTTCGGAAAGGATGAACGATATGACACAGTATGAGGCGGCAAAAAAGCGCTATGCCGAGCGCGGTGTGGACGCCGATGCTGCCATCAACACGCTGAAAAGCGTGCCGGTCTCTCTGCACTGCTGGCAAGGCGACGACGTGCGCGGCTTTGACGGCGACCCGAATGCCCCGCTGACGGGCGGTATTCAGACGACGGGCAACTACCCCGGCCGTGCGCGCACGCCGGAGGAGCTGATGGCGGACATCGACGAGGTGCTGCGCCTTTGCCCCGGCACGAAGAAGCTGAATTTACACGCGAGCTACGCGATCTTCACCGAAGAAAACGGCGGCTGGGTGGACAGAGATAAGCTGGAGCCGAAGCACTTTGCGCCGTGGGTGAAGTTCTGCAAGGAGCGCGAGCTGGGATGTGACTTTAACCCGACGTATTTTTCGCACCCGAAGTGCGACCCGCTGACGCTCTCGAGCCCGAACCCGGAGACGCGCAAATTCTGGGTGGAGCACGGCAAGGCATGTATCCGCATTTCGCAATATCTGGCGGAGGAGCTCGGTCAGCCGTGCATCATGAACATCTGGACGGGCGACGGACTGAAAGATATTCCCGCCGACCGCATGACGCCGCGCATGCTGTATAAAGAGTCTCTCGATGAGATTCTCTCTGAGCCGTACGATTTTAACCTTGTAAAGCCGTGTGTGGAATCGAAGGTGTTCGGTATCGGGGTGGAGGCGTACACGGTGGGCAGTGCGGAATTTGCGCTGAGCTATGCGGCGATGAATAAAGATAAGTGCATCCCGCTGCTCGATAACGGCCACTACCACCCGACGGAGGTCGTATCCGATAAAATTCCGGCGATGCTGACGTTCTTCCCGGAGATTGCGCTGCACATCACGCGCGGCGTGCGCTGGGACAGCGACCACGTGGTGCTGTTTGACGACGAGACAAAGGAGATTGCGAAGGAAATCGTGCGCTGCGGCGGGCTTTCGGGTCGTGTTAAGATTGCGCTCGATTACTTTGACGCGTCCATCAACCGTATCGGCGCGTGGGTGACGGGCTTCCGCAATGTACAGAAGGCGCTGTTGTTCGCGCTGTTGCAGCCGACAGAGGAGCTGACGAAGCTGCAGAACGAGCAGGACTTCACGTCTTTGATGATCCGCGCGGAGGAGTTGAAAACGATGCCGTTCGGCGATGTTTGGGCGGAATACTGCAAGGAGCAGAATGTCCCCGCAGACGACATGGCGTGGCTTTCTGAAATTAAAAAATACGAAAACGAAGTGCTTTTAAAGCGCTGAGGAGGTATATAAAAATGATGACGGAAATTCCCGCAGTACGCGGTTTTATCCGCATGTGCACGGATGGCTGGGAGCAGGGCTGGCACGAACGAAACGGCGGCAACCTGACCTACCGCATGAAGCCGGAGGAAGTGGAGCAGTGCCGCCCGTTTTTCACCGCGCCGCGCGAGTGGAACAGCATGGGCGTGCAGGCGGATAACTTAAAGGGCGAATATTTCATCACGACGGGCAGCGGCAAGTTTTTGCGCAATGTGCAGGATGACCCGGAGCACAACATCGGTATTGTAGAAATCAACGATGCGGGCGACAGCTGGCGCATTGTGTGGGGCCTTGAGAACGGCGCGCGCCCGACGAGCGAATTCCCGAGCCACTTTATGAACCACAGTGTGCGCAAGGCGGCGACGAACGGCGCTTACCGTGTCATTTACCACGCGCATACGCCGAATCTCATCGCGATGACGTACATCATGCCGCTGACGGCGCGCGACTTTACGCGTGCTTTATGGCAGAGCGCCACGGAGTGCCCGGTGGTGTTCCCCGGCGGCGTGGGCGTGGTGCCGTGGATGGTGCCGGGCGGCGCGGACATTGCAATGGCGACGAGCGAGCTGATGAAAAAATATGACGCGGCCGTTTGGGCGCACCACGGCTTGTTCGTTTCCGGACCGGATTACGACATTACGTTTGGCCTCATGCACACGATCGAGAAGGCGGCGCAAATTTATATGCTTGCTATTACGGCGGGCGGCGGTAAAATTCGCCAAACCATTACAGACGACAATTTGAGAGCCATTGCGAAGGAATTCGGCGTGGAACTGAACGAAGAATTTTTGAACTGATATTTACAGTTTTGTTACAAACAATCTGTGCGGACAGGTGTATAATTAACTTAGTTAAAAAATTCCCATATTTGGGAGTAGGAGATGTTTTTTATGGTCAGCAGAATCGTATTGAACACAATTTCTTATCACGGCAAGGGTGCGATTGAAAAGATTCCGGAGGAGCTTCAGGCGCGCGGCTACAAAAAAGCTTTTGTTTGCTCGGACCCGGACCTTTTGAAGTTCGGCGTTACGCAGAAGGTGACAGATCTTCTGGACAAGGCCGGCTTCCCGTATTCCGTTTACAGCGAGATCAAGCCGAACCCGACGATTGAGAACGTACAGCACGGCGTTGAGGCCTTCAAGGTTTCCGGCGCAGACTGCATCGTGACCATTGGCGGCGGCTCCTCCATGGATACAGCAAAGGCCATCGGCATCATCATTGAGAACCCGGAGTTCGCAGACGTTCGCTCTCTGGAGGGCGTTGCGCCGACGAAGAAGCACGCGGTGTTCACCATTGCTGTGCCGACCACTGCCGGTACCGCTGCGGAAGTGACAATCAACTACGTTATCACCGACGTGGAAAAGAAGAGAAAGTTCGTCTGCGTAGACACGAACGACATCCCGGAGATCGCGGTTGTTGACCCGGATATGATGTCCTCCATGCCGAAGGGTCTGACCGCTGCGACCGGTATGGACGCTTTGACCCACGCCATTGAGGGCTACATCACGAAGGGCGCCTGCACCATTTCCGATATGTTCCACCTTGAAGCCATTCGCCTGATTTCCGAGAACCTGCGCGACGCGGTGCAGAACACCGAAGCCGGCAGAGAGGGCATGGCACTCGGTCAGTACATTGCAGGCATGGGCTTCTCGAATGTCGGCCTCGGCATCGTACACTCCATGGCGCACGGTCTCTCCGCTCTGTATGACACCCCGCACGGCGTGGCTTGCGCCATCATTCTGCCGACCGGCCTTGAGTACAACAAGTCCGTTGCAGGCGAGCGTTACCGCGCAGTAGGCAAGGCCATGGGCGTTGAGGGCATTGACGCGATGACCGCCGAAGAGGCTGCCGATGCAACGATTGCGGCTGTGAAGAAGCTGAGTGAAGATGTGGGTATTCCGACAAACCTGAAGGGCATCCTGAAGGAAGAGGACGTACAGTTCCTCGCAGAGAGTGCATTTGCAGATGCTTGCTGCCCGGGCAACCCGCGCGACACCTCCGTTGAGGAGATTGCCGAGCTGTACAGAAGCTTGATGTAATCGCTTTTTGCCTAAGGTAACCGAATAAACATAGAGACCCCCGCTTTCGGAGTTTTCCGGGAGCGGGGGTCTTGTGCGTTATGGGGTTATACGGATTTTTTTGCGGGAAGACGCGCAGAGAGCTTTTCGGTGATGCGGCAGAACAGGCGGCGGATATTTTCGATGCCGACGGCTGCAAGCACGCAGAAAAGCGGAACGTTGGTGTACAAATAACGGGCGCGTACTTCAAACAGGAGCTCAAAGACGGTGAGGCCGATCCAAGTGAGCCACAGGATATTTAAGATTTTTGCGTGCTTATGACTGAAGCTGCTGAACAGACCGGCGGCGCCAAGCAGCAAGATCATGAGCCAAATGAATTGCTCGAAGGTTGTGAAATACAAATAGCGGCTGCCGTCGGGGTAGTAGATGCTGCGGAGGAAGGGAGCGGCTTTTGTATTGGGCGGGTCAAAAACGGTTTGAAGGAAATTTCCCTCTTTTCCCCATGCGAATGTGCCGTCATTATAGAGCGTGAGCATTTTTTGTGCGAGCTGTTTGAGCGTGCCGAAAAAGCCCATTTCCTGTAAACGCTGTTTGCCGACGGCGATATTTGCCTGCGTGCGCTCGGAAGCGGTGACAAAAGAGCGGGAATAGCGAACGTCTTCGGCGGAATAGACGCCTTTTTTTTCCGGGTTAAGACCCATCATCCAGAAATGTGCAATGCCGAAGCTTTGCTCGTTATCAAGCTGAATGTGATAGTGGGAACACAGAAAACCTGTACCGGCTTTAACGGCGAAAAAGGTGATGGCGACTGTCAAAAGTGAGAGCAGAAGCGGTTTTAACAGATGCTTTTCGGACAGTGCGTAAATACCTTCAATCAAAAAAACGGCGATAAGCAAAATAAAACACTGTGGCTTGATAAAATACCCGAGTGTGCCGATGAAGGCGGAAAGCACATAGGAGAGCCATTTGTGTTTTGCCGGACGGATGAATACATAGAGTGTAAGGATAGGGAAAATCAGCCCTAAAGCGTCTGTGTAGCAGATGACGTTCCACGGGGAAAGCCCAAAGCTGAGTACCGCGAGAAAAAAGCCGAAAAAAGCGTATAGCTTTCGTGTGAGCTGCGCGGCGGTTTTATAAACGAGCAGACAGGAAAGCGTATTGAGTGCGCAGTTAACGGTGATGACGCACAAAGCCTGCTGTGTATCGGAGAAAATGCTGAAATATTTATTCAGCTTGAAGACGAACAGCTCGAAGAAAAAGTACAGCAGATTATTGGGATAGTTGGAAAAATAGCGGATATCGACCGACTGCTTGTGCATCAGATTGCGGGCGTTTTCTGTAAGGAGGCCCGCGTCCCAACCGGTTTCGAAATAAATGTTATAGGAAATATAGAGCTGTGCGGAAAATAAAAGCAGACACAGACAGTATATGAGCACATCGGACGATACGGTCGGCCGATGCCACGAAAGCTTGACCTGTTGCAGGCGGTCGAGAGACAGAAACAGCACAAAAAAGGCGATACCGAACAGAAGCAGAGCGATATTTGAGAGCAGAAATGTCTGCTTTTTGGCGTATGTACATTGCGTAAAAAACAGGAGCAATACAAAAACGCAGCCGAAAACGGAGCCGAGGAAAAATTTGGAAGCTCCGAAAGCGAATTTTTTCATAAAATGTACCTCTTAAACTCAACATGCCGTGAGCAGCGGGAAAAGAAATCCCGAACTGCCGAGACAATTCGGGATCCGGTTTGGTTAGCGTATCAGTGTTCGTCCAAGACTTTTTCTTCCGGTTCGGCTTTGAGGTGGGTTTCGATGAGGAAACGGGGGCGCTGCTTGACTTCGCTGTAAATTTTGCCAATGTAGCCGCCAACGACGCCGAGGCAGAGCATTTGCAGACCGCCGAGCAGCCAGATGGACGCGACGATGGCTGTCCAGCCCGCGACGGTGACGCCGCACAGGTGCGAGATGAGCGCGTACAGGAGGCCGAAGATGCTGAGGACGGAGATGAGAATGCCGAGGTTGGAGATGAGCTTTAAGGGCTTTACGCTGAACGACGTGATGCCGTCGAGCGCGAAGGAGATCATCTTTTTTAAGGGGTATTTGGATTCGCCCGCGAAACGCTCGGCGCGGTCGTAATAGACATAGTCGCTTTTAAAGCCGATGAGCGGCACGATGCCGCGCAGAAACAGGTTGACTTCCTTATACTCGGAAAGGCCCTCGAGCGCGCGACGGCTCATCAGACGGTAATCGGCGTGATTGAAGACGACGTCTACGCCGAGAATCTTCATGAATTTATAAAAGCCTTCTGCGGTGGTGCGCTTGAAGAACGTATCGGTCTCGCGCTTGTTGCGCACGCCGTAGACGACGTCGCAGCCTTCCATATATTTTTCGACAAAGCGGTCGATGACGTTAATGTCATCCTGCAGGTCGGCATCCATGCTGATGGCGCAGTCGCACAGCGGCATGGCGGTCATGAGGCCGGCGAGCAGGGCGTTTTGGTGGCCGCGGTTGTGCGCGAGCTTTACGCCGTCCACATAGGGAATAGCTTCAGCATATTCGGAGATAATCGCCCAGGTTTTATCCTTGCTGCCGTCATCGACATAGAGAATGCGGCTTTCGGGATCGACCTGCTCGGTGCGGATCATGGTGTGCATTTTTTCGGTCAGACGCTTGGTGGTCTCCGGCAGCACGGCTTCCTCGTTGTAGCAAGGAATGACGAGGTACAAGACCGGAATATTACGTTCAGTCGTCATTATCAAAACCTTCTTTCTTTTCCAAAGCGCGGTCGGTTTGACTGCGCGGTTTTATGTGAATAATCCCGCTGTTTTCAAAATGCGCGCCATGCTTTTTTGCATAGTGGGAGAGCGGGCGCAGCACCATATTGTGGCGGGCGAGCGGCACGGGGACTTCTTTGAAGATCGTGCGCATGAGTACCATATAAAGTACGAACAGAAGCACGCACACGACGGTGATTGCCATGCCGAGGAACAGGCCGGGCGTGCGGTATTTGAACTCGATCTTGACATTGGTGCCGGCGTTGACGCGGATGGCCATGAAGCCGACGTTCACCTTTTCGATATCAACCTTTTCGCCGTTGACGTAGGCCGACCAGCCGTCTTCGTACGGGATGCTGAAGAACACGGGCACGTCGCGACTTGCTGTGATGGTGGCGTTAAAGCCGGTATTTGTGTATTCAAAGGTATCGCAGGTGAGCTTTGCGCGGTTTTCGCAATCTGTTTTGTAGGTTTCCTTGGTGTAGGAGAGTTCGCTTGTATCGAGCGGAGAAAGCATATCGCCCCATTTTGAAACCTGCTTATCGGTGAGGACGATGCCCTTGAGCATCAAAAGCTCGCGGTAGCTTTCGCTTGTGTTTTCGTAATCTTTTTCGGTGACGTAGCTGTCGTAGGTGAAGCCCATGGGAATGTAATGTTCGTTTTCCCAAATGTCAAAGCCGTTTGTGTTGCCGTAGTACATCCAGCCCGGCATGGCGGGGTCGGCGTAGTCTTCGCCGGCGAAATACTCGGTATCGTGATCGTCGTCAAAAAGATACTTGACGCTTGTCAGTCCGCGCAGGCCGTAGTGAGTGGTATCCGGGCGGGAAGCGACATCGCGCTGCACGCCGATGGAATCGTAGAACTCCATGAGCGAGCCGGGGACGATGCTGTGGAACGCCTGAATGGACTGTACCTCCCAGAACATGGCGGAGTTATCGAGGCTTTCGTAGAAATCCGTACGGACGTTGTCGTCGCGCAAATCGTCTATGGCGACATCCGCGCCGCCGTTTAAGGCGTAGGGGATGATGTGGTCATAGGTGTAATCCGACTGTGTTTTGCCGAGCGCGATGAAGAAAACAGAATACAGCACGATGGTGATGCTGAGGCAGACGGACGCGGCGCGGTAGAACGGGCGGGAGCCGCGGTTATAAAATGCAAGAACAAAGCCGACAAGTGCAAGTGAGAGGAGCGCAATGGCGGCGTATGTCCAGAAGCGCGTGGGGTATTTTTCGAGACCGAATGTGACATCGGTAATCTCGCCGTCCGTTTTGGTGAGTGTAGGCATGAGGCCGATGATGAGCGTCATGGCGAGCGTGATGAGCGTTGTCCACTTTAAGGAGCGGCGCCAATCAACACGCGGGTTTTCGAGCGCCATCATGGTGGCGGCGGCCATCATGAGCGTGAGCATATAGAACCAGCGTGCGTAATACGACGCGTTCATGAGCTGGAACAAAGCGTTGAGGCCGGGAATAAACGCCATGAAGAGCAGAACGCAGAGCATCTTTTTCAGCCAGTGGCGGCGCTTCAGCTGCATCCAGCCGATGACGCCGGCCATGCTGAACATGGGCAGCCATGCGCCGAGGGACGCCCATTTGGATTCGGAATCCGGGGTGAAGTTCGGGCGTGCGGGAAGATCCGGCGGGAAGAAGAGACACTGCAAAATGTGAATGTAGCGCTGGTTGCGGTCATAAAGCAGGGCGCTCCAGCCGCTGATGGGATTGGAAACGCGGTAGTTTTGAATGATGCACAGAACGCTTGGCACAAGCAGAATGCACGCGATGCCGAGGCCGAGCACGGCTTCGAGCGCGAGCAGGAGGAAATCTTTGACCGTGATGTGCCAGCTGCCGGAGAGCAGACGCACAAAGAAGTAGATGACCGTGAATGTCACCATGCCGACGAAGAAATAATAATTCACGATGCACGCGGCGGCGACCATGAGCGCAAAAATGCCGCGGCGCTTTGTGTACATGTATTCATCGAGCGCGGCTAAGAGCAAAGGAAACACGATGATGGCTTCGTGAAAATGATTGAAAAAGATGTTGTAGATGGAGTAGCCCGAGAACGCGTATAAGAGAGACGCTAAGAGCGCCGTGTTGGGGTTCTTTGCATAGCGGTGCAGATAAATGTAGCCAGAGAGGGAGGCACAGCCGAACTTTAAGATGAACAGCGGGCCCATGAGGTATTGCAGCCACTCGCCCGGGAACGGAATGGTGAGCCAGAAGAACGGGCTGCCGAGCAGGTAGAACGAATAGGAACCGATGAAATTGACGCCGAGGTCTGTTAAATGATTCCAGCCGATGTTGCCGGAACGAATGGCATCGTGCGCGATGCGGTAGAACGGCACCTGCTGCACATTGAAATCGCCGTAGAACAGAAAGCGGCCGCCGTCTACGATCATGAACGGCACAAAGATGACAAAGGCCAGAGCGAGGCCGAAAAGGAAGGAGAAGAGGAAATAATTGCCGCGCGGCTTTTGCTGGATGCGACCATCGCGCACATAAGATTTTGAGGTATCCAAGTGAATGTCCTCCTGTATGTGAATTTAGAATGAGGTTTCTTGTAAGCGTGGTTAAAAGTTTTTGATCGACCTTTTTTCAAATGAAGGTCAAACCGAACCTGCGGTTCGGTCGTGGGGTCTCGGGGTGAAGCCCAGAGTCGTCGTCCGCAGACGACGAAAACTTTTTTGCCTCCCAAAAATCAGGGCTGGGAGAAACCAATGCTTCGCATTGCTATCAAACAGTCCGGTGGACTGTTTTTGCGCGGGAGACCCAATTAGGGGGTCTCCCGAAAGGCGTGTAACGCCTTTTTAAAAGAGAGATTCCCCGCATCTATATTTAAGCCCAGTATAACACAAATAAAGGGTAGATTAAAGGCAAATTCTAATTTTTAAGGAATTTTTATTGAAATGTGCGGGGCAGTTCGGTATTATAATATAAGTAAAATTAAAAATACAGAAAAATCAGAAGGATATAAAAATGAAAATCGGAAATCTGACTTTGAACGGTGTGGCGGCGCTGGCTCCGATGGCGGGCGCGACCGATCGGCCGTTTCGCGAGCTTTGCTGCTCGTTTGGCGCAGCGTACTGCGTGACGGAAATGGTCTCGACGAGAGCGCTGCAGTATAACTATAAAAAAACGCAGGAGCTTATCACGCTCGGCGAAAAGGAACACCCCGTCGCGATCCAGATGTTCGGCGACGACCCGCTCATCTTTGCATCTGCCGCAAAGCGCGCCGCAGCGGCCGGGCCGGATGTTATTGATATCAATATGGGTTGCCCTGTGCCGAAAATTGCGGGCAATAACTGCGGCAGCGCCCTAATGAAAAAGCCGCCGCTGTGCGGGGACATTGTCCGTGCCGTGAAAAATGCGGTCGACCTGCCCGTGACGGTGAAAATTCGTAAGGGCTGGGACGAAAACAGCGTGAACGCGGTGGAGGTCGCAAAATATTGCGAAGATGCGGGCGTGGACGCCATTTGCGTGCACGGCAGAACGCGCACACAGATGTATGAGCCGCCGGCAGACTGGGATATTATCCGTCAGGTGAAGGAAGCCGTGAAGGTGCCCGTCATCGGCAACGGCGACGTAAAATGCGTGCAGGATGCCGTGCGCATGATGAACGAGACCGGGTGCGACATGGTGATGATCGGGCGCGGGGCGCTCGGCAATCCATGGATCTTCAGGGAGATCAACGGCTATTTCAGCAGCGGTCTGCGCATTATGCCGCCGCCGACGCTTGCGGAGCGCATTGTGGTCATTAAAAAGCATATGGATGCGCTGTGCGCCGCAAAGGGAGAGGGGCGCGGCATGCGCGAAGCGAGAAAGCATGTGGCGTGGTACATGCACGGTCTGCGCGGTGCGGCGGAATTCCGGCGCATGGCGGGCGAGCTGGAAACGCTCAGCGACCTCGATAAATTGCTCGAGAAAGTGTATATAGAAAACAAAGACGTGTCTTTTGACCCGTAACGGAAAGGAAGATCAGCGTGAAGCTTTTGGTACTGGACGGCAACAGCATTTTAAACCGCGCGTTTTACGGCATTAAGCTGCTGACAACGAAAAGCGGAGAGTTTACAAACGGTATTGTCGGATTTTTGAATATTCTGGAAAAAGTGAAGGACGAAACGGAGCCGGACGCGGTGGCCATCGCATTCGATATGAAAGCGCCGACATTCCGCCACAAGGCCTATGCGGGTTATAAGGCGCAGCGCAAGGGCATGCCGCCGGAGCTTGCGGCGCAGATGCCGGTCTTAAAGGAACTGCTCGGCGACCTCGGCTATAAAATCGTGACGTGCGAGGGCTGGGAAGCAGACGATATTCTCGGCACGTTTGCGGAAACGTGCGAAAACACGGACAATACGTGCATGATTGCGACCGGCGACCGGGACAGCCTGCAGCTTGTCTCGCCGAAAACGACGGTGCGCCTTGCAACGACGAAATTCGGTCAGTCTGCCGTGACGCTGTGTGATGAGGCGTATATCAAAGAGACGTACGGCGTGGAACCGAAGCAGCTCATCGACATCAAGGCCATTCAGGGTGATACCTCGGATAATATTCCGGGCGTTGCGGGCATCGGCGAAAAGGGTGCGGGCGAGCTGATCCGCAAGTTCGGCTCTTTGCAGTATATTTACGACAATTTAGATGAGCTGGACATCAAGCCCGGCATGAGAACGAAGCTGATCAATTCCAAAGACAACGCGTTTTTGAGCTACGACCTCGGCACCATCCGCCGCAATGCGCCGATCGATACGGAGCTTGCGCATTATATTCCCGGCGAGGGTGACCCCGCAGCCGCGGCGCAGATCATGACGCGTTTGGAGCTCTTTAAGCTGATGGAACGCCTGCACCTGACTCCCGGCGCGGCGCCGACGGCGAACAGCGCACAGGCCGAAGAAACGGCTTTGCTGCCTGTGAAGAATTATAAAGACGGCGCAGCGGTGCTCGGCCAGTGTGAGGACGAGGGGGCGGCGTATTTTGTGCCGGTGTTTGAAAACGACGAATTAAAGCAGCTTGTGTTTAACGGTAAGTTCGACGCGGGTAAGCCGGCGATTGCGGTCGTGGATGCGGACGACGCGTTTTTGAAGGCGTTCCTCGGCAGTAAGGTGACGAAAAAGTACACGTTTGCGCTGAAAAAGCTGCACCGCACGGCACTGCATTTGAAGACTTCCCTTGAAAACGCCGTGATGGACACGGAGCTTGCGGCGTATCTTTTGAACCCCTCGGGCTCCGATTACGGTGTGCTGCGTTTGGCGGCGGAATACGGCATTGCCGTGCCCGCATATGAGGACGCGAACATGCAGGCGGCGGCTGTGCTGCCCGCTGTTTGTGCGGCGCTGCAAAAGGGCATCGACGAAAACGGCCAGCACGAATTATTGAAGAACATTGAAATTCCGCTTGCTTTGGTTTTGGGCGAGATGGAGGAAAGCGGCTTCCTTGTTGACCGCGAGGCCATAAAAACCTACGGCGAGGTGCTTTCTGAGCAGGTGGACGCGCTGCAGAAAGAAATTTATGAAGACGTGGGGTACGAATTCAACATCAACTCCCCGGTGCAACTGGGCGAAGCGCTGTTCGTAAAGCTCGGACTGCCGCACGGCAAAAAGACGAAAAAGGGATACTCCACAAACGCAGATGTGCTGGAGGGTCTGCGCGGCGTGCATCCGGCAGTTGATAAGGTTTTGCGCTACCGCACGCTGACGAAGCTGCGTTCCACGTACTGCGAGGGCTTGCTGAAAGCCATCACGGCGGACGGGCGCATTCACTCGAGCTTCAACCAGACCGAAACGCGCACGGGGCGTATTTCCTCGACTGAGCCGAATTTGCAGAACATCCCGGTGCGCACGCCGCTTGGGCGTGAATTCCGCCGGTTCTTCATCGCAAAAGAGGGAAATGTGCTTGTGGACGCCGACTATTCGCAGATTGAACTGCGCGTATTGGCGCACGTGGCAAACGACACGCAGATGCAGGAGGACTTCCGTCTTGGGCGCGACATCCACACCATGACGGCGGCGCGTGTGTTCGATATGCCCGAAGACCTTGTGACCCCGCAGATGCGTAGCCGCGCGAAAGCGGTCAATTTCGGCATTGTGTACGGCATCGGCGCGTTCTCGCTTTCAAAGGACATCGGTGTTTCCCGCCGCGAGGCCGAGGACTACATTCACGATTACCTGCGCAATTATAAGGGCGTTGCAGACTATATGGAGCGCGTGGTGGAGGAAGCGAAGAAAAACGGCTATGTGGAGACGCTGTTCGGCCGCAGACGCTATCTGCCGGAGCTTGCAAGCTCCAATTTCAACATGCGTGCGTTCGGTGAACGTGTGGCGCGCAACATGCCGATTCAGGGCACGGCGGCGGACATCATCAAGATTGCGATGGTGCATGTGCGCAACCGTTTGAAAGCCGAAAATCTCGATGCAAAGCTGATTTTGCAGGTGCATGACGAACTCATTGTGGAGTGCCCGGAAGCGGAAAGCGACACGGTGAAGAAAATTCTGGAAGAAGAAATGGCAAACGCGGTGCAGCTGAGCGTGCCGATGCTGGCAGAGGCCGGAAGCGGTAAGAGCTGGTATCAGGCGAAGGGCTAAGGGTTTATGATGATATTTTGCTGTCCCGCATGCGGCAGCGCGTTGGAAAGAGAAGACCGCGCGCTGCGCTGCGCAAACGGACATTCTTACGATATTGCGCGCCAGGGGTATGTGCATCTTCTGCCCGTAAAGCAGATGCACGCGAAAATTCCCGGCGACACAAAGCAGATGGTGGACGCGCGCCGCGTGTTTTTGAGCGGCGGCTACTACGATGCGTTCCGTGACAAACTGGCGGAGCTGACGGACAAATATCTGCCCGAGAACGGCGTTATTTTGGACGCAGGCTGCGGCGAGGGCTTTTACACTTCGGCTTTATATGAAAAAGCCAAAGCGAAAAACGGTTCGGTTTCCGGCGTGGACATCTCGAAATTCGCGGTGAAAGCGGCTGCGGGCAAATATAAGGGCATCGATTTCGCGGTGGCGAGTTTATTTCACCTGCCGTGTGCGGAAAACAGTGCAGATGTGCTGACGGACGTTTTTGCGCCTATTGTGCCGGAGGAGTTTTTTAGGGTGCTAAAGCCGGGCGGCGTAATGATCCTTGCGGTGCCGGGGGCGCGGCATCTGTACGGCATGAAAGAGGTTTTATACAAAGAGCCGTATGAGAACGAAGAGCACGACACGGCCTACGACGGGTTTGAATACCTCGGCCGTGCGTATGTGCAAAAGTTTATCACGGTGAACGGGCAGGAGAACATTGAAGCGCTGTTCTCCATGACGCCGTACTATTGGAAGACGGACGTAGAGGGTGGAGAGCGTCTGCGCGCGCTCGATGTGCTCGAGACCGAGATTAAATTTGACTTTCTGGTTTACAGGAAGAAGTAGGCGGGTGCGTCTTTCAGCAGCTTTGTGCGGCACAATGTTGTTTATTATTGTTGTTTTGTTGTCATTCATTGAAAATTAAAGAATACTTAGTAGAATTCTCTCCCGAACTGTGCTATGATAGGTAGCGGTCGTTCGGGAGCGTTTTCATTTTGGAAGACGAAATACGACCGATTACAGTAGTATTCGAGGTTTATAATCAAAGATGAAAATTTTGTTTGTCTGCACCGGCAACACGTGCAGAAGCCCAATGGCGGAGGGCATTTTCCGCCGCGAAATGGAGCAGCGCGGCTTTGAGAACATCATGTGCCAAAGCGCCGGTCTTTCCGCGCTCGATGGGCAGCACCCCAGCGAAAATGCGGTGCTGGCCTGCAAGGAGATCGGCGTGGACATCAGCGGTCACATTGCGCGCCGCTTTACGCCGGAAGAAATCGATGTGTGGGACGTTTATTTCACGATGTCGAAAACCCACGCGTACATTTTGATGCAGGCGGGTGTGCCGGCGGAGAAAATTTACGTGCCGCATTACATTGACGATCCCTACGGCGGGGACCTAAATACCTACCGCAAGTGCCGCGACAAGATCTGCGAGGAATTGCAGACGTTTGAGCAGCATCTCGGTTTTTAAGGAGCGTTTATGCAGATTGTTTCGATGACGGCGGAGCACGTTTCGCGCCTTGCGGAGCTTGAAAAGCTTTGCTTTTCGGAACCGTGGAGCGAAAAAGGCCTGACGGAGGAGATTGATAATCCTGCCGCGTGCTTTTTGGTGGCGATGCAGCAAGATGAGGTGCTCGGCTACGGCGGCATGCACACGGTGCTCGGCGAAAGCTATGTGGACAACATTGCGGTGTTCCCGGAGTTTCGCGGCCATGGTGTGGGCAGAACGCTCATGGCGGCGCTGATCGAAAAAGCGCGGGAAAACGGCGGCGTTTTCATCACGCTGGAGGTGCGGACATCAAACCTGCCGGCCATTGCGATGTACCGTTCGCTCGGCTTTACGGAAGCGGGCGTGCGCCGCAATTTTTATACAGAACCAAGAGAGGATGCGCTGGTTTTTACGCTCTCTTTCTGAATTTTTAGCTATACGGGGGTAAAAAGTATGCTTTTCGGAAAAATCAAGGCGCTTGTCGAATACGGCGTGCGCACGGGGCTCATCGAAGCGGAAGACATGATTTACACGCGCAACCGTTTATTGGAGGCGCTTTGTGAAGAGGATTACGCGGATGAGGAAGCGGAGCAGAGCGAAAACCTGGCACTTTTGCTGGACGGCCTTTGCGACGAAGCCGTAAAGCGCGGCATCATCGAGGACGGTGCGACGTCCCGCGATTTATTTGACACGAAACTGATGGGCCTTTTGACACCGCGCCCGTCCGATGTGAACCGCACATTTCGCGCACTTTACAAGGAATCCCCGGAAAAGGCGACGGACTGGTTCTATAAGCTTTGCGGAGACTGCAATTATATCCGCCGCGACCGTGTGGCGCGCGATTTAAAGTGGGTGTATAACGACCCGCGTTTCGGTGCGATTGATATTACCATCAACCTTTCAAAGCCGGAAAAAGATCCGAAGGCCATTGCTGCGGCAAAGAAAATGAAGGCTTCCGGTTATCCTGCCTGTATGCTGTGCAAGGAGAATATCGGTTATGCGGGCCGCATGAACCACCCGGCAAGACAGAACCACCGCGCAATCCCGATCACGGTGAACCATGCGGATTGGTTTTTGCAGTATTCTCCGTATGTGTACTACAATGAGCACTGCATTGTGTTCTGCGGCGAGCATGTGCCGATGCAGATTGACAAGAGCACGTTCCGCAAGCTGTTTGATTTTGTGGAGCAGTTTCCGCACTATTTCCTCGGCTCTAATGCCGATTTGCCCATCGTTGGCGGTTCCATTTTGACACACGATCACTACCAGGGCGGCCACTATACGTTCGCGATGGCGCGCGCGAACATGGAGGAGCACTGCACGCTGCACGGCTTTGAAGATGTGGAAGCGGGCATATTGAACTGGCCGGTCTCCGTTCTGCGTTTGCGCCACAAAAACCCGGATCGCCTGATTGACGCGGCCGACCACGTATTGAAAGCGTGGAGAAGCTACACGGACGAGGACGCGTTCATTTTTGCGGAGACGGACGGCGAGCCGCACAACACCATCACGCCGATTGCGCGCTGTGTGGACGGCGTATACGAGCTCGACCTTGCGCTGCGCAACAATATTACGACGGAAAAATATCCGCTCGGCGTATACCACCCGCACGACGAATATCATCACATCAAGAAAGAGAACATCGGCCTCATTGAAGTTATGGGTCTCGCGGTTTTGCCGTCCAGACTGAAAGACGAGCTGAAGACCCTGAAAGATGTGATGCTGAAAAACGGCGATGTTTCAAGCGTGGAGAGCATCGCAAAGCACGCGGAGTGGGCAGCGCAGGTGAAGCGCGACCACCCGGAAATGAACGAAGCGAATGCCGAGCACATCTTGCAGCAGGAAGTGGGAAAGGTATTTGTAAAGGTTCTGGAGAACGCAGGCGTCTACAAATGCACGGCAGAGGGCAGAAAAGCGTTCAGAACGTTTGTAGAAAGCGTACGCTGAATCGAAAATAATACGATAAAATAAGGAATCCATCGTATGCGTGAAAGCGATACGGTGGATTCCTTTTAATTCGTGATGAAACAGCTTCAAATTTCTTTGCCGCAGTATGGACGGATTGCGTTTACGTGTCCTTTACCGTGTCTTTCAGCGGTTCGCTTTTCGTGCCGTCTTCGTTGACCTTCTGCATGTTCGGGTAGACGAGTGCGAGGTAGTTGTCATCCAAGTGCTTATCGAGGAACATTTGGAACGAGCTTGTGGCGGGGATGCCCTCGGCGCGCTCGTTGGCGCGGGTCAGCGCGGCGCAGGAGATGAGCCCGTCAAACAGCATGAACGCAACGAGCAAAATGGTGAGGATAGCGCCCGGGCGCTTCGGGATTTTTTCGATCATGCGCGACATGGCGGGGTAAATTTCTTTGATCCAGATAAGGCCGAGCGTGCCCCAGATGAGCGCGAACATCAAGTTTGTGCGGCCGTCAATGTTGAACGGCGTGCCGCTGTAATCCCACGAAACGGTGCCGAACAGCATCTCCTGTCCCCAACTGCACAGGTACTCGAACGCCGCACCGATGATGCCGCTGGCAACAAAAATGACGATGTCGTCCTGCTTGTAGAGCTTATACAGGCACAGCGTGATGATGGCTGCGCCGCCGCCGTAAATGGGCTGGAATGGGCCGTACACAAGGCCGACGCGCAACTCAATCTGGTGCGCGATGAAGAACGCCCAGCATTCTTCAAGCACAAAACCGGCAAGGCAGCCGATGAAGAAGATCCAGAAGAGTTTTGTGAAGTTCATGCCGAACGCAAACGGGCGGTCTTCCGGGTTTTCGAATGTAGCTTCATATTCATAGCGGTTGCGCTTCCAGCGTTCGGCGGAGCGCTTTTTGCGCTCTTCCGTCGTGATGCGGTACGCTTTTAATTCCTTTTCGTACTGCTCGTTCGTCATATCCGGCGAGGCGCTCATGAAGCGGCGCTTTAAGAAGTTCGATTTGTTGAGGAGTGCCGTGTAGTTTTCGTCGGCGGTCTTCTGTGCTTCCTGAAGCTTCTTTTGCAGGTCGAGGTCATCGATGGCCTCCGCTGCGCCGATGGCACCGCCGGTGACGGCATTGCCGAGGGCGTTTCTCGCCTCGCGCACGCGGTCTCCGAGTTCGGATAAGCGTTTAAACTGGTGATTCAAGCGCTGCACGGTGATGGACGTGATGATGATGTCGAGCAGCATGATGCCGAGGACGGCATAGAGGATGACCCAGCCGACGGTGCGGTTGACGTAGTGCAGAAGTGACGTGAGTACCGGCACAATGAACACCACAATGAACGAGAAGCACACGCCGCGCACGGTGGCGACGGGCACGGAAACGTAGCCCTTGATATTCCACTTGAATTTGGAGTAATCACGCAGGCGGATGTGCGTTGTTTTGCGCAGCAGCCACGCGAACGTGAATTCCACAAGGAAGCTTGAAATCAGGCAGAAAAACAGCGTGGCAACAAACGACGTCTGCCAATGCAGCGCCGTCAATGCCGCCCACGGCAGCGCAATCATCAGGCCGTACTGCGGGCAGTACGGACCGTTCAGCATGCCGGGGTTTTTGAATTTTCGGTATACCATGCCGATGTACCCCACCTCTGCGACCCAGCCGCAGAAGGAAGCAAGCACAAAGTACCACAGAAAAAGCCAGATCTTATATGCCATGCGTGCATCTCCTTAAACCATCGAGCGTCCTATGTATATCTCGGAAAAGTATAAAACAGTATAGCATATTTCACGGTTTTCAACAATACTTCTGCAAGAAAAAACTGTCGGAAACCGCAGCAATATCGGAAATTTTGAGGGGAAAACAAACGACTCCTACCACGAAAACCTGCCCGTACTGCCTGATGGATGACGTGAAGATCGGCGCGACGAAATGCCCGCACTGCGCATCCGTGCTTCCGCCGGAAGACGAAGAGGAAAAGAAGGACGCATAATATCTCGCTTATACATACGCGGCTCCACGGTGCTTTCATGCGCCGGGAGCCGTTTTTCTTTTTATCGTCCGAAGGACTATAGCATTCGCCGACAGGCGAATATAATGAAGGCGCACTTTCGGAGAGAAAGTACGCCTTGAAAATATGTATTCTTATGTCTTACTTAAAGCAAAATTACCAGCCGAGGCCCTTGAGGTAATCGCGGCTCATCTTCACGGCTTCGAGAGCGGGGGTGTCATAAGACTGATCCTGCTCGACAACGACCCACTTGGAGCCGGCTTCCAGTGCTGCATCGAGCACCGGCGGAATGTTCTGCATGCCGTGGCCGACCGGACGGAACTCGAACTTGCCGGTTTCTTCCTTCTTCTCGGTCTCAATGCCGATGAGCTCGTACATGTTGGCCGGCTTACCTTCCTTGTAGAAGTCCTTGAGGTGGACGACTGGTGCGCGGCCGGCGTACTTCTTGATGTAATCGACCGGCTCTTCGCCGGCGACCTTGACCCAGCAGATATCAAGCTCGGTCTGGAGCAGGTCAGCGGGAATCTCGGTATAGATATAATCGAGTGCATACTGACCGTTCGGCATCTTTACAAACTCGAAATCGTGGTTGTGGTAAAGCAGCGTGATGCCGACTTTCTTGCAGGCTTCGCCGATCTTCTTGAAGGTCTCAATGTTCTTGAGGAACTTCTCGGTGCCCGGACGATCTTCTTCCATCAGATACGGGATGGCGATGTACTGCATGCCGATCTCCTTATACTGTGCGACCGTGCCTTCGATATCGGCTTCGAGCTCCTGGAACGGAACGTGTGCGGAAAGCGGAACGAGGCCCACTTCTTCCAAAATCGCCTTGACTTCCGCCGGCTTCATGCCATAAAGGCCTGCAAGCTCAACGCCGTCATAGCCCATGTCCTTGATTTTCTGCATGGTGCCCTTAAAATCGCGCTCAGCGTCATCGCGGACAGAATAAACCTGTACCGCTACGGGTAAAGTTTTCATGGTGAACTCCTCCTAAGTTAATGGATTGCTTTTCTTTATCATACAGTCTTTTTTGTGAAAAATCAATCCGTGATTATGAAAAATTCCTAAATATTCGCAATTTCGGAGCCGAAACAATTCAAAACGGCGTTATCTTGCAGTTCATCTTGCAGTTCACGTCTAAAAGTAGTATAATCATGCGTATCGATAAACGGAAAATTCAAATTTAAGGAATGAAGAAAATGAAACGAAATTTACGCTTTTATTTTGCGCTGATGTTCGCCCGCGGTACGGCGCTGGTTTTAAAGCTCATCGGGCGAAAGGGCACGTCCATGCCGGGCTCTTGGGCTATTATTCTGTGCCCGGATTTTATCGGGCGCATGCCGAAACCGAAGAAGATCATCGGCATTACGGGCACGAACGGCAAAACGACTGTCTCGAACATGATCGAGGATGTTTTGGAGGATAACGGCATCGAGTTCATGTGCAACCGCTCCGGCACGAATGTCGCGACCGGCGTGGCATCTACGCTCATTGCGAACAGTCACTTTTTCGGCAAGCCGAAGTGTGACCTTGCGGTGTTTGAGCTTGATGAGCGCTCTGCGCCGAACATTTATCCCTACATGCAGCCGGACATTGTGCTGTGCACGAACATTTTCCGTGATTCTTATAAGCGCAACGCGCACGCGGAGTTTATCCTCGACATTCTGAATAAGGAAATTCCAAAGGGCACAAAGCTCGTTTTGAACGGCGACGACCCGCTTTGCAGTTCCATTAAGCCCGAAAACGACCGCGTATATTTCGGCATCGACCACCTTGACACGGACAAAAAGGAATGCGACAATATCGTAAATGATGTGCCTGCCTGCCCCAAATGCCACGGCCCGCTTGTGCACGACATTGTGCGCTACCATCATATCGGCCGTGTGCACTGCGAAGCCTGCGGCTACCGCTCGCCGGACATCGACTACCTTGCAACGGACATCGATACGAAAGACATGAAAATGAACGTGGCGGAGGGCGGCAAAAAATCGGAATACCCGCTTTTGAACAGTACGAACATCAATATTTATAACGCCCTTGCCGCCATTGCGACGCTGCGTGAATTCGGCCTTTCCGAAGAAAAAATCCGCAATTCCATGGAGAAAATGGGCATCAGCGAGACGCGTTACTCTGAAAAAGAAGTGAACGGCAGAAAGTACATTCTACACCTTGCAAAGGGGCAGAACCCCATTGCGTGCTCCCGTGCGTTTGAAAATATCCGTAACGCGCCGGGCAAAAAGTCCGTTGTGATGTTTCTCGACGACTACTTCGATGCGCGCCACACCGTGGAGAACACCGCGTGGTTCTACGATACCGATTTTGAGTTTTTGAATGACCCGAGCATCGTGCAGGTCGTCATTGCCGGTGCGCGCCACCACGATACGTATGTGCGCACGCTTCTGGCCGGTGTGCCGGCGGAGAAGATCGTGCACATGCGCGATGAAAGCGATACGCCTGCGGCGGTCTCGAAAGAAGCGGACACAGTCTTTATTCTGTACGACGTATATACCATTCGTTTGGCAAATGACATTCGCGATAAGATGATCGAACGTGAGAAGGAGGGCGAGACGAAATGAAAATAGAAGTCCTTTTCCCGGAATTCTGCAACCTGTTCGGCGACGCGTACAACATGGTCTACCTTGAAAAAACGCTGCCGGAAGCGGAGTTTATCCGCACGCAATTCAGCGACGATGTGCGCTTTACCGAAGAAAAAATGAACCTTGTGTATATGGGTCCCATGACGGAGCGTATGCAGGAGCAGGTCATCCGCAAGTTGATGCCGCTGAAGGAGAAAATCCAAAAAGCCATTGACGACGGCACGGTGTTCCTTTTCACGGGCAATGCGCTCGAAATCTTCGGCGATTACATTGAAAACGAGGACGGCAGCCGCGTAGAGTGCCTTGGGCTTTATCGTTTGTACGCAAAGCGCGATATGATGCACCGCCACAACAGCGACTTTGAGGGCGAATTTGACGGCAATGTCATCATGGGCTTTAAGACGCAGTTCACGATGGCCTACACGCCGGACGAATCGCACGGCTTGTTCGTGAAAAACAAAGGTGTGGGGCTCAATATAAAGGCGAAATACGAGGGTATCCGCGTAAACAACTTCTTCGGCACATACCTTGTGGGGCCGATCTTGGTTTTGAATCCGCCGTTTACAAAGTATATTTTGAACCTGATGGGCGCGGGCGATGTGAAGCTTGCGTTTGAAGCGGAAAACATGGAGGCCTACGAGCAGCGCAAGAAGGATTTTGCCGAGAAGGTACACTGATGGTGCAGCACGAAATTCCGCCGGTGTTCGACGAAAACAGCCGCGTGCTCGTTTTGGGCTCGTTTCCGTCTGTGCAGTCGAGAAAAGCGGCGTTTTTCTACGGGCACCCGCAAAATCGCTTTTGGCGCGTCTTGAGCGCGGTTTTCGGTGAACCGGTGCCGGGGGATGTCCCCGAAAAGAAGGCGCTTTTGCTAAAGCATAAAGTTGCCTTGTGGGACGTCATTGCCTCGTGCGACGTGACGGGCTCGGCTGACGCGAGCATCAAAAACGTTGTGCCGAATGATCTTTCCGTGATTTTATCGACAGCGAACATCACGCATGTGTGTACAAACGGTCAAATGGCGCACAAGCTGTATCAAAAATATCTGGCGAAAGAGATCGATTTGCCGGAAACGGTTCTGCCGAGCACCAGCCCCGCGAACGCCGCGTGGAGCTTGGAGCGGCTGACGGAAGCGTGGAAGATTATCCGGTCAATTTAATACGGCAAGCACGCGGCTTTAAAAACCGCGTGCTTTTTTCACCCATTTTTTCCCTCTCCATATAATAAAATCAGGAGGGCTGAAAATGAATGATATTGTATTTTATGCGTTGTTGGCGACGCTGGGGACATGGCTCGTCACGGCGCTTGGTGCTGCCACGGTGGTGCTGTTTAAATCGCCGAACCCCAAAATTCTCAATTTGATGCTCGGCTTTGCCGCCGGGGTGATGATTGCGGCGAGCTTTTGGTCACTTTTGCAGCCGGCCATCGAGCGCGCGGAGGCGGCGGGAAGCATGCCTGCGTTTTTGGTGGCGACACTCGGGTTTCTCTGCGGTGCATTGTTCATGTGGGGCTCCGATAAATGCGTGACCTACGCGCAGCGGCGCTTCGCTTTGGCGCAGGGCGAGAAAAACGCACGGCTGAACCGCATCATTTTGTTGGTACTTTCCATCACGCTGCACAATATCCCGGAGGGGCTCGCTGTGGGCGTAGCGTTCGGTGCGCTGAAAAACGGCGGCTATACGCCGGAAGCGCTGATGGGTGCCGTGACGGTGGCTGTGGGCATCGGCTTGCAGAATTTCCCCGAAGGCGCGGCGGTCTCGCTGCCTTTGCGCCGTGAGGGGTGCTCCAGAAGAAAGAGCTTTTTTATCGGGCAGGCTTCCGGCTTTGTGGAGCCAATTGCGGGCGTTTTGGGTGCTTTGCTTGCCGTGTACATTGAAGCCGTTTTGCCGTTTGCGCTGTCCTTTGCGGCGGGCGCGATGATCTTAGTCGCGGTGCACGAGCTCATCCCCGAGTGTCAGCGCAACCAGGAAGCGCAGCCGTATGCGGCGACAATGGGCATTGTGACGGGCTTTGCGCTAATGATGCTTTTGGACGTGATGCTGGGGTGAAATTTTAAGATAGAATAAAAAGTCCGAAACACGGTTCAGGTGCTTCGGACTTTTGCCGTTTTGTTGTATTTTACGCCTTTGCGGGTTCTGCGGCGGGGACGGTGAGCAGCTTTTTCCAGCGGCCGCTGTAATAGTAGATGAGCAGCGGGATGATGCCCAGAATGTAGCCGATCGGCGCGGCAAACCAAATGCCTGTGGTGCCGATCCAGATGGGCAGAAGCAACGAGAGACCGATCTTGCTGCACAGCTCCACAACGGAGGAGACCATGGAAATGTTGATTTTGCCCATGCCCTTGACGGTGCTGTTATAAAGCCAGATCCATCCGAGGAACGGGAAGAACCACGCCTGAATGCGGATGAATTCGAGTGAATACGCGATGACTTCGGTCTCGTTCGGCTTGACGTACAGCGAGACGAGCGGCTCAGAAAAAATGAGTGTCAGCGCACCGGCAAAAATGCTCAGACCGCCGACAAGAAGGAAGATTTGCCGCACGCCAAGCTTGATGCGCTCTGCGTTTTTCGCGCCGAAGTTCTGCCCGACATAGACGGAAAAGCCGAACGAGAAATTGCTGAACAGCATCACGGCGAGGTTCTGCACGTTGCTGCCGACGGTGAACGCCGCGACGACGTTAGAGCCGTAGCTGTTGATGACGCGCGTAATGACCATCATGCCGACGGAAAGAAACAGGCTTTGCAGAGCCATTTGCGCACCCATGCCGAATATTTTAAGGCTGACGGGCATATCCGGGCGCAGGGTGTGGCGCTTCGGCATCAGATCGGGGTATTTGCGGAACATGACGAGGATGCAGATGGCGGCGGAGATGGCCTGCGAGCCGACCGTTGCAACGGCGACACCCGCAACGCCCATGTTGAGACCGATGACGCTGATGAGGTCGAGGATAACATTCAAAATGGAGCACAGAATGAGGAAATACAGCGGTGTTTTGCTGTCACCGAGTGCGCGCAGGATAGATGCCGCGGCGTTATACGCAAACTGTGCGATGCCGCAGCCGCAGACAATCTGAATATACAGAACGGACATGTCGATGACGTCTTCCGGCGTTTTTAAAAGCTGCATGAGCGGCCGCGCGGCGAAAACGCTGATGAGACCCAGAACAACGCCGAGCAAAAGGGTGATCCATCCGGAGGCGACAATTCCCTTGCGCACGCGGTCGGTGTCGTTTGCGCCGACGTATTGCGAAAGCACGATGGAAATGGCACTCGTTACGCCGGTTGCAAGCAGCAGGATGAGGCCCGTTGTGGACGTGGTGGCACCGATGGCGGCCAGCGCGTGCGAGCCGACGAAGCGGCCGAGCACGGCGGAGTCCACCATGGAATAAAGCGACTGGAAAATACTGCCGATCATCATGGGCAGCGCAAAACGAAGCATCAGGTTGATCGGTTTGCCCTGCGTCATGTCGATGGCACCGGACGGTTTGGACATGATACAACAACTCCTTAAAAAAGTAAGATTAAGGTAAACCGTTCCGTAGAAAATAAGGGTAAACCGCGTTTGTAGAACCTCTTCGCTGCGTGTTAGTTTACAAGTATCATTGTACCAAGAAAGCAACGCGAGTTCAATGAACGGTTTACCCAAATCAACGGGAAAAATATTTGGTTATTTTTGCCAATAATTAAATGTTAAATGATGGAATAGGTGAACATTTCGTAGAGCAGCGCGGTGCCGATGTCGATCTCCTCCGGTAAAAGCGCGCGAGCGACCAGAATTTCATCGTGCGTGTCATTGTCCGTTCGGCGCAAAACGGCGTAGTCGCCGTCGATGCTCGCCACTTCGTATTCGTAAGGGCCCATTATACCACCGTACCTTCTTTAACAAATGTGGCGGCGTGCTCACGCGCGGCCTCGTAGTCCTGCGCTAAAATGAGGTAAGCTTTCGTGAAGCGCTTTGCGTTCGGGTCTTCCGGCTCAATGGCGCGCTCCATTAAAAGAACACCGTCCGTTTCGGAGACCTCGTGAAAACCCATCTTTTTGTGGAATGCCACGGCGGCATCGTTCGGCAGATTGATGTGCGCTGTAACGCGGCGGTAATTTGCATAGTGCATGATGTCCAGCATCAGGCTGTATAAAGACGTGCCCACGCCGCTGTGCAGACATTTTTCGGAGACGTACAGCTGTGCGTCGGCGGAGAACAGGTCGTCCTTCGGAATATCGCGGTCGGTCAAAAAACAGAATCCCGCCGTCTGGTTGTTGATCTCCGTCAGAATCCACATACGGCCGTATGTATAGGTGTCGATGCGCTGCACGTACTCGGCGAGCGTCGGCACTTCGGTGTCGGGCGTGTAGTGCGTCTTTTCGACGTAGGGTGTGTAAATTTTGAGCATGGACGGGCCGTCCCACTCATTCGTTCTGCGTACTGCAACTCTGAAATCACTCATATTTTCAGTTCCTTTCGCTCATAACTTCTGCATATAGGGGAATAGACGGTGCGGCACCGGGGCGCGAGACCGCAATGGCAGCGGCTTTTGCCGCGAGGATCAGCGATTTTTTCGGCGAAAGCCCATCCAGCATACCGCGCATGAAATAGCCCGTGAACGTATCGCCGGCCGCGGTGGTATCGACCGCACGGACAAGCTCCGCCGGGGCAAACGCGCGCTTATCTTCTTTGGCGTACCACGCGCCTTTACTGCCGAGCGTTAAGACTGCGGCGGCGTGTGGGTATTTTTGAAGGAGCTTATCCAAAATAGCGGTGGGAATCTTTGTGCCGGTCAGCTGTTCGCCCTCCACTTCGTTCAAAACGAACACGGAAACGAGCGACAGATTGCACTTTAAAACGTTTTCGTTCATCGGGGACGGATTGAGCCAGATCTCCATGCCGCGCGCATGGGCTTTTTCGAGAATATACGGCAGCGCGCTGATCTCGTTTTGCAGCAGAAGAATGTCGCCTGCGCCGAATTGCGCAAGCACGCGATCGGCATATGCTTCATCCACAGCCCCGTTGGAGCCGCCGAAAAGCAGAATGGCGTTCTGTGCCTCTCGGCTGACCTGAATGACGGTGTGCCCGCCCGGCATATCGCGCGTTTCGATGAGGGAGGTATCTACGCCGTTTTGGTTCAATAAATCGCGCAGGTGCTCGCCGTCCGTGCCGATGAGCCCCGCATGGCAGACGGAAAGCCCCGCCCGCACAAGCGCAATGGACTGGTTTAACCCCTTGCCGCCCGGGAACACGGTGCGGCTTTCGCTTTGAATGGTCTCACCGCCCTGCAAAATGTGGTCGACCTTATAAACATAGTCTGTATTGAGTGAGCCGAAATTCAAGATCCTCTTCAAGGTTTTGCACTCCTCTGTTTCAAAATCAATACAAGAATAGCACGAACAAAGCCCGCCGTCAAGGAAAGCAGGACAAAAGAAAAAACGCAAAAACCTAATATTTCAGCGGTTTCGCCAAGGCGGAACATATTCACAAAACGCGCGAAAAGTGGTATAATATTTCGGTTAACGAGCAAACCGAGTTTTTAATCCGTTTTTTGCCGTATCCCGCGCATGCAAAACGGCGCGGCCGGTTTTGAATTTTTTGAAGCAGTTTGAAGTTAAGAACGATAAAGAAAGGGATTGATAAAGATGGGAAAAAGAGAGAATTTGCGCAACGTAGCCATTATTGCACACGTTGACCACGGCAAGACTACCCTTGTGGACCAGCTTCTGCGCCAGAGCGGCGTTTTCCGCAGCAACGAAGCCGTAACCGAGCGCGTCATGGACTCCGGTGATTTGGAGCGTGAGCGCGGCATTACGATCCTCTCCAAAAACACAGCTGTCATGTACAATGACATCAAAATCAATATTGTCGATACCCCGGGCCATGCCGATTTCGGCGGTGAGGTGGAACGTATTCTGATGATGGTAGACGGCGTTCTGCTGCTTGTCGATGCGTTTGAGGGATGTATGCCGCAGACGCGCTTCGTTTTAAAGAAGGCGCTTGGTCTTGGCAAAAAGCCGGTCGTTGTCGTCAATAAGGTCGACCGTCCGGGCGCACGTCCGCTTGAAGTCGTGGACGAAGTGCTTGACCTCTTCATCGAGCTTGGTGCAGACGAAGACCAGCTCGATTTCCCGGTGGTCTACGCTTCCGCACGTGACGGCTACGCCATGAACCAGCCGGACGAAAAGGGCACGGACATGAAGCCGCTGTTTGAAGCCATTATAAACGATGTTCCGGCGCCGGAGGGTGACCTTGACGGCCCGACGCAGGTGCTGTTCTCCAACATTGACTATGATGAGTACGTCGGCCGTATCGGTATCGGCCGTGTGGAGCGCGGCTCCGTAAAGGTCGGTCAGACCGTTACCATCTGCAGCAGCACAAGCGACGAAAAACGCAACGCGCGCATTACGAAGCTCTACCAGTTTGAGGGCCTCAAGCGCGTGGACGCAGAGAGCGCAGAGCTCGGCGACATCGTGGCCGTTTCCGGCATGGCAGACCTCAACATCGGTGAGACCGCCTGCGACCCGGAGCACGTGGAGCCGCTGCCGTTCGTCAAGATCGACGAGCCGACCGTTTCTATGATGTTCATGGTCAACAATTCCCCGTTTGCGGGCCGCGAGGGCAAATATGTCACCTCCCGCAACCTGCGCGACCGCCTGTTTAAGGAGGTCGAAACGAACGTTGCTATGCGCGTGGAAGAGACGGATTCCGCTGATACGTTTAAGGTATCCGGCCGCGGCGAGCTGCACCTCTCCATTCTTATCGAGCAGATGCGCCGCCAGAACTACGAATTCCAAGTCTCCCGCCCGAGCGTTATTTTCAAGGAAGAAAACGGCAAGAAGCTGGAGCCGATGGAGCTTTTGATGATTGAAGTTCCGGATAACTACGTCGGCGCGGTCATGGAAAAGCTCGGCACCAGAAAGGCAGAGCTGCTCAACATGGGCACCCGCGACAGCGGCACCACACACCTTGAATTCAAGATCCCGTCCCGCGGCATCATGGGCTACCGCTCCGAGTTTCTTACGGACACGAACGGCAACGGCATCATGAACCATGTGTTCGATTGCTACGAGCCGTATAAGGGAGATATTCAGCAGCGCAGCACCGGTTCTCTCGTTGTACACGAGACCGGCGAGTCCACGGCTTACGGCCTGTTCTACGCACAGGACAGAGGCCGCCTGTTTATTGGGCCGGGCGTACCGGTTTACGAGGGCATGATTGTCGGCAGCAACCCGAAGGGCGACGACATCGTCATCAACGTCTGCAAGAAGAAGCACGCGACAAACACCCGTGCTTCCGGCTCCGACGACGCACTGAAGCTGACCCCGCACACCGTGCTCTCTCTGGAGCAGTCCCTTGAGTTCATCGCGGATGACGAGCTTGTGGAGATCACGCCGAAGAGCATCCGCATGCGCAAAATGGTGCTGAGCAAAGAGCTGCGCATGAAGCAGGCTGCGAAAAAGAAGTAATTTATAAACCTGACCAACGGAAAAGACACACGGAGAGCCAATGAATATCGTTATTTTGGATCTGGAGTGGAACGGTGCGTACAGCCGCCGTCTCCACGGCTTTATCAATGAGATTATCGAGTTCGGCGCTGTCAAGCTCGATGCACAACTGAATATCACAGACCGGTTTTCCTGCTTTGTCAAACCGCAGGTGACAAAAAAGATCAGCGCGATTATCTCGGACCTCACCAACATTACGGATGCGAATCTTTTGGACGCACGCCCGTACATGCAGGTGATGAGCCGCTTCAAAAAATGGGCGGGCGACTGCGTGATTGCCACGTGGGGCACGTCGGACATTCTGGCGCTGATTGAAAACTGCCGCTATTTCGGCGGCGGGGAGACCGTTCCGTTTTTGCAGCGCTATGTCGATTTACAGCAATACGTGGAAAAGCGCCTTGGCGAGGACGGCAAGGAGCAACTTGGGCTTTCCAAAGCGGCAGAGTTGCTTTCCATTGATGACGGTGCGCTCGACCACCACCGCGCGCTCGACGACAGCGTGCTGTCCGCTATGGTGCTGGAGCGCATTTACACAAAGGATACGTTCCGCCCGTTCATTCAGGACTGCAAGGACCCGGAGTTTTACAGACGCATCACGTTTAAAACAACGTATATCTGTGACGTGAACAGCCCTTTGATCGAAAAGGAGCATCTGCATTTCACGTGCGAAAAATGCGGCGGCGAAGCAAAGCGCCGCGGCAAATGGACTGTGAAAAACAAGAGTCTGCGCAGCACGTTTAAGTGCGAAAAGTGCGGCTACGAATTCTGCGGTCAGCTGCGCGTGAAGCAGAAGTATGAGGGTATTATCGTGAGCCGCAAATCCATTCCGCTGCCGAAAATCGAAAAGCCGCGCCGCGCCGAAAACGCAGACATCGCCGATATGCGTCTGACAATCAAGGAAAACGGTGTGGGACTGCTGACGTTTAAGGCGTGGGAGAATATCCCGTACCTTACGCACTGCTTCTCCACGCGCATCGGCGGCGTGAGTGAAGAAGAGTTTGCTGCTATGAACCTCGGCTTCAACCGCGGCGACAGCGATGAAAATGTAAAAGAAAATTTCCGTCTTATCGCTCAAGCGGCGAATATCCCTGTAGAGAATATAACGGCGGGCGCGCAGGATCACCACACGAACGTGCGCCGTGTCACGATGAAAAACGCCGGCACGGGTATTTGGAAGCCGAAGGACATGGAAAGCGTGGACGGTCTTGTGACGGATGAGCCGAATCTGCCGCTGCTCATTTACGCGGCGGACTGTGTGCCGCTTTACTTCTACGACCCCATTCATCACGCCATTGGGCTTTCGCACGCCGGTTGGCGCGGCACGGTGAACGGTATGGCAAAAGCTACCGTAGAGAAAATGCAGGAGGAATTTGATACCCGCCCTGAGGATTTGCTCGCGGCCATCGGTCCGTCCATTGCAAAGGAGTGCTTTGAGGTGGACGCCCCGTGTGCGGAGGAATTCCTCGCGCTGCCCGACAGCGACAAATTCGTCACGGACGACGGCAACGGTAAATTCCACGTTGATCTTTGGGCGTGCAACCGTGCATTCTTATTAGGTGCAGGTGTGCTGCCCGAGCACATCACAACGGGCGGCGTGTGCACCATGTGCAACAGCGATCTGCTGTTTTCACACCGCGTGACGCGCGGCAAGCGCGGCTCTAACGCCGGGTTCCTGATGCTCAGGGAACAAAACGCATGAGCGTTTGCACACTGTGCCCGCGAAAATGCGGTGTTGACCGTGAAATAATGCGCGGCTACTGCCAAAGCGGCGGCAAAATGCACATTGCGCGCGCGAAGCTCCACTACTGGGAGGAGCCGCCCATCAGCGGTACGCGCGGCAGTGGCACGATCTTTTTTACCGGCTGCTCGCTGCGCTGCGCGTTTTGCCAGAACAGCGAGATCTCCGGTGAAAGCCTACACGGCAAGGATTTCACGGTTGAGGAATTCATCGAGACGATAAAAAAACTCGAAGCTATGGGTGCGCACAACATCAACCTTGTTACGCCGACGCACTTTGCATCGCAAATTGCCGAAGCGCTGCGCATCTATAAGCCGCGCGTGCCCGTTGTCTACAACTGCGGCGGGTATGAATCGGTCGAGACACTGCGCATGTTAGAGGGGCTCGTCGACATTTACCTGCCGGATTTCAAATATGCGGACGACGATCTCGCCGTGCGGCTTTCCAATGCGCCGCACTACTGTGAAACGGCGCTTGCTGCCATTCATGAAATGGTGCGACAGACGGGCGAAAATGTGTACGACGAAAACGGCATGCTGCAAAAGGGCGTCATCATTCGGCAGCTCATTTTGCCCGGCCACACGCGCAATTCCATGCAGGCGCTGGAGCTCATCAAACAGCATTTTCCGGGCGTGCCCGTGAGCCTGATGAGCCAGTATACGCCGATGGGACGTGTTTTGCGCGAGCCGGAATTTGCGGACATCAACCGCCGCATCACCCTGCGGGAGAGCCGCAAGGTACAAAATTATATGTTGGAACTGGGTTTGCCTGGCTTCTGCCAAAAGCGCAGCGCCGCTGGCGAACGTTATATACCGGATTTTACACAGTTTGACACGGTCAACTTAGGGGAGGAAAAATCCATGCAGACAACGATCCAGCTTCTTTCACCGATGGAAAAAGTCATGGCGCAGGAAGAAAAGACCTTTGCGCCGTACCCGAAGGCGAGCGCTCTGCGCGGAGAAGAGACCGCGTTTCAGGCCATCGTCACGGGCGAGGGCGAGCACTACATTGAGGTGCGCACCGATGCACCCGTTAAAGTGGCGGTGTACCGCGAGGGCTATGTGCCGTGCACGCTTTCCGCGTACCCGGACAGGTTCGATGACGACTACATCACAACAGAACCGAGCACGTTCCCGGATGTGCTGTATCCCGTCACGGACGGCGCGGTGAACGTCAACGGCCGCGAGGTGCTGTGGGTGAGCCTCAAAGTGAACGACGATGCCGCGGGCGGCGATTACCCCGTGGAGATCAGCGCAAACGGCAAAAGCGAAATTTTCCGTTTGACGGTCGTGCCGGTCACTTTGCCGGAGCAGAAGCTCACGTTCACGCAGTGGTTCCATGGCGACTGCATCGCAGCGCGCTACGGCGTGGAGATTTACGCAAAAGAGCACTGGGCATTGTTAGACAAGTATATGCGTATGGCGGCGGAACACGGCATGAACATGATCCTGACGCCGGTGTTCACTCCCGCGCTCGATACCGAGATCGGCAAAGAACGCCCGTGCACGCAGCTTGTGGAGATCACAAAGAACGACGCGGGTTATCATTTTGATTTCGCAAGGCTTGCCCGCTGGGTGGAAACCGCAAAGGACTGCGGCATTTCTAAGTTTGAGATTTCCCACTTCTTCACACAGTGGGGTGCAAAATGTGCGCCGAATATCTACGTTACCGAAAACGGCGAACGCAAGCTGAAATTCGGTTGGCATACTGCGGCAACCGACCCGGAATACGCGGCATTATTGCATGCGCTGCTGCCGCAGCTGCTTACATTCTTTGAAGAAGTAGGCGTTGAAAAAAGTGACCTTATGTTCCACATTTCGGACGAGCCGAGCGAGGAGCACAAGGCGGACTACTTAAAGGCAAAAGCTGTTGTGGAGCCATATTTGCCCGGCTGCATTCTGCGCGACGCGCTCTCGTCGTATGATTACTACACGGAGGGGCTCGTCAAGCACCCCGTCGTCGCGACGAATCATATCACGCCGTTTATCGAAAACGATGTGCCGGATCTGTGGGCGTACACCTGCTGCAGCCAGTGCGTGGACGTGGGCAACCGTTTCCTCGCGATGCCCTCAAACCGCAATCGCATTTTGGGCGTGCAGATGTGGAAGTATCACATCACGGGCTTCCTGCACTGGGGCTATAACTTCTGGAACTCGCAGCTCTCCAAAGCGGTTATCGATCCGTTCAAGGTGACGGACGCAGGCGGCGCGTTCCCGGGCGGCGACGGATTTTCCGTCTATCCCGGCGAAAACGGCCCGCTGCCGTCGCTGCGGCAAAAGGTTTTCGCTATGGCGCTTTATGATATGCGCGCGTTGTCGCTCGCCGAAGAAAAGCTCGGGCGTGAAAGCGTCTTAAAACTGCTTGGAGACGGCGAAAGCATGACGTTTGCAAACTATCCGCGCACATCGTCCTATCTGCCTGATCTGCGCGAGCGCGTGAACGAAGCCATCGGAAATGCGTGCAAATGAATTGATTTTTTAAAGACTGTCGTACTGTTTCGGTGCGGCGGTCTTTTTTTCTGAAATTTGCTCTACCCATATTTGTCGTTTTGTGCTATGATGAATAGAAACAAGGAAAGGAATGACCGAAATGTTAAAGACTTCTGAAACCACCGAAAAGCTGCTGAAGTTTATCGACGCTTCTCCGTCGTGTTTTCATGCGGTGAAAAATATATGTGTAATGTTGGAAGATGCGGGCTGCATTCGTCTGCTTGAAAACGAAACCTGGACGCTCGAAAAGGGCAAGCACTACTTTACGACGCGCAACGGCTCTTCTGTTTTGGCGTTCTCCGTGCCGGAAAACTATAACGGCATGCAGATTGTCTCCGCGCACAGCGATTCCCCGACATTCCGCGTAAAGAGCGGCGCGGAGATCACCGTAGAGGGTCACTACAAAAAGCTCAACACCGAAGGCTACGGCGGCATGATCCTTTCCACGTGGTTTGATCGTCCGCTGTCGCTTGCCGGCCGCGCCGTGGTGCGTACCGAAAGCGGCGTAAAGAGTGTGCTTTTGAACATTGACCGCGACCTGTGCATCATCCCGAGCCTTGCCATTCACATGACGCGCGGCATGGCAGACCACAAGTTAAACCCGCAGGTCGATCTGCTGCCCTTGCTCGGCGGCGAAAACGCCGATTATAACGCGCTCATCGCGGAAGAGGCAGGCGTTAAAAAGGAAGACGTCATCTCGAGCGATATGTTCCTCTATCCGCGCCAGCACGGCGTTGTATTCGGCATGGAGAACGAATTTATTGCATCCCCGCGCCTCGACGACCTCCAGTGCGCGTTCTCCGCAACGGAAGCGTTTTTGAACGCGGAAAACAAAGAAAAGCTGCTCATCAGCGCCGTGTTCGATAACGAAGAAGTCGGCTCGCTGACAAAGCAGGGCGCGGATTCCACGTTCCTCACGGATACCGTGCGTCGCATCGCTTCCGCGCTCAATATCCCCGAAACGGAGTGGCTGCGCAAAATGCCGGATAGCTTCATGCTTTCCGCCGATAATGCCCATGCCGTGCACCCGAACTACACGGAAAAGTGTGACCAGACAAACCGCTGCTACTTAAACGGCGGCATCGTCATCAAGTACAGTGCAAACCAGAAGTATACGACGGATTCCGTTTCCGCCGCCGTGTTCGGCGAAATCTGCCGTAAGGCCGAGGTGCCGGTGATGATCTTCCACAACCGCTCCGATATGGCGGGCGGCTCTACGCTCGGCAACATCTCAAACGGTCATCTGTCGCTCAACACGGTCGATATCGGCATCCCGCAGCTCGCGATGCACTCCTGCGTGGAAACGGCGGGCGAAAAGGACACTGCGTACATGGTAAAGGCCATGACAGCGTTCTATAACGCGGATATCCGCCAGACGGCAGACGGCATGTACACGTTTTAAGTTGAAGTCAGTATAACTCTCTTGAAAGGAACGAATATAACAATGTGGGCAGATGAAACGGTGTTTTACCAGATCTATCCCTTGGGCTTTACCGGTGCGCCCATGCCGAACGACGGCGTGTGCGTGAACCGCATTCAAAAGGTCAAAGGGTGGATTCCGCACCTGAAAAAGCTGCATATCGGCGCGGTGTATTTTTCCCCGGTGTTTGAGTCGGACAACCACGGCTACGATACGCGTGATTTTACAAAAATAGACTGCCGCCTCGGCACGAATGAAGACTTCAAAGCCGTGTGCGATGCGCTGCACGAAAACGGCATCAAAGTTGTGCTTGACGGCGTGTTCAACCACGTGGGCCGCGGCTTTTTTGCGTTCCGTGACGTGCAGGAGAAAAAGTGGGACTCTCCCTATAAAGACTGGTTTCACTTGAATTTCGACGGTAACAGCGCCTATAACGACGGCTTTTGGTACGAGGGCTGGGAGGGACATTACGAGCTTGTCAAGCTCAATCTCTATAACCCCACCGTTGTCGGATACCTTTTAAACTGCGTCGGCAGATGGATCGACGAATTCGGCATCGACGGCCTGCGTCTTGACGTGGCGTACATGTTGAATGAAGATTTCATGCGCCGCCTGCGCGCGTACTGCGACGGCAAAAAGCCGGAGTTTGTGCTCATCGGCGAGATGATTCACGGCGATTACAACCGCATCACCGCAGACGGCCTGCTGCACAGCGTGACGAACTACGAGTGCTACAAAGGGCTTTACTCTGCGTTCAATTCGATGAATCTCTTTGAGATTGCGCATTCGCTCGGGCGGCAGTTCGGCCCGGAGCCGTGGACGCTGTACCGCGGCAAGCACCTGATGAACTTCGCCGATAACCACGACGTAACGCGCATCGCGAGCATTTTAAACGACGAAAAGCAAATTTACCCGCTGTACGGCGTGCTGTTCGCCATGCCGGGCATTCCGTGCCTGTATTACGGCAGCGAGTGGGGCGCAAAGGGCGAAAAGCATGAGGGCGATAGCGCCCTGCGCCCGTGCTTCGATGCACCCGTCGAAAATGAGTTGACCGCGTTTATCGAAAGACTCGCGAAGGTGAAGACCGAAAGCCGCGCATTGAATTACGGCGATTATAAGAACATCACCATTCAGAATAAAAATCTGCTGTTTGAGCGTCATTGTGATCATGAGACGGTGTTTGTTGCCGTCAATGCGGAAAACGCGCCGTGTTCCATAGACGCCCGCGGCGAGTACAAAGCGGTCGATTTTTTAACCGGCGAAACAAGCGACATCCACGGCAGGGTGGAGCTGCCGCCGTATGGGGTCAAATATTTGAAGCTCGTATAAACCGAATACTTTAAAACCGGTGTATTTTTTAAAAAAAGCAGATGTGTCACCAAAATCGGTAGATACATCTGCTTTTTGTCGTGTTTATGGCGTGTTTATCCCGCCTTCTCCATTTCTGTCTTCAATCGGTGCAAAATGCGCTTTTCAAGCCTTGAGATGTACGACTGCGAAATGCCGAGTGCATCGGCAACTTCCTTTTGCGTGTGCTCCTTTTGCCGGTTCAGCCCAAACCGCAGCTCCATGATCTGCTTTTCGCGCGGGTCAAGCTTTTCAACGGCACGGAGCAGCGTTTGCTTTTCCGATTCCTGCTCGATGCCGCGATTCACAATGTCGGGGTCGCTGCCGAGTAGATCGGAGAGCAGGAGCTCGTTGCCGTCCCAATCCACATTCAACGGGTCGTCGAGCGAGATCTCATTTTTTAGCTGCGCCGTTTTGCGCAGGTACATCAGAATCTCGTTTTCAATGCACCGCGAAGCATACGTTGCAAGCTTGATGTTGCGCTCCACGCTGAACGTATTTACCGCTTTGATGAGCCCGATGGTGCCGATGGAAATGAGGTCTTCCACGTTCACGGCAGGCGATTCAAATTTTTTCGCGATGTACACGACAAGCCGCAGGTTATGCGTGATAAGAGGGTCGCGTGCGTTCGGTTTTCCGTCACGGATGTTCTGAAAAACCACCTGTTCTTCCACTTTCGTCAGCGGTGGCGGAAGCGTTTCCGGGCCGTTTATGTAGTGGCAGGTGTCTTCGTTCAGCTTTGATAAAAAGTGAGCAAAAATTTCGCGCATGCGGGTGAGAAAATCGTGTTTCATGGGATGTCCTTTCCGGGTTTTAAACCCTGTATCTGCGCGGCGTCACACACGGCGGCGCCGACGAGCGCCTGAAAACTCCCTGCGGAAAGCGTGCGGTCGGTCACGGCCACCCAGCATTCGATTGATATGCCCGAAAGCGAAGCCGCATCCGGCCGAAACGCGGGCAAAACACCGTCCGCTCCGAGTGAAGAAAACGGGATGAGCCGCATAGAAACAGCATTTTCCGTGCTTTGCATTCCGAAATTCGGCGGCAATATGACACCGAGCGCACGCCGATCCGCAACGATGGCAGGCGTGCCGGAAAAAGGCTCCGTCAGCGTCAGCCCCGTGTCAATTTTCGCCGGCAGCGTGACGGTTTTGCCCTGCCGTGTGATGGTCAGTTTTGCGAAAAACACGTCCGGCTCCTTTTTGCGAAACAGGCGGTCAAAGCCGTACAGCACGCCGTAAGAGACGCACGTGAGCAAAATGAGCGTCAATGCGGAAATGTTAAAATACACCGCGCCGTTTGCGAGCAAAATGCCGTGTATCGGCAGAAAATACGCCGCAGCCGTCAAAAGTCCGGAAAGCGCCGCGCCAAACAAAAACAGCAAAAAAACGGCTTTTAAAAGCTGCGTCATCGGCTTTGGCGCAAACGCTGCCGCGCACAGCGCAAGCGATTCCAACAGCGCCAGCGGAAACAAAACAACCCCCGGCAGTGCGGGCAGCAGGGCAGAAAGCCCAAACACCCCGCCGAGCACGGAAGCGAGCAAAAGCCTTTTTCCCGTAAGCGGCAGCCGCAAAAAACGCCGTACCGCGCTGAGCAAAAGCGCGTCTATGTAGAGGTTCACGATGAAAAGCAGGTCGGCATAAACGGTCACGCTTTCACCTCCCGACACCAGTATACATGTGGGACAAATTTTGATTCTGTCACATTGTGCCGCCGGGAAAAATTTTCGGAAAAGGCGGCGGAACAACGCGTGCTGTTTGCGGGTTTTACATTGACAAAATCCGCATTGCCTGCTATGCTGAAAATACTTTTGGAGGTGGCGTTTCTATGAACCGAATTTCTGTTTTTTACGAGCACATGGCAGAAGCCATGAAGCAGGAGAATATTACATTAGATGAAGTGTGCGCGGCGGTAAAACGCTTTGGCTTTGACGGTGTGGAGCTCGACGCGAACCGCATCAAAAACGAGGGTGATGTAATTTTGCCTGCGCTGCAAAAAGCCGGTCTTTGCGTGAACGGCATTTATAATTTTTTCGATTTCGGCAGCGAGACGGGTTCCCCGGAAAACGACCGTGCGGAATCTCTGCGCGTCATAGACTGCTGCGAAAAAGCAAACTGCAAGTTCCTGCTTGCCGTGGCGGGTTTTTTGACGGAGGACGAAATGGTGCGCGGCAGCGCAAAGTATGAAACCCGCCGCCTGCGCATGGCGGCATCTTTAACGGAGCTTACAGCGGAAGCGGAAAAGCACGGCATCACGGTTGTCATGGAGGAGTTCGATAACCTTACGGCGCCGTACTCCCGTGCCGATGAGCTCATGTGGTTCATGCAGCATGTGCCCGGCCTGCGCTGCGGCTTTGATACCGGCAATTTCCTTTATAATGAGGAGGACGCGGTGAAGAGCTTTTCCCTGTTCCGTCCGTACATTGCGTCCGTGCACTGCAAAGACCGCACGTTTACGGAAAACACCGGCAGTCCATGCGTCACGGTCGCAAACCGCAAGCTGTATCCCGTGGCGGTAGGCGACGGCAATCTGCCCATTGAAAAAATGATGCGTGTTTTGCTTGACTCCGGTTACACCGGCTGCTTTGCGGCAGAACATTTCGGCTCCATAGAGCAGCTGAAATGCATGGAGCGCTCGGCGGCGTTTTTGAAGCGGGTACTCGGGGAGAAGTGAGGCTAACAATTTGTAAATTGGAGATACTATGGAAAATCACAGAATTTTGATTGTTGAAGATGATGAGGCTATTGCGGGTGCGGTCAGCCGCATCATCGAATCTTGGGGGCTTACCCCGCGCTGTGTCCGCGATTTTCGCGATGTTCTGCGCGAATTTACGGATTTCGACCCGCATCTTGTCCTCATGGACATCACCCTGCCGTTTTTTAACGGCTACCACTGGTGCAGCGAGATCCGAAAAATATCCGCCGTGCCGATCATTTTCGTCTCCAGCGCGTCGGAAAATATGAATATTGTGATGGCGGTAGACATGGGCGGCGATGATTTTATCGCAAAGCCGTTCGATCCCTCCGTGCTTATGGCGAAAATTCGCGCTGTTTTGCGCCGTACCTACGACCTCGGCGACCGTGTGCCGGTCATTGAGCGTGGCGGCGCGGTCTTGAACCTGAACGATGAGACCGTGACGCACGACGGCCAAAAGGTGCAGCTCACGCGCAATGAGTTCCGCATTTTGCAGACGCTTATGGAAAGCCGCGGCAAGGTCGTCAGCCGCGAAACGCTCATGACACGCCTTTGGGAATACGACCTGTACATTGAAGAAAACACGCTGACCGTCAACATGACCCGCCTGCGTAAGAAGCTTTCCGGCATCGGCCTGACCGATTTCATCACGACGCGCGTCGGCAGCGGCTATGTCGTTTTGTGAGGTGACCCATGAAGAAAAAAGAAAGCGCGCTGTTTTTCTCATACCTGTGCGCACACATTTTGCAGATCGCGTTTTTGCTGCTGTGCTTTGCCATTTTTGCGGTGATCCTCTATTTATACGATTTGCCCGCCGATCCCGTTTTGTACGCGGCGCTGCTGTGCGCGGCGGTGGGGCTTTTAAGCTTTATTTTAAGCTATCTGCGGTTTCATAAGCAGTTTCGCCGGTTGGAATCGGCGCTTTTGAATCTGCCCGAATCGCGCGATGACCTCCCGGAGCCCTCGGGCAGCACGGCCGTGTGTTATGACGAAGCCGTGCGCATGCTGTGCACCAAGCTCGCCCAAAGTGAGACCGACCGCCGCCGTGGGCAGGAGGAGAACACCGATTATTTCACCATGTGGGTACACCAGATCAAAACGCCCATCTCCGCCATGCGGCTGATGCTCGGTGAAGAAGATACCCCGCGCAGCCGCGCACTTTCCGCAGAGCTGTTCCGCATAGACCGCTATGCCGAAATGGCCTTGAATTACGCGCGCCTAAACAGCACGTCAAACGACCTTGTGTTCGCCAAAGTCGAGGTCGAACCCGTCATAAAGCGCGTCGTGCGGCAGTATGCCGGGCAGTTTGTCCGCAAGCACATCGCGTTAAAGTGCGATATTGCCCCGGTGCAGGTCTTAACGGACGAAAAGTGGTTGGCGTTCATTTTGGGTCAGCTGCTCGCAAACGCCGTAAAATATACGGAAAGCGGCACCGTGACCGTCACCGTCACAAAGAATAAGGTCTTGAAGGTCAGCGATACCGGCATTGGCATCGCACCGGAAGACCTGCCGCGCATTTTTGAAAAGGGCTTCACGGGCTATAACGGCAGGGCAGAAAAGAAATCGACGGGTCTCGGCATGTATCTGAGTCGCCGCGCCGCCGATATGCTCGGCCACACGCTTTCCGTGCAGTCCGCCCCCGGCGCAGGCAGCACCTTTTCGCTCGATATGAAGGAAAGCAATTTACAGGTGGAGTGACCTTACAAAAATGTAAGCTCCGCCTTTCATTTTGTAAGGTGAATCGATGTTCTGCGTCCGCTTTTTGCTGTATACTTTTGTCAACGAATTGAAAAAGGAGACTTATTTATGGCTGTTTTGGAAGTCAATGGATTGAAAAAGGTATACACCACGCGGTTCGGCGGCAGCCGCGTGCAGGCGCTCACGAATGTCACATTTGCCGTGGAGCGCGGCGAGTATGTCGCCATCATGGGCGAGAGTCCGGCTCCGGCAAAACGACGCTCTTAAATATCCTGGCGGCGCTTGACCGTCCCACGGAGGGTGAGGTGTTCTTAAACGGCCGTGCACTCTCAACCATCGGAGAAAAAGAGATTGCTTCGTTCCGCCGCCAGAACCTCGGATTCGTTTTTCAGGATTTCAACCTGCTTGATACCTTCACCCTGCAGGATAATATTTTTCTGCCGCTCGTTTTGGCGGGCAAGCATTTCCCGGAGATGCAGGCGAAGCTTCTGCCGCTCGCGCAGCAGCTCGGCATTGCAGATCTGCTCCAGAAGTACCCGTACGAGGTCTCCGGCGGCCAGAAGCAGCGCGCCGCCGTGGCGCGTGCGCTCATCACCTCACCGCAGATTCTCCTTGCGGATGAACCCACCGGCGCACTCGATTCCCGCGCGTCCGACAGCCTTTTATCGCTCTTTGGCGAGATTAACCGCGCCGGTCAGACGATTTTGATGGTTACGCACTCCACTAAGGCCGCAAGCCATGCCGGCCGCGTACTGTTCATCAAGGACGGCGTTGTGTTCCACCAAATTTACCGCGGTGGTTCCACAAATGAAGAGATGTTCCACCGTATTTCGGATACCCTCACCGCCATGGCGGCAGGCGCGTAACGGGAGGGCACGAAAATGAATAACTTATATGTGCGCTTGGCGGCGCAGAACATCAAAAAGCACCGCCGCAGCTACGTGCCGTTTATGCTGGCGGGCGTTTTTGTGGCGGCGGTCAGCTACATTTTAAATTCGCTTTCCAATAATACGGAGCTCGGTCCCACGTCGCAAATGATGTTCACGCTCGGCAGCACCGTCGTCATGCTGTTTGCCGTTATATTTTTGTTTTACACGAACAGCTTTTTGATGAAGCAGCGTAAAAAAGAACTCGGTCTCTATAATGTGCTCGGCATGAACAAAGGCCACATTGCCCGCGTCATCGGGTTGGAAACGCTTTTCACGGCGCTTATCGTTATTGTAGGCGGCTGCGCCGTCGGCATTTTGTTTGATAAACTCACATTTCTCATCGTTGCCAAAATGATACGCATCACGCCGAATTACGGCTTTCACATCATCCCGAAAAGCCTGCAGTACGTTGCTGTTGTGTTCGGCGTAATCTACGTTTTGATTTACATCTCGAATGTGTTTCGTGTGCGCATTTCGCGCCCCATAGAGCTTCTGCACGGCACGAACGTCGGCGAGCGCGAGCCGAAGACGAAAGCGTTTATGGCCATTCTCGGCGTGCTGTGCCTCGGCTCCGGCTATGCGCTTTCCATTCTGTCTTCCCGTGAGCCTGTCCTCGCCATCTCCCTGTTTTTCGTTGCCGTTCTCCTCGTCATTATCGGCACGTATTTCCTGTTCACGGCGGGCAGCATCGCGCTTTTAAAGCTTTTGCGCCGCAATAAAAATTATTATTATAAAACAAGCCACTTCATCAGTGTTTCCGGCATGCTGTACCGCATGAAGCAAAACGCCGTCGGCCTTGCAAATATCTGCATTCTCTCCACCATGGTGCTCGTCATTTTGTCCTCCACCTGCTCGCTGTGGTTTGGCGCCGAGGATATGATCCACACACGCTACCCGGCAGATGTTCTGGTGAGTATGGAAGACCCGAACCACATGGTCGACATGGACACCTTTCTGACCGATGAGCTGAAAAGTGTTCCGGGCGGCAGCTATACGTCCTATGAATTCCTGACCGGCTACGATTCCACAGAAGAAACCGAAGACCATTCCTCTGCAATCTTCATGAAAGACGGCACCGCGCAGGTCGACTCCATCACGCGTGACGTGCTGTTTTTTTCCGCAGAGACCTATAACCGCATCACAGGCGAAAATGTGACCGTGGAACCGGGCACGGCGCTTTATATGAGTGTAGACGGCGTACCTATGCCGGACACCATGACATTTGCGGGCACGACATATACGCTTTTCCCTACGCCGAAGTCCTTTAACCTGCGCGGCAGATATCACGCTTACGTCTCAAAGCCGTATGTCGTTGTTCTGCCGGATTATGCGGAAAAAAGTCAAGTCATCACGCCCACCGAGTACTACTGCATCTCGCTCGGCAAACTGAGAGATGAGGAACAACAGACGTTTTACGATGCGATCCGCGAAGACGTTACGACCATCATGCCGGACGAAGAAAGCGTATTCTGTGAAGAAGACGGATACTTCAGTTTTGAGTGCCGTGTCGAAAATACGAAGGAAATTCGCAGCATGTATGGCAGCTTCCTCTTTATGGGCATCTCGCTCGGCTTTGTGTTCACCATGGCGGCCGTGCTCATCATTTACTATAAGCAGATTTCCGAAGGTATGGAGGATAAGAACCGCTTTGCCATCATGCAGCAGGTCGGCCTCAGCCAAAAGGAAGTAAAGCACGCTATCCATACGCAGATTTTGACCGTTTTCTTCCTGCCGCTCATCACAGCCGGCATCCACGTGATGTTCGCGTACCCCATCATCCGCGCTATTCTGCGCGCTATGATGCTCAGCTCCGAAACGGTGTTTATTACCTGCACCGTCGCGTCGTTCCTCGTATTCTCCGTGCTCTATGCGGTTGTCTATGCCCTCACCGCAAAGGTGTATTACCGCATCATCAGCGAAGACAACAAATAGAGATTACAAGATTTATTCCTGCAAAAAGCCCTCCGCATCCCGAAAAATCGGAAGCGGAGGGCTTTGCAATTTTTGTTTGAAGATTAAACGTTGAAGCGGAACAGAACGATGTCGCCGTCCTGCATCACATACTCCTTGCCTTCGCTGCGTACAAGGCCTTTTTCTTTCGCGGCCGCCATGGTGCCGCATGCCATCAGGTCGTCAAATGCAATGACCTCGGCACGGATGAAGCCGCGCTCGAAATCGCTGTGAATTTTGCCCGCAGCCTGCGGGGCCTTCGTGCCCTTCTTAATCGTCCAGGCGCGCACCTCGGGCTTGCCGGCGGTCAGGTAGGAGATGAGACCGAGCAGGGAGTAGCACGCGTTGATGAGGCGATCAAGGCCGGATTCGGTCAGACCCATGTCGGCGAGGAAAAGTTCCTTTTCCTCCGGGTCCATGCCGGAAATTTCGGCTTCGATCTCCGCGCAGATCGGCAGCACGGCAGCGTGCTGCTCGTCGGCGATCTTCTTCACGGCGAGATAGCCGGGGTTGTTTTCAATGCCGTTTGCAAAGTCGGATTCGCTCATGTTGGCGGCGAAAATGATGGGCTTGTTCGTCAGCAAGTTGACGGAAGCGAGCAGCTCGGCTTCCTCCTCGTCACACGCCACGCTGCGGGCGGGCTTTCCGGCATCCAGCGCCTCGTGTACGCGCTCAAAGAACTCCAGCTCGCTCTGGTACTTCTTGTCCGCCTTAATCATCTTCTTCGTCTTGTCAATGCGGCGGTCGAGCACCTCGATATCGGAGAGAATCAGCTCAAGGTCGATTGTCTCAATGTCGCGGGCCGGGTCGATGGAGCCCTCGACGTGAATAATGTCGTCGTTTTCGAAGCAGCGCACCACATGAACCACTGCGTCCACCTCGCGGATGTTGGAGAGAAACTTGTTGCCGAGTCCCTCGCCCTTCGACGCGCCCTTCACAAGACCCGCAATGTCCACAAACTCGATCGTCGCCGGGGTGAACTTTTCCGGCTCGTACATTTCTGCCAGCTTATCGAGGCGTTTGTCCGGCACGGCAACAACGCCCACGTTCGGCTCAATGGTGCAGAACGGGTAGTTCGCAGACTGCGCCCCCGCATTCGTGATCGCATTAAAAAGTGTGCTCTTGCCGACGTTCGGCAGACCAACGATACCTAATTTCATTTTTCGTTTTACCTGTCCGAAAACCCGCATTTTATTTGGATTTTCGCCTTTCGCTGAATTTCTTTTACGCCCTTTCTACGCCCTTTTTTGTAACTGGCGGCGTAGTTTGCTGAAACAGGCGTACCGCATTTGCCAGTGATTCGTCCGTAACATGAACATACCTGTCCATGGTGGTTTTAATGCTTGCGTGTCCTAATAATTGCTGCAATACCTTAGGCTGTACGCCGCGCTCAATCGCGCGTGTCGCGTAAGTATGTCGTAAAGCGTGCATGCAAAAGCGTTTGATACCTGCTTCATCACACAATTTGTATAAATGTGTGTCGTAAGAACTGTTTTTGGCGGGCTCACCGGTGCGCCGGTTGATGAACACCAAATCGCGCATGACAAGATATTTCCTTTCGCCCGATCGGCTGTCGGTATATTCTAAGATCTGCGACAGCGTTTCAGCTTCATTCCGGCTGTCTTTTTCTTCATAACAGCTTTTCAAAATGGAATATGCTTTGTCTGTAAGCGGAATGGTGCGGTAGCTCTTCGGCGTCTTAGGCGGTCCGGCTCGCCAGCATTTTTGGCTGTGCCGATACTCTAAACTCTTACTGACGGTCAGCGTGTGCTTTTTCCAATCAATCGAATCCCATGTTAAACCGATCAGTTCTGCCGTTCGCAGTCCCGTTTCCAAAAGTAGCGCATATTGCCGATAGTTCTGCGAATGTGCCGCCGCTTCAAGAAATTTTTCCTGTTCTTCGACAGTCAAAAATTTAATATCATCTGCTGCCCGAACGGGTTTCGTATAACGAACGCCGTGCATAGGGTGTTTGACGATAATGTCATTCGTAACTGCCGATTTTAACACGGTTCCCATTGTGATATAAGCCTGCCGAATGGTGGAACCTGCATAGGTAGTTTCCATTCGATTCAGAACGGCTTTGCAGTGCATGGGTTTTACATCGGCTATGCACATGGAGCCGATCACCGGCTGAATGTTCCATTTGTAGCGTTCCTGATAATTCCGTATCGTGTTCGGAGCAAGATCGCAGATGATGTTTTCAACCCAGTATGCAAACCACTTATCCACCGTCATATCGGGAGACGTGACAATCAGATTGTGCCGTTCTTCATATCTTGCGTCAGCAAGCCAGTTTTTCGCTTCCGGCAGTGTTTCAAAGTATTTCTCTTTGCGCTTGCCGTTTTTCGCGTAGTATCTTGCGGAGTATAAACCGTCCTTTCTTTGGTAAATGCCTTTGCCGCACTCTTTACCTTTGAGATTTTTGCCCATTTATCGGACTCCTTTCTTATTCTTAAAAAGAGTCCAACGCAGTTACATATTATAGCATAAGGACTCTGCTTTTTCAATCTCAACGGGAATTTTTCGGGGTTTTTCCGGCTAAAAGCTCTATATGACCAGTTTATGGCGGATATATTCTTCAAATTCACGCCGCTTCACGAGCTTCCGCGTCCCGACAAAAAGCACGAACGGGCAATTCGGCTGCTTCAGCATGGCGTCTATTTTGTTTATTCCGATGCTGCTGTATTCCGCCGCTTCTTTTATCGTTAGTGTCATTTTAAGGTGGATTGGTACGTGTGCTTCGGGTTGCACACACATCGGCGTTACGGCTCCTTTACAGTGAAGATCATATGTGAAGTTTCGTTCTTTGTCGCTCATAGTGGTGTTTCCTCCTGTTCTGCGAATACACGAAAGATGGTCATTTCGGTATGTAACCTGCCAAACGGTCGGGAGCGAGCCGACGCCACGGGAGTTTTACCCCAACTGACGGTCTGTCAGAGCCATTCTCATTGCCTGCGGCACCATCGGAGTGGCGGTCTCTTAGGTGCTCGGACTGTGACTGAACGGGAGTATCATTATGCTCTTTGCGGGTCATAGCGGAACCGGGAGCTGCCCGGTATTCTAAGTCGATGAATTTCGCTCGCTGAAAAGCAGGTCATGGCGCACCGCTTTGCACGCTCGCCGCAAAGAGAACGTATTTGACAAGTGGATATTCAGTTTTCAAGGTTCAAAAGGGAAACGGTGCAGCCGTTTCGGGGGACGCAAAATCAAAACGCATCGCACCGCGGAAAAAATACCCTTCACTATACACGACATTTTTCGGCGATTTATAAACGGGGGAAAGTCGTTTGTTTATAAATTGTTTACAATTAGAAGCTTATCGGGGTATCATCACAATAAAAATGAAAAAGGCTTTATTAAAGTAATGAGGGCATCCCTCGGCTAAGGGATACCCTCAAAATCACTCTTGCTTTTCTTGTTTACATAACTTTAGCTGCGCTTGATTTCACGCTTCTTGATACTAGAATATAAATAGTACAAGCCAAAATGAGAAATTCCAAATACACATAAGCATGGTACAATAGAAACATGCTGAAGGAGGATCTCATATGGCAAAGCAACATGACAAACAATTTAAACTTGATGCAATCCAGTACTATCAAGATCATAAAGATCTCGGAGTACGTGGATGTGCAGAAAATCTTGGCATCGGCTACAGTACATTAACAAAGTGGCTGAAAGACTTCCGAGAATCAGGTGATATTCCTGTTCGTGGTTCTGGTAATTATGCATCTGATGAGCAGAAGGAAATTGCCCGTCTCAGACGTGAATTACGTGATGCCCAAGATGCACTTGATGTGTTAAAAAAAGCAATCAACATTCTGGAAAAATGACGGACGCTATTTACCTTGAAATGTCTGAGAAGACGAAAGCTGCCAAAAAGGCCGGACGCCGGGTTTCCGTCTCCGGAATGTTGAAAATTTCAGGTGTCTCTCGCTCAGGATATCTTGCACGGCTCCACCACGTAATTACAAAATATCCTTGATGAGCAATTTAATCCTGATCGTCCGAATGCAGTCTGGTGTTCGGATATTACCTACATATAAAACAGCACACGCTAAGGCGGAGCTGCTGGCAGGTTGAATTTGGGAGGAATTTCTCATTTTAACTTGTACTGAATCTTGACATAGGACCAAACATGTGATAAAATTACTGAAATTTAAAGGAGGGTCCTTTTTTTCTATGTCTGTTTTTCACGGACTTGCGCAACCTCTGTACAAATGCAATAGTATTGTCACAGTGAGCAATGTCTCACATATTGAACGAAAAAAACAGGAGGAAAAATTCATGACAAAGTTATACTATCAGTTTCCAAACACCTGGTTCGGCGACTGCATGCCTTTTGGAAAAGGAGATCAGTTTTATCTGTTTCACCAAAGAGATACCAGAAGACCCTGCCCGTTTGGCGAACCCTTTGGCTGGGATCTGGCGGTGACTTCTGATTTTGTGCACTATGAGGATAAAGGGACAGCGCTCCCGCGGGGAACCGACGAGGAGCAGGATCAGTTTATTTTTGCAGGAAGCGTTTTTGAAGCAGAGGGAAAGTATCACATTTTCTATACCGGATTCAACCGGGACTATCCAAAGCTGGGCAAGGCATCCCAGGTGCTGATGCATGCGGAGAGCGATGATCTGCTGAACTGGACCAAGACCCAGGACAAGTTGACTTTTACACCGCAGGAGGGTTATGACCCAGATGACTGGCGGGATCCCTTCGTGATCTGGAATGAGGAAAAACAGGAATACCTGCTGGTTTTGGGAACCAGAAAGGCCGGACCTAAGGAACAGCAGACCGGACGTACCGTAAAGTTTACCTCCAAAGACCTGAAAAATTGGAAATTTGAGGGAGATTTCTGGGCACCGGGCCTGTTTACCATGCATGAAATGCCGGATCTGTTCCAGATCGGTGACTGGTGGTATCACATTATTTCCGAATACAGCGACGGAAATAAGATGGTGTACCGGATGAGCAAAAGTCTGGATGGTCCCTGGATCGCTCCTGCGGACGATGCTTTTGATGGACGTGCTTACTATGCGGGCAGAACCTTCTGCCTGAACGGGCAGCGCATTCTGTTTGGCTGGGTTCCCACGAAAGAGGACTGCGATGACCGTGGAAACTTCGAGTGGGCAGGCACATTTGTGGCACATGAGGTGTATCAGAGAGAGGACGGAACCCTGGGCGTTAGGATCCCCGACACTGTATGGAACGCCTTTGATGAGGGAGAGAAAGCTGAAGATATGGTGATCGATACCCCTTATGCCAGACAGGAACAGATACTTTTCAATGATACTACAGACCTATTCCGCTTTGAAGCGGATGTGGAATTTTCCGAAGGCACCCGCTCTTTTGGACTTCGCTTTTATGAAAACGAAGAGACCGGTCAGAGCTATCAGTATTTATTTAATATAGAAGAAAACCGTTACCGCTTTGAAACGAGTCCCAACATGCCCTGGCCTGCAAACCAGAACATCGGACTGGAACGGCCCATCAGACTGGAAGCGGGAAAGAAGTACCATATCCAAATGATCCTGGATGACACCATCGCAACGATCTATGTGGACGGAGTGGCTCTGAATACACGGTTTTATCAGAAATTTGGCCAGTCCCTCAGCCTGTTTGTGACAGACGGAACGCTGACAGTAACAAATGCAGGCCTGTCAAAAACCATAAAATGAATAGTGATTGACATTCCCCAAAAAGTATTATAATCTGATATCAGATACCAACTTGTCGAAAAAGTCCAGTGGAAGCTGGGCTTTTTCTCGTAGATATGGTGGTCCTATGTCAAGATTTAGTACAAGTTAAAATGAGAAATTTCTCCCAAATTCAACCTGCCAGCAGCTCCGCCTTAATGTGTGCTCTTTTATATACTCGCTCGAATTCATCTGGTGACATAAAGTCGCAATGACTGTGAATTGTGGAACTGCTTTTTCTCTCAAAATGAGAGAAAAGCTAATTATTCAATTTTGATCCGGTATCCAGAAAGCCGGGTACATATCACAAGCTGCTGCGTTTTCCTTTACTTATTGTTTTAGAAAGTTTGCAAATCGCATAAAGCTGAAGTAAGCAGAAAGGGTTCAGGGATTTCCCTGATAAGTGTCGTTGTGGTATCACAACGGCGATGCTTGCAATATAATTATTTCGGCGACAGGATAGTATTTTTGAATAAACATGGTTTTCTCTTTTCTTTGTAAATTTAACTGTGGTAAATCAAAAATTCTTTTCTAGTTGCTCAGTTCCTAAGGTATAATGAAGGGGATCGGTCTGACGAGGCAATGCATGAGCTGCTACGCTCGTCTAGCAAACTGTCAGCCGCCTCTCATTGTATCGTTCGATTTATGCAGGTTGAATTAAAGGAGTCAACTCCCACATTCGTGTAACAACGCAAGCTGAATCGGCACTGAGTAACAGCGGTCACCGAACATGATTAGGAGGTTGAAATCCATGACAAACAACATCATCACAGCTGTCGGAATTGACGTCTCCAAAGGGAAAAGCATGATTGCCATACGGCACCCGGGTGGAGAGGTCTTGCGTATTTACCGCACGGAACAACCCAAACAACAAAAAATAAAAACAATCGCCGCAACACACTCTTTTTTCGGGTAGTACAGGAAGTAACAGGGGGTAAGGTGTGGAGAGGGGGGAGCGAGCAGCGACCGCTTCGCTCCTGCAAAAGGGCAGAATTTCCCTAAGGCGTCCCGTTATCTTTTTTGATTGTGTCAATACAGCGAATATCGGTTACAAAATTCAAGTGCCCGGAACACCGAATTCATACCCAAAACATAAAAACAGCGTTTCTATTCTTTCTTTTTAGAAAGTTAGAAACGCTGCTTTTATAATGTACTGATTTTGCTGTTTCGCTAATGTCAAATGGCTCTTAATCGAAGAATTTTGAAGGCGTATCATAAACAAATTAAAATGCGTTGGACTCTGTTTTTTAATATCAAATCTACGCCTATTTCTACGCCCAAATGATATGAAATTGTATGGCTCTACATGGAGCTTTATGCTTGCATAATTTTAGAAAACGCAGTAATCATGCCGGTTTACGGATTTATATGATAGTATATAGATATATGAAAAAGGTCGGTCTGCGACGATACCTAATTTCATCTATAAAACCATCTTTCTTTGAATGTAGTCATGACGTAAACTTATACTTAATCAGTATAGCATATTCCCCCTGCGCCTGCAAGAAAATTCTGTGATTTACAGGGGAAAGTTTTTTTAAATCTGTTGTGGATAAAATCACCATATCACGTCCATGCAGTGGAAAGCAAAAGAAAATCATGTTGCTTCAAGACGAACTGTTTTTATAGAATGAATAAAATTATATCAACAAAAGTCTAGATACTATTGACAAATACCTTGCTAATCAGTATCCTTAAAACAAGAGTTATCGTATATTAAACCGATACTTTACAGTTTGGGGTGAAGATCGATGAAACGGATTTTGTCCATGGAATTAAAAAAAGCGTTTTGGAACAAGAGATTTTTATTTTCTTTATCAGTCGCTCTTTTTTTATCTTTATTAAGCGGCTTTTTACAAGTCCGGGGATACATCATCAGAACAAGGTTTCTGAATACACCAGCATACCAAAATGTTGCTGGCTGGGGAAAAGACTACCACCTCAGCGCCGAGACCATGGCAGATTTCTGGATTGGCATGGATTTTTCAACCTGGTGCGCCACGGCATTTTTCTTTTTACTGCCCTTGCTGGCTGTCTTACCTTATGGCAGCTCGCTCCACCGGGAATACAAAAGCGGGTATCTTAATTTGATCACGCCGCAGATTTCCCAGAAGCGCTATTTTGCGGCAAAGTTTTTGGCGTCGTTTCTGTCCGGCGGCGCAGTGATCGTTCTTCCTATGATTGTCAACGTGATTTTTGTCGCCTGTACGGTGCCGATGCGTCTACCGTCCGTATTGGAAGTGATCTATAACGGCGTATACGGGTTTGGGTTATGGGCGGAGGTTTTTTATACGCACCCGGTTCTTTACATTCTGCTCTATCTCTTGCTGGATTTTCTCTTTTCCGGCGCGATTGCCACAATTCCCATGGCACTTTACAAACTGAAAAACAGAGGACTGGTCTTAATTCTTCCGTTTCTCACGCTGATGGTTTTTCACATTTTCCTTTCCCTGCTTTATCGGTTCATTCCTTTCTGCCTGTCGCCTCTCGATTTCCTTCGCGCGGTAAATGTTTCTCCGTATGGCGCAAATTTATGGATTGTAGCCGCAGAGTTTATACTGCTTCTTCTTCCGGGGATGCTCACCGTTTTGGCTTGGAGAAAAAAAGATGTTTTGTAGAATCTTTGCTTTGGACATAAAGCGAGCCATACTCGGCAGATGGAAAAGATTTTCGGTTGCACTGCTCTTTTTTGTTCTGGTAGCATTTGCATGCAAAATCAGCTTTTCAAACGCATACCTGCAAAGCCCGCAGCTTTCTCCTTTTGCGGCGCTTACGTTAGGTGATTTTCTGCTCTATGCCTTTGGCGGCTGTGACGGCGTCCGCAGCGCAAGTTTATTTGGGTTTGACAGACCGTTTGCTATTCCTTTTCAATGGCTTTTACTGATTTTACTTGCCATATATATTAACTTTGACTTGACTGAGGAAAGTTCTGCGGGCGTGAATGTACAATTACTTCTTCGTGCCGGTGATAAAAAGCAATATTGGTTATCGAAAATTCTGTGTATTACGATCAGCACAAGTTTGTATTTTGTGCTGGGTGTGATTGTGACACTTGGGTGCGGTTTTGCCTTGGGTGGAGTTTCTTCTTTAGAAATAGATAAGTTAATTTTAAACGTGATGAACCTTTCTTCTATGGTCCCTCGAGAAGCCACCAGCCCCGCTTTTATTCCGACCTTGTTGATGGTATGGTTTGCCATTCTAACGATCACGTTGCTTCAGCAGCTTATTTCACTATTCATCAAACCGATTGGAAGTTTTTTAGTCATGGCTGTATTTTTGTTTCTGTCTGCCTATTTTATGAAACCTTTTTTCTTTGGCAATTATGCCATGATGATTCGAAACGCCCTCCTTTGTGAGGGCGGAGTCGATGCGGCGGAAGGCATTTTGATTTTGTCGCTTGTTAGTTTAGCATCGATAGCAGGAGGTTGCGTCGTTTACGACCGCAAGGATATTTTAAGCAAGGGGGAATCCTGATGTTTCTTGAAGTGAAAAACGTTACAAAATCCATTCACGGCGATGTTGTAATCAAAAACGTATCCCTTTGCTCCGAGCGCGGGCGTGTGATCGGCCTACGTGGAATAAATGGTTCCGGCAAAACGATGCTGATGCGCCTAATCAGTGGATTGATCCGCCCCACGAAAGGACAGGTTTTGATCGACGGAGAAGTCGTATCGAAAGACATACCGTTTCCGAGATCCTTAGGCGTGCTAATTGAAGGGCCGGCCTTTTTGGACGATTATTCCGCTATGGATAACCTGAAACTCATCGCATATCCCAAAGGAAAAGTGACAGAGGATGAGATCAAGGCTGTTTTATCGGAAGTGAGGCTGGACCCGAAAAGCCGTAAAAAATACAAAAAGTTTTCTTTAGGCATGAAGCAGCGCCTCGGCATTGCGGCGGCGGTCATGGAGCACCCGGATTTGATCCTGCTCGATGAACCCACGAATGCGCTGGATGAATCCGGCGTTGACATGCTGGGGGACATCGTGAAAAAAGAAAAAGACCGCGGCGCGGTCTTGATCGTTTCCTCGCACGATCGGGATATTCTGGAGGATATATCCGATGAAATTTACGATTTAGAGCAGGGAGAGATCGTTCGGCACAGCATAAAGGGGGAGAAGCGAAGTGAAGGCTAAGAAAATCTTACTATGCGCAGTCAGTCTGGTTTTGCTTCTGCTCATCGTCGTGCGCATCGTCCATGTGAATACCAATGTGTTGACGATCCCGGAAGAGCGCTATGCGCAAAACCAGTGGGTAGAGCTGAACGGTGCCTTTCAGGAAATGGATGATGAAAACACGGAGGGCTACTCTGTAAGAATACTTGGTGCGGAACAGCTGACCTACAATGAATTTCTGGAAAAATACGGCGCGTCGGAAAATCCCCCGGAGGGAAAGGATGATATAGAGACTGTGCTCGATGTAGAGTATGAATTTCGCAATGTAGGCAATTCAGACGGCTACCTCCTGCTGATCCAATACATGATTGCAGGGCCGTACTATTCGCTAATTTTCGATTCGACCTTGTGGTCTGTATGCACGCCGACCGGCGAGGGACAACTCGCAACCGCATTGCAGGAAGATACCACGTATTCTTTCCATGTCCCGTACATTTTTGCCGGCGGCTTTTCTAAAGACTTAGAAGGCGAAAAACTCGCCGCCGTCGTTTCACGTGTCCCTGTCAAAAAAATGATTGAATTTACGTTGTGATCTGCTTTATAAGTAAACAAAAAGAAAACGGGTTTCCGCCGAATTGCCGCGGCGGGGCCCGTTTCTTTATGTGTGAACTTGCGATGTGTGCAATCTTGTTCTCTTATGCGTTTTCCTGTTCTGCGAGTTTTCTGCCCATGAGCACGCCCATGCAAGAGGCCATCATCAGGCCGCGCGTCCATCCGCTGGCGTCGCCAAGGCAGTGCAGGTTGCGGATGCTTGTGTTGAGGTCCGTGTCCATCTTCACGCGGTTGCTGTAAAACTTCAGCTCCGGCGAATAGAGCAGCGTCTCCACGGCGGCGAAGCCCGGGACGACGTGATCGACCGCCTGAATGAAGTTGATGATGTTCACCATAGCGCGGTACGGCATGGCAGAGGTGATGTCGCCCGCCACCGCGTCCGGCAGAGAGGGGCGCAGGTTCGAGCGAGAAAGCTCTTTCTGCCACGTGCGCTTGCCGTCCAGAATATCGCCGTAGCGCTGCACCAAAATGTGTCCCGCGCCCAGCATGTTCGTCAGCTCGCCCACCTTCTGCGCGTATTCGATCGGCTGATTGAACGGCTCGTTGAAGTTGTGGGAGCACAAAATGGCGAGGTTTGTGTTATCGGATTTTTTATCTTTATAGGAATGGCCGTTCACGACGGCGAGGTTGTTATCGTAATTTTCCTGGCTGACAAAGCCGCCCGGGTTCTGGCAGAATGTGCGCACCTTGTTTTTAAACGGCTTCGGGTAGCCGATGAGCTTCGATTCATACAGAACGTTGTTCACGGTTTCCATGACCTCGTTGCGCACCTCTACGCGCACGCCGATGTCCACTGTGCCCGGCGCATGGGCGATGCCGTGGCGGGCGCAGAGCTTGTCAAACCAATCCGCGCCGCGTCGGCCGGCTGCCACAACGGTCTGCTTCGCGTAAACGTCGTATTCGTTCTGACCCTCCGCAACGTGCACGCCGATGCAGGTGTCGTTCTTCAAAATGAGGTCGCTGCACGCGCAGCCGAAGCGAATCTCCACGCCGTTATGCAGAAGATATTGCTCGATTGCGTAATAAATCTCCTGCGCCTTCTCTGTGCCGAGGTGACGGATGGGGCAGTCGACGAGCTTCAGGCCGGTCTGGATGGCACGCTTGCGAATTTCTTTGACGGCTTCCTTTTCGCTCACGCCCTCCACGCGCGTGTCCGCGCCGAACTCCAGATAGATGGAATCCGTGTATTCAATAAGCGACTGTACGGTGTCTTCGCCGATCAGCTGAGGCAGGTCGCCGCCAACCTCCGGGCTGAGGGACAGCTTGCCGTCCGAAAACGCGCCCGCGCCGGAAAAGCCTGTTGTAATATGGCAGTACGGCTTGCAGTTCATGCAGCGGCCGGTCTGGGCCTTGGGACATTTGCGCGTTTCAATGGAATGGCCTTTTTCCAGCAGCAGAATTTTCTCCTTGCTGCCGCGGCGCAGAAGCTCCATCGCGGTAAAAATGCCGGCAGGACCGGCGCCGATGATGACGATATCCGTGTTCATGTTTGACCCCACTTTCTAAAACTAACAGATGAATTTGCGTATGAATTTCAAAATATAACTCTATGCAAGACTCGGTTTCGGGTAAATCGGCACATAAAAAGGCCGCCCTGTGCCCGAACGTATACACGAAGCCCGTAAGCGGCTTCGGTATAGTCGGCACACAAGGCGGCCGGTAGAGACATTCACCCAAGTCGTGAATTTATATGACCGATCAGCAATTCAGAATTATAGCAGCTAATTAAACTTCTGTCAAGCTTTTTTGCGCATAAAAATGCAGGGTTTTGCAAAATATCTTGCAAATTTACTTATTTGGTGAACTTCTCGCCGTCGTAAATGAAGATGCCCGCGCCCGCGCCGGTCTTTTTGCCGTCCAGAAGCCATTTTTTAAAACAGCGGCGCTGGGTGGTGTCCTCCGGCAGCTCGCTGTTCGGCTTCTCAAAGTCCTTTGCGAACACACGCCACTTGTCGTGGAACACATCGTATTCCTCGCTGTCGTAAATATAGAAGTCACCGAGGAAATCGACCATATTGAGCGTCTCGGGCAGAATTTCGCGGTTCTTCGGGAACAAAAGCCAGGAGTGGCAGCGGAATACCATCGGCTTGCCATCGAGGTCTTTTTTGTAAAATTCGTAGGCCTTTTTATATGATTCGATGCGCGCCGCGCGGTTCAAAGAACCGCAGGACGGAATGTGCATGTTGTAAACCGTGTCACCAGGCTTTACCGTGTAACCGCCGACCGTCACGGGCGTGTCGCCGGAGAAGTGTACGGCCTCATACTGCAAACGGCCCAGTTTAAAGCGGTGCATCGTGTAGAACCACGGATACCAGCTTGCAACGAATGTGCCCCAAATGCCGTATACGTCGTGGCACTCGATAAGCTTGAATTTTAGGTCGGCGATGGTGTCCCAGAACAGCTCGTCCGTCAGGCCCGCCGCTCTGTAATTTTCGCGCAGACGTTCGCTTGCAAGCGCAAGGAACAGGAAATCCACCACGTGGCGGTGCAGCCCTGTCAGCTCCGAAAGCGCGTCCATGTGCGGCACAATGGGCTTCCATTCCGCGCCGTATGCGCCGTCAATGCCGTAATCTTTAAAGAGCAGCGTCTCGGCAGAGACCAGTTCGTCAATCGCGCCGGGTGTCGTCACGAGCGTCTCGCAGTTCTCGCGCAGAGAAGCGCGGCTCGCTTCCGGCAGATCAAGGTTTTCAATAAAACAATTTAAATAATCGAGTGTGTACATACAGATCCTCCCAAAGTAGCGTTTTTCCATAGAAACGCGTTTATCTCATTCTATCATTTGTATATGCGCGGCGCAATGGACTTTTTGCACAGCAGAACACACCTGTTTTTGTAGGAACGGTGCACAGCACCTGTTTTTGCACGGTTTTCTCCGCTAACGCTCAAAATACAATCATCCTTTCATCACATTTCGTAAGTAAAATTTAAGAAACAAAACAAAAAGGAGGGCGAAAGCCATGGCGGACTATACCGGCATATTTGAGCGCGTAGAGCAAAAATATCTGCTCGATTCCTTACAGTTTGAGGCGCTCTGGGCGGTTTTGGAGCCGTATATGCGCCCCGATGAATACGGGCGCTCCACCATATGCAACATTTACTTTGACACCCCGAATTATTTGCTGGCGCGACTTTCGGGCGAAAAGCCCGTCTATAAAGAAAAGCTGCGTTTGCGTACCTACGGCGTGCCGAAAGCGGAAAGCCCGTCGTTTGTGGAGCTGAAGAAAAAATATCAGGGCATTGTCTACAAGCGCCGCATCGTGATGCCCTACGGCGAAGCGTATGACTGGCTTGTAAACGGCAAAGCGCCGAAAGAGAACAGCCAGATTGCAAAAGAGATTGCATGGTCACTGCACTATTACGGCGATTTAAAGTCCGCCATGGCGCTGTGCTACGACCGTGTGGCACTTTACAGCCGCGAAGACAGCGGCCTGCGCATCACATTCGATACCAACATACGCTTTAGAGAGAAAATTACCGACCTGCGTCAGGGGGACGACGGGCAACTGCTGTTAGAGCCCGGCGAAACGCTGATGGAAATCAAAGCCGGCGGCGGTCTCCCCACATGGCTCACCGATATGCTGAGCCGCTTTAGAATTTACCCCGCGTCGTTTTCTAAATATGCCAGCGCCTATAACACCCACGGCACGCACATCGTGCATGCATCCTAAATAATTCATTTGATTTCAGAAAGGATATTCCCATGGAAACCGTGTTTGCAAGCTTCACCTCGTCCGGTATCACTGTATCTTCGTTTTTGCTTTGCTCGCTCGTCGCGCTGCTTTGCGGCGCACTCATCACGTTTACGTATACGCGCCGCACGCGCTTTACGCAAAGCCTTGTGCTCGCTGTCATTTTGCTGCCGTTTGCCGTGCAGACCGTCATTATGCTCGTCAACGGCAACGTCGGCACGGGCGTCGCGGTCGCCGGCGCGTTCGGCCTTGTCCGTTTCCGCTCCGCACCCGGTAACGCCAAAGACATCTCCGTCATCTTCGCTGCTATGGCCGTGGGTCTCGCCTGCGGCAGCGGCTATATCGCGCTCTCCGTGCTCTTCACGGTCATTGCGTGCGCCGTGCTGTATCTGCTCGTCTTCTTCCATATCGGTGCAGACCGCAGCGGCGAAAAAGAGCTCAGCATCACCATCCCTGAATCGCTCGATTACACCGAAGTGTTCGACGATATTTTCAAAGAATACACCATCCACGCAGAGCTTACGGAAGTCAAGACCGCAAGCCTCGGCAGCCTCTATAAGCTGCACTATCGCGTGCGCCTTGCGGACGACCGCAACGAAAAAGAATTTCTCGATGCGCTTCGCTGCCGCAACGGCAATCTCGAAGTGCGCTGCGGCCAGCCGCATACTCCCGTGGAACAGCTGTAAGGAAAGGAGCCTTCCTTTATGAAACCGAATCGTTTATCCACGAAAAAACACACCCTGCGCTTTGCTGTCATTCTCTCCGCACTGATCTTAGCGGGTTGCGCCTCCACACAGTCGACCACATCGTCTACGTCCGCATCTTCCGCTTCCTCTACCGTGAGCACGGTCAGCACCTCTGAGGAAAGCGGTGCAGACGAGACCGATTCTACCGGCGGCGCGATGAACGGCACCATCGGCTCCGTCATCGAAGCAAATCTTTCCTTCAAAAATAAGGATTTCTACATCGATTACAGTACGGAAGACACCGTGAAGATCGACCTTTCCGCGCCAAAGGAAGCAGACGGCGTTAAGGTTTCCGGCAGCACGGTCACCATTACGGAAGCGGGCACGTATGTTCTCAGCGGCACGCTCACGGACGGCCAAATTATCATTGATGCCGGCGACGAGGATGATGTGCGCCTTGTGCTCGAAAACGCGAGCATCACCTGCACAACGACCGCGCCTGTCTACGCGAAAAACGCCGATAAAGTCATTATCAGCCTGCCCGAAAACACCGAAAGCACCGTGACCGATACCGTCACCGGTACGGACGGCAACGATGCGCTTACCGCCGCGATTTTCGCCAAATGCGACCTTTCCGTTAACGGCACGGGCACGCTGAACGTCAACGCCAACGCAAATGACGGCATCACGAGCGAAGATAAATTGAAAATCACCGGCGGCGTTTTGAATATCACTTCGGCAGACGACGGCCTCGTCGGCAAAGACGCTGTGCTCATTAAGGACGGCACCGTCCATATCACGGCTTCCGGCAACGGTATCAAGTCCACCAAATCCGAGGCCGATAAAGGCTATGTCTATATCGGCGGGGGCACTGTGAACATCACCGCCGAGCAGGACGGCATTCAGGCGGAGACCAGTGTTCTCATTTCCGCGGGCGAAGTAAATATCATCGCAGGCGGCGGCGCGAATGGAGAGCAAAAAACGGGCAATGCTATGTTTGGCGGCGCACAGAGTACAACGACGGACGAAACCCTGTCTACAAAGGGTATCAAGGCCGAAGCCGCGCTCGACATCACAGGCGGCACCGTCACGCTCGATTCCGCAGACGACAGCCTGCACAGCAACGATTCGATGACCGTTTCAGGCGGCGGTATCACCGTAAAGTCCGGCGACGACGGCCTGCACGCAGATAACACCCTTACGATCGAGGATGGCACCATCGTGGTGGAAGAGTCCTGCGAGGGCCTTGAAGCCATCGACCTCACCATCAACGGCGGTACGATCGATGTCACCGCAAGCGACGACGGTCTGAATACTGCAGGCAGCTCCGTTGACGGCGGCTTTGGCACCGCGGGTGCAGATACGCTCACCGTCAATGGCGGCACGCTCACCGTAAACGCCTCCGGCGACGGGCTCGATTCCAACGGTGCGCTTACGATTAACGGCGGTACGGTGTACGTCAGCGGCCCCACCGGTGACGGTAACGGCACATTTGACTGCGACGGCGTGTTTACCATCAACGGCGGCGTTGTGCTCGGCACAGGCAGCTCCGGCATGCTGAAGACCCCCACAACGGATTCCAAACAGAACACGATCAGCGTCAGCTGCACCGGCAGCGCGGGTGACACCGTAGAAGTGAAGGGCGCGGACGGCAACACGCTCGTTTCCGCCGTGGCTCCGAAGGACTTTACGAATGTCACGTTCAGCACGCCGGACATTACCGAGGGCGAAACGTATACAGTCTATGTAAACGGTACAGAAACCGCGAGCGAGACCTGCTCCGGCGTTGTCAGCGGCGCTACGGGTATGGGCAGCTTTGGCGGCGGCCCCGGCAATATGGGTGGTCGGGCTCCAAACGGCGGTATGGGCGGCCAAATGCCGAACGGCAACAGCGATGGCACCACCCCGCCGGAAATGCCGAGCGGCGATAGTGGCATAACCCCGCCGAACGGTAACGGCGGCACGCCTCCGCAGATGCCGGGCAACACCTCCGATACCTGATTTTCTCTTGTTTTCCTGTGCGTCAAAATATGAACTTTTCGTAACAATTTCGGCTTTTTCGCAAAAACCCGCACACCTTTTGTCAAGGTGAAAAGGAACCTGTCAATTTCCGTCGAAAACGCGCGAACGATTCTATTTGAACTTTCAAGACCCCCTTGCTATAATGGCATTACTGACAGATTTACCACCCATCCGACAGCCTCCGCTCTAAAAGTACAGCGGGGCTGCCGGGCCGGATCAGGAAGGATGAGAGATTTTGAGTGAACAGGAATTGATGCTGCGCGTAGCAGCCAAACACGGCGTAGACGGTGAAACGGTCCGCGAGGAGATTGGCAAAGCCCTTCGCACGGCGAAAAATTCTTCAAATGCCGCAGCCCGCGCGTTTTGGAGTGCCATCCCCGAAGATGCCAGCGACAAAGAGATCGTGCAGTGCATCGCCGCTCTCTTGTTGGGTAGCGCCGTGCAGGAGCAAGACTGAACAGCATTATCCGTAAACTCAAAAAACACGGTGCAGCCGAAATGAAGCTGCACCGTGTTTTTGTTGTTTTGCAAAATCACAGAAATAAAGGTCGCGCTTTTGGCTCGGCTTAAAACGGCCGGTTCGTGCCTTGTCACGCTATCCTCTATCTTTTTCTCGGTCTCCTGTCCGCGAATGGCGAAGTAAGAGTTTACTTTATCACTCTTGCCCTTACAACCGGCGAAAGTGCTGCCAGCTTTTCGCGCACGTCCTCCGTCACGTCACCCGTAACGTCCAAAATGGTGTATGCCCAGTCGCCACGCGATTTCGAGAGCATGTTCTCAATGTTGATGCCCGCTTCACCGCACACCTGTGTGAACGAACCGATGGTATTTGGAATGTTTCTGTGCGCAAGGCAAATGCGTGTGTCCGCGCCGCGTGCCATGGAAATATTCGGGAAGTTGACGGCATTTCGGATGTTGCCGTTTTCAATGTAATCCTTCAGCTCCTCTGCGGCCATCACAGCGCAGTTATCCTCGCTTTCCGGCGTGGAAGCGCCAAGGTGCGGGATCGCGATGACGTTTTCGACCCCGAGCAGCGCGTCATCCGGGAAGTCCGTCGCATACGCGGCAACGGTGCCGTCTGCAAGCGCCGCCAGCATCGCGTCGGTATCGACGAGCGCCCCGCGCGAGAAGTTTAAGACGCGCACACCTTTTTTCACTTTTTTCAAAGCGTCCGCGCCTATGAGTCCGCGTGTCGAGTCATTTAGCGGTACATGTATTGTAATGTAATCGCACTTTTCAAAAATCTCATCCACGGAAGCGGCCTTCACAATGTCGCTCGAAAGGTTCCATGCAGCGTCCACGGAAAGGAACGGGTCGAAGCCGTATACCTGCATGCCGAGCGTCTGTGCGGCGTTCGCAACGAGCACGCCGATCGCGCCAAGACCAATCACGCCCAGCTTTTTGCCGAGAATTTCCGGCCCCGCAAACGCGGATTTTCCTTTTTCCACCTGCTTCGAAATGTCTGCCGTGCCTTTTAGTGTCTGCGCCCATTCAATCGCCGGGACAATTTTTCTCGACGTCAAAAGCAGTGCCGCCAGCACCAGCTCCTTCACGGCGTTGGCGTTTGCGCCGGGTGTGTTGAACACCACAATGCCGGCTTCCGCGCACTTTTCCACGGGAATGTTGTTCACGCCCGCGCCTGCCCTCGCGATTGCGAGCAGGCTATTGGGCAATTCCATGTCGTGCATGGCGGCGGAGCGCACCAAAATGCCCTCCGGGTTCTCAATTTCGGCAGCGTATGTATAGTTTTCGCCCAAACGGTCGGTGCCGAGCGGGCTGATCTTATTGAGGCAAAGTATGTTGTGCATCAGGCATTCTCCTTTTCAAAGTTCTCCATAAACTGAACAAGCTTCTCTACGCCCTCGCGCGGCATCGCGTTATAGATAGACGCGCGCATGCCGCCCACGCTGCGGTGGCCCTTTAGATTCACAAAGCCCGCAGCGGCAGCTTCCTGCACGAATTTTGCGTCTAAATCCTTGTCGCCCGTCACGAATGTCACGTTCATAATGGAACGGCTTTCTTTTTCGGCGCAGCCCTTAAAAAGTTTTGAGCGGTCGAGGAAATCATAGAGCAGCGCGGCTTTTTCCACATTGCGTTTTTCCATCGCCTTCAGCCCGCCTACTTCGTTTTTCAGCCATTCCAAAACGAGCTTGCACATGTAAATGGAGTAACACGGCGGCGTGTTGTACATGCTGTCGCTTTCCGCGTGCGTCTTATACATGAACATCGTCGGCGTTTTTTCCTGCGGCTCGCCGATGAGATCCTCGCGGATGATGACAATGGTCAGGCCTGCCGGGGCTACATTTTTCTGCGCGCCCGCATACAAAACGCCGAATCTCGAAACATCGATCGGTCGGCTCAGAATGCAAGAGGAAATGTCTGCCACAAGCGGCACGTCACCCGTCTCCGGCAGCGCATGGAATACCGTGCCGTAGATCGTATTGTTCATGCAGATATGGAAGTAGTCCGCGTCCGGGCGGAACTCCTTCGGGTCAAGGTCGGGAATGCGGCTGAAATTCTGCTCTTTCGAGGATGCCACCACTTTGCAATCGCCAAATCGCGCGGCTTCCTTATACGCTTTTGTGGAGAACTGGCCGGAGAGCACATAGTCGGCCTTGCGGTTTTTCGTCATCAGATTCAGCGGCACCATCGCAAACTGCGAGGATGCGCCGCCCTGCAAAAAGAGCACCTTGTAGTTATCCGGGATCTCCATCACCTCGCGCAGAAGGCTTTCCGCGCCCTTGATGATCGCGTCATAGACCTTAGATCGGTGTGACATCTCCATCACGGACTGGCCTGATCCTTCATAGTCGAGCATTTCGGCAGCGGCTCTCAGAAGAACGCTTTCCGGCAGCATAGAGGGGCCGGCAGAGAAGTTGTACACACGGTTCATAGTAAGATCTTCCTTTCTTTGGCGCGTTAAATCGCACCGGATAATAAAATAGATTTCCCTTGCTTTACCGCGGTTTCTTATAGCACTGCGGTAAAGTTTCCCCTATTATACATACAGCAAAACGCAAATGTCAAGTATAAATTTGTTTTTGGAATAAAAACAGGTGTATCTAATCGGTGGACAAATATCGAATGCTGCATTTCGTTCGTGCCCCATGCACAAATACAAATTAATTGTCCACCTTCTGCTGACAAGTCCGCATTTTTCGGCCGCAAGGCAAAAAACGCGGCAAAAAAACACTTTAAAAACTATCTAAAAGTACAGAACATTTTCCATAACGGATTGATTTTTTGGAAATCTTTTTGTATAATAACAGAAACAAGGACACTTTAGGCTCAAAAAGAGCAAACAGACCCGTGTCCGAACTCGGCGAAAGGGTGAAGCTTTCATGAAGGTACAGAATATTGTCAACATTTTAAAGGCGGAAATACTGGCGGAGGGCGACCTTCAGGAAGAGGTCAAAACCGCATGCGGCAGCGATATGATGAGCGACGTGCTGGCGTTCGTCAAGGATCAGTCCGTGCTGCTCACGGGCCTTGTCAATCCGCAGGTGGTACGCACGGCGGAAATGATGGATATGCACTGCATCATCTTTGTGCGCGGCAAGCGCCCGGATGAGACCGTGTTGTCGCTCGCACGGCAAAAGGACATCACCATCCTCGCAACGCCGTACAGAATGTTCACGGCATGCGGCCTCCTATACGAAAACGGGTTAGAAGGCGGGTGTGACGTATCATGAGTATGCTGCAACTTCGGTATACAGTCCCCGGCGATGATTTTACCCGCGCGGGCGAAGCTTCGGGCGATGTAAAGCATAAATTAAAAAAGCTCGGCTATAACCCATCTGCCATTCGCCGCGTTTCCATCGCCATGTACGAGGGTGAAATCAACATGGTCATCCATGCGGGCGGCGGCGAAGCCAATGTGGACGTGGACCCGGATAAGGTTGTCATCGTGCTCACCGATCACGGTCCCGGCATCGCAGACGTGGAAAAAGCCATGCAGGAGGGCTGGTCCACCGCGCCGGATAACGTGCGGTCGCTTGGTTTTGGCGCCGGCATGGGCCTGCCGAACATGAAGAAGTATTCCGATGAAATGACGATTGATTCGGTCGTGGGGCAGGGCACCACGCTCAAAATGGTCGTTTACGCGCAGAGCGAAAAATCGTAGGCTCTGCATAGGATAATGGAGGAGGCGCGTTAGATTGGGTATTTTTTTCCACTCGGTCACGCTCGATGAAAGCAAGTGCGTAGGCTGCACAAACTGCATCAAGCGCTGCCCAACGGAAGCCATTCGCGTGCGCAGCGGCAAAGCGGTCATCATGAGCGAGCGCTGTATCGATTGCGGAGAGTGCATCCGCATCTGCCCGCACCACGCAAAGCGTGCAAAGCATGACCATCTTTCCATGCTGGAAAAGTTTACATATAAAATCGCGCTGCCCGCACCGTCTCTTTACGGGCAGTTTAATAATTTGGACGATCAGGATTATGTTTTATCCGGCCTTAAAAAGCTTGGGTTCGATGACGTCATGGAGGTTTCCGGCGCGGCAGAGCTTGTCAGCGAGGCTACCCGCCGCCTGATGGATGCCGGCACCTTGCAGCGCCCCGTCATCAGCTCAGCTTGCCCGGCTGTCGTGCGTTTAATCCGCGTCCGCTTCCCGGATCTCTGCGACCACGTTCTGCCGCTTTTGTCGCCCATGGAGACTGCGGCAAGGATTGCAAAGCAGCAGGCTGTGCAGAAAACGGGCCTGCCGAAAGAGCAGATCGGCTGCTTTTTCATCACGCCGTGTCCCGCAAAGGTTACGGATATTCGCATGCCCATCGGCATCGAAAAGTCGGAGGTAGACGGCGCCATCGCCATCAGCGAAATTTTCCCGCAGCTTTCAAGCCGCATGGATAAGCTCACGCCAAAAGATCTCGAATCGCTCTCAAATTCCGGCATTATCGGTGTCAGCTGGGCGACCTCCGGCGGCGAATCTTCGGCGCTGTTAAAAGAAAAATATCTCGCGGCGGACGGCATCGAAAACGTCATTCGCGTTTTGGAGGAGATTGAAGACGAACGCATCGGCGAGCTGGATTTCATCGAGCTCAACGCCTGCTCCGGCGGCTGCGTCGGCGGCGTGCTATGCGTCGAAAATCCGTATGTCGCCATTGCAAGATTGCAAAGATTGCGCAAATATCTGCCCGTCTCGCAGAATCACTTGGAGAAAAACAAAACCGTCCCGGAGGAAATGAACTGGGGCAGCGGGCTAGAGTTTTCCAATGTTTTAACGCTTTCGGAGGATATTTCCCGCGCCATGGAAATGATGATGGAGATCGACAAGGTGGAAGCGGAGCTGCCGGGGCTCGATTGCGGCGCGTGCGGTGCACCGAGCTGCCGTGCCTTTGCGGAGGACACCGTGCGCGGAAGCTGCCGCAAGGAAGACTGCGTGTTTATCCTGCGCAAGGAGATCCGCCGTTTTGCGGATTCGCTCTCAAATTTAGACCTTGACGGCGGCAAACGCACAAGTGATGACGAATAGGGGGAAGTAAAATGCAGATAGGGGAAATGGCCGAAGCACTCGGCTGGAAGCTTTTGACCGAAAATACAGATACAACGCGCGAAGTAAAGGGCTGCTACTGCGGCGATCTTTTAAGCTGGGTCATGGGCAGAGCCAAAGCGGACGACGCGTGGCTTACCGTCATGGGCAACGTCAACGCCATCGCGGTCGCATCGCTTGCCGATACCGCAGGCATCATCCTTGTGGAAGATGCCGTTTTGGATGCAGATGCCAAAGCGCGTGCCGAGCAGCAGGAAATCGCCGTGTACGGCACATCCCTGCCTGCCTTTGAAATCGCGCTCAAAATCGCTTCATTACTGGGGTGAATGTATGAACAGCTATCGGTACGACCTGCACCTGCACTCGTGCCTTTCTCCGTGCGGCGATACGGACATGACGCCGAACAACCTCGTCAATATGGCGGCGCTGCTCGGCTGCGACATCATCGCGCTCACGGATCACAATACCTGCCGCAATACGCCCGCCGCTGTAAAGGTGGGGCAGGCCACGGACGTGCTCGTCATTCCCGGTATGGAACTCTGCACCGCCGAAGAAGCACACGTCGTCTGCCTGTTTGAAACGGTCGAGGACGCGCTCGCGTTCGATAAATACGTCTGTGCGCACATTCCAAAGGTGCCGAACCGCCCGGAAATTTTCGGCGAGCAGTGGATCTTAAATGAGGACGACGAGAAGATCGGCGAAATTTCCGAGCTTCTCATTACCGCAACAGACATCAGCATCAACGATGTGCAGGCGCTCGTGAAAAAGTTTAACGGCGTGGCGTTTCCCGCGCATGTCGATAAAGACGCGTACAGCGTCACCGCGTCGCTCGGTGCTATCCCGCCGGAAGCGCAGTTTTCCGCAGCAGAGCTGTCCCTTACTGCCGATGCAGCACAGCAGCGGCTTCTGCACCCGGAGCTCGAAAGCATGATGCTTCTGCGCAGCTCTGACGCGCATTATCTGCATTTGATGCCCGAAGAACACCAAACGGTGGAGCTGCCGGAAAAAACCGCCAAAGCGCTTTTAGATGTGCTGCGTGGGTGCGGTGCAGGTAAATTTCAAGCTTTATAAGGAAAAACGCCAAGCTGTGTGCTATGCGAATTTCGCATAACGCACAGCTTTCGTCATTTTTACCAACATGGCTAAATCATCGGATTTTCGTTAAATTGCATAAAATTTCGTTAATCTCGCTCCTTTGAAAATTAGCTGTTTCTAACTCGTGCGAATCGGGAGAAAACGGAATAGATATACTTTTATCGATATAAAATATCGATAAAATGAGTGATATTTCAGCCTTTTCACGGCAAATCTATACTGCTTTTGTATACTTTAACAAATGCCCGAAAACGAAATTTTTGTGCTGTACGCTAAAAGAACTGACAAAAATTTCGTCATGGGTTTGACAAACTTTCGTTTTTAATTCTTTTTTAGAATTATTACGTATATCGATTTTGATATAATTCATAAAGATGTATGAAAGTTCTCCGCCCAATAGGGGCGCAGACCGAACCATACCTGAATTTAAACTTAATTTTATCAGGGAGGAAATAAAATGCAAAAGCGTATCAGTACCATTCCGTTTACCGATACTCCCGAGCAGCATGAGAAGCTCCTCGCAGTCATCGAGAGCCTCAAGAATGAAAAGGGTGCCGTCATGGCTGCACTGCACAAGGCGCAGGATATCTACGGTTACCTGCCGATCGAAGTGCAGAAGGAGATTGCACGCGGTCTCGATGTATCTCTCGAAGAGGTATACGGCGTTTCCACGTTCTATTCTCAGTTCTCGCTCACTCCGAAGGGTAAGTACAACATTTCCATTTGCCTCGGCACCGCATGCTACGTTAAGGGCGCAGATAAGGTTCTTGACCGTCTCGTTGCAAAGCTCGGCATCCAGCCGGAGGAGTGTACGCCGGACGGCGTATTCTCGCTCACCGCATGTCGCTGCATCGGCGCCTGCGGCCTTGCACCGGTCCTCACCGTCAACGAAGACGTTTACGGCCGTCTCGTTCCCGAGGACGTGGATAAGATTCTTGCAAAATACACAGCGTAAGCCATGCGTGAGCTTTCGCTGAATGTGATGGACATTGTGCAGAACTCCGTTCGCGCGGGCGCATCGCTTATCACGGTGCAGGTCGCGGAATCGAAAAAGCACGACACCTTAACCATCACGATAACGGATAACGGCTGCGGTATGAGTGCGGAGCAGGTCAAAAGCGTCATCGATCCGTTTTTCACCACACGCACCACCCGCAAGGTTGGGCTTGGCGTGCCGCTTTTCAAAATGGAAGCGGAAATGACGGGCGGCTCGTTTCAGATTGATTCTGAAGAAGGGAAGGGCACCAAAGTCACGGCTGTGTTTCGTCCCTCGCATGTCGATATGATCCCCCTCGGGGACATCGCGTCCGTTATCCATCTTTTGATCACCTGCAATCCCGAACTCGATTTTCTCTTTACCCACAGCGTTGAAGAAAAAGAGATCACCCTCGATACCCGTATGCTGCGCGAGCAGCTGGAGGGCGTTCCGTTTACGGAGCCCGCGGTATCGGCGTGGATTCGGGAGTATCTTGCAGAGGCGGAGGAAGAGCTTAAGTAGCTCTCGTAGTATCAATGCGCAAGGCGCAGAAAGGAAAAGCCACATGAAATCATTAGCTGAACTTCAGGCAATTCGAGATAGAGCAAAAATGGCGGTCAACGTCCGTGAAAATTCCGAAGCGAAAACACGTGTTCTGGTCGGCATGGCTACCTGCGGCATCGCAGCAGGCGCAAGACCGGTTCTCACCACCATCTCGGATGAGGTCAATAAACGCGAGCTTCACGACGTCTTGGTCACGCAGACGGGTTGCATCGGCATCTGCCAGTTCGAGCCGATCGTCGAAGTTATCGATGAAAACGGCACCAAGACTACATACGTAAAAATGACACCGGAAAAGGCACTGCGCGTTGTCAACGATCACATCGTCAACGGCAATGTCGTCACGGAATACACCATCGGTGCAAATCAGAAATAAGGAGGTAAAACTATGTTTCGTTCCAATGTTCTGGTCTGCGGCGGTACGGGCTGCACGTCCTCGAACAGCGAAAAGATCATTGAAAAGCTGAAGGAGGAAATCAGCGCCAAAGGTCTGGATCAGGAAGTCAACGTTGTTCGTACCGGCTGCTTCGGCCTGTGCGCACTCGGCCCGATCATGATCGTATACCCGGAGGGTGCGTTCTATAGCCGCGTCACCCCGGAAGATGTCCCGGAAATTGTTGAAGAGCACCTGCTCAAGGGACGTATCGTTCGCCGCTTGCTCTACAAAGAGACGGTCGTCGACGAAAGCACCACAAAATCCCTCAACGAGACCACGTTCTATGCAAAGCAGATGCGTGTCGCACTGCGCAACTGCGGCGTGATTAACCCGGAGCAGATCGACGAGTACATCGCGCTCGACGGCTATCAGGCAATCGGCAAGATTCTCACGGAGAAGATCCCGCCCCAGCAGGTCATTCAGACCATGCTCGATTCCGGCCTCCGCGGTCGTGGCGGTGCAGGCTTCCCCACCGGTCTTAAGTGGAAATTCGCAGCGGCAAACGATGCCGATCAGAAATATGTATGTTGTAACGCCGACGAGGGCGACCCGGGCGCATTCATGGACCGTTCCATTCTGGAAGGCGACCCGCACAGCGTCATCGAAGCCATGACCATCGCCGGTTACGCCATCGGCGCAACGCAGGGTTACATCTACATCCGTGCAGAGTACCCCATCGCGGTTCACCGTCTCCAGATTGCCATCAACCAGGCGAGAGAATATGGCCTGCTCGGCAAGAATATCTTCGATTCCGGCTTTGATTTCGACCTTGAGATCCGCCTCGGCGCCGGCGCATTCGTGTGCGGCGAAGAGACTGCGCTTATGACCTCCATCGAAGGTAAGCGCGGCGAGCCGAGATGCCGCCCGCCGTTCCCGGCACTCAAAGGTCTGTTCCAGAAGCCGACCGTTCTGAATAACGTTGAGACGTATGCCAACATCCCGCAGATCTTCCTCAAGGGGCCGCAGTGGTTCCGCAGCATCGGCACAGAGAAGAGCGCGGGCACCAAGGTGTTCGCACTCGGCGGCAAGATTAACAATACCGGCCTTGTTGAGGTTCCGATGGGTACCACCCTGCGTGAAGTTGTCGAAGAAATCGGCGGCGGCATCCCGGGCGGCCACAAGTTCAAGGCTGCACAGACCGGCGGTCCTTCCGGCGGCTGCATCCCGGCGTCCCTCATCGATACACCTATCGATTATGACAGCCTCATCGCCATCGGCTCCATGATGGGCTCCGGCGGCCTCATCGTTATGGATGAAACGACCTGCATGGTCGATATCGCAAAGTTCTTTCTTGAGTTCACGGTCGATGAATCCTGCGGCAAGTGCACCCCGTGCCGTGTCGGCACGAAGCGCCTGCTTGAGATCCTCAACAAGATTACAAGCGGCAAGGGCACACTCGAAGACATCGATAAGCTCGAAGAGCTCTGCTACTACATTAAGGAAAATTCCCTCTGCGGTCTCGGCCAGACAGCGCCGAACCCGGTTCTTTCCACACTCAAGTATTACCGTGATGAGTACATTGCGCACGTCACCGAGCATCGCTGCCCGGCAGGCGCCTGCAAGGCCCTCACGAATTACGTCATCGATGCGGACAAGTGCAAGGGCTGCACGCTCTGCGCACGCAACTGCCCGGTCGGCGCCATCTCCGGCACCGTCCGTGAGCCGCATGTCATCGATACGCAGAAGTGCATCAAATGCGGCGTCTGCCGTGAAAAGTGCAAGTTCGGCGCCATCGAAAAGAAGTAAGGAAGGAAGTTGAGAATAGCATGGATATGGTAAATATTAAGATCAACGGCATGTCCTACGAGGTCGCTGCCGGCAGCACGATCCTCGAAGCCGCAAGAGAAGCCGGAATCGACATTCCCACCCTTTGCTTCTTGAAGGACGTCAACCAGATCGGCGCATGCCGTATGTGCATGGTCGAAGTTAAGGGCGCAAGATCGCTTGTTGCCGCCTGCGTGTACCCGGTAAACGAGGGCATGGAGGTCTTCACCAATACGCCGAAGGTTCAGAAATCCAGAAAAATGACACTGGAGCTCTTGCTCTCCGTGCATGACCGCAAATGTCTCTCCTGCAAGAGAAGCGGCACCTGCGAGCTGCAGAAGCTCTGCAACGATATGGGCATCGACAGCGAGAACCGCTACGAAGGCGCTGTTCCCGCCGGCAAAAAGGATTACAGCACCCTGCACCTCGAAAGAGATAATGCAAAGTGCATCCTGTGTCGCCGCTGCGTGGCAGCCTGCCAGCAGCAGCACGTCGCCGTCATCGGCGCGAACAACCGTGGTTTCGATACCGAGATCGGCTGCGCATTTGAGATGCCGCTCAGCGAAGTGGCCTGCGTTTCCTGCGGCCAGTGTATCGTAGCCTGCCCGACAGGCGCCCTCACCGAAAAGGACAATACCCAGCAGGTTATCGATGCCATCAACGATCCGGAAAAGGTCGTTGTCGTGCAGACGGCTCCGGCTGTGCGCGCAGCGCTCGGCGAAGAGTTCGGTATGCCGATCGGCACGAACGTAGAAGGCAAGATGGTCGCAGCCCTGCGCCGCCTTGGCTTCGATAAGGTCTACGATACCGATTTCGGTGCCGATATGACCATCATGGAAGAAGCGAACGAGTTCATTGACCGCGTGAAGAACGGCGGCAAGCTGCCGATCATCACCTCCTGCTCTCCGGGCTGGGTCAAGTTCTGCGAGCACTACTTCCCGAGCCTCACAGAAAACCTCTCCACCTGCAAGTCCCCGCAGCAGATGACCGGTGCGCTCATCAAAACGTGGTTTGCGGAAAGAGAAGGCATCGATCCGAACAACATCGTTTCTGTTTCCGTCATGCCGTGCGTCGCGAAGAAATTCGAGATCAACCGTGACGACGAAGACGCAGCCGGTGTACCGGATGTTGATATCTCCATTACCACCCGCGAGCTTGCCCGCATGATTAAGATGGCACAGCTCAACTTCGCAAGATTGCCGGAAGAGGATTTTGACCCGGTTATGGGCGTTTCCACCGGCGCAGCTACGATCTTCGGCGCGACGGGCGGCGTTCTGGAAGCAGCGCTCCGTACCGCAGCCGATGTGCTTGAGGGCGTCGACCACGATAACATCGAGTACAAAGAGATTCGCGGCACGAAGGGCTTCAAGGAAGCTGTTTACAAGGTTGCCGGCATGGATGTCAAGGTCGCTGTCGTCAGCGGTCTGAATAACGCAAACGAGCTGCTCAAGAAGATCGAAAGCGGCGAAGCCGACTACCACATTGTGGAAGTCATGTGCTGCCCGGGCGGTTGCGTAAACGGCGGCGGCCAGCCGATTCAGCCGTCTACGGTTCGCAGCTTCACGGACATTAAGGCCCTGCGTGCAAAAGCCCTCTACGATGAGGACGCGGCCAAGACGCTCAGAAAGAGCCACCTGAATCCCGTCGTCAAGGAGTGCTACGAATGGATGGGCGGCGAGCCCGGCTGCCATAAGGCACACGAGCTGCTGCATACGTCTTACGTCAAGCGCGATCGTTTCTAAATTTAAATTTAAGGTGTTTAAGAGCCACTGCGAGTAATCACAGTGGCTCTTTTTATGTCGGCTCCCTCTGACAGAGGGAAAGGAAGTGATACAGCGTGCTAATGAACTTCACGGTACCTTTCACTTAGAAAAAAACTGTGTATATAAAAAGAGCGGCGCAAAGCCGCTCTTTCAGGGAACCCATGCAACTGGGTTCCCTACAATTTGAACGTCCCCCGGACGTTCAAATCTACCTTCCTAGTTTTGAGTTAGGCAAAAGTATTCCGAACTCTGCGGAGTTCGGCTTAGGGCTCAGCCCTAAGAATCCGCGACCTTTTTTGAAAAAAGGTCGATCAAAAACTTTTAACCCACGTTTTGCGTCATCACTGTGCTACCGTTTCCAACAGCTCGCAAATATCTATGGCTGCATTTTGATTGATAACTGTTCTCTGCCGTTTGCGCATTTCTTCTGCATTTCCCGGCTCCGAAAGCCTTTCCACCGTCGACAAAAGCTCTGTTTCTGTGTTTTCCACCTTTACGGCGATACCCTCCTTGGCAAAAAACTCCGCGTTGCGGCTTTCGCACCCCGGTATCGGCGAAATGTGCACAAGCGGCACGCCCGCCGCGGCGCTCTCCGTAGATGAAAGTCCGCCCGGCTTCGAGATAAATACGTCGCTTGCCTTTAAATACAGTGCCATTTTGTTCGTGCTGTGCATTGGCGTGATTTGCCCATTTTTTGCAAATTCAGTTTTCACGCTGTCAAACAGCGCCTCATTGCTGCCGCACAAAATGTTGAGGTCGCAGTTTGCATTTTGCTCCAAATACGGTAGCAGTGCCCGCACGGCATTTATAATTGACCCCGCGCCCATGCTCCCGCCGGAAAGCAGCAGCGTGCGCCTGTCTTTCGGCAAGTTAAGCGCTTCCCGCGCTCTGTCTTTCGTGATGGTATCATCGGAAAAATCCAGCCGCACCGGGATGCCCAGCGGCCGCAATTTTTCCGCAGGAATGCCTCGCCCGGTGAAATCGCTGCTCAAAAGCGGGGAGGGCGTCACGTACAAGTCGCAGTCCGATTCCTCCGTAAACGGAACGCAAGTGTAGTCCGTCGCAATAAACACAAACGGCGGCGTTTCCATGCCGTTTAGCCGCATGTGTGTCAAAATCTCCGCCGGGTACAAATGCGTGCAGACGATCACGTCCGTTAGGTGTTCCGCAAGGTATTTCTGCATGTACGGCGCCATTTTGCCGTTGATGTGGTACACCGGCGAACGTCCCGGCAGCTTACGGTACGCGTTACCGAGGTCATAGACCGCGCCAAACAGCTTCGGGCTTTTCTGTACCAACTTTATATAGGTCTGCCCGACTTTATTTGCAAGCTCCTCGCTCACCAGCGTGTACGGGTCCATGCGCACGGCGTGGTGCCCGCGTTCCGTCAGCGCCTCAAAAACCGCTTGTGCTGCCGTGTTGTGCCCGCCGCCCGTGCTGCAGGATAGAATCAGTGCTTCCATGCAAGTTTCACCTCAAAGTGTTCTTTTTCCTCGGCACTCATAAAGAGCTTCGCGAGCACCGAAGCCGCAATCAGCAAAAAGCCGAAGACGATATAGCGGTTTGGCTCCAGCCAAACCGTGCAGATGGCCGCCAGAATATACGTCGCCACTGTGCGGTAATAGTTCGGGTTGATTTTAACAACGCACGAAAAGAAAATGAAGATGCCCGCCAAAACGCACAGAGGGATCCAGTGCGGCAGCAGCCCCAAAAAGCACCCAAACGTTGCCGCAATGCCTTTGCCGCCGTGCTTAATGTCATAAAACGGCAGAATATGGCCCAAGACCGGCGCCGCCATCACAAAAGAGAGCATCAGCGGGTTTTCGGGCAGTTCTCCGCTGCGGTACAAAAAAACCGGCAAAAAGCCCTTGAACAGGTCGCCGCACAGCGTAAACACGCCGCACCGGAACCCACCGTATGTAAACGCATTCATTGTGCCCGGGTTCTTGTCCGGGCTTTCCGCCATAATGTCTGTCTTTTTAAAGATCAGCCCACCGAGCCGCGCAAACAAAATACTGCCCAGGAGATACCCGAAAATAATATATAAAGCGTCGCGCACTTCCATGTTTTTCACACACTCCCCAAAAATTTCGCGCCACAAAAAATTCACAATTTTGCCGAGAGTCTCGTCTTGACAACCTCTTATAAAGTCATTATAATATGAACCATTGACACTTGTCAATTTGACATTTGTCCAAGTTGAGTGAAAATATTGACGAAACAGGAGGGAATGTCTATGTATCAGGGAAAAAATCCAACGGCGCTGCAATCGCAGAACCTCATCACAGAGGCACTTTTAGCACTTATGGAGGAAGAGCCGTTTCAAAAAATCACGATAAAAGCCGTTTGTGCCCACGCCGGCGTTTCACGCCAGACGTTTTACTCGCTGTTTGAAAATAAGGAAGAGGTCATTGGGCGTCGGCTCGACCGGCTTTTTGAAGAATACCGCAAACGATTCATTGCGGAAAAGCGCGCTTACACCATTCGCAGTCTATGTGATTCTATTATGGAGTGTTTTGTGGAGCAGAAAAAACTCCTCAGTCTTCTGGTCGAAAATCATCTGGATACATTGGCTCGCGAAAAATCGGAAGCGTATCTCCTGCATTTGGACAATATTTTCCACGCTTATGACCACGAAGACCGTGATTACGCCATTTCATTTCTTGCCGGCGCGATCATCAGCATGGTGGTTTACGCTATTCGCAAGGATGATTTTACGGATAGCCGCAAAATTTCGAATCTTGTGCAAAAGATCATTACCGGCCGCTATTTTACAATTTAAATCCGAAAATTCCTATAACAAAAACCGCTCGGGCTTTACGGCTTCGAGCGGTTTTATATTACAAGAAAGATTATTTGTGGTAGAGGTTATTGTCCTCATACGTTGCTTCGCACGTCACGTTGATGCCAAGGCGTTTGAATACGCTGTCGTCTACCGTGCCGAGGATTACGCTGGAGTGCAAATCACAGCCGCTCAGCTCGTCCAGCTTCTGCATGGCGCGCATCGCGTTTTCGTCGGTCGCCGCGCTGATGGCGAGCGCCACCAACATCTCATCGGTGTGCAAGCGCGGGTTTCGGCTCTGCATGTAGTCGGTTTTCAGCGTCTGAATAGGCGCAATGACCGTCGGCGAGATGAGCTTCACCTCGTGCGGAATGCCTGCAAGCATCTTCAAAGCGTTCAGTGTCAACGCAGAGGAAGCACCCAGCAATTCCGATGTGCGCCCCGTCACAATCGTGCCGTCCGGCAGCTCTAAAGCTGCCGCGGGCTGTCCTGTCGCTTCCGCGCGCTTCAATGCTGCGAGCACGACCGGGCGGTTCTCCGGCTCCAACTTCAGCTGGCGCATCAGGTTCTCGATTTTCTGTAATTCCGCTTCGGAAGCAAGACCTTGGCGCACAAGGCACGCCGTCTTAAAGTAGCGGCGAATAATCTCCTGCTTCGAGGCTTCACGGCACACTTCATCGTCGATGATGGACAGACCCGCCATGTTCACGCCCATGTCCGTCGGGCTCGCGTACGGGCACTCGCCGTAAATCTGCTCAAACATCGCACGCAGCACGGGGTAGATTTCAATGTCGCGGTTGTAGTTTACAGTCGTCTCACCGTACGCCTCAAGGTGGAACGGGTCGATCATGTTCATATCATTCAGGTCAGCCGTCGCCGCTTCATAGGCAAGGTTCACCGGGTGCTTTAAGGGGAGGTTCCAAATGGGGAAGGTCTCAAACTTCGCGTAGCCCGCCTTAATGCCGCGCTTGTGCTCATGGTAAAGCTGCGAAAGGCAGGTTGCCATTTTGCCGCTGCCCGGGCCCGGCGCCGTCACCACAACAAGGGAGCGCGTCGTCTCAATGTAGTCGTTGCGGCCGTAGCCCTCGTCGCTTACAATGAGCTTCACGTCAGAGGGGTACCCCGGAATGCGGTACTGGCGGTAGACCTTCAGCCCCAGTGTCTTCATGCGCTGCTCAAAAATCGCCGCGGAGGGCTGGTCTGCGTACTGCGTCAGCGTGATGCTGCCCACATATAAGCCGAAGCCGCGGAAAATATCAATCAAACGGATGACGTCCGTGTCATACGTAATGCCAAGGTCGCTGCGGCGCTTGTTTTTCTCAATGTCGTTCGCGTTGATCGCAATGACAATCTCCGCCTGGTCTTTCAGCGCCAAAAGCATCTTGATCTTGTTGTCCGGCTCAAAGCCCGGCAGCACGCGTGAAGCGTGGAAATCGTCAAACAGCTTGCCGCCGAATTCCAGATACAGCTTGCCGCCGAACTGGTCAATGCGCTCGCGAATACGTGCAGACTGCAGCTCGATATACTTCTGACTGTCAAAACCGATTTTCTTCATGGTCATTCCCCTTCCTTAATTCATACGTCTCATGCGTCCTAAAATAATCCCCTTTAGGGTGCATTTGAAAAGCCGTAAACTTGTTTTCCGATACACCCCGAATACAGTAAAAAAGCGGGCGTTCGGTATCTGCCCGCGAAAAATCTGTTTTTAGTATAGCAAAAAACGCGGTTTTTTTCAATAGCAAATCTTGGTTTGCGCCGCCTAATTTCGACTCTCTTCCGCGCGAGATATTGTCAGTATCTTCAAAAAGTGGTATACTGTTTATTAAATCGAAGTTTAATTTTAACGGCGGTACAGGGAGACACTTTTCATGAGCGAGCAGAAGCGAAACACAACGAAAAACCAAATATGCCTTGGGCTTTTGGCGCATGTCGATGCCGGCAAGACCACACTTTCGGAAGCGATGCTGTATGAAGGCGGGCAGCTCCGCCGTCTTGGGCGCGTCGATCATCAGGACGCGTTTCTCGATACCGACGTGCAGGAGCGCGAGCGCGGCATCACCATTTTCTCAAAGCAGGCCGTTTTACCGCTCGAACATACCGCGTTTACGCTGCTCGATACCCCCGGTCACGTCGATTTTTCCAGCGAAATGGAGCGTACGCTTCAGGTACTCGATTACGCTGTGCTCGTCATCAGCGGCACAGACGGTGTGCAGAGCCACACGCGTACGCTGTGGCGGCTTTTGGAGCGCTATAACGTCCCCACGTTCCTTTTCATCAACAAAATGGATCTCGACGGCGCAGACCACGATAAAGTCTTAGCCGAACTGCAAAAGCTCAGCACCGGTTGCGCCGATTTCACATCTCCCGAAGCGGAACGCGATGAAAACATCGCCGTTTGTGACGAAGACACGCTCGCCCATTACCTCGAAACGGGCGAAGTCGAATGTCCCGAGATTAAACGCCTCATCAAAAATCGCAAGCTTTTTCCGTGCTGGTTCGGCTCGGCTTTGAAGTTAGACGGCGTAAAAGAACTTTTAAACGGTCTTGAAATGTACACCGAAATGCCCGAATACCCTAAGGCTTTCGGCGCAAAGGTCTTCAAAATCGCACACGATAATCAGGGCGCACGGCTTACGTATTTGAAGATCACAGGCGGCGCTTTGCCCGTTAAAATGGTCCTTAAAGGCGGCGCGGGCGAAAACGTATGGGCAGAAAAAGCCGACCAGCTCCGCATCTATTCCGGTGGGAAATTCCGCCTTGCGGAGGAAGTCACCGCGGGTGGCGTGTGCACCGTAACGGGCCTCACGCACACGTATCCCGGGCAGGGACTCGGTGCGGAGGAAGACACCCCCGCGCCCGTGCTTGAAAGCTTTTTGACGTATCAGGTCTTCTTGCCGGACGGCATGGAGCCGCACACCGCCGTGCGCTGTTTGCGCGTTTTGGAGGAAGAAGACCCCCAGCTTCATGTCGTGTGGAACGAGCAATTACACGAAATTCACGTGCAGATTATGGGCGCGGTGCAGCTTGAAGTTTTGCAGCGCGTCTTAAAAGAGCGCTTTAAAATGGAGGTCACGTTCGGTACCGGCAGCATTGTCTACCGCGAGACGATCGAAGAACCCGTCGAAGGCATGGGGCATTTTGAGCCCCTGCGCCATTACGCCGAGGTGCACCTGCTCTTAGCGCCCGGCGAGCGCGGCAGCGGTATGCGTTTCGGCACCGTGTGCAGCATGGATGTGCTTGACCGCAACTGGCAGAATCTCATTTTAACGCACCTTGAGGAGCGCAGCTACCCCGGCGTGCTGACCGGCTCGCCCATCACGGATATGAAAATCACGCTTCTCATCGGCCGTGCGCATTTAAAGCACACCGAGGGCGGCGATTTTCGTCAGGCCACCTATCGCGCCGTGCGCCACGGCTTATTACAGGCGAAAAGCGTGCTTTTAGAGCCGTGGTACGATTTCCGATTAGAGGTTCCGCAGTCGCAGGTCGGCCGCGCCATTTCGGACATGCAGCGCCTTTGCGCGGAGTTCGAGCCGCCGCAGACCGAGGGTGAAAATGCCGTCATCACGGGCTTTGCGCCCGTCTCCGAAATGCAGGGTTACACCTTGGAGGTCGCATCGTACACACGCGGGCTTGGCAGCCTTATTTGTATGCCGAAGGGCTACTTGCCGTGCCATAATGCCGAAGAGGTCATCGAGCATATCGGCTACGATGCCGAGCGTGATTTGGAGAACACCGGCGATTCCGTCTTCTGTTCGCACGGCTCCGGCTTCGTTGTGCCGTGGCGCGAGGCGGCTTCCCACATGCACCTCGAAAGTGGATGGAAGCCCGAAAAGCCGGGAACAAAATCTGCCGAAACCGAAGCTCCCGTGCGCGCCGCCGCACAGCTGCCGCCTGTGTTCGACGATGAGCTGCGCGCCATTTTTGAGCGCACCTACGGCCCTATCCGACGCCGCGATATGCAGCCGCAAAACGCCGTCCGCGCCGCAGAAAGCAGCGGTAAGGGGGAGTGGAAGGTGCCGGAAAAGGTCTTCGAGCCTGAGTATCTCCTCATCGACGGTTACAATATTCTCTTTGCGTGGGACGATTTAAATAAGGTCGCCGAAAAGGACATCGACACCGCTCGACAGATTTTAATGGATAAAATCTGCAATTATCAGAGCTTCAGCCGCAGCACGTGCATCCTCGTTTTCGATGCCTATCGCGTCCCGCGTGACGTGGAGGACGTTATCCGCTACCACAACATTTCCGTTGTGTTCACAAAGCAGGCGGAAACGGCAGATACCTACATTGAGCGCGCCACGTTTGAGATCAGCAAAAAGCACCGTGTGCGCGTCGCCACATCCGACGGCGCAGAGCAGATGATCGTACTCGGTCACGGCGCGCGTCGTGTTACGGCCTCCGAATTCAAGGTGGAGGTCGATGAAGCGAACAAGCGTATGCGCGAGGTCATCGCCGATTGGAACGAAAAAGAAAGCGCCCGCCACGCGCATAAGCCTTTCAAAAATTTAACGGATCAAACGCAGAGTAATCTGCGTGCGTATACAGAAAACAACAAAACACAAAGAAAGGAAAATGGAAAATGAAAGTCTTACTCTTAAACGGAAGCCCGAAGGCGAACGGCAATACTGCCGTTGCTCTGCATGAAATGGTGGATATTTTCAACAAAGAAGGCATTGAAACGGAAGTTATTCATGTCGGCAATAAAGACATCCGAGGATGTGTGGCATGCGGGCAATGTTCTAAGCTGGGGCACTGCGTTTTTAACGATCTTGTCAACGAAGTTGCGACGAAATTTGCGGAAGCGGACGGTCTTGTCGTCGGTAGTCCGGTGTATTATGCCTCCGCAAACGCGACACTTGTTGCGCTTTTGACGCGCCTGTTTTACAGCACTCCATTCGATAAAACGATGAAAGTCGGCGCCGCCGTTGTGGCTGCCCGCCGCGGCGGCCTTTCCGCCACGTTTGACGAACTCAACAAATTCTTTACGATCTCCGGCATGCCCGTCGCGTCCAGTCAGTATTGGAACAGCATTCACGGCGGAGCACCAGGCGAGGCGAAAGAGGATTTGGAGGGTCTACAAACCATGCGCACCTTGGCGAGAAATATGACTTTTTTGATGAAGAGCATTGCGCTCGGTAAGGAAAAATTTGGCCTGCCGGAAACGGAACAGCGCATCGCAACGAACTTTATTCGGTAAAAAATACTGCTAAAGCAGCAAAGAAGCACAGTTAAGCGACAAAGAGCATCTTTGCTGCTTTTTCAATATCTTCTATTAAAAATATAAATTTATCCGCAAAACGGAAAAAATCTCCCATGGCAAAAAGCCAAGGGAGATTTTGTTTATAGATCAACTTTTAATATATTCGGGTTTATTTCCAGTCGCCTGTTCCGGCTTCGACGTAGCGGGACTTCTCAAATACGGAGATCATCAAGGTCGGATCGGTCGTGCCGAGATCGGAATATGTAAGCCCCAGCGCCGTGCCACTGCTTTTATCCTGCCACTCGAGATATTGAGTGCCGGTACCGTTGTCGTCTTGAACGGCAGGTGCGCCGAAGGTTTCGGTGAAGCGTTTGCTTGCGGCTTCAAAATGCTCTTCTGCCGTGCCGCGCGCAAGCTGTTCGTGGAACGTCACCGAAAACAGATTGCCGTTTTCGTCAAACTGCGCATCAAATTTGCCGGAGCAGTCTGCGGACTGCACGATGTCCTCCGATGAATAATTCGTATATGCGAAAGGTGCTGTCGCGGGGCTTTCGCTGACCATTGTCAGCTTAGAGCCGATAGCGGATTCAAGTTCCGTCGTGTCGATGCCGAACGGCGCAGTGGAATACGCATAGCCGGTCTTGGAATCGAATCGGAAAGCGTCTGTCTCTTTCACGGTTGTCTTAGACGAACAGCCGACAAATGTGAGCATCAAAACAAGGGACAAAACCAATGCGAGCTTTTTCATAAAACGACCTCCTCTGAATTGGTGTTATGAATTTGATTTAAAGTTTTACTAAAAAATATCACCTCCGAGTATAATTTTAGTGGTATATTACACCTGCATGATATCATGTATAGGAGGGTTTGTCAATATATATTTAAAAATTGTTAGAAAAAAATAGAACAAAAAATCTCCCTCTGTGCCGAAACACAAAGGGAGACTGTTTATAATGCTTTGATTTTAGAGCAAGATCGAATTAGAGAATGATGCTCTTGCCTGTCATTTCTTCCGGCTGCGGCAGATCCATGATCTTCAGCATGGTGGGTGCGATGTCCGCGAGAACGCCGCCCTCACGCAGCTTGCACGGATAACCGACAACGCAGAACGGAACCGGGTTTGTGGTGTGCGCGGTAAACGGTTCACCGTCGTCATCGACCATCTTGTCTGCGTTGCCGTGGTCAGCGGTGATGAGCAGCACGCCGCCCATCTCGTCGATGGCTGCTGCGACCTTGCCGACGCAGGTATCGACAGCCTCAACGGCAGCCTTTGCAGCCTCGAACACGCCGGTGTGGCCGACCATGTCGCAGTTTGCAAAGTTCAGAATGATCATATCGTACTTGCCGGACTTGACGGCCTCAACCATCTTATCCGTGACTTCGTAAGCGCTCATTTCCGGCTGGAGGTCATACGTTGCGACCTTCGGGGACTTGACAAGGATGCGGTCCTCACCCGGATACTGCTTCTCGACGCCGCCGTTGAAGAAGAATGTGACATGCGCATACTTCTCGGTTTCGGCAATGCGGAGCTGCTTGAGGCCCTTATCGGAGACGTACTCGCCGAGGGTGTTTTTAAGGCTCTGCGGCTTGAATGCGATCTCAACGTTCGGCATCGTGGCGTCATACTGCGTCATGCAGACGTAGGTGAGCGGGAAGAAGCCATTCTTGCGGGTGAAGCCGGTGAAATCCGGGTCTACGAATGTGCGGGTGATCTCTCTTGCGCGGTCCGGGCGGAAGTTGAAGAACACGACGGAATCGCCGGATGCGACCGGAGCGCCGCCCTTGATGACGCACGGCACGACGAACTCGTCCGTGACTTCGTTTTCATAGGATTTCGATACAGCGCAAACCGGGCACGCGAACTCTTCGCCTTCGCGGCAAACCATGGCGTTGTAAGCCTTTTCTACGCGCTCCCAACGGTTGTCGCGGTCCATCGCATAGTAGCGGCCCATAACCGTTGCAACCTTGCCGACGCCGATTTCCTTCATCTTCTCCATGAGCTCCTTGACGAAGTCCTTGCCGGAGGAAGGCGGAACATCGCGGCCGTCGAGCAGGGCGTGAACATAGACGTTTTCAACACCCATCTTTTTTGCCATTTCCAGCAGACCGTAGAGGTGCTGGTTGTGGCTGTGCACGCCGCCGTTGGAAAGCAGACCGATGAGGTGCAGCGCGGTGCCGTTTTCTTTTGCGTTATTCATGGCGTGTACGAGCGCTTCGTTCTCAAAGAAAGAACCGTCCTGTACCGCCTTCGTGATGCGGGTAAGCTCCTGATAAACGATGCGGCCTGCGCCGATGTTGGTGTGGCCGACTTCGCTGTTGCCCATCTGGCCGTCCGGCAGACCGACGTCCATGCCGGAAGCGCCGATCTTTGTAATCGGGTTTTCAGAGAACAGCTTATCGAGGTTCGGTCTCTTAGCGGCGGCAATCGCGTTGCCCTCCGTTTTAGCAATTCCGAAACCGTCCAGAATCATGAGTACAACAGGTCTTTTCATAGTGGAGATGCCTTTCCTTTCAACTGGAAAAAATCTTTCGGTGGAAAAATCAGCCCTTGGTGGCTGCGTCTACGATGGCTGCGAAGTCGTTCGGCTTCAGGGAAGCGCCGCCGATGAGGCCGCCGTCAACGTCCGGCTGTGCAAGAAGCTCAGCTGCGTTGCCTGCGTTCATGGAACCGCCGTACTGAACGGTGATGCCTTCTGCAGCTTTTTCGCCGTAGAGGGACTTGACGGTTGCACGGATGACAGCGCAAACTTCGTTTGCCTGCTCTGCCGTGGCGGTCTTGCCGGTGCCGATGGCCCAAACCGGCTCGTAAGCGATGATGATGCGCTTAAGCTCTTCTTCGGTTACGCCGCCGAGTGCGATCTTTGTCTGCATGGCAACGAGCTCATCGGTGATGCCCTGCTCGCGCTGCTCGAGGTACTCGCCTACGCAAACGATGACGGTAAGGCCTGCGTCAAGCGCAGCTCTTGTTCTCTTCTGAACCGTAACGTCGGTATCGCCGAAGTAGGTTCTTCTCTCGCTGTGGCCGGTGATGACGTACTCAACGCCGCAAGCCTTCAGCATTTCTGCGGAAATCTCGCCGGTGAAAGCGCCGCTGACCGCCCAGTGGCAGTTCTCTGCGCCAATCTTGATGTTGGTGCCCTTAGCCGCCTCAATAGCGGTTGCGATGTCTACATACGGCACGCAAGCGACAACGTCGCAGCCTGCGTCCTTAACGAGCGGAGCAATGGCGGTGATGAGTTCCTTTGCCTCCGCAGGGGTTTTGTTCATTTTCCAGTTGCCGGCGATAACAGCCTTTCTAACAGCCTTGTTCATGATTTTCTATTCCTTTCCGTCGGTTAAAAACCGTTTTTATTGAGACAACAATACGGGAGCAGAGGCAAGCTCCGCTCCCGTTCATGCTTTTAATTATTTCTCGTTGAGGCAAGCAATGCCGGGGAGCTCAAGACCCTCGAGGAATTCGAGAGAAGCGCCGCCGCCCGTGGAGATGTGCGTCATCTTATCCGCGAAGCCGAGCTTCTCAACAGCCGCAGCGGAGTCGCCGCCGCCGATAATGGAGATTGCGTTGCTGTCTGCAACTGCCTTTGCAACCGCGATGGTGCCGTTTGCGAAGTTTTCCCACTCGGAAACGCCCATCGGGCCGTTCCAAACAACGGTGCCTGCGTTCTTCACGGCGTTTGCGAACAGCTCACGGCTCTTCGGGCCGATATCGAGACCCATCCAGCCTTCCGGAATGTCGTCGGAATCGACGATCTTCCACTCGGAGTCTGCACTGTACTCGGTTGCAACAACGTTATCGACCGGGATGAGGAAGTTGATGCCCTTAGCCTTCGCCTTGTCCATCATTTCCTTAGCGAGCTCAACCTTGTCGTCCTCGCAGATGGAGGTGCCAATCTCGTGACCGAGAGCCTTGAAGAAGGTGTAAGCCATGCCGCCGCCGATGATGAGTGTGTCGACCTTTTCAATCAGGTTGTTGATGACGCCGATCTTATCGGAAACCTTAGCGCCGCCGAGGATTGCAACGAACGGACGCTTCGGGTTCTCGAGCGCGCCGCCCATGATGGAAATCTCCTTCTGGATGAGGTAGCCGCAGACAGCCGGGAGGTAATCTGCAACGCCTGCTGTGGAAGCATGTGCACGGTGTGCGGTGCCGAATGCATCGTTGACATAGATCTCAGCCATGGAAGCGAGTGCCTTAGCGAAATCCGGGTCGTTCTTGGTCTCTTCTGCGTGGAAGCGAACGTTCTCGAGCATGAGGACTTCGCCGTCCTTCAGAGCTGCAGCCTTAGCCTTAGCGTCCGGGCCGACAACGTCTTTTGCCATGACGACTTCCTTGCCGAGGAGCTTGGAAAGCTCTGCTGCGACAGGTGCCAGGGAGAACTTCTTCACGTCGCCCTTAGCAGCTTCGAGTGCCTTAGCGGTCGCTTCGGCCTGCTCTGCCTCCGGCATAGCGTCGATCTTCTTCTTCTCCTTCTTGTCGAGCTTTACAACGTCGTTGAAGATGTTGTGCGGGCGACCCATGTGGGAGCAGAGGATGACCTTTGCGTTGTGGTCTACGAGATACTTAACGGTGGGCAGCGCACCGACGATGCGCTTTGTGTCCGTGATGACACCGTCCTTCATCGGGACGTTGAAATCGCAGCGGACAAGAACGTGCTTACCGGCAACGTCGATGTCTTCTACGGTTTTCTTGTTGAGGTAGTTCATTTTCGTACACTCCTTTAAGAAATATATTGAGTTACGGTTATACGTTTGGTTGGCGGACAACACCGCCTACGGAATTTATTTTATACCAAACGGAAGATGATTTCAAGAGATAACGCGCAAATTGCACACTTTTTAGCGCAAATTTTTCATTTTTGCGGTTTTGTACGGTTTTTTTATTTCGTACCGTTCGCGTCTGCCGCGTCCCAGTCGTAGCCGCGCAGGCGACCGGCTTCGGAAAGCGCGGGAAAATCCCACTGGCGCAGGACTTCGTAAACGCCGATGGCGATGCTGTTGGAGAGGTTTAAGCTGCGCGCTTCCGAAATCATGGGGATGCGCACGCAGCGGTCTTTGTTTTTGAAAAGCAGGTCTTCCGGCAGGCCGGCTGTCTCTTTGCCGAAGAAGAGGTAGCAATTATCGGGATAGTGTATATCCGTGTGCTTATGGACGGATTTTGTGGAGAAAAAGAAAAATTCGCCGCTGTTTTTTGCAAAAAATTCGTCGAGCGAGTCATAATAGGTGATGTCGAGCAAATGCCAGTAATCGAGACCGGCGCGCTTTAGCTTTTTGTCGTCGATCTTAAAGCCCATGGGGCCCACAAGGTGCAGCCTTGCGCCCGTGGCGGCGCAGGTGCGCGCGACGTTGCCGGCGTTTTGGGGAATCTCCGGCTCGACCATAACGATATTCAAAATCATTGCTGTCAAAGTCCTTTCGGGAAGAATGATGTATGTTTTTGTAAAAAGGGGGAAACTAAACGTGACGGCTGTTTTGTATGTTTTAAAAGCCGCAATCTGGATCTGGAGGTTTGATGCCATGTATAAGCAGAGCATGAACGTTGTGAAGGGCGTGGGTCTCGGCATTGCCGCAGGCGCTGCCGTGGCTGCCGTTTCGTCCGCGATGATGAACGGCGGGAAGAAATCCGCCAAGGCGCGCACAAAAGAGATGCGCCGCAGCACCGCCAAGGCCGTGCACACGGTGGGGCAGCTCATTGACGGCGTAGAGAACATGTTGAAGTAACTACCCGCGGTCGCAGTGGCAACCCAAAACGCCGCTGTGGCCGAATACATAGATGTTGCATGGCGTGCGGCGCTCGCCGGCGGCTGCGGCGCATTTGAGCGTCAGGGAGCCGGAAGCGGGCTGCTCGTAGCACCGTTGCAGCCGGTTGCAGCACCCGCCCGCGATGTCGCGCCAGCGGCATGCCCCGGCGTTTGTGCAGTGCTTGATGCACTCCATATCGATGTAGCGCTGGGAAATTTCGCCGCCCGCGTGGTAATCACCGTTGGAGATGAGCAGGTGCGCGACGGCGAGGTCGCCGATAACGTTTGAAAAGTGGCTTTCTGTGCCGTGGTGCGGCGCTTTGACGATATAGTAGCCGTCAAACAGCTTCCCGGAGATGCGGCGCAGCACTTCATCGGACACGTCGCCGGTCATTAGAATATCGAGGTTCGACGGGCCGCGGCTTCGGCGGTTGTGAAAGACGAGGGAGAGGTCGTTCTGCGTTTCGGTGTAGACGTTGCGCGCGACGGATTGATTTAAAATGTCCTGAATATCCGGCGCGGCGGGGGAATGGGCGAGGTTGCTGCGCATATCCTCCATGCGATCTAAGAGGTCGCGGAGAGAATCAAGCAGGATGCGCCGTCTGCCGGGCGTGGCGCGGTCGGACGGCGCGAAGGCCGTTTGACACTGCATGTAGAGCCTAACGAACGCATCCTTCGTCTCCAAAAACTCCGTTTCGCGCCCGGTGTGAAATGGGGAAGAGAGGCAGATATTGAGGTTTTCGACGGCTTCCGTCAGGATGGCATCGAACGGGAAGGGCTCGTTACGCGCGGGGGAGAGCACCTCGTAAAACGCGCCGTCAAATGTGAAGATGTCGCCGCCGCCGAGCGTGAAAATGCGGTCTGCGCCGACAGAATCATTGAGCGCGTCGAAAATACGCAGGCAGGTGGTGTTCACCTGCGCGAAGTCACTTTGCGGAACGGCGAAAAAATGCGCGAACACGGCGAACTCCAAAACGGGATTTACGCCGCGCTTATCGCACGGGAGGGCGGGGAGGTATACGCGGTCAAAGTAGCCGGGATCCTTTTTGACTTGCTTTAAAAAACCGCTCATGTGGTCGCGGTGGTAGTGCGTGAGCAGAAACTGGCGCTGGGCGGCGGGCGCATAGCGGCTGAAAATTTCGTTAAAACGGCGGCCAATCTCCTCTTCACCGCGGCGGGCGTAGCGGCTGACGGAGCCGCAATCCACCATTAAAATCTGCCGGTTTTGCCCGACGAGGACGGTGCAGTCGCCATATTCCACGTCGTGCAGTTCAACGCGGTCCATTACGCTTTGTCCTCGTTCTGCACGTGGCGGTACAAAATGCCGTTTTCATAGCGGTCATCTTTCCACTCGCCGGTGTAGACGACATTGCCGTTTTTGTCGAACGCCGTGCCGTGACCCTGTCGTTTACCGTTCTGCCAGCCACCGGAATAAATCAAGTTGCCGTCTGCATCGAACAGGGTAGCTTGACCCGCTTTTTCGTTGTTTTCATATTTTTCGACGAACACGCAGTGCGTTTCGGGATCGACGGAGACACCTGCGCCCTGCTTTTGGCCGTCGATGATTTGGCCGTTATAAATTAAATCGCCGTTTTTATTGAAAATCGTTGCCATGCCTTGCGGCTTACCGTTTTGCCAGTGGGAAATGTGCAGCGCGTGGTCGCTTTCGCGGAACGAAACGCCGAAGCCTTCGCGCTGATCGTCTTTGAAGTCGCCGATATAGGAGACGGCGCCGCTGCGGTAGTGGTGCACGCCGAACCCCTCGCGCAGGTCGTTTTTGTACTCGCCTTCATAGAGCGTGATGCCGTTGTTGTTCACGGTGCGGCCGAAGCCCTCGCGCTTGCCGTCTTCGGAAAGGTCGCCCGTGTAACGGAGCGGCGCGCCGCCTCTGATGAGCGTGATGCCGTTTTCTGGGTCGTCCTCTTTTTCAGCTTCCTTTGCAGGCAGGAGCTTATCAAGCAGAGCACGTGCCTGCCGGAGCTCTTCCGGCGTGATGTCGGGGGCGGAGTCTGTTTTTGGCGTTTCTACGGGAGCAGGTTCTTCCGGGACTTCTTCGGGTTCTTCTGCGGGAGTGTCCTCAATGAGGGATTCTTCGACTTCTTTCGGCTCGGGTTCTGTTTCGGGCTGCGGCTCGGCTTCGGGTGCTTCGGAAGCAGCTTCTTCGAGAACGGGTTCCTCTTCGGTAGATTCTGCGGCTTTTTCGGCGGGGTCGCTCAGGAAATCGACAAGTGCGGGCTCGGTGAGGTTCCCGAAAACGGGCAGTTCAGACTCCGGCTCGGTCGTTTCGGGCACGTCGCCGTCCTTGACCTCCCAACCCATGGAGAGCATGACGGAGGCGTTTTTATTCTGCTTCAGAAATTTGATGCGGCGCTGTTGCTCTTCACGCGGGCAGTAGGCGTATTCGCCGCGCTCATCGACGACGAGCAGAAGGCGGTCACCGAACTGGGCGTTTTGCAAACTCTGCTCGGCGGTTTGGAACGCATACGGCACGGGGAACAGCACGGTTTCTTTCGTTTTGCCGGTGGAATCGTTATAATCGAAGCGGATGACGGCGTCGCGGTGGTCGTCCGGCTTAAAGGTAATGCGCGCGCGGCGGTCGTCATCGGGAGAGAAATACTCCGTGCGCATCCACTGCATTTCACCGTCGTAGTACACGCGGGCGCGCAATGCGCCGTAGGTGTTATAAAACGCGATGCCGCGCTGACCGCCGTTTGTGAATGCGGCTTCGAGCGTAGTTTTGCCTGCGCGTTTTTTCCATTTTATAGTGCGGCGGGAGAGCTTGCCGTGCACCTCGCCGGAAAGTCCATCGAAAATGCCGCGGGCGCGGATATGTACGGTTTTGCCGGATCCGAAATAGCTGCGGCGCGCTTCATAAAGGGCATCGTGAAACGAAGACAGCGCATCGAGTCCGGTGTAGCACACGGTGTAGACCTTACGGTTCACAAGGCTTGCGCTGAGAGAAGTGGCGTTATGTTCCGTCATCTGAACGACCTTTCTGCGGGAAACGTGCCTGTTTCCCGTCTTTTCCGTTGATATAGTCTCAGTATACCACGAAAGGATGTTTATTTCAATCACACGGTTCCTTCGGATTTTAACTTGCGAAATGCGTTAAAATCTGCTATGATATTGTATCATCGTTCTATACTATAATAGAGGAAAGGATCGCGCGGCATGAAAAGTGTGAAGAAAGAAGTCTCGTTCAGGCGAAAACTGATGACGGCTGTATTGAGCGTCACGCTGCCGCTGATCGCGCTGCTTTTGTTCAGCAACCTGTATTCCACGCAGGCATTTAACAGGAAAATTGCGGATTCCAACATGCGCACGATGGATTACCGGGCGGGGCGCATGGAGGAGCAGCTCGACTCTGTGAACGATTTTCTCACCGGGTTGACGGTGAGCGACGATTACCGCACGCTGTCGGGCGGTGAGAAAACCCCCTTAAAGGCGTATCTTGCAAGCTATACGCTCATTACGCAGTTGAAAACGGCGCTGCCGGCATACGGTGATGTGGGCGCGTTTTTCATTTACAGTGCGCCGAGCGATGCCGAGCGCGATATTTTTGACGATTCTATCTCCTACGCGCAGAAGGAGCGGCTGCGCGCTTTTGTGCGCGACGCGGTGGAGAATAACACGTATTCGTACAATATGCAGTGGCGGCACGCGGAGATCGGCGGCAAGGCGTATTTATTCCGCTTTTACGGCGGGCGCGGCACGTATCTTGTGGCGATGGTGCCGTTGGCGGCGCTGGCGGACGTGCGCTACATGCAGATTGATACCGACGCGGTGATGTTGTTTTCCGACAAAAACAACGAGCCGCTGACCTCTGTCGATTTTGTGGAGGGAAACGGGATCAATCTGAACGGCGACTATGAGAACTACTTTATTTCGGGCGGGAAGCAGCGGTATATGATCGTGGGCCGCGATTTGGCGGGTACGGATTGCAGGGCGATCCTTGCCGTAAACGAAAGCGGGTATTTCGGCTCGCTCGATGGCTTGCAGGCGGCGCTGCTGGTACTCTCTTTACTGGCGCTGGTGCTGATTCCGGTCATTCAGTGGCGGCTGACGAACTCCATCTCGAAGCCGGTGGAGGGGCTGCGCAGTGTTATGGAGCATATCCGCGCCGGCAATCTGGAAGCGAAGGCCGAGGGCAAGACGAACATACGCGAATTCAACGAGGTGAACGAGACGTTCAACACGATGATGACGCAGATTAAAGACCTCAAGATCGAATCATACGAGCACGAGATTGAGACGCAGAAGGCGGAACTGCGTTACATGCAGCTGCAGATCCGCCCGCATTTCTTCTTAAATTGCCTCAAAAGCTTATATGCGTTGGCGGAAGCGGGCAAATATGACCGCATTCAAAAAATGATTTTGGAGATCTCGAAGCACATACGGTATATTTTTACGGACAGTATGGAGCTTGTGCCGCTTTCGCGCGAATTAGACCACATTGAAAATTACATCGAGATGCAGCGGGGGTCTTCGCAGTACCCGCCGGTGTGCCGGTTTGACATTGACCCGCGTTTACGGGACTTGCCGATCCCGCCGCTTTCTTTGCAGAGCTTTGTGGAAAACTGCGTGAAGCATGTGTACTCGCCGGATTACGTTTTGAAAATTGAGGTGAAGGCAGCGGTGCTGCGCAGCGGCACGGACGCGTTTGCCGACCTGACGGTGACGGATAACGGCGGCGGCTTCCCCGAGGACGTGATTGCGGAGATCAACGAGCCGGACAGCCCGCTATACGCGCAGAACCACGTGGGCATCAACAATGTGAAAAAGCGCTTGCAGCTGATTTACGGTGATCGCGCTTTATATGCGTTCTTTAATCGGGATATGGGCGAACGCATGGGCAGTGTATCTGAAATTTTGATTCCGATAGACCTCGCGATGCTGCATGCGACGGAGGACGAGCCGGACGGAGAGGAGGCTTTCAACGGATGAACGTATTGATCGTAGATGACCAGCCGGAAGTTGTGGAGAGCATGGTGACCGGCGTAAACTGGGAAAAAATACCCGTGGAGCAGGTGTTTACGGCGTACAGCGTGAAGGAAGCGCAAAGCGTTTTTGAACGCGAGCGCATAGATGTGCTGCTGTGCGACATTGAAATGCCGCCGACGAACGGCTTTGCTTTGCTGCGTTGGGCGCAGGAGCGGTTTTCCGGCTTGGTGTGTATTTTCCTTTCTGCGCACGCGGAATTTGAATATGCGCAGGAGGCCGTGAAGCTTGGCAGCTTTGACTACATTTTGCAGCCTGCGCCGTATGCGGAGATTGAGGCGGCGGTGGAGCGCGCGGCCGGAAAAGTGCGCGAAGCGGAAAACCAAAGGCGGTACAATGCCTATGCGAAGTACCGTGGCGAGGACGAAAGTGCGGAGAAGGAACCGGACAAGACGGAGCAGACACCGATACAGCGCGCGATGACGTATATCCGGAGAAACATCGACAAGGATTTAAGCCGCGCGGAGATTGCGGACGCAATCTATTTGAACCCGGAATACCTTTCCCGCTTATTTAAAAAGGAAACGGGCGCCTCTTTAAATGATTATATTGTGACGGAGAAGATGCGCGCGGCACAGTCTTTGCTGAGTGACACAAACATCCCGGTGAGCCTCATTGCGACGAAGGTGGGGTACTCGAATTTCTCGTATTTTTCGCAGGTTTTTAAGAAATACACGGGCATGTCGCCGGTGGAATACCGTGCGGCAAAGCGGCGGTCTAAGCTGTAAAGCACGTTTTCTTTCGGTAAACTGTTGTAAAACTGTCACAAAATGTAAAATCCGTGTAAACGGGTGAAAGACAGAAAATACATCTTGCAATTGAGAGAGGGACACCCATATGGGTTTTCCTCTTTTTTTATCGATATAGAGTATCGATATGCAGGATTGTAAAAAACATCCTGCAAAGTCTTCACGAACATGTCACATTTTGAATAGGAGATGTCACGAAATTTGCAGAAAAGATGCGGATTTTCTGTTACTATATATGTGTAATTTGACCGCGAAGGCTAAAAATAAATCTATCGCGGGTCGAAAAGTATGAAAGGAAGTAAGAAAATGGCAAAGAGACTTGTAGCAATGCTCATGGCAGCAGCGCTGACCCTCTCCCTGGCAGCTTGCGGCAACGGCGGTTCTTCCAGCTCCACCGCAGACTCCAGCACATCTTCCGAATCTTCCGCTTCTGACAGCGCTGCAGCTGATAGCAGCGATGCCTCTTCCGAAGCAGAAGATCTGAAAGAATCCGAACTCGTAACGCTCAATATCGTGACGATGTCATCCGGTAAAGAAGAATCCGGTATCGCACAGGTTGAGGAAGCAATGGACAAGATCCTCGAAGAGAAGTTCAACGTGAACGTTAAGCTTTCCTTCCTCCCGTACAGCAGCTATGCTGACCAGATCTCCCTGATGCTTTCCTCCGGCGAAGGCGTTGACCTTCTCCCGGTTTACATGGTCAACTACACGGCTTGCGCTGATTCCGGTCAGCTCTATCCGATGGATGATCTCATCGAGAAGTACGGCCAGGGCATCATTGAGCAGCTCGGTTGGGACAACATCAACTGCGGTCGCGTAGGCGGCGAGCTGTTCGGCCTCACGGAGGGCCGTGACCTTGCAGCTTCCCAGGGTTTTGAGTACAGACTGGACCTTGCTGAGAAGTACAACCTCGACATGGATTCCGTTAAGACCCTCGAAGACCTCCACGATGTTCTCGTTACCATTAAGGAAAACGAAGAGAACTGCTGGCCGGTAGCTGTTTCCGCCGGCGAAAACATCCGTAACTGGGGTTGGGACTCTCTGGGCGACGAGATGGTTAACCTCGGTGTTCTCTCCGACATGGCTACGGACACCACCGTTGTGAACCTCTACGAGACCGAGCAGTACAAGAACCTCGTTACCACGATGTACAACTGGATGCAGGAAGGCCTCATTCAGGCTGACGCTGTGAACACCACCGAGACTGCAACCACTCTGCAGGACGCAGGCACTGCATTCGGCAGCTTCGTTAACCTGAAGCCGTACTATGCAGAAGAGAACAACGCGAACCTCCAGAATCCGATCGGCACGGTTGAGCTGATTCCGGCACTGGCTTCCACCGACCGTGTTACCATGGCTCTGTGGTCCATCGCAGGCAGCTGCGAGCATCCGGAAGCTGCTATGAAGACTCTGAACGAGCTTTACAGCAACCCGGAGCTGAGCAACCTCTACATGTACGGTATTGAGGGCGTTCACTACGAAGTAATCGAGGAAGGCGCTGTCACGAACGGTCAGGACAGAATCAACTATCCGGACGGCGTTGATGCAACGACCACCACTTACAGAAAGTCCGGTACTTGGCTGATGCCGAACCAGTTCATCGGCGACATCTGGGGCACCGATCTCCCGGCTGATTACTGGGATGCAACGAAGACCTTCAACGAAGAGTCTCAGAAGTCCGCAGCATTCGGCTTCTCCTTCGACGCAACGCAGGTTGCGAACGAGATCACCGCTTGCACGAACGTTGTTAACAAGTACCACAAGGCACTCGTTTGCGGCGCTCTTGACCCGGAGACGACTCTCCCGCAGTTCAACTCTGAGCTGAAGGATGCCGGCATCGATGCGATCATCGAAGAGAAGCAGGCACAGCTCGACGCTTGGCTGGCTGAGCAGAAGTAATTTACTTCACAATTAGACTTAAAGAAGCTGGAGCGAGATTCGTTTCAGCTTCCTTGTGAAAATCCGTGTCTTTTTCCCGAAAGGGAAAAGGGCATGGGCGTGTACAGAGAGATGACCCTTCTGTACATGCCCATGTTCTTTTGGAAAATTTCAACGGAGCAGGACGAAAACAGATTGAAAGGGGTTTCTAATTATGCCGAATAAATCTGCCGCACTGGAAAAAGAAATGAAAGTGCGCTCGGCAAAACCGAATAAGTGGCTGCGCTTTTACCGCTGCATCCCGCTGTATCTGATGTTCCTTCCGGGCGCCCTGTATCTGCTCATGGATAAGTATATCCCGATGAGCGGTCTGATCATCGCCTTCAAGAAGGTCAACTGGCGTAAGGGCATCCTTGCAAGTGACTGGGTGGGTTTCAGCAACTTCACCTACCTTTTTAAAACGAAGGACGCTTTCAACATTACGCGCAACACACTGCTTTATAACCTGTGCTTTATCGTGCTGGGCACCGTGATTGCCATTACAATCGCGATTCTCTTAAACGAGATTACGAGCAAGCTCTTCAAGCAGGTGTACCAGACCATCATCCTGATGCCGTACCTGATCTCCATCGTTGTGGTCAGCTATCTGGTGTTCGCAATGCTGAGCTCTGAATCCGGCTTTATCAACAACACGATCTTTAAGGCACTTGGCATTAATCCGATTTCCTGGTATACAGAGCCGAAGTACTGGCCGTTCATTTTGGTCATCGTACATATTTGGAAGGTGTTCGGCTACGACTGCATTCTCTATTATGCAACGCTCGTCGGCATTGACCACGGCTACTATGAGGCGGCGGTCATCGACGGCGCAAACCGCTGGCAGCAGATCGTTCACGTTACGCTGCCGAGCCTTCTGCCCACCATCATCACGCTGACACTGATGTCTATCGGCAAGATTTTCTATTCCGATTTCGGTCTGTTCTATCAGGTGCCGATGGATTCCGGCCCGCTGCTCGACATTACGAGCACGATTGATACATACGTTTACCGCGCACTCATCACGCTGAACGATTACGGCAGATCTTCCGCAGCAGGCGTTTACCAGAGCGTTGTCGGCTTTATACTGGTCCTGTGCGCGAACCTTGCCGTTAAGAAAATCGGCGGCGAAGAGAACGCACTGTTCTAAGGAAGGGAGAGAGAAACACCATGGTCGAAAAAAACAAAGGGTTTCAGGTCGGCGCACACATTGTGATGATCATCCTTTCCCTGTGCTGCATCTTCCCGTTCCTTCTGCTCATCGTGTCCTCCATTACGGACGAGCAGGAATTGATCCGCAACGGCTACACGCTGTTCCCGAAGGCACTCAGTCTGAATGCTTACCAGTACATGTTTAAGAGCAGCAACAAGATTATCTCCGCGTACGGCATCACAATCCTCTCCACAGTTGTGGGTACGGTGTGCGGTCTTTCCATGACAATCCTCATGGCTTACCCGCTTTCCCGCCGCGACCTGCCGGGCCGCAACGGTCTTGCGTTCTACGTGTTCTTCACGATGCTGTTCTCCGGCGGTCTTGTGCCGACGTACATCATGTACACCCGTTACATCAAGGTGAGCAACACGATTTGGGCGCTCATCATTCCGTCCCTCGTGGTCAACGCGTTCTACGTGATCATGATGCGCACGTACTTCTCCACGAACATCCCGGAAGCTGTTATTGAAGCGGCGCGCATTGACGGTGCGGGCGAGTTCAGAATCCTGCTGACGATCGTTCTGCCGATGAGCGTTCCGATGGTTGCAACGATGACACTGCTTATCGGTCTTTCCTACTGGAACGATTGGAAAAACGGTCTCTACTATCTCCAGCAGAACAAGAGCCTTTACAGTATACAAGTTCTTTTGAATGACATGCTACGAGACGTGCAGGCGCTGAAGAGCGGTATGGATGCTGCGGCTGCGGCTGAGATTACGGCGAACATGCCGAGCACGGGCATCAAGATGGCAATCGCCGTTGTCGGTGTTCTGCCGGTGCTCATCGTTTATCCGTTCTTCCAGAAGTATTTCGTTAAGGGCATCACGATCGGCGCTGTTAAGGGCTGATTTGATCAATCCGATATTCTCTTTGCCAACATAATAATAGAATGACAAAAATCACCTTCGCGGTTTTCCTCCGGCGAGGGTGATTTTGTTATGTACGGGTATTTTGTTGCGGTCGTTGTTTTATGTGTTTTCTTCGTTTAAGTCCTGTAATCTAAGGCCGGCAGTGCCGGTGACGGGCAGGGAAAAGACGATGGCTTTCGCTTTGGTCTCAAGCCCGGCTTCCTGCATAATGGCAGTCATGACGTTGTTTTTATCCGCGTGCTTTACGACGATGAGCACAAGCTCTTTTTCACTGGCGAGGGAAACGCCGAGGAACTTTTCCGCGCCCTCCATGCCGGTGCCCTTCGCGTGGATGACGGTGCCGCCGCCTGCGTTTTCGCGGCGCGCTGCGGCCATAATCTGCTCGGTATAGCCCTGGTTTGCGATGACGACCAGAAGCTCGTATTTGGTATCTTTCAAGACGCTTTCCTCTCCTTTCTGAAACGGCTGACCGTTCGTTAAAAACTCCAGCTGACGTTTGCCGCCGATACTGCTGAGCGGCATGGTGAACGCGATGCCGGTGCCGGGAATATCGATGAGCATGATGGTCTGCAGTCCCTTTTGCACGGCACTCCAGACCTTGCCGGTGACAACGGAAAGCAGCACGGCTTTTTGCGTGGCTTCAAGTCCGAAATCGTTTAGGATTTCAGACGCGGCGGTGCCTTTGCCGAGCGTGCTGAGCACGACCTCGATCCCATAGGTTTTATAAAATGACAGAAATTTCTGGCTTTGGTTGCGGTCTGTAATGGTAATCATCCAGTATAAATTGTCGCCCATAAACGCCCTCCTTTACAGTTCGATGATCGCGTTTTCGTCCATATCGGCGAATGCGGCGGGTGCGGCGGTCTCCGTTTTATGGCGCTGCATGAGCTTTGCCGCGAGGCCCATGATCTGAATGGTGATGAGCGGCGTCATGGCGACCATGGCGACGACACCGAAGGCATCTGTGACCATGTTGCCGCCGACGGCCGTGCACGCGCCCTGTGCGAGGGGGAGCAGAAATGCCGCGGTCATGGGGCCGGAAGCGACGCCGCCGGAGTCAAACGCGATGGCGGTGTAGATCTTCGGGACAAAAAACGAGATGATGAGCGCGAGCGCGTAGCCCGGGATGAGGAACCACAAAATCGAAATGCCGGTGAGGACGCGGATCATGGCGAGCCCGAGCGAGATGGACACGCCGACGGAAAGCCCGATGCCCATGGCCTTGGCGGAGATGGCGCCGTCTGTGATCTCCTCGACCTGACGATTGAGAACGTACACGGCGGGCTCTGCGCGAACAATGAAATAGCCCATGACCATAGCGACGGGAATGACGACAGCGGAATATTTATAGGAAGCTAACTGCTGCCCGAGGTAATGACCGGCGGGCATGAAACCGACATTTGCACCGGTAAGAAACAGCACAAGGCCGATGTATGTATAAACGAGGCCCATGCCAATCTGGAATAATTTGCGCTTAGAAAGCCGCAGAACAAGAAACTGCGCCGCGAGGAAAAAGAGAATGATCGGCAGGAGAGAGACGGCAATCTCGATGAGGTAGGTCGGGATACCGGTGCGGAACAGCTCGAAAAGCTCCGAGGAATCCTGCATTTCGGGCAGGATGGGCGGCGTGTAGGTGCTTTCATTCGGATTATAGATGATGCCGAGGATCATGACGGCCAAAATGGGGCCGATGGACGAGAGCGCAACGAGGCCGAAGCTGTCGTCTGCCGCATGGCGGTCGCTGCGGATGGCCGAGATGCCGACGCCGAGCGCCATGATGAACGGCACGGTCATGGGGCCGGTCGTCACGCCGCCGGAATCGAACGCGACGGCGAGAAATTCCGGCGGGACAAAGAACGCCAGAAGAAACACGACGGCGTAGCATCCGACAAGCAGCGGCGGCAGCGCAATAGAAAACAGCATGCGCAGAAGCGACACGACGAGAAACACGCCGACACCGCATGCGACGGATAGAATGAGAATTAAATTCGGCACGGACGGCACCTGCGATGCGAGCACCTGTAAGTCCGGCTCCGAGACCGTGATGATAAAGCCGAGCAAAAACGAAAGCGTGATAACGACACCGAGCTTTTTCGTTTTTGTCATGGCGGTACCGATGCGCTCGCCCATGGGGGTCATGGCGGTCTCTGCGCCGGTGGTGAAGAACATCATGCCGACCAAAATGAGCACTGCGCCCATTAAAAAGCACAGCAGAACGCTTGGCGAGAGCGGCGCGATGGTGAACGAGAGCGCCAGCACGATGGTGATGATGGGAAGGACGGCCTGAAGCGCTTCCTTCCATTTTTCAGAGAGGATTTGTCTTAACTTCAATCGATGCCTCACGACCTTTCTTATGTGTTGTGGGGTGGTTGAACGAAAATCACTTTTATTATAGCATAAAAACGCGTGACTTTGACGATTGAAATTGTGAATTTTTCAAAAATTGTATCAACCTAAACCAAAACGGAAATAGAGATGAAAACGAAAAGGCTGCCCGGCAAAGTGCGGGACAGCCTTTTTGGATGAAATTATAGCTTTGAAAGGAGCGTTTCGACGTGGCTTTGTGAGAACGAGGGTTTGTCGCCCATGGGGAACGGGATATGAAGCGTCTTGTATTTGGCGGCGCAGATGTTTTTAAACGGCAGCCACTCGATTTTCTCCAAATTGGAGAACGACTCCGCGAGAGCTTTGACGGCGCGGAGGCTCTCAACCGTATCGGAAAGACCGGGCGCGACGACGTGGCGCACCCAGAGAGGAATATGCATCGATTCCGTAAGGTGCATGAAATCGACCGTGTGCTGCAAGGAGCCGCCGCAGTGGGCTTTGTACTGCGCTTCCGTGGGGAACTTGATGTCGCAAAGGACGAGGTCTGTGTGCTTGAGAACCTGCTTGGCACGGGAAAGGTCGCCGGCGCCGGCGGTATCGAGCGCGGTGTGGATGTTGTGTTCATGCAGGCGCCGGAATAATTCCGCGACGAACTCGGGCTGCAAAAGCGGTTCGCCGCCCGAGACGGTGACACCTCCATTTTCGCCGAAATAGGGGCGGTAACGGAGGATTGTTTTGCAGAGATTCTCTGCTGTGTAGGGCGTGCCGCCGGTTAAGTTCCACGTTTCGGGGTTATGGCAGTAGGCACAGCGCAGCGGGCAGCCTTGCAGAAAGACGACGTAGCGCAGGCCGGGACCGTCTACCGCGCCCATGGACTGTACGGAGCTGACGCGGCCTTCCATTAGATTGCCTCGTGGAATGTGCGGGAGATGACTTCGCGCTGCTGCTCTTTGGAGAGACGGTGGAAGTTGACCGCGTAGCCGGAAACGCGGATGGTGAGGTTGGAGTATTTTTCCGGGTTATGGTAGGCATCGATGAGCGTTTCGCGGTTCATGACGTTGACGTTGAGGTGATGCGCACCCTGAATGAAGTAGCCCGAAAGGAGCTGGATGAGGTTTGTGATGCGGTCTTCCTCCGTTTTGCCGAGGGCTTCCGGGATGATGGAGAACGTGTTCGAGATGCCATCGCGGCAATAATCATAAGAAAGCTTTGCGACGGAGTTGAGCTCTGCGAGCGCACCGGATTTATCACGGCCGCTCATGGGGTTTGCGCCCGGGGCGAGCGGCTCGCCGAGTTTGCGGCCATCCGGCGTGTTGCCGGTCTTTTTGCCGTACATAACGTTGGAGGTGATGGTCAAAATGGACAGCGTGTGCTGTGCGCCGCGATAGAGCGGGTATTCGCGCAGGGCATCATAGAAGCGGCGCACCTGCTCGCAGGCGATGGAATCGACACGCGGGTCGTCATTGCCAAAGCACGGGAACTCACCCTCGGTCTCGAAGTCGGTGACGAGGCCGGTCTCGGGGTCGCGGATGCAGCGCACCTTGGCATATTTAATGGCGGAAAGGGAGTCTGCCATGCAGCTCATGCCGGCGATGCCGAACGCCATCAAACGGCGGACGTTCGTATCGTGCAGCGCCATCTGGCTCTTTTCGTAGGCGTATTTGTCGTGCATGTAGTGGATGGTGTTCATGGCATCGACGTAAGTTTTTGCGAGCCAATCGCGGTAGAAATCGAGGCGGTTGAGAAGGCCGTCGAAATCGACGTATTCGTCCGGCCAGACAGGCATTTCAGGCGCGACGCGGGTCTTTTTCACTTCGTCCATGCCGCCATTGATGGCGAGCAGGACGAGCTTTGCAAGGTTTGCGCGTGCACCGAAGAACTGCATATCTTTGCCGACGCGCATGGCGGAGACGCAGCAGGCAATGGCGTAATCATCACCGAATGCGGGGCGCATAACGGTGTCGCTCTCGTACTGGATGGCATCGGTATCGCAGGAGACCTTCGCGACGAAGCGCTTCCAGTTTTCCGGCAGGTGCTTTGACCACAGCACGGTGAGGTTCGGCTCCGGGGACGGGTGGAGGTTATAGAGCGTATGGAGCATGCGGTAAGAGTTTTTGGTGACGAGCGTGCGGCCGTCCTCGCCGGTGCCGCCGAGGGACTCGGTGATCCACATGGGGTCGCCGCCGAAAAGCTCGTTGTATTCGGGTGTGCGCAGGTGGCGCGCCATGCGGAGCTTTAAGACGAAATCGTCCATGATCTCCTGTGCGCCGGATTCATCGAGTACGCCTTCTTTGAGGTCACGTTCAAAATAAATGTCAAGGAATGTGGAGGTGCGGCCGAGGCTCATGGCGGCACCGTTCTGCTCTTTGATGGCGGCGAGATATGCGAAATAGAGCCACTGCACAGCCTCGCGGGCGTTTTCTGCCGGGCGGGTGATGTCGTAACCGTACATGGCGGCCATTTTCACCATGTCCTTGAGCGCGGTGATCTGGTCGGTGACTTCTTCGGAAAGGCGAATGGTATCGGCCGTGAGGGGATTTTTGCCGAGGTCGGCTTTATCTTTCTGCTTTTGGAGAATCAAACGGTTTACGCCGTAGAGCGGAACGCGGCGGTAATCGCCGATGATGCGGCCGCGGCCGTAGGCATCCGGCAGGCCGGTGATGATGCCGGCGTGGCGTGCGGCGCGCACGTCATCCGTATAAGCAGAGAACACGCCGTCGTTGTGGGTCTTGTGATATTTAAACTCCTCTTCGATTTTATCGGAGACCTTGTAGCCGTAGGCTTCGCAGGCGGAGCGCACCATGCGCATGCCGCCGAACGGGTTACAAGCGCGCTTTAACGGCTCATCGGTCTGGAGGCCGACGATGATCTCGTTTTCCTTATCAAGGTAGCCGGGGCCGAAAGACGTGGCGGTGATGACGGTTTCGGTATCGATGTTCAAAACGCCGCCGTTTTGCTGCTCGGCGCGGCAGAGAGCCTCGTACTTTTCGAGCATTTTTTCGGTGCGCGCGGTCGGGGGCTGCAAAAAGCTTTCGTCGCCCGTGTAGGGGGTGTAGTTTTTCTGGATGAAGTCGCGGACATCGATGCGATCCTGCCACTTACCGCCTTTAAAATCTCTCCAAGCGTTCATAGTTTCCCATTCCTTTCCGGCGTTTTGCCGTGCAAATTTCCTTGTTTTGGAAGCTGCTGACATAAAAACAGGGCAGTGCTTTCAAAACACTGCCCAGACGGTCGGCTCATTTTCATACTTTTGCTCCACGATGTCCCCATCTTGTATTCCGTCAGTTACAAAAGTACTTTAACTTGTGGTCTTATTGTACACGCAAAAGTGCGAAATGTCAACTGTGAATTTTACGTTCGATGTACTCCACCTCTTTGTCGAGCATCACGGGGGTGAGGGAAACGCCGAACAGGTGCTCGATAAGGCCGGTTTTTAATAGCTCCTCCGGCGTGCCGCTTTGCATGATTCGGCCGTTTTTCATGAGAAGCAGGCGGTCACAGAACTTGAACGCGAGGGGAAGCTCGTGCAGGACGATGCCGACGGCTTTGTTTTGCACTTTGAGCGTAGAGAGGAGCGCCATGAGCTCGAATTTATGGTGCGCATCAAGGTAAGTAGTGGGTTCATCGAGCAGGACGACGTCGGTGTTTTGCGCTAAAAGCATGGCGAGGAACACGCGCTGGCGCTCGCCGCCCGAAAGCATGGGCAGGCGGCGGTCGGCAAAGGCCGACACACCGGCAGTTTTAAGCGCGTTTTGAATGACGGTGCGGTCTTTATTGGACAGCGTGCGCGAAAAGCCGAGGTAGGGATAGCGCCCATGGGAGACGAGCGTTTTGGCGGTGATATCCGGCACGGCCCTTTGCTGCGGCAGGAACGAGACGCGCCGCGCGAGCGCTTTGGGGGCAAGGGCAGCAATGTCGGTTTCCGCGGTACCGCCGCACAGGGTGATGCTGCCGGAATCCGCTTTAATAAGGCGGCAGAGCGCACGGAGCAGCGTTGTTTTGCCGCAGCCGTTTGGGCCGAGGATGCCGGTGACTTCGCCGCGGCGGAGTTCGCCCGAGACGCCGCGGAGAATTTCGGCGTGATTTAACGTGACGCAAAGGTCAGCGAATTTTAAGGCGGTGGAAAGGTTTTGGTTCATTCGAGTTTTCCTCCTTTTTTGCGCACGATGAGGAAAAGGAAGAACGGGCCGCCGAGCAGCGACAGTACGATGCCGACGGGAATCTCATACGGGGAAAACAGCGTGCGGCTGAGGGTATCGCACAATAAGACGAATGACGCGCCGAAGAGGGCCGAAAGCGGCACTAAGATGCGGTGGCGCGCGCCGATGAAGTGGCGCAGGATGTGCGGTACAATGAGCCCCACGAAGCCGAGAAGCCCCGAAAAGCTGACTGCGCCGCCTGCAAGCAGGCTGGCCGTCATGAGCAGGAGAAAGCGTGTTCCTTGCACACGCATGCCGAGCGACTGCGCGGTCTCATCGCCGAGGGAGAGAACGTCCATTTCGCCGGAAAACAGCACGGCAAGGAGCAGACCAAGCAGGATGGCAACCCACGCGGGGGTGAGATTTTTGTACGCGATGCCGGAAAACCCGCCGATGAAAAAGGAGCTGGAATTATAGATGGTATCCGGGAAAAAGGTCTTTATGGCGTTGCTGCCGGCGGTGAAAACACTGCTTAAGGCCACGCCCGCGAGGGTGATCGTTGTGCGGGAAGCACCGCTTTTTGCCGCGACGGCATAAATGAGCAGCGACGCGAAAAGAGCGCCAAGGAATGCTGCAAACGGCAAAAACGCAGTGGCTGTGGGGAAGACGGCAAGCAAAAACAGCACGGCAAAGCCCGCCCCGGCGTTGACACCGATGATGTTCGGTGCGGCAAGGGCGTTATTTAAGACATTCTGCAAGAGCACACCGGAGACCGCAAGTGCTGCGCCCGAGAGCACGGCGGCAAGGGCGCGCGGCAGGCGCACGTAGAACAGGATGCGATTGTCGGGCGTTAAACTACCGTTTTGCAGGGCAGAGATAGCTTCGTGAATAGAAATTTGTGCCGAGCCGACACAGAGGCTCAGCACAAAGGAGAAAACGAGCAGCAAAAGCGCTGTGGGAAATAAAATTTTCTTACGCATCTTCGTTCAAAAGGAGCTTTGCAATGTATGCGTAGCTCTCGTCCCAGCGGTTTAAGGGCTTATAGTGGAAAAGGTCTTTTGGCAGATAGATGTAGCGGCCGTTTTTCACGGCGGAGAGTTTGCTCCACGCGGGGTTATTTTCGATGTTCTCCGCCATATAGGTCTTGGCGTTTTTTTCGCTGCCCATCGTCATGACAAGGATGTAGTCCGGGTCGGCTTCGATGACGGATTCCAAGCTGAGGTCTTCGAGCAGGCTTTCGTTATCGTCTGCGATGTTGTGCGCACCGAGCTCTTTTAAAATGGCGCCCGCAACGGTATCTTCGCCTTTGGCCTTGACGCCGGTGGAATAAGCGCGCAAAAGCAGGACGGTGGGAGCTTTCTGTCCGGAGAGCTTTTCGGCTGTCTCCTGCTTTATAGATTCAATGCGCTTTAAAACCCGCGTGACGTTTTCGTCGTATTTTTCACCGTCCGGGTCGTTGACGGCGCAGAAATTCAGCATGATCTTTGCATAATCCATGACGTTATCCATGTGAAAATAGCCATGGGGAATCTGCATATCGGTGAGGGCGGCATCAAGCTCCGCGTGGGCGGGCAGGTCGGCGGATAAAATCACGTAATCCGGGGAGAGTGCCGCGACGCTCTCAAGATTCGGCTCCATAACGGTGCCGACGAGCGCGGTGTCGTCATCGATTTCGATGCCGTGCTCGTCTACGGCATCTTCGGTAATACCGGCGAGCTTACCGCCGGAGAGCAGCCAGCACTCGGCAAACGAGCCGTAAAGGGAGACGATGCACGGATCATCGGGAAGCTCCGTTTTGGAGCCGTAGGAATCCGTAATGAAGCGCTCGGAGTCGGCGGTCGTTTCGGGAGCGGCGGAGGAGCTTTCAGGGGTGGTTTCGTTTTGCGCCGGGGCGGCGCAGCCGGAAAGGAGCAGCACGGCGGAAAGCGCGAGTGCTGCGAGGAACTTGAGTCTCATAGGGTATCCTTTCGGAATTATTTTGCGAGGATCTCCTCGCGGCGGTTCAGAAGCTCATCGGAGAAGACGTCGTGCTCGAATTTTTCGATGCCAAGACGGTCAATCGCTTTGCCGAGGCGTTCTTTGGGCATGGCGTTTTCCTTGAACCAGAGCATGGTCTTCTCGAGCAGAGGCTCAATCTCCGCGCGGGTGACGAAGCGGCTGAGCGGCGTGCCCATGCGCGTTTGCTTGCCCCACGTGCCGCCGACATAAATGCGGTAAACGACCGGGCTTTCGTGGCGGACAGCCTTAAACGGACATTTGCCGGTGCAGACGCCGCAGGCGAGGCACTTTTCATCGATATGTAATTTGCCGTTTTCGACGTGTGCAGCCTTGGAGGGACATGATTTTTCTACCATGCAGACCTTGCAGCCGCGGCAGGTGTCTTCGTCGAAGATCGGCACGCGGTGGCCCTCGATGCCGAAATCGTTTAAAGAAGGCTTCATGCAGCTATTCGGGCAGCCGCCGATGCCAATTTTGAACTTGTGCGGCAGTTTGACATTTGCCCAGCCGACGTAGTATTTTTCGTGCAGCTCTTTGGCGAGCGCCTGTGTATCGTAGTTGCCGTAGACGCACGTGGTGCCCTTACATGCGGTGACAGGGCGTATTTTAGCGCCGGTGCCGCCGAAGTAGAGGCCACGCTCGGCAGCGTAATCGCAGGCGGCGTCAATCTGCTCGAAGGGGATGCCGACGATCTCGGCGGACAGGCGGGAGGTGAACGTCACCTTGCCGCTGCCGAATTTTTCGGCAATCTCGGAGATGGTGCGCAGGTCGGCAGCGGTGAAGACCGCGCCGGCGCAGACGAGGCGGCCGGAGAAGCACTCTGTGCCGCGATTGATGAGGAAGCCGCGGCCCTTGACGGACACGATCTGTTCGGGTTTTAACATGATGAACACTCCAATATCCAAGCAAAATATTCCCTGTAATTATAGCCTTTTTTTGGGGTAATGGCAAGAAATGCGGGTGATTTTTGCAAAAGAAATGAAAAAACCGGGCGAAGTATTGGATTTTCCTTTGAACTGTGTTAAAATAGCTAATAACAAATCATCTTCTGTTCCGGCGGCGTTTTGAATGCGCGCCGAAAAAAGAAAGGCGAAGTGAGCTTTTATGAAACGAAGCATCCATTATAAAAACATTTTGAAAACGGCGGTCACGGCGGCACTGTGCGCTGTGATAATCCTTGGCACCGCGGCGTGCGGCAATGGCAGCGCCAAGGCGGAGCCCTCCCCTTCCCCGAGCGTGGAGCCTACCGCAACGCCCGTGCCAGTCGAAAAAGTGAAGGTGGCGACCATCAACGACATCGACGATTCATTGAATGTGCGCAGCGAGGCTTCGACGGATTCCGAAATTCTCGGCACGGCAGAGGCCGGCGAGGTGTTCGAGGTTGTGGCACAGGACGATACCTCCGAGTGGGTGGAAATCTCTTACTTTGGGCAGAATGCGTATGTGTTTGCGGAATTTGTGACGATCAGTGAGAAAGAGAAGACCGCACTTGCGACCGCGACGCCCTCGCCGACCCCGAATGCGGAAGACGGCACGACCGATGACAACGGGGACAGCGGTGACGCGCAAAAGGGCAGCGAGGCATCGCCGACACCCGCTCCCACCGCAGAGCCGACGCCGAATGCGAATAATCCTATCATCGTAAACGGCGGTAACCGAGAGAATACGAGCTCCGGCAGCACATCAGACGGCATGACGGCAGAGACCATTCGCGATACGGAAGACCCGGAGCGACGCTGAGGTAAACTATGAATGTGTTAGTTATAGGCTGCGGCCTGCTTGGGCGAAAAATCGCCCGCACCATGGACGAAATGGGTTGGGACGTTTCTGTTTTAAGCAACATTGAAAGCGACTTGGAGCTTTTGGAAAACGACTTCGAGGGCGTGACATTCCGCGGGTTCCCGATGGATATTCGCAACCTGCGCGAAGCGGGCATTGAAAGCTGCGACGCGGTGGCGGTAACAACGGCGGACGATAACCTCAATATCACGGTGGCGCAGATTGCGCGCGATTACTTTGGTATCCAAAACGTGGTGGCGCGTGTATCCGACCCCGCGCGTGAATTGATTTTTGAGCATATGGGATTGCATACCATTTGCCCCACAAACCACGCCGGCGACCGCATTGTGCGGATGCTGAGCGGAGAAAAAATGAACAAGAAACTCGAGTTCGGTCTGCATACGGTCGACTTTGACGTGCGGCCGGCAGAGCGGCATCAGATCGGCAAGAATGTGGGCGAACTGCACGGCAACCCGGGCGAAGTGGTGTTCGGCATCATCCGCAAAAACGGTGCGTTCGTTTTAGCGGGGCTTGCACCCTTGAAGCTCGAGGCAGGCGACGAGATTGTGTACAGCCGCGCAATCGATTAAGGGGGGAAGTGCCATGAACATTGTCATTATGGGCGGCGGCAAGGTGGGCGAAAGCCTTGCGCGCCGCATTTTGGAGGGCCGCCGCCACGAGGTGCGTATCATCGAGAGCGACCGCGCGCGCAGCTTACAGCTTGCAAACGCGCTGGACGTGGAGATCATCTGCGGCGACGGCACGAACATTGACATGCTGGAAAACGCCGGTGTACGTGACGCCGACTGCTTTATTGCGATATCCGGTGACGATGCGAATAATCTCGTTGCGTCGCAGCTTGCAAAGCAGTATTTCGGCGCGAAAAAAGTGATTGCCCGCGCAAACGACCCGCGCAATTTGGAGACGATGCGTGTGCTTGGCGTGGATTATGCGGTGAGCAGCACGGAAATCATTGCGCAGATGATTGAGCAGGAAGCGAACCTGATGGAGTTTCATCTTGTGGCATCGCTGAACAAGGGCCGCGGTCAGATTTGCTCCGTGACGCTTGGAGAGAATTCGGTTTTGCACGGCAAGTCGGTGCGTGAGGTGGTGTTCCCGAAGGGGGCGCTGCTGATTTCCATTGTGCGAAATAACAAGCTCATCATTCCGGGCGGCGACACGGTGCTGCAAGCGGGCGATGAGATTATTGCGGTATGCGAGGAACGCGCACAGAAGGCACTTATCCGTTTGATGAACAGCACGCATGCGGATGAGAAATAAGTCGATTTTTTATGATTTATATAGCAGGAACCCCGTAGGCACGTTGTGTGTTTACGGGGTTCTGCTTTGTTCATTTAATTCTAATGATTTGCGGGGCAAATCATGCAGGGAATCCATGCAACCGGGTTTCCGACGGTTCTGGTTTTGTGAAGACAAAAAGTGTTTCGCGCTCTGCGGAGCGCGACTTGGGGCGCTGCCCCGAGCCCCATAAACTTTTTGAAGAAAGTTTAATCAAAGACTTTTAACGTTGCAGTATTATGAATTTTGGCGGCTTTATTTTACAGCTTTAAAGTGCTTTGTGACGCTGGTGCCGTCTTCGTAGACGTCTCTTGTCAAATTAAGGCCTGCGTTCATCAGCATGGCGCCGGAATAGACGGTGCCGGTCTCCTCGTCCTGATAGTACGTTTTGGGGTCGAGGCCGCGCAGGCGCTGCACGCAGTAACGGGTCTCGGGCTGACGCATGACGACGGCAGTCATCATGGCTTCCTGTTTATCCGGCGAAACGAACTCCCACGCGCAGTAAAAGTCATTCTCGGTCGGGGAGACGAGGCGGTAGAAATCGCCCTCGCGGACAAGGCGGTGATATTTGCGGTAGTCGGCGATCTGCTGCTTTACTTCGGCTTTTTCGTCATCGGTGAGCTTTCTGGGGTCTAACTCGTAGCCGAATGTGCCGCACATGGCGACGTTGCCGCGGGTTTTAAGCGAGGTGCGCGGGCGGGCTGCGACGTGTGCGCCAAACGAGGAGATAGGGTAGCACATGGACGTGCCGAACTGAATGGTGAGGCGCTCGATGGCGTCGGTGTTGTCGCTGCACCAGATCTGCGGGGAATAATACAGCATGCCGGCATCGAAACGTCCGCCGCCGCCGGAGCAGTTTTCAAAGAGGATATTCGGAAACGCTTTGACAAAACGATCCATGAGGTCGTATGTACCGAGCACGAAGCGGTGCATGACCTCCTTCTGGCGCTCCGGCGGGAGCAGCGCAGAGCCGACCTCGGTCAGATTGCGGTTGAAGTCCCATTTGACGTAATCAATCTTATTTTCACTGAGGACTTTATACATCTGCGCGAAGATGTTATCGCGCACGTCTTTTCTCGTCATATCGAGGACGTACTGCAAGCGTGCGGGAGAGTTTTCACGGTTCGGCACGTGCAGGCACCAATCCGGGTGGGCGCGGTAGAGGTCGCTGTCCGGGGAAATCATCTCCGGCTCATACCAGATGCCGAACTTTAAGCCCTCTGCGTTGACGCGCTCGATGAGGGAGCTGAGACCGCCTTTGAGCTTCTTTTCGTTGACATACCAGTCGCCGAGGGAGGAATCGTCGCTTTCGCGGTGGCCGAACCAACCGTCGTCCATGACAAGCATATCGACGCCCATTTTGGCGGCTTCGTGTGCGAACGCGACAAGCTTATCATCGTCAAAATCGAAATATGCGGCCTCCCAGCTGTTGATGAGCACGGGGCGTTCCACATCGCGCCACGGACTCTTGATGAGGTGCTTCATGTAGGTGCGGTGGAAAATGCGGCTCATCTCGCCGAGGCCCTTATCGGTGTAGACCATGACGGCTTCCGGCGCGGTGAAGGATTCGTTTGGCTCCAGGCGCCAGGTGAAATCGGTGGGGTTGATGCCCGCGAGAAGGCGCGTGGCGTTCAAACAATCCACTTCGGCTTCAATGGAGAAGTTGCCGCTGTAAATGAGGTTGACGCCGTAGACTTCGCCGTTTTCTTCGGTGGCGCCGTGGGCTTTCAGCGCGACGAACGGGTTGTGGTTGTGTGAGGAGGAGCCGCGCTTGCTTTGGATGGATTGAATGCCGTGGCAGAGCGGGCGCTCTGTAACGGTGCGCTCCTTTGCCCACTTGCCGTAAAGGTGCACCATGTCGTAATCCATCGTGTTGAAGTCGAGGCAGGTGCTGAACACACGCTCAAGCTCCATGGCGCGGTCGGACGTATTCGTCACGACGGCGTGACGCGTCATGACAGGCAGATCTTTGTAAACGGTGTAGTAGAGCTTCACTTCGGCGTTTGTCGTTTGGTCGAGCGTGGTGACCTCGAGCGTTTCGCTGTCACCGTTTTCGTCGCGCAGAGACGGCATGCCGGGCAGCGCAGGCTTTTCGCTTAAAATGCGGTGCGAAACGTAGCGGATGTCGGTTGCGATATTGCCGTCCGCGTTGCGGATTTGGAGTGCGGAGATGCGGAAATCGCCGGTGCCGTTGCAGGAATATTCGCTCGGCTGTGTATCCGGGGAAAACTCCGTGCCGACGTAGCCTGCGGCGTCGGGCGTGAAGGAGCCGAAGTAGCCGCGGTCCAATAAATAGCGCATGTCGCAGTCCGGCAGGTATGCGCCGTAGTAGAGGTGCAGCAGGCGGCCGCTGTCATGCACGGCAAAAACGTAACTGGAGGAAGCGGTATCCAGCTTGAAAATTTTCTTTTCGGCATCAAATAAAATCGCCATAAGATCGTTCCTTTCGGGAAAACATAAAAATTCGGGCAGAGAAATATCCGTTTATAACAACAGTATATCGTTTATGCGGCTTTTACGCAATAGGCATTTGTTGCATAAAGTTGGCGGTTTGTGATGCTGCGTACGGCGCGGACTTCGGCATTTTGCTAAAGGCGGCGATGAAATTTGGTGGAATTGTGATAGAAACAGCTTTTTCGGAAAAAATAGCTTTACTTTTCTCTTGGTTTGTATTATAGTTAATGTGATGTGGAAGCGGTTACACATTGTAAAGGACTGCATGTGTTCGCTTTCGAATGTCTTTTGAAAAAATATAAAATGGAGGAAACTACAATGGCTAAAATTATCGGCAATGCACTCCCGAACATCCCGTGGCAGGATAAGCCGCAGGGCTACGATAAGCCGGTTTGGCGTTATGACCACAACCCGATCATTCCGCGTGATCTCATCCCCACTTCCAACAGCATCTTCAACTCCGCAGTTGTCCCGTTTGAGGGCAAGTTCGCTGGCGTTTTCCGCTGCGACAACCGCTCTGTTGAGATGGACATCTTCGCAGGCTTCTCCGATGACGGCATCAACTGGAAGATCAACCACGAGCCGATCGACTTCCAGCCGGCTCCCGGCTGCGACCCGTGCGTAACCCGCAAGGAATATCGCTATGACCCGCGCGTTTGCTGGATTGAGGACCGTTACTACATCACCTGGTGCAACGGTTTCCACGGCCCGACGATCGGCGTAGGCTATACCTATGACTTTAAGACCTTCTATCAGATGGAGAACGCTTACCTGCCGTATAACCGCAACGGCGTTATGTTCCCGAAGAAGATCAACGGCAACTTTGCAATGCTGAGCCGTCCGTCCGACACCGGTCACACCCCGTTCGGCGACATCTTCTACAGCGAGAGCCCGGACATGACGTATTGGGGCAAGCACCGCTATGTCTTCGGCACGAGCAGTCACTCCGGCTGGCAGTCCAAGAAGGTCGGCCCCGGCCCGATTCCGATCGAGACCGATGAAGGCTGGCTGATGATTTATCACGGCGTTCTGAACTCCTGCAACGGCTTCGTTTATCGCTTCGGCGTAGCGCTTCTTGACCACGAGAAGCCGTGGATCGTGAAGGAAAGAGGCAACTTCTATGTTTTCGGTCCGGAAGAGAGCTATGAGCTCACCGGTGACGTGCCGAACGTTACGTTCCCGTGCGCTACCCTGACCGATGCCGACACCGGCCGCATCACCATCTACTATGGTGCTGCCGACACCGTCACCGGCATGGCCTTCACCACCGTTGACGAGCTGCTTTCCTACATGAGAAAGTACCCGCACGAAGTATAAGACACCATTGTACAAAGACCGCCTGACGGCTTAGCACACTGTTGTCTTGATCGCTTTGGTTAAATTAGAATAGCTTTTTCGCAGGCGCTTCCGTTTTTCGGGAGCGCCTGTTTTTTATGGAATTGTTGTATTTTACGGCAAAATCTGGTATGATGAAGCTATGGAAAACCGCGATGGGCGGAAAACGGTTAGGAGTTGTATGAATATGAAAGAGTATGTCATTGAGAAAACGGTGGGTGCGCCGGACTGGACAAAGGTGCCGGAGCTGCAGGTGGACAATGTTTGTTGGTTGCCGGACGCGGGCGTGCGCATGGAGCAGCAGATCTGCCACGACGACGAGAAAATCTACGTGCACCAAGTGGCGCACGAAAAGAACATCCGCGCGGAGTTGACCGATAAGCTCGGCAGCATCTGCACGGACAGCTGCATGGAGTTTTTCTTCTCCCCGGTGCCGGAGGACGGGCGGTATTTTAACATTGAGCTGAACTTGAACGGCGCGATTTTCCTTGGCTTCGGCCACGGCAGAGCAGACAGCATCCGTTTGATCCCGGAAGACCACAAGAAGCTTTTTAACATCCGCACGAACAAAATGGCGGACGGGTGGGAAATCTTTTATGAAATTCCGCTCGAATTTCTGCATGTATTTTACCCCGATTACGACTTTAAAAGCGGACGTGTGATCCGCGCGAACTGCTTTAAATGCGGCGACCTCACCGTGCAGCCGCACTATATGATGTGGAATGAGACGACGAGCGAAACGCCGGATTTCCATCGTCCGCAGGACTTTGGCCGCATGATCTTCGCGTAAACCGCGGTATTCAGCGGGATATTCATGGATTAGTCCAATATCTTTTGCCGAAGCCCGCGCAGAATTGTCGTTTTTCCAAGTTGCAAGGTGAGCGAATTTCCAGTAAAATAGTAATAATGGGTAAATGAAAAATATCGCAAAAGTTTTGCATAGCTTATGCGCCTGACGCAAAACTATCGTTTAGAGTATTGCGTCGGCAGGAAAGGATTGGTGTGCATATGCCACTGGAAAGGATCGACAGTTATTTTAACGGCGCGGTGGAGTCTTATGACGAGCGCTTGAAACGCAGCGCAGAGGATGAAGACGGCTACATTCGCCGCACGGCGGAGTTTTTCCCGAAGAAGGAGCACCTGCACATTCTGGACATCGGCATCGGCACAGGCACGGGTCTTACGGCAATTTTAGAGCAGAACCCGACGATTTATGTGGACGGCATTGACTGCGCGGATAAGATGCTCTCGGAAATTCCGAAAAATCTGCCGGAGCACAAGGAGCGCATCCGCACGATTTGTGGTGATTTCTTTAAATATGAGTTGGAGCCGGAAAGCTATGACGGTGCGGTTTCCATGATGGCGCTGCATTATTACAGCCGCGAAGAGAATTTGGAGCTGTTTCACCGCGTGTGCCGCAGCATTAAAAAGGGCGGGTTCTTTCTGTTGAGCGACAAATTCGCGCCGACGCAGATGTATGAGGACTTCTGCCGTTCCGAGTTTGAGCAGAAGCGCAAGGAGCAGCATTTGTCGGCAGACGAGCATTACTATTGCTTTACGCCGCAGTATGTGGCGGGCGAAGCGGCGCTGCTTTTCAAAGCGGGCTTTGCAGAGGTACGCGTGTGCTGGGCGAAATCCAACACGGCAGTGCTTCTTGCCACAAAATAAACAAATAACAGTTGAAAAGCCAGTCGAACTGCGTACAAATAAACGGTACGCGTCTTGACCGGCTTCTTTTTTAATGCTATAATGTTTCAAAAGCAACTATTTTGGGAATGGGTGAATACTTTTGGAACTCTTTAACGCGCAGCATGTTTTGCACGGCGAGCCTGTGACGGGCGAGCTGCCGTCTACGAACTCGCTTTTCAAAACGACCATCAACATGGCGTGGCCTTCGATGGTGGAATCGTTTTTGGTGGCGCTCGTCGGCTTTATCGATACCATCATGGTGAGCACGCTGGGTTCTTACGCCATTGCAGCGGTGGGCCTGACGCAGCAGCCGAAGTTCATCGGTTTGGCGCTGTTTATGTCGATGAGCACGGCCATCTCGGCGCTGGTTGCACGGCGTAGGGGCGAGCAGAACCGCGAAAGCGCGGTGCGCATTTTGAAAACATGCATTCTGGTCGCCGTGATTTTGACGGCGATCATCAGCGTTACGTTTACGGCGTTTGCAGACCCCATTATCCGCTTTGCGGGCTCGGCGGACGATACGCATGAAGCGGCGGTAGAGTATTTCCAAATCATCATGGGCGGCATCGGGTTTACGACCGTGATGATGATCGTGAACGCGGCACAGCGCGGCGCGGGAAACACAAAGATCGCGCTGCGCACGAACATGGTCTCTAACCTTGTGAACGTGGTGTTCAACTATCTATTGATCGGCGGCAACTTCGGGTTTCCGGCGCTCGGCACGCGCGGCGCGGCGCTTGCGACCGTCATCGGCTCTGTGCTCGGCTGCGCGATGAGCTTGCATTCCATGTTCGCGAAGTCCTCGTTTGTGTATATCCGCGGCGTGAAAGGCTTTTTTACCTCGAGGTTTGACGTGCGCTCACTGCTTAACGTCGGTTCCAGCGCGTTTGTGGAGCAGATTTTCCTACGCATCGGCTTTTTGCTGTTCGCCATCACCGTTGCGAACCTCGGCACCACTGCGTATGCTGCGCACCAGATTGGCATGAATATGATGAGTTTGACGTTCTCACTCGGTGATGGGCTTTCGGTGGCGTCTGTGGCGCTGATCGGCAGGAGTCTCGGCGAGGAACGGCGCGACCTTGCAAAGCTGTACGCCTCCATGTGTCAGCGAATCGGACTTTTCTGCGCGTTTGTGATGTCGATGGTTTTCCTGTTCTTCGGCAGGAATCTCTATGGACTGTTTTCGAATGAGCAGGAAATTCTCGATATGGGTGTAATGATTATGCGTATGCTGTGCGTTATCATTTATCTCCAGATCACGCAGGTTATTTTCTTCGGCTGCCTGAGAGGCGCGGGCGATACGAAGTATACCGCGTTTGCGTCTATGATCAGCGTCGCCATTATCCGACCGGGCTTAAGCTGGCTGCTGTGCTACCCGCTGGGACTGGGACTGCTCGGCGTGTGGCTTGGGCTGTTCGGCGACCAATTTATGCGATTCTGCCTTGGGTATTTCAGAATGAAGCAGGGCAAATGGCTGAAAATTAAGATTTGACGCGTTTACGACAACGATAGCGGAGCGACGAATAAAGTCTTTGTCCAGCTTTCTTCGAGAAAGTTGGTGGGGTCTTGGGGCAACGTCCTAAGTCGTCGTTCGCAAACGACGAAATACCTTTTGCCTAACCCAAAACGAGGAAGGCAGCTTGAAACATCCGGTGGACGTTTCAAGCGTAGGGAACACAGTTGCATGGGTTCCCTGAAAGGCGGTCTGCGACTGTCTTTCGAAATTCAAATAAGATAAAATAGAAGCAAAAAATCTCCGTCTTTCTCTGAATCAAAGAGGAAAACGGAGACTTTTATATTTTAAAATAGTGATTATTCCACAACGACCGTGCAGTGCTCGGTGCCGTAGTATTCCATCGCAGAGATGACCTCAGGGGTCAGGCGCTCACCGCATACAGCAAGCGGCACCGCGGGTGGGCAGCTCACGTTGGCGTCTGCCAAAATGCGGTTTTCGCACTCGGAAAGCGGCAGCGTTTTACTCGGCGAGAAGAGCGCCTCGCGCGGGGAAAGTACACGCTCGGCATGCGGCGGCACAGGCGGCTTTGAAAGGATCGCCGGGGCGGGCAGAACGGAGAGCAGCGCGCGCTCGAGACGGGCGAAATCTGCGGGTGTGGTCTCCGGCGTGAACATCATCACAAGGTGGTCTGCGTCGGAAAACTCGCAGTAAATGTTGTGGTGCGTCAAAATTTCCGCCAGAGCTGTGCCCGTGTAGCCGAAGGACTTCGGCAGTAGGCAGAGCTTTGTGCGCTCCTCGCCGCAAAGAGCATAGCCGTGCGCACGGAGCTTTGCTTTCAGCGTGTCAAGACGCTCCGCACAGGCTTTGAGCTGTGCGGGAAAAGATGTTGCTAAAAGCGGATTCATTGCGTCGAGCGACTGCAAAATGAGGTAGGACGGGCTCGTGGACGCAAAGAGCGCCATGGCGCTTTCCGCACGCTGCGCGAACATGTCCGGCGTGCCGTGCGCGATGTGCAGATACGCGCCGCCCGTTAAGACCGGCAGTGTTTTGTGTGCGGAATCACAGCAGATGTCTGCACCGAGCTGCATGGGGTGCATGGGCTCGGGCAGAAAATGCAGGTACGCGCCGTGGGCGTTATCGACGAGCAATAATACGCCGTGTTTTTTGCAGACGGTGGACAGGGACTTGATGTCCGCGATGTTGCCGAGATAATCCGGGCTTGTGATGTACACGGCGGCAGGGTTTTCCGATACGATCACGTCTTCGAGCTGCGCGGGGGTGATGGCGCAGGAAATGACGCTTTCCGTGCCGTAGATCCAGCGAATGTCAAGGTCGAGCAGCGCTGCGGCCGTCATGAAGACCTTGTGTGCGTTACGGCCTGCCGCAATGACGGGCTTTTTGTGATTTGCGCGGGCATGCAGCAGCGCAAGATACAGCATGGCGCGGATGCACAGGGACGAGCCCTCGGCGGAGTAGACCGTCTTTTTGGTGCCGAATAACGCGGCGGCGTTCGCTTCGCTTTCGCGGATGATGCCCTCGGCGTGGTAGAGCACGTCTGCGCCCTCAATCTCGGTGAGGTCGAGCGGCTCGGGGCCGAGCAGCACGGTGCCCTTGTGGCCCGGCATGTGCATGCGCAAAGCGCCGCTATATCGGTAGCGGCGCACAAATTCGCAGATTGGCGCGGTTATCATGCGTTGTTATCCAATGCCTTGGAGGCTTCGAGCATGATGGCGCATTCCATGCGTTTTTTAAAGAGCTCGCAGCCCTCTTTGTAAACGCCGCGGACGGAGCCGGTGGCGTGGTAGGCGTTTGCGGCGCAGCCGCCGGAGCAGTACAGTCTTGCCCAGCAATCGCGGCACTCGGGGTGAGCGTACACGTTGCAGGAGACGAAATCCGCCTGAATTTCTGTGTTCGTCACGCCTGTCCAGACATCGCCGAGGCGGAATTTTTCGTCGCCGACGAACTGGTGGCAGGGGTAGAGGTCGCCCCACGGAGTGACGGCCATGTACTCTGTGCCGGAGCCGCAGCCCGAAATGCGCTTGTAAATGCACGGGCCGCCGGTGAGATCAATCATGTAGTGGTAGAACGTGAACGGTTTGCCGGCGCGGCGGCGCTCCAGCATGAGCTCAGCAAGCTTTTCGTACTGCTCCATGACGATGACGCGGTCTTCGTCGGTCAGCGCGGAGGGGTCTCCCGGTGCGCAGACGACCGGTTCCATGCTCAGTTCCGTAAAGCCGAGGTCGAGCATCTGCTGAATGTCTTTGAGAAAATCCGGGTTTGCGTGCGTGAATGTGCCGCGCATGTAATACGCCTTGTTGCCGCGCGCCTTGACGAGCTTCTGGAATTTCGGAACGATGCGATCCCAACTGCCGTTGCCGGCGTAGTCTACGCGGTAGCGGTCGTGCACTTCCTTGCGGCCGTCGAGGCTTAAAACGACATTGCTCATCTCGCGATTTGCAAAATCAATGACGTCGTCGTCGATCAAAACGCCGTTTGTCGTCAACGTGAAGCGGAAGTGCTTACCGCATTCCTTTTCGCGGGAACGGGCATACGCGACAAGCTGCTTTACGACGTCGAAATTCATCAGCGGTTCGCCGCCGAAGAAGTCGACTTCCAAATTGTGGCGCGTGCCGGAATGTTCGAGCAGGAAATCAAGCGCCTGCTTGCCAACCTCAAAGGACATGAGAGCGCGGTCGCCGTGGTACTTGCCCTGGCTTGCAAAGCAGTAGGAGCAGTTTAAATTGCAGGTGTGCGCCACGTGCAGGCACAGCGCCTTGACGACGTTGGCGCTTTTCGCTTTCAGCGCACCTGCCATCGGCTCGAACGTATCGGGGGTGAAGAGCTTACCGGCATCGCGCAACTCTTCAATCTGCTCGTAGCACTCGTTGATGTCGGCTTCGGTCACGTCCTCACGGTCGCCGTATTTTTCCAGCATAGCGGCGGTAATCGCCTCGCGGCTTTCGGTCTCGAACAGGCCAATCATGTCATAGGCAACTTCATCGACAAGGTGGACGGAGCCGGAACAGATATCGAGCACGATGTTCATGCCGCCGAGTTTATAACGGTGTATCATCTAAAAAAATCCTTTCGCATCTATACATGAAAAAAGCCGCCAAAAAAGGCGGCGTTTTCTGAACCTTTGAATTACTTCGCGTTCTTCTCCGTGTTCTCGCACTGCTGGTTTGCAATGCCGCAGCTCGTCTTGCAAGCAGACTGGCAGGAAGTCTGGCACTCGCCGCAGCCGCCGTTCTTTGCGCTTTCGCACAGGTTGCGGGTCTCAAGCGTCTGAATGTGTTTCATATCATTTCGCCTCCGAATTGTTACTTTATAAGCTAACTTTATTAGCCTTAAAATTCTAACACAGATAGGGCGGGATGTCAAGATGCAAAGCCGCCGGATTTCGGGAAAAAGCATGTCCCCACGCCGTTTCTGACGTGGGGACACGGAAAATAGGATATCGGAGAAATCAGTTTTAAGGAGTGTTTTGAATCAGTCACCGAAAGCCTGGGAAAGATCGGCGATGATGTCATCGATGTGCTCGGTGCCGATGGAGAGGCGAATGGTGTTCGGCTGGATACCCTGCTCTGCGAGCTCTTCTTCGTTGAGCTGCGAGTGCGTGGTGGAAGCCGGGTGAATAACGAGGGACTTCACGTCTGCGACGTTTGCGAGCAGAGAGAAAATTTTGAGTCTGTCGATGAACGCCTGTGCTTCCTTAGCGCCGCCCTTGATGTTGAACGTGAAGATGGAAGCGCCGCCGTTCGGGAAATACTTCTTATAAAGCTCGTGGTACGGGCTGTCCGGCAGAGACGGATGGTTGACGCTTTCGACCTTCGGGTGCTTGGAGAGGAAATCGACAACCTTCAGCGCGTTCTCTACATGGCGTTCAACGCGCAGAGAGAGCGTTTCAAGACCCTGCAGGAACAGGAATGCGTGCAGCGGAGCGAGCGTTGCGCCGGTATCACGCAGGAGGATTGCACGGATCTTCGTGACAAAGGCTGCCGCGCCGACGTCCTTTGTGAAGCTGATGCCGTGGTAGCTGGGGTTCGGCTCTACGAGGGACGGGAACTTGCCGCTGCCTTCCCAGTCAAACTTACCGCTGTCTACGATAACGCCGCCGATCGCCGTGCCATGACCGCCGATGAACTTTGTAGCGGAATGGACAACAATGTCTGCGCCGTACTCGAACGGACGGAGGAGGTAAGGCGTTGCGAATGTGGAGTCTACAACAAGCGGAATCTTATGTGCATGTGCAATGGCTGCGACCTTTTCAATGTCAATCAGCGTTGCGTTCGGGTTACCGATGGTCTCGATGAAAACGGCCTTTGTCTTATCGTTAATCGCGTTTTCAAAAGCACCCTCTTCGTCCGGGTCTACGAACGTTGCGGTGATGCCGTACTGCGGGAGCGTGTGCTCGAGCAGATTGTAGGTGCCGCCGTAGATGGTCTTCGCGGAAACGATGTTGTCACCTGCGCTTGCGAGGTTGAGAAACGTATAGTTGATGGCTGCTGCACCGGAAGCGACGCCAAGCGCCGCCACGCCGCCCTCAAGGGCTGCAATGCGCTGCTCAAATGCGTCCACGGTGGAGTTCGTCAGACGGCCGTAGATGTTGCCTGCATCTGCGAGCGCGAAGCGGGCTGCTGCGTGTGCGGAGTTCTTGAAGACGAAGGAAGTTGTCTGATAGATCGGCACTGCGCGGGCATCGGTAGCGGGGTCCGGGTTCTCCTGACCTGCGTGCAGCTGGATGGTTTCAAAATGGTAGTTGTTATCATATGTATAGCTCATGGTAATACCTCTTTCATAATTTCAGAATTTAATGGTCGATTGTAAAATGAAGTTGGACACCTGAAAAAAAGGAATCCATAGTGACTTCCAATGTGGTAGAATGAAGTTCCCCAACACCATTCACCAGAGGTAATCACTATGGATCACACTCAGTATACCACAAATGGAGCAGAACGCAAGCCCGGAACGCATTTAACCATGGAAGATCGTGGAGCGATTCAGGCTATGAAGAAACTGGGACACTCCAATCGGGCGATTGCTCGATACCTGCATTGCGCACCCAGCACCATTTCCAATGAACTAAAGCGCGGTACACCGCCCAGAACGGGCAGTCGGGGCCGTGCTCCCGGTTATAGCGCAAAGCGTGGGGACGCTGTGTACAAGGAAAACAGAAAGAATAGCCACAAGCCGCACCGCATTGACAAGTGTACGTCATTTGTTCAGTGGGTCGTCACGCAAGTGCGTACGGAAAAGTGGTCTATTGATGCCTGTGTCGGCTATGCCCGCAAGAACAAGCTCTTCCCGGAAGAGAAGATGGTCTGCACCAAAACCCTTTACAATGAGGTATGGGGCGGCAATTTGTCCCTCAACATCTTGGAACTTCCCGAAGCAATAAAACGGAAAAAGCATCATAAAAGTCCCGTAAAACGAAAGAAAGTGTATGGAACAAGCATTGATGAGCGGCCAGAAATTGTAGATTCCCGAACCGAGGAAGGCCATTGGGAAGGTGATACCGTTGTAGGCAAACGCAACGGCAAAGAGTCTGTGATTCTGACTCTTCTGGAAAAGAAAACGCAGAACTACATTGCGATTCGTATTCCCGGAAAGACCAGCGAGGCAGTGAACACCGCTATGGAGAGACTCCATGAGGAATTCGGTGAGAAATTCAGCCAGGTGTTTAAGACTATCACGGTAGACAACGGAGCTGAATTTGCGGATTTCGCTCAGATTGAGAAGTACGGAACAAAGGTCTACTTTGCGCATCCCTACACTTCATGGGAACGAGCACAGAATGAGCGTCACAATGGGTTGCTTCGGCGATATGTCCCCAAGGGAATTTCCATTGAGAATTTCTCTGATGAGGATATCCTCTGGGCAGCAGATGCCCTTAACAGCCTTCCGAGGAAGAATCTGGGGTACTGCACTCCAGAAGAACTCTTTGAAGCATTCCTTGACATTGTTTGCGCAGCCTAAGCGGCTGCGGAAGCCCCAATTTTCTACCGCTGGGTGTCCAACTTGAACTTGCAATTTGCGTTCAGAATTTAATTTTTGTTTTAACGGATTTTGAGAAGTTGACGAAAAGCTGAGCTTCACATTCGTCCGTTTCTGAAATTGTGGCGAAGCATTTGCCGGAAAAGGGATCGCATCATCGGGGTGCGCCTCCTTTGAGATTTACTTCGGTTTTTATGTTTGAAGGTTTCATAACACTCAAAACATATTGATTTGGTATGTTTTGTATGATACACGTTAGATTGCAATTTGTCAACCCCTAAAATGCAAAAATTGAGGAAAATTTTCAGAAACCATACTATTATATGGGGGAAACTGCATTTTGCATTGCAAATCGGCGGATCGTTTCAACGAGTTTTAAAGGTAAAAGGAAAAGTGAAAAAAGATGTTGACAAATTTACCCTGTGGTGATAGGATATAAGCAAGTTCAATAACCTATAAAATAAGTAGGTTTAATAAGCTTAGCAAAACAAGGCAAAGGAGAGACGCGATATGAACCTGTTTCCGTACAGTCGGCGATGTTGCGCCGCGGCCTGAAACGATACAAGAATGCAAACTCATTTATATAAAGTATTTTAAGGAGACTTTACCATGCGTGTATATCAGAAAATCACAGGCCTCATCGGCGGCACTCCGCTTCTTGAACTCACCAACTACGAAAAAGCAAATGAACTGAACGCGAAGATCTACGCGAAGCTTGAGTATTTCAACCCGGCAGGTAGCGTAAAGGACCGTATCGCAAAAGCGATGTTGGACGACGCCGAGGAAAAGGGCCTCTTGAAGCCCGGCGCAGTTATCATTGAACCGACAAGCGGCAACACGGGCATCGGCCTTGCTTCCGTTGCGGCTTCCCGCGGTTATAAGGTAATCCTTACCATGCCGGAGACGATGAGTGTGGAGCGCCGCAACCTTTTGAAGGCTTACGGTGCGGAGCTTGTCCTCACCGTAGGCACAAAGGGTATGCCGGGCGCTATCGCAAAGGCGAAGGAGCTCGCCGAGCAGACCCCAAACAGCTACATTCCGAGCCAGTTCACGAACCCGGCAAACCCGGCGGTGCACCTGAAGACGACCGGCCCGGAAATCTGGGCAGACACGGACGGTAAGGTCGATATTTTCGTTGCAGGCGTCGGCACGGGCGGCACGCTCTCCGGTGTAGGCGCGTACCTCAAGTCGCAGAACCCCAATGTTAAGGTTGTCGCGGTGGAACCGACTACCTCCCCGGTCCTCTCCGGCGGCAAGGCGGGCCCGCATAAAATTCAGGGCATCGGCGCGGGCTTTGTGCCGGATACGCTGAACACCGACATTTACGATGAGATTCTCCCCGTGCAGAACGAGGACGCGTTTGTGACCGGCCGCGCGCTGGCACGCAGCGAGGGCGTTCTGGTGGGCATTTCCTCCGGCGCGGCAGTCTTTGCGGCAGCACAGCTTGCAAAGCGCCCGGAAAACGCAGGCAAGGTCATCGTGGCGCTTCTGCCCGATACCGGCGAACGGTACCTCTCCACGCCGATGTTTGCAGACTGATACAGCATACAAGAATCCAAACACACATCTTTGGGATAGAAAAATGAATGAGGGAAAGGGGCAAGGCTTTCGGGTTTTGCCCTTTTTCGCGGGTTTAAAGGCGTTTATAGAGGGTGTTTTCGCAGTAAATTACCGGCAAAATAAAACTCTTGAAAACCTACTAAAAACATGTTATTATGGTATAAAGTTTGCGGCGGACGGTGAGCCCGCTTGTTCTATTCCGGAAACGCTATTTTACATAAAGGATGGATACCGCATGAAAATTTCCACCAAAGGGCGCTATGCGCTGCGTATGCTGCTGGATCTCGCACAGCACCAGAATGACGGCTACGTCGCGCTGAAGGACATTGCCCGCCGTCAGAATGTCTCCAAAAAATATCTGGAGCAGATCGTGCCGATGCTCAATAAATCCGATATTCTTCTTGCAAGCCGCGGTTTTCAGGGTGGATATCGTCTGGCGCAATCGCCGGATAAATACACCGTGGGCATGATTCTGCGCATCACGGAGGGCAGCCTCGCGCCCGTCGCGTGTCTCGATCACGACCCCATTCTGTGCGACCGCAGTGCAGACTGCATCACGCTGCCCGTGTGGCAGGGGCTCAGCCGCGCCATCAACGAATATCTCGACAGCATCACCCTGCAGGATATATTAGATCAACAGCAGGCGACTTTCGTCAACGATTACAGCATTTGATAAAAAAGATACCGCATTCGGTTTGTAGGCTGAATGCGGTATCTTTCTATTTGATTTGAAATCACTCGCCGGAATTTAACAGCGCTTCGGCTTCATCTGCGTCCATTTTGTCTACGTTATGTAGCTTCCTTTGAATTGTCGTATTTCTCTTTTGCGCAGCCTCGATACTTGAACCGGCTTCATCGATTTTCTTCTTTGCTTTAGCAAGGAGAGATTCAAACAAATCATATTGTGAGCTTACGGCACTGAGCGTCTTTTGAATTTCTGTTGTCTTTTTGTTTAGTGCGATAGTGCGGAAACCGACATTCAACGTGTTGAGAAACGCGGTGATTGTGGTCGGACCGCAGATCATGATGCGATACTTGTTTTGGATTTCCTCGCACAAGCCGGGACGGCGCAGCACCTCGGAGTAAAGCCCCTCGGTAGCAAGGAACATAATGGCAAAATCCGTTGTCTTTGGGACATTGATGTACAGCTCGGCAATCGTTTTTGCCTGATTTTTAATGTTCTGCTCCAGAGCTTTTTGCGCGGCTTCCAGAGCCTCTTTATCGGCTTTTTCGGCAGCCTCGCAAATGCGTATGTAGTCTTCTTGCGGGAACTTGGAGTCGATGGGGAGCCATACGGTCTCGCCGTCTTTTTCACGGGAGGGGATCTTAACGGCGAACTCGACGCGCTTTGTATCATTTTTCGTAGATACGTTGCAGTCGTATTGATCTTTGGTGAGGGTTTGCTCCAGTATATTGCCGAGTTGCACCTCTGCCCATGTTCCGCGCGCTTTTACATTTGTCAGCACGCGCTGGAGTGCGGTCACATCGCCGGTGATCTTACGCATTTCGCCGAGTGACTCGTAAACACTTTTAAGCTGCTCACCGACGACTTTAAAGCTGCTGTCCAGACGTTTGGAAAGCGTATCTGTCAACTTTTCATCGACGGTCATGCGCATCTGTTCAAGCTTCTTTTCGTTGTTTTCTTGTAGAGCGGTTAAACTTTTTGTAAGCGTTTCATTGATATGTTCATTCTGCCGTGCGCTGATTTCGCGCATTTGCTCAAGTTTTTTCTCAGTGCTTTCCTGCAAAGCTTTTAGGTTTTGTGTTAAGGCGCTGCTTATTTTTTCATTCTGCTCCATATTGGCTTGACGCATTTGGTCGAGCTTCTTTTCATTGCTCTCGAGTAGTGAATCGATATTCTTCGTCAAGGTTGTGCTGAGCTTTTCGCTTTGCTGCGTGTTGATCTGCTGAATTTCGCGTATCAGGGCGTTCATTTCGCTCAAACGGCTGTTTAAGCTTTCGGATGTTTCTTTTCGACTACGTGAAAACTCATCGGCAATATAGGTTTCAATATGCTGAAAATTGCTTTCGTAATTCGTATTTGTTGCCGTATTATCACTTTTTGGCTTCTTGAGAAGAAAGACAATCTGCAAAATAAGAACAATTGTAATGAGTCCAATCAAAATATATAGTTCCATTTTCATTCTCCTTTGTTTTTTCTCATGTTATCACAAGTGATTTGAAAAGTAAACAACCGGTCTATAGTTATATGTAGAAAAGCTCCCCCGAAACGAATTCGGGAGAGCTTTTGTCATACAATGTTATTATATTTGCTTGCGGACGATGGTGTATTCGTCGCCGGGGCGGTAGTACGGGCAGTTTTGAAAGCGGCCGCCGATGAACTGGGCGGTCTCGTCCTCGTCTAAGTCCATATCGCAGACATAGAAGCCGTACTCATCGTCGTACTCGTAATACAGGCAGTCTTCGCATTTTGAGGTATTTTCAAACATGCTATCGCCTTACAGAACGCTTTGCAGGAACTGGCGCGTGCGGTCGTGCTTCGGATTTGTGAAGATCTCCTTCGGGGAGCCTTCCTCCAAAATCGCGCCATCATACATGAACACCACGCGGTCTGCCACTTCGCGGGCAAAGCCCATTTCGTGCGTGACAACAAGCATCGTCATGCCTTCTTCCGCAAGCTCCTTCATGACGTTCAGAACGTCGCCGACGAGCTCCGGGTCAAGGGCGCTGGTGGGTTCATCGAACAGCATCATTTTCGGCTCCATGGCGAGCGCGCGGGCGATGGCCACACGCTGCTGCTGGCCGCCGGAAAGCTTTGCGGGGTAGGAATCGAGCTTATCGCCGAGGCCGACCTGATTTAAAAGCTTCACGGCCTTTTCTTTGGCTTCCTTTTCCGGCACGCCCTTCACGTTCATCGGGGCGAGCATGACGTTTTGCAGTGCTGTTTTGTGCGGGAAGAGGTTGAAGCGCTGAAACACCATACCCATCTCAAGCAGAATAGCGGCGCGCTCTTTATGCGGCAGCTTTACCTGATTGTGGCCGTTCACGCGGTCTTCGATGAGCTTGTCGTCGATCCAGATCTTGCCGCTCGTAGGCTTTTCAAGGTGGTTTAAAGAGCGCAGATATGTCGATTTGCCGGCGCCGGACGGTCCGATGATGACGACCACTTCGCCCGGCTCTACGGTGAGGCTGACGTTTTTCAGCACATCTACGGAGCCGAAGGACTTACAGATATTTTCCGTTTTAATGATAGACATAGCCGTATTCCTCCTTATTCGTAGATGGACAGGCGCTTTTCAAGACGATTGAAAATAACGGTGAACACGCCGGTGATGATGAGGTAGATGATCATAGCCGGGATATAAACGAGAGCGCTCGCCTTGTTGGAAGCGATAATCTTCGTCTGGTAGGTCAAATCGGTCAGCGCGATGATGGACACAAGAGAGGTATCCTTCAGCACCATGACGAACTCGTTGCAGATCGGCGGAATCATGCGGCGGTAGGCCTGCGGGATGATGACAAGGCGCATCGCCTGCGAGTGGGTGAGACCGAGCGCCGTGGAGGCTTCAAGCTGGCCTTTATCGATGGACTGAATGGCTGCGCGGATGATCTCCGCGAGGTAGGCCGCGACGTTCAGCGAGAACGCAATCCAAGCGGCCAAAAAGCGGCTTTGAATATTGAACGCCGGAACGAGCTGCGGCAGCGTGTAATAGAGGAAAAACAGCTGCATCAGAAGCGGCGTGCCGCGGAAGAAAAAGATGTACGCGCCGCAGACGGAGCGGAGTACGGTGTTTTTGGAGATCTTGCCGAGGGCAAGAAACACGGCGAGCACGAGTGCCGTCAGCACGGAGGTGACGGAAAGCGCAAGCGTTACGCCGGTGGCCTGGAGCAGCGCCGGCATCCAGCCGATGATTTGTTGAATGGCGTTCATGGTGATATCCTTTCCGATATAAATGGGGCAAGAGACCTCAAAACGGGGCCTCCTGCCGAAATTTCATTTTACGTTATTGCGCTTATGCGTCCTTCTTTGTGACGATGACGAGCTGGTTGGAGAGGTACGGCTCGGTCATTTCATACGCTTCCTGACGCTCCGGGGTGATGGAAACGCCGGCGATGATCATATCGTACTGGCCCTTATCGAGGCCTGCGAAAACGCCGTCGAAGGAGGTGTTGACAAACTCGACCTCAAGGCCGAACAGCTTACCAATCTCTTCTGCCATATCAACGTCAAAACCCTGATACACAAGGCCGCTGTCATCGGTGTACTCAAGCGGCGGATAACCGGCCTCAAAGCCAATGGTCAAAACGCCGTCCTTAACGGTCTTGACCTTACTCGGGTCAACGGTCGGTTCCTCGGTGACGTTGCGCACGCCCTCGGTGACATCGGTGCCGAAGTGCTTCATGGCGAGCTCGGAGATTTTGCCGTTATAATAAAGCGTGTTGATGGCGTTTTCGGTCTGCTCCAAAAGGTCTGTGTTGCCTTTCTTGATGCAGACGCCCATCGGTTCGCCTTCGTCGCTTTTCCAAACGCTCTGGAATTTGGAGTTGTCGTCTGCGAGGTAATACGCCGCGACAACGCTGTCTACGTACACGGCATCCGCACGGCCGAGCGAAACGTCATCAAAGCACTGCGTGATCTTTTCATACGGGAGAATCTCGACGTCAACGCCCTCTTCCTGCATTTTCTGCAGAGCGTCGTGGGCGGTGGTGCCGGTCTGCACGCTGATCTTGGCGCCGGCGAAATCGTCCGGGCTTTCGATCTTCTTTGTACTGGAGCTGCTGCATGCGGTGGCGGAGAGTGCCATTACGCCGGCGAGCACGGCAGCAAGGATTTTCTTCATTTTCATGTGTTTTGTCCTTCTTTCTCAATTTTCCCCGATAAAGAGATACAGTCGTTTCACTGTACCAATCGATTAGAATACTTGTATTCTACCCCCAAAATCCGTTTGGGTCAATAGCGAAACTGCCAAATTAATGTATATTTATACATATATACATAGGTATTTTTCAAGATTTGTGGGTAAAATCGGCGTTTTTACTTCAACGTGACAATGACAAGCTGATTCGAGACATACGGTTCCGTAAGGTCATACGCGGCCTGACGTTCCGGCGTAATGGACACGGACGAGATGATGACGTCGTACTGCTCTTTATCAAGGCCCGCAAAAATGCCGTCCCACGCGGTGTTGACAAACTCGATGTCTACGCCCAGCACCTCGCCGAGCGCTTTTGCAAAGTCGATATCGAAGCCCTGATATTCAAGCCCTGCGTCATCGGTGTACTCCATCGGCGGGTAGCCGACTTCCACGCCGACGGTTAAGGTGCCGTCCTTGAGTGTTTTAAGCTTAGAAAGGTCAAGCACCGGCTTTTCCGTCACATTGCGCACGCCGTCCACATCGGCGGCGGAGCCGAAGTGCTTTTCGGAAAGCTGCGCCATGGTGCCGTCATAATATAAGGTATCAATCGCACCTTCGATGAGCTCTTTCAAATCGTCGTTGCCCTTTTTAAGACATACGCCGATTGGCTCGCCGGTTTCGCTCGTCCATGTTTTCTGGTATTTCGTGTCGTCCTCCGCGAGGTAGTAACCCGCAACGACGCTGTCCACGTACACGGCATCCACGCGGCCGAGTGCGAGGTCATCAAAGCACTGCGTCACCTTTTCGTACGGCAGCACGTTGATGTTCATGCCCTCGTCCTGCATATCCTGAATGCTTTCGTGCGCGGAGGTTGCCGTCTGCACGGAAATTTTCGCGCCCTCAAAGTCCGCCGGGCTTTCAATCTTCTTCGTACTGCCCGAACATGCCGCAAGTGAGAGCATCATAGCGCCAATTAAAAATGAAGCGCAAACCTTTTGAATTTTCATTTTACATTCACCCTTCCGCAATATACCTTTAAGCTTTGGCTTGTATAATTTTGAAGATGAATGTATTTTACGCCGATTTCATTCAAAAATCAAGCGGAATAATGCACAAACTAATGCATATTTATACGTATATACATGGTGAATTTTGAAAAAGAAAAGCCTGCGTTGTGCAGGGGCTCAAAATGAGAGTTGCATAACGCAGGCTTTTAAGATTCGGTTTAGTCCATGTAACCGCCTTGCATGGGGGAGTGTGCCGTTTGAGTGAAGCGCTTTAAAACGCCGTGCGTGTAGCGGCTCTTAAACGGTGGCAGCGCTTTGCGGCGCTCGTTAAATACGCGCTGCACTTCTTCCTCGCTGCATTTTTCGCCGTTGATACCGACGACGCGCAGAATACGCTGTGGAATGTCGATCTCGATAAGGTCGTTTTCTTCGATTAAAGCGATGGGGCCGCCCTGTGCGGCTTCCGGCGAAATATGGCCGATGGCGGGACCCTTGCTTGCGCCGGAGAAGCGACCGTCCGTCAGCAGCGCAATGCTGGCAGAAAGCTCCGGGTCGCTCGAAATGGCTTCGGTGGTGTAGAACATTTCCGGCATACCGCTGCCGCGCGGGCCTTCATAGCGGATGATGACGGCGTCGCCCGGCTGAATTTGGTGCGTTAAAATGGCGTGGATGGCATCTTCCTCGCAGTTGAACGGGCGCGCCTTCAGAAGCGCCTTGTGCATCTCCTTCGGCACGGCACTGTGTTTTACGACCGCGCCGTCCGGGGCGATGTTGCCGCGCAGAATGGCAATGGCGCCGTTCGTGCCGATGGGATCATCGAACGAGCGGATGATATCCGTGCGCTTGAGACCGGTTTTCTTTAAATAGGTATCACACTTCTCGTAGAAGCCGTTTTTCTTTAAATCTTCCAGATTTTCGCCGAGCGTTTTACCCGTGACGGTCATTACATCGAGATGCAGGTGGTCTTTGATTTCCTCCATGATGCGCGGTACGCCGCCTGCATAATAGAAATACTGTGCGGGCCACTCGCCTGCGGGACGGATATTCAAAAGATAATGCGCGCCGCGGTGCATGCGGTCGAACGTATCCGCGTCGAGCGGAATGCCGAACTCATGCGCGATGGCGGGCAGGTGCATCAGCGTGTTTGTGGAGCCGGAGATGGCCGCGTGTACCATGATGGCGTTTTCGAACGATTTCAGCGTGACGATATCGGACGCTTTCACGCCCTTTTTCGCGAGTGCCACGGCGGTTTTGCCGGCTTCCTCCGCTGCAACGGAAAGATCTTCGCAGGTGGCGGGCATCAGCGCCGTGCCGGGCAGCATGAGGCCGAGCGATTCCGCCATAATCTGCATGGTGGACGCGGTGCCCATGAACGAGCATGCACCGCAGGAGGGGCACGCGTGGTGCTTGTAATACGTGAACTGCTCCTCGGTGATCTCGCCGCGCTCATACATGGCGCTGTATTTGCCGATCTGCTCCAGCGTTAAAAGGTCGGGACCCGCGTCCATCACACCGCCCGTCACGAACACGGCCGGAATATTGATGCGGCCGATAGCCATGAGCAGCGCAGGCACGGATTTATCGCAGCTTGCGAGGAAAACGCCGCCGTCAAACGTTGTCGCGTTGGCGTGAATTTCCACAAGGTCGGCGATGATGTCGCGCGAGGGCAGGGAATAATTGATGCCATCGTGCCCCTGTGCCATGCCGTCGCAAATATCGGTCGCAAAGTAAAGCGCACCCTTGCCGCCCGCTTCGTATGCGCCCCGGCTTGCTTTCTGCGCCAAATTTAAAAGGTGCGCGGAGCCGGGGTGGCTCTGCCCGTAGGTGCTTTCAATTAAAATCTGCGGCTTTGTGAGGTCCTCCTCTTTCCAGCCCATGCCCATGCGCAGCGGGTCCATTTCCGGCGCAAGCTTGCGAACTTCCTGACTTTTCAACATGTTGATTCCCTCTTTGATGATAACTTTATGCGGCAGCAAATGCGCCAATCTCAAAATCGGCATAGGTGCCGTCTTTATTTTGCTTTGCGGTGCAGTCTAAAAAGTAGGAGGCACCGTTCCCGGCACGCCATTTTTCGGCGTCAAACGTCAGCACGCCGTTTTCATCGTTTTTCTCCGTGATCTTAAATAAGCAGCCGTCTTCCCACAAAAGCTCGTCCGTTTCTAAGTAGCCCTCGTCTTGCAGCTCCTTAAACGTGAACGTGAGCGGGCGGCGCTCGGTAAGCTCGCCGAACCGCCATGCGATCGCCTGTATCTCGCCTTTCGTCAACGGCGTCTCGGTCAGGTCAACGGAGACATATTCGGTGTCGCTTTGCAGCGTTTCGTCCGTGTTGAATAATTCCTGCAGCACGGATAAATACAGCGCGCACCGCCCGTCTGTTTCATTTTCGCGTACGGTGATTTTCTGCACGTTATCGGGCTCGCTCGGGTAAATGGCTTTGATATATCCGCCGTAGGTGACGTCCACCATCATGCCTGGGATGAGGCCGTCCGGCGCGTCCTTTGGCCTTGCGCAGCGGTACACGCCGTCGTCTTCTCCGGCGAGCAAAAGCAGATTGCCCGAAATATCGACGAGGCGTGCGGTGAGCGTTGCAGTCTCGGCCGCGCTCGGTTCTGATGCGGTACTTTGCGGGTTATCTACGCCGCCCGAGGATGCCGGTGAACTTTGGCAGGCGGTGAAAAGCAGAATGATGCACAAAAGAAAAGCGAATAAATGGGCTTGTAAACGGGTCATAAGGCCAACTCCTTTCATTTTATACGTAGGAAAAGGGGGTCACGCGGTTACAAAATCATCATAGCAGATTTAGAAGTCTGTTACAAGATACAAATACTTTTTGTTTTGACTTTTGTGCTTAAATTGTCTATACTGTGTACAAGTTGACAAAAAGGGAGCGAAAGCTATGCGGCAGGTAGTTGTAAATGATTTGGTATTCGGCAGCGGCAGAATGAAAATTTGTGTGCCGGTGTGCGAGAAGACAACGGAAGCGATTTTAGACGCCGTAAAAGAGATCAAGACCACCCCGGCGGATCTTATCGAATGGCGCATCGATTATTTTGACGAGGACATGTTTGCGGCCGCGCCGGAAATTTTTAAAGCAGCCGCGCCGTTGCCCGTGCTGTGCACATTCCGCACAAAAGCGGAGGGCGGCGAAAAAGCGATAGATCCCATGGACTATTTTGCGATGAACGCGCAGCTGAGCGCCTTGGGTGCGCCGCTTGTCGATTTAGAGCTTTTCCTTTGCGAGCAGTACGATGACATTGCAAAGGCGACCGTTCAGGCTATGCACGATATGGGTACGAAGCTTATTATCTCGAACCACGACTTTGCCAAAACGCCTGCACGCGAGGAAATCACCGACCGCTATAAGCGTATGATGGCGTTAAATGCCGACCTGCCGAAAATCGCCGTGATGCCGCAGAATGAGCGCGATGTGATGGTGATGCTGGCGGCGATGAATGAATCCACTGCGTTCTGCGGGCCGCTCATCGGCATTTCCATGGGCGAGCTCGGCAAGGTGACGCGCGTGCGCGGCGGGGCGTTCGGCTCTGTGATGACGTTTGCGTCAAAAGGAAAAGCCTCCGCACCGGGACAAATCGATGCAGAGACTTTATCTAAAATGCTGAATGAAAATTAAATTTTAAAAGTGCTTTTCAAGCGTAAACACGGTTTTCACTTCGCCGACGGGCGTGTCGTTGTCGTTGACGGTGACGCCGTTGTTAAGCGAGACGAGCATCTTATCGGTATCGGCGTTATAGTAGCCGATCTGGCGGAAGATCTCGCGGATGATGAGCGGCCAGACCGCCTCGGTGCCGTCCTTAATCTTGAAGGAGATGCCGATGCGCTCCTTTTTAAGGCCGATGCCGTACACGCCGTTCGCGCCGCCCTTTGCGATGATGTTCGCATCGTGGTTGATGAGAGAGCACAGGTAGCCCGTGCCGCGCATCATGTGCGGATATTCATGGATACGCGGGACAAAGCGGCGGGCAGCGTCCTGCAGAACGTCGTCCTTAATGGTATCGATGCACGCGAGGTTCTTATATGCCGTCGCGATGTTCTTCATCGGGTAAGCGAACACCGGCACGCCGCAGCCGTCGATGCCGATGACGACCTTTTCTTCCGGGTACTCGGAGAGCACGCTCATGGTGCGCAGCACTTCGTTCTGTCCGACGGAGCCGACCTTCCAGTAATCCTTCACGTCGCCGCCCATTTCACGCTGGGTGAGCATGAGCGCCGCGTGCTTGCCGCTGCAGTTGTGGTAGAGCTTCGACTTCGGCAGACCCTGACGGATGCGCTCTTCGTTTGCTTCCGTAGAGCCCGGCACGGTCGGCTTCATGATGAGGTCTTCCGGATTTAAGTCGGCCTTTTTCATGATGGATTTCAAAGCGTTGACGTGGAAGCTTTCGCCGAGATGCGAGCCTGCGAACAGCACGGTTTCTTCATCGGTAAAACCGTATTTTTCGTCGAGGTGATGCGCGATAACGGGCAGCGCCTGCACGGGCTTCGAAGCGGAGCGGTAGAAAACCATGGCCTCCGGGTCGCCTGCGGAGTAGATGACCTTGCCCTTTTCATCTACAATGCTGATGTAGCCGTAATGCGTCAGGTCCAAAAGCCCGCCGCGGAATTCTTCTGTTAAACGAACGGTATCTGACATAATCTCGTCCCCTGTCTTTAGAATTTAACGATTTATCTTTCTTTTTACGTTCAAAGCTATTATAATCTTTTTTAGAGGATTGTAAAGGCATTTGTGTGAGAATAGTCGAAAGTGCAGAAAGCGGCGTGTTTTAAAGCGCCGCAGATAGGACAAATAAACGAAAGTTGGTATAAATATGAAAGATAAAGTATTGTTTGAGGTTTGCTGTGGCTGTTTTGAAGACGCCGTACAGGCCGAAAAAGGCGGCGCAGACCGCATTGAACTCAATTCCGCGCTGTTTTTGGGCGGCCTTACGCCGAGCATCGGCACGGTGCAGGCCGTGAAAAATACACTGAAAATTCCCGTGATGTGCATGGTGCGCCCGCGCGAGGGTGGCTTTTGCTACACGGATTTCGATTACGTGACCTGCTGCCGCGATATGGAAGCACTGTTAAATGCGGGCGCGGACGGCATCGTCTTCGGCTTTTTGAAGCCGGACGGCACGGTTGACACCGACCGCTGCGCCGATTTTATCGGGAAAATCAAGAAAATCAACCCGAACGCCGAGATTGTGTTCCACCGTGCCATTGACGTGGTGCCGGGCGTATTTAAAGCGCTCGACAATCTTATCAATCTCGGTGTAACGCGCGTTTTGACGAGCGGCCAGCGTGAAAGCGCGATAAAGGGCGCAAAGACCGTGAAAAAGATGATCGAATACACAAGTGGCCGCATCGATATTCTGCCCGGCGGCGGCATCAACACGCAGAATGTCGGGGAATTTATCAACGAGACCGGCGCGCACAGTGTACACGCCTCGGCGCGCTCCCTGCGGCACGACACAAGCGTCTGCGGCAACCCGGAGATCTTTTTCGGCGGCAAATTGAACGGCGTAGGTATCCCGGAGAACGAATATAAAGTGACGGACAGCGCTTTGGTGAAAAACGTCGTCGCAGCGATCGAGGCGCGGTAAGCTTTACCCGGAGAAAGGGGATTTTAGGTGAAAAACGATATTGACAGCATTTTGGATGCGCTGTTTTCCGGCGGCAAGCTGAACGTGGGCAGCGGCACGAAAAGCCGCGCCGCAAAAGACGCCGAGGATTTTTTGAACAGCATCGAAAAAACGAATGCCGACATGCAGAGCAGCCTGAATCGGCAGATCAGCGACCTCGATAAGCTGACGAGCGACGCGCAGCGCAGCATGGACGAAATGCGCCGTCTGCTGGACGCCGAGGGCCTGACCGGCACGCCCGAAACAGAAGCGCCGAAAGCGGAGACCGCAGAAAAAAAGCCGAAGGCAAAGGGCGCGGAGGAGCCGCCGCAGGACCCCGCGCAGTCGTTCCGCGAGGCGAGGGAAGCGACGGGCAGAACGGTCATTGGGCAGGACGCATTTTTGGACAGCCTGTTCACCGCATTTCGCCGCCCGAGCGTGACGGGGCGCGAAAACGGCAAGCCCGCGGCGGTCGTCGTGATCTCCGGCAAAGAGGGCACAGGCAGGCACAGTGCGCTTGCGGCTTCGGCTGCGGCGCTTTGCAAAGAGGGCGTTTTGAAAAACGGCGAGGTCACGAATATCGATCTTTCCCGCTACCCGAACGCCGAAGACGGTAAATTACTCACACAGGATCTTTTTTCCGCGCTGCACAGCGAAAACGATATTGTATTATTTGAAAATTTTGAGCAGTGCCACAAATCTTTGCTGCCCATGGTGGCGGCGCTGTGCGAAACGGGCGTTTTAAAATTAACTTCGCGTTATGCTTTGCAGAAAGGCATGCTCATCGATGTCGGCACGGCGCTTGTGCCCGATGCTGTCAGCGAAATTTCCGTAAACGGGAAGTACCTCGTCTTTTTGACGAGCCAAAAGGACAGCGCGTTCACCGATGCGTTCGGCGCGGCATTTTTGTCCTCCGTCACGGATTTCTGCCGCACGGCGGAATTCACGCGCGCGAGCCTGCTCAAGATCGGCGAAGCGGCGCTCGATGCATTAAACGACCGCACAAAGGCTAAGCTAAACTACACGTTCACGTTCGGTGAAGATGCCTCGGCGTTTTTGGCGGATAAATTCAGTCGCCGCGACGGCGTGGAGAGCATGGCGCGGCTGACGGAACGTTGCTTCCGCCTTTTGAGCGAAGAAAAGCTGCGCCGCGCGGAAAAGGACGGTGAAAAGACCGTTTCCGGCACACTCGGCGTAAAAGACGGTGTGCTCGCGTTCACATTCCCGGATTTTGCCGTCACGGTGGAAGAAGAGAAAAAGCAGGCGGCAGACCCGAGAGCCGCCGAAGAAGTGAAATCGGAGCTTAACGAGATCATCGGACTTAGTGAAGTGAAGGACTACGTGCTGTCGCTTGAGCAGAACTATATCATTCAGCGGCTGCGCGAAGCGCGCGGCATGAAGGCCGATGTGCCCACCATGCACATGATCTTTACCGGAAATCCCGGCACGGGCAAAACGACCATCGCAAGGCTCGTTTCACGCTATTTAAAAGCCATGGGCGTACTGAGCGGCGGGCAGCTGATTGAAGTCACGCGCGCCGACCTTGTAGGCAAATACGTCGGTCACACCGCACCGCTCACGCAGCAGGTCATTCGCTCTGCGCTCGGCGGCGTGCTGTTCATCGATGAGGCATATTCGCTGTACCGCGGCGCAGACGACAGTTTCGGACTGGAGGCCATCGATACCATCGTCAAGGGGATGGAGGACCACAGAGAAGACCTTATCGTTATTTTGGCGGGCTATACAAAAGAAATGGAGGCGTTTCTCACGGCGAACTCCGGCTTGCGCTCGAGATTCCCGAATATCATCGAGTTTCCGGATTATACGGCGGAAGAGCTGCTGGCCATTACAAAGCTGACTGCAAAGAAAAAGGGATATACGATCGATGAAACATGCGAAACGCCGTTGCTTCAATATTACGAAAAGCGGCAGGCAACGGACGCCAGAACGGCGGGCAACGGACGCTTGGTACGCAATTTGGTTGAGGACGCGATCTTAAACCAGTCTCGCAGATTGACGGGCGGAGACGTGACAAGGCTGACGGAAGCGGAGCTTGCGGCGCTTTTAAGCGAGGATTTTGACCTAAGCGAAGGATAGAAACGGTGTGAAACCGCATGAAAATGATGAAAGTGTAAACATTTATCGATTTCTCTTGCAACTTTTAAAAGAAAGATTTACAATACAAGATTGGAGAGACCGAAAGTTTCAGTAAACTTCCATTCTGTGATAAGCGAAAGACAACCGAGCGAATAAAGTTTCGCCCGCCTTTTCAAAGGCGGCGGATCCCAAAGGCAGCGCCTTTGGTCACTTTCCGCAGAAAGCGAATTGCGCGGTCCCTCCAAGAGCGTTTATCCAAACCGTAAATTATTGCGAAAGGGCATGAGAATATGACGAAAATCGATATTTTTTCCGGCTTCCTCGGCGCAGGCAAAACCACGCTGATCCGCAAGCTGATCTCCGAAGCTTTTAAGGGCGAAAAGCTCGTCCTCATCGAAAACGAGTTCGGCGAGATTGCCATTGACGGCGGCTTTTTGCAGGACGCCGGCATTGAAATCACCGAGATGAGCCAGGGCTGCATCTGCTGCAGCCTTGTGGGCGACTTCGGCAAGGCGCTGCATCAGGTGCTGGAGACCTACCACCCGGACCGCATTTTGATCGAGCCGTCCGGCGTAGGCAAGCTGAGCGATGTGATCCGTGCCGTGCAGAACCTGCACATGGAAGACGTTACGCTGAATAGCTTCACCACCGTTGCCGATGCAAACAAGTGCAAAATGTATATGAAGAACTTCGGCGAGTTCTATAACGACCAGATCGAGCACGCAAACTCCATCATTCTGAGCCGCACGGACGGTATCAAGCCCGAAAAGCTTGAAGCCTGCGTCGCTCTGTTGCGCGAGCACAACCAGAACGCCACCATCATTACCACCCCGTGGGATCAGCTCACCGGCGCACAGATTCTCGAGACGATGGAGCACAAGAATACCCTTGAAGAGGAGCTGAAGCTCCTTGCCGAGGAGACCGAGCACGAGCACCACCATCACCACCATGACCATGATGAGCATGATGAGCACTGCACCTGCGGCTGCCACGACCACCATGACGATGACGACGAGCACGAGCACCACCATCACGACCACGAAGAGCATGACGAGCACTGCACCTGCGGCTGCCATGACCACGATCACGACCATGATGAGCACGACTACGAGCATCATCACCACCATCATCATGCCGACGAGGTGTTCACAAGCTGGGGCACCGAGACGACCCGCAAGTTCACGAAGGACGAGATCGAGCACATCCTCGAGGAGCTCGACAACAGCGAAAAGTACGGTATGATCCTGCGTGCAAAGGGCATCGTCGCAGGCCGGGACGGCGAGTGGATCCACTTCGACTATGTGCCGGAGGAGACCTCTGTGCGCAACGGCAGCGCCGGTGTCATCGGCCGCCTGTGCGTCATCGGTTCTCACATCAACGAGGCCGCGATCGAAGCGCTGTTCGCGTAATGCGGGCTGAACCTTACAGAAAGGCGGAATATTGATGGATGATATGCCGGTTTACCTGTTTACGGGCTTTCTCGAATCAGGCAAGACCTCTTTTATAGACGAAACGCTTGCGGATAAGCGTTTCAATAACGGGCAGCGTACCTTGCTGCTCGTCTGCGAGGAAGGCGAGGCGGAGTACGACGAGTCCCGCCCCTACATGAAGAACATCTATGTGGAAAACATTGAGGACGAAGACGAGCTGACGAGCGAAACGCTTGACATCCTCGCGAAAAAGCATCGCGCTTCCCGTGTGCTCATCGAGTACAACGGCATGTGGCAGCTGAAAACGCTGTACGACAACATGCCGGAAAACTGGGCGGTCTACCAGGAATTCATGTTCGCGGATGCGACGACGTTCCTCACTTACAACGCCAACATGCGCGGCCTTGTTGTGGATAAGCTCTCCGGCTGCGAGTTGGTCGTGTTCAACCGCTTCACGAAGGACATGGACAAAATGGCGTTCCACAAGATTGTGCGCGGCATCAGCCGCCGCCCGGACATCGCCTACGAGTACACGAACGGCGACGTCGAATACGACGAGATCGAAGATCCGCTGCCGTTTGACATCAACGCGCCGGTTGTAAAGATTGAAGACGGCGATTACGCGCTGTGGTACCGTGACCTTTCCGAAGATCCGAAGAAGTACGACGGCAAGGTCGTCGAGTATAAGGGCCTTGCAGCCGTGAACCCGCGCATGAAGCCGGGCATGTTCTTCTTCGGCCGCCAGCTGATGACCTGCTGCGTGGAGGATATCCAGTTTGCGGGTCTGCTCACGCTGTGCGACGCAGACAAAATGCCGGAAAACGGAAAGTGGTACATCATGCGCCTTTCCGTTGCGTATAAGTGGCACAAGCTCTACGGCCGCAAGGGTCCGGTTCTGACGCTTCAGAACATCGAGCCTGCCGAAGCGCCCGCGCAGCCCGTTGCGACGTTCTATTAAGCTTAAATTCATTGCCCGTTGGCTTTTCAAAAGTCGGCGGGTAATTTTTTTATTTATTTTTCCGTATACGGTGTCGAAAGTGCGCGATTTATGGTATACTAAAAAATACTTAAATATATGAAATGAAAATGGTGATAACTTTGCATACATATCAGCTTGTTTTGCCCTGCCTTTTGGGTGTTGAGGGTCTTGTAGCGGAGGAGCTCCGCGATATGGGCGCGGAAAATGTCGCGCCGGAAAACGGACGTGTGCTGTGCGCAGGCTCCCCGGAGATGATCGCCCGCGCGAATATCCGCTCCCGCTTTGCGGAGCGCGTGCTCGTTCTGCTCGGTACATTTGAAGCGAAAAGCTTTGAAAGCCTGTTTCGCGGCGTGAAGGCCCTGCCGTGGACGGAGTGGATCGGCCGCGACGACGCATTTCCGGTCAAGGGGCGGTGCTTATCGAGTCAGCTCATGAGCGTGCCGGACTGCCAGGCCATTATCAAAAAAGCCGTGGTGGAAAGCCTCAAGGAGGCGTATAAGCTGGAGCATTTCCCGGAGACGGGCGCGAACTACCAGATTCAGTTTTTAATTATGAAAGACAAGGTCAGCATTATGCTGGATACGAGCGGCGCGGGGCTGCACAAGCGCGGCTACCGCAAAAATTCCAACGAAGCGCCCATCAAAGAGACGCTTGCGGCGGTCATGGCAAAGCTTTCCCGTGTGCGCACGGACGGCACGCTCATCGACCCTTTCTGCGGTTCGGGTACGATTTTAATCGAGGGCGCCATGCTTGCCATGCACATTGCGCCCGGCCTGCGCCGCCACTTTGCGGCGGAAAAGTGGAAAGCTGTCCCCGGAAATATCTGGGACAACGAGCGCATTGCCGCAAATGCACTTGAACGTCGCGATGAGGGCTTTTTGGCGTTCGGCTATGACATTGACCCCGAAGCCGTGCGCCTGACGCTTGAAAACGCGAAGAAAGCGGGCGTTGCGCAGTATATCTCCGCAGAAGTGCGCGACATCAAGGATTTCAGCAACGACGGCCCGTTCGGCTGCGTCATCTGCAACCCGCCGTACGGCGAGCGGCTTTTAGACGTGAAAACGGCGGAGGACATCTACAAAACGATGGGGCGCGTCTTCACGCCGAAGCGCGGCTGGAGCTATGCTGCCATCAGTCCGGACGAGCGGTTTGAGACATGCTTCGGCAAAAAATCCGACCGCCGCCGCAAGCTCTACAACGGCATGATCCGCTGCCAGTATTACATGTATTTTAAGGCATAAAAAATGCTTTAGGGGAGGGTACATATGCGGAATGTTTATATCATCAACCCAAAAGCCGGCAAGCACGACCATACCGTGCAGTTTATGGAGCGCATCCGCGCCGTGCATGCCACGCACGGGGAAGAGCCGGAAATTTATCTCACACAGCGCGCGGGCCATGGCGAGGAGTTGGCGAGAGCGGCCGCCGAAAAGGGCGATGCGGTGCGCATTTGGGCTGTCGGTGGCGACGGCACGGTGCTGGAGGTCGTGCGCGGTGCGGAGTTTCACAAAAACGTCGCCGTGGGCGTATACCCGTGCGGCAGCGGCAACGACTTCGTGCGCTCATTCGGCAAGCGCGAAGTGTTTTTGAACCCGGAAAATCAGCTGGCGGGCAAGACTGTGTCCATCGATATGATCCGCACGCAGCACGGCGATGCCGTGAACATCTGCTCTGTGGGTTTTGACGCCAAGGTGGCGGCGGAGATGAATTATTATAAGCACCTGCCGTTCGTTTCGGGCGAGCTTGCGTATACCATTTCGCTTGCAAAGTGCTTTTTGGGGCACCTTGCGGACAAAATGACCGTAACGTTTTACTATGCGGACGGCACAAAAGAGACCGTTACGGGCGAATTTCTGTTCACGCTTGCGGGCAACGGTCGCTGGTATGGCGGCGGGTACTGCGGCGCGCCAAACTCGGTGATGGACGACGGTCTGCTCGATTTTGTGCTGATCCGAAAGCCCGCCTATTCCCGCATTCCGGGCCTTGTGCCGAAGTATAAGCGCGGTGAGCATTTAAGCAACCCGGCATTTTCCGACCTGCTCGTTTACCGCCGCGGCGTGAAGATCGAAATTCAAAGCGAAAATGAAGTCGTCAGCAATATGGATGGCTTGTGCATCAAGGTGAAAAGCGAGGAATACAACATTCTGCCGCACGCACTGAATTTCATTTTGCCGCACGGCGCGGCATTGCCGAAGGAGCCGAAAAATGCGCGGTGATACACTCGGAAAAGCGGAAATCATAACGCCGCGCCTGCGCCTTAGACGCTTTTCCATGCAGGACATGAGCGGCTTTCTGCTGTTTGCCGCCGATGCGGATACCATGCTGCGGGCGGGCTCCAAGCCGGTTTCTACACCGGCGGAGGCGGAGAGTGAATTGAGGCGCGCCGCAGACGACCCGTATGCCTTTGCCATCACCCTGCGCGAAACGGGAGAAGTGATGGGCAAAATCAAGTACCAGCGCGATTACTGCCGCTATAATACGGACAGTATTTCGATTGGCTACGAGCTTTCGCGCCGCTACCGCCATAACGGCTACATGACGGAAGCGTTGCGCGCCATGGTGCAGAACGCGTTTGAAGTGATGAACGTCGAGGTCGTCGCCATCAGCCACTTTGTGGGCAACGAGCCGTCAAGAAAGGTCATTGAGCGCGCGGGATTCATCTTTGAGGGCGTTATGCCGTGCGGCTTTAAGCGGTTTGACGGCGAAATTTTTGACAATGTGTGTTACTCCATCCTGCGTTCGGAGTACGATACGGGGCTCATTTCGTCCGTGCGACGCATGCGGTAAAGCTTACAAATCAATGTGCATGCCCATATTCCGTCAGAAAATTGTGGAAATACCGCTTTTTTCTATTGCCAATGTACAAAAGCAGTGCTAAAATTGAATAAACTCAAAAACTGTGACTTTGTTGTGTCTTGCACCGGCAAAGTCTGTTTTTTAACGCGAAAGAAAGGAAGGAATAAAGATGGAACAGTCTTTTCCGAAGCGCCCGTTCCGCACGCACGGCGGCGCGCATATGCCGCACCACAAGAACACGGCGCATACCGAAACGCACGTGATGCCGCCGCCCGATGAGATCACGCTGCCCATGACGCAGCACATCGGCGCACCGTGTGTGCCCTGTGTGAAAAAGGGCGACCACGTGTATGTCGGCACCAAGGTCGCGGACAGCGACGCATACGTTTCCGTGCCGATCCATTCCTCGGTTTCCGGCACCGTGAAGGAGATCAAAAAAGTCATTATGCCCGGCGGGCAGGCGGTAGACGCCGTCATCATCACGTCGGACGGGTTAATGGAGCACGACCCTGCGGTATGTCCCCCGCCGGAGATCAAAACGAAGCAGCAGTTGGCCGATGCGGCGCGCGCTTCGGGTCTCGTCGGTCTCGGCGGCGCAGGCTTTCCGGCGCACGTGAAATTAAACGTCCCCCCGGACAAAAAAATCGATACGCTCATCGTCAACGTTGCGGAGTGTGAGCCCTATATTACCTCCGACCACCGCGAGGCGCTCGAAAACGGAAAAAACGTGCTTGCCGGTATTTATAAGATCAAAGAGATTTTAGACGTGCACCGCGTCATCATCGCGATTGAAGACAACAAGCCCGACGCCATCGAAGCGCTGACGCGCATTGCGGATGACACGAAAATGGACCCGAACGACGAAGTGCGCGTGTTAAAGTTGCATGCAAGCTACCCGCAGGGCGCGGAAAAGGTGCTGGTGCAGGCGGCAACGGGCAGAAAAGTCCCGGCGGGCGGTCTGCCGGCAGACGTGGGTTGCCTTGTCATGAACATCGGCTCCGTCTCGTTCCTTGCAAGCTACATGCGCACCGGCATGCCGCTGACGATGAAGCGCGTCACGGTGGACGGCAGCGCCGTGCAGAACCCGCAGAATGTCATTGTGCCCATTGGCACAAAAATTCGCGAGGTCATGGAATTCTGCGGCGGCTATAAGGAAGAACCGCAGAAGCTCATCATGGGCGGCCCGATGATGGGCGTCGCCGTGACAACCGACGAGCTGCCGGTCTTAAAGCAGAATAACGGGTTACTCGCGTTCGGTGCGGAAGAAGCACATCTGTTGGAGCCGACCGATTGCATCCGCTGCGGCCGCTGCGTTGCGGCATGTCCCATGAACCTTGTGCCCGCAAAGCTTGAAAAATACGCGGAGCGCAAGGATGTGGAAATGCTGAAAAAACTTGACATCATGACGTGCATGGAATGCGGCTGCTGCGCATTCTCCTGTCCGGCGAAACGCCGCATCGTGCAGGCCATTCGCCTCGGCAAATACTATGTAAAGAAGGAGGCGGCTAAAAAGTGAACAAATTCATCGTTTCCTCCTCGCCGCACTTTCAGTCGAAAGACACCACCCAGACTTTGATGCTGGACGTCATTTTGGCGCTGACCCCGGCGATGATTGCGTCCGTCATCATTTTCGGCTTCCGCGCGGCGGTTATTATCCTGACAACGGTTGCGTCCTGCATTTTGAGCGAATACATATCCCGCCGCGTCATGAAGCGCCGCCAGACGGTCGGTGACCTTTCCTGCGTTGTGACGGGCGTTTTGCTCGCGATGAACCTGCCCGTTTCCATCAGCCCGATCATTGCGGCGTTCGGCGGCGTCATTGCCATTGTTGTCGTAAAGCAAATGTTCGGCGGCATCGGACAGAACTTCGTGAACCCCGCGCTGACGGCGCGTATCATTCTGATGAACTCGTTCCCGGCGAAAATGACCGCGTGGACGGCGCCGATGGACCACAGCTTCTCCGACGCCATGACGACCGCAACGCCGCTCGGCGTTCTCTCCGAGGGCACGGGTGCGGCGCTGCCGAGCTACCTCGATATGTTTCTCGGCAACACGGGCGGCTGCCTCGGCGAGACCTGTGCACTCGCACTCATTCTCGGCGGCATTTACCTTGTTGCACGCCGCGTTATCAGCCCGGTTATCCCGGTCACGTACCTTGCAACGGCAGCGGCGCTTTCCGCACTGCTCGGCCGCGACCCGCTGATGGATATTCTTTCCGGCGGCCTCTTGCTCGGCGCGATTTTTATGGCGACCGATTACACCACAAGCCCCATCAACTTCAGCGCACGCGTCATCTATGCCGTTGGCTGCGGCGTGCTGACGATTTTAATCCGCCAGTTCGCGTCTCTGCCGGAGGGCGTATCGTACTCCATCGTACTGATGAATATTTTAGTGCCGCTCATTGAGCGCGTTGCGAAGCCGCAGACGTTCGGCAAAATGAAGGCAAAGAAAGCGGGTGACACAAAATGAAGATCACCGCGAAAGATATTTTAAAACCGGCGCTCATTCTGTTTGTTATCTGCCTTGTCGTCACGGCGCTTCTGGCGGGCACAAACCTGCTGACGAAAGATAAGATCGCCGAGCAGTCCGCACTGGAAGCGGAGCAGTCGAGAAAAGTCGTTTTGAGCGACGCGGACAGCTTTGAAGAAGCGGACGGCTATTACATCGGCAAAGCGAATAACGAAACGGTCGGCTACGTTTTCCAGACGGAGGCGAAGGGTTACGGCGGTGCGGTGAAGGTTATGACCGGCATCAGCGCCGACGGGCAGATCACCGGCGTTGTCATTTTGGAGCACAGCGAAACACCGGGTCTTGGCGCGAACGCGGAAAAGGCTTCCTTTACGGATCAGTTTAAGCAGACTGCGCCGGAAAAGGGCATCACGCTTGTGAAGAATAAGGCGCCGTCGGACGGCGAGATCGAAGCCATGACCGGCGCGTCCATCACGAGCCGCGCGGTGACAAACGCCGTCAACGAAGCCATCACAAAGTACAACACGGTAAAGGAGGGCGCATAACATGGCAAAAAGCCTCAAAGAAGAATTTACAAAAGGCATTATCAAAGAGAACCCCGTGCTGCGCCTGATGCTCGGCACCTGCGCGACGCTCGCCGTCACAACGGCAGCCTCGAACGCCATCGGCATGGGCCTTGCGACGACATTCGTACTCGTATGTTCCAACGCCGTTATTTCTCTTCTCAAAAAAATCATCCCGGATAAAGTCCGCATCCCGGCGTACATCACCATTGTTGCGGGTTTTGTTACCATTGTGCAGCTGCTCATCAAGGCCTACGTGCCGGCGCTTAACAAGTCGCTCGGCGTGTTCCTGCCGCTCATCGTTGTCAACTGCATCATTTTGGGCCGTGCGGAAATGTTCGCCAGCAAAAATCCCGTGCTGCCGAGCATCGTAGACGGTCTTGGAATGGGCGTGGGCTTCACCGCCGCGCTGCTCGCCATGGGCATCATCCGTGAATTGCTCGGCGCGGGTACCGTGTTCGGCATTCCGCTCCTCTCGAATTTCATGGATCCCATCATCATTTTCCTGCTCCCGCCGGGCGGCTTCTTCGTGTTCGGTATTCTCATCGCCATTGCGGGCAAGCTTTCCGCGGAGGGCAAAGCGCCGGAGACCATGGGCTGCGCTGCATGCCCGTTGGCGGCTTCCTGCTCCAAGGTACAGGAAAAATGTGAAAAGGAGGGCGGCAAAGCATGAGTCTTAAATTTTTAGTCGGCATTTTCCTTGCCGCAATCCTCACGGAGAACTATATTCTCAATAAGTTTCTCGGCATCTGTCCGTTCCTCGGCGTTTCCAAAAAGCTCAATACGGCGTTCGGCATGAGCTGCGCCGTAACGGTTGTCATGGTTATCGCGACGGCGGTCACATGGCCGGTGTATACGTATGTACTTGTCCCGCTGAACCTCGATTATTTGCAGACCGTGGTGTTCATCCTCATCATCGCGGCGCTCGTGCAGCTTTTGGAGACCGTGATGCACAAGTATATGCCGCCGTTGTATAACGCGCTCGGCATTTACCTGCCGCTCATCACGACGAACTGCGCCGTGCTGGGCGTGACGATGCTCGTGCTCGAAAAAGGCGCGGAAAACCCGAGCTTCGGCTATTTGGCATCGCTTGTCAACGCGTTCGGCGCAGGCATCGGCTTCATGGTTGCAATGGTCATTTTCGCCGGTGTGCGTGAGCGTCTCGAGCTGTGCGACGTGCCGAATTTCCTCAAAGGTCTGCCGATCACGCTGATCGCCGCGTCGCTTGTGGCGGTTTCGTTCCTCGGCTTTAACGGCATTATAGACCGTCTGCTCGCCTGAGCAAAACGAAAGGGGTTTCTATATGGATAAAATTTTGATCCCGGTTCTGATCGTCGCGGGCATCGGTCTTCTGGCGGGTATTATTCTGGCGGTCGCCTCCGCCATCATGGCCGTGCCGAAGGACGAGAAAGCGGAAGCGATTTTAGAGGTGCTTCCGGGCGCGAACTGCGGCGCGTGCGGTTTTTCCGGCTGCTCCGGCTATGCGGCGGCGCTCTCTAAGGGCGAAGCGCAGCCCGGGCTGTGTTCTCCCGGCGGCGAAGCGTGCGCCAAAGCGTGCGCAGAGCTGCTTGGCACGGGCGACGTTGCCGTCGAGAAGAAGACGGCGCTTGTCCACTGCATGGGCAGCTATGACTGCACCAGCGACAAAATGCGCTACGACGGCATCGATAGCTGTGCCGCATCTACCCTGCTCGCCGGCGGTATCTCCAGCTGCCGCTACGGCTGTATGGGCATGGGCGACTGCGCCGCCGTGTGCGAATACGGCGCAATCAACGTCTGCAACGGCATGGCGTCAATCGACCCCGCAAAGTGCCGCGGCTGCGCAAAATGCACCGCTGCATGTCCGAAGGGGCTCATCAGCTTTGTGCCGCTGAAAAAGCAGGCGGTCGTGCGCTGCTCCAACTGTGATAAGGGCGCAGAGACGATGAAGGTTTGCAAGGTGGGCTGTATCGGCTGCGGCAAGTGCATGAAGGCGTGCGAAGTGGGCGCCGTAAAGGTAACGAACTTCTGCGCGAAGGTTGACCCCGCAAAGTGCATCGGCTGCGGCAAATGTGCCGAGGTCTGCCCGAGACACGTCATCACCATGCTGGACGCGTAATTTTTAAAACAAACCGAGCCTCGGCTGTACGCCGGGGCTTTTTTGTTGTCAAAATTTGCAATCCGCTCTTTACAAACCTCTGAAAATCCGTTATACTATACAAAACACGGTTCACCAAAGTTTTTTCTGCGGTGCGCCGCAAAACAGCTTTTTCGTTCTGAGCACAAGGCATCGCCGCGTGTAAGCCGAAAATGGATAGAGGTATATTCCGCAGATAGATTCTGCGCTTTTTGTGCTTCCTGCATTTTCGGCAGGGAGCATTTTTGTTTTGCTTGTTTTATAAAAACGGGAGGTGTTTTATGCAGACACGCGTAGCCGTGATGAGCATTATCTTAGAAGATAACGCCCACGCGGAAGAAATCAACGACATTTTGCACCTGTACGGCCGTTACATCATCGGACGCATGGGGCTGCCGTACAGACAGAAAAATATCAACATCATCTGTGTAGCGGTGGATGCCCCACAGGATGTCATCAGCGCCATGGCGGGAAAGCTCGGGCGCGTGCGCGGCGCCAACATCAAAACGGCGTATTCCAATTTCACGAGCACAGAGCCGGAAATCAAAACGGAGTGATCCGAAAAAATGACTAACGGGAAAGTGAACTGACCCGAAAGAAAGGAAATTATCAAACTATGTACGATCCGAAATCCTTAAAAGCAGAGGAATTTATCTGCCACGAAGAAATTGAAGACACTTTAAAATACGCGGACGAGAACAAAGATAACATGCCGCTCATCCGCGAAATTCTCGATAAAGCCCGTCTGTGTAAGGGACTTTCACACCGCGAAGCATCCGTTCTGCTCGCCTGCGAAAACCCGGAGATTCTGGACGAAATCTATAAGCTCGCAAACGAGATCAAGCACAAGTTTTATGGCAACCGCATTGTCATGTTTGCGCCGCTGTACCTTTCCAACTACTGCGTGAACGGCTGCATCTACTGCCCGTATCACCGCCAGAACCATCACATCCCGCGCCGCAAGCTGACGCAGGAGGAGGTCGCAAAGGAAGTCATTGCGCTGCAGGACATGGGTCATAAGCGCCTTGCCATTGAAGCCGGCGAAGACCCGGTGAATAACCCCATCGAGTACATTCTCGACTGCATCAAGACCATTTACAGCATTCAGCATAAGAACGGCGCCATCCGCCGTGTGAACGTCAACATCGCCGCGACGACCGTGGAAAACTACCGTAAATTAAAGGAAGCCGGCATCGGCACGTACATCCTGTTCCAGGAGACCTACCACAAGGAAAGCTACGAAAAGCTGCATCCCACGGGCCCGAAGCATAACTACGCCTACCACACCGAGGCGATGGACCGCGCCATGGAGGGCGGTATCGATGACGTGGGTCTCGGCGTTCTGTACGGCCTTGAAATGTACCGTTACGAGTTCTGTGGTCAGCTGATGCACGCGGAGCACCTTGAAGCCGTGCACGGCGTAGGCCCGCATACCATCAGTGTGCCGCGCCTTAAAAAAGCCGACGACATTGACCCGACGAAGTTTGATAACGGCATCAGCGACGAAACATTCGCGAAAATCTGCGCACTTATTCGTATCGCCGTGCCGTACACCGGCATGATCATCTCCACGCGTGAGAGTCAGAAGGTGCGCGCGCAGGTTATCAATCTCGGCGTTTCGCAGATCAGCGGCGCATCCCGTACTTCCGTCGGCGGCTATGCCGAAGAGGAGCGCCCCACCGACACCGAGCAGTTTGACGTTTCCGATCAGCGCTCCCTTGACGAGGTCGTCCGCTGGCTGATGGAGACCGACCACATTCCGTCCTTCTGCACGGCATGCTACCGCGAGGGCCGCACCGGCGACCGCTTCATGAGCCTGTGTAAGAGCGGACAGATCCAGAACTGCTGCCATCCGAACGCACTCATCACCTTAAAAGAATTCCTCGAGGACTACGCTTCCCCGGAGACGAAGGCCATCGGCGAAAAGATGATCGCGCAGGAGCTTGAAAACATCCCGAACGAGAAGACCCGCAGCATCGCAAAGGGCTACGTTGAAAAGGTCGCCCACGGCGAGCGCGACTTCCGTTTCTAAAACTTTCGGTTATTCTTTAAAAGGCAGGCGACTTCTATGGCAGACCTCAACCAGACCCCCTCGGCAAACCGTGTGCACATCGCATTTTTCGGCAAGCGCAACGCCGGTAAATCCAGCGTGGTGAACGCCGTTACGGGGCAGAATATCTCCATTGTGTCCGATGTCAAGGGCACCACGACCGACCCCGTGCAGAAAGCCATGGAGCTTTTGCCGCTTGGCCCGGTCGTCATTATCGACACGCCCGGCATGGACGACGAGGGCACCGTGGGCGAGTTGCGCGTGCAGCGCGCCCGGCAGGTACTCAATAAAGCTGATATTGCGGTGCTCGTCATCGACGGCACGGTCGGCAAAAGTGCGGAAGACCTCGCATTGCAAAAGCTCATCGAGAAAAAAGGCGTGCCGTATATCATCGTATTGAATAAAGCCGACCTCGGCGGCTTCAAAGATGAAAATGATAATGAAATCGCGGTCAGCGCGAAGACGGGTGAGCATATTTTTGAGCTCAAGGAAAAGCTTGCCGCCATCGCTGCAAAGGGGCAGAACACCAAAGTTATTTTGGGTGACTTACTTGAGCGCGGCGACCACGTGGTGCTCGTCACGCCCATCGATTCCTCCGCGCCGAAAGGCCGTATGATTTTGCCGCAGGTGCAGGCCATCCGCGACATTCTGGACGCGGGTGCAACATGCTCTGTCACGCAGGTGGAAGAGCTTGCGGGCGTGCTAAACGGCCTCAAAACGCCGCCGAAGCTCGTTGTTACGGACAGCCAGGCATTCGGCAAAGTAAAGCAGATCGTGCCCGAGAGCATTAAGCTCACGTCATTCTCCATCTTATTTGCGCGCTACAAGGGCGTTTTAGAGACGGCCGTGCGCGGCGCTGCGGCTATTGAGAATCTGAAAGCGGGCGACCGCATTTTGATCTCCGAAGGCTGCACGCATCACCGCCAGTGCGGCGATATCGGCACCGTGAAGCTGCCTGCGTGGATCCGCAAACACACCGGCAAGGACTTTGAATTCGAGTTTACCTCTGGCGGCGGATTTCCCGAAGATCTTTCGCCGTATGCCCTTATTGTGCACTGCGGCGGCTGTATGCTGAATGAACGCGAAATGCAGTTCAGACAGTCTTCCGCCGAAGAAAAAGGCGTGCCGTACACGAACTACGGCATTCTCATTGCATATATCAATGGCATTTTAAAGCGGAGCTTAGCCCCGTTTGACGAATATGCCTCCATGATTTAAGCTGTCATTTGCAAAAGACAGTCCCGGCTTTCAAACGAGCGCGGGGCTGTTTTTTGTCGTTTTGTGGGTGGTTTTGTATGAAAAAAGCGGACATCAGAGGACATCGGAGGACAAAATTATTACGGAACTGTTAAAAGTCAAAAAAATCGCGTTTTCCCTATTGACTTTTCTTGACCAAGTGATTAGAATAGGTTTAGCACTCGGGGATAAGGAGTGCTAAAGCGTAAGCGGCACAGCTCCCCGAGACCTAAACTTGTATTTCTTTACCGACCGGGCCGCACCCCGGCGGGTTTCGCGGCGCACCCCGCTGTACGCGAAAAACTTATTTATGAACTGCGGGGAGAAAGGATACGGCGCATTAGGCGCCGAGGTGGAAGTTATGACCATTAAGCCTTTGACAGACAGAGTACTCATTCAGGCCGAGAAAGCGGAGGAGACCACAAAGAGCGGCATCGTGCTGACAAGCGCGGCACAGGAGAAGCCGCAAATCTCCCGTGTTATCGCAGTAGGCCCCGGCGGCATGGTAGACGGCAAGGAAGTCGTTATGCAGCTTAAGGCCGGCGACCGCGTCATCACCGGCAAGTACACCGGCACGGAAGTGAAGATCGACGGCGAGGAATACACCATCGTTCGTCAGTCCGACGTTCTGGCAGTCGTTGAGTAATTTGAGTTTCAGTCTTTATTTTTGATATTTGGAATTGTGAGGTAATTTATTATGGCAAAGCAGATCATTTACGGCGAAGAAGCCAGAAAAGCATTGCTCGGCGGTATCAACAAGCTTGCAGATACCGTTAAGATCACCCTTGGCCCGAAGGGCAGAAACGTTGTGCTCGATAAGAAGTTCGGCGCACCGCTCATCACGAACGACGGCGTGACAATCGCTAAGGAAGTTGAGCTTGAAGATCCGTTTGAGAACATGGGCGCACAGCTCGTGAAGGAAGTTGCAACCAAGACGAACGACGTTGCAGGCGACGGCACCACGACCGCAACGCTGCTTGCACAGGCACTCATCCGTGAGGGCATGAAGAACGTTACCGCAGGCGCAAACCCGATGGTTCTGAGAAAGGGCATTCAGAAGGCGACCGAGACCGCTGTTGAGGCGATTGAGAAGAACGCCAAGAAGGTTTCCGGCACGAAGGACATTGCCCGTGTTGCGGCTGTTTCCTCTGCAAGTGAGCAGATCGGCAATCTCATCGCCGACGCGATGGAAAAGGTCACGTCCGACGGCGTTATTACCGTTGAAGAATCCAAGACGGCTGAGACGTACAGCGAGGTCGTAGAAGGCATGATGTTCGACCGCGGCTACATTACGCCGTACATGGTCACCGATACCGACAAGATGGTCGCTGTCATCGACGACGCGTACATCCTCATCACCGATAAGAAGATCTCCAACATTCAGGAGATTCTGCCGCTGCTCGAGCAGATCGTACAGTCCGGCAAGAAGCTCGTCATCATCGCGGAGGACATTGAGGGCGAGGCGCTGACCACCCTGATCCTCAACAAGCTCCGCGGCACGTTCACCTGCGTGGGCGTTAAGGCTCCGGGCTTCGGCGACAGAAGAAAAGAAATGCTCACCGATATCGCAACGCTCACCGGCGGCCAGGTCATCTCCAGCGAGCTTGGCCTTGAGCTGAAGGATACCACCGTTGATCAGCTCGGCCGTGCACGTCAGGTCAAGATCGACAAGGAAAACACCATCATTGTTGACGGTGCAGGTGACAGCGAGGCTATCAAGAGCCGTGTCAGCCAGATCAGAAGCCAGATCGAGACCACCACGTCCGATTTCGACCGCGAGAAGCTGCAGGAGCGCCTTGCAAAGCTCGCAGGCGGCGTAGCGGTTATCAAGGTCGGTGCGGCTACCGAGGTCGAAATGAAAGAGCAGAAGATGCGCATTGAGGACGCTCTGGCTGCAACGAAGGCTGCTGTTGAAGAGGGCATCGTCGCAGGCGGCGGCACCGCACTCATCGATGCGATTCCGGCTGTTAAGGCCTATGTTGATTCCGTTGACGGCGACGAGAAGACCGGCGCTGCCATCGTTCTGAAGGCGCTTGAGGAGCCGGTTCGCCAGATTGCTGCGAACGCAGGTCTGGAGGGCTCCATCATCATTGAGCACCTGAAGGCAAAGAACACCGTCGGCTACGGCTACAATGCTCTGACCGATACCTACGGCGACATGATCGACGAAGGCATCGTTGACCCGACGAAGGTCACCCGTTCCGCTTTGCAGAACGCTTCCTCTGTGGCTTCCACCGTTCTGACCACCGAGTCCCTCGTGGCAGACATCAAGGAGCCGGCTGCACCCGCAGCTCCGGCAGCACCGGACATGGGCGGCATGTACTAATGAAGAGCGCTTAAACCGCATGAAAACGTCATAAAACGTTGATCCCCCGCACAGGAAATTCCCTGTGCGGGGGATTTTTGTAGGAAAACACAAGTTTGTGCGATGAAATATGGGATTCCGCCGATTGACAATGCGGTACGGTTTTGATACTATTACAGTAGATAAATATTTAACAATACCGAGGCGGGTACGATTTCGGTACGTTCAAAAAGCCTTGGTACGGCGGTTTTTTAAGCCGAAAAAAGGAAAGGTGATCGTATGAAAAAGTATGTCAGCTTGGTGTTGTGTCTGCTGCTTGCGGCGCTGCTTTTTACGGGCTGCGCGGGCGGAAACGGCGGGTCTTCCGGCGGAGGAAAGACATCGGACGCGGCGGTGAATGAAGCGCTGCTCGGATGCTTCGGAAAGTCTGCGGATGAAGCCGTGAAGGCGCTGGGACTGAAGGACGACCAAAAGGCCTGCGACTACGGCTACACGCTGGACTACGCGTGGGGCGGGCAAACGATGGAAACGAATTTTGCCACAAACTACGGCGGTGCGGGTATGTTCGGCTATGCGGAAGCGCAGAAGATGTTTGAAAACAACGATGCGGGCACGGCAGAAATTAAAGCGTTTGTGGAGGAATTCACGGCGCAGTTTAACGACCCGTATGCTGTGACGTGCTACACGCAGGCGGAAAAGACGAAAGAAACGTATGACGCGGCGCAGCTTGAAACGTATTTGAAAGACGTGGCGGGCGGCGAAAGCGGCAGCGGCGTGCAGTTCCGGTTCAGCCTTGCGGGTGAAAACGACCGCATGAGCGACGACGGCGATTATATTGAAGTTTCCGTACAGAACACAGGCGACGGGCTGCGCGTGAAGCTCAGCATGGAGCATGTGAATCGATAAGGATATTGAAGCCGCGCTCGGCAGAATCGGGCGCGGTATTTTATAATCTGTGTAAAATATTTTTCCGGGGGAAGAAAACCTCTTGCATATTTTATGAAAATCCGATATGATGAGGATAGGGAGCGCGGGTGCCTGAACGGGTCGGGCGCGTGTATGCGGCTTCCGCTTTGAGAAAGGGGGAATGATTTTGGGAACCATGATTTGGGTGGCGGTCATTGTGATTGCTGCAATACTGGAGAGCATGAGCGCGCAGCTTATTTCCATCTGGTTTGTGGGCGGCGGCATCGCCGGCATGATCGCGCAGCTGTGCGGCGCACCGGTTTGGCTGCAAGTGCTGATTGCCGCTGTGGTGACGCTCGTTCTGCTTTTGGCAACGCGTCCGCTCGTGAAAAAGTTCCTGCAAAACAAGGAAACGCACACGAACGCCGACCGCGTGGTGGGGCAGACCGCCGTTGTGACGGAGGATATCGATAACCTTGCGGCGCATGGACGCGTGGAAGTGCTCGGCAACGACTGGGCAGCACGCAGCACAGAAAATGTCCGTATTCAAAAAGGCACAAAGGTGCAGGTGGTGCGCATTGAGGGCGTAAAGCTTATCGTGACACCGGTTGTATCTTAAATTGAAACTGGAGGTAAAAACATGGATTTTGAACTGTACATCAACTGGGGCGTTGTGGGCATTATCGTTCTCATCGCTCTTGTCATCGCACTGCTTGCGGCGAACATTAAGGTGGTACCGCAGGCGCACGCATTCGTCATTGAAAGACTCGGCGCGTACCACGCCACGTGGAGCACGGGCCTGCATTTGAAAATTCCGTTTATCGACCGCATTGCGAAGAAGGTCTCGCTGAAAGAGCAGGTCATCGATTTCCCGCCGCAGCCCGTTATCACGAAGGATAACGTCACGATGCAGATCGACACGGTGGTGTATTTCCAGATCACGGACTCGAAGCTGTATGCTTACGGCGTGGAGCGCCCGATCTCCGCGATTGAGAACCTTTCCGCAACGACGCTGAGAAACATCATCGGTGATATGGAGCTTGACCACACGCTGACCTCGCGCGATGTTATCAACTCGAAAATTCGCGTCATTCTGGATGAAGCGACCGATGCGTGGGGCATTAAGGTTAACCGCGTGGAGCTGAAAAACATCATTCCGCCGAAGGAAATTCAGGATTCGATGGAGAAGCAGATGAAGGCGGAGCGCGAGCGCCGTGCGAAGATTTTGGACGCAGAGGGCGAAAAACGCAGCGCCATCCTCATCGCGGAAGGCCAGAAGGAATCCGCCGTCCTGCGTGCGGAGGCTGTGCGTGAGACGAAAATCAGAGAAGCACAGGGTGAAGCGGAGGCAATCCTCTCCGTGCAACGTGCGTTGGCGGATTCCATTAAGCTTCTCAACGAAGCCGATCCGAATAAAGCTGTGCTGACCTTGAAGAGCTTTGAAGCGCTTGAGAAAGTAGCGGACGGCAAGGCGACGAAGATTATCATTCCGTCCGAGATTCAGGGTATGGCAGGCTTAGCCGCAAGCGCGAAGGAGATTTTTGCGACGGAAACGCCGAAGGAGTAAAATAGAGTTTGCGGCGAGCAATAGGTTAAACTGTCCAGTGAACAGTTTCGCCGCAAGGGCTCCAATTAGGAGTCCTTTGAAGGGCGGCTTTTCAGCCGTCCTTTTTTGTCGGACATGAGGAAAATAAAGTGCGGAGGCGCGCAGAAAATGCCTTTTGCATTTCAAGATGTGCTGCTATGTATTTAATATATGGTGAGACGAAAGCGGAGAAAGGGGACATATCGAGGTATACAACGCATGTCCACGAGCAGGGGAGAATTTTGGATTTTTTTCTAAAAACGGCAAAAACTATTGAAAAAACGCGTTAAATCCCGTAAAATGATAAAGGCAACAACGTATAAAGTACGCCTACGGCTTGGCACGCAATTGGCTTGCATTTTTTCCGCCATGCCGACCGTAACCCCCTTGCCGGGCGTCAGCCTGCCTGCGGGTGTTCCGTGCAGCCTGACGAAAAATCTGACGGCGCAGCTTGTGCACCAACGTTATACATTGCTGCCTTAAAGGTCTGCTTAATGGATTGATTTATCAGTCGCTTGAGACAGACTAAGGACAGAAAATTCAAGGCTGCAAGTGCCGGAGGTGCGATATGGCTGAACTGATGTGCATTTTTACTGTATCTGCATGGGCGTTTTGCGGTCAATTTTAGAAGCATAGGTTGTGTTTTTTGAGCACAGCCTATTTTCTTTTTTTCGCGGTGCTTTCTTTTACGCCGCAAAACTTGAAAGGATCGGTGATTTTCAATGAGCAAAAAAGTTGCAGTGATCATGGGTAGTGACAGTGATTTTCCGGTGGTTTCCCCGGCGATTCGCAGATTGAAGCAGTTCGGCATCCCGGTGGAGGCGCGCGTGATGAGCGCACACCGCACGCCGGAGGCCGCGGCGGAATTCTCTAAGAACGCGGAAAAGGACGGCTTTGGCGTTATCATTGCGGCGGCGGGCAAGGCTGCGCATCTTGCGGGCGTGCTGGCTGCGCACACGACGCTGCCGGTCATCGGCATTCCGGTGAAGTCTTCCACGCTCGACGGCCTTGACGCACTGCTTGCAACCGTGCAGATGCCCTCCGGCATTCCGGTGGCGACGGTGGCGATTGACGGCGCGGACAATGCTGCGATTTTGGCGGCGCAGATGCTGGCGCTTTCCGACGAGAGCATCGCAAAGCAGCTGCACCAGATGAAGGTGGACATGGAGCAGGGTGTTGCGAAAAAGAACGAAGCCTTGCAGCAGAAAGTTGCCGAGCTATAATTCGGGAGGGATAAACGATGACAAAATCGATTTTGAGAAAGTACGCAAAGCTCATCGTTAAGATGGGCGTGAACATCAAAAAGGGTCAGGGCGCTGTAATCTTGGCGGATACGGCGCAGTCTGAGATCGCACTGATGGTGGCGGAGGAAGCCTACCGCGCCGGTGCGAAGTGGGTGGACATCCGCTGGACGAACCAGGACCTTGACAAGATGCGCTATAAGAAAGAAAGCGTAAAGGTGCTTTCCGCTACGCAGGAGTGGGAAAAGGCGCGTATGCAGTATGAGCTTGACGAGCTGCCGGTGCGCATTTGGATCGATTCTGACGACCCGGACGGCCTGAAGGGCGTGAACGTTGAGAAAATGCAGAAGGCGAACCTTGCCCGCATGAAGGTGAGAAAGCCGTACCGCGACGCGATGGAAAACAAGTACCAGTGGACGATTGTCGCCGTGCCGAGTGCAAAGTGGGCGAAGAAGGTGTTCCCGAACGACCGCACGAGCGTGGCGGTGAAGAAGTTGTGGGACGCAATCCTTCAGACGGTGCGTGTTTCTAAGGATAACGACCCGGTTGAAGCGTGGAAAGCACACAACGCTTCCCTCAAAGCACGCTATGAGAAGCTGAACGCATGTCACTTTGAGAGCCTGCACTATTTTAGCGAGAACGGCACCGATTTCACCTGCGGCCTGATCCCGGACGCACAGTGGATGGGCGGCGGCGAAACGCTGCTGGACGGTACATTCTTCAACCCGAATATGCCGACCGAAGAGATTTTCACCTCCCCGATGAAGGGCAAGGCAGAGGGTACGGTCGTTTCTACGATGCCGCTGTCTTACCAAGGCAATTTGATTGAAAACTTCTCCATTACGTTTAAGGGCGGCCGCGCGGTCTCCTGCAAGGCGGAAAAGAACCAGGAGCTTTTGGAGCACATGATTGCGATGGACGAGGGCGCGGCGCAGATCGGCGAGCTGGCGCTTATCCCGAACGACTCTCCCATCTCGAACCTCGGCATTCTGTTCTACAACACGCTGTTTGACGAGAACGCTTCCTGCCACATTGCGCTTGGCTTGGGCTTCCCGAATGTCATCAAGGATTACGACAAGTATACGCTTGATGAGATTCACGACAAGGGCGTGAACGATTCCGTCATCCACGTGGACTTCATGGTGGGCGACGCGACGATGAACATTGACGGCATCACGCCGGACGGCGAGGTTATCCCGGTGTTCAGAAACGGCAACTGGACAGAGAAATTCATGTAATTCATTTTATAGATAATTTAAAGAAAGAGAGAAGTTAAAGAATGAAAAGTTACAGCGATAGCTACAAGGCAGCGGGCGTTGACGTTACCGCAGGCTACAAGTCCGTAGAGCTGATGAAAGAGCACGTAAAGCGTACAAGCATTCCGGGCGTGGTTTCCGGCATCGGCGGTTTCGGCGGTCTTTTCCAGCCGGACATGACCGGTATGAAAGAACCTGTGCTTGTTTCCGGCACAGACGGCGTGGGCACGAAGCTCGTAGCGGCCATGCTGCTCGATAAGCATGACACCATCGGCATTGACTGCGTTGCCATGTGCGTGAACGACGTCGTATGCTGCGGCGCAAAACCGCTCTTTTTCCTCGATTACATCGCCTGCGGCAAGAACGTGCCGGAGAAGATTGCAGAGATCGTAAAGGGTGTTGCGGAGGGCTGCGTGCAGTCCGGCTGTGCGCTCATCGGCGGCGAGACCGCAGAGCACCCGGGCGTGATGCCGGAGGACGACTATGACCTCGCGGGCTTTACGGTGGGCATTGTAGATAAGGATAAGATCATTGACGGCTCCAAGATGCAGGCGGGCGACGTGCTTGTTGGCGTGGCATCCTCCGGCGTACATTCGAACGGCTTCTCTCTGGTGAGAAAGGTGTTCGGACTGAATAAAGAAAAGCTTGAAATGTATTACGAAGAGCTCGGCTGCACGTTGGGCGAGGCACTTCTGACCCCGACGCGCCTGTATGTAAAGCCTGCGCTGGCGGCCATTGAAGCGGCAGACGTGAAGGCAATCTCCCACATTACGGGAGGCGGCTTCTACGAGAACATTCCGCGTATGATGAAGAAGGGCCTCACCGCTAAGGTGGACCGTTCCGCAGTGCCGGTGCTGCCGATCTTCGACCTCATCGCGAAGACGGGCAACATTCCGGAGCGCGACATGTTCAACACGTTCAACATGGGCGTCGGCATGTGCATGGCGGTCTCCAAGGAGACGGCGGACGCGGCCATTAAGGCGCTGAATGATGCAGGCGAAAAGGCGTTTGTCATCGGTGAAGTGGTTGAGGGCGACGAGGGGGTCATCCTGTGCTGAACATCGCAGTCCTCGTTTCCGGCGGCGGAACGAATTTGCAGGCGCTGATCGACGCGGAGAAAGCCGGTAAAATCGAAAACGGCAAAATTTCCGTGGTTGTGGCGAGCAAGCCGGGCGTTTATGCCTTGGAGCGTGCGAAAAACGCGGGTATTGAGGGCGTTGTGCTGGCGCGCAGCGACTATGAAAACGTGGACGCGTACAGCGAAGCGCTCGAAAACTTGCTGAAAGAAAAGCACACGGACTTAATTGTTCTGGCGGGCTTTATGACCATTACGAACGAGAAGTTCACGAAGGCGTTTGAAAATAAGATCATCAACGTGCACCCGGCGCTCATTCCGTCGTTCTGCGGCAAGGGCTATTACGGTCTGCACGTGCACGAGGCGGCTTTGGCACGCGGCGTGAAGGTCTCCGGCGCGACAGTACACTTTGTAAACGAGGTGTGCGACGGCGGCCCGATCATCTTACAGAAAGCGGTGCCGGTGGAGCAGGGCGATACGCCCGAGACGCTGCAGCGCCGCATTATGGAGCAGGCGGAGTGGAAGATTCTGCCGCAGGCAGTGTCTTTGTTCTGCGCGGGTAAGCTTTCCGTGAACGGCTCTATCGTTACGATTAAAGAATAATTTATCCCTTTACATAGAAAGGAAACGGATACATGGAAATTCTGGATATTAAAAAGGAACTTGCAGGCAACGCATACCCGGGCCGCGGCATCGTCATCGGCAAAAGCGCGGACGGCGTGTATGCGGTCATCGCGTATTTCATTATGGGCCGCAGCGTGAACTCCCGCAACCGCGTGTTTGTGGAGCAGGGCGACGGCATCCGTACGGAAGCGTTTGACCCCGCAAAGCTTTCTGACCCGTCCCTTGTCATTTATGCACCGGTGCGCGTTTTGGCAAACAAGACCATTGTGACGAACGGAGACCAGACGGATACCGTGTTTACATACCTCAAGGCGGGCAAGAGCTTCAAAAAAGCGTTGAAGACCCGCAAGTTTGAGCCGGACGCCCCGAACTTTACGCCGAGAATTTCCGGCCTTGTAAAGCTGAAGGACGGCGACTTTACCTATAAGCTTTCCATTTTGAAGAGCTGCGAGGGCAACCCGGACGCGCCGCAGAGCTTTTTCTTCGACTATACGCCGGTGGACGGCCTCGGCCACTTCATCCACACGTATAAGTGTGACGGCGCACCGCGTATCCCGTCCTTTGAGGGCGAGCCGAAGCCGGTGAAGATTGAGGGCGACATCGACACGTTTACGAATGACCTGTGGACGAACCTGAACGAAGACAACAAGGTCTCCTTGTTCACGCGCTTCATCAATTTGAAGACGGGCAAGATTGAGACCCGCATCGTCAACAAGAATAAGTGATTTTTCGGAGGGGAAACTATGAAAGAACTGGAACTGAAATACGGCTGCAACCCGAACCAGAAGCCGGCGAAAATTTTTACGAACGACGGTCGCGACCTGCCGATTCGCGTTTTGAACGGCAGACCGGGCTATATCAATCTTTTGGATGCGTTCAACTCCTGGCAGCTTGTAAAAGAGCTGAAAGCGGCAACCGGCATGCCGGCGGCGGCCTCCTTTAAGCACGTGAGCCCGGCGGGCGCAGCTGTGGCAAAGCCGATGAGCGACACGCTGAAAAAGATTTATTTTGTGGACGATCTGGAGCTTTCTCCCATTGCGACGGCATATGCAAGAGCCCGCGGCGCGGACAGAATGTCCTCCTACGGCGACTGGGCAGCGCTTTCCGACGTATGCGATAAGGAAACCGCAACGCTGTTGGCACGTGAAGTTTCCGACGGCATCATTGCACCGGGCTACACGGACGAAGCGCTTGCGATTTTAAAGACAAAACGTAAGGGCACGTACAATGTCGTCGAGATTGACCCGGATTACAAGCCGGAGCCGATTGAGCACAAGGATGTTTTCGGCATCACGTTCGAGCAGGGCAGAAACGAGCTGAAAATCGACGCGGACATGCTGACAAATCTTGTGACGGAAAACAAAGAGATTCCGGAGGACGCAAAGCTTGACTTAGTGCTCTCCCTCATCACGTTGAAATACACGCAGTCGAACTCCGTCTGCTATGCGAAGGACGGTCAGGCTATCGGCATCGGCGCCGGTCAGCAGAGCCGCATCCACTGCACGCGTCTTGCGGGTAACAAGGCGGACATCTGGTATCTGCGTCAGCACGAGAAGGTGCTGAATCTGCCGTTTAAGGAGAGCATCCGCCGTCCTGACCGCGACAACACCATTGACGTGTACATCAGTGAGGAGCATGACGACGTGCTGCGCGACGGTGTTTGGCAGCAGTTTTTCACCGAGAAGCCGGAGGTGTTCACCCGCGAGGAGAAAGCGGCTTGGCTTGCGACGTTTAAGGGCGTTTCCGTGGGCAGCGATGCGTTCTTCCCGTTCGGCGACAACATTGAGCGCGCACACAAGAGCGGCGTAGAATTTATTGCGCAGCCGGGCGGCTCTATCCGCGACGACAACGTCATCGATACGTGCAACAAGTATGGCATCGCCATGGTATTCACGGGCATCCGTCTGTTCCACCATTGATCCGAAAGGCGAGGTGCTTTTATTATGAATATTCTGGTTATCGGCAGCGGCGGACGTGAGCATGCAATCATCCGCAAGCTGAAAGAGAGCCCTAAAACGGAAAAGCTGTGGTGCGCACCGGGCAACGGCGGCATTGCGGCAGACGCCGAGTGCGTGGCCATTAACGCGATGGACATTGACGGCGTTGTGGATTTCGCGAAGAAAAACGCAGTTGACCTTGTGTTTGTTGCGCCGGATGACCCGCTTGCGGCCGGTATGGTAGATGCGCTCGAAAAAGAGGGCATCCGTGCATTCGGCCCGCGCGCGAACGCGGCCATCATCGAGAGCAGCAAGGTGTTCTCGAAAAATCTGATGAAGAAATACGGTATCCCGACGGCGGATTACGCGGTGTTCTCCGACCCGAAAGAGGTCGTAGAGTACGTGGAAAAGCGCGGCAAGTTCCCGGTTGTCATTAAGGCAGACGGCTTGGCGCTTGGCAAGGGCGTTATCATCGCGCAAAACTTTGACGAGGCGAAGGATGCCGTGCACACCATCATGGAAGACAAGGTGTTCGGCGCTTCCGGCAACAACGTTGTTGTGGAGGAATTCCTGACCGGCCCGGAGGTTTCCGTGCTGGCATTTACGGACGGCAAGACGCTGCGCCCGATGGTGTCTTCTAAAGACCATAAGCGTGCACTGGACGGCGACAAGGGCCTGAACACCGGCGGCATGGGTACCATCAGCCCGAACCCGTATTACACGAACGAAATTGCGGACGAGTGTATGAAAACCATCTTCCTGCCGACCGTCAAAGCGATGCAGGCAGAGGGCAGACCGTTTAAGGGCTGTTTGTACTTCGGCCTGATGCTGACCCCGGACGGCCCGAAGGTCATTGAGTACAACGCGCGCTTCGGCGACCCGGAGACGCAGGTCGTGCTGCCGCGCCTCAAGACCGATTTTGTGGACGTCATCAACGCGGTTATCGACGAGAAGCTCGACGAGCTTGAGATTGAATGGATTCCGGAAGCGTGCGCGTGCGTCGTGATGGCGAGCGGCGGCTACCCGCAGTCTTACCCGAAGGGACTGGAAATCACCGGCCTTGACGAAAACGGTCAGGCGGAAGGCGTGACGGTATACCATGCCGGCACGAAGCTCGAAAACGGCAAGCTGCTGACGAACGGCGGCCGCGTGCTTGGCGTGACCGCGACGGCTAAAACGCTGGACGAAGCGCTCGAAAGGGCGTATGCAGCGGTGGAGAAAATCCATTTTGACGGCGCGCATTACCGCCATGACATCGGCAGAACGAAATAAGATAAAATGAGAAAGCAGCCCTGTTCCGTGAAGTGACCCCAAAAAGTTAGACAATATTCTGAAGTAAAAATTGTTCAAGCAGCCGAAAGGGCTTGCTGCCTGTGAATTGCAGGCGGCAAGCCCTTTCGCTTTGCCTTGATCCTGCGGTTGTTGTAGTAATCTAGATATTCGATCAGTTCCAGTTTGAAGTGTTCCATGGAGCGGAACTCCTGCAAATACAGCAACTCACTTTTGAGCAGCCCGAAGAAATTTTCTATCACAGCATTGTCCAGACAGTTTCCCTTGCGGCTCATGCTCTGGCGAACACCTTTCTCCCGGAGCATCTGTTGGTATTGTTTGTGTTGGTACTGCCAGCCCTGGTCAGAATGGAGAATCAGGTTTGTTTCGGCCGGAATCTTTGCAAACGCCTCGTCCAGCATGGTGGTTACCATGCTGAGTACAGGACGATCCGAGATGGTGTAACTGACCAGATCGCTGCTGTGCAGATCGAGAATCGGGGACAGATAGAGCTTTTCTCCGAACAAACTGAACTCTGTCACATCCGTGACCCATTTCTGATTCGGCTTTTCGGCATGGAAATCCCGATTTAGCAGATTTGGTGCGATTTTGCCCACTTCACCCTTGTAAGAACGATACTTCTTCATCCTGACACGGCAAACCAAGCCCAGCTCCTTCATAAGTCGCTGGACAGTCTTATGGTTCAGGAGGAAATTGCGCTTGTGAAGTTCTGTTGTAATGCGGCGATAGCCGTATCTTCCTTTGTTTTCATGGTAGATGGCCGTGATCTCCGCTTTGACAGCTTTATACTTATCTGCACTGTTTGTCCGCTTCAGATGGTAGTAGAAAGTGGCACGGGGTAGTTGAGCGATTGAGAGAAGAATATCCAGAGAATGTCTTTGCCTCAGCTTTTGAACTACCTGCGTTTTCTGCGCTGGCGTCGCTCGTCTTCCAAAACCAAGGCTTGCAAGTTTTTTAGGTAATCGTTCTCCGCACGCAGTCGCTGCACTTCGGCCAGCAGATCTTCTTCCACCTGCTTCGGCAACTGCTTTGGCGGACGGCCCTTACTGCTGCGGCCACGCCGTTCGATGGCTAACCCTTCTGGACCCTCCGTCAGATAGATTCGTTCCCAGTCTTGTACTCTGTGATGATTGCTGATTTCAAATTGTCGAGCCGTTTCTCTGTAACTCATCTTTTCTTTCATCATGGTTTCCACGACCAGCTTCTTGAATTCCGGCGTGTATCGTTTGTTTGGTACTCCCTTTGGCATTAAAATCACCCCACCTGTTAAACATTATATCATACTGTCTAACAAATGGGGTGCTGTTCACCGACGTGAACGGGGCTGTTTTTGCGCAGCAAAAAACTCCGCTTGCTCATCAGCAAACGGAGTTTTCGTTTATCGCTTTGAATTTACCTTATTCCAGCTCGAATGCGCCGGTGTAGAGGCGGTAGTAGGTGCCTTTCTGCGCGATGAGGTCGCGGTGGCTGCCACGTTCGATGATGTGGCCGTGGTCGAGCACCATGATGACGTCGGAGTTCTGGACCGTCGATAGGCGGTGCGCGATGACGAACACGGTGCGGCCTTTCATCAAGGCGTCCATGCCGGACTGCACGATGGCTTCCGTGCGGGTATCGATGGAGGACGTCGCTTCATCGAGAATCATGACGGGCGGGTCTGCAACGGCGGCGCGGGCGATGGAAATGAGCTGACGCTGGCCCTGTGAGAGGCCGCTGCCGTCGCCGGAAAGAACGGTGTCATAGCCCTGCGGCAGCATACGAATGAAGCCGTCGGCGTTTGCGAGCTTTGCGGCGGCGATGCACTCTTCGTCCGTGGCATCGAGCTTACCATAGCGGATATTCTCCATAACGGTGCCGGTGAACAGGTTGACGTCCTGCAAAACCACGCCGAGGGAACGGCGGAGATCCGGCTTCTTGATCTTCGTGATGTTGATGCCGTCATAGCGGATCTTGCCGTCAGAAATGTCATAGAAGCGGTTGATGAGGTTTGTGATGGTCGTTTTGCCTGCGCCCGTTGCGCCGACGAACGCGACCTTCTGGCCGGGCTCTGCGTAAAGCGTGATGTCATGCAGGACGGTCTTCTCCGGGGTATAACCAAAATCGACGTCCTCAAGCTCTACGTGACCCGTGAGCTCCGTATAGGTGACCGTGCCGTCCTTGTGCGGATGCTTCCATGCCCAAAGGCCGGTGTGCTTGTCGGTTTCGGTGAGCACGCCGTTTTTCTTTTCGGCGTTGACGAGCGTGACGTAGCCCTCGTCCTTTTCGCTCTCGGCATCGAGCAGAGAGAAGATGCGGGAAGCGCCTGCCATAGCCATGATGATGGACGAGATCTGCTGCGTGACCTGGCTGATCGGCATAACGAAGCTGCGGGAGAGCTGCAGGAACGACGCGATGCCGCCGAGCGTCATGACGCCCATGCCGGTGAGGGTTAGGTTCGGTACGCCTGCAAGTGCGAGACCGCCGCCAAGCACGGCGATGAGCACGTAAAGGAAGTAGCCGAGTGCGTTCATGATGGGGCCGAGGATATTGGCAAACTTATTCGCTTCGGAAGCGTTTGTGAAGAGGTCGTCGTTTCGTTTGTCGAACTCGACCTTTGTTTTGTCTTCGTGGCAGAAGACCTTGATAACCTTCTGACCGTTGATCATTTCTTCGATGTAGCCGTTCACATTACCGAGGGATTGCTGCTGGCGAACAAAATAGCTGCCACTTTTTGCGGTGACCTTGCCGACGATCTTAAACATGACAAAGAGGAACGCGATCAGGAACAGGGTAAGCCAAATGCTGAGCGTTAACATAGAACAGAACACGGAAACGACCGTGAAGATGGAGGAAAGCGTCTGCGGAATGCTCTGGGAAATCATCTGGCGCAGGGTGTCCGTATCGTTTGTGTAGAAGCTCATGATGTCGCCGTGGGTGTGCGTATCAAAGAACTTGATGGGCAGCGTCTGCATGTGCTCGAACATCTCGTCACGAATTTTCTTTAACGTGCCCTGTGAAACAACTGCCATGGTGCGGTTGTAGAACAGCGTAGAGAACGCGCCGATGACGTAAATGACTGCCATTTGGAGCAGCGCATACAGAAGACCGCTAAAGTTCGGATTGGATTCGAGCAGGAGCGGGGAGATGTAATCATCAATGAGGGACTTTAAAAACAGGGAGGACATGACACTTGCGAAAGCGCTCACCGCAATGCAGATGAACACGAACACAAGGTGCAGCCTGTACGGTTTCATATAGGAAAGCAGGCGGAATAAGGTCTTCTTATCGAGCTGCTTCATGCTTTCTTTCATGGAGAGTCTGGGACCATTAGGACGCGGTGGCATTGTCAGGATCTCCTTTCGTCTGGGATTCATAAACTTCGCGGTAGATCGGGCTTGTTTGCATGAGCTCGTCATGCGTGCCGCAGCTGACGATCTTGCCGTCATCTAAGACAAGGATCATATCGGCTCCCTGTACGGAGGCGATGCGCTGGGCGATGATGATTTTTGTCGTGTTCGGGATCTCCTTTGCGAACGCGCCGCGGATAAGCGCATCCGTGCGGGTATCGACCGCGCTGGTGGAGTCGTCCAGAATGAGAATCTTCGGCTTTTTTAGCAGCGCACGCGCGATGCAGAGGCGCTGCTTCTGGCCGCCGGAGACATTCGTGCCGCCCTGCTCAATGTAGGTATCGTAGCCTTTAGGGAAGGTTTGAATGAAGTCATCGGCCTGTGCGAGCTGACAGGCATGGCGGATCTCCTCGTCGGTGGCATTTTCATCGCCCCAGCGCAGGTTGTCCTTGATGGTGCCGGAGAACAGGACATTCTTTTGCAGCACCATGGCGACGTCGCCGCGGAGGGTATCCAGGTCGTATTTGCGGACGTCGATGCCGCCGACCTTGACAGCACCGAGGTCAACATCGTACAGGCGCGGGATGAGCTGCACGAAGCTCGACTTGGAGGAACCGGTGCCGCCGATGACGCCGACCGTGGCGCCTGCCGGAATGTGCAGGTTAATATCGGAAAGCACGGGTTTGCCCTCTGTGCCGTGACGATAGCTGAACTGGACATGCTCGAAATCGATGCTGCCGTCCGGAACGCTCTTTACGGCATTTTCGGGGGTGGTGATGTCCGGGGTCTCGTTGAGCAGCTCAACGACACGCTCGCCGGAGGTACGGGACATGGTGAGCATGACAAAGATCATAGAGAGGCCCATGAGGCTCATGAGAATCTGCGTGGCGTAAGACAGCAGGCTCAGAAGTTCGCCGGTGGAAAGACCGGTCGCTGCGTCACCGCCGCAAGCAACAATGGTGCGTGCGCCGAACCAGGAGAGCAGGAGCACCGCCGCGTACATGCAAAGCTGCATCAGTGGGGCGTTCCATGCGAGCTGCTGCTCGGCTTTTTTGAAGTCCTTATAGATATTTTCGGAAATGCCGGTGAACTTCTTATTTTCGTGATCTTCACGGACAAAGGACTTTACCACGCGGATGCCGTGCAGGTTCTCCTGCACAACGCTGTTCAGCTTATCATAAGTTCTGAACACGCGCTCGAAGATCGGGTGCGTTCTCGTCATGATGAAGTACAGGCCGAGAACGAGCACCGGGATGATGGCAAGGAAGATAAGCGAGAGCTTGGCGTCGATGCCGAATGCCGCGACAAGCGAGAAGATCGCCATAAGCGGGCTGCGTACCGCCATGCGGATGATCATTTGGTAAGTGTTTTGCAGATTCGTAACGTCTGTTGTCAGACGCGTGACGATACTTGCGGTGGAAAACTTATCAATGTTTGAGAATGAATAATTCTGCACCTTGTAGAACATGTCGTGGCGCAGGTTGCGGGCAAAGCCACTGGAGGCAATGGCTGCGAATTTACCGGAAATGGCACCGCAGAAAAGCTGACCCAGTGCGGAGAGCAACAGGACAATGCCCATTTTGACAATGTACCCCATATCGCCCATGTCAATGCCGTAATCGATGAGATTCGCCATTAAAAGCGGGATGATGACCTCGAAGACGACCTCACCGCTGATGGTGACCATGGCCAATATGGAATTCTTTTTCTGTTCGCGGATGCTTTCCATCAGTTTTTTAACCATCTGCACCGCTCCTTTCTTTCTTTTGCTGCTTTTCGGCAAAGGCAGCATCTACATTTATTTTTGCGCGCCGTAAATAAGTGAGCATGGTTTCTTTTTCATTTTGCGTGAAGCCTTTCGTTAAAACGGCTTCCATTGCTTCGTGGTCGGCGCGAATATCGGCCAAAAGGTTTTCTGACTTTTCCGTCAGGGTCAGACGACGCAGGCGGGCGTCCGTTTCGCCGGTGTGGCGCTCCACAAAACCGTTTCGCACAAGCATATCCACCACTTTGGAGGCGGTGGAACGCGTAATGCCGAAGCGGCGCTCAATATCGCGCAAATACACGGGCCCGTCTTTGTGATCGGCGATGAACTGGATGACCCATGTGTTTGTGCCGGTGAGGTTTTCGTGTTCCTTTTTATGGGAATACGTGTCGATGTACCGACGCATGGTGGTATCCAGCACATGCAATGCATGGCCGATGGGCTCTTTTTTATGATCGTGCATTGTTACCATCCTTTCATCTGTTCTCGCGGGGAGAAGGCCCCGCCGTACAGCAGAATCGAATCTGCTCCTATGTAAACAATCATGCGCTTAATTGTTTACTATGGCATATATTATAATCACTTGAAAGTTTGTTGTCAACAGGAAATTAAAAATCTTTTTTGCGGGGTGTTTTCATCTTAGGCGGAATGTGCTAAAATAAAACACAGTGAACCGATGTGCCGCAAATTCGGACGGCGAATGAATCGATGAAAGGAAAGCCCCGAGGGTGTGGGCGGTGTATGATATATGAATAAGAAAGTGAAATTGGCGTTTGTTTTGGCAGGAATCGGCATCTTTGCGGCGGCTGCGCTGCGCTGCGTGCAGATGCTCTGCTTTTTTGATTATGACACGGGCTTTGTGACGGACAGTGGACTGTTGACGTATATTTACTGCGGTGCGGCGATCGGCGTATCGCTTCTCTGTATGCTTTTGTGCCGTGTGGACAAAAAGCTTTGCGCGCGCATAGAGACGAAAAGAAATGCGGCGGCGGGTGCTTCTGCGCTTCTGATGTGTGTATTTTTGTTTTTGTGTGCGGCAGCGCTTCTGCGGGACTTTTACTTATACCGCAACAATCAGCCGACCTACTTTGTGCAGGCTTCGCATGTGACGACGCATTTGCCGTTTGCGGTCTTAACGTTGCTTTTCGCGATTGTTTCTCTCATTTTTGCCATTATATGGCTGACGGGCGAGGGCTTCCCGAGCGGCACGGGCGGGCTTTGGGCCATCGGTTCCGTTTGGGGCATTTCGTATATGATCGTGACGTTCATGACGTATTCCGCTGTGGCGACGACGGAGGAAAATATCTTTACCGTGGGTGGCGGTGCGATGATGCTGCTGTTCCTGCTTTCCGAAGGCAAGCTGCTCTCCGGTGCGGGCGGCAAAAAGGCGCTGCGCAGCACATATGTGTTCGGCCTGCCGGCGGCGGTGCTTTGGATGACGTATGTGATCTCGAACACGGTGCTCATTATTGCGGGGCGCGGGTATGCGACGGAGATGCCGTATGTGATCCAGCTTGCGATGCTGTGCCTTTCTGTTCACAGCCTTTGCCTGCTGCTTACGGCGAGCGGGCAGCGCGCTTCTGCGAAAGCGGAGAGCAATTTAGAAGAAAATGCTTTAAAAGACACGGGAAACGCGTAAATTTTCTGAAAATTACGGAAAAAGTTTGCATTTTTAGCAGTTAGCCCTTGTAAAATCCTGCGAAATGCTATAAAATAGAATTGCAAATTATGCATCCACAATTATCAGGAGGTATACAATCATGGCAGTTAAAGTTGCAATCAATGGTTTCGGCCGTATCGGCCGTCTGGCGTTCAGACAGATGTTCGGCGCTGAGGGTTATGAGGTCGTTGCGATCAACGATCTGACGAAGCCCTCCATGCTGGCTCACCTGCTCAAGTATGACACCGCACAGGGCGGTTACTGCGGCAAGATCGGCGAAGCTCTCCACACGGTTTCCGCTGACGACGAGGCTAACACCATCACAGTTGACGGCAAGACCCTGAAGATCTACGCTGAGAAGGACGCTAAGGACCTTCCGTGGGGCGAGATCGGTGTTGACGTTGTTCTCGAGTGCACCGGCTTCTACACCTCTAAGGCTAAGAGCCAGGCTCACATCGACGCAGGCGCAAAGAAGGTCGTTATTTCCGCTCCGGCAGGCAACGATCTCCCGACGATCGTTTACAGCGTAAACGAGAAGACCCTGACGGCTGATGACACCATCATCTCCGCTGCTTCCTGCACCACGAACTGCCTCGCTCCGATGGCGAAGGCACTGAACGATTATGCTCCGATCCAGAGCGGCATCATGAGCACGATCCATGCTTACACCGGCGACCAGATGATCCTCGACGGCCCGCACAGAAAGGGTGACCTCCGCCGTGCACGTGCCGGCGCTGCTAACATCGTTCCGAACTCCACGGGCGCTGCAAAGGCTATCGGCCTTGTTATCCCGGAGCTGAACGGTAAGCTCATCGGTTCCGCACAGCGTGTTCCGGTTCCGACCGGTTCCACCACCATCCTCACCGCTGTTGTTAAGGGCGCTGACGTAACCGTCGACGGCATCAACGCAGCTATGAAGGCAGCTTCCTCTGAGAGCTTCGGCTACAACTGCGATCCGATCGTTTCTTCCGATGTTATCGGCATGAGATTCGGTTCCCTGTTCGATGCTACCCAGACGATGGTCTCCAAGATTGCTGACGACCTCTATGAGGTTCAGGTTGTTTCTTGGTACGACAACGAGAACTCCTACACCAGCCAGATGGTCAGAACCATCAAGTACTTCGCTGAGATCTGATTTCGGCTTAGGCGCTGGAAAAATCAGGTGTTTTGACGCTGCATCATGCAGCAAAAGACTGAATTGATTTTCGCACCCTTTCTTCCGCTTTTATGGAGGAAAGGGTGTTTTTTATCCGAAATACGTACACACGGCAAAGAAAGGCAGGGAAAATATGAGAGAACTGCACACAGAAAGACTTTTACTGCGCACGCCGCGGGAGAGAGATGCGGCGGAGATCATGGCCATACGCAACAGCGCTTTCGTAATGAAAAACAACGTAATGAAAGTGCTTGATAAAGAGCAGATGGTTCATTTGATTCATAGGGAAATCGATTATGAAAACACATGGTATATTGAGCGAAAAGAGGACGGCGCTTTGCTTGGTATGATTGCGGCGGAGGAGGACGGCGTTCGGTTCGATGTGCGCTCGAGATGTCTTTCGTATTATCTCGGGGAGCAATATACGCGGCAGGGCTATATGAAAGAAGCACTGCGGGCTGTGCTGCATGAACTATTCGCCGAAGAAGATCTGGAAGTTGTAGCAGCGCGTGTTTTCACGGGGAATATTGCTTCGGAAAAGTTGCTGAGATCCTTGGGGTTTGTGTATGAAGGGTGTATCCGCCGCTGCGTGCGTACGTCAGAAAGCGAAATCCGCGATGACATGCAGTTTTCGCTACTGCGGGAGGAATATTTCGAGGCGGAAAAATAATTTTACAAAAAAGCTTGACTTAGAGTATACTTTAAGTTGTAAGATATAGGAAGCAAAATGCTTGGAATTTTTTACATAAGGAGTATGAGTAAAATGTCTGAAAAGAAATTAGGCTTCGGCCTCATGCGTCTGCCGTCTCTGGACCCGAACGACCCGGGCAAGATCGACATTGAGCAGGTCAAGAAAATGGTGGATACGTTCATCGAGCGCGGCTTCACGTATTTTGACACGGCGTGGATGTACTGCGCATTCAAGAGCGAAAACGCCGTGAAGGAAGCACTTGTTTCCCGCCATCCGCGCGACAGCTTCACGCTGACGACAAAGCTGCATTCGTCATTCGTGAATTCGTTTGAAGACCGCGACCGCATTTTTAATGAGCAGATGGAAAAGACGGGCGTAACATATTTTGATTACTACCTCATCCACGACATCAACTGCCATAGCATTGAGACGTACGATAAGTTCGATTGCTTCGGCTGGATCCGCGACAAGAAAGAAAAGGGCCTTGTAAAGCACATCGGCTTCTCGTTCCACGACGGCCCGGAGCTGTTGGACGAAGTGCTGACCACGCACCCGGAGTTTGAGTTTGTGCAGTTACAGCTCAACTACCTCGACTGGGAAAGCGCCGGTGTGCAGTCCAGAAAATGCTATGAAGTTGCCGAAAAGCACGGCGTGCCGGTATTCGTCATGGAGCCGGTGAAGGGCGGTACGCTCGCAAACGTGCCGGAAGAAGTGACGAAGCTGTTTAAGAGCTATAATCCAGAAGCTTCCGTACCGTCTTGGGCAATTCGTTTCGCAGCGAGCCTGCCGAACGTGAAGATCGTACTTTCCGGCATGAGTGATATGGACCAGCTTTTGGACAACACATCGTACATGCAGGATTTTAAGCCGCTGAACGATGAGGAAAAAGCGCTTATCAAAAAGGCGACGGACATCATCAACGCGAGCATCGATATTCCGTGTACGGGCTGTTCGTACTGCACGGACGGCTGCCCGATGCAGATTGCAATCCCGAAGTATTTCTCGCTGTACAACGCCGATATGCAGGAGCTGCGCGGCAGAGGAATCACTCCGGACGAGGGCTGGACGCCGCAGAGCGAGTATTACGAGAACGTCGCAAAGCACTTCGGCAAAGCGAGCGCGTGCATTCAGTGCGGCCAGTGCGAGGGTGTATGTCCGCAGCATTTGCCGATCATCGAGTACTTGCAGACGGTCGCAAAGCATTTTGAGAGAGAGTAAACACAAGGCTTTCTATAACGATAGTTAAAAGTTTCGCCCGCCTATTGAGAAAAAGGCGGGCGAAACTTTTACGTTGCAAACTGTGCTTTACAGCGGCAGATATGGCAATATGAGTTCACACACAAGCACGGTGGCGCTGGCGATAATGGCGACGGTGAGCAGGCTTTTACCGCGGAATGCTAAAATCAAAGCGGCGGCAAAGCCGAGCGCGGCGCTGATGGCGCTGCCGGTGGCAGTGAGAATTGCCGGGAAGGTCATGGCGGAAAGCGTGGCGTACGGTACATAATAGAGAAACGAGCGCAGTGTGCGGTTCGTGATCTTGCGGCGGATGAGCGTCAGCGGCAGCATACGGATAAGATACGTAACGGCCGCCATGACGAGTATGTAAAGGAAAACCTCAACCCTCATGCGGCATCTCCTTTTCCGGTTCTGCGGGCTCATCCGGGATGGGGAACAGCAGCGCTGCACCGCCTGCGGTGATAAGCGTGATGACAATGATGCGGAAGCCCGAGGAAATGTTGCACAGCACCGGCAGATACGTGAACAGTGCGGAAAGCACCATGGAAAGGACGACCACACCGGCAACGACGCGGTTCTCCTTTGCAGGCGGCAGGATGATGGCAATGAACATACCGTAGATCGCGATGCCGAGCGCGTTCGTCAAAACGGCCGGCAGAATGTTGCCCGCCGCCGCGCCGAGTGCCGTGCCGAGCACCCAGCCCGGAATGGCGACGGCGATGAGCCCATAGCTGTAAAACGGTGAGAGAGGCTCCCTTTGGCTGACGCTGACGGCGAAGATCTCATCCGTCATGCCGTAGGCGATGCCGAGGCGGTGCCCAAGGGGCAGGCTCGGCGAGAGCTTTTGCGAGAGCGCACACGACATGAGAAAATACCGCAGGTTGATGATGAGCTGCGTGAATGCAAGCTCGATGAGCGACGCACCCGATGCGATGATGGCGAGTGCTGCGAATTGCCCGGCGGAGGTGACGTTTAGGGCGGAGAGCACGGAGGCTTCAAACACCGAAAGTCCGATGCCTGCGGCCTGAATGCCAAACGCGAACGAAACGGCAAAGTACCCGAAGCAAATGGGCATTCCATCTTTGAGTCCGCTTAAAAAATACTGTTTTCTGGTCATGATGACCTTCTCCTTCTTTGCTACCGCACCCAAATGCGGAAAAATTTGCAAAATACAACCGTTTCCAAAAGAAAAGCACAGAAAAAGGTGTGTAAAGTATGAAAAAAGGCGGTTTTCACCGCCTTGAAATGGGCATAAAAAACCCCGCCCGACCGTAACGTGCTCTCAATAACCTGCTACGTAATAAGCAGGTGGGTGCCCTCCCGCAGGTTTCGCGCTCCCTTCTTCCGGTATCCGGTCAAGCCGGGCCGGGAGGTCTGCAGTCCGCCTGCGGAGCCGAGCTCCCTAAAAGTTGAGTGTAGGGTTATTTTGCACGGTCCGCGCATCGGGCAGGTGTCTTTACATGATCTTGAACGGGGAAAGAAGATTACTCCTCTTCTTCCTCCATAGCCTGTGCATAGCGGGTCTCGAAAATTTCGGCGAGCTTATCCAGCAGGTCGTCGTCTTCGATCTCGCAAAGCTGCTCTTCGCCGTTCTCGTCTTCTACGACTTCAAAGATGTAGTACTCATCTGCGTCTGCAACTTCGCTTTGGGCGTCGCGCAGAGTGGGGACAAGCGCCATAAAGTAGCCGTCATCGTTCTCGAGTTCATCGATGATCTCAAATTCGTGCTCCGTGCCTTCATCGTCGATGAGGGTGATGAGCTCTGCTTCGTATTCCTGGTTGTTGTCTATACTCATGGGAAAAGCCTTCTTTCTCAGTATATTCGCCGTTCTGTGATTTATGCGGCGGAGCAGAAAAGCTGTGGAAAATAAGCCCGTTGCTTTTGCCTGCAAGAATAATTGTATCGTGAATGCGGAAGAATGTCAAGCTTCATTTTGCGAAAACAGAATATACAAATAAAAAATAAAATCTTCAAAAAAACTGTTGACAAAGTAGACGGATGGTGCTAATATATAGGTGAAAAGAGAAAGAACTCCAGAACGCAAAGTAGATCGGGAAAACCGTAAGAGGTTTTCTTGGTGGAGGCTCAAAAAAGTCTCGGTAAAAGATCGAAGCGGTTCAGCGCGCGGAAAGTATTCCGAAGGGGAGAGAGAAAGGCGCGGAGGAAACTCTTGAGGCAGTATTTGCAAAGGCGGAGCTTCAAATGTTCTTCGGCTTCCGGGAAATGTGATGAAAGAGATAAGTAGGCTTTTAAGAATGTGCCGGTACAAAGGGACAAAAAGCCGAAGCGGAGAAACGGGAACATAAATAAAGAAGCAGCCGCACGTTTTGAACATGTGGAAACAGGCAAAACGTGAAAAGAGGCAAAGCTGCATGAGCCGCAAAGGCAAATCTATTGAAAGAAAGCGGGTGAGGCCAATGGCTACTGAACCTCAGCAGCAGAAGATCCGTGGTGCGTTGCGCCTCGGATCCCTGAAGTAGACTGAATATTTGCACACGAGTGTTTCAAGCTTTATGAAAGCGCGGGATCGCAAAAGCGAGTCCCAAAAGGTTTTCGTGGTACAGCAAAGATAAGTAGGTCGAAATTAACATATAGAATTATACATGGGCTGTACAAAGTGTACGGACGTGTGTAAGGACAGGCGGAAAACGCCAAAGAAAAAATCAAATACAGTTTTTGAGAATATACATGGAGTTGTGTCCAATGCACAAATGATAAACTCTGAAAGACCGACGACATTCTGAAAGTAATGCAGAGTGCAGGTATAAAAAGAGACCGATGGTTTCAAGCAGAGGAAAGTCCGATGTATTAGTATCAATTTGAATTAACATGAGATGTGTGCGCTGAGCGTACACCGCACAAGATGTGCAATAAAAATTAAAGAACGAGAGGCTTTTTCGGGATGCCGAAAGAGCCTCTTTTGTTTTGTGCGATAGGGGGGATGTCGTGCAAGGCGCGCGGTTTGCATGTTTTTTGGTTTAAGTAGGAGAACGGGAGCACGTATTTAATTCTGATAAAGTTTTCGACTGCGTGTCGCTTTGCGGTAGAAAACTCTTTCGCGCCGCACGGAATTGTATTTTTCGGGAGAATGTGCTATACTAACGATGTTCGCAAGACGGTATGCAGAAAAGCTGCACTTCACCAGGAAAAGGAGCGGTGACTTATGAGCGAAAACATGGAAAAGGTCTATGACGTAATCGTGGTGGGTTCCGGCCCTGCGGGGCTTACGGCGGCACTGTATTGCGCCCGCGCGGGCTACGAGACGCTGGTGCTGGAAAAATATATCCCCGGCGGTCAAATGGTGACCTCGAATGAAATTGAAAATTACCCCGGCTTCCCGGAGGCGGTGGACGGGTTTACGCTGACGATGAACATGAAAAAGCAGGCGGAGCGCTTTGGCGCGAAGCAGACCTACGGCAACGTGACGGCACTGCGGTTAGACGATGATGCGAAAATTCTGGAGACGGAAGACGGCACGGTTTACCGCGCGAAAAGCGTCGTTTTGGCACCCGGTGCGGCGCCGAGGACGCTCGGCTTGCCGAACGAAGACGCTTTGCGCGGCAAGGGCGTTTCCTACTGCGCGACATGCGACGGTGCGTTTTATAAAGATAAGACGGTTGCGGTCATTGGCGGCGGTGACACGGCGGCGGGCGATGCGGCTTTTCTCTCCGCGATGTGCAAAAAGGTATACCTCATCCACAGAAGAGACCGCTTGCGCGCTTCAAAGAGCTATGAGAAGAAGCTCGATAAGCCGAATATCGAGATCGTTTTCGATACGGTGACGGATGAGATCCTCGAAAAAGACGGAAAAGTCGGCGGGCTGCGTCTGCGCAATGTAAAGACGGACGAGGTGTGCGAGATTGAGGTGAACGGCGTGTTTGTGGCGGTGGGCAATGTGCCGGCGACGGACTTTGTACGCGATATTCTTGACCTTGACGAAAGCGGGTATTTTATGGCGGGCGAGAGCACGAAGACGAACGTTCCGGGTGTGTTTGCTGCGGGCGACTGTCGTAAAAAGACGCTGCGGCAAATCGTGACGGCGGCTGCGGACGGCGCGGTGGCGGCGCACGGTGTGGAAGAATATTTATCATAAGAAAGAAGAGGGCGCTTTGCCCGAAACATAAAGGATAAAAAATATGGGAAAAATCAAAGAACTGCTTATAAAATACAAAGAGCTGGTTTTGTACGTGGTGTTCGGCGTGCTTACGACGGTCGTGAGCTACGCTTCTTACTGGATCTTTACGGATTTTCTGCACATCCCGTACATGGTATCGACAGCGCTTTCGTGGGTGCTTTCAGTTACCTTTGCGTATGTGACGAACCGCAACTGGGTGTTTGAGAGCCGCGCGCACGGCTTTGTGCCGATTTTGACGGAGGCGGCGAAATTTTTTGCGAGCCGTATTGCGTCCGGCTTTATGGAAATGGGCATGATGTTCATCGGTGTGGATCTGCTGCACGTGAATGATAAGATTGTGAAGCTCGTCGCGAACATTTTTGTGATCCTTGCAAATTATATTTTAAGCAAACTGGTCGTTTTTCGTAAGAAAAAGTAAATTGACGAAACGAGGTTATGGGAATATAATTGATAAGATAAAGACATCCGGCCTTTGGCCGAGACGGAGGCTTTTATGGCGAAAAGAAAACAACGCCGCGATGAGTTTCAGGATATTTCCAGTTACTCCTCAAAGCAGGCGTATAAGAAAAATCAAAAAAAGAAAAAACGGACGGGCCTTAAGGTCTTTTTGAGCTTCATCTGCGTTATTTTGGTGTTGGTGGGCGGCGTGATGATCTACGCTTCCACGGTGCTTTTGGGCGACCTGAAGACGACGACCATCACGAAAGACAAGACGGAGCTCGGTATTTCCGAAGAAACAAAATCGGAAGCGGGCATTACGAATATTGCGCTGTTCGGTGTGGATGCCCGCGATTATGACGGCGGTACCTTTGCCGGGCGCAGCGACGCCATTATGGTGATGTCGATCGATAACGTGCACCACAAGGTTAAGCTGACGTCCATCATGCGTGATGTGCGCGTGTATATGGGCGACGGCAGCCCGTATGATTCCGGCTATGATAAGCTGAACCATGCCTATATGTACGGTGGCCCGGAGCAGGCCATCCGTGCGATCAACCAGAACTTCGGTCTCGATATTCAGGACTACGTGACCGTGAATTTCTCCGCCATGGCGAAGATTGTGGATGCGTTCGGCGGTGTAAATATTGATTTGACGGAAGATGAAGTTGGTGAGATCAACAAAAATATGTACGCGCTGGCGGCGGAATCCCCTGAATCAATGGCAGGCGATGTTTCTACATACGCGCCGCTTTCGGCGGGCGAGGGCGTGCTCTTGAACGGCGACGAAGCTGTGGCTTACGGGCGTATTCGTGCCATCGACAACGATAACGGCCGTGTGGAACGCCAGCAGGAAGTGCTTTCTGCGCTTTTGAGCAAGGCAAGTTCTATTTCCAAGCTTGAATACCCGAGCATCATTCAACAGCTTGCGCCGCTTTGCGAGACTTCTTTGACGTTTGATAAGATGATCGGTCTGGCGCAGATTGCGCTGACGGGCTTTGACATTGAGCGCCTTTCCATCCCGAGTGATGTGGAGGGCTATGCCTCCGATTACTGCGAGGGCGGCGGTTGGATGTGGACGTATGACACCGATGTTGCGGCACAGCATATCCACGAATTTATTTACGAGGATGAAAACTGACCCCTGACGGCCGCGTGACCGAACCTGTACATATGGCGGTGTGATGCCGCAGACGAGAAAGGACAATTTAGCTATGAAAAAACCGATTTTAGTCGTTATGGCGGCCGGTATGGGCAGCCGTTACGGCGGCCTGAAGCAGATCGATCCCGTTGGCAAAAACGGCGAGATTATCATGGATTTTTCTGTTTTTGATGCCGTGCAGGCGGGCTTTTCCAAGGTAATCTTCATCATCAAGGAGCAGCTTTTTGAGGACTTTAAAGAGGTCATCGGCGACCGCGTATCGAAGTACGTGCAGGTCGAGTATGTTTTCCAAAAGTTGGATGACCTGCCGGAGGGCTTTACGGTGCCGGAAGGCCGCGAGAAACCGTGGGGCACGGGCCACGCCGTTTTGGCGGCACGCGACCACATTGATGCGCCGTTTGTCGTCATCAACGCGGACGATTTCTACGGCGGCGAGGCGTTTAAGAAAATCGGCGCGTTCCTCCGGAACGTGAAGGAAGACGGTGAAAAGGCACATTGGGCGATGGTGGGCTATCATCTGAAAAACACGCTGACCGAAAACGGCCATGTGGCACGCGGCGTATGCGTGGAGAAAGACGGCGTGTTGGATACCATCGTGGAGCGCACGCACATTGAAAAGCGCGAGGACGGCCCGGCTTACACCGAGGACGACGGCGCAACGTGGCACGCGCTCGATGAAGACACGACCGTCTCCATGAACCTGTGGGGCTTTACGCCGGACTTTGTGGACGCATTGAAGAAGGATTTCGTCTCGTTCCTCGAGAACGATGTGCCGAAGAACCCGCTGAAAGCGGAATACTTCCTGCCGTTTGTCGTCAACGACCAGATTCGCGACGGCAAGGCAGACGTGACGGTTTTAAAATCGGCGGACAAGTGGTTCGGCGTGACGTATAAGGCCGATAAGCCCGTCGTGATGGCGGCGCTTGCCGAGATGATGCAAAACGGCACATATCCCGACCCGCTTTGGAAGTAATTTCAAACCGAAATAAGATACAAAAGGGGCGCTGCGGCGCTCCTTTTTGCGTATATTGTGCGCTTTTTTCGCGAAATGTGTGTTTTGCCCCTTGCGAAACGCATGAAAAAAAGCTATAATGAAGAAAATCAGTAAAATGGCTTTTTGCGGGATGCGGGCGGCGCTTTTTCGCTGCGGCTCTCTTCTGCGCGAAGTCTGCCAAATAAAACTGGAACCGAAAGGAGTACCACTTATGAATTATTCCAAAGAAGTGGAAGAGATGTGTATTGTAGCCAAGGGCCCGAAGCACGGTCCGGCTCCCATCCCGGAAGAGGGCAAGTGGGTACAGGCAAAGGAAGTTAAGGACATTTCCGGTTACACCCACGGTGTAGGCTGGTGTGCACCGCAGCAGGGCGCTTGCAAGCTCTCCCTGAACGTTAAGGACGGCATCATTGAGGAAGCGCTCGTTGAGACCGTCGGCTGCTCCGGCATGACGCACTCCGCTGCAATGGCAGCAGAAATCCTCCCGGGCAAGACCGTTATGGAAGCTCTGAACACGGACCTTGTATGTGATGCGATTAACACCGCTATGCGCGAGCTGTTCCTCCAGATCGTTTATGGCCGTTCCCAGTCTGCTTTCTCCGAGGGCGGTCTTGTTATCGGCGCAGGCATGGAAGACCTTGGTAAGGGCGCACGCTCCATGGTCGGTACCATGTACGGCACAAAGGCAAAGGGCGTTCGTTATCTTGAGATGACCGAAGGCTACTGCACCAGAATGGCACTCGACGCTGACGACCAGGTTATCGGCTACGAGTTCGTTTCCCTCGGCAAGATGACCGACTTCATCAAGGCCGGCATGGAGCCGAACGAGGCGTACAAGAAGTCTATGGGTACATACGGCAGATTCAATGAGGCCGTTAAGTACATCGACCCGCGCAAGGAATAAGGAGGGCACGAGAAATGGCTACATTTGAAGGTTATGAGAGACGTGAGGCGAAAATCCTCTCCGTCCTGAAAGAATACGGCATCAATTCCATTGATGAGTGCAAGACCATCTGCGAAGAGAAGGGCATCGACCCGTACACCATCGTACAGGAAACACAGCCGATCTGCTTTGAGAACGCAAAGTGGGCTTACACCGTAGGCTGCGCGATTGCTATCAAGATGGGCTGCACGAAGGCTGCTGACGCTGCTGCCGCTATTGGCATCGGCTTGCAGGCATTCTGCATCCCGGGCTCTGTTGCTGAAAACCGTAAGGTCGGCCTCGGCCACGGCAATCTGGGCAAAATGCTCCTTTCCGAGGAGACCGAGTGCTTCGCATTCCTCGCTGGCCACGAGTCCTTCGCGGCTGCTGAGGGTGCTATCAAGATCGCTCTGAACGCAAACAAGGTCAGAACGAAGCCGCTGCGCGTTATCCTCAACGGTCTCGGCAAGGACGCTGCGTTCATCATCTCCAGAATCAACGGCTTTACGTATGTTGAGACCGAGTTCGATCCGTACACAGAAGAAGTTAAGGTTGTCAGCGAAAAGGCTTATTCCAACGGCCCGCGTGCGGACGTTAAGTGCTACGGCGCAGATAACGTTCCGGAAGGCGTTGCAATCATGAAGCTCGAGAACGTCGGCGTTTCCATCACCGGCAACTCCACGAACCCGACCAGATTCCAGCACCCGGTTGCAGGTACCTACAAGAAGTGGTGCAATGAGAACGGCGTGAAGTACTTCTCCGTTGCTTCCGGCGGCGGCACAGGCCGTACGCTGCATCCGGATAACATGGCTGCCGGTCCTTCCTCTTACGGCATGACCGATACCATGGGCCGTATGCACTCCGATGCACAGTTCGCAGGTTCCTCCTCTGTTCCGGCACACGTTGAGATGATGGGTCTCATCGGCATGGGCAACAACCCGATGGTCGGTGCAACCGTTGCTTGCGCTGTTGCTGTTGAAGAGGCTTCCAAGTAAGAGTTGCTTCTGAAAATCGCATATTAAAGCATAAAAAATGCTCCCGGTCGCGTGACCGGGAGCACTTTTGCGTAAAATAGGATCTCGGGATATATTGACTGTTCTTATGGCTTGGTATACCCGGGGTTTGCTTTATAAGATCTGGTCGTCATCGCTGGGAATGTAGAGGAGGATGTCTTCCACTTTGCAGCTTAAGATGCGGCAGAGGTCGTTGACTGTGGTGGTGTTGAGCGGCTTATTATGACGCAGCTTATCGATGGTGGAGCTGGAGATGTGATGATTTTTGATGAGCGTATAGGTGGATTCTCCCGAGCTGCGCAGCGTGTTCCAAAAGGGCGTGTACACGACCATAGCTTCCCCTCGCTTTCCCTGCATAAAATATCTATGTACCTTTATCTTATGCAATCGCTCTGTTCTTGACTATGGTCGTTAAATAGACTATAATGTAAAAATGCAAGGTAAAGCGCTTGATAGGCGGGGAGAGTAATTATGATTTTGAACGCAAAGGAGATATTAAAGCAGCTATATAACTGCTGTGATCTCATTGAAGAAAGGCTGCTCGATGGCGACGAAAAGCCAGGGTGTGACCTGCGAAAACAGCTTTTAAAGGATACGGCTTCGTTTGCGGCGCGTGTTTCGGCGCGCAAGACGATCACAGAAGCGGAAGCGGCGTTTTTAAACGCACTGACGGGCAGAAAAGACACGGCGGAAGTGTGGCGATCTGTCTGCTGTGAGAGGGAAAGCGGCGTGCCGGAGTCCTTTTGGTATTTTGTGCAGGCGGATAAGGCCATTATGCGCCGACACGCAATGAGCCGCGAGGCTTCGATGACCGAGAGCTTATACCGCCATTTCTGTGCTGTGGGAGACGCGATGGTCGCGGAAAACTTGTGCACGAAAGACGCTGCGCAAGTGGAGACGGAGCGGCTTTCCGATTGCCTGAAAACAGCGTTTGACAACGACCCCGAACTTTGCTAAACTGAATTTATCCATTTGGTGAAGCGAGGGGCGCTTATGAACACATTTGAAAAGCTCGAAAGGTTGACGGAACTTGCAAAAAAGGACGAGACTTTGCGCAAAGCTCTGCTTAAAACGCGCGAAAACAAGGAGCCGATTCTCTCGTTTTGCGCGCTGGCGCGGGAATCGGGCGTGGAGCTTTACCCCGGCGAGCTTTTGGCTGTGGGCGAGGAATACTCCGACAACCAGTGCAAGAGCACAAACGGCGGCAACCCTACGCCGTATGACTCTTTTAACGATGCCTATGAGATTTTCTTGGCGTCTGTTAGGATATGAAGAAAAGGTTTGAGAACTGAAAAAATAAGCCGTGCTGTTACCCCCTCTTATTAGGGCGACAGCACGGCTTTCTGTATCTGCCGATCTGTGAAAAAGTCAGGTTATGGTCATCATGCATTTATGTGGTGACAGGCTTTGCGTGCGCCATACGGTACTTCGCGATGAAGTAGTTCACGAGCGCGGTTAGGCCCGCCGAAACGGTGCACACGGCGCATGTGATGAGGAACACGAGCAGAAGGCCCGTTACGATGACCCACAGCACATTGCCGACATCGGGTGTCGTGTTATTCAGGCTGAACGCGGAGATGAGCTGCGCCGCGAGCAGGATGAGAAATGCGCCGATGAAGCTGAACTGCATGGTGCCGCGGCAGAGGAACCAGCGCGGAATGGCGAGCACGAAAAACGCAAAGATGAACGCGACGAGCACGCCCCACAGCGTATACTGTGCATCGGGCGTGAGCGCGCCGTTTTCGGCCGGGTGCGCGAAGGTGCCGAGGGCGACCTGCACGTGTGCGGCAAAGGTCAAGAGCAGAATGATCGTGCCGACCACACCGCCAAAGATCATGACGCCGCTCCAAAAGCCGTCCACCGGGGCAAAAATACGCTCCTTTAAGTGCGGTTTGCCGTCTTTTTTGTCGAGTTTGTACGTGCCGTAGAATGCTTCGGAAAATGTCATAGGGACGCTCCTTTCAAAAAACATCAGTCTTCGTGTGTTTCTTCTTCGGGGGTTCTCCGGGGGTCATTTTTCACGATCAGCAGGCGGGAAAGACGCTGGTCTTCAATTTCAAGTACGGTGATGGTGAGCCCGCAGACCTGTACGCTGGGGTGCTCGTTTTCTTTTGGAATGCGGCCTAAAAGGTCGGTGACAAGGCCGGCGATGGTATCGTAATCGCCCTCCGGCAGTTCAGTGTCGGTAAGGTCGGAAATCTCGTCGATGGAGGTGGTGCCGTCCACGGTGAACTCGTTTTCGCTGACACGGAAGATCTCTTCCTGCTCGTTGTCGTATTCGTCCTGAATGTTGCCGAAAATGGACTCCATGAGGTCTTCGAGTGTGACGAGACCCGCCGTGCCGCCGTATTCATCGACGATGATGGCGATCTGCAGGCGGCGCTCCTTGAGTTCTTTAAAGAGCTGGCTGCACTTTTTCGTTTCCGGAATGAAATACGCCGGGCGAACCATGTCTTTTAAATGGATGAAATCCGGTACGGGCTGGTTGACGTAGGGCAGAAAATCCTTAACATAGCAGATGCCGACGATGGTATCGATGTCTTCGCGGTAGACAGGGAGACGGGAGAAGCCGTTTTCCACCGCAAGTACGGCGGCTTGAGCAATGGTGCTCTCCTCATCGATGGCGCAGATGTCCGTGCGGTGTGTCATGATCTCGGTGACGGTGGTGTCGTTGAAATCGAAAATGTTCGTGATCATGTCGCGCTCATTTTCTTCGATAACACCTTTTTCCTCGCCTTCGCCGACCATGTGGAGGATTTCTTCTTCGGTGACGGTTTCATCAAGCGCTTTGGGGTCGTTGCCCAAAAGACGCATGAGACCGTCCGAAATGAGGTTGCACAAGAGGACAAACGGGTGCATGACGGCGCTGAGGGCGCACAGCATGGGGCAGAGTTTGTATGTATGCTGCATGCCGTGTGCAGCCTTGTGCGCTACGAATTTTTTCGGAGCGAGGTCTGCTGCCGTTAGATAAAGACCTGCGCACAGCAATGTGCAAAGCAGTGCCGAAAGCACGGCAGCGGCAGCCGTGGGGAGCGCGGCGCGGATGAATACGTTGTAAAGGTGCGGCGCAAAGCCGGTGACCGCAACCGCAAGAGCAAAGGAGCCCATGAGCATCATGCCCGATTGCAGGGGCGAAATGATGCCTGCGCTGCGTTCGAGATACTCGAGCAGCTTTTTGGCGCGCGGTTCGCCGGACTCCGCATCTTTTTTGATGCGGGATTCGTTAGCCGTTTCCGCAGCGGATTCGCACATGGCGAAAAGCGCGCCAAGCACGAAAAAGAGCAGAAACAGCAACAGGGCGAGGGGGAGGGGTAAGACGGACGAGGACGGCAGTAAATTGCCGTAAGGGTCGTCGTTCATAGTGAAAAAAGCATCCTTTCTGAAAGTTTGGGAGCAGTGAAATGGTTTTGAATGTGCTTTCGTGAAGGCGGGAGAATAAAGTTTGCGAGTTCTTAGGAAAGCACCCTAAGTCGCTTTCCGCAAAAGTCAAAGAAAAACGCAATATGAAAAAGCGAGTTTTCTTTTCAAAAGCGTCACGTGATGTTTAGCTAAAACTAACTGCTCACCGATATATAATTATTAAAATTTTACCGCAAAAAAACGCTGTTGTCAATATTTTATGCTGGAGGCGCGCCGAATTCCGGACAAAGCGGAGGGAGAACGACGAAAAGGGCGAAAGGCGAAGCGGAGAAAAATAAAAAATGCCGAAAATCTCTGTTAATTCAGAAGAAATTTCAAAAAATCCTCGCTTTTTCCTTTACATATAGGCGAAAAAATGATAAAATTTGTTTTGAACGACGACAGGTGCTTACGGGAGAGTTCTGCAAACGGCAGGGCGGTGAACGGGGTACTGCGCCGTCAGGTAAATCCATTGATAATCCTTAAAGGAGGAATTAGTTAAATGGCAAGAAAAATGAAGACCATGGATGGCAACAACGCCGCCGCGCATGTTTCTTATGCGTTTACCGACGTTGCTGCGATCTATCCGATCACGCCGTCTTCCGTTATGGCTGATGAGACCGATAAGTATGCTGCTGCCGGCAGAAAGAATCTTTTCGGCCGTGAAGTACGCGTAACGGAGATGCAGTCTGAGGCCGGCGCTGCTGGTGCAGTTCACGGTTCTCTGGCGGCTGGTGCTCTTACCACCACCTACACCGCTTCTCAGGGCCTGCTCCTGATGATCCCGAACATGTACAAGATGGCCGGCGAGCTGCTGCCGAGCGTTATCCACGTTTCCGCTCGCTGCGTTGCTACCCACGCTCTGAACATCTTCGGTGACCATTCCGACGTCTATGCATGCCGCCAGACCGGTTATGCAATGCTGTGCTCCAACAGCCCGCAGGAAGTTATGGACCTCGGCGCTGTGGCTCACCTTTCCGCTATCCACGGCAAGGTTCCGTTCCTGCACTTCTTCGACGGCTTCCGTACCTCTCATGAGATTCAGAAGATCGAAGTATGGGACTACAAGGATCTCGGCGAGATGCTCGATTGGGATGCCGTAAACGAGTTCAGAAGACACGCTCTGAATCCTGAGCACCCGGTTCTCCGCGGCCAGGCACAGAACGGCGATATCTTCTTCCAGGCTCGTGAGGCTTGCAACAAGTACTACGATGCGATTCCGGAGACCGTTGTCGATTACATGAACAAGGTCAACGAGAAGATCGGTACCGATTACAAGCCCTTCAACTACTATGGCGCTCCGGATGCGGAGAAGGTCATCATCGCTATGGGCTCTGTCTGTGAGACCATCGAAGAAGTGATCGATTACCTCGTAGCAGCTGGCGAGAAGGTTGGCCTTGTTAAGGTTCACCTTTACAGACCGTTCGTTGCAAAGTACCTGCTTGACGTGCTTCCGGAAACCGTTAAGACGATCTCCGTGCTCGACAGAACGAAGGAGCCGGGCTCCATCGGCGAGCCGCTGTACCTTGACGTTCTGGCTGCTATCAACGGCACGCAGTTCGGCTGTGCTAAGGTTCTCACCGGTCGTTACGGCCTCGGCTCCAAGGATACGAAGCCGGCTGACATCATCGCTGTATACCGCAACATGGAAAAGGGCGACGATGCGAAGAAGAAGTTCACCATCGGCATCGTGGACGATGTTACGCACCTGTCCCTCGAAGCAAACGAGCACCCGGATACCGCACCGGCAGGCACAAAGTCCTGCAAGTTCTGGGGCCTCGGTTCTGACGGTACCGTCGGCGCAAACAAGAACTCCATCAAGATCATCGGCGACCACACCGATATGTACGCACAGGGTTACTTTGACTACGACTCCAAGAAGTCCGGCGGTCTGACGATGTCCCACCTGCGTTTCGGTCATACGCCGATCAAGTCCACCTATTACATCTCCCAGGCTGACTTTGTTGCATGTCACAACCCGGCTTACCTCGGCACCTATGACATGGTCGAAGACCTGAAGAAGGGCGGCAGCTTCCTGCTGAACTGCCAGTGGACGCCGGAAGAGCTTGACGAGAAGCTCCCGGGCAAGGTTAAGAAATACATTGCTGATAACGATATCAACTTCTACACGATCGACGGCTTCAAGATCGGCAAGGAGATCGGTCTTGGCACCAGAATCAATACGGTTCTCCAGTCCGCATTCTTCTCCATCGCGAAGATCATCCCGGAGGAAGACGCAATCCGCTACATGAAGGATGCGGCTACGAAGTCCTACTCCAAGAAGGGTGACGCCATCGTTAAGATGAACCATGACGCTATTGAACGCGGCGCTAACGGCTACGTGAAGATTGATGTTCCGGCTTCCTGGAAGGACGCTGTGGACGATTCCACGAAGCACGTTGCAACCGGCGACCGTCCGGAGCTCGTGGACTATGTAAACAACGTGGTTATCCCGGTTAACACCTTCCACGGTAAGGATCTGCCGGTTTCCACTTTTGAAAAGTATGCAGACGGCACCTCCCCGCAGGGCACTGCTGCTTACGAGAAGCGCGGCGTTGCAGTTGACGTTCCGACCTGGATCCCGGAAAACTGCATCCAGTGCAACTTCTGCTCTATGGTCTGCCCGCACGCGGTTATCCGTCCGGTGCCGATGACAGATGCAGAGCTCGCAGCGGCTCCGGCTGCTGTGAAGAGCAAGGCCATGACCGGTATGCCGGGCATGAACTTTGTCATGACGATTTCCACCCTGGACTGCACGGGCTGCGGCTCTTGCGTACAGGTTTGCCCGGGCATGAAGGGCAACAAGGCTCTCGCAATGTCCCCGATCGACAACGAGCGCCCGGGTCAGGAAGTATTCGATTACGGCGTTAAGCTGGATCCGAAGCCGGAAGTTCTTGCTAAGTTCAAGGACACCACGGTCAAGGGCAGCCAGTTCAAGCAGCCGCTCCTCGAGTTCTCCGGCGCATGCGGTGGCTGCGGTGAAACTCCGTACGCTAAGCTCGTTACCCAGCTGTTCGGCGACAAGATGTACATTGCAAATGCTACCGGCTGCTCCTCCATCTGGGGCGGTTCCGCACCGGCAACGCCGTACACCGTCAACAAGCAGGGTCACGGCCCGGCATGGCAGAACTCCCTGTTTGAAGACAACGCTGAGTTCGGCCTTGGCATGACGCTTGCACAGAACGCAATTCGCGGCCGTCTGGAGCAGCTCACGAAGGAGCTCGTTGCAGAAGAAGGCACAAGCGAAGAGCTGAAGGCAGCAGCTGAGAAGTGGGTTGAGACCATGGCTGACCGCGCCGAAAACGGTCCGGCGGCTGAGGCTTACATCACGGCTCTTGAGGCTTCCTCCTCCGAGAAGGCAGCCGAGATTCTGAAGGATAAGGATTATCTCGCTAAGAAGTCCATGTGGATCTTCGGCGGCGACGGCTGGGCATACGACATCGGCTTCGGTGGCGTTGACCATGCTCTGGCTTCCGGTGAAGATATCAACATTCTGGTCTTCGATACCGAGGTTTACTCCAACACAGGCGGACAGGCTTCCAAGTCTACTCCGGTCGGTTCTGTTGCACAGTTCGCGGCTGCAGGTAAGTCTGTGAAGAAGAAGGATCTGGCTTCCATCATGATGAGCTACGGCTATGTTTATGTTGCGCAGGTCGCTATGGGCGCCGACATGAACCAGTGCCTGAAGGCTATGCATGAGGCTGAGAGCTATCATGGCCCGTCCATCGTTATCGCTTACGCACCGTGCATCAACCACGGCATCAAGGGCGGCATGGGCGTTTCCATGAACGAAGAGAAGAAGGCAGTTGCAGCAGGCTACTGGCATACCTTCCGCTTCGACCCGCGCCGTGCTGACAACGGTGAGAACCCGTTCCAGCTCGACAGCAAGAAGCCGTCTGCTTCTTACCGTGACTTCATCATGGGCGAGGTTCGTTACAACAGCCTTACCCGTGCATTCCCGCAGAGAGCCGAGCAGCTCTTCGAGAAGGCTGAGAAGTACGCAGAAGAGAAGTACGAGAAGTTCGCACACATGGCTTCTGAGGAGGAATAATTCCGCAAGGAATTTTCCGTCTGTACTGAACCGTACAAAAGCGGCGTAAACCGCTGAAATAAAGAGACCCCCGATTTGCAGCAATGCAGATCGGGGGTCTTGCTATATTGAAAAACAGGCATAATTGTGTAAAAGCTCAACGTTATAATGTGCGGTATTGACATCACATCGGTGCCGATCTTGTGGGATAATCGCGAAAAAGAATATATCCGAAAACAATACAAAGCTGTGTTCAGTGATGCAGATGGCCGTTTGCTATACTATAAAACCTTTAATAGAGTATGGCAATGAAGTGAAATTAGAAAATAAGATAAAATATACTCGACAAATGTTTGAAAAATTGATATAATATGAATGAAATATCTGCGGTGCGGAGGCAGTGGATTTTCTCGATTACCTCCTTATTGTAAGCGACTCTTTATATCGGTAAAACTGTACAGTTGGCTCCGAGTTTGCGGCGCAAGATATTGTAGCCTAAACTTATGCTGAAGCTCCTGTATACCGACTGCCACATGATGCTTTTACACTTTCTTATCGTGAATGATGTAATTCCGGCATAAATACAGGCTGATTCTTTATGTTTTCACTAATAAAATTTGTCAAAAGCTTAATTTTGTAGGAATAAAAGAAAAAATTGTTTGTTTTCAATATTCTTCAGACATGATATTCTATAATCACTTCCATAAAGGAAAAACCATTATTTTAAGGAGGAGTAAAAGTGGCTGTGCGTTACAATCCCAATCCTGCAAGAATTACGGAGCCGTTGTATAAAGTTGAGGAACTGGAAAAATCTCCTTTGTACACTGTGCTTTGCGGCGGAAAGGAGCTGACGGTTTACCACACGGATAGTTTTGATTACGTAATTCCGGTTGTGGACGACGATTCTCCGCTAAGTTTTCAGGTAAAAGTATCCAAAGATTTCCAAAAGGCGGTTTTCCGTCCGGCCAAGACCAATGTTCAGGCTCAGATTTCCGGCCGAGAGTTGAGCTTCCAGCTGGAAAAGCCCAGTAAGGTCACCTTGGAGTTAGATGGCAATTTGAAGACACCGCTCTTCATCTTGTGCACAAAGCGTGTCCCGAAGCCCGAAAAAGTGGATCATCTTTTTGAGAGTGGGAAAGTCTACAATGTTGGCACGTTAGAGGTCAAAGCGGAAGAAACGGTTTTCTTGGAAGAGGGCAGCGTTGTCTGTGGTTGCGTGAATGCTTTTTTCGCCCACGGCATGAGAATTTTAGGAAACGGCATTCTGAATGGTTGTGTATGGCATCCGAAAGAAGAAAACGGTGGCGGCAGACCAATGATTCGGATGGTGTTTTGCGATGATGTGAAGATTCAAGGCATCACCATGGTGGACGGTGGTTCGTGGCACCTGGTTCCTGGCGCTTGCCGGAATGTGGAGATTGAGGATGTAAACATCATGTCTCGAGTTTGCACGGGTGACGGCATCGATATTGTAGGCTGCGAAGACGTAACCATGCGTAATTCCTTTATTCGCGCTTCGGATGACTGCGTGTGCATCAAAGCTGCAAGTTATCCCGACCCTGCTGCCAATAGGGATGTGAAGAATATTCTGGTAGAACACTGCGTTTTGTGGAATGCAGAGCCCGGTAACGCCGTGGAAATCGGATATGAAGTGCGCTGCGATGAGATTAGCGACATCACATTCCGAGATCTGGACATCGTTCATTGCGAGTATGAGGGTAATCAGTCTGGCGGCGTGCTGACCATCCACAATGCAGATCGCGCTCACATTCATGACATTGTGTATGAAGATATCCGCGTTGAAGATGCTCAGGAAAAGTTTGTCGACATCAAGGTATTGGATTCCAAGTACTCATTGGATCGAAAACGCGGAAGTGTCGAAAATATATATTTCCGTAACGTGGAAATTCTGAATGGTAATTTCCCTGTTTCTATTATTCGCGGTTTTGAGATGCATACGGAAATGAGTCGCCCCCGAAATATCTATTTTGACAATGTAGTGGTTTTAGGCAAAAAAGTCGAATCTCCCAGCGACTTGCATATGGTGGTGGAACTCTCTGATGATATTTTGTTTAATGGTACGGCACACGCAAAAAGAAATCCATTCTAATTGATATGCAGGAGTCCCGATAACTATAAAAGACCTGCCTGCTGGGCAAGTGGTTCTGGTTTCATAGGGTATCTCAAGGAAAAAGCGGATCATGATGAATGAATATCGGGATGCATGGTAGAGCAATAACAATTGATTCCATGTGTTGATGAGCGTTTAAATTCTTTTTCAAAACAAAAAGAGGTATAATTAGAGAAAAGCTCAACATATAATGCAGCACAAGTATCACAGACAAGGGTGTGTTACGATGAAGCAGAATGTTGAGGACAGAGCCGCCATGCTGGGGGAGTATATCGTAGAGAACAAAGCTACTGTGCGCCGTGCCGCAAAGCAGTTTGGCGTGAGTAAATCCACCGTACATAAGGACGTTGCCGAGCGGCTGCGCAGCGTGGATATGGGGCTTTACAAAGAGGTGAGCAGCGTACTGGCGGTGAATAAAGCCCAGCGACATATCCGCGGCGGTATGGCGACAAAGCGCAAATACGAGGCACAGAAGAAATGAGAAAAGCCCTCCGCAAACAAATACGGAGGGCTAAAATTCTATGCGGTTTTCTATGCGGTTTTAAATAGCTCGGTTAGCTTTTTACAGGTACTTCCTGCGGGGCCTTTTTGTGGCGGCTTTCCGGTAGTGTATACTTGCTTGTGAAGCGGTTGTAATAGCCGGTGAAGCGCGGGTCGCCGGAGGTTTTGATCTCGTTTAAGTAACCGTGTGTGTCCATGGTGGAATCCTTGATCTGGATCAGGCATACCGCAATGTTAGAGCAGTGATCGGAAACGCGCTCGAAATTGTTGAGGATGTCTGAGAGCACGAAGCCGAGCTCAATGGTGCACTTGCCTTCCTGTAAGCGGCGGATGTGGCGGTTTTTCAGTTCAACTTTCAATGAATCGATGACCTGTTCGAGCGGCTCTACTTCGTAGGCAAGCTGTAAGTTGTTTTCGACGAACGCGTCTGTCGTGATGTTCAAAATCTCGATGATGGCACCTGTGAAGACCTCAAGCTCCTGCTGGGCCTTTTCGGAGAATTTCAGATCTTTATCATGAATCTCGCGTGCAACGCGCAGGAGGTTCACCGCGTGGTCGCCGATACGCTCGAAATCGCCGATGGTATGCAACAGCTGCGAAACATCGTTGCTGTCGGACGTGGAGAGGTTTTTACTGGAAATTTTGACGAGGTAAGAACCGAGCTTATCTTCGTACTGGTCGATGGTTTCTTCGTTTTTCTCGATTTTTTCTGCTGTGGCGGAATCAAAATGCGAGAGCAGACCGATGGCATCCAAAATGGTGTCGCGCACAAGGCCTGCCATTTTTGTGGTGGCATTGCGGCACTCCGCAATTGCGAAGGACGGAGAGAGCAGCAGACGCTCATCGAGCAAAACCGCGTGCGGGTCCTGCTTGCCGGGCTTCAGGCGCTTATCACGCACGGTGATAACGGCGAGCTTTTCAAGCTGATTGCAGAAGGGCAGCAGAATGAACGTGGTGATGAGGTTGAATGCGGAATGCACGACCGCGATCATAAACGAGGAGATCGGCTGGTCGGTGAATGTGAAATGGAAAATGCTGTTTGCAATATAAAAGCCGGAAAGACAGATGACGGTGCCGAGCACGTTAAAGTAGATATGCACGGCGGTCACGCGCTTTGCGCTTTTTGTGGTGCCGATGGAGGAAAGCAGCGCCGTGATACATGTACCGATGTTCTGGCCCATAATGACCGGCAGCGCCATGCTGAACGAAATGCTGCCCGTCATGGCGAGGGACTGCAGAATGCCGAGCGAAGCAGCGGAGCTCTGGATGAGTGCCGTGATGCCTGCGCCGACTAAAATGGCGATGATGGGGTTATCGAGAATCGTTAAGACCTCTTTAAACTGCGGCAAATCCGCAAGCGGTTTTACCGCACCGCTCATCATGGTCATGCCGGTCATCAAAATGGCGAAGCCGACACATACGGAGCCGATGTCCTTTTTCTTGCTGCTCTTGGTGAACATGATGAGAATGATGCCGATGAGCGCCACGATGGGCGAAAAGCTCTCCGGCTTTAAAAGCTGTACGAAAACGTTGTCGCTCGTGATGCCGGAAAGGCTTAAGATCCACGCAGTGACGGTGGTACCGATGTTTGAGCCCATGATGACGCCGATGGTTTGCCCAAGCTCCATGATGCCGGAGTTGACGAGGCCGACCAGCATGACCGTCATAGCAGAGGAGGACTGGATCGCAATGGTGATGCCCATGCCGAGCAAAAGGGCCTTGAAGCGGTTTGAGGTCATGGAACGCAAAATACGTTCGAGCTTGCCGCCGACCATTTTTTCAAGGCTGGAGGAAAGCAAATGCATGCCGTAGAGGAAGAACGCAAGTCCGCCAAAGAGTGTAATAACGGAGAAAATGTCCATTTGTGGTTGCAGCTCCTTTGTGTGCGCAAAACGCTCGCTTTTCAAATTTTTTCTTTTTTCTTACTTAATCTTTACATACAAGCTTATTCTAACATAGGTGACGGCGGGAATTCAATGCTTTTTTGATAAAAAACGTCGAAAGAGAAAATTATCTTGCCTTGACCCGCGGTAAACATCGCGGTATACTGTATTTATATTTTAGGCGCGTTTTAGGCAAACGCATTTGAATACTTGAAAAATAAGGTGGGAAACGTGATGAAAACGGCGGCAATTTTGGTGGCGGCGGGCAGCTCTGCACGTATGAAAAGCGGTGGCGCTTCGAAAACGATGATGGAGATCGGCGGCGAGCCGGTTTTGAGCCGTACACTGCGCGCATTTGAGCATGCCGCGTGCATCTCAAAGATCGTTATTGTGGCGCGTGCGTGCGATTTCGATGCAATCCAAAAAGCGTCGGCGTTCGTCACAAAGCCGCTCACGATTACCGAGGGCGGCAAGGAGCGGCAGGATTCCGTTTCAAACGGTGCGGCGCTTTGCGGTGACGCAGAGTATATCGCCGTGCACGATGCGGCGCGACCGTTTATCACGCCGGAGGAAATCGAAACCGTGTGCGCGGACGCGGAAAAATACGGCGCGGCGACGCTGGCGGTGCCGGTGAAAGACACCATCAAGGTTGCTGCGGCGGACGGCACGGTGTGCGCTACGCCGGAGAGAAGCACTTTGCGTGCCATTCAGACGCCGCAGGTATTCCGCCTTTCTTTGTATAAAGAAGCGCTGTGCCTTGCGAAAAACGCCGGAAAGCAATATACGGACGATTGTCAGCTCATTGAAGCGGCGGGCGGCAAGGTATATTTGACCCCGGGCGATTACAAAAACATCAAGATCACAACGCCGGAGGATCTGCTTGTGGCAGAGGCTTTTGCGGCGGAAAAGTAAAGGAGTGTTACTATGCGGATCGGTCACGGTTATGACGTACACAAGCTTGTAGAAAACAGAAAGCTCATTTTGGGCGGCGTGCATATCCCGTATGAAAAGGGCCTTTTGGGGCATTCCGATGCGGACGTGCTCGCGCATGCCATAGCGGATGCTTTGCTCGGCGCGGCGACGCTCGGGGACATCGGCGTGCTTTTCCCGGATGATGACCCGCAGTACGCCGGTGCGGACAGCTTAAAGCTGCTCGCAGTGGCGGTGGCGGCGGTACGCCGCAAGGGCTTTGGAATTGAAAATATCGATGCGACGATTTTGGCACAGCGTCCGAAGCTGCGCCCGTACATCGATGAGATGCGCCGCAACATTGCATCCGCCTGCAACCTCGACCTCGATTGTGTGAGCATCAAGGCGACGACGGAGGAGGGCCTCGGCTTTACCGGCCGCGGCGAGGGTATTGCAGCGCATGCGGTGTGCCTGCTGAAATAAATTTGCATTGTTTTGAGAGCTTCGCTTCGGCGGGGCTCTTTTTTGCACCAATTCCCGGCTTGTCTCATATTCTGTTTTGATGAGACTGTTTTGAAGGCTTGGAGGTGCTTGCAATGGAAAACAAAAGAGACACGGGCGGGAAGCGGCTTATTGTCGTCAGCAGCGTGACCTATGCGCTGAAAAGCCGTGATCTGCTTTTTCAAAGAGGGATAAAAGCCTACATTGAGCGGCTGCCGCGCACCCGAGAAAGCGGCTGCGGCTATGGTGTATATGTTCCGCAGCGCACGGACGAAGCGGAGCGCATTTTGCGGGATGCAGGCGTGAAAGTGTTCTACCGTGCGGAACGGGGCGAAAAGAAATGATCTATCTCGATAACAGCGCGACGACGTACCCAAAGCCGCTTTCGGTGCGCCGCAAAATGGCGCAGGCGCTGGAGCAGTTCGGCGCGAACCCCGGTCGCGGCGGGTTTAAAATGAGCTTGCAGACGGCGCAGGCGGTCTACGATGTGCGGCAGAAGGCGGCGAGTTTTTTCGGTGCGGCGGGTCCGGAGTGCATCTCGTTTCAGCCGAGCTGCACGCAGTCGCTGAATATCGTTATCCACTCGTTAAAGCGTGGCGACCATGTGCTTGTGACTGATTTGGAGCACAATGCGGTTTTGCGGCCGCTGAAAGCCATGGAGGCGCACGGTGTTTCGTTTACCGTTGTGCCCGTGACGCCCGGCGACAACGACGCGACGCTCGACGCGTTCCGTCATGCGATGCGCGAGAACACAAGGTTGTTTGTCTGCACGCAGGCCTCGAATGTATTCGGCATTCGCGTGCCTGTGGAGCGGCTGGCGGCGCTTGCGCACATATACGGCGCGGAGATCTGCGTGGACGCGGCGCAGTCCGGCGGGGTGATTCCCATTCATGCGGAGCGCGACGGCATCGATTACCTTTGCTGCGCAGGACACAAGGGGTTATACGGTCCGATGGGCACGGGTATGCTCATTACGAAAAACGGCGAAAAGCTGGAAAGCCTGATACAGGGCGGCACGGGTACGCGCGCGTTGGAGCTAGACCAGCCGCGGGAAATGCCGGAGTACCTTGAAAGCGGCACGCAGAATGTGCCGGGCATCCTCGCACTCGGCGCGGGCATGGATTTTGTGCGTACGAACGGTGAATACATGCTGCGGGAGAGGGAAATGCGCCACATTCGCCGCGTATACGAGGCATTCAAAAACATGCCGCATGTTGTTTTATACACCGCAATGCCGGACACGATGTACTTTGTGCCGGTGCTCGGCTTTAACGTGCGCGGCATGCAGAGTGAAGAAGTGGGCGAGGTACTTGCAAAGCGGAACATTGCCGTGCGCTGTGGGTTCCACTGTGCGCCGCTCGTACACCGCAAAATGGGAACGGACGGTGAAACGCCCGGCGGCGCGGTGCGCGTTTCGCCGGGTGCGTTCACGACCGACAGGGACATTACGGAGCTGATTCGCACGGTCTATTTGCTCCGGGCTGAAAGTGCGGCGCGAAAAGTCAAATAAAAATGAACAAAGTGTAAATAAAAATCGAAAAATACAGAAAAGAACAGGAAAAAACGTACAATTCCCCCTTTTCATCCCCACCTCTTTGTGTTAAACTATATACAGTACGCATTTAGGTTTTGTAAAAAGTAAATCGTATGGAGCGGATGTGCACCGTGTGCATGTACCGCCGAATCCTGTGCAAAGAGGTGAATGCTTTGAATAAGGTTTTTGAAGCCATTGCTTCCTGGTGGGAGTGGATGGTGAGCATTGCCATGAATTTTCAATTTAAAGATGCCGTCGATATTATCATCGTTGCATTTTTGATCTACGGTGTGGTCAAGCTTGTACGCGAAACGCGCGCGGGGCAGCTTGTAAAGGGACTTTTTCTGCTTGTCATTCTGTTTATTATTTCTTCGTATTTTAATCTGGTGATGGTCAGCCGCGTGCTGGCGTATTTCTTCCAGTTCGCTTTCGTCGCGATCCTCATCGTGTTTCAGCCGGAAATCCGCAAGGCGCTCGAGCAAGTGGGCCGCAACAACGTCGGACAATCTATTGCGGCTGTGGTAACAGGCCGTGACCGCAGCTATGACCGCGCGCAGATCCGCAAGGCAATCAACGCCGTGGTAGACGGCGTGGGTATTTTACAGCAGCTCAAAATGGGCGCGCTTATCGTATTCGAGCGCAAAACGAAGCTTGGCGACATCATTGAGACCGGCACGCAGATTAACTGCGAGCCTTCCGGCCAGATTGTGGGCAATATTTTCTTCAATAAGGCGCCTTTGCATGACGGCGCCATGATTATTCGCGACGGCATGATTCATGCGGCGGGCTGTATTCTGCCGCTGACGAAAAACACTTCGGTCTCTGCAGAGCTCGGCACGCGTCACCGCGCGGCGCTCGGTGTCAGTGAGGAATCGGATGCCGTGGTCGTGGTGGTTTCGGAAGAAACGGGGCAGATCTCCGTGGCTGTAAACGGCGTTTTGGCGCGCCGCTTTACGCGCGATACGCTGCGTGATGTTTTGGAGGGGTACCTCATTCCGCAGGAAGAAGCTTCCACCGTGCGCCGTAAGTTCGGCGTGCTGAAAAGCAAAAGGACGGTGAAGAAGTGATGGCAAAAATGTCTAAGAAACCCAGAAACGAAGTAAAACAACGCTTACGTGTGTTTGAAAATAACACAATTTTGCTTATCTTTTCATTCCTTGCCGCGGCGGCCGTCTGGTTTGCCATGATGGCGAGCAACTCCGAAAGCCGTGCGACCGTAATCCGCAATGTGCCGATTAACGTTGAAATTTCCGATACGGCGCAGGAAGCCGGTGTGCGCGTGTTCAGTATGAGCAGCAGCGCGACGGATGTGAGTATTACGGGCAACTCACTCATCACAAGTAAGGTGACGAGTGAGGACATCGGCGTTACGGGGACGCTGGATCCTTCCGTCAGCATGCTGACGGGCAGCAGCTTGCAACAGACGACGCTTTCTCTGCGCGCAGCAAAAAAGGGCAACACCCTCGCCGAATACGAGGTGGAAAGCGTTTCGCCGTCCGAGATCACAGTGGTGTATGATAAATATAAAGAAACGCAGCTCACTTTGGAAACAAATTTTCAGTACACTACGGCGGAAAATTACTATGCGCCTTCTACGCCCACGCTTTCTACGGAGCTTATCACGGTTTCCGGCCCGGAAAGCAGCGTGAACAAGGTGGCGCGTGCCGTGTTGGAATATAAGTTCAGCGAAGAGCTCACGCAGTCGAAGTCGCTTTCCTGCAAAGTGACGTTGTACGACGCGAACGGCAATGTACTTGACCCAACGGAGCTCTATTTGAAGCTGAGCGACGACACGGTGGAGGTTTCCATTCCGGTGACGAGCCGACAGACGGTCAAGCTGGAAGCGGATGTGCGCAATGTTCCGGACAGCTTTGCCTCGAACCGCATCACGATCGACCCGGCAGAAATTGAAATTGCCGGCGACGGTGAAACGGTCTCAAAGTACACGACCCTGACGCTCTCCACGCCGATCAACTTCTTGGACGTTACGCCGGAAAACAACACGTTCACGGTGGCTATCCCGGTGCCGAGCGGTGTGACAAATGTGACGCGAGTGGAAAACGCGACCGTTACATTCAACCTGAACGGTTACAAGGAAACGTCTGTGCTGACGAGCAACATCAGCGTCATCAACGTGCCGGAGGGTATGGAAGCAGAGCTTTCTACAAAGACGCTCACGCTGAAGATTATCGGCACGGCGGCGCAGATCTCGAAGCTAACGGGAGATTCCGTTTTCTGTACGGTGGATCTTTCCACGGTGACAGACCCGAGCGGCAGCATGGAAGCGCCGGTGACGGTGACGATTAACAATGCGGATTCCTGCTGGGCGACCGGCAGCTACACGGCGCATGTGACGCTTTCGCCGAAAACCGAATCTTCCACCAGTGGCGCTTCGAACTAAATAAGCAAAATGAAAACCCGCCGAGCTGAAAAGTTTCGGCGGGTTTGTGTTTTATGGGGAGAGTACATTCAGCGTAGCGCGATCATGTCGCCGGTGACGTGCGAAAGCCAGTCTTTTACGGCGAACGGTACGCCGCTGGCTTTTAAAATAACGATCACCAAAATGATGGCGATGAGAATAAGCAGCACCTTAAGCGCAAATTGCGGGTTGCCGTGTTGGTGCTCGTCTTCGTGCTCCGGCACATGGTGTTCTTTAGCGGTCTGCTTGGCGGTTTCGGGTTTCCGTGTTTTTTCTTCCATAACGGCACCTCTTTTCTGCAAAGATACAGAATCTTTCATTTCCATTTTACCACATGCCTTTCCTGTTTTCTATAATTTATCGACTTTTTTCTTCAGGAAAAATCAACAAAAATTCGGGAAATAATTCTGCGCCGAGCGCGTATAAAACAAGACACTTTGGTGTCTTGTTCAGAAAACCCATACAGCAGGGCTTCTTACGACTTGAACGTCCACAGGAAGTTTCGTAGCAATGCGAAGCATTGCTTACTACCGTTCCTTGTTTTCTCGAACGCAAAGGTGTTTCGTCGTCTGCGGACGACGACTCAAGGCACTGCCTTGAGAATCCGTAAACTTTCTTGAAGAAAGTTTAATCAAAGACTTTGTTCGTCGCTTTGCCGACAAATGGAGAATGTGTTTTTCTTTTTCTACAAACAGTTTCGCAGATAATTGTGAAATTCTGTTGAATAACCGGCAAAAAAATGCTAAAATATTCTTTTAGAAATGAAACGAATTTACATAGGACACGGTTGCCGTGCAGTAGTTGGGGTTGCGCGGAAAATCGGGCTTTTGATTTAAAGGGTGAAGCAAAATGATCTTGCGAAAATGGGAGGTGCGTCCTCTCGATAAGGAACGCGCGGCGGCGTTTGCACAGACGTATGGCGTGCCGTTCTTCCTCGCGATGCTGATGAATATTCGCGGCCTTGACGATGCCGCGCATCTGCGGGAATTTCTTGGCGAGGGCGAGCCGCTCTCCGACCCGTTTCTTTTAAAAGATATGGACAAAGCTGCGGCGCGTATTACCCACGCGGTGGACAACATGGAAAAAATCGCGGTTTACGGGGATTACGATGCCGACGGCGTGACTTCGACCGCCATGCTGTATTCGTACCTTGAAACGCGCGGCGCAGACGTAATCTTCTACATACCGCAGCGCGAGGGCGAAGGCTACGGCATGAACATGGGCGCCGTGGAATACTTAAAAGAGCAAGGTGTGTCGCTTATTGTCACGGTCGACAACGGCATTTCCTCCGTGCAGGAGGTAGCGCGCGCGAACGAGCTTGGCATTGATGTGGTCGTCACCGATCATCACCGCCCGCAGGAGATATTGCCCGATGCCGTGGCGGTCGTGGACGCATACCGACCGGATGACACAAGCCCCTATAAGCATTTTTCCGGTGTAGGCATCGCGTTTAAATTGCTTATGGCGCTGGAGGACGGCGCGGGCGACGTGGAAGATCTGTTAGAAGCATACAGCGATCTCGCGGCCATCGGCACCATCGGCGATATTGTGCCGTTGACGGGCGAAAACCGCACGCTGATCCGCGCGGGTCTTGAGCGTCTTTCACAGAGCGACCGCCCGGGTGTGCAGGCACTTTTGGAAAACGCAGGCATTGCAGGCAAGACACTGACGAGCACGAATGTGGCGTTTACGCTGGTGCCGCGCATCAACGCGACGGGCCGTATGGGCGCGCCGGAACGCGCCGTGCGCTTGCTCATCAGCGGCTATGAAGAGGAAGCCGAGGTACTGAGTGAGGAAATCTGCGCCGATAACGAGGAACGCCGCCGTGTGGAAGCAGAGATTGCCGAAGCGGCGTTTGCGGATATCGAAGCGAAAGGATACATGAAAGACCGCGTGGTCGTGGTGGACGGTGAAAACTGGCACCATGGTGTTATCGGCATTGTGGCGTCCCGTGTGACGGAGCGCTGCGGCAAGCCGTGCATGATCATTTCGCGCGGCGAAACAGAGGCGAAGGGCAGCGGCAGAAGCATTGAGGGTTTCTCGCTGTTTGAAGCCATCTGCGCGTGCGGCGACTTGCTCATCAAATTCGGCGGACATCCCATGGCGGCAGGCATCACGTTGAAGCCCGAAAACATCGAAGCGTTCCGCAAGCGCATCAATCGGTATGCGGCGGAGCACTTCCCGCAGATGCCTACGCAGACGGTCACACTGGACTGCAAGCTGAACCCGGCGGCGCTTTCAGTTTCCATGGCGCAAAGCCTGACGCAGTTGGAGCCGTTTGGAAACGGCAACCCGCAGCCGGTGTTCGGTTTATTCAACATGGAGCTTTCCAATGTCACACCGGTCGGCGGCGGGGGGCATCTGCGCCTGACCTTAGAAAAGAACGGCGCGGTCATCACGGCGATGCGTTTTAATACAAAGCCCGAGGAGCTGCCGTACCACATCGGCGATAAGATCGACCTTGCGGTGCAGCTGGAGGCGCGCGAATTTCGCGGCCAGCCGTCGCTGACCGTCATCGTACGCGATATGAAGTTTGCAGCGTTCAATACGGAAAAGAATATAGCGTCGCTTGCGAGCTTTGAAAAGTGGCAGCGCGGCGAGGTGCTTTCCGCGGAGGATAAAAACAGATTGTACCCCGACCGCGCGTGCTTAGCGGCCATTTACCGCGCACTGCGCACGGTGAACGGTAAAGAGACGGACCAGGTTCGGTTTGTTTCGCAGTTTGGAAAAGATATGACACTGGGACTCTTTAAAACGGCGCTTCTTGTATTTGAGGAGCGCGGCTTGGTACACAGCGAAATTGCAGACGATACATTTACGGCAACGCTCATCGAAACGAGCGGCAAAACAGATATTACACGTTCCCCGGTGCTTTTGGCACTGCAATAAGGGAACGGAAGGAGTGAAAAACGATGGCAGAAGCAGCAAAAACGTATGCGGACCTTGTGTCACTGATCGAAAAAAGCGAAAAAGAATATGACCTCGCGTTGATCGAAAAAGCGTATAAGTTCGCGGAGGCAGCGCATCAGGGACAGGTGCGGCGCTCCGGCGAGCCATACATCATCCACCCCATTGCGGTGGCGTATAAGCTTGTGGAATTCGGCATGGATACCCCGTCCGTCGTAGCAGGTCTGCTGCATGACGTCATTGAGGACACGCCGGTCACGTATGACGACATTGTGAAAGCGTTCGGTAAGGAGATTGCAAACCTGACGGACGGCGTGACAAAGCTCGGCAAGATCCCGTTCTCCTCCCGTGAAGAGCGGCAGGCGGAAAACCTGCGCAAAATGCTCATTGCGATGAGCGAGGACATCCGCGTGATCATTATTAAATTTGCGGACCGCATGCACAATTTAGCGACGCTCGAATACGTGGCGCCGCAGAAGCAGCGCGACAAGGCGCTGGAATGTCTTGAGGTGTACGCACCCATTGCGCACCGTCTCGGTATGCGCAAGGTTAAGGAATACATGGAGGACGTTTCTTTAAAGTACCTTGACCCTGTGGCGTATAAGGAGATTGAAGATAACCTTGAGGCGCGCAGCACAAAGCGCAAGCAGTTTATTGAGACAACGAAAGAAATGATCCGCAGTCGTGTGGAGCCGCTTATCCCGGGCGTATATATTGAAGGGCGCGTAAAAAGCGTCAACGGCATTTATCGCAAGATGTTCATTCAGGGTAAGAGCTTTGACGAAATTTACGACGTGTTCGCCCTGCGCGTAATCGTCGATACCATCAACGATTGCTATAATGTGCTCGGTATCATCCATGATATGTTCACCCCGCTGCCGAACCGCTTTAAGGACTACATTTCCACGCCGAAGCAGAACATGTACCAGTCCTTGCACACGACGGTCATCAGCAAAGAGGGCATCCCGTTCGAGGTGCAGATTCGCACGTGGGAAATGCACCACACGGCAGAATACGGCATCGCGGCGCACTGGAAGTATAAGCTCGGCATGACGAGCGGCAACGAAAAGCCCGACTCGCTGGAGGGCCGCTTGCAGTGGATCCGCAACATGCTCGATAACCAGTCCGAAAGTGAAGATATCACTGACCTTGTGCGCTCCATCAAGACCGATCTTGCGCCGGAAGAGGTGTTCGTCTTCACCCCGAAAGGCGACGTTATCAACCTGCCGATGGGCTCTACGGTTATCGATTTTGCGTATGCCATTCATTCCGCCGTCGGCAACCGCATGATTGGTGCAAAGGTTGACCAGAAGATCGTGCCGCTCGATTACAAGGTAAAAACGGGCGAGATCATTGAGATTTTGACGACGAAGGAGGTCGGTCGCGGCCCGAACCGCGACTGGCTTTCCATCGTGCGAACAAGCGAAGCACGCAATAAGATCCGCGCGTGGTTCAAGAAAGAAAAGCGCGATGAGAACATCGTAGAGGGCAAGGCAGAGCTGGAGCGCGAATTTAAGCGCAACGGCATCGTGATGAGCGACGAGCTGATGCAGTTCATGCTGGAAAGCGCCGGCCGCCGCCACAGCTGCGTCACGCCCGATGATTTTTACGCGGCCATCGGCTACGGCGGCATTCAGCTTTGGAAGCTCCTGCCGCGCGTAAAAGAGGAATACCAGAAGACCCACAAGCCTGCACCCGAACCGCAGCAGGAGATTGCGCAGCAGACCCCGCCACCGAACCTCAACAAGAAAGCGGCAGGCGGCGTGCTCGTAGAGGGTATGGACAACTGTCTCATCAAGTTCTCCCGCTGCTGCAACCCGCTGCCGGGCGATGAGATCGTCGGCTTCATCACGCGCGGTTTCGGCGTTTCCATCCACAAACGCAGTTGCTCGAACGTGCCGAAGGATTTCTCGCAGGCGCCGGAGCCGGAGCGCTGGGTGCGTGCGTACTGGGCGGGTGAAGTCAAGGAAGAGTTCAAGTCTACGCTGCATATTGTGGCAACCGACCGTTCCGGCCTGCTCGCAGACGTGACCCAGCAGCTTTTCAACATGCACATTTTCATTCACTCGCTCAACTCCCGCGAGATCAAAAACTCGGAGAATGCCGTCATTTCGGCAACGATTACCATCAACGGCCTTTCGCACCTGCAGACCGTTATTGACCGCTTGCAGAAGATTAAGGGCGTAATCTCTATTGACCGCAGCTAAAGGTAAACAAAGATATGAAATATAAATGTATAACGGGCGGGCCTATTTCGGAAAATTGCTACCTGCTCATCGACGAAAAAACGAATCAGGCGGCGGTCGTTGACCCCGGCTTTTTGAACGACGCACTGTTAAATGAAATTAAAAAATATACGGTGCAGAGAATTTTGCTGACACACGGCCATTTTGACCACATTTGGGAGGCTGACCGCCTGCACGAGATGCTCGGTGTGCCGGTGTGCGCCTATGAGACGGAAGCGGCGTTTGCAGCGGACGATAAGCAAAACGGCTCGCTTCTCATGATGTACGAGTCCATCACCTGCAAGGTGCACGAGGCTTTCAAAGACGGTGAAACATTTCAGATCGGCGAAGTGCCGGTCACGGTGCTGCACACGCCCGGCCACACCGCGGGCGGCGTGAGCTACATTACGCCGGACGCCGTGTTTACGGGCGATACGCTGATGGGCTACTCCGTCGGGCGGTGCGACCTGCCAACCGGCAACAGTGCCGAGCTGCGCGAGTCTCTAAAAAAGCTTGCGGCGCTGCCCGGAAATCCCGATATCTGCGGCGGCCACGGCCCCGTGACGACGCTGGAAGACGAAAAGCGCCGAAATCCGTATTTATAAAGGAAAATGTATGGTTTTATATATTATCGATCACCCTTATCACTATGAGGCGGAAAACCTCTGCCGCGTGTTTTACCCGTTTGACAAAGTCACGGTACAGCACGAATTTATGCCGAGCGATGAAAACCGCACGGTGTACACCGCCGAAGAAAACGGCGAATATATCGTGCGCATTGAAGACGCAGACGGCAAAACGGAGCGCAAAGCAAAAGTAGGCGCAGAGACCGAATACGGCATGGTGTCTTTATTATTTGATGCATTTTGCGCCCACACGGGCAAAATGCCGCGCTGGGGCATGCTGACGGGCATTCACCCCATTAAGCTTCTGCGCCAGCTGACCGAACAGCACGGCGAAGCGGAAGCGGCAAGGCTGTTCCGCGAAAAGTATTTCGTCTCAAACGAAAAAACGGCACTTGCAGTGCGCACCCTGCGCGCACAAAAGCCCATTACGGATAAAGTGCGTGAAAACGACTACTCTTTGTACATTTCCGTGCCGTTCTGCCCCACGCGCTGCGCGTACTGCTCATTCGTTTCGCAGAGCGTGGAAAAGGCCAAGAAACAGATTCCGGAATATCACCGCCTGCTTTTGGAAGAACTGAAAGAGACGGCGAAAGTCGCCGATGCTTTGGGCTTAAACCTGCGCGCTGTGTATGTCGGGGGCGGCACACCCACGACGTTCTCCGCAGAGCAGCTTTCCGAGATGATCCGCGTTGTGAAAGATTCGTTCGACATGTCGCAGTGCGAGGAACTTACGGTGGAGGCCGGCCGCCCGGATACCATTGACCGTGCAAAGCTGGATGCGCTGCTTAAAAGCGGCGTTTCGCGTATCAGCATCAACCCGCAAACTTTGCAGGACAACGTGCTCGAAAACATCGGCCGCCGCCACACGGCGCAGCAGACTGTGGATGCGTTTCACCTCGCGCGGGAAGCGGGCTTTACGAATATCAATATGGACCTCATTGTCGGCTTGCCGGGCGACACGTATGAGACATTCTGTGACACAATCGAAAAGGTCATTGCGCTTGACCCTGAGAACGTGACGGTGCACGCGCTCGCATTGAAGCGCTCCTCGTTCATCACGCAGAGCGGCGAGATCAACAAGGCCCACGCCGATGCCGCGCTTGCCGACCGCATGATGGCTTATGCCGAAAAGCGGCTGACAGAGCGGGGGCTTGAGCCGTATTATCTCTATCGCCAAAGCCGCATGGCGGGCAATTTGGAGAATACGGGCTGGGCAAAGCCGGGCACCGAGTGTGCATATAATATTTTCACGATGGATGAGACCGAAACGGTGCTGGCGTGCGGCGCAGGCGGCGTGACGAAGCTTAAGAACCCGTATTCCGAAGATCTTTCACGCATTTTTAACTTCAAATATTCGTATGAATATATCAGCCGTTACCCGGAGATTCTCGAACGAAAGGAGGGCATCGCGAAGCAATATGAGCAATTTCGCAAGCGGTTACATTAAATATATCAATCACTTAGAGCAGATTAACGACGCGGCGCTTTTGAACCCGCAGGTCATGATCGATGAGGTGGAGGATTCCTATCACGAGCACATTGAAAACATTGCGCGCAACATTGTGACGCATTACAAAACCGCGAAGGTGTGCATGCTGGCGGGGCCGTCCTCCAGCGGCAAGACGACCACGGCGCATTTATTGCAGCGCGAGCTCGGCAAGCTCGGTGTGCACGCCGAGATTGTCTCGCTTGACGATTTTTACCTTGGCCCGGACGAAACGCCCGTGCTGCCGAACGGCGAAAAGGACTATGAGACCGTGGACGCGCTCGACATTGCGCTTATTCAGGATTGTTTGAATTCCGTCATTCACAGCGGCTCCTGCCTTTTACCGGAGTACGATTTTACAACGAAGACCCGAACATTGGCGGCAAGAAAGCTCGATGTCAGCGACCGCGGGTTCGTTATCATGGAGGGTCTGCACGCGCTGAACCCCATTTTTACGCGTGATCTGCCGGAGGGCAGCACCATAAAGCTGTATGTCAGCGTGAAGCAGCAGATCAAGGACATCAACGGCGAGGTCATTTCGCCGATGGACATTCGCCTTGTGCGCCGCATCTCGCGGGATATCCGTTCCCGCGATACCATGCCGGAGCGCACCATCGCCATGTGGGATAATGTGGTGGCGGGCGAAGATAAATACATCCGCCCGTACCGCCTTTCCGCGGACTACACGGTGAACTCCATTCATATCTATGAACCGTGTGTGCTGCGCAGGCTTGTCATTCCGCTTCTGCGCGAAATCCCGGAGGATAACCCGTGTTACCGTAAGGCGCGCGATTTAGATGCCCGTCTGATGCGCTTTGAGCCCATTGATACCGAGCTGGTGCCTGCAAACTCCATGCTGCGTGAATTTTTGGGTCCGAAAGTAGAAAACGGTACGAATTAAGGTTATTGTCAGGAAAAATTTAACCTTTGTTTACAAAATTGCCGGTTTGTCATTTGCTTTTTGACACAAATTGCGCTATAATGGGACTGAAGAAAGGTACATGAAACGGTGTGCTTCTTTAAGGTTCCGTTTCCAAACCACAAAAGGAGAATTTGTTATGGGAATTTTTGATGATGTTGTTGTCAACGCAAAATCCGCTGCACAGACCGTAGGCAAAATGGCAGGCCAGTTTGTGGATATGTCCAAGCTGCGCATCAATATGGCCGAGCTGAACGGCGAGATTACGAAGCGCTATCAGGAGCTTGGCCGCTTCATTTACGAGGCCAAGAAGGCCGGTTCCGCAGACGAAGCCGAGCTTGCAGACCAGATCGCCGGTATCGATGATCTGTATGCACAGCTTTCCGCAGTTTCCGCACAGTACGCTTCCATGCAGGATAAAGTGACTTGCCCGGCATGTGGCAAGAAGATGCCGACGGATTCCATGTTCTGCAGCCACTGCGGCGCAAAGCTGGAGAACGCACCGGCAGAGCCGGAAGAAGCTGCCGAAGCAGTCGAGAAGGCCGAAGTCCCCGCAGAGCCGGAGACGACGGAAGTCACAATCGAGACAGAGAAGACGGCTGAGCCGACCGAGGAAGTCAAGACCGAGAAAACGACCGAGGAATAATTGAAAACGCGGGTCCGGCCTGCAAGGATGTAAAACCAGAAGGAAAGAGGTGCCCCCTCTTTCCTTTTCTTTCGCCGAGAAACTTTTTTGAAACGGAAGGGTTTTATGGAGCAAAAACGGCCCGCGGCGCGCGTGCAGCAGGGATTTCTGCACGGCGCGTTCATTTTAATGTTCGGCGTTCTTCTGGTGAAGGCCATTGGGGCGTTGTTTAAAATCCCGTTATCGAGTATCATCACGGAAGACGGTATGGGATATTTCAGCACGGCGTACAGTTTTTTTAACGTGCTGTTCAGCCTTTCCACCGTCGGTTTTCCCGTGGCAGTGGCGCGGCTGACTGCGGCGGAGGACGCCTTAGGACATTTTCGTGACGTGCGGCAAATCAAAGCGGCGGCGCTGCCGGTGTTTTCGGTAATCGGCGTTCTCTGTGCTCTGCTGATGGCAAGTTTTGCACCGCTTTATACGCGCTTGGTGCAAAGCCCCGGCGCACTTTTCTCCATGTTGGCGCTTGCGCCGTGTGCCGCGCTGTGTAGTATTTCCTCCGTGTACCGCGGTTATTTTGAGGGCCTGCGCAATATGCTGCCTACGGCGCGTTCGCAGGTTGCGGAATCGCTCGGCAAGCTTATTTTCGGGCTTTCCGGCGCGATTTTTGTGATGCATATGGGCACACGGGAGCTGCAAGCGAGCGGCACGGTATTCGGCTGTACCGTGAAAAGTGAAGCAGATGGCTGTCAGCTTGTCTGCGCTTTAGGTGCTGCTGCCGCAATCCTCGGCGTGACGCTCGGCGCGGTGCTGGGGCTTTTGACGCTTGTCTTCCAAAGTCGCAGGGACGGCGTCACAAAAGCGATGCTGCAACGCGCGCCGAAGCCGAAAAGCAAGCGTATTTGGGCCGGAAAATTGCTGCGCACTGCACTGCCCATTTCGCTTGGGGCAGTCGCCATGAGCTTTTCCGGACTCATTGATGCGTCATTTTTGCAGACGCGTGTCGCCTATGCCGTGCAGACAGACCCCGCAGCGTTGCTTTCCATGTACGCTGGCGCGATCCCCAAAGGGAATCTCGCCGCGCCGGAAACCGTGCCGAACTACCTTTTCGGCTGCTACAATATGGCGCTGACACTCTTTTTGCTCGTGCCAAGCGTAACGCAGTCGTTCGGGGTCAGCGCGCTGCCGAGCGTGACACGGGCATTCCAGACGGGGGATTCGCAGAAACTGAAGCGCACCGTGGAAGCGGTGCTGCGTATCACGTTTTTGACGGCACTGCCGATGGGGGTGGGACTTTCCGTTTTGGCGCAGCCCGCCGCACTACTGATCTACGGTGCACGGCCGGGCACGGTCATCGTGGGGCGCGTGCTGACGACCTTGGGCGCGGCGTCCGTTTTTGCGGCGCTGTGCGGGCCGCTGAGCAGCATCTTGCAGGCGATGGGCCATGTGGAGCTGCCCGTGGTGCTGACGCTCATTGGGCTATTCGTAAAAGCCGTGCTCGATTACACGCTCGCCGCTGTGCCGCGTGTGAACGTGCTTGGCGGCGCTGTCGGCACGCTCGTGTGCTATGCGCTCGCAAGTGTGTTGGCGTGCATTGCGATACGGCGTATTGCAGGCGTGAAAATAGATTTCTTTTCCACTTTTAAAAAGCCGTTTCTGGCATCCGTTTGCTGTGGCGTGGCGGCTCTCTTAACACACAAAGCATGGTGTGCGGTGCTGCCGGAATCGCGTTTTTCCGCGTTGCCTGCGGTGTTTTTGGGGGCGCTTATCTATGTTGCTTTCCTGCTGATTGCACGTGGGATCTGTGAAGAAGACATCAAAGTACTGCCAAACGGAGAAAAAATTACAAAAAGACTTGAAAAATACTTGCAAAAAACAGGGGGATAGGGTAAAATATGAAAGCTGCGTTGAAATATGTAGGAAAATCCCGTTATACACTGGAAGATCTCAAAGAGATCATCACGATTCTGCGTGCGCCGGACGGCTGCCCGTGGGACCGCGAGCAGGATCACAAGAGCATCCGCCGCGATTTTCTGGAGGAGTGCTACGAAGCGATAGAAGCCATCGATACGGAAGACCCCGTGCTGCTGCGCGAGGAGCTTGGGGATGTGCTTTTTCAGGTGGCGTTCCACAGTGAGCTCGAGCGTGAAGCCGGTCGGTTCGACCTTGACGATGTTATCAGCGACGTTGCTGCCAAAATGGTGCAGCGTCACCCGCATGTGTTTGCCGATGTGACGGCGGACACGACCGAGCAGGTGCTGACAAACTGGGATCAGATTAAGCGCGAGACGAAAAAACAGAAGTCCGACCGCGAGGTGCTTGAAAGCGTAACGCCCGCCATGCCCGCTTTGATGCGTACCCAGAAGGTACTGAAAAAGGCGGCGAAAATGGGCGCGGATAACGGCTCGACCGATGACCTGCGCAAAAGCGTTTGCAAAGCTGTAAGCGATGCAACCGAAGAAAACGGCGCGGAATCGATTGGCAAAGCGCTTTTCAATTTAACGGAGTTCGCACGCCGTCTCGGCGTAGATGCAGAGCAGGCGCTGTCTGAAGCTTGCCGCGCGTACATTGAGCAGTTCGGCGCAGAAGAATAAAGCAATTCACGCTCCGGCGATGGTTCGCGCCGTGGGTGATGAAGATAAATCTAAAAATTTGGAGGTTATTCATAATGAATAAAACAGAACTCATTGCTGCTGTTGCAGAAAAGGCTACCATTTCCAAGAAAGACGCGGAAAACGCTGTTTCCGCTGTTATCGCTTCCATCACAGAGTCCCTCGCAGGCGGCGAGAAGGTTCAGATCGCAGGTTTCGGCACCTTTGAAGTTCGCGAGAGAGGCGAGCGCGTTGGCCGTGACCCGAGAACGAGCGCTGAGATCGTGATCCCGGCTTCCAAGGCTCCGGCATTCAAGGCCGGCAAGGCCCTGAAGGAATCTGTCAATAAGTAATTTTGGCAAATAATTTGTGATGGAACGGATCCCGAAGCGGGTCCGTTCTTCTGTTATAGGCAGCTGCCTCCATATATTAAAGAAAAGGAGTTTGAACATGAGACTGGATAAATACTTGAAAGTTTCCCGCATTATCAAGCGCCGCACCGTGGCAAACGAAGCCTGCGACGCCGGCCGAGTCGTCGTCAACGGCAAGATTGCCCGCGCTTCCTACGATGTGAAGGTGAACGATGTCATCGAGCTCACGCTCGGCGCGCGCACCGTGAAGGCCCGCGTCGTTTCCGTGAATGAATATGCAAAAAAAGACGAAGCGGCTATGATGTACGAGATCATTGAAGAAAAGTAAGTTTTTTGACTGTGCTTTTAACATGCTGAGCTGCTCTTGTGCATAAATATTCGCTGTTTGTTCGGTCTTTTTCCGAAAATCGCTGCATATAAATAGGCGATACAGCATAAAAGAGGATCGGTGATACAGTGGCACAGACGGCAAGCGCAAAAGCACATTCTTTGCACATTGAAAACCGCTCGCGTCTTACGGCAAGCGGCGTTACGCGCGTGGATTTTTTCAGCGAGACGCTCATCACGGTGCAGACGGCAGATGGAAGGTTGCACATTAAGGGCGAAGGGCTGTACATTGAAAATATGAGCGCCGAAACAGGCGAGTTGCTCGTAAAGGGCCGCGTGCTGGCGCTTTCGTACACAGACGGCGTGCGCCCGACGGGCGTTTTGAAAAGGCTTTTAAAATGAGCGGCATTCCGGCAGAAACGCTGTTGCTGTGCCTTGTATGCGGCGTTCTTCTGGGGTTTGCGTTTGCCGTGCTGGAGTTTTTGCGCCTGCTGTTCTCTCTCGGCAAAATCGCGGCAGCGGTTACGGATGTGCTGTTTTGTCTTTTTGCCGTCGTCGTCACGTTTTTGCTGTCCCTTGCGGTCAGCGCCGGGCACGCGCGCTTTTTTCAAATCGCCTGCGAAGTCATCGGCTTTTTATGCGTGCAGGTCACGGTGACGCACGGCGTTTGCCGCTTTTTGCCGTATGCAGAGCGCTGCTTGCACGGCTTTAGAAACCGAATTTTTGAAAAATACGCGCAAGGACGGCGGAAAAAGGTGGAAGCATTGCTAAAAAGCGGGAAAAAACACAAATCATTTCTGAACAAATCGAAAAAAAGCAAAAAAAGGACTTGAATAATGACGGCGCATCATTATATAATGGAACAAGAAAAGCAGCCGAACGCTCGGCATAAGGAAAGGGGAGGAATCCCATGGAAGAAGTCAAGATTAAACGTTATAAGGGCAGCCTCCTTTTAAAGGTCGCCGTGTTCTGTTTTGCGTGCTTCATGGTCACTATGCTCGTCGGGCAGCAGATCTCCATCAGCCAGAAAAAGGACGAACTGCAGCAGTTGAAAAACGAGCTTAAGGAACAGCAGGTCGTCAACGACGAGCTGCGCTATGACCTGAATGAAGAGAACGCAGACAACACAGACTATGCGGAGAAGGTGGCACGCCGCGAACTGGACTATGTAAAGCCCGGCGAGCGTGTGTTCTACAATGTAGGCGGCAACAACTAACAAATTTGAAATCCCGGAGGAAAATTAGAGGGTATGCAGGAAACAAAGCTTGAGGTCGGAGCAATTTTTGAGGGCAAGGTAACGGGCATCACAAAGTTCGGCGCATTCGTCGATCTCGGTAACGGCAAGACCGGTATGGTGCACATTTCAGAGGTTGCCCCGGTCTTCGTAAAGGAGATTCGCGATTTCGTCACGGAAGGCCAGACCGTGAAGGTCAAGATCATCGGCATCAATGAAGACGGCAAGATCAGCCTTTCCATGAAAAAGGCAGACGAAAACGCGCAGCAGCAGCGCCCCCCGCGCCGCCGCGATGAGAACGGCAGACCCCCGCGCCAGAACAACTATCACCGCCGCGAAGCTTCTGCCCCGGTGCAGAGCCCCGCAAGACCGGGCGATTATGAGTGGCGTGCGCGCGAAAACTCCGGCTCTTTTGAAGATATGATGTCCCGCTTTAAGCAGATGAGCGATGAGAAGATCTCGGACCTCAAGCGTGCGGAAAATAAGCGCGGCGGCGGTTATTCCCGCAAGGGCCCGCGCAACAACTAAAGTAAAGCAGAAACGGCGCTGTTCTTCGGAACGGCGCTTTTTGTTTTATGAGAAATTTAAATCGCAAACAAATTGTTTATAAATCTTGAAAATTTTATTTTTCTATTGCAATTTTTGTTCAAATGATTTATACTGTAGGTACAGAGAACGGCAGAAGCCGTAAGCTGAATAATGAAAGCCGAGTCTTTCAGAAAGGATGTGTTTTTTCCGTAGATGAAAAAAAGCACATCCCTTTGTGCTTTTTGCGGGAAAAACCGGTAGACGTATGAACATCAAGATCGTTGGCAGAAAAGTGAACCTGAGAGAGAATTTTAAGGAACTGGTGCAGCGCAAGCTCTCTAAGTTTGACCGCATCTTTGATGAAGACGCGGATGCTACCGTAACCGTAACGCTGGAAAAGAATCGCCAGACCGTGGAGATTATGATTAAGCAGCGCGGCATGCTGTACCGTGCAGAAGCCACTGCGCCGGAAATGAACGAAGCGTTGGATGATGTTGTGGCGGCACTGGGCAACCAGATCCGTAGAAATAAAAAGCGCCTTGAGCGCGCACAGAAGATGCAGCCCGTGGAGCTGCCGGATACGTACTACGATATGCCGGACGAGGAAGACGAACCGGAAATCGCAAAGCGCAAGACGTTCTATGTGAAGGTCATGACGGTGGAAGAAGCCATTTTGCAGATGGAAATGCTGGGCCACACGTTCTTCATGTACCGTGACGGCGACACCGGCGAGATTGACGTGGTGTATAAGCGCCGCGACGGCAAGTACGGCGTGCTGGAGCCGGAAGGCTGATTGAAACTAAAATAGAAATTTAATTTGTCGATTATTGGCGGCGCCTCGCTTGAGGCGTCGCTTCTTTTCATTTTTTAACGGAATTTGCGATATTTGTATATATACAATATCCCGAAAATGCTTGAGAAATCGGGTGCAAAATGCTATAATGCCCGTGAAATTCGCAGACAGGCATTTAAAGCGTTACGGTATATGAAAAATAAAGTGTTTCGGAGGTTTATATGGAGGAGACGCAAAAGGAAAAGCAAGCGGTGCCGGAGCCCATCGACATCATCACGCTTTTGCACGATGTGCTGCGCGGTGTGAAAAAGCTGTGGTGGGCGTGCCTTTTGCTCACGGTACTGTGCGCCGCGGGCTCGTGGTACACGGTAAAGCGCGCGTATCGCCCGCTGTACCGCGCGGCGGCTTCGTTCACGGTCGCCACCGGCAGCGGGGAAAGCGGCGGGTTCAGCTACGGGTTTTATTACAACACCGCCACGGCTTCGCAGCTCGCGCGCACGTTCCCGTACATACTCGAAAGCGAGCTCTTAACGGATGGCATCAAGCAGGCGCTCGGCACGGATTCTATTACAGCTTCGCTTTCGGCGAGCGCAGTGGAGGATTCCAACCTGTTCACGCTGACTGCGACGGGTGCAAATGCCGAAAGCACGTTGAATGTTCTGAACGCCGCTATTGATTGTTACCCGGAGGCCGCACGCTACGTGCTGGGCGACATTAAGCTCCATATGCTGAGCGCCCCAAGCCTGCCGATCACGCCGTATAATATATTCGACGGCAAACGTGCGGCGTTGACGGGCGCGGCGTACGGCCTGCTTTTTGGCGCAGGACTGATCCTGCTGTACGGCTGCACACGGCGTACCGTGCGGCGCGAGGAGGAGATTGCATCTAAGCTGCATCTTTTGTGTCTCGGCACGCTGCCGAAGGTCGTTTTTAAAAAGCGAAGCAAAAGTAGGCGCGAAACGCTCACCCTTACGAACCCGCATGTGCCGGAGCATTACCGCGAGGCTGCGCGCGGGCTTGCCATGCGCCTTGAACGTCGCATGGCGGCATCGGGTGACAAGGTGCTGTTGTTTTGCGGCACGCTGCCCGGGGAAGGCGTGCGCACCACGGCGATGACTGCCGCGCATGTGCTGGGCGAAATGGGCAAAAGCGTGGTACTGATCGATTTAGATTTAAAGCGCGGCATGGATAAACGCTCGCCGGGACTGGAAGCGTGTCTTTTTGGGTGCAGCCCGGTACAGGAGGTGCTGCATCGGCGCGGTGCAGAGCCGTATCGTTACGCCGCGTGCAGCCGCGGGCTTTCACCGCGCGAGGTGCTCGCTGTTGGCGAAAATCTGCGCGGCGCGATTGCTTCTCTGCGAGAAGACGCGGACTGCGTTTTGCTCATTGCCCCGGAAAGCGCGCGCTTTGCGGAAATTCTGCCCGCGGCGGAAAGCTGCGATGCGGCGGTGTACGTCATCGAGCAGGATCGCGCATCGCGGACGAAGATCAAAGCGGGCATCGAAAAGCTCCTAAGCTGCGATGTGACCGTTGCAGGCTGCGTGCTGAACGGCGTACAGGCAGGTCTTTCGGGCTACGGTTACGGCAAGTACGGTTATGGCTACGGATACGGAAAATACGGTCGCTACGGGCATTACGGCTACGGCCATTACGGCGCGCACCGCACACGGGAGGAGACGGTATGAGCTATATCGACCTACACGCGCATGTGCTGCCCGGCGTGGATGACGGCGCGGAAACGCTTGAAGCGTCTCTCATGATGCTGCGTATGGCATCAGAGCATGGCACGAAAGCTTTAGCCGTCACGCCGCACGGGGCGGGGGTGACGAAGACGCAGTATTTAGGAAAATTTGAGCGTCTAAAAGCGGCGGCTGCGCGGGAAAGTCTGCCCGTAAAGCTCTTTTTCGGCATGGAAATGATGGCGGACGGCACGCTGTTTGACCGCCTGCAAAGCGGCGACGTGCAGCCGCTCGGCGAAAGTCGGTTCCTTTTGGTGGAGTTTGACCCGCTCGACTCGTCGGAATGGTGCGCGGCGGCGACTGAGCATATACAAAAATACGGGTATGTGCCGCTCATCGCACATCCGGAGCGGTACGTCATTTTGCAAAACGAACCTTGGCGCGCGGAGCTGTGGACAGAGCGGGGGGCCGCGCTGCAGGTGACGCGCAGCGGTATTTTCGGCGCTTTCGGGCGCAGGGCGGCAGAGACCGCGCGGGTGCTGCTGGAGCGCGATCTGGCTTTTTGCGTGGCGAGCGACGGGCACGGGACCGCGTACCGCAGACCGATTTTGGAGGACGTGAACGCGTGGCTCACGGAGCACTTCAGTGCTGCGTATGCCGAGCGGATGCTGCATGAAAACCCACGCAGAATTCTGAGCGGCGAAGCCGGAAAGGAGAGAATCGCATGAGGGTATTTCAAATGGTAATGGCAGTGCTGTTCTGCGCCGCACTGACGTTTTACCTGTGGGTTGCCGTGCCGCGCGTACAGGCGCAGGATACATCCATGCCCGTTTTGACGGACGAAACGGACGGCGAACTTGCGCTCAGCGTCACCGCGCCGGAAAGCGCGTATTGCGCGGGGCTGCATGCCGAAGACGCGCATGACGGAGACCTGACGGATGAGATTTGCATTGCGGGTATGTCCGCGTTGTTGGACGGCGACCGTCGGCGCATAAAATACGTGGTGTTCGATGCGGACTGCCACGCGGCGACGCTCACGCGCACGGTGCGGTATACGGATTACACCCCGCCGCGCTTTGCGCTGAATGTACCGTCGACCTACCGCACGGGCGAGATGCCCGCGCTTTTGGCGCAGATCACAGTGGAGGACGTAATGGACGGCGACGTTTCCGACCGTATTCGATTGTTCACCGAAGATATTACTTTTGTGGAAAACGACATGTACACGCTGCCGGTATCCGTGACGAATTCCTACGGCGGACAGAGCGAGATGCAGCTTTATATGCAGCTGAGCGACAGCAGTCTTGAAATTCGCCTGAAGCAGGGAATCGTGTATGTGAAGGCAGGTGAAAAGTTTGAGCCGAAGGCCTATTTGGAGGGCGTGTTTGACCATGCAGGCACGGCGGTAAAGGTGAAAAAGCAGACAGTGACGCAAATAGATACCGCAAAGCCCGGCTGTTACCCGGTGCAGTATGCGGCAGAGACGGAAACAGAGACCGTGCGCGCCTGCCTGACGGTGATCGTGGAGGAGGGGAAAACGTGAAGGACGAGCGCTTTTTTTGGGGTGACCTGCACCCTGTGTGCGTGCTGCGTGGGCTGCTCTATAATCTGTGGGTGCTGATTTTGGCGGTGCTCACGGCATGGCTGGGCGTGGAGGGGTATCATCTTTTTACGTATCACCCTGTGTATACCGCTTCGGCGACCGTGGCGGTAAATGTAAAGGGCGGCACGAGCGCGTATACCTCTTTAGATCTCACGGCCCGCATGGCGCAGGTGTTTGCAAGTGTGTTTCAAAGCGATACGTTCCGCGAGGCCGCGCAGTGCGACGTTGTGGCTTCCGTTTTGCCGGAGACAAACCTCATCAATGTGCAGGTGACGGCGGAAAACCCGCGCGAATCGTTTTTATCGCTGAAAAATGTGCTGGAAAACCACGCAGACCTGACGGACGAGCTGTTCTCAAACGCCGAGCTGCGCGTCATCCGCGACCCGCAGGTGCCGCTTGCCCCTTCAAACCCGGTGGACTTAAAGCCGTACCGCATGCGGGCCTGTGTGGGTGCGATGCTGGCTGCATCGCTGATTGTATCGGTTTTGTTTCTGCGGCGCGATACGGTGCAAACTCCGCAGGCCGCGCGGCACAAGCTGGATGGGCGCGTGCTGGGCACCATCGGGCACGAGCGCAAGGAAAAGCGGCTGTTCGTAAAAAAGAGCCGCGGTGCGGGGCGCAAGGCTGCGGCGCTGCTGACAGACCCTTTTGTGCGGTACACCTACACGGAAGCGTATCAGGATCTCTGCGCGGCGTTGGAGCACCGCATGCGGCGGGACGGCAAAAAAGTGCTGCTGCTCACGGGCGCGGGAGAAAACGAAGGAAAATCAAGCGTAGCGGCGAATTTGGCGCTGGCGTTTTCCATGCGCGGGCGGCATGTGCTGCTGTTGGATCTCGATTTAAGAAAACCGGCATTGCACAAAATTTTCGGCCTGCGCACGGCGACTAAAAACGGGATCGGGCAGTATTTGCAGGCAGAGAAAGACGCGGAGCCGCCGCTCATTTTTTCGGAAAAATACGGCATTTCTCTCGGCCTTACCGCGCCTGCCGCGCACCCGGAGCGCCTTTTGCACAGCGAAAAGCTGAAAAAGCTGCTTTTGGCGGCGCGGGCGGACGAACGCTTTGACTACGTTTTGCTCGATTCCCCACCGATGCTGCTTTCCGCCGATGCCGAGGCGCTCAGTGCGCTTTCGGATCTTTCGGTGCTCGTTGTGCGACAGGACTACACTCCGGCCGGTATAGTAAACGACTGCGCCGACGCGCTCACGCAGAGCGGGACGGATTTTGCCGGATTTATCCTGAATGATTTTTACGCGGCTGTGCACCCGCAGCAGCTTTTTGCAGTGCGGACGGCTTCGTCAAAATAGTGCCTTGTAGCTAAAAATGCAGATGTTTTGTCGGCGTTTTACTGATTTTGACGGCTTTTTGTTCAAATCCGTTGACGCACAACGGGTAAAAGCGATATAATAACTCGGATAAGGCACTGCCGCGGAATGCGCGGCGCGCCGAATTTTCCCGAAACGTCAAAATCAAAGGAGTACACGATATGAGCAAATGGAAGGAACGGATCCCGGGCATTGTGATCTCTGTCATTTTGATGGCAGTGTTTGCCGTGTTTATGGTGATCCTTCTGCAAAGCAAGATGGTGCCGACGAAGCTGCTGATCCTTGGCGGTATTGCACTTGTCCTTTTGGTGGCTTCTGCTGTTTTGTTGGTGCGCAGCATCCGAAATAAAGGTCAGTTCATCTGCGGCGCGTCGCTTTCTCTGGTACTGGCGCTGGTGCTTGGACTTGCGAGCAACTACATTTCGGTCGCGACCGGCACGCTGACGGAGATTGGCACGGTGCGCACGGAATATACGCCCGTAGCGGTCTATGTGCGCACGGATGACCCGGCTTCCGCGTTGGAAGACACAAAGGGCTATACGTTCGGCATTTTGGAATCACTTGACCGCGAAAGCACCGATTCCGCCGTCAGCCAGATCACGGAGCGCTTTGGCAGCGCAGTGACGACGAAGACGTATGCCGGCATCACACAGCTCATCGACGGCCTGCTCAACAAAGAATGCGGTGCGATCATCCTAAATACTGCATACCTCGACGTTGTGACGGAGCTCGATAAATACGCCGATGTAGAAAGCAAAATTCGCGAACTTGAAGTGCTGCACGTGGAAACGGCGGTACAGAGCGAAGCGGAAAAGGCGCAGAGCACCGGCAACAGCGATGCGGAAAATCGTATTTACACCCTGTATATCAGCGGCAGCGATACGCGCCAGGGCCTTAACACGGTCGGCCGCAGCGACGTAAACATTTTGGCGACAATCAATACGGAAACGCGCCAGATTCTGCTTGTGACGACCCCGCGCGACTACTATGTGCCGCTGCCTGTTTTGGGCGGCATCCCGGATAAGCTGACACATGCGGGGATTTACGGCGTGAACGTTTCCATAGGCACGCTCGAAATGCTGTATGATACGGATATCGATTACTACTTCCGCCTTAATTTCTCCGGCTTTACCGGCATTGTGGATGCGCTCGGCGGCATTACGGTCGATAACGATGTTGCGTTTACAAAGGGCGACTACACGTACCCGGTGGGCAAGGTGCAGATGGACGGCAAAATGGCGTTGACCTTTGCCCGCGAGCGCTATTCGTTTGTGGATGGCGATATTCAGCGCGGTAAAAACCAGCTGAAGGTTATTTCCGCCATCATCGATAAGGCACTTTCCCCGGATATTCTGGTGCGCTACAACTCCATTATGGACAGCATCAAGGACTGCTTCGAGATGGATGTGCCGTATGACGACATCGCGGCGCTCGTGCGCCGTCAGCTTTCCGATAACGGCTCTTGGAACGTTGTCCAATGCAGCGTGACCGGCACGGGCGATTCGCAGATCCCGTACTCCATGAGCGATTACGCCTACGTCATGCGTCCGGATTATAACACCGTAAATAAGGCAAAAGAGCTGATGCGGGCTGTTAAGGACGGCAAAACGCTCTCGAAGACCGATACGAACATTACGGATGCGGACCGCACAAGATATGCTTCTATGCCGGGCGACCCCGCAGCCTCCTACACGAGCAACGGAAGCGGTGCCCAGAGCAGCTCCGGCAACAACTACATCTACTCCGACAGCAACGATTACAGCTATTCGGTCGGCTCCGATAATTCCGGCTACGAAGAGCCTTCTGTGCCCTCCGAACCCTCCGGCGGCGAAACGTCGTCTGAACCTGCGGGCGGCGAAGAGATTCCCTCCGAACCCTCCGGCGGCGAAGAGGTTCCCTCCGAACCCTCCGGCGGCGACGAGACACCCGCAGAGCCGAATCCCGGCACAAACGGCGGCGAAACAATCGCAGAGCCTGCGGCCTAAATGAGATTTCATACCATGTAAACTTTTTCCCCCGAAGCCCTTGCGGTTTTCGGGGGAATTCTTTATAATTATTATGAGGTGTTTTGGCTATTCAGTATGCGACAAGGAGAAACTATGCACCGAAGAAGAAAATTGCCCGAAAACGGCGTTGTCATTGTGCTTGGCGCACGGGTAGTGGGGGCATCGAAAACCTGCCCCGCGCACCTCAGTCGCGCGTTTCAATATCGTGTGGATACTGCAGCATCGTATCTAAAAGCCTATCCGAAAGCCGTTTGTATCACGACCGGCGGGCAGGGCAAGGACGAGCCGCAAAGCGAGGGCGAAGCCGCAAAGGAAGCGCTGATTGAGTTCGGGGTTGCGCCGAAGCGCATCTTTGCGGAAGTAAACTCCAAAACGACGCTTGAAAACCTGCGTTTTGCGCGGGATATTCTGCGCGAAAATGGCTTTTCCGATACCGTTTTGCTTGCAACGCAAAGTTACCACCAGTGGCGCGCCTGCCGCATGGCAAAAATGTTGGGACTTACGCCGTATCCGCTGCATGCGAAGACCAATTTGAAAAGTCTGCCGAAAAACCTGTGCCGAGAATTTCTGGCTATCCTGAAATTCCTGCTGTTTACCCGAAAGGAATGAGACGAATGGAACAAGAGCAAAAACGCTTGCTGATCCGCGATGCGCGCATTTTGAACCCCGCGCGCGGCGAGGACTATATCGGCAATATTTTGATCTCCGGGGACCGCATCAGCGCGGTTTCCGAAAACCTGTACGATGCGGATGCCGAAGTCATTGAAGCAAAAGGTTTAACGGCGGTGCCGGGCTTTGTGGATATGCATGTGCATCTGCGTGACCCTGGCTTTACCGATAAGGAAGATATTTACACGGGCTGCCGTGCGGCTGCGGCGGGCGGCGTGACGAGCCTTTTGTGTATGCCGAACACGAAGCCGGCGGTTGATACGCCCGAGACTGTGCGCTATATTTTGGACAAAGCCAAGACCGCCGATGCGCATGTTTACGTTGCGGCGGCGATTACAAAGGGGCTGAAAGGCGAAGAGCTGTGCGACTTAGAAGCGCTGCACGATGCCGGCGCCATTGCTTTGAGCGACGACGGTCGCCCGGTCATCGATACCGCCTGCCTTGCAAAGGCATTATGCGAAGCGCCGAAGCTCCACATGCGCGTGACGGCGCACTGCGAAGATTTGTTCCTCGCGAAAAAGTGGGTCATGCATGAGGGAGAAGTTTCCGAAAAGCTCAATCTGCCCGGCGTACCTGCGGCGGCGGAGGACTGCGGCACGGCGCGCGAAATTGCGGCGGCTGCGGCGTATGACGTGCCGGTGCACATCTGCCATGTCAGCACGGCAACCTCTGCGGTGCTCATCCGTGATGCCAAAGCCCGCGGCGTAAAGGTGACGGCGGAGACCGCACCGCACTACTTGCTTTTGACCGACGAAGCGCTCGAAAAGCACGACGCGGACTACCGCATGAACCCGCCGCTGCGCAGCGAGAAGGACCGCCTTGCGATGATCGAGGCCGTAAAGGACGGCACGATCGACGTCATCGCGACCGACCACGCGCCGCACACGCCGGCGGAAAAAGCTGATTTTCTGCACGCGCCGAACGGCTCCATCGGTATGGAAACGTCGTTTGCGGCGGCATATACCGCGCTTGTGAAGACAGGCGTTTTGACGCTTACAGAGCTCATTGAAAAGATGAGCGTGCGCCCGGCGGAGCTGCTCGGCATTGAAGCCGGCGCCATCGGTGCGGGCGAAGTGGCCGATATTGCGCTGATTGACGAGCACGAAGCGTGGGTTGTGGACCCCGAAAAGCTGCACGGCAAAAGCCGCAACACGCCGTTTAAGGGCATGACGCTCACGGGCCGCGTAAAGGCGACCGTCTGTGGCGGCAGAGTTGTATTTAATGAACTGTAAAAGTTTGAGAAATTTGAAATTATAGATTTGAAATGAGAGAGGGATTACTATGTCTTTTGACCGTATGATTGAAAAAATCGTGGAAACCCAGAATCCGACCGTTGCAGGTCTTGACCCGAAGCTCGCGTACATTCCGTCCTACATTCTGGACGACGCCGTCGCAAAGTATGGCAAAACGCTGGAGGCTGCGGCCGCCGCACTGCTCGAATACAACAAGGGCCTCATCGACGCGCTGTGCGATATTGTCCCGGCCGTAAAGCCGCAGGCGGCGTACTATGAAATGTACGGCTGGCAGGGCGTGAGAACCCTTGCGGAGACCGTCGCTTACGCGCGCGCAAAGGGCATGTTCGTCATCACGGACGGCAAGCGCAACGACATCGGCACCACGATGGAAGCCTACGCCACGGCGCACCTCGGCAAAACGGATGTGTTCGGCGAGAAAACGGAAGCCTTCGGTGCGGACGCGCTGACCGTGAATGGCTACCTCGGCACGGACGGCATCAAGCCGCTGCTCGGCGTTTGCGAAGCGGAAGATAAGGGTATTTTCGTGCTCGTTAAGACTTCCAACCCGTCTTCCGGCGAATTGCAGGATCAGAAAATGGAAAGCGGCAAGACCGTTTACGAAACCATGGGCGAGTTCTGCGAGCACTGGGGCGAAAGCGTCATGGGTAAATACGGCTACTCCGGCGTCGGTGCGGTCGTCGGCGCAACGTACCCGGCACAGCTCGGCGAAATGCGCGAGAAAGCGCCGCACACGTTCTTCCTCGTGCCCGGTTACGGTGCACAGGGCGGCGGCGCGGACGACGTTGCCCCGGCGTTTGACAAGAACGGTCTCGGCGCCATCATCAATTCCTCCCGCGGCATTATGTGCGCATGGCAGAAGGAAAAGTGCGACGAGCATGACTATGCACAGGCGGCAAGACGCGAAGCCATTCGCATGCGCGACGAGATCTGCGCACGCATCGGCGAAATTCGCGCGAACGGATGAGTAACGCTCGGAAAGGACAAGCTATGAAATATGACGTTCAGCTCTGCGAGGTGCTGCGCCGCGCGCAGACCGCAGAGAACACCTTTGATTATACGGTCTTAGCGCCGAAACTGGCAGAAGTGGCGCAGCCCGGACAGTTTGCGCACATTTACGTGCCCGGTAAAACGCTGCGCCGCCCGATTTCCATTTGTGACATCGATAAGAAAAACGGCACGCTGCGCTTTGTGTTCCAGATTCGCGGCGCGGGTACAGAGCAGCTCTCGAAGTTTGAGGTCGGCGATAAGATGGATATTTTGGCGCCCCTCGGCCACGGCTTTACGTTCGACCCGAACGCGCACAATTTGTTCATCGGCGGCGGTATCGGCGTGCCTCCGCTTTTCGGCGCAGCAAGGCAATGCGGCAAAAACGCCACGGTGGCGGTCGGTTTCCGCAATAAGGATTTCGTAATTCTCGAAGACGACTTCCATGCAGCAGGCTGCGACCTGCGCATTGCGACGGATGACGGCAGCTACGGCCACCACGGCCTCGTCATCGATTTAATTCAGGATGTGCACCCCGATAAAATTTTTGCCTGCGGTCCGAAGGTCATGCTGCGCGCCGTGACGGAGTTTGCAAAAGCGCACAACATTCCGTGCGAAATTTCCCTTGAGGAGCGCATGGCGTGCGGCATCGGTGCGTGCCTCGGTTGCGCGGTGGAGCTTTACGACGAAAACGGTGAAACGTATATGGGCCATGTCTGTAAGGACGGCCCGGTGTTCCCGGCGGAAAGGGTGGTATTCTGATGGCTGATTTAAAGGTTTCGGTTGCGGGTGTGGAGTTCCATAACCCGCTCATTGCGGCGTCCGGCACGTTCGGTTTCGGCCGCGAATATGCAGAGTTTTACCCGCTCTCCGCACTCGGCGGTATTTCTTCTAAGGGCATCACGTTAAAGGCGCGACCGGGCAATCCTGCGCCGCGCATTGCGGAAGCCCCCGGCGGTATGCTGAATGCCGTGGGTCTGCAAAATCCGGGTGTCGATCACTTCATTGAAAAAGATCTCCCGTGGCTGCGCGAGCAGGGCGTGACCATCATTGCGAACATTGCCGGCAACACGCCGGAGGATTACTGCGCCATGGCGGAAAAACTGAATGACACCGACATCGACATGATCGAAATGAACATCTCCTGCCCGAACGTGAAGCAGGGCGGCGTGCAGTTCGGCACGAGCTGCGCAGGCGTTGAAGACATCACGAAAGCGGTGCGCGCGCATTGCAAAAAGCCGCTGATGGTGAAACTTTCCCCGAATGTGACGGATATTTCCGAGATCGCGCTCGCGGCGGAAAGCGCCGGTGCGGATGCCGTCTCCATGATTAACACGCTGACCGGCATGCGTATCGACATCAACACGAAGCGTCCGATCATTCACAACAACACAGGTGGCTTCTCCGGCCCGGCGCTTTTGCCCATTGCGGTGCGCATGGTGTGGCAGACGTATCAGAAGGTGAAAATTCCGATCGTCGGTCTCGGCGGCATCAGCACGTGGCAGGACGCTGTGGAAATGCTGCTTGCAGGTGCGACGGCGCTGCAGATCGGCACCGTGTTGTTCACAGACCCGTATGCGCCCGTGAAGATTACCGAAGGGCTTACGAATTACATGGATAAAAACGGCGTGAAGACCCTTTCCGAATTGACCGGTGCGATGCGTCCGTGGTAAATGATATGGAAAAATTACACTTATATCTTGTGCGCCACTGCGAAAGCCTCGGCAACCGCGAGAATATTTTTCAGGGTCAACTTGACCTCGATATCAGCGCTACAGGAGAAAAGCAGTTGGCGCTTTTGGCACTGCGGTTTCGGAACATCCCCATTGATGCTGTGTATTCGAGCCCGTTAAAGCGCGCGTATAAAACGGCGGAAGCGGTGGATTTGTACCACAGTTTGCCTATCATAAAACTGCCGGAGCTGATGGAAGTGGATGTTGGCGCGCTGTCCGGCATGAAGCTTGACAAAGCGTTTACGGATTATCCGGTATTTGCCGAAAAGTGGCAGAATTCCCCGCAAAACTGCATTTTTCCGGAGGGAGAGACGACAGCGGAAGTCTATGACCGCGCAAAAAAAGCGCTTGCACGCGTGAAAGCGAATTGCATGGGCAAAACAGCGGTCATCACGTCGCACGGTTTTTTGTTGCGCTGCATGGCGTGTGAGATTTTGGAGCACGATATTGAACGTTTGAGTGATATTCGTATCGGCGGCAACACCTCGGTTTCGGAATTTTATATCGGCAAAGACGGCAGCGTGGAAACGGTGCGCCTCAGCGATAAAAGCCACTTGCCGAAGGAATTGCTCGGCGACCCGAACCAGTATGTTGTCCACAAATAATATATAGCAAAAGACATAAGAAAAGCCCCTGAAGCATACCATTCTCTAAAGGGGGAGTGGGTATGCTTTGGGGGCTTTTGGAGTATTTATCGTCGATTTTGTTTTTCTTTCTGCACATCACAAGCGCCGGGTCGTTTCCAAAGGCGCTGACTGCGGCGGAGGAGAAAAAATATCTGGAGCAAATGGCGGCGGGCGACCACCACGCGCGGCAAAAACTCATCGAACACAATTTACGGCTTGTGGCGCACATTGCGAAGAAATACTATGCCGATGAAAATGACCGCGATGACCTCGTTTCCATTGGCACGGTGGGGCTCATCAAGGCTGTGGACAGCTTCGACCCGACAAAGGGCATTCGGCTTTCAAGCTACGCTTCGCGGTGCATTGAAAATGAGATTCTGATGTTCTTCCGCAGCGCGAAAAAGACAGCGCAGGACGTATCGCTGAATGACCCCATCGATACCGACAAGGACGGCAACACGCTGACGCTGCTCGACACCATCGCGACGGACGACCACATTTTGGAGGACATCGACCTGCGCATGAAGGTGCGGCAGTTGTACGACGCGGTGAAGACCCGTCTTTCGCCGCGCGAGCGCGAGATCATTTTGCTGCGCTACGGGCTTACGGGCCAGCGGCCGCTCGTGCAGAGAGAAATCGCAAAAAAGCTGAACATTTCCCGCAGCTATGTCTCGCGCCTTGAGAAAAAAGCGCTGCAAAAACTGCGAAAAGCGTTTGACGAATAAAAAAGGCGCGTGCATCACACGAAGTTGTGGGTACACGCGCTTGGTTTAAATAAATTTTCCGGTCACGCTGTCCGCGGCGTTTTTGATCTGTTCCGGAGTTCCGCAGGCGACAAGCCGCCCGCCCGCTTCACCGCCGCCGGGGCCCATATCGAGAATATAATCAGCGCTGCGGATGACGTCGAGGTCGTGCTCAATAACGATGACGGTCGCGCCGCTTTCGATGAGCGTTTGGAACACGGTGAGCAGTGTCTGCACGTCGAGCGGGTGCAGGCCGATGGTCGGCTCGTCGAACACGAACACGGAGCCGCTCTGTGCCTTGCCCATCTCACTCGCAAGCTTTAAGCGCTGCGCTTCGCCGCCCGAAAGTCCGGGCGTTTCCTCACCGAGCGTGAGGTAGCCGAGGCCGAGACTGTTTAAGACATTTAATCTCTGCGAGACGAGCTTCCAGTCCTTGCAGGCCGAAAGCGCCGTGCGCACGTCCATGTCCATGATTTCGGGCAGGGTGTACGCTTCGCCGCTTTTCGTCACGCAGCGGATCTTCGATGCGTCTTTGCCGTAACGGCTGCCGCGGCAGTCCGGGCAGGGGATATTCACATCGGGCAAAAACTGCACGTCCAGGCTGATACTGCCGGTACCGTCGCAGGTAGGGCAGCGCAGCTTGCCGGTGTTGTAGGAGAAGTCACCGGCTTTGTATTTGCTTTTTTTGGCGTCCGGCGTGCGGGCGAAAATTTTACGCAGCTCATCGTGCACATTAGCGTATGTCGCAACGGTGGAGCGCACATTGATACCGATAGGCGTAGCGTCGATGAGCTTCACTTGGTCGATGCCCTCGGCGCTGACCGACTTCACGTGCGCTGGTAGCTTTTCACCACGAATATGCGCCGAAAGCGCCGGGATAAGGCTTTCCAGAATAAGCGTCGTTTTGCCGGAGCCGGAAACGCCCGTAACAACGGTCAGGCGGCCTTTCGGAATATCCACTTCGAGCGGCTTCACCGTATGGATGCGGTCGGTGGAAAGGTGGATAGCGCCGTTTTGGAAAAGCTCGCTTTCGGGTGCTTTCTGTCGCGAGATGCCCTGCTTTCCCGCCAAAAACGGGCCGATCTGCGAGTTTTCGTTTATCTTAATGTCGTCTGTTGTGCCCTCCGCGATGACATGGCCGCCTTTTGCACCGGCTTCCGGGCCCATTTCAATGAGCCAATCGGCCTCGCTCAAAATCTGCGTGTCGTGGTCGACGAGCAGAACGGAGTTGCCGTCGTCGATGAGATCGTGCATCACGCCGGTGAGGCCGACGATGTTCGCCGGGTGCAAGCCGATGGAAGGCTCATCGAGCACATATAAAACGCCGGTGGTGCGGTTGCGAACGGCACGGGCAAGCTGCATGCGCTGGCGCTCGCCTGTGGAAAGCGTGGAGGCGGCGCGGTCGAGCGTCAAGTAGCCGAGCCCTAACTCCAAAAGGCGCTTGGCGTTCAATGTAAACGAATCGCAGATGCTCTGCGCCATGGGACGCATTTCTTCGGGCAGCGAGCCCGGCACGTCCGCGACCCAATCGGTGAGGCCGGCGAGCGTCATACGGCAGACTTCATCTAAAGAAATGCCGCGAAGCTTCGGAGCGCGAGCTTTTTCCGATAGCCGTGAGCCGCCGCAGTCCGGGCACGGTTCGGTCTTCAGAAACTTTTCCACGCGCTTCATGCCGTTTTCATCTTTGACTTTGGAGAGTGCGTTTTCCACGGTATACACGGCGTTGAAGTAGGTGAAATCCATTTCGCCTGCTGCGCCGCTCGTTTTATTCTGGTAGATCATGTGCTTTTTAATGGCAGGGCCGTGAAACACGATGTCCTTTTCTTTTTCCGTCAGCTCGCGGAACGGCACGTCGGTGCGCACGCCGAGGTCGCGGGCGATGTCCTTCATCAAAGACCACATCAGCGTCTGCCACGGGCGCACGGCGCCTTCGTCAATCGTGAGGGTGTCGTCCGGTACAAGGGTACTTTCGTCCACAATGCGCACGATGCCGGTGCCGTCACATTTGCGGCACGCGCCTTGGCTGTTGAACGCGAGTTCCTCCGCGGACGGCGCGAAAAATTCCGCACCGCAAACGGGGCACACGCACGGCTGACCCGCCGCGACGGCCAATGTCGGCTGAATGTAGTGTCCGTTCGGGCAGCGGTGGCTTGCAAGGCGTGAATACATCAGGCGCAGGCTGTTGAGTAACTCCGTGCCCGTGCCGAATGTGCTGCGGATGCCCGGGACATTGGGGCGCTGGTGCAGTGCGAGCGCGGCCGGGACATATAGAACTTCGTCCACCTGCGCCTGTGCCGCCTGCGTCATACGGCGGCGCGTGTAGGTGGAAAGCGACTCCAAATACCGCCGTGATCCCTCTGCATACAAAACACCGAGCGCGAGCGACGATTTGCCGGAGCCCGAAACACCCGCTACGCCAACGATCTTATGCAGCGGCACATTGATGTCAATGTTTTTGAGGTTGTGCACGCGCGCACCGCGCACCTCGATGTGGTCGACAAGATTGAATTTGTGCTTTGCTTGTTCCATTTATTCTTCCTCCGCTTTGCGGTTGATCTCTTCCAAAAAGGCCTTGCCGTAGCGATGCGCCTTGCGCTCGCCCACGCCGGAGACCTGCAAAAGCTCCTGTTCGTCCGTCGGCATTTTGGCGCACATATCGCGCAAAGTGGCGTCGGTGAAAACGACGTAGGCCGGAACGCTCGCTTTTGCGGCAAGCGCGGCACGCAGCTTTTTCAGCCGTGCGAAAAGCTCCGGGTCGGCATCGCCTGCGGCCTTGTCCGGCTTCTTCGCTTTTTCCTGCGGCACGGGAATACGCATTTCAAAGTTTTTTTCCCCGAGCAAAACCGGCCGCGCGTTCTGCGTCAGCTTTAAAACCGGGTATTGCCCGTCGGTCTGGATGAGCAATTCCTGCATCAAAAGCGCGTCGATGATACGCTTGATTTCAAAAATCGGCTTTTCGCGCATGAGCCCGTAGGTGGACTGTGTTTGCAGATTCATTTGCAAAACACGCTCATTTTCGCTGCCGCGCAGAATGTCGCAGATCATGCTGATGCCGAGCCGCTGCCCGGTGCGCGCCACGCAGGAGAGCACCTGCTGTGCTTCCACGGTGGCCTCTATCAAAACGGAGCCGCCCGCGCAGCTGGAGCAATTGCCGCAGTATTCCTCGGCGGGCTCGCCGAAGTATTTTAAGATGAATGCGCGCAGGCAATCGGCCGTCGTGCAGTAATATGTCATTTTTCGCAGACGGTCGTATTCGCGCTGGATGAGCTTTTCCTGCGTTTCAAAGTCGAGGTCGGGGTTCGGGTCGCTGTTTTCGATTAAATAGCGGTTCGTGCGCACGTCCTGCGGGCTGTAAAGCAAAATACACTCGGCGGGGCTGCCGTCGCGCCCGGCACGCCCGGCTTCCTGATAATAGCTCTCGAGGTTTTTCGGCATGTTGTAGTGGATGACGAACGACACGTTGGATTTATCGATGCCCATGCCGAACGCGTTCGTCGCGACCATAATGAGCTTGCGGTCATAGACGAAATCGTCCTGGTTTTGCCTGCGTTCTTCCTCCGGCAGACCGGCGTGGTAGCGCGTGGAAGGGATACCCTTGTCGTTTAAAAGCGCGTCCACTTCTTCCACGGTGCGGCGCGTGGAGCAGTACACAATGCCGCATTTGCCCGGGCGTTCTTCGATGAGCGTCAAAAGCGCCAGCGCCTTACTGTGCGGCATCTGCACGCCGAAATATAAGTTCGGGCGGTCAAAGCCCGTCGTGATACGCACGGGGTCAATGAGGTGCAGGTGCTCTGCAATGTCCTTGCGCACGGCTTTTGTTGCCGTGGCGGTGAATGCGCCGATCGTCGGGCGATTTTTCAAACTTTCGGCAAATTCCGCAATCTTTAAATAGTCCGGGCGGAAGTCCTGCCCCCACTGAGAGACACAGTGCGCTTCATCCACGGCGATGAGAGAAATATTGAGGTTCTCTACGGCCGTGCGGAAGTTCTCGGTCGAAAGGCGTTCCGGCGCGACGTAGACGAGCTTATACAACCCCTCGGATAAATTGTGCAGTGCGCGGCTGTACTGTGCCGGGGTGAGCGAGCTGTTGAGGTATGCCGCGTGCACGCCCGCCTGCGTCAGCGATTCCACCTGATCTTTCATCAGCGAAATGAGCGGGGAGATGACAAGCGTGATGCCCGGCAGCAGGAGTGCCGGCACCTGATAGCACACGGATTTGCCTGCGCCCGTCGGCATGACGCACAGCGCATCGCGGCCCGTGAGCAGTGCGTCTACAATTTCCTCCTGACCGCGGCGAAAGGACGTGTAACCGAAATAGCGCCGCAGAATATCGAGTTTCGTTTCCATAGATCTGTTCCTTTACGGTCAAAAATACCCGCGCGTGCAAAAGCACGGCGGGCATTTAACGTTTTAAATTAAGAGAGCTTCTTCATTTCGATGGTCTTCCAGTCGCACTCCTTGTCCATCCAGCGGATGCCGACATCTGCGTATTCGGCTTCGCCGCGCTGGTTGTCGAACGGGTCGATGCGCAGCTGTGTCTTTGGCGGGTCAAAATCCGCCTGAAGCTCGCTGTTTGCCGCCATGCGGAACGGGTCGAGATTGCCGAAGTAGAAGTCGTTGCGCTCGCTGTCGCCCATGCGGTGCGCACTGCCGCCGAAGGACGGGTCTGCAAACAGCCAGCCGTAGGGAGCAATGTAGAACTGCGCCCAGTCGTGGCAGCCGGTGTCGTCCGGCGTGACGAACAGGCCGCTCTGCCAACGGGCAGGAATACCTGCGCAGCGGCACAGCGTGATGAACAGCAGCGCCTGCACGCCGCAATCCCCGTGCAGCCCCGCGCCGTAATAATCCGGAATGCTGCCCGGCAGCGTGAAGTATTCGCGCACATACGAATATGTACCGACCTTCGTGCAGTAGTCGTAAAAGCTGCGTGCGAGCAGAAGCGGGTTCTTCTCATCGCCGGAAAGCTCTTTGCAAAGCGCACGGATGAGCGGCGTGAAGCGAATGTGCGGGTAAAGCTCCTCGGTGTCAAACGTCGGCTGCTCTGCACTGACCTGTGCGGATTCGAGGTTGTTGTATTTCACATAGGAAAGATATTTGTATTCAACCCAGAAGGTTTCGTTTTTCTCGAATTTGCCGCGGAATGAGACCGTGCGCGCGGGTGCATTTTCATCTGCAAGCTTATAAATGGGGTGGGAGGTCGCAAGGATCTCAATGTCGCGCATGTTCATCGCATTCTTCGGTACGGGAAGATGCACGGTTAGTTCTTCTCCGGGACGGAAAACATCGTCATGCAGACGGAACTGGGCGCGCAGCTGAATGCTCCACAGCGCGTCGCCGTCTTTTTTCATGTCGCGTACATTTTGGCGCAGAAATTCCACGCGATCACTTTTGTCCTTCGGCGGCTTGCCTGCACGCGTGGCGATATCCGGGTAAACGCCCAAAAGCGTATCGTAGAACGTGCGGGAATACGTCGTTTTGCCGTTGATGTAGATCCAGTCGATGGCGCCGCGGTCACGCAATGCGTCAAGCTCTGCCTTCGTGAAATCCGGAATTTCCTTCTGCACGAGCGCCAAAGCGTCTTCTTCGCTGTATGTGTAGCCCGTCGGCAGTGCTTTCAAGACCTCACGCTCCAGTGCAAGGCGTGTTTTCATAAACGCCGGGACTTTCTCGTTTGCAAGGTATAGGTCGATAAGGTGGAACGCGCGTTCAAAATCGCCGCACCATTTTGCCTTTAAAATGTCTTCCGGCAGCGCGATTGCAAGCGTTTCAATATCTTTTTGGTTCATAACAGCAGCCTCCTTTGATGGATAAAGTTAACCGATATGCAGCACCGCGCACGCAATGCGGAAATAGATCAGCAAGGAAAGCGCGTCTACAATGGTCGTGATGAATGGACTGGCCATGACGGCCGGGTCAAAACCGATGCGCTTTGCAAGCACCGGCAGCGAACAGCCGACAAGCTTTGCAGCGAGCACCGTTACAACAAGCGTGCTGCACACAACGATGGCGACCGGGATGGTCACACGATCAACGAGCAGCAATTTGACAAAGTTTGCGGCGGCAAGCGAAACACCGCACAAAAAAGCCACGCGCGCCTCCTTCCAGAGGATACGCCCGATGTCTTTATATTCGATCTCGCCGAGGGAAAGACCGCGGATGATGGAGACCGAAGCCTGACTGCCCGCGTTGCCGCCCGTGTCCATCAGCATGGGGATAAAACCCGTCAGCACAATGGAAGCGGAAAGCGCATCTTCAAACGAGGTGATGATGCTGCCCGTAAATGTAGCGGAGATCATGAGGAGCAAAAGCCACGGGATACGTTTTTTCCATGTAGCAAAAACGCCCGTTTTCATGTACGGCTTATCGGTCGGCGTGATAGCCGCCATCATTTCGATATCTTCCGTTGCCTCATCCTGAATAACATCGATCGCGTCGTCAACGGTGACAATGCCCACAAGTCGCTCTTCGTTATCGACGACCGGAACGGCAAGAAAATCGTACTTGCCGAACAGGGAGGCCACTTCTTCTTTATCGGTATGGGTGGAAACGTAAATAATGTTCGTTTCCATGATATTGCGGATCAGCTCGTTTTTGGGGGCAAGCAGCAGGTCTTTCACGGTCACAATGCCTTTCAGCTTGCGGCGGCTGTCCGTGACATAGCAGGTGTACACCGTCTCTTTTTCCACGCCGATGGCACGGATGCGGTCAAACGCCTCCTCCACCGTCATGCCGCGCTTTAAATCGACGTATTCCATCGTCATGATAGAGCCTGCGCTGTCTTTGGGGTAATTTAAAATCTGGTTAATGAGTACGCGCGTTTCGGCGTCCGTGTGTCGCAGAATGCGCTTGACGAGGTTTGCGGGCATTTCTTCAATCATGTCTGCAGCGTCGTCCACATACAGCTCGTTCACGACGTCGTGCAGCTCTTTATCACTGAATGCTTCAACAAGCACCGTCTGTTCGTCCGGATTCATATAAGCGAACGCGTCCGCTGCAAGCTCTTTTGGGAGCAGGCGAAACACAAGCGCCATCTTTTCACGCGGCAGGTCTTCAAAAAGTTCTGCCACGTCTGCCGGGTTCATGTCTTTCAGAAGATTGCCCAACTGGGGGAAATCTTTATTTTCCAGCAGCTCTAAAATTTTGTCCAATATATCCAACATAGTTCGTCCGTCCTTTCTCTGCAATCGTGCAAAAATCGGCAATCGGACGATACGGTTTGAACTCAGCCGTTTACAAATGTAAGGTCGCGCAAAAAACAAGCGGAGAAAATCGCCTGTTTTTCTGCGGGCGGCTGCATCTGTTCTCGAGGAACCGCACCGCCACTACTGCCAGCGTCCATTTTCTCCACTCCTTTGTTTTAGTATTTTTGTCAGTGTATTTGCAAATAATCGCAAAGTGCTTTTGCGTTTTTGCATACGGAAACAAAACGCCGCATTTTTGTCGGCGTTCTTATCTATAAAGTTACCCTTTTTTTGAATAATTGTCAAGCCTAACAAACGACTTTTCGGGAATTTTACGTCAGAGATTTCGTTTGGGGTTCGCCGTCTGCCGCAAGAGATAATCAATGCTCACGTTATAGAAGTTTGCGAGTTTAATTAGAATGTCGTCCGTAAGCTGCTGCTGGCCTGTTTCGATATAACTGTATTTGCGCTGTGTAATGCCGATTGCATTTGCGACTTGCTGCTGCGTTAAATCAGAGTCCTCCCGCAGATCGCGTATTCTGTTCTCCGTCAATTTTTTCACCTGCTTTGAGTGGTATCCACTCAAAGTATATGTAGACGGATTTTATCTATTGACTTTTAGATATATTTCATCTAAAATTGGGAAAAGAGGAGAGACAGGAGAGAAAAGCAATGCTTAAACGCTGGGGACGAGTAATTTTGGTCATGCTGTTGGTATGCTTTCTTCTTACGACCTGCACCTGTGCGCATAAATGGAAGGAAGCCACCTGCACCGAGCCGAAAACCTGTGTGTATTGCGGTATGACGGAAGGCGAGCCGCTTGGACATGATTGGAAAGCTGCTACGATCAACTACCCCAAGACCTGTGTTCGCTGCGGTAAAACAGAAGGTGAAGCTTACGGTATCTATTAAAAAAACCGATGCAGAGTTTCGACTGCATCGGTTTTTTTGTTGGCTCAAATTTATCGCTCCATATTGGAGTTGCGCTTTGTGATGGCTTCCCACAGGCCATTTAAGTACGCGGCGCCGAGGGCACGGTCGTAAAGGCCATAGCCGGCGCGGCCGGTCTCGCCCCAGATCATTCTGCCGTGGTCCGGGCGGATGTAACCGTTGAAACCGTTTTTGTAGAGCGCGTTCAAAATGGCATACATATCGAGCGAGCCGCATGCAGAGTAGTGTGCGCGCTCCTCAAAACCGTTTTCCAGCACGGCAACGTTGCGGGCGTGAACGAAATGGATGCGCCCCATCGCGGCGTATTTTGCCGCCATGTGCACCACATCGTTTTCGGCGCTGCATCCGAGCGAGCCGGTACACAGCGTGATGCCGTTGTGTGGGTCATCGACGATTTTCAGGAAGCGGTCGAGATTCTTTTCGCACGTGATAATGCGTGGCAGTCCGAAAATGCTCCAGCACGGGTCGTCTTCATGGATGGCCATGTTCACGTCACATTCCGCAGCGACGGGAATGATGCGCTCAAGAAAATAAGTGAGGTTTGCCCAAAGGTCTTCCTCGGTCATTTTGTTGTATTCCGCCACGACGGCCCTCAGCTCCTCGCGCGTGTAGCTCGCGTCCCAGCCGGGCAGCGTGAGGTCGCTGTCGCTTTTCAGCGGGTCCACGGCATCCACCTGCTCTTTATAGTAGACAAGGCTTGTAGAGCCGTCCGGCAGGCGGTGGTCAAGCTGCGTGCGCGTCCAGTCAAACACCGGCATGAAATTGTAGCAGATGCAGCGGATGCCGGCCTCGGCAAGGCGGCGGATGTTCTCGCAGTAATTTTCGATATAGCGGTCGCGCGTGGGTTTGCCGAGTTTGATATCCTCGTGCACCGGCACACTTTCAATGACCTCAAATTGCAGGCCGTTATCTTCCGTTTGTTTTTTCAGCGCGGCAATGCTCTTGCGGCTCCAAACTTCACCGACGGGCACGTCGTATACAGCGGTGACGATGGCCTGCATGTTCGGAATCTGACGAATATTTTGGAGGGTCACGGGGTCGTCCGGGCCATACCAGCGAAATGACATTTTCATAGATATAATCAACCTTTCCGGTGTATTCACGTGTTATTCAGGTTCATCGTAGCACATCGGGTGAAAAAACTCAAGGGTCTAAATTCCTTTTGCGCCGATTTCCAATCAAACGTGGGATTTATACACAGTTTTGCGCAGGTGGTCTTTGTATCTTTCGCCGAAATCGCGGACAAGATGCAAAAATCTATAAAAACATCTTGAAACTTGCGTGTCTTTTAGTATAATAAGGTGTATAGCGCGTAGTTTAGAGAGCGCAAATAGGTTATTTACTTTAAATCGAGAGGAGTCCAATTTATTATGTCTAAAGTAGTAAGAGTAGCAGTCGTGGGCTATGGCGGCATGGGCGGCTGGCACACGAAGAGATTGCAGGAAATCCCGGGTGTTGTAGAGCTTGCAGGCGTATACGATATTAAGCCGGAGCGCAACAAGGCTGCTGAGGAAAACGGTATTCACGCATACAGCTCTTTTGAGGAGTTGCTTGCCGACAAGACCGTTGATGTTGTAACGGTCGCAATCCCGAACGATCAGCACAAGAAGGTTTGCATTCAGGTTATGGAAGCGGGCAAGGTTGCCATCAGTGAGAAGCCGGTCACGCTTTGCACCGCTGATCTCGAAGAGATGATCGCAGCCTCCAAGCGCACGGGCTCCGTCTTCACGGTGCATCAGAACCGCCGTTGGGACGAGGATTTCCGCGTTGCGGAGAAGATTGCAAAGTCCGGCCAGCTCGGTCGTGTTTTCGCCATTCAGTCCCGTGTTCACGGTTCCCGCGGTATCCCGGGCGACTGGAGAAACACGAAGGCACAGGGCGGCGGCATGGTTCTTGACTGGGGCGTGCACCTCCTTGACCAGATGAACATGATGATGGGCAAAATGCCGATTTCCGTTTACGCAACGCTGTCCAACGTAACGAACGAAGAAGTGGACGACGGCTTCACCGCTACGTTCAAGTTTGATAACGATCTCGTGTTCACCGTAGAAGTCGGCACGAGCAACTTTATCAACCTGCCGCGTTGGTATGTCGAAGGTCTGAACGGCACGGCTGTCATCGATGACTTCCAGGTCAACGGCAAGATCGTCATCGCAACGGCGGACGAAGAGCACGATGCAGTGCCGATCGTCACCGCAGCAGGCCTCACGAAGACTATGGCGCCGAGAACGCCGGAAACGATCAGCGAGCTTCCGCTGCCGAGAATCGACTGCGACATTCACGATTATTATCGCAACATCGCAGCAGTTGTCAACGGCGAAGCAGAGCAGATCGTCACGCACGACCAGCAGCGCCAGCTGATGAAGCTGATGGAAGCGATCTTTGAGAGCGCAGAGAAGAATCAGGTCGTTTACTTCTAATTCGAATTAAGGTGAATAGAGAACAGCTCCGGGCGAAAAGCTCGGAGCTGTTTTTGCGTATTATAAGCTCAGTTTATTCGTCAAACACGAATTCATCTTCGCCGAAGCGTTCCGGATGATATTTCATGCTGTCTGCTTCCGTAATGGCGCGCTGTACACGGCAGGGGTTGCCGACGGCCACGCTGTTTGACGGAATGTCCTTCGTTACCACGCTGCCTGCACCGATGACACAGTTATCGCCGATGGTCACGCCCGGGCATACGACGACGTTTGCGCCGAACCAGCAATCGTTGCCGATGGTGACGGGTTTTGCGTAGCAAACGCGAATTTCACGGCCGTCCTTTGTTTTCAGCACGCGGCGTTCCTCTGCGATGATCGGGTGCATCGGCGTGACGATGGTCACGTTCGGGCCGAAGTTGCAGCGGTCACCGATGGTCACGGGCGCGTCATCCTGAATGGTCAGGTTGAAGTTGCCGAAAAAGCTCTTGCCGATGTGCGTGTGCGTGCCATAGTGGATCTGGATCGGCCCCTGCACAAACGAGCCCTCGCCGAAATCGCCGAAGATCTGGTGCACGATTGCATTACGCTTTTCGGTTTCGTCTTCGAGCGTTGCATTATAGGCGCTGCAAAGGTTGTGGCAGCGCAGCTTGATGGCTTTCAAGTCCGGGTGACCGGGGCAGAAAAACTGCCCGGCAAAGATTTTTTCTTCCTCTTTCATATGAATTCCTCCCAAAATGTTTATCGTAACGGCCTTTGTCGTTTATTGTGGTTTATCGAGCACAAGCACGCCGTAGGGTTCCATGGTATACGTGCCGTCGAGCGTTTCGCGTGTAAGCAGCTCCTTCGTCGGCTTTTGCACGGTGACGGTTTGCGGCTGTGCGGTGTAGTTCAGCAAAAACGCGTAGCTGCGGCCGTTTTTCTCGTTTGTACGCACCGTGAGCTCGATCTCCTCGGGCAGCTCCAGCCAGCCCGTCACAGGGCAAAGCTCTGCTTTCGGCAGCAGCTCCAAGAGTGCCGCAGCGGTCTCCTCTGCAAAAACGGAGCCGCAGGCGTAGACCGTGCCTTTGCCGACGGTGTTTTTGGTCAGCGCGGGTTTGCCGTTGTAATAGTTACCGTCATACGTTGCCAGCACCTCGCAGCTTTCGAAATCCGGGCGCAGAATATCGTTGAACGTCGGCGCGGGGATTTTCTTTTCGCCGAGCGTCATGTATTCCTTTTCGTCCGCCGGGCCGATGAACGTGAAATCCTCCACGGTGCAGCCGGTCAGCGGCGCTAAGAGCCCCGGCATCGGCATCATGGGGCACTGCCCGTCAATATCTTTATAGCCGGAGCGGCAGCCGAAGAAAAGAGTGCCGCCGTTTTCGGCGTAAGCGCGCAATATTTCCGCGCGGGCGGGCGTCATGATGGTTGGGTGCGGGTACACAGCAGCCGTGAAGTTCCCGAGCGGCTGGGACGTGCCCTCGTCGTTGATGTTGACGAACTCGAACGGGATGTGCGCGCGCTGCAAGGCTTTGAACCACCCGTCGGTGCTCTCCCGGTTCAAGGGTCCGTGCCATTTGTCCTCCATGCCGTCCCACTCATTGTCGTAGTCGCAGAGGATTGCGAACTTTGCCGTATGCTTCGTGCCCGCGATGCGCTGAATCTTCTGAATATCCTCGCTTACGCGCAAAAGCTCTTCCGTGCGGCGGTTCGGGAAATTATCATAGTTCAATAATCCGTGCCAGTACATTTCTGTGCCGAATGTGCAGGTACGCCAGCGGAAGTAGCTGACAAAATCTGCACCGTGCGCGATGGACTGGAAAGTCCACAGTCTTAACTGACCCGGCTTCGGCGCGGGCTGCAGAAGGCGGGTGTTCCAACCGCCGGGGCCGGATTGCTGCTCCATGATGCCGAAGCGGTTTGAGACGCTTCGCGTTTTTGCAAGGTTAAAGGATGTTTCGCGGTCGCGCAGGGAGCGCGGAGAGAGCTTGCTGCCCTCCATCGCAAACGCGAAGTTCGGGTAGCTGTCATACGTCATGAAGTCAAGCTTTTCCTTGACGAGCTTGTGGTTATCGAGCACGCCGAAAAGTCCGTTTGTCGTGATGAACTGCTCCGGACGGCGATATTTCCGGATAATATCCGCCTGTATACCGATGTAGTTTATGGCCGCTTCGGAAATGAAACGCTTTTCCTCCAGCATCATGTGCGGATTGTTGGAGTTTGCGAGCGTGTAGCGCGAAAGGTGAATCTGCTCCCAGTCCGTGTAGGTCTGGTTCCAGAATGTCGTGCCCATGGCGCGGTTCAGGTTTTCGAGCGTGCCGTATTTCTCTTTAAGGTACTTTCTGAACGCCTCGTGGTCGCTCGGCGCGTGGTAGTTGTTTGTTTCGCAGTTGACTTCATTGTCGATCTGCCAGCCGATGATCGCAGGATGTGCGCTGTAATGCGCCGCAATGTGCTCAACGATCTTCTTTACAAAATCGAGGTACACGGGGGATGTCATGTTGTGGTGCTTGCGCATACCGTGGTAGACCGGGTGGCCGTAAATATCACAGTTTAATACTTCCGGGTATTTTTCCGTCAGCCAGGCGGGCGGGGTCGCGGTGGGCGTGCAGAAGATGACCTGCATCCCGCAGTCCTTTGCCACATTTAAAAAGCGGTCCCAAAAGCTGTCGTCAAAGCGCCCTTCCTCCGGCTCAAAGAGGTTCCACGCAAATTCCGCCACGCGGATGACACCGATGCCGTAGGATTTCATGCGCAGCATATCCTCTTTCCAGAACGAAGTATCCCAGTGCTCCGGGTAGTAGCATACGCCGAGCTCTATCGTGTTGCCGTTTAACATAGTATATACTCCTTTATCTGTGCTCGCCGATGAAGAACAGCGCTACGGTGCCGGGGCCGGAGTGTGCGCCGATGACAGGACCGATGAAGTTGATATAAATGTTCTTCACACCGAATTTTTCGCGCACGCGGTTTGCGACGTATTCGGCGTCTGCCAAGCAATCGCCGTGGCTGATGAACACGGTCTGGTCTGCGGGCTGAATGGCGGTCTCTTCCATTTTCTGCACAAGGGCATCAAGGGACTGCCGTCTGCCGCGCACCTTGCTGACCGGGATGAGGTGGCCCTCGTCATCCACATGCAAAACGGGTTTTACGCCGAGTAAAGTGCCGACGAGCGCTGCTGTGGCGGAAACGCGGCCGCCGCGCTTTAAGTGGTTGAGATCGTCCACCGTGAACCAGTGGCAGAGCTTCAAAACGTTTTCACCGAGCCACTTATACAGCGAATCAATGTCCGTGCCGGCGCGCTTCAGCATGGCTGCATGGTATACGAGCAAACCTTCGCCGAGGGACGCGCAGAGCGAATCGAACACATAAATTTTGCGCTCGGGATATTTTTCTTTCAATTCATCGCGCGCGATGAAGGCGCTTTGGCAGGTGCCGGATAAACCGCTGGAAAACGCAATGTACAGAACGTCTTCGCCGCCTTGCAGAACAGGCTCAAAGACCCGTGTGAATTCGTCGGCGTTGATCTGCGATGTGGTGGACATTTTGCCCTCGCGCAGCTTTGCGTAGAAAGTTTCCGTCGGCATATCCGAAAGATCTGCCTTGTCTTTATATGTTTTACCGTCGATTGTAAAGCGGAGCGGCACCACTGTGAGGCCTAACTCTTCGATCATTTTATGATCCATATCGATGGTGGAATCGGTGATGATTTTGTAACCCATAGTTATCTTTCCTTTCCGTGCCTTAAAAACGCATTTCTGCGCAGCACATCGTTATTATAGCACAGGCGAAGCGAATTTGTCTATGCGTTTTTTGTGTAAATTACCCTTTGCGGTTTCGCCGATAATCGAGATAATCCTGCAAAATGATCGTCGCTGCCACGGCGTCCACGGTTGCTTTGCGGCGCTTACCGCGCGTATTTGTTTCGTTTAAAAAGCCGTGTGCCGTGATAGTCGTGCCGCGTTCGTCGGAGAAATCAACGGGCAGCCCGGTCTTTTCCGCAAGCTCCGCACCGAAAGCGCGCGCGTTCTGCGCGCTTTCGCCCTCGCTGCCATCCATGTTGCGCGGCAGACCGACAACGATCTGCTCGGCGCGGCGCGCTTTGGCAAGCTGCGCTACACGCTCCAAAAGGCGCTCGCGGTTGTGCTCGTTCACGACCTCTACGGGACTTGCGAGCAGCTCGCTTTTATCGCATACGGCAACGCCCGTACGCGCTTTGCCGAGGTCTACACCTAATATAACCATGTTCTGTTTCCTTTCAATGTTTTGCTTTTCTTCAGTATAACACGGTTTTCAAAAATAGAAAAGCACCTGCTTTTGCGATTTCAAAGAGCAGGTGCAAAATCTGTATATTTAATTATCGCACATTCGTCACGGTGCCGACGGCGACGTAGTTGTCGCACACTGCGCCAAGGTCGGTGCCTTCGCTGCCGTGCCAGTTTCTGCCGGGCACGACCGTGTATTCCACCGTGCCGTCCCCGAGTGTTTTGCAGGTGAAGCTGTCCGTGTAAAAATCATCCTGCGAAACGGCGCAGCCGTGCTTTACACCCTTGCAGTCTTCCGGTGCGCAGCCGGGAAAGTTGATGTTCCAAACCGTGTTTTGCGGCAGAGGTTTATCCATATATTCACCGATGAGCGCACGCAAGTAGCGGTCGGTTACGGGATGATAATCGAGGTTGGCCTGGGAAAGCGCGATGGCGTGGATTCCCCAGAAAGCGGCCTCCAACGCGGCGCCCGCCGTGCCGGAATACTGAATATCGCCGGAAATATTGTAGCCGCTATTGATGCCGGAAAGCACAACGTCAGGCTTGCGACCGAGCAGATGGATGCCCACGCGCACACAGTCCACCGGCACGCCGCTGCATTCGTATGCCTTTACGCCGTCCATATAACCCGGACGCTCGCGCACGTAAAGCGGCTCTAAATACGTTACGCTGTGCGATTTGCCGCTGCGCTGGCTTTCCGGCGCGACGACCCACACTTCGCCGAATGCTTTTGCTGTCTCTGCCAGCTGGCGAATGCCGCCTGCGTCAATGCCATCGTCATTCGTAATTAAGATCAACCTGCCCATGTTTGCTCCTCCGTCATGCAAAAACTTTTCGTTTGAAGTATACCATATCTATTTCGACAAGTCCAGACGGAGATTCAAAATTCCGCTTTGTCATATCTGCTTATAATTATTAAAATTTTGAAAATTATATAGAAATATAGCACGATTGTCTTGCAAAAGAAGCAAATTGCGGTATAATGTTCTTAATAGAACAAAAAGGCTGCGGTTCGGTTGCAGCCGAGGAGAAGTTGTAAAAGGACAAGCGTGTTATTCGTTTGCCCGAAGAAAGGAATCTTGCTTATGTTGAATCTTATTCCCGCGCCGCGCGGATCGGTGCACATGCAGGAGGGCAGTGTAAAGCTGCCGGAGACCGTCACCGTTTCGCTCGGTGATTTTGCACCGTGGTGCCTTGAGGCATTTGCTGCAAGACTGGACGGCCACGTGGAGACCGCCGAAAACGGGTTTATCACGCTGAAAAAGGCCGATATCGCAAAAGAGGGCTACAAGCTGACCGTCACAAAGGACGGCATCACCGTGGAAGCGGCGGACGAAAGCGGCGCTGTGTGGGCACTGACGACTGTCACGGAGCTCACAGCAGAGGGCGAAGCGCTGCCAATCGTCACCATTGAAGACGCACCGCACTACGGTCATCGCGGCCTGTCGCTTGACTGCTCCCGTCATTTCTTTACGGCGGACGAAGTGAAAAAGGTCATCGACCAGATGACGCGTGTGAAGCTGAATGTTCTGCACTGGCATCTTGTAGATGACCAGGGCTGGCGCATCGAGTGCAAAACGCTGCCGCTGCTGCACGAAACGACCGGCACGTATTACACGCAGGAGGAGATCAGGAGCGTTATCGAATATGCCCGCGTGCGCGGCATGGAGATCATCCCGGAAATCGATATGCCGGGCCACACCAGATCGATGATTGCGGCATACCCGCATTTGAGCTGCTTTGGCGAAAAAACGGAGCTGTGCCAGTTTGGCGGCATTTTTGAGAAAATTCTCTGCCCCGGTAAGGACGAAACATTCGAGTTTATCGAAAAGCTTCTGACAGAAGTCTGCGCACTGTTCCCGGACGACCGCTTCCACATCGGCGGTGACGAAGCGCCGAAGACCGAATGGAAAAAATGCCCGCACTGCAAGGCGCGCATGGAAGCGCTTGGCCTTACCGATTATGAAGATTTGCAGGGCTACTTCACAAAGCGTGTCGTCGCTATTCTCAAAAAGCACGGCAAGCGCGCCGTCTGCTGGAACGATGTTCTGGAATCCAAAGATGTCGGCACCGAAAACATCATACAGTATTGGACGGCGCAGCATGAAGCGCCGGTGCCGGCATTTATCGAGCGTGGCGGCAAGGTGATCTTCTCCAATATGTCCGCTTTGTATTTCGATTATCCGCATGGCATCAATTCATTGAATAAGGTCTACCATTATCAGCCGGTCGTCATGGGCAAGAGCTACGCAGACAGTCCGAATATGCTCGGTTACGAAGCGGCATTGTGGTCGGAGCAGGTGGAAACGCCGGAACACCTCGAAGAATTGCTGTTCCCGCGCCTGTATGCCGTATCCGAAATCGCGTGGAACGAAGCGGGGGATTACGCAGATTTTGAACACCGCGCGGAAAAGAAAATTGAAATTGCCGCAAAGCAAGGCGTGAACTGTATGACAAAAGACGGGTGGAACCCCGAGGGTGAAGCGCGCGTGCAGAGTGCCGCGACATTCATTGCACACATGATGAACCCGGGCGGCATCGGCACACCGCATACGGATGCGGAAAGGGAAATGGTGCGTCCCGTCATAGAGAAGTTTGCGCAGATCTGGTTCCGGCCGCAGGATATTCCCGAAATGATGAAAAACGACGACCTCGTCGGCGCAGCACTTAACTTCATGAAAATGTTTCCACCGGAAAACGATGAGACCAAAGGAGAATAAATAGAAACTAAGAAAACGGCTTTGCGGGTAAAATGCAGAGCCGTTTTGCATCTTGTTTTCGGAAAGCAAGCAAACGGGGTTTTGAAAGCTTTTCAATAGGCTTGTTCACAATTTGTTTACAAAATAATAATAAAAATGATAATTATTACTATTTACAAATCGAAAAAGACGTGCTATAATAGTGCCAACAAGTGAGAGAGAAAGAAATCCCACAAACCTAAAGGAGGTGAAGCCGATGCCGGAAAAGTTCAGCCGAAAGCGTGAGGCGCTCTACAACGCACTGCGTGCCACAACGGTGCACCCAACTGCGGAGTGGCTCTACGCTGCGCTGCGACCCGAATATCCCGATTTAAGTCTCGGCACAGTTTACCGCAATCTAAAAAAATTCTGTGCAGAGGGCAAAGCGAGAAGCGTCGGCGTCATCAACGGGCAGGAGCATTTCGACGGCGATACTTCGGCACACAGCCATTTCGTCTGCGACTGCTGCGGGCGCGTGCTCGATATCTTTGAACCGCTTGTGGACACAGAAACACTCGAGCGCATGGAAGCGGAACACGGGTTTACAATCACAAAAGAAGACCTGCTGTTCGGCGGTGTGTGCGCCGAATGCAAAGAAAAAAGCAAAAATAAAACGGCTTAAAAGCCGCAAACTAAAATCAATTTTTAGGAGGATCTTATTATGGCAAAGTTTGTATGCACCGTATGTGGTTACGTTTTTGAAGGCGAAGCAGCTCCGGAGTTCTGCCCCGTATGTAAGGCACCGGCTTCCAAGTTCACGAAGCAGGAAGAGAACATGACTTGGGCGGCTGAGCACGTTGTCGGCGTCGCACAGGGCGTCAGCGAGGATATCCTTGCTGATCTCCGCGCAAACTTCCAGGGCGAGTGCAGCGAGGTCGGCATGTACCTCGCAATGGCAAGAGTTGCACATCGCGAGGGCTACCCGGAAATCGGCCTTTACTGGGAGAAGGCTGCTTACGAAGAAGCAGAGCACGCTGCAAAGTTCGCAGAGCTGCTCGGCGAAGTTGTAACGGACAGCACGAAGAAGAACCTTGAGATGCGCGTTGAAGCCGAGAACGGTGCAACCGCCGGTAAGTTCGACCTTGCAAAGCGTGCAAAGGCCGCAAATCTCGATGCCATCCACGACACCGTCCATGAAATGGCCCGCGACGAAGCCCGCCACGGCAAGGCGTTCGCAGGTCTCCTTAAGAGATATTTCGGTGACAAGTAATAGGAGTGTATCTTATGAAATATGAGTGTCCCTGCGGTTATGTCTATGACCCCGCACTCGGCGATCCGGAAAACGGCGTTGCACCCGGCACGGCATGGGAAGATGTCCCCGAAGATTGGGTCTGCCCCACCTGCGGTCTCGGAAAAGATGCTTTTTACCCCGCTGAATAACTAAAAAAGAAGAGGAGAGGGATTTGATCCTTCTCCTCTTTTTACTTATGTATATGTGATATGCGATTTGGTTTATTTGTTGGCTATAAAGACAATGTCGTTCCCATTCCAATAATCCGGAGTATATCGGATTTCTAATTCTTTCCAATCTTCGGGTACTTCATATCCAACTACACCTTTGAACTTTTTGCCAGCTGCGACAGTTCCATCTAACTGGTTTTTATCGCCTTTTTCGAGCAGCGCAGAAAAGCTGCCAGAGCAAGTATAATCATCACAATAGGCTTCGAAGCTGAGCATAGAAGATACAGCGATTTCTGTGTCAGAATTATTGCAGATTTCGAATTCACAAAGAACAAATACATTTCCTTCATTTGGCTGATTGTATTCAGAGCCAGTGCTTTCTGTAACATCAATGAGCGTGGTTTGAACTTTGTCCAGTTCGGCGGTTTCACCAATGTAGAATTCTGTTTTCGCTTCTTTCGCTTCGCTGGATTCATCATGCGCGAGGGATTCGGAGAATACACCCTCAGCTTTAGATACCAACTGCGGTGTGCTGGAAATTTCGTTGCATCCGGAAAGCGCTGTAATAAACAGCGTAGAAAGGATAATTACAATACCAAAAGTTCTTTTCATGTTCTGTCCCTCTTTTTCAGTGTTTATTGTTCTTCTTTTTGCAGGGTAATCTCAATGTAGTGCATATTGTCTATATACCGCACATCAATCTCATAACCATTTGCATTTGTTCCTGTATAAGAATAATCAAGGTCTTCATTCGGGTATTTGTTTTGAAAACCCATTTGTTCGCAGGAGTCAATATATTCTAAAAAGTCATCGTGAGACATATCATATGCTTTTACACCCAAGCAATCTTCTTTGAACTGATCAGCAGAGGCAATGCGGGTATTTGGCTTTGGAATCATTTTAGTATAATCGTTATCGACCCAAACATAGAGTTCTTCTGTGTTTTCTGAAAGGGCATATCCACAATTTTCAGCTGAATAGGAGACTGTGTGTATTTTGCCGTCTTCTCCGATAAAATGAATATTTGCAGACGAAAATTCCATCAAATCACATTGATCTGTGCTGGTCGGATAAGTGTTATAATCCATGTAACAATCTGCGCCCTCAGCTGTTTCACCAGGATCACTAACAATCCAATCATATACATAAGGCTCCATATCTGGAATTTTGTCATTAGGAATAAGTTCATCCGTAAATGGGTCAATAAGTTGCAATTGTTTGGAGGTAACGCCTTCTTTCATTTTGAAATATAACTCAAGCATAACAATGGTGTAATCTGAATTATTTGTATAATCAAATACAGCTACGGGTTCATCGTATTCAACAGTGTTTCTGAAACTCCAGACGAGTTCTTCGATTTTCGGGTAACCGTTTTCATGAGCCTCTTCATCTGTCGGGTTAGATACTTCTTCGCTTGCAGCAGAACTTGTTATGGTTGATACAGAGCTTTCAGATTTTGAAGCTGGAGCAGTGTTGCCGCACGCACACAGCAATGCCGCGAGCAGCACTGCTAAAATAGCAGATAGGGTTTTTCTCATAAATATTACCTCTCAAAATATTTTATTGTAATACAAATAAATATCATATTACAAACCTAATTGTAGCATACTATAATTCGGCTGTCAATCTATAATTAGTATAGATTGTGAGGTGGAATTTGTGAAAAATGAACCTTTGAAGATTAAAAAGCGCGGAGAGGACGGGAACAGAATCATTTCCGTGCGTATTCGGGAAGATATTTTGCAAAGTCTTGATAAAATCGCGAGCGAAAGCAACTATTCGCGCAATGAGCTTATCAACGTGATACTTGAATACGGCATCAAGAATATAGAGATTGAATAATACAGAACCCCCGAAGGAAGACCGGATAAATCTTCCTTTGGGGGTTCTGCTAAAAGTCCACGAAAATTTCAGCGCCGAAAACGGAAGTTTCACGGCGCTGCTGCGGGAATATTCGTATTTTCGTGCGTGCTTTACCGCATGTGCACATCCATCTGCGGGAACGGAATTTCCATGCCGGCTTCATCCAGCGCCTTTTTCACGTTTTCGTTGAGGTCAAAATAGAGGTCCCAGTAATTTTCCGGGGCGCACCAAACGCGCAGGACGAAATCGAGCGAGCTCGCGCTCTGCGTTTTCATGCGCGCCAGCGGGGCGGGGTCTTTCAGCGATTTCGGGTCGCTTTCGGCAACGGAAAGCAAAATTTGCTTCACCTTGTCAATGTCACAATCGTAGGAGACGGAGAATGTCAGCTCCACACGGCGCTGTCCCACCGCGCTGTAATTCGTGATGGCGGCGTTCGTCAGCGAGCCGTTCGGCACGGTCACGCGCTTGTTGTCCGGCGTCAGCACCACGGTGTATAAAACGCTGATGGCGTTCACCGTGCCGGCAATTTCCGTCGTTTCAATGTAATCGCCCACGCGGAACGGGTGAAAAAGCAAAATCATCACGCCGCCCGCAAGGTTCGTCACAGCGCCCTGAAACGCAAGGCCGATGGCAACGCCGCCCGAGGTGAACAGTGCGAGGAACGAGGCGGTCTCGATGCCAAGAACGCCGAAGCACATCAAAATGAGGATGATATACAGCACGATGCGGCTGCCGCTCGCCATGAACGAAGCGAGCCCCGGGTCCATCTTTTGATATAGTTTCGAGCGCTTGAAGCGGTTCATCAAAAATTTGATGAGCTTGCTGCCGATAAACAAAAGCAGCCCTGCGGCGGCTAAGCGAATGAGGAAGTAAAACGCCTGTTCGCCGACGTTTTTCAGCCATTTTTCAAGCTCGTTCACGGTGGGAATGTCCTCAAGCGGGTCGGTGACAACCGTGTCAAACAGCGTTAAAAATCGCGTCATAGGCACACCGTCACTTTCCGATGCGTTCCGTGTCGATGATGATGTTCACGGGTCCGTCGTTTTCCACACTTACGTGCATGTGCGCGCCGAATTCACCCGTGCATACTTTGCCGATAGGCTGGTTTTTCACCTGTTCCACAAAGTAGTTATATAATCTCAAAGCTTCACTCGGGGAAGCGGAACGGCTGAAATCCGGGCGGCGGCCGTGCTTCATATCGGCGCTCAGCGTGATGTTCGAGACAATGAGCATATCGCCCTTGATGTCTTCGAGTGAGCGGTTCATCTTGTCGTTTTCGTCCTTAAATACGCGCAGGCCGCACACCTTCTGCACGAGAAAATCCGCCTGCGCGTCCGTGTCACCCTCCATGGCGCAGACGAAGACAACAAGGCCCTCGCCGACTTTGCGGGTCTCGCCGCCGTTTATGGTGATCTCTGCACCGTTTATACGCTGAATAACTGCTCTCATATTGTAAATTCCTTTCCGGTTGGTGGATTTTGACCGATAAAACGGGAGATTTCTTCGGTGTTTTCTCAATTATAGCAGGCTTTCGCTCTTGCTTCAAGCGGTTTTGTTTGTTATAATACTGTTGATTGAAAATCAGGTTATGTGCATGCAAAAAGACAGGGCGCAAAAGCGCCGCGATTTGAAAGGACGAATTATGCTGATCCACATAAAAAACGAAAACGAAACTGCTGCCATTGATACGCTCGGCGCCGAGCTCGTCTCCTTTATGGGCGATGACGGCTTTGAGCACATTTGGCAGGGTGATAAAACATATTGGGGCGGCCACGCGCCGGTTTTGTTTCCTATCGTCGGCGCGCTGCGCGATAACCGCACATGCATCAACGGCGAGTGGTACGAGATGAAGCGCCACGGCGTCGCGCGCCACGAGGAATTCACCGTCACAGAGCAGGGAGAGGACTACGTCACCCTGCAGCTTACGGCGAACGAGGAGACGAAAAAGCAGTACCCGTTCGATTTTGTGCTGACGGTCTCCTATTACCTCACCGGCAGCAGCATCACGACGAAATTTACCGTTAAAAATGCCGATACGAAGCCCATGCCGTTCTGCATCGGCGGTCACCCGGGCTTTAATATCCCGATTCAGTCCGATGAAGTTTTTGAAGATTACGACATCGTGTTCGAGGAAAAGGAAGACCAGAAATGTCCGACGCTCGATATGGAAAGCTGCCTGATCGATTTTGAGAAGACGAACTTCGAGCTTGACGATACGGATACCATCCCGCTGCAGCACAGCCTGTTCTATAAGGACGCGCTCGTGTTCGAGAACCTCAACTCCACCTGCGTTTCGCTCAAAAGCCGCCAGTCCGGCCGCGGTGTGATGATGGAGTTTTCCGGCTTCCCGATGCTCGGTATCTGGTCTGCCGCAAACGACGGCCCGTATGTTGCGCTGGAGCCGTGGACCGGCTGCGCCACCGCCGTACAGGAGGACGACGTGTTTGAAAAGAAGCACGGCATGCGCACTTTGCAGCCCGGCGAAGAAGCCGAGTACGCCTACACGGTCTTTGAAATCTAAATTACAAAAGTACGTATACTATATATAATAAAAGCATATAGAGCATGCCCCGCAAACGGATGAAAAGTCCGATTTGCGGGGTTGTTTTATTGCCTAAAAATCTCAACCAAAGTTTGTTTGTTCTCACGGAGAGAAAATCGCGAAAAAGGGTTCCATTTTAACAGAATACAGTTATAATAGTTTAAACAAGCGTATGAAGTGTTTCTGCGTAAATATTCCATGCGCCTGAGGAGGAAACCGCACGTACGGTGCGGACTGTACCAAAGGTACAACTGTACCAAGGGTACAGAGAAAGCAGGATATGCATTGAAAGGAAAGGGAACGCTATGTTTCAGCTGAAGTGGGTTTGGAAAAACCTGGAAGGCTGCCGAAAGCGATATGTTTTCGCGCTGTGCTCTACTGCGGTTCTTTCTATGATGGCGCTGGTCAACTCGGTTTTGACCGCGCAGATCATGGACACCGTATTTACGCCGGTAAAAGAGGGGCAGGGCACTACGCCGGAGCTTTGGCATCGGCTCGTTGTGCTCGTCTCCATTCTGATCGGTTTCACGATGTTCAGAATGTGCTTTAACTATCTTTCGGTCATGACGTACGAGACGTGCTCGCAGAAGCTGCTCTTTAAGCTGCGCCGCGATCTGTACGCAAACATGCAGGCGCAGGATAGCTCATTCTTCTCAAAGAACCGCACCGGCGATCTGATGACCCGCCTGACCGGCGACCTTGACATGGTGCGCCACACTACGTGCTATGTCATCCGCATGATCATCGACTGCGTGGTGCTGTTTCTCACCACATCCATCACATTCCTTTGTGTGGACTGGCTGTTCGCGCTTGCCATGCTGGCCGTAACGCCGATTATTTTCATCCTGACGAAGGTCTTCGCAAAGCAGGTGCATCCGCTGTATGTCGACCTGCGCGAGCGCCTTTCGCGCATGAACACCGCCGCGCAGGAGAACATCGCCGGCAACCGTGTCGTTAAAGCCTTTGCTCGCGAAGACTACGAGATCGAGCAGTTTGATAAGAAAAACGAGGATTACCGCAAAGCGAACCTCAAAGCGTCGCTGCTGTGGTTCAAATTCTCGCCGTATATCGATGGTTTTTCGCAGTCGCTTTCCATCGCCGTTCTGCTCGTCGGCGGCTCGTTCCTCATCATGGGCCGCATTTCAATCGGCACGTTTGCACTCTTTAACTCGCTGTGCTGGACGCTGACGAACCCGATGAGCACGCTCGGCATGCTCATCAACGACCTGCAGCGTTTCTTTGCCTCTGCATCGAAGATTGTCGAGCTCTACTACGCGCGCTCCACCATCGTCACGCGCCAGGATGCCGTGAAGAAGAAAGGCCGCGTGCAGGGCGCCGTGAAGTTTGACCACGTAACCTTAAAGCGCAACGGCACAGAGGTTCTGCACGACATCAATCTTGACATCAAACCCGGCGAGACTATCGCTATCATGGGACCAACCGGCTGCGGCAAAACGTCGCTTATCAGCCTTATCCCGCGCTTTTCGGATGTATCCGGCGGTACCGTCTCCGTGGACGGCACGCCTGTCGGTATGTATGATCTCAAAAAGCTGCGCGGCTCTGTCGGCATCGCCACGCAGGACGTGTTCCTGTTCTCCGATACCGTAGACGGCAACATTGCCTACGGCGACCCTGAAATGTCCGAGGACGATGTGAAGCGCTTCGCAAAGATCGCCTGTGTCGATTTCGTCGATAAGCTGCCCGAAGGCTTTGACACGGTCATCGGCGAGCGCGGCACCGGCCTTTCCGGCGGTCAGAAGCAGCGTATCGCGCTGGCGCGTGCCCTTGCCATTAAGCCGTCTATTCTCATTCTGGACGACACCACCTCCGCCGTGGATATGGAGACCGAAAAATATATTCAAGACCAGCTTGCGCATCTTGATTTCGACTGCACGAAGATCATTGTCGCGCAGCGTATTTCCACCACGAAGCGCGCAGACCGCATCGTGATCCTTGATAAGGGCCGCGTTGTGGATGTCGGCACGCACGAGGAGCTCATTTCCCGCCCGGGCTATTACCGCGAGGTTTATGAGCTGCAAAACGGCATTGCCGATGAAAAGAAAGGGGGTGCTGCGTAATGGCAAGAAACCGTTTTGACGTTGACGAAACGCTGGAAACCCCATTTAATATCAAACACTTGCTGCGTGCAGGCGTGTATATCAAGCGGCACAAACAGAAAATGATCTTATCGCTCGTTTTCTCCGCCATTTCCGCCGCGTGCGCGCTTGTAGGTCCTAAGCTCATCGAGACCGCCCTGAACGTCGCCGTGCCGAACCGCGATTATAAAATGCTGTTCATTCTGGCAGGCATCATGCTCTTGTCCATTCTGCTTTCCATTTTCTTTTCCGTCAAGCGCTCACGCTACATGACGGTGGTGGGGCAGGCCATCATCTACGACATCCGCAAGGATCTCTTTGAGCATTTGCAGCGACTTTCGTTCCAGTTCTACGACGACCGCCCGCACGGCAAAATTCTGACGCGTGTCATCAACTACGTGAACTCTGTTTCCGATGCGCTCTCCAACGGCATCATCAATTTCATTCTCGAAATTTTCAACCTCATTCTCATCGCCGTGTTCATGTTCATGTGCGATGTCAGGCTCTCGCTCGTCGTCATGGCGGGCATTCCGCTGTTCCTCATCATCGTGCTCGTCATCAAGCCCGCACAGCGCCGCGCTTGGCAGGATGTCTCCAATAAGAGCTCCAACCTCAACGCCTACCTGCACGAGAGCCTTGACGGTATGAAGATCACGCAGGCGTTCACGCGTGAAGAGGAAAATGCGAAGATCTACAACAAGCTTAACACCAAAATGTACAAAAGCTGGATGAAGGCGCAGTACACCTCGAACCTCGTGTGGTTTTCCGTCAACAACATCTCCACATGGGTCGTTGGCGCTATGTACCTTGTGGGCTTCTCGCTTTTGGGTCCCGCCGTGCAAATCGGTACGCTTATCGCCATTTCCGCGTATGCGTGGCGCTTCTGGCAGCCGATTTTGCAGCTTTCCAACCTCTACAATACGTTCATCAACGCCGTGGCGTATCTGGAGCGTATCTTCGAGATGATCGATGAGCCCGTGCTTGTCGATGACGCGCCGGACGCAACGGAGCTGCCGCCGATTAAGGGCGACGTGACGTTCGACGACGTGACATTCTCCTACGACGGCTCCATCAACGTTCTGGAGCACTTCAATCTCGATGTGAAAGCGGGCGAGTCCATCGCGCTTGTCGGTCCCACGGGTGCCGGCAAAACGACGGTCGTCAACCTCATCTCGCGTTTCTACAACATCAATTCCGGCCGGGTGCTCGTCGACGGGCACGATATCTCCAAGGTAACGCTGCACTCGCTGCGCGCGCAAATGGGCATCATGCTGCAGGACAGCTTCATTTTCTCCGGCACCATCATGGATAACATCCGCTACGGTCGCCTGGACGCCACGGATGAGGAGATCATCGCCGCTGCAAAGACCGTGCGTGCGCATGAGTTCATCAGCGAAATGCCGGATGGCTACTATACGCAGGTAAACGAGCGCGGCTCGCGCCTCTCGCAGGGCCAAAAGCAGCTTATTGCGTTTGCAAGAACGCTGCTTTCCGACCCGAAGATTCTCGTGCTGGACGAAGCCACGTCCTCCATTGATGCGAAGACCGAGCGCCTTTTGCAGGAAGGCTTGCAGGCGCTTTTAAAGGGCAGAACAAGCTTCATCATCGCGCACCGCCTGTCCACCATCAAAAATTGTGACCGCATCCTGTACATCTCGAATAAGGGCATTGCCGAAAGCGGCAGCCACGACGAGCTCATGGAACAGAAGGGCCACTACTACCAGCTTTATACCGCACAGCTGGAAGAGTAAAACAAGCGAATATAAAGCTAAAAAGTAACCAGCCTCATCGCGCCGAATCCGACCGATGAGGCTGACTTTTTATAACTGAATATCTTCCGGCTTATCGTCGTACACGCCAAGCTCGAAGTTCCGCTTGCCGGGGAGCTTTTTGGGGATCTCCATGCTGTGCAGGTCTTGGTACGACGTAAACTCCGCGTCGTTTTGCGGCGGCGTGGGCATGAGGCCGGTGCACTCCGTGGCGCTTGCGACGCTCTCCGGCGCATCAGGGTAAATCGTCACATGCTCGCCGTGGGTGAACTTCTTTTCGTTTTTCTTTTGCATTTGGCATCCCTTCCTTCCCACAGTATTGTGCGCCGAAAAGCGAAGCTTATGCAAAAGAAAAAAGCACCGGTGAAATCAATCACAGGTGCCTTTTATCTCGCTGTTCTAATTTACAATTAGAGCTTTACGACATTTGCTGCGCGGAGCTTGCCGTTCTTCGGGTCGGTCTCGGTCTCAAAGGTGACCTTCTGGCCTTCGTTCAGCGTCTTGAAGCCGTCGCCCTGAATTGCGGAGAAATGTACGAATACGTCCTCGCCGCCCTCATCGTTGGAAATGAAGCCGTAGCCCTTTTCTGCGTTAAACCATTTGACTGTACCGTTGTTCATTGTGGTACCTCCATATAAAAATAAAGATTGTGTTCGTAAACGCCATACAAAAAAACACAGGTTCTGTAAACCACCCAAAGAATGACTTACAAAGAAAACCTGTGAGACATTGACATTGTTTATTACACTATCCAAAGTATAACAGCTTTTCCGCCGAAAGTCAATCAAAATTTGTGGAGTATGCGGCCTTTTTTGTTCACATGTTTTTCAAAAAAACTTCCTCCTTTTTTCACGAAATATCAATTTCGTTTTCATATTCTTCCTCTATACTACGTAATGTACTCAGGAGGAACAAGAGAGAGCCGAATGAGTTACAAACTTCTTCATTTTTTACTTCCTTCATTTCTTTAAACGTTCCGCACCGGGTCGATAGCCGGGCGCTGCTTCCCCACAGCGTTTACGCGGAGCCGAAAATCGGAAACAGTTCGTTTCTTCCGATATTACCCCTATTTTTTACCCCACTGTCCTCTGCCGGGTGCTGCGAGCCCGGCAGTGCGGCAGACCAAAAACGATCGCCTTTGCGTAACGATTTCCTTCGTTGTGCAAAGGTGTTTTTAATTGCCGCAAATACTTTTCTCTCCGCGTGGAAAAGTAAAAGCAGAAGGCTCGTTTGAGCTTTCTGAATTTTTCTGCAAGGAGATGAGAAGACTTGAATTTTGAAAATGAACCGCAACCGCACGCCCCAAAACGACGCGACATCTCGCTTTTTGAGGGCATCCGCACATTTGCGGCAAGCGTGGGCACAGCGGCTTTACTGATGCTTTCCGTGTGCGGGCTCATCGGCCTGCCGCTGCCGGAAAACGCAGCGGCGCACGCCGTTTCCGCTTCCCATATCACGGCAAAGACAGAAACGGTGCGCACCGTGCAGCTTGGCGGCGATGTTTTCGGCATAAAACTTTTTTCGGACGGCGTTATTGTTGCCGCACTTTCGGAAATTTATGCAGACGGTGGCTTAAAATGCCCTGCAAGCGAAGCCGGCATTCAGCCCGGCGATTATATCCTTTCCGTAAACGGCAATAACGTAGAGACGAACGCGGCGCTTTCCGCTGTGCTTTCCGAAAACGAAACGAACACGCTCACGCTGCGGCGCGGCACGGAAACGTTCACGGCGCAGGTTACTTCCGTTTTGTGCGAGGGCTCGTACAAAGCGGGCATGTGGGTGCGGGACAGCGCTGCGGGCATCGGCACCGTGACGTTTTACACCGAAGACGGCAAAGCGTTCGGCGCGCTCGGCCACGGCATTTGCGATGCCGACACGCGCAATGTTTTGGAGATCCGCAGCGGCGAGCCGGCTGCCGTTTCCGTCTGCGGCATCGAGCGCGGCAGCAGCGGTCGGCCGGGCCGCCTGCGCGGGTATTTTACGGGCGGCAAGAGCCTTGGCACGCTGACGCAGAATACGGAGCTTGGGCTTTACGGCAAACTCTCCGCACCGCACGAGGGCGAGACCGTAGAGGTGCTGCCGCGCGGAAATGTGCATACAGGTGCCGTACAGATCGCCGCCACGATCGACGATGAGGGTATGCGGCTGTTTGATGCGGAGCTTGAGCGCGTCAGCACAGACGGCAAGCAGGAAACACGTACCCTTGTGCTGCACGTGACCGACCCGGAGCTGCTTGCACGTACCGGCGGCATTGTGCAGGGCATGAGCGGTTGCCCCATTTTGCAGGACGGTAAGCTGGTCGGTGCGGTGACGCACGTTTTCGTAGATGATGCTACACGCGGCTATGGCATTTTTGCCGAAACGATGCTCGAAAACCTGAACGAAAATTAAGACGAGGGGGACGGTGGGCTGCGGCGCACGCGTCCCTTTTTCGCGCCGTATTGCCATGTTTCTCACAGAAGGTATGACACAATCTTACAGAATCGGTTTCCGTTCTGTTTCATACATCTTTTTGGTAAGAAACTCGCCGGGATATTGGCTGTAATAAAAATGTTTGATTATCTGCTGATTTTTGTCGAAATAAGAAGTGTATCAACCGAAAGCGTGATGAAAGCTAACAAAATCAAGATGCATATTTTTGTTAGGAAACAAATTAATTAAAGAAATTTCATTTACCCTCTTGAAATAGCGTGTATAATATGGTAAAATTTGTTCACAATTTAAATCACGCAGGAGGTAAGCCATGGAAAAGCAAATAAAGGTCATCATTTGTGCGGATGACGGCGAATGGAGCCGTGAAAGCACCGACGCATTGGCTTCGCGGGGTGCACAGGTTGTGACCGTAAACAGGAACGGAACAGCGCTACTGACCAAAATACGGGATGAAAAACCGGATGTGGTTGTAATGGATCTCTTTATGGCGGGCGTGGATGCGCTGGGCGTTATGCACGCTGTGAAAGCCGAGGGACTGCCAAAGCCGGTGTTCATCATCACGGCAGCGTATTCCTCAAACACTTTGGAGCGGCAGATCATGGAGGCCGGCGCAGATTATTACGCCATCCAGCCGTTCAGCAAAACCGAGATCATCGACCGTATCTTTACGTTGGCCGGTGCGGCACAACATCCGTCAAACGGCACCAGCCGCAGCGACCTGCGCATTCAGGTTACGGAGATTCTGCATCAGATCGGCGTGCCGGCCCACATTAAGGGATACCACTATCTTCGGGATTCCATCATCATGGCCATCGAAGATCCGGAGATTATCAATGCGGTGACAAAACAGCTATATCCGAGTGTGGCAAAGCAGTACGAGACCACGAGCTCCCGTGTGGAACGTGCCATTCGCCATGCGATCGAAGTCGCTTGGGATCGCGGTGATGTGGATGTGTTGAATTCGTATTTCGGTTATACCATTCACAATACGCGGGGCAAGCCCACGAACAGCGAGTTCATCGCCATGATTTCCGATAAACTGTGTTTGCAGATGGACAATGCGTCTTAATCGACAAAATGTGAATTTTTTACACATATTTTGCGCACTCCGTTTATCAAAGCTAACACGAATTTCAGTACATAATTAAAATTGTATTTTGCAAAGCAACACCTTTTGACCGTAGCACCGAAAATCCGAGCATTTATGCTTGATCTTGTCGGCAGGGTAAGAGGTGTTGCTTTTTTTACAGCAAAATCGCGTGCCAAGGCGGGGGAGAACCCACCGACGTGCGGCTTTACATAACAAAAGCCCTCCGAGATTCCTCCCGGAGGGCTTTGCTTGTGATTCGGTTGAGCGTTGTGACGAACTATGTTATTTCGCGAAATCGACCGCTCTGCTTTCACGGATCATGTTGACCTTAATCTGACCCGGATATTCGAGGTCTTCCTCAATCTTCTTGCAGATGTCGCGGGCGAGCAGCGTCATTTTCTCATCGTTGATCACTTCGGGCTTTACCATGACGCGGATCTCGCGGCCGGCTTGAATGGCGTAGCAGCGATCCACACCGTCAAACGATGCAGCCACGGCCTCGAGCTTTTCGAGACGTTTGATATAGTTTTCGATGTTCTCGCGGCGCGCGCCGGGGCGTGCTGCCGAGATGGCATCGGCTGCCTGCACCAGGCAGGCAATGACCGTTTTCGCTTCAATGTCGCCGTGGTGTGCGGCAATCGCGTGGATAACGGCTTCGCTTTCCTTGTACTTTCTTGCAACATCCACGCCGATCTCCACATGGGAGCCTTCAATCTCGTGGTCGAGCGCTTTGCCGATATCATGCAGCAAACCTGCTCTTCTTGCAATGGTGGGGTCAAGGCCCAGTTCGGAAGCCATCATACCGGCAAGGTAAGAAACTTCCAGAGAGTGGTTGAGGACATTCTGTCCATAGCTGGTGCGGTAACGCAGCCGACCAAGCAGCTTAACAAGCTCATGGTGAATGCCGTTTACGCCGGCAGCAAGCACGGCGCGTTCGCCCTCGGCTTTAATGGTCGCATCCACTTCGCGGCGGGCTTTCTCAATCGTCTCCTCAATTCTGGTCGGGTGGATTCTGCCATCCGAGATCAGCTTTTCAAGGGCGATTCTTGCCACTTCACGTCTTACGGGCTCAAAGCTCGAAAGCGTAATGGCTTCAGGTGTGTCATCGATGATGAGATCCACGCCGGTAAGCTGTTCAATGGCGCGGATGTTACGGCCTTCGCGGCCGATGATTCTGCCCTTCATTTCATCGTTGGGCAGCGGAACGACGCTGATGGCGGCTTCGGATACGTGATCCGCCGCGCAGCGCTGAATGGCGACCGAAATGATCTCTCTTGCCAGCTTGTCGCATTCTTCCTTCGTCTGCTGTTCGTACTCCATTACTTTAATGGCCTTTTCATGCACAAGATCATCCTCAAGTAACTTGAGCAAATACTCTTTTGCCTGGTCCACGGTAAAGGAAGAGATCCTCTCCAACATGTCGATCTGACTTTTCTTAACGGATTCTGCCTCTTTCAGGCGTTCCTCCGCCTTGCGCATCTTATTTTCGACCGCGTTTTCTTTGGATTCCAGATTTTCCATCTTTTTATCCAAAGATTCTTCCTTCTGGGAAACGCGGCGCTCCTGACGCTGAATTTCTTTTCTGCGGTCATTCATCTCGCGTTCGGACTCGTTGCGCAGACGGTGAATTTCGTCCTTGCCCTCGAGCACGGCTTCCTTTTTCTTTGCGGCAGCCGTTTTAATCGCGTTGCTGATGATCCGCTTAGCTTCGTCTTCTGCCGAACCGATGGCAGCTTCCGCTTCTCTTTTTCGATGATTCACACCCGCAAAGAAAGCGACAGCACCGCACACGGCGGCTGCCAACACTGCGATCAGAACACAAACCCAAATTGGTACTTGTGGCATTGGGCACCTCCTTCGCTAAGGTTTTCGATATTCAATTACTAAATTAGGTTATGCAGGGTGCGTTATTTCCTGTGAAGGCTCCACACAAAAAGCAGCCGCATAAACTGCTCGGAACACGGCTGACTTAAAAAGTGTAAAACACTCCATGTACAATTTTATCTCTTTTCCTTGCATATGTCAACCAAAGAATTTAAGAAATAGTTACGGTTTCTTTCTGTTTTATACAAGAGCCCAGTATATAAGCCGATTTTTTTGCTTTTTAGAAGAAAAATTTTTTCTGCGGGTCTATTTATCCCGCTTTTCTTCCGCTTCTTCCATTTTGCGGACAAGCTCGCTGGGGCGCATATCAAACGCTTCCGCAATCTTGCATATCGTCGAGAAATTCGCCTGCTTTGTCCCGCACTCGATCATCGTCAGATGCGTGCGCGCGATGCCCGCAAAGCCGCTTAAAACCTCTTGCGACATGCCTTTTGCTTTGCGCACAGACCGTATTGTTTGCCCCACAATATTATTTTCCCAAAGCAAGCATATCACCTCTACGCAAATTGTATGCGTAAATAGACATTTTACTGTCTACGATAATAGACAATGAAGAATTTATGTGAAAAACTCTTTTCTTGGGTGTTGACATTTCAGAAAAACGGTGATAGTATGGGGACAAGAAAAGGGCTTTGATAAGGAAGTTCGGGTTCAGGTCTTTTCAAAAGAGAGCGGTTGCCACCGGCTGAAAGCACCGCGGAAAGCGAAACCGAAATACCACCTTTGAGCCGCCGCCGAACGGTTTACCGAAAAGGCGGACGTTGCCGCCGCGTTAAGGCAGAAAACGAGCTGTGTGTTAACACAAGTGTGTTTTAACACGCAGGAACTCGGGTGGAACCGCGCAGTGTCGCCCCGAGATCCCGGTGAGGGATCCCGGGGCTTTTTATTTTGTCATAGAATTAGGAAAGGATTGAGAATCATGATCAAGGTTGACCTGAAGGGCAGCGAAAAGGAATTTGAAAGCGGCGTTTCCGTAGCGGAAGTCGCAAAAAGCATCGGCATGGGTCTTTATAAGTCCGCATGTGCCGCAAAAGTGAACGGCGAGGTGTGCGACCTGCGCACCGTGCTCAACGAAGATTGCAAGGTAGAGATTTTGACGTTTGACGATAAAGAGGGCAAAAAGGCATATTGGCACACCGCGTCCCACATCATGGCGCAGGCGGTAAACCGCCTGTACCCGGGCACAAAGTTCGCCATCGGCCCGGCTGTGGATAACGGCTTCTATTATGATATGGAGCTGCCGCAGGCCATCACCAACGACGACCTCGCAAAGATCGAAGCCGAGATGAAGAAGATCATCAAGGAAGACATCGAGATTGAGCGCTTCGAGCTGCCGGTAGCGGAAGCACTGGAGCTCATGAAGGGTCAGGACTATAAAGAGGAGCTCATCCGTGAGCACGCTGCCGAGGGCGAGCACATCTCCTTCTATAAGCAGGGCGATTTCACGGACCTCTGCGCAGGCCCGCACCTCATGCGCACCGGCAATGTCAAGGCTGTAAAGCTCACCTCCATCACAGGTGCATACTGGCGCGGCGATGCAAGCAACAAGATGCTGCAGCGTCTCTACGGCATCGCGTTCCCGAAGCAGAGCTTGCTGGAAGAGCACCTCACCATGCTGGAGGAAGCCAAAAAGCGCGACCACAACAAGCTCGGCCGTGAGCTGGAGCTTTTCACCACAAGCGACGTTATCGGTCAGGGCTTGCCGATCCTGCTGCCGAAGGGCGCACGCATCGTTCAGCTTCTGCAGCGCTTCGTCGAGGACGAGGAACAGCGCCGCGGCTGGCTGCTGACAAAGACCCCATTCATGGCAAAGAGCGACCTGTACAAGATTTCCGGCCACTGGGATCATTATAAGGATGGCATGTTCGTGCTCGGCGACGAGGAGAAGGACAAGGAAGTCTTCGCCCTGCGCCCGATGACCTGCCCGTTCCAGTATCAGGCTTATTTAAACCGCAAGCGTTCCTACCGCGACCTGCCGCTGCGCTACAACGAGACCTCCACACTGTTCCGTAATGAAGCAAGCGGCGAGATGCACGGCCTGATCCGTGTGCGCCAGTTCACCATTTCCGAAGGCCACCTCATGTGCACACCGGAGCAGCTGGAAGATGAGTTCAGAAAGTGCCTGGAGCTTGCAATCTTCATGCTGAAGACACTCGGTCTGTATGAGGACGTTTCCTACCGCTTCTCGCAATGGGACCCGAATGACCGCGCAAAGTATATCGGTACGGAAGAGCAGTGGAACGAGGCACAGGGCCTCATGGAGCGCATCCTCAACCACCTCGAGATTCCGTACGAGATCGGCATCGGCGAAGCTGCGTTCTACGGCCCGAAGCTCGATATCCAGATTAAGAACGTGTACGGCAAGGAAGATACGCTTATCACCATTCAGATCGACCAGATGCTTGCCGAGCAGTTCGGCATGGTCTACACCGATAAGGACGGCAAGCAGAAGACCCCGTGCATCATTCACCGTACCTCCATCGGCTGCTACGAGCGTACCCTCGCGTTGCTCATCGAAAAGTACGCAGGCGCGTTCCCGCTGTGGCTTGCCCCGGTACAGGTGAAGCTGCTGCCCATCGCAGACCGTCACCTCGACTATCTCTATGAAGTCAAGAAGCAGTTGGAAGACAAGGGCTTCCGCTGCGAGGTCGACGACCGCAGCGAGAAGATTGGCTACAAGATTCGCGAAGCACAGCTTGAAAAGGTGCCGTACATGGTTGTTGTCGGCGATAAGGACATCGAAAACAACACCATCTCTATCCGTAAGCGCAAAGAGGGCGACCTCGGCGCCATGACCGTAGAGCAGTTCCTTGAAAAAATTGTTCCGGATCGCGACAACAAGGTCATTGACTGATCGAATACAATATAATATAAGATAAAGAACACCGCCCGCTCGGAGCTTTTCCGAACGAACGGTGTTTTGTTATCTATGGATCGCGTGAAAGATGTACAGTTAATCCTTCAGCTCGTCCCGCGAGACGATTTTCAGCTGCGATTTCTCTGCCAGCTGCCGGTATTCCGTCGGCGTGATGCCGAAGTACTTCTTAAATAACCGGCAGAACGTAGAAGATTCCGAAAAGTGATACATTTCGGTCACTTCTTTCACGGATAACCCGCGGTGGATGTGCTCTGCGGCGGCGTTCATGCGTATACGGTTAATGTAATTGCTCGGGGTGGAACCGAAGTTATCTTGAAAATAATAGAACAGTGCGCGTTCGGAAATCGAAAGCTTTTTCGCAAGTTCCGGCACGCTGATCTTCTCCGTTGCGTGGTCGAGCAGGTATTGGGTGATTTTGTCCTTGTTGGAGAGGCCGTCGTAATTTTGCTTAAGGGTAAAAATGCAGTCCAGTATAAATCCGGAAAGAACTTGGTTCAGGCAGCACTTGGTATAGCTGCAAACGCGCTTTCTGAGGAAGTCGCTGTAATCAATCAGCTGTGTATTATAACCGACAGGGCTCAGCTTTCCGCACAAAAAGTCATTTAAAACATCGGCGTCTTCGCAGGAACAGTCGGAAACACATTTCATTGTAAAGGGAAGCCAGAGAATCTGCATGTTGTCGCAGCAGCAGTGATTCCAAAGGATTTTATCGCTGCGGCGCACACAAATCACCCCTCCAGTAACTACATTAAAAATGTCGTTATTCAAATATAAATCGCTTTTTTCAGACGAAGCTTTGACGCAGAGCATCAAAACAAACTGCTGATTTTCGAACAATTCATCCAAGTTTTCGAAATTTGGAAAGCCCCAATGCACCTTTCCGAAGGCAATAGTAAAATTGTTCAAAATGGATGCGGTTTCATGTTCGCATTTTTGTGTGTCTAAGATAGTACTTTGTGACATATGCCCACCAACTTCACCATAAAATTTACCTTTTGTACCTATATTGTACACGGTTTGCATAATTTGTCAATATGCTTTGCACAATTTGTCCTTGAATTGCTACAAATGCGTGTGTATAATATGAACAATTCCTGAAGAAGTTGTTGCGGAGATTTAGACAAATTTGGAAACCATCCGAACATCGTTCAGGGCTTTCGACGAGAAAACCGTAAAACTGCAAAAGGCAGTCGGGTTTCAAAAAATTTGGCTTTAAGCAGGCTTTGAGTTCTGCTTTTTGTAAAAATTTTTCCATCTTTTGTGGAAATGGAGCGTGATGAGATTGAAACAAGCACAAGCGAGTGGAAATACGGTCTTACGCAAAAAGAACGTCTTTTCCAGAATGCTTGCCCAGTGGGATCTGCAGATATTGTTAGTTCCCGGCATCCTCTTAGTCCTCCTGTTCAGCTACGTACCGATGTACGGCGTGGTTATGGGCTTCCAGGATTTCCAGCTCGGTGATTTCCCGGGCTTCAGCCAGTGGGTAGGCTTCAAACACTTCCAGACCATGTTCGCCGATAAGTACTTCGGACTGGCTATGCGCAACACGCTGGTCATCAGCGCCCTTAAGATGTTCATTGGCTTCCCGCTGCCGATTTTCTTCGCAGTGCTGCTGAACGAAATGAACTTCCAGCCGCTGAAAAAAACGGTTCAGACCGTCAGCTACCTGCCGCACTTCATCTCTTGGGTTGTATGTGCAACGTTGATGTTTGACCTCATGTCCACCGACGGCGGCGCCATCAATGAGTTCCTCATGTGGATCGGCGTCATTAAAGAACCAATCGGCTTCTTCACCGAAGGCAAGTACTTCTGGGGCATTACATTGTGCACGGATATCTGGAAGGAGCTTGGCTGGAACGCGATTATCTTCATCTCCGCTATCACGAGCATCAGCCAGGATATGTATGAAGCGGCTGATATCGACGGTGCAACGCGCGCACAGAAGATGTGGCATATCACAATTAAGTCCATCAAACCGACCATCATCCTGATGTTTATCTTCCAGGTCGGCGGCATCCTGAATGCAAACTTCGACCAGATCATGATGCTCACCAAGCAGATGGGCAACTCCATGTTGAAAGAATACGCAGACGTGCTCGATACCTTCATTTATCGTTTGGGTGTCAGCCAGGGTCGTTTCTCCTTCGCAGCAGCGGCCGGTCTCTTTAAGTCTATCGTCAACTTCGCACTGCTCCTTGGTTCCAACTACGTAGCAGGTAAATTCGGCGAAGCACAGCTTTTCTAAGGGGGGAACAGAGAGATGGCAAAAAATCCAAACAAAATCCGCGCCAAGCGCGTGGCCAGCGACTACGTGATCGATATCATCATGATCGTCACCATCGTTCTGGTTCTTGTCCTTACGCTGTACCCGTTCCTGAATGCCCTTGCGATTTCCTTGAACGACTCCAACGATACCACCCTTGGTGGTTTGACCATCTATCCGCGTAAGTTTACGTGGAGAAACTACGAGCTGGTTTTCACAAACCAGAAGATCTGGATGGCGTACTTCATCACCATCGCACGTACCGTCATCGGTACGGTCGGCGGCGTGCTCATTACCGGTATGCTGGCATTCGCAATTTCCAGAACGAATCTCGTAGGCAAAAAAGTTTACGCAATGCTGTGTCTTATCCCGATGTACTTCGGCGGCGGCCTCATGCCGACCTACTTCTTGATCCTCAATCTCGGTCTCAAGAACAACTTCCTCGTGTACATCATCCCGGCACTCGTCAACCTGTGGAACATGATCCTCATGCGCAGCTACTTCCAGTCTCTGCCGGAAGCGCTTGAAGAATCCGCTCTCATCGACGGCGCAAACTACATAACCATCTTCTTTAAAATTTACTTCCCGCTCTCCACACCGATCATCGCGACGATCGCCCTGTACTTCGGTGTGCAGCACTGGAACGACTGGTTCCAGGCAAACCTGTACATTACACAGGATTACCTGAAGCCGATGCAGAACGTCCTTCTCGGAATCGTCAACGAAGCAAAGTTCGCAGAACAGATGGCCTCTGCGGGCATGGGCGTCACCATCGACGCCAACATGTTGAAGGGCAAGGAGACCAACGTGCGCTCCATCACAATGGCTACGATGTTTGTTACGATCATTCCGATCATCATCGTTTACCCGTTCCTGCAGCGCTACTTCGTAAAAGGCATTATGATCGGCTCCGTTAAGGGCTAATCATAAAATAAATTGTCAATGCAAGGTGTATTGACGAAGCATTCTTTAAGGAGGCAAAGTATGAAGTCCAGAAACTCTCTCTTGAAGGCTCTGGCAGCAGTCATGGCAGCATCCATGATTCTGACAGTAGCCGGCTGCGGCGGCGGCGGAAACTCTTCCACGGCTGAAAGCAGCACATCTTCCAAAACGGAATCTTCCGCAGCGGAATCCACAGACGGCGGTGACGCAAGCTCCGAGGTAACCGGTTCCTCCGGCCCGGACGACACCACCGAGCACTACGAATTTGATGCATATTACAGCTATCAGGGTTCCGTTAAGCCCTGGGGCGAAGACGCTGCATCGAAGTACATGAACGAAAAGTTCAACATCACGGTCAACTATTCCTGCCCGGAAGCCGATGCGGATTCCAGACTGAACCTGATGATCTCCTCCGACGACCTGCCGGATGTTATCATCATGGACCGTAACGCGAACTGGCAGAAGCTCATCAGCCTCGGCAAGCTCGTCGATATCAACACCTTGAGGTATGAAGGCTGCTCCTTTGATGAGGACATCCTCGAATCCTCCCAGAAGCTGCTGTCCGTTAACGGCGGTCTCTATGGTATCCCGAACTGGGCTCGTAAGGGCGCTACCGGCGGTAACGCGAGCTGGATGGTCAACCACGACGTTTATGAGCAGCTCGGTTCTCCGGAGCTCAAGACGCTCGAAGACCTGCACCAGTTCATGCTGGATGCTAAGGACAAGGGCGTTAAGACCTCCGACGGCCAGAGCATCTTCCCGTGGCTCCCGAGACAGGACGATAACGGCTTCAACACCGTTTCCGCTATCTATCGTTCCTACGGCAACCCGAACCTTGTTGATACATACTGGTCTCAGGCGGATAACGACATTAAGCTTGCTGTCTTTGACGACAACTACGTCTCCGCTCTGAAGATTGCTAACCAGTGGTTTAGAGAAGGCCTCTTCCCGGAAACCATTTATACCGACAGCAACGATCAGTACGTAGAGAAGCTCTCCAACGGCCGTGGAGCGGTTCTGTACTATGACTTCTCTCAGGACGATACCAACCACTTCCGTACCCTCCTTCAGGAGAAAGACGGCAACACCTACGATCTCCTCGGTTGGGAGCTTAAGGATTCTCCGATCTTCCCGCCGGCTGAAGGCGTAGATTGGGTATATGGCGAAGAAAACGGCACGCCTGGTAGCAACGTCAACTGCATCACCACAAAGGCTGAAAACCCGCAGCGTATCTTCGACCTCTATTCTTGGATGCTCACGAAGGACGGCTCCATCAACATGATGTACGGTCCTGAGGGCGGCCTCTGGGAAGGCAAGGACGAAAACGGCAACCCGATCCTCAAGAAGCCGGAAGAAGAGCTTAGCTCTGACGAAAAGAACGCAGCAGGTTGCTGGTTCTGGGCTCAGCCGGCTCACGCCGATAACGTTGACTTGACGAAGTATGCAGTTAACGATGCACAGCCGGAAGCATCCAGAAGCTGGGTTATCTCCATTCAGGCTCACGTCTTCACTCCGGAAGATTCCATCCATCCGGCAGTCCCCGGCCAGAAGTTCCTGACCGACGAAAACGCCAACCTCTCTCTTGAGATCGATCCGACCGAGGACCTCGGTATGGCAAGACAGGCTATCGCCGATGAGTGCAAGATGCGTATCCCGCAGATCATCATGGCTTCCGACGACGCAACGTTCGATAAGCTCGTTCAGGATCTGAAAGACTTTGCTGAGTCCAATCAGGTTCATGACATTGAGAAGATCTACACCGATAAGCGTGCATCGAACATCGAGCTCCAGGGCTACACCGCATATCAGGATTACTACGACGCACAGAAGTAATTTAACGGGTTACTTTAGTTCGTAAATTAAAACAAAACAGCGCCCCGCTTTCAATAAAAGGAAGCGGGGCGCTTTCTTGTTTCCGGTTCTTAACCGAAAATCATATCCAGTACGCCGAGGTGCTCTAACAAAATTTTCACACCCATCAAAATCAGCACGATGCCGCCGACAAGCTCTGCTTTCGATTTATACTTCGCGCCGAAAATGTTGCCGATGCGAATACCGATCGCCGAAAGAATGAACGTCGTTGCGCCGATAAAGCTGATGGCCGGTACGATTTTAACCTGCAAAAACGCGAACGTTACGCCCACCGCCAGCGCGTCGATGCTCGTCGCCACCGCGAGCGGCAGCATCGTCTTAAAGCTGAACGAATCGTTGAGGTTCTCCGCTTCCTCGCGCGATTCCTTTATCATGCTCAGGCCGATCAGCACCAGCAGCACAAACGCGATCCAGTGGTCGAACTGCTGAATCATTGACTGGAACTGTATACCCAAAATGTACCCCAAAAGAGGCATCAGTGCCTGAAATCCGCCAAAATAGGCACCCACAATCAGCATGTGTTTTGCTTTCAGCTTTTTCACCGAAAGCCCCTTACATACCGAAACCGCAAATGCGTCCATTGAAAGGCCAACTGCCAGAATTAAGAGTTCCCATAAGCTCATTTTGATCACCGTTTTCCGTTGTTTTGTCATAAAAATATACGTGCGCGGGCAGTAAAAAAGACTCACCCGAAAAGCCGGAGATGCCTTTCGGATAAGTCTCGTCATTTCATGCATAGCCGTGAGTTTCCTCAAGTGTGTCGACCATACAGCGCTTTGCGCCGACTACTCCCTTATCGCAGTGCCGCTTTGCGGCATCGATACTCATGTTTGCTTATTAAACCACAAATATGGACTTGTGTCAAGCTAAAGTCGCGGCTAACCTATAAGAACTTTTGAAAACGGCTTAGTTCAACATCTTTGTATGCAATTACTGAAAATAAGGACGTATTTTTGCGGAAATTGAGTCCTTGTTTTTCATCTTCATATCTGATATTCTGTGAAATAGAACAAAATGCCGCAGCTTTACGCGGCCGGAATACGAAGCGGCAAAGGAAAAAGCCGCACGTGCAAACGCACAGAAAGGAACGGAACATGAAAATTCAGAGAATGAAAACAAACCGTATCGTCAACCCGCTCGGTTTTGATCTGAAAACGCCGCACGTCTCGTGGACAGTCACGGATACCGAAGCGAAAAAGCAGCTTTGGGCGCGCGTGGAGGTTTCCAAAACGGAGAATTTTGCCGACGTTATCTTTGATACCGGCGCGTGCAAAACCGCGTCGTCCCTCGGTGTACCGGTGGAAATCGCCCTCGAGCCCCGCACGCGCTATTTCTGGCGCGTTACCGTTATGGGCGATAACGGTGAATTGGTCACAAGCGACACTGCGTGGTTCGAGACCGCAAAGCTCGACGAGCCGTTCACGGCACAGCGTATTTCTCCGTGCCTTGCGCCGGACACCGCCCCGTACATGCGCCGTGCTTTTGAGATCACCGGCGAAGTTCTCTCTGCCCGCGCGTACTTCACGGGCCTCGGCATCTACGAGCTCTATTTGAACGGCGAAAAGGCGAACGATGAGTACCTTGCCCCCGGTTGCACCGCCTACGACAGCTGGATTCAGTACCAGACCTACGACGTGACCGACCTCATTCACACCGGCGAAAACGTCATCGGCGCCATTTTGGGCAACGGCTGGGCGAAAGGCCGCTTTGGTTTTGACGGCGTCGTTGGTGATTACGAAACGAATTTCCCGGGAAAACCTTGCAACATGTACACAGAGGAATACCTGCTCTTCGGTGAACTGCACGTCACCACCACGCAGGGCGAGACCGTCATCGTCACGGACGAAAGCTGGCAGTGCGCGCCGAACCCGCTGACGTTCGGCAACATCTACGACGGCGAGCGCTACGATGCGAACCTTGAAATCGAAAACTGGTGCGCGCCGTCCTGCACCTATGCAAATTGGCAGCCGGTGAAGCGCAACACCACGACGAACCTCGGCGCAATTTCCGCGCGCCTCTCGCTGCCCGTAAAAGCAAAGCATATCATCACCCCGAAGCAGATCACCACGCCGAAAAACGAGCTTGTGTTCGACCTCGGCCAGAACATTACGGGTTGGTTCACGTTCATGGCCGACCTGCCCGCAGGTGTTGAGCTGCGCGTGCAGACCGGCGAGTTGTTGCAGGATGACTGCTTCTATCGCGATAACCTGCGCACTGCGCTTTCCGAATACCGCTATATTTCGACAGGCAAAAAAGCCTTTATTCGACCGATCGCGACCTTCTACGGCTTCCGCTACATCAAATTCTCCGGCGTGGCAGACCTCACCGGCATCACGGATATTCAGGCGTGGGCGCTTTATTCCGACCTCGAGCAGACCGGCGAGATCACGACCGCAAACGAGAAGGTCAACCGCCTGTACCTGAACTCCGTCTGGAGCCAGCGCGATAACTTCCTCGACGTGCCGACCGACTGCCCGCAGCGCGACGAGCGCATGGGCTGGACGGGCGACGCGCAGGCGTTCTGCCCCACGGCGAACTACAACATGGATTGCGGCGCGTTCTATACGAAGTATATCCGAGACCTTTTGGAGGAACAGAAGCGCCTCGACGGCAAGGTGCCGGATGTCGCCCCGCTGCTCATCAGCCGCAAGCCGGGCGAAGCAAACCCAATGCTCGCAAACGGCGGCGGTCACTGCGGCTGGGCAGACGCCGCAGCCATCGTCCCTTGGGAAACCTACATTGCAACGGGCGACATCAGCGTGCTCAAAAACGGCTTCGAGAGCATGAAGCTGTGGGCAGATTGGATCTACCGCTACGACGAAGCGCACGGCGCAACGCGTCTGTGGCCGGGCATTGAGTTCCACTTTGCCGATTGGCTCGCACTGGACGGCCCGGAATCCGGCTTCAATCCCGAGTCTGTTCTCGGCGGCACGGACATCACGTTCCTGTGCTCCGCCTACTACTATAAGAGCACCATGTGCGTTGCAAATGCCGCACGCGCGCTCGGCAAAACGACCGAGTACGACGTCTACAAAAAGCGTGCAGACGAAATTCTCGACGCCATCCGCCGCGAGTTCTACACGGCGGGCGGCAGATGCGCGGCCGCAACGCAGACCGGCAACGCCATTTCGCTTTCGTTTGGGCTTGCGCCGGAGTTCGCGCGCGAGAAGATCACCGAAACCCTGCGCGGCTTGCTCGCAATGAATAAAGGCAAGCTGAAGACCGGCTTCCTCGGCACGCCTGTGCTGTGCCGCGCGCTCTCCGATAACGGCGCGAATGAAGAAGCCTACACGCTGCTTTTGAACGAGGAAAATCCCGGCTGGCTGTATGAGGTCAACATGGGTGCCACAACGATCTGGGAGCGCTGGAACTCCGTCAATCCGGACGGCAAGATCAGCGGCATCGGCATGAACTCCATGAACCACTACGCTTACGGCGCGGTGTTCGAGTGGGTGTATAAGAACGTCTGCGGCCTGAACCCCGTGCCGGACGTGCCCGGTTATAAAAAGGCCGTCATCCGCCCGCAGCCCGATGTAAGACTCGGCGCGGCAAAAGCCAAGGTCAATACCGCCGCAGGCTACTATGAAACCGGCTGGCAGTACGAGGATAACGGCGAAGTGACGTACACCGTTGTCATCCCGTTTGACGCCGAAGCGGAAGTCTATCTGCCGAAAAAAGACAGTACCACGGAAGAAATGACGCTCACCGCGGGCACGTATACGTTTACACTGTAAGTGAACGATAGCCGAGCAAACGGCAATCATAGCGTAGCGACGTAAAAGTTTTTGATCGACCTTTTTTCAAAAAGGTCGTGAGGTCTCGGGGCAAAGCCCTGAGCCGCCATTCGCAAATGGCGGAACCTTTTTGCCTAACGAAAAATCAGGACGGGAGGACGGAACTTCCAGTGGACGTTCCGTCCGTGGGAGACCCTATTAAGGGGTCTCCCGAAGGGCGGCTAAATGCCGCCCTTTTTATATACAAAGATTTTGGTGGAAAGAGAAATACTGTGGGGTTGGTAGATCGCTGTCTCTCTCCCTTTCCCTTAGTCAGAGGGAGCCTGCGTTTACGGCAAAGCTTGCGGAAACGAAAAAATCACCGAGGAAAAACTCGGTGATTTTTTCGTTTAAGGTGTGGATTTATGAAAAGGGGCTTGTACGCAAATTATGGGGAATTTTGCTTCTACCATTATCATACTACCGGTAAAACGCAGAGTCAATAAACCGCGCGTAAAAACCGTATGTCATTTCGGAAAAGATTTCACCGCCAAATGTCGTTTCAGTTTGTGAAATCAGCACAAAGTGTAGCATTCTATGACTTTCAGCGGTTATTCTCTTTAATCACCCGCACGCGCGCGAAAAGCTCCCGCGCGGCAGCTTCGGGATCTGCACTCTTCATGATGGCCGAAACGACCGCTATGCCGTCAATGGGACTGCCATTCAAAACATCCATGTTCCCGGCATTTAAACCGCCTATGGCCACGACCGGGATCGGCACGCTGCGGCAGACATCGTTCAAACGCGAAACCGGCGTCAGCACGGTTTTCACCTTCGTGGTCGTCGGGAAGATCGCGCCCGTGCCGAGGTAGTCCGCGCCTTCGCGGTACGCTTTCTGCGCCTGCTCCACGGTTTTTGCCGTTGCGCCGACGATTTTATCTTCACCTAAAAGCTTTCTCGCTTCACAGACGGGCAGATCACTTTGACCTACGTGTACGCCCGCCGCATCTGCCGCCATGGCGATGTCCGCGCGGTCGTCGATGATAAGCGGCACACGGTAGCGGCCGCAAACAGCTTTTGTGAGGCGCGCAAGGCGCAGGTATTCACCGCCGCCGCGCTCTTTTTCGCGCAGCTGCACCAGCGTCACACCGCCCGTGAGTGCCCTTTCGAGGATGGAAAGAAAGTCATCGTCCGTGCGGCCGGTGCTGTCGGTCACAAGGTATAAGGTAGGATCGAATTTCATAGAAAAACTCCTTCTTTTAAACTTCGCACAGCTGTAATAAACGCGTGTAATCATCGTCCGAAAGCAGCGAAAGCGCGTCCAAAAGCGCGATGCGGAACGACCCGAGCCCCTCGGATTTCCGTTCGGCCAGCTCACCGCAAATGCCCATGGTGGAAACAGCTAAAACCGCAGCCGTAAACGGATCCGTCACGGCGCTGTATGACGCGCACAACGCGTGTACCATGCAGCCCGTACCGGTGACGAGCGACAGGCGTGGTGTGCCGTTTTCGCACAGCTCAGTTGTTTCGCCGTTTGTGATAATGTCCGTTTTGCCGGTGACGAGCACCACGCAGTGCAGGGTAGAGGCGAGCATTTTTGCAATTTCAATCGTTTCCGCCGTGTTCGTCCGTAAAACATCGATGCCGCGACTTTCAAAATGCGCGCCCGCAATGGCGCGAATCTCCGCGTCGTTGCCCTTCAAAATTTCCGGACAGGCCTCGCGCAGCAGCGTGTGCGTCAGGTCGCGGCGCAGGGCGCTGCACGTCACGCCCACCGCGTCAAAAGAGACCGGCACACCGGCCGTTTTCGCCGCCTTGGCACTCGTCAAAACGGAGGTGCGGCGCGCGTCTGTGATGTTGCCGATGTTTACGCCGAGCGCGCCCGCTATGCACGTGATTTCCTCCACCTCGTCGGGATGCTCCGCCATGATAGGCTTTCCGCCCACGGCGAGGATCCCGTTCGCGCAGTCGTTGATCGCAATCGGATTCGTGATGCAGTGGATGAGCGGCGCCGTCTCGCGCAGATCATTTCGTGCTTTGAGCAGCGCGTTTTGCAGCAGTGGTGTCATAGACCTTCGCCCCCAAATCATGCTGGAATTTTGCAAGCAGTCCGTTGCGGCGCAGCGCCATGAGGAACACGAACGCAATGGAGCCGCCGATCAGCGTGCCGCCGATGAACGACGGAATATAAAAAGCCCATGTCAACCCCTCGCGCCCGACGATGTACGTCATCACCGGATAAGAAGCCAGCGCGCCGATGACGCCGGTGCCGAACACTTCGCCGAGCACTGCGCAAAGGATCTTGCCGCCCGAAAGACGGTAAAATACGCCGGAAAGAAACGCGCCGAACACCGCGCCGGTTAAGGCAAGCGGCGGAATGCCCATCAGCGTCATACGAATGATGCCGATAAGCGTGGCGCACAGCAGGGAATACCATGGACCGAGGAAAACGGAGCAGACAATGTTGATGAGATGCGCCATGGGGCACATGCCCTCCACGCGCAAAATCGGCGAAATGACGACGCCGATGGCGACGAGCATTGCAAGCATGACCATTTTCAGAATGTGTTCTCTTTTCATTTTTTGTACCTCTCTAAATATAAGCGTTTCCGACCCATATTTAAAAGAGGCGCACAAATGCACATAGCGAAGCGCGCCCGAATGTAAATTCAGGCCGGGCGGTCGAAGCTCAATTGCTTCCTCTCAATCCGAAACACGGAGTCCCATCGCTATGTGAAAGCAGTCCGGCACGGCAAATCGGGCGCTCCCCCGCGTTGCCGCTTGATTAAAATCCGCCGAACGCTGAATTTTTCCTTACGCAGTATAGCATATATCGACTTTGTGCGCAACGGTTTTGCGAAATTCGCGTATAAAAATACCCTGCGAAAGAAAATCCCGCAGGGCAATTTTGCTATGTACGGTTATTTCAAAAGGCGAATACGGCCGATGAACGGCAGCTCCTTTACTTTGCCGGAAGCGGCGTTTGCGATGCCGAGGATCATCAGCACAAAGAAGATGATGCCGATAAATTGCAGCGCGGCGGAGATCATGCCCGGCACAAACGGTATAAAGCCGAGCGCGAGGTTTAAGATGTTCGTGATGATGCGCGTCAGCACCGAATAGCACGCGTAGAAAAGAAACAGCACAAGCCCCTGGTTTGCGTGGAAACGCGCAAAATACGAGTTGCGCGCAGCGAAAATGGGGATGAGTACCAAAAAGCCGAGGTAGGAAAGAATGCCCCAGCCGCGATTCTCCTGAATGTCGCGCGGGTCGTAGTCGGCGGTGAAATCCCGTGCGCCGCTTTGCAAAACGGTGTTTTCAATAGGTGCGCCGCAGTTTGGGCAGCGGCGGGCATCGTGAGGCAGCGGTTGACGGCAGGTTTTACAATACATAAACATAACTCCTTCTAAAATAACAGAAAGCAGCTCCGTATTCGCACAGTGCTGCTGAAAATCATTGCATAAAGTATAGCAGTTTTTTCACGGATTGCAAGCATTTACGAAAAAAGTCGGAAAAAATTCAAAAATAGGCTTGACAAATCGGATCATCTCCGTTATAATAAGTCACGTTGCGAAACAAGTGACACGAAATCCGAAATGCGGACGTAGCTCATCTGGTAGAGCGCCACCTTGCCAAGGTGGAGGTAGCGAGTTCGAGCCTCGTCGTCCGCTCCAAAAAAAGACCTTTGTCGATTGACAAAGGTCTTTTTTCAATGAAATAAATCCTGGCGGATTTGTGAAATTGCCCTCCGGGCAAGTGAAAGAAGATTTTCACGAATCCCACATTTTGTAAGACTTATAAAAATTTATGAATAAAGCGGCGAAGTCGGCGGGAAAGGTTGATTTTTTGGCGGTCCGGTGGTATGATGATGAGTACCGGACCGCTTTATTTATAGAAGAAAGGGTGAGCGCATGAAAAGCTCCATTACGGTCATTTGCGGGCATTACGGCTGCGGAAAGACCAATCTCGTGCTGAATTTGGCAGCAGAGGCGGCGCAGCGCGGCAGACGCAGCGTTGTTGTCGATATGGACGTCGTGAACCCGTATTTCCGCTCGTCGGATTATTCCGCGCTGCTCAAAAAACTCGGCGTGGAACTCATCGCGCCGGTGTTCGCGAACACAACGCTCGATACCCCTGTGCTGCCGCCGGAGATCTTCTCCATCTTTAATATGGAGAACGCCGATATTTTTATCGATTCGGGCGGCGACGACGTGGGCGCTACGGCGCTCGGGCAGCTGCATCGGCAAATCGAGACTGCCGGGTACGAGATGCTGTACGTCGTAAACCGGTATCGTGTGCTTTCCACAAAGCCGGAAGAAACGCTTCCGCTCCTTCGGGAGATCGAAACGGCATCGCACCTGAAAGCGACGGCGGTCGTGAACAATTCAAACCTCGCTGTACAGACCGATATGCAAACGGTGCTTGATGCTGTGCCGTTTGCGAAAAAAGCCGCAGAATTATGCCATCTGCCGCTTCTCTATTCCACCGTGCCGGATTTTGCGGTGGAAAACACGTTGCCAGAGGGATTTAAAGCGGTGAAGCGATATGTACGTTTCGTCTGGGAGGACGAAACCGAGTAGGATAAAGGAGGAAACCGAATGGCAAGGATCATTGTAGACGAAAAAGTATGTAAAGGCTGCTCCATGTGCATTCACGCGTGTCCGAAAAAGATCATCGCGCTCGCGAAGGATCGTTTGAACGCGAAGGGCTATCATCCCGCAGAGCTGACCGATGAGGCAGCGTGCGTGGGCTGTGCGGCATGCGCGACCATGTGCCCGGATTCGGCGATCACGGTGGAACGCTGAGAGAGGAGTTAAAAACTATGGCAGAAAAAGTTTTGATGAAGGGCAACGAAGCCCTGGCCGAAGCCGCTATTCAGGCGGGATGTCATCATTTCTTCGGCTATCCCATCACACCGCAAACAGAGCTTGCGGCTTATATGGCAAAGCGTATGCCGAAGATCGGCGGTACATATTTGCAGGCTGAATCGGAAATTGCGGCGGTCAATATGGTGCTGGGGGCGGCTGCGGCCGGCGTGCGCGCCATGACGTCTTCAAGCTCGCCCGGCATCAGCCTTAAGGGCGAAGGCATTTCCTATATGGCAGGCTCCGACTTGCCGGCGCTCATCATCAACGTGCAGCGCGGCGGCCCGGGCCTCGGCGGCATTCAGCCCTCACAGTCCGATTACTGGCAGGCGACGAAAGCCCTCGGCCACGGTGACTTCCAGATTCTCGTTTTTGCGCCGTCCACGGTGCAGGAAATGGTCGACCTCGTTTCCGACGCATTCGATAAAGCCGACGAATACCGCATGCCCGCGATGATCCTTGCAGACGGCATGCTGGGCCAGATGATGGAGCCGGTGGAGCTGCCGGAGCACAAAGACAGAAAGCTTCCCGAAAAGCCGTGGGCAGCCTGCGGCCATGAAAATAAAAGAGAGCACAACATCATCAACTCCCTTTACCTTACGCCGAACGCTCTTGAAGACCTTGTGCGTGCCCGCTACGAGCGCTATAAGATCGTCGAAGAAAAAGAGCAGCGTGCGGAGGAATACCGCACGGAGGATGCAGATGTCATCGTCGTCGCTTACGGCGCATCGAGCCGTGTGGCGCGCAGCGCTGTAAATAAGGCGCGTGAAGCCGGCAAGAAGGTCGGTTTAATTCGTCCCATCACGCTGTGGCCGTTCCCGAAGGACGCGATCAAGCGCGCGGCAGACCACACCAAAGAGCTGCTCGTTGTGGAGATGAGCATGGGCCAGATGGTAGACGATGTGCGTCTTGCGGCAGAGTGCCGTGTGCCGGTGCACTTCTACGGCCGCACCGGCGGTGTGATTCCTACCCCGAAGGAAATTCTGGGCGAGATCGATAAACTTTTGAAATAAGGCGAAAGGATAGAATCAAATGGCAGTTGTATTTAAAAAGCCGTCTACGCTAACAGACGCGCCGCTGCATTATTGCCCCGGCTGCACGCACGGCATCATTCACCGCCTTGTTGCGGAAGCGATAGAAGAGCTCGGCATCGACGGCAAAACGGTCGGCGTGGCCTCGGTCGGCTGCTCCGTTATGTGCTACGATTATTTCACCTGCGATATGGTGCAGGCGCCGCACGGCAGAGCCCAAGCGGTCGCAACGGGCATCAAGCGCGCAAAGCCGGAGGACGTTGTGTTCACCTATCAGGGCGACGGCGACCTTGCGGCCATCGGTACGGCGGAGACCGTCCACGCGGCAACGCGCGGCGAAAACATCACCGTTATCTTTGTAAACAATGCAATTTACGGCATGACGGGCGGCCAGATGGCGCCGACATCCCTGCCGAATCAGGTCACGCAGACCACCCCGTACGGCCGTGATGTCAACACGGCAGGTTACCCGGTGCGCATCTGCGAAATGCTCTCCACACTGGACGGCGTGGCGCTTGCACAGCGCGTGACCGTCGATAACGTGAAGAATGTCAATATCGCAAAAAAGGCAATCAAAAAGGCGTTCCAGAACCAGATTGAGGGTAAAGGCTACTCCATTGTAGAGGTGCTTTCCACCTGCCCGACAAACTGGGGCATGTCGCCGGTTGAGGCGCTCGATTGGCTCGAAAAGAACATGGTTCCGTACTACCCGCTCGGCGTGTATAAAGACGGCACAAAGGGGGACAGGCTGAAATGAAAGACTTGAACATCGTTTTTGCCGGTTTCGGCGGTCAGGGCATTTTGTTCGCCGGTAAAGTTGTGGCGTATGCAGGCCTCATCGAGGGCAGGGAGCTCTCTTGGCTGCCGTCCTACGGCCCGGAAATGCGCGGCGGCACCGCGAATTGCAGCATTTGTCTCTCCGATGAACCCATCGGCTCGCCGCTTGTGACGAACCCGAACGTGCTCATCGCCATGAACCGCCCGTCACTCGATAAGTTCGTGAACGAGGTCGAGCCCGGCGGCACGATCTTACTCGACAGCAGCCTCATCGACGAGCGTGTAGAGCGCGACGACGTGACCGTTTTCTATGTCCCGGCATCAAAACTGGCGGAGGAAAACGGACTGAAAGGCCTTGCGAACATCATCTTGGTCGGTAAGCTGCGCAAGGAGCTTGCGTTCTGCACGGAAGAAACGCTCGATAAAGCGCTGCAAAAGTGTATTCCCGCAAGAAAAGCGGATATGCTCGGTTTCAATAGAAAAGCCTTGGAGATCGGCAAAGCGCAGTAAAATTGAATTTATATAAAAAGAACGGCGCAGGCTTAAAATCTGCGCCGTTCCTTTAAATTGAGAGCCAAGGAGGCGGTCTTTATGAAAATTCTGGCGTTTACGGGCGCGGGCATCAGCAAGCAGAGCAACATTCCGACATTTATGGAACGACCCGACGTGCGCGAAAAGCTGTTCCGCACGTTCGCGGAGCATCACCACGAGGCGTATAACGAGGTCATTCGTGAATTGAAAGCGAATATGAACGGCGCGGAGCCGAACGATGCGCATTTTGCACTGGCGGAATACAAGGTGCCGGTCATCACGATGAACATTGACGGGCTGCATAAAAAAGCGGGCAGCGACGCACTGGAGCTGCACGGCGGCCTGCCGGAGGACGACGAAATGGACAAGGCGTGGGCGCTTCATAATAAGCCCGTGCTGTACGGTGACCCCGCGCCGAACTATGCGAAAGCATACGAAAGGACGGCCGAATTAAAGCCCGGCGACGTGTTCCTTGTCATCGGCTGTTCGTACCACACCGCCATCGCGTGCGACCTGCGGGACGTAGCAAAGCACGCCGGTGCAAAGGTCATTGAGATTCAGGAAGACGCCGCGCATAATGTACGGAAAGTGTTGGAAGAATTGACAAGAAAGAACTGACAAGAAAGAACTGAACAGAGATAGAAAAAGCGCGTAGGCTGTGAAACCTGCGCGCTGCTTTTATCGGTCGAAATAAACGGTTCAAATTTGTGCCGTGCGCTTCTCTGCCTGTCGTTTTTGAATCGCCTTGGCGGCAAAGTAGGTGAGGAGGGCGGCGAGGGTGCCGAGGAGGATGCCGGCGAGGACATCGGTAGGGTAGTGGACAAAAAGAAAAATGCGGGAGAACGCGATGAGCACTGCCGGAATGTATGCGAGCCAGCCGACTTTTTTGTGGCGGAGCGTCAAAATAAGCGCTGCGGCAAAGCTTGACGATGTGTGGCCCGAGGGGAACGAATAGGACGTGGGGCGCGCGATGAGCATCGGGAAATTCGTGAACACGTTGCACGGGCGTAGGCGGCAGATGATGTTTTTCAGCGTCAGCTCGCCGAAAAGCAGCGTGACCGTCATGGCGATAAGCACCAAACCGCCGGTGCGGCGCGTTTTTTTAAAGCAGAGCAAAACGAGCGAAAGGACGATCCACCCAATGCCTGCTTCGCCGAGCGATGTGATGATGGGGAAGACCGTATCGGTCACGGTGTTATGAAAGTGCGTCTGTATAAAGGCCATGACGGCGGCGTCAAGCGACGGGATGCCGGGAAAACTCATCTTAGTAAACCTCCAATGCTTTGATTGAGTTATAGTATACTGCAATTTTTCTAAAAATGCCAGTGGATTTCTATGAAAGAATTCTTTCAAAATTCTAAACGAACGCGCCCGCGCATAGAATTACCGGAAAAGGGGGCAGGAAAATGTCAAAACCCATAGCGGAAGCAAAATTCTATGCCATGACGGCGGAGGCGGCTGTGAAAACCCTTCAAAGCGACGCGGGGCGTGGACTGAGCGGATCCGAAGCGAAAAAGCGGCTCGGCGTTTACGGTGAGAATCGGCTGCAAAAGGGGAAGAAAACGGGCTTCGCAAAGAAATTTATGCTGCAGTTCGGCGATTTTATGGTGCTCATTCTGCTCATCGCGTCGGCAGTGTCGTTTGCCGTCTCGTGCATGCAGGGGGAAGCGAATCTGGCCGACCCGCTGCTGATTTTGGGCATCGTCATTGCGAACGCGTTCGTCGGCACGGTGCAGGAGGCGAAGGCAGAACGGGCGTTGGAAGCGTTGCGCACGCTTTCTGCGCCGCACGCCGATGTGCTGCGGGACGGCAAACGCGCGGTCATTTCCGCCGAAGCACTCGTGCCGGGGGACGTCGTATATATCCGCGCGGGAGACGTAGTGCCCGCCGATCTGCGGCTTTTGGAGAGCATGCATTTGCAGGCCGAGGAAAGCGCGCTGACGGGGGAATCCGTGCCAAGCGGCAAGAGTGCGAATGCGGTATGTGACGAAATGTGCGGTGCGGCGGAGCGCAAAAACATGCTGTTTTCCGGCACAGGCATCTCTGCCGGGCAGGGCGTGGGCATTGTGACCGCAACGGGCATGCAAACCGAAATGGGTCGCATTGCGGCGATGCTCGGCGACGAAGAAACACCCGACACGCCGTTAAAGCTGCGGCTGCGGCGCACGGGCAAGCTCATCGGGCTTTTGGTGCTTGGGATATGTGCGGTGATTTTTTTGATCGGGCTTATCCAAAAGGCAGAACCGCTTGAAATGTTCATGATCTCCATCAGCCTTGCGGTGGCGGCGATACCCGAGGGCCTGCCTGCCGTGGTGACGATCGTCTTGGCGCTCGGCGTGCGGCGCATGGCGGCAAAGCGAGCCATCATTCGGCATTTGCCTGCCGTGGAGACGCTTGGCAGCTGCGAGGTCATTTGCTCCGACAAAACCGGCACGCTGACGCAGAACAAAATGACGGTAGTGCGCTGCGCGGGCGCGGCGGGCGAGCTGAACGGACAGGATAGAGACGCTTTGTTATCTGCGGCGGCGCTGTGCACGAGCGTGGAGGGCAGCGACGAGAAGCTGCTCGGTGACCCGACCGAAACGGCGATTGTCGCGGCGGTATCGGACTGGGAGCGTCTGCAAAAGCAGCGCGTGAAAGCGGCTGAGGTGCCGTTTACGGCAGAACGCCGCCGTATGACAGTCGTACTGCGAACGGAGGGCGGATACAGGGTCATCACAAAGGGCGCGCCGGAGGCGATTTTACCGCGCTGCACGTATGTGCTTTTAAACGGGAAGAACGTTACGTTAACACCCGAGATGCGGGCGGCACTGAGCGCAAAAAACCGCGACATGGCAAACGACGCGCTGCGTGTTCTGGCGGCAGCGGAAAAGCGCACGGAAGCTTGCCCCGAGACGGACGATGCGGCGGAAAGCGGGCTGTGCTTTTTGGGACTTATCGGGCTGGAAGATCCCCCGCGCCCGGAGGCGGCGGAGGCGGTTTCCGAGTGCAAGCGTGCGGGCATTCGCCCGGTGATGATCACCGGCGACCAACCCGCTACGGCCTCAGCCATTGCCGGGCGGCTCGGCATTGAAAATAAAGCTGTGATGACGGGTACGGAGCTGGAGAGCCTTTCGGACGACGCGCTTTTGCAGACGGTGCAGACGTGTTCCGTGTACGCGCGGGTCTCTCCGGCGCACAAAATGCGCATTATCAAGGCGTTTCGCAGGCTGAAGCTCGTCACGGCGATGACGGGCGACGGTGTGAACGACGCGCCTGCCCTGAAAGCGGCGGACATCGGCTGCGCGATGGGCAAAAACGGCACGGAGGTCGCGAAAAACGCCGCCGACATGGTGCTGACGGACGACAACTTTGCGACGATTGTTTCCGCCGTGCGGGAGGGGCGGACGGTGTACGGCAACATCCGCAAGACCATCCATTTTTTGATGTCGTGCAACATCGGCGAGATTTTGGTGGTGCTTGTGTCGTTTTTGCTGCGCACGCCGACGCCGCTTTTGCCGGCGCAATTATTATGGGTGAACCTTGTGACGGACTCTTTGCCTGCGCTGGCACTGGGCAGTGACCCGCCGCAGGGCGACGTGATGCGCCGCCCGCCTACCGCGCGGGACAGCAGTGCGTTTTCAAACGGACTCGGTTTTGCGATGGCGGCGGAGGGTATGATGATCGGCGCGCTGGCGCTTTTGGCGTTCACGGTGGGACGCGTGTTTTTTGACGCCGATCCCATGCAGCCCGCCGTGGGGCGCACGATGGCGTTTGCGGTCCTAAGCCTTTCGCAGCTCGTGCACAGCTATAATATGCGCAGTACGGGGCCGGTTTTGGGACGCGGTATGTTCAAAAACCGGGGGCTGAACGTATCGTTTTTGATTTGCTCGGCATTGATGGCGGGCGTGGTCGTGTTTCCGCAAGCAGCGGCGCTGTTTGGCTCCGTACCGCTGACCTTGACACAGTGGGGCATCGTGGCAATCCTTGCTTTGCTGCCTCTGCCGATCTGCGAAATGCAGAAAAGGATACTTTCTCGCACGGCAAAAGTGAAAAATATGACTTCCGGTGTGAAAAAGCGAGTCATTTTCAACAAATAGCCTGTTACTTTTTTAATTATTAGCCGTCATATTGACTTCCCTTTCTTTTTTCAGCTATAATAAGAAAAAATAGCCCACACTGATGTGCAGGCCATGGGGTCTGCGAAAATGAAAGGGGTCGATATAGATGAGAAAAACCAAGATCGTATGTACGCTGGGTCCTTCTACCGATGACGAGGCTGTGCTGCGCGAGCTGATTTTGAGCGGCATGAACGTGGCGCGCCTGAATATGTCGCACGGCACGCATGAGGAGCACAAGCGCCGCGCCGATATGGTGAAAAAGCTGCGAAAAGAGCTTGACGTGCCGGTCGCCATTCTGCTCGACACGAAGGGCCCGGAGATCCGCACGGGGAAGTTTGCCGAAAAGGTGATGCTGACCCACGGGCAGAAGTACACACTGACGACGAACGAGCGCCCCGGCGACGCGGAAGGCTGCTCTATCACGTTTAAGGACCTGCCGAAGGACGTACACCGCGGCTCGCATATCCTCATCGACGACGGCCTCATTGAAATGGTCGTGGAAAAGGTGACAGACACGGACATTGAGTGCCGCCTTTTGAATGACGGACCCATCACGTCTTATAAGGGCATCAATGTGCCGGGCGTGACGCTTTCCATGCCGTATATCAGCGAAAAAGACCGCGCAGATCTTGAATTCTGCGTGAAGGAAGATTTTGAGTTTATCGCCGCCTCGTTTACGCGCTCGGCAGAGGATATTGTGATGATCCGCAACGAGCTTGAAAAAAACAACTGCCGCGACATTCGCATCATCGCGAAGATTGAGAACACGGACGGCGTGGAGAACATCGACGACATCATCCGCGTTTCGGACGGCATTATGGTGGCGCGCGGCGACCTTGGCGTCGAGATCCCGATGGAGGAGATCCCGGTGCTGCAAAAGCAGCTCATCCACAAGGCGTATGTCGCCGGCAAGCAGGTCATTACGGCGACGCAGATGCTCGACTCCATGATCAAGAATCCGCGCCCGACGCGTGCGGAGGCGACCGACGTGGCGAACGCGATCTACGACGGCACGAGCGCCATTATGCTGAGCGGCGAGACGGCCGCAGGCGCGTACCCGGTGGAGGCCGTGCGCACGATGGTCCGCATTGCGGAGCGCACCGAAAACGACATCGACTACGTGCGTCAGCTGGAGCAGTGGGATGTGCCGGTGCAAAAGGACGTGACCTCTGCCATTTCGCACGCAACGTGCACGACGGCGCACGACCTCGGTGCGGTGGCCATCATGACCGTATCGAAAACAGGCTTTACGGCGCGCATGATTTCGAAATTCCGCCCGGCGTGCCCAATCATCAGCGGCACGACCGACCGCAAGGTACTGAATCAGATGGGCCTTTCCTGGGGCGTAATCCCCGTGATGCTGGAGGAAAAGACCAGCACCGACGAGCTGTTTGAGCACATTGTTGCAGTTGCGGAGGAACACGGACTTGTACAGGCGGGCGACATTGCCGTTATCACGGCGGGTATCCCGCTGGGCATTTCCGGCACGACGAACATGCTGAAGGTACACCTTGTGGGCGACGTGCTCGTCTCCGGCACCGTTGTGAACGAGCTGAGTACCTGCGGCCCGCTGTGCGTGTGCAAAACGGAGGAGGAAGCGCTGCAGAAGTTCCGCAGGGGCGATATTCTGGTGCTGCCGAAGACCACGAACGCAACGATGCCGCTGATCCGTCAGGCTTCGGGTATTGTGACGGAAATGGACGGCGTGAACTCTCACGCGGCCATCGCCGCCATGGCGTTGGATAAACCGGCCATCGTCGGCGCGGCGCACGCGACCGACCTGCTGCGCTCCGGCACAACCGTGAAGCTGGACGGCATTAGAGGTGCGATCTTCAGCGTAAGTGCACCGAGCGCGGAAAAGTAAACTGAATAGCAACGCCGCACTCACACGGGAAAGCGTGGGTGCGGCGTTTTAAATAGGCGGTCTTTTGACCGCCTATCAGGAACCCCATGCAACTGGGTTTCCTGCGGAGCGAACGTCCACTGGAAGTTCGCGCCTACCTTCCTGGTTTTAGGTTAGGCAAATGGGTTTCGCGCTCTGCGGAGCGCGCCACAGGGCTTTGCCCCGAGACCCCGCCAACTTTTTGAAAAAAGTTGGATCAAAAACTTTATTCGTCGCTTCGCTGTGCGTTATTTCACCGCTTTTATAATCGAACAATCGTTACCGTTTTCCACCGTGACGGTGAAGCCGACTTCTTTTAACAGTGCAACTTCGTGTTCTTTTGTGAGCGGGATATCGAAGTGGACGAACGTGTCGTCGGGAATGTTTTCTTTGCGGCGTTTGCGGCTCCACGTTTCGCGCAGCAGGTTTTCTTCTTCGTCACAGCAGGCGAAGTAATCGCCGTTTACAAACATGCCGCCGGGCGTGAAACAGTCATAGATGCGTTTGAAGAGCTGGCGCTTTTTCTCCGGCAGAAAGTGGTGCAGCGATTCAAACGAGATGACGGCGTCGAACGCACCGGGGAACGGCACGGCAAAGTAGCTGCCGCACAGCAGCGTGAGGTCCTTATTCCCATGCTTTTTCATGAGGACATCGAGCATATCGGGCGAAAGGTCAATGCCGGTGACGGATATATCCGTGCGCAAATTGTAGAGCGCATCGAGCTCCAGACCCGTGCCGCAGCCGAGGTCTAAAATGCGCTTGGCGCTTTGCGGCACGGCGCGTGCGAACTGCTTGTAGTCTTCGCCCCAGAATTTTGTCATGCGCGCTTCGTAGTCCGGCAGGCGCTTGCGGAAAAACGCGCCCATTTCTTCAAGCGGGGCGCTTTCGAGCTCGCGGAGCCAATTTTTTAAGTCTTCCAAATATTTTTCTTTGTTTTGTGCATTGATGTCCATGTTTTTTCTCCAAATTCTTTAAATGAGAACACTGCGTTATTTTGCGCAGAATTTGCGGATGGCGCCGCGCAGCAGCTGCCGCAGTTCATTTTCCTCCGCAATAAGTGAACCCGCGTACAGCGCTTCGGCGATGCCGAATGTATAAAATCGCACGTCGCGATAAACGGCTTCGGCTTCCTTTACGGTGAGCCCGTACTGCACCGCCGTGCAGTCGATGGCCTCACGGTTCCACGGGCTCGAGATGATCTGCGGCACGGTGCGGCTGCCGTATTCGTTCGATAAAAACAGGACGCCGAACAGATTGCGCCGATCGCGGGCGAGCAGAATGTGCGCAAGGCTGATCGTGAACAGGTAGTCCGATTTATCGAGGTACTGCGCGACGAAGGATTGATATGTGCCGTCTAAATATTCGATGACGGCGCGGCGGAATGTTTCCATGCTGCCGAAGTTGCGGAAAACGGGCTGCACGGAGCAATTGAGTTTAGCGGCGACGCTGCGGACATTGAGTGCATCTGCGCCTTTTTCCAGTGTGATGGCGGCGCCTGCCTCAAGCAGCATTTCCGCCGTGATGCGCGGTGTTCTTGCCATAGTTTCCTCCCGGGTGTGGTTCAGCTGATGAGGATAAAATATCGAATGTTATTTCATTTGTCAAGCGCGAATTTGAAATAAAACGGAATTTTTTTGAAATGGAGATATATTGCAAAGTTTTGCGGCGCATGATACAATAAATTGAAGAAAATCACCGGGAGGGTGTTCTATGAATTTTCGGAAAACGTTAAAATCGATCGGGATCATCCCCGTTATTCAGATCAACGATGCGGAAAAAGCAGTGCCGCTGGCGCTGGCGCTGAAAAAAGGCGGGCTGCCCGCGGCGGAGGTGACGTTCCGCACAGACGCGGCGGAGGAAGCCATTCGCCGTATTAAGGTAGAGGTGCCGGACGTGTGCGTGTGCGCCGGTACGGTTTTGAACGTAAAGACCGCAGAGCGCGCCGTGAAGGCGGGTGCTTCCGCGATTATCAGTCCGGGCACGAACCCGGAGGTCGTGCACTGGTGCATTGCGCACCGTGTGCCGGTCATCCCCGGCTGCGCGACACCGACGGAGGTGGAAGCCTGCATGCGCATGGGACTCGATTTTGTGAAGCTGTTCCCGGCGGAGGTTGTGGGCGGCGTGAAAATGCTGAAGGCCCTCAGCGGTCCTTACGGCAACATGAAATTCATGCCCACCGGCGGTATCAGCGCGCAGAACGCGGCGGAGTACCTTGCGCTGCCGAACGTGCTGTGCTGCGGCGGCAGCTGGATGGTACCGGGTAAGCTGTTGGACGCCGGAGATTTTGACGCCATCGAGGCGCTGGCACGCGAAGCGGCGCAGATTGTAAAGAAATGATTTTGTAAAACGAAAAACAGGACAAAGCGCATCTGAAAACGCTTTGTCCTGTCTTCTTCATTTATGGGTGCGGTGTGGGCAAATCCCCAGCGTGTCGCGCCCGTATAAACTCCCCGTTGTCCTTCATCCCTTTTGGATCGGACACTTTCGTCACTTTCTGACAAAAGGTATCTTATCACATTCGCTTCCGTTTGTAAAGCCCCTTTTTAAACATTTTGCAAAAAAGCAGCAGAAAAGTTTTTATGAGATTTAGGAAATTTTAAAGAGCGTTGTCTGTACATTTCAAAAAGAGGCTCAATGTTTGAATTTCAAAGCCTGACGCGTCAGAGAGAAGATACCGGCCATGTATTCCTCGTGGATGTCCGCCTGCATACGGAAAACGGGCATGTGGTTTTCCGGGATGCTCTGCTTGCAGTAATCGATGATGTCTTTTTCGCGCACGTTCAAGGTGGCAGAGCCGGTGAGGAAGAGGATGTCCGGGTTCAAAAGTGCAATGGTGCACACGGCGGCGGTCTGCATCAGCGGCACGATATTCTCGCCGTGAATCATGCGCGAGACGGTCTCGACTTTTGTAGCGGTGGAGTTGATGAGCGGCAGACTGATGAGCTCGCCCGCATATTTTGTACTGCCGACGATGATATGTCCGTCCACCACGGTGCCCGCACCGGCGCTGCGGTGGCTCGGCCAGTAGAGAACGGAAAGGGAGTACGGGTGGTCGCAGGGGTTGCGCACGTAAAAGCCGTAGGACGTGAAGTGCATGTCGTTTTCCGTGATGACCGTGATGCCGAGCTGTTCTTCGAGTACCTTCTTCGGGTTGAAGCCGTTTAACGCCGGGAACGCAAGCGATTCAATGGCGCCTTCGCGGTCGGTGACGCCGGAAATGCCGATGCCGACTGCGCGGATGAGCGGATCTGCCTGCACCATCTGTGTGATGAACAGTGTGAGGTCCTCCGGCAGAATGTCGTTGAGCGGGCAGAATTTTTCCTGCAAGCTGTTTCCTTTTAAATCGCACACGCGCAGGGCGATGCCGCTCCTTTCCACGTCGTTATTAGCGGTATACAGGCACAAAATGTGCGCGTAGTTTGGGTTGATGGAAAAGCGGCGCGCGGGACGGCCGCCGTTCGATGCGGCAAAGGCAAGCTCCAGCACCTGTCCGTCGTCAATCATCTCGCCGAGGAGCGCCGTACAGGCCGCAAGGCTTAACCTGCATTGCTCGGCAAGCTCTTTTTTTGTGGCGAAATCCGTGTGGTACAGCGCGCTGCGCAGAGCGGCGAGGTTATTCTGTTTTAAAGCGGCAGCGCCGCCGTGTTCTGTCATAATCGATTTCCTTCATTTCTGTTGCGGGCCGAGCCCGCATATTTTCAATACGAGCCTATATTAGCATATAAAATGCACGATGGCAATGAATTTATGTTCCGATAAAAAATAAGTTTCCGGGAATTCATGGATTTTTCATAGACAATGCGCGAAAACTGTGTTATACTCTAAATTACTAATGTAACGGAGTGATCATAACTTGGAGCAGAAAGCTTTTGAACTGATACAGGAAAAATTGCAGGCAGCGTTAAATGAGCAGGGCTTTGGCGAAGCTGTGGCGCTGGAGACCGACAACGGCCGCGGCGTGATGTTTACGACGGGCGAAGTGGCCTACGGCCTTTTCTATGAGACGAAGCAGCGGCGCTTTGTGCTGCGCAGCGCGACGATGAAGACCCCGAAGGAGCCGGGCGACTGGCGTCAGCTTTCCATGTGGCTGTTCGATGAAGGTGAAAACACCATGCAGGACGCGGAGAGCATCGCGAACGACTTCCTTGAGCTCGTGCAGGGCTCTAAGCGCCGCGAGCTCGTGCAGACCGCGAAGAAGCGCCGCAAGAAGGACGAAGAGAACAACGCGGATCCGCAGTTCTTTCTCAACCGCTTGGTGCCGGTGTTCCCGGAGCTGCGCGACGAAATGAACGAGGAACGCATCGTGTACGGTCAGGTGCGCACGGCACTGTTTGCTGCTGAGAAGGTTGCGCCGAAGTGCGAGAATCTTGCGAAGAACTATAAGGACAGCGAGCCCATGAAGCGCATGTGCACTATTTTTTGCGACATGTACGCCGCGGGTGATATGGACACCCGTGCAGTCATTCAGTTCGGCGTTCTGAATAATATTAAGGACGAGGCGGCTATCCGGAATATCATCGCGAACTTTACGGACGGCTGCGACCTGCAGAAGGTGTATAAGCACTCCAGAAAACTCATCGGCAAGAACATCAAGCCCGAAAAGGTAAAGAAGAAGGGCAAAAAGGTGGAGGCACGCCTGAGCAACTGAAAAACCGCATAAAATCTCAAAATAGCTCTTGACAGCGGCGTATATCCTATGCTATTATAGGTATACCTCAAGTTGGGGGCTATTTTTTTGCGCCCAAATTTTGAGGGAGGCTGGGAGAACATCCCAAATTTTTTCCGTAAAACGGGAGGTGCCGTCATGAGAGTAAAGGTCGTTTTAGCTTGCACTGAATGCAAACAGCGCAACTACAACACAAAGAAGAACAAGAAGAATGATCCCGACAGACTTGAGATGAACAAGTACTGCAGATTCTGCAAGAAGCACACGCTCCACAGAGAGACGAAGTAAAGCGAGGAACGAAGTTATGGCCGAAAAAGCAAAAAAAGAAAACGGCTTTGTTCGCTTTACGAAGAAAGCGAGAAAGTTTTTCCGCGACTGCAAAGGCGAGATCAAAAAGATCGTTTGGCCTACGCCGAAGAACGTTTTCAAAAATGTGGGTGTCGTTCTTGCGACGATCATCCTGCTTGGTCTCTTCATTTTCCTGCTGGATACCGTCTTCATGAATTTGCTGGGTCTCGTCATGCAAGTGGCGAAATAAGCAGCGCGAATGATCGCGCGTTTATTTGAGAAGCGGAGGAATCGAAATGTCGGACGAAGCAAAATGGTATGTGGTTCATACCTATTCCGGGTATGAGAACAAGGTTGCGTCAAATCTGGAGAAGACGGTGGAAAACCACTCTTTACAGAATTTGATTTTTGAGATTCGCGTACCCACCGAAAAGGTCACAGAAGTTGCCGCAAACGGCAAGACCAAGGAAGTGGAACGCAAGATTTTTCCGGGTTACGTCATTGTAAAGATGATCCTCACGGATGAATCGTGGTACGCGGTTCGCAATATCCGCGGCTGCACGGGCTTCGTCGGCCCGTCTTCCAAGCCGATTCCGCTCACGGATGAAGAAGTGGAGCGGCTCGGTGTGGAGACGAGGAATGTCGAAGTCTCCTACAATGTCGGTGACAGCGTCCAGATTACCGACGGCCCGCTTGAGGGCTTTATCGGAACAGTGGAAGAGATTGATGTGGACAAGAACCACATTCGCGTCATGGTTTCGATGTTCGGACGTGAAACCCCGGTTGACCTGGAACTTGACCAGGCGGAACCGGTGGAATAACACACGGTAAATTGCGGTAATCCGCTTTTTATTGAGGGGGATACGTCCCCCTGTGGGAGGAACGCCTGAATTTTCACGGACGTTCCGCCATCAACCACGAATTTTGGAGGTGCAAACAAATGGCTCAGAAGGTTACGGGCTTTATTAAGCTCCAGATACCTGCCGGTAAAGCTACCCCGGCACCACCGGTTGGTCCGGCTCTCGGTCAGCACGGTGTTAACATCATGGCATTTACAAAGGAATTTAACGAGCGCACCAAGGGCGACGCTGGTCTTATCATCCCGGTCGTCATCACAGTATACGCAGACCGTTCCTTTACCTTTGTAACAAAGACGCCGCCTGCAGCAGTTCTTATTAAGAAGGCTTGCGGCATCGAAACAGCTTCGGGCACACCGAACAAGACAAAGGTCGCAAAGATTACCCGCGAGCAGGTAAAGAAGATCGCCGAGCAGAAAATGCCTGATCTCAACGCTGCATCCATCGAGAGTGCTATGAGCATGATCGCCGGTACTGCACGCAGCATGGGCATCGAAGTAGTCGATTGATTTGATTTTACCCGGGTGGGAGGAAACTCTCTGAGAATCCGATATCTACCACTTTAGGAGGAACATGAATGAAACACGGTAAAAAGTATGTCGATGGCGCAAAGCTCATCGAGCGCAGCCGCCTTTATGATACGCAGGAAGCGCTTGACCTCTGTGTCAAGACTGGTACAGCAAAGTTCGACGAAACCGTTGAAGTCCACGTAAAGCTGGGCGTTGACGGCCGTCATGCAGACCAGCAGGTCCGCGGTGCTATCGTCCTGCCGCACGGCACGGGCAAGACCGTCCGCGTGCTCGCAATCTGCAAGCCGGAGAAGGAAGACGAGGCTCGTGCAGCCGGTGCTGAATTCGTCGGCGGCAATGATATGATCCAGAAGATCCAGTCCGAAGGCTGGATGGATTTTGACGTCCTCATCACGACCCCGGATATGATGGGTATGGTTGGCCGTCTCGGTAAGATCCTTGGCCCGCGCGGCCTCATGCCGAACCCGAAGGCCGGCACCGTTGCTCCGGACATTGCACGTGCAATCACCGAAGCGAAGGCCGGTAAGATCGAGTATCGTCTCGACAAGACCAACATCATCCACTGCCCGATCGGCAAGATTTCCTTCGGTACAGAGAAGCTGACGGAAAACTTCAACACGCTGCTGGAAGCCATCAACAAGGCAAAGCCGGCTGCTGCTAAGGGCCAGTACATCCGTTCCTGCGTTGTTGCTGCAACGATGGGCCCGGGCGTGAAGATCAACCCGAACAAGGTTGGCTAAGATTCGTCTGAATCTTAAATTTAAGGCTTGACAGAGTTCTTCTGCCATGCTATAATTACAAAGCTGTTTACCTAAGACAGCAGGTGTACCGGTTTTCCGGGCTGAAAGGTTTTACCGCCTGCCGAGGGAGCGGAAAAGTTACTTTGTACTTTTTATGCCTTCCTGCGGTAAGTGGGAAGGCATTTTTAGTTTTCGCACCGAGGAAAATCGTTCATTTTGGCGCTTTTCCAAATCATAACTGAAAGGCGAGGTGAATATTTTGCCCAGTAAAAGCGTTTTGGAAACAAAGCAGGCAATTGTTGCTCAGCTGAAGGATAAGGTCGCTAACAGCGTATCCGGTGTTGTCGTAGACTACAAGGGTATCACTGCAGAGGCCGACACAAAGCTCCGTAAGGAACTGCGTGAAGCCGGCGTTGAGTACACTGTCGTTAAGAATACTCTTCTCAAGCGTGCTATCGAAGGCACCGAGATCGAGGGTATGTCCGAGGTTCTCGAAGGCACAACCGCTCTGGCTGTTTCTCACGAGGATCAGATCGCTCCGGCAAGAATCCTGAACAAGTTTGCAAAGGATTCCGACGGTAAGTTCGTGATTAAGTCCGGCTACATGGACGGTAAGGTCATGTCTCCGGCAGAGATCGCTGCAATCGCAGATCTCCCGAGCAAGGAAGGTCTTGTTCAGATGCTGCTTAGCGTTCTCGTATCCGGCCCGCGTGGTCTTGCTATTGCACTTAGTGAAGTTGCAAAGGCTCAGGAAACTGCATAAGTTTGCAGGATAATTTTCAATTTAAAATTTTAGGAGGATATTACAATGGCTGATATCGCAAAGTTTGTTGAAGAAATCAAGTCCATGACCGTTCTCGAGCTCAACGAGCTGGTCAAGGCTATCGAAGAGGAGTTCGGCGTTTCCGCTGCTGCTCCGGTTATGGTCGCTGGCGCTGGCGCTGCTGCTCCGGCTGCTGAAGAGAAGACCGAGTTCGACGTTGTTCTGAAGTCTGCTGGCGCAAACAAGATCAACGTTATCAAGGTTGTTAAGGAAGCTACCGGCCTGGGCCTGAAGGAAGCTAAGGCTATGGTTGACGAGGCTCCGAAGACCATTAAGGAAGGCGTTTCCAAGGACGACGCTGAGGCTCTTAAGACGAAGCTCACCGAGGCTGGCGCTGAGGTCGAACTGAAGTAAGTTTTTACTTCACCTTATAATTGCCTGATTCAAGATCCGCAAATGCAGTTCGCTGTGTTTGCGGGTCTTTTTTCTTTTCGGTTATATGGTTTTCTGAAATATAATTTGGCATCTTTGTTCACAAAATAGTCATTGCTTTTTTGTTTTTGTCGGACTATAATATGTTCATTCCTTAACAGTTCAAAAATGAACAATTCAGTTTTAAACTGTTTTTTGGAAATGGACATCGTTAAGAACTTTTGGCGATGTTCAGCAGTAAGCAACAGGAGGTGCGAGAAATGAAGCGAGACGAGCAAGCGTGTACGGCTGTGCCGTTTCACGACGGGCTTGCGGAGCACTTAACGCAGATCGCGCGCATCATCCATACGGAGCTGCGCAAGGTGCTGGCGGATGAAGACCTTTCCGCGGTGGAATCCGGTGTGATCATGTGCCTTTCCACAACAAAGGTCGATACGGCCGGGCGCATTGCGCGGCGCATGGGTGTTTCGCGCTCGTTGATGAGTAAGGCGGTAGACCACCTTGTGCGCGGCGGATGGATTGAAACAAAACCTGACCAAAACGACCGTCGCATGGTACATTTGGTTTTGTTGCCGAAGGACGAGCCGGCTGTTAAGCGGTGCAAAGAGCTGAAGCATGAATATTATGAAAAAATGTGCGCCGGTGTCAGCCCGGAAGACATGCGGGTCTTCCACCGCGTCATGGAGCAAATACGGCGAAACCTTGAAAACTTTACCGAGACGGGCAGATACCCGGAGATGAGAAAGGAGAAAACCGAATGAAATTGCTGAAAACGTACCTAAAGCCGTTTGCAGCGCTGGTGCTGGCGTGCATTCTGCTGCTTTTCGGGCAGGCGATGTGTGACTTGACATTACCGAACCTGATGAGCGACATTGTGAACACCGGCATTCAGCTTGGCGGCGTGGATGAGGCTGCACCTGCGGTTTTGAACCAACAGGCCGTTGACTTATTGACGCTGTTTATGAACGACGCGGAGGCGGGGACGTTCAAAAACGCCTACACGCCCGTGGAGCACGGCAGCGATGAAGAGACGAGTCTTGCGAAAGCCTACGAGAATATCAAGGACATGGATGCGGTCGCTTTAAGCGAAGATGCAGACGTGCAGGCGGTGGGCGATGCCTACGGTAAAGCGACGTATGCGTTCATGACGTTTCTGAAGGATTACGGCGCGCAGACCGGCCAGGCGGTGGACACCGAAAGCGGCGTGCAGGACATGGATATGCGTCAGCTTTATGCTGTTATCCCCATGTTACAGCAGATGCCGAAAGAGACGTTCAGCGAAGCGATTGATTCAGCCGAAAACGCGCAGTCGATGATCGGCTCGCAGGTGGGCGCAACGTTTACAAAGCTGTTCTATAAGGAACTCGGCGTCGATTTGGACGCAAAGCAGGTGCGCTACATTGTGATAAAGGGCCTCGAGATGCTCGGCATTGCGCTGCTCGGCGTGCTGGCGGCGATGCTCGTCGGCTTCTTCGCGTCGCGCATTTCGTCCGGCGTGGCAAAGCAGATGCGCAGCGATGTGTTCCGCAAGGTGGAAAGCTTCTCCAACACGGAGTTCGATAAATTTTCCACCGCATCGCTCATCACGCGCACGACGAACGACGTGACGCAGGTGCAGATGCTTATTTCCATGGGTCTGCGTTTGATGTGCTACGCGCCGATCATGGGCGTGGGCGGCATTATTTTCGCGCTGCAAAAAAGCGTTTCGCTAAGCTGGATCATCGCGCTCGCAGTCATCGTTTTGCTGGGGCTTGTCGTCGTACTTTTAAACGTTGCAATGCCGAAATTCAAGAGCTTGCAGCGTTTGACGGACAGATTAAACCTCGTCAGCCGCGAGAATTTGAGCGGCATGCTCGTGGTACGCGCGTTTACGAATGAGAAATTCGAGGAGGCGCGCTTTGATAAGGCGAATGAAGACCTCACCCGCACAAACCGCTTTACCCAGCGCGTGATGAGCATTACAATGCCGATCATGATGCTCATCATGAATCTTGTCACGCTGCTCATCATGTGGGTGGGTGGGCACGCCATTGCGGAATCCACCATGCAGGTAGGCGACATGATGGCGTATATCCAGTACACGATGCAGATCATCATGTCGTTCCTGATGATTTCGATGATCTTCATTATGGTGCCGCGCGCCATGGTTTCCGCAGACCGTGTGCAGGAGGTGCTGACGACGGAGCTTTCCATCAAAGAGCCGGAAAACCCGGTTACACTCGGTAATGAAAGCGTTGAGCTGCGTTTTGACGACGTTTCCTTCCGCTACGGCAACGCCGAGGAAGATACCTTGAGCCACATTTCGTTTACCGCAAAGCCCGGTCAAACGACGGCGTTTATCGGCGCGACGGGTGCGGGAAAATCGACGCTCATCAACCTCATCCCACGTTTTTACGATGTCACCGGCGGCGCAGTTTACCTGAACGGCAAGGATATCCGCACGCTTTCGCAAAAGGAACTGCGCGATAACATCGGCTACGTGCCGCAGAAGGCCATGCTGTTCTCCGGCACAATCGATTCCAACATCAAGTACGGCAAGGAAGACGCCGATGTGAACGAGGTGCTGGCAGCGCTCGATTGCGCACAAGCTATGGAATTTGTCAGCGAATTGCCGAACGGCGTGGAAAGCTCCATCGCGCAGGGCGGCAGCAACGTTTCCGGCGGCCAGAAGCAGCGCCTTGCCATTGCCCGTGCGCTCGTGAAAAAAGCGCCGGTGTATATTTTCGATGATAGCTTCTCCGCGCTCGATTTCAAAACGGATGCAAAGCTGCGCCGTGCGCTGACGAAATACACGGAAAACGCTGTCGTGCTCATCGTCGCGCAGCGCGTTTCCACCATCATGAACGCCGAGCAGATCATTGTGCTGGATGAAGGCAAAATCGTCGGCAAGGGCACGCACAAAGAACTTTTGAAAACGTGCCCGGAATACCGCGAGATTGCGGAAAGTCAGCTTTCAAAGGAGGAATTGGCATGAGCGAACCGAAAAGAAACGCACCGCGTCCGCACGGGCCCGGCAGAGGCATGATGCCCACCGAAAAAGCCAAGGACTTCAAAGGCAGCTTTAAAAAGCTTATTTCGTATCTTTCCCCGTTTAAGTTTAAAATACTCATCGTCGTCATTTTCGCGGCGCTTTCCACCGTGTTCACGATCGTCGGCCCGAAGATCCTCGCAAAAGCGACCGATGAGCTGACGGCCGGCTTGATGCGCATCATCACCGGCGCTGCGGAGGGCATTGACTTTGGCTATATCGCGAAAGTTTTACTGTTCCTTGTGGGGTTATATGCGTTGAGCGCGCTGTTCTCCTACATTCAGGGCTTTACGATGTCCGGCGTTTCGGCGAAGGTCTCGTACAACATGCGCCGTGCCATTATGGAGAAAATCGACCGCCTGCCCGTCTCGTATTTTCACAAAACGAGTCAGGGTGATGTGCTTTCCCGCATCACGAACGATGTTGATACGCTCAGCCAGAGTCTTAACCAGAGTATCACGCAGCTTATCACGTCGGTGTGCTCCATCATCGGCGTGCTTATTATGATGCTTTCCATCAGCTGGCAGTTGACGCTTGTCGCACTGTGCATCGTTCCGATTTCGTTGCTGCTTGTCGGACGCATTGTGAAATCCTCGCAGAAATATTTCGTCGGCCAGCAGGAATACCTCGGCGCGGTGAACGGCCACGTGGAGGAAATGTACGGCGGGCACGTCGTCGTGAAAGCGTTTAACGGCGAAGCGCGCTCCATGGAGAAATTCGAGTGCGAAAACGAAAAGCTCTATAACGCGGGCTGGAAGTCGGAGTTCCTCTCCGGCCTGATGCAGCCGATCATGGGCTTTGTGGGCAACCTCGGCTACGTTGTGGTGTGCATTTTGGGCGCATCTATGGCGGCAGGCGGCAGCATGACTATCGGTGGCATTCAGGCGTTCATCCAGTATCTGCGCAGTTTCACGCAGCCCATCACCCAGATGGCAAGCATCTCAAGTCAGGTACAGCGCACTATGGCGGCGGCAGAGCGCATTTTCAATTTCCTTGATGAACCCGAGATCGTCGAAAAAACACCGAAATACACCGTGGAAAACAGCAATATCCGCGGCGACATTCGCTTTGACCACGTTTGCTTCGGCTACGAAGACACCGATGAGACTGTCATCCACGATTTCTCCGCCGATGTGAAAGCAGGCCAGAAGATCGCTATTGTCGGCCCGACGGGTGCAGGCAAAACGACTATGGTAAAGCTTCTCATGCGCTTCCACGACCTTAAATCCGGCAGGATCTGCCTTGACGGCAAGGACATCACGGAGTTTGCCCGCGGCGACCTCAGAAAAGAATTCGGCATGGTTCTGCAGGACACGTGGCTTTACAGCGGCACCATTATGGAGAACATCCGTTACGGCCGCTTGGACGCGACGGACGAGGAGGTCATTCAGGCGGCAAAAGCGGCGCAGGTTGACCACTTTGTGCGCACACTGCCGGACGGCTACAACACGATCCTCAATGAAGAAGCGACGAATGTCTCGCAGGGACAAAAGCAGCTGCTCACCATCGCCCGTGCGATTTTGTCCGACAGCCGCATCATGATCCTTGACGAAGCGACAAGCTCCGTCGATACGCGCACCGAGCTTTCCATCCAGACTGCGATGGATAACCTGATGCGCGGCCGCACAAGCTTCATCATCGCGCACCGCCTCTCTACAATCCGCAATGCTGACCTCATCCTCTGCATGAAGGACGGCGACATCGTGGAGCAGGGCACGCATGAAGAATTGCTCGCAAAAAACGGCTTCTACGCCAACCTCTACAACAGTCAGTTCGAGCACGCAGAGGAAAGCGCGTAAAACGCCTGTAAAACAAAACGAAGCTGTCTTCTCTGACAAAGAGAGGGCAGCTTTTTTGGTGGTTTTGAAGATTGACAAACGCCTAAAAGGACGGCTACAATAACCGCATAAAGGGGGCGTTTGTATGTTTTTGGATGAACTGAAAAAGAGGAATGTGCCGAGTTTAAAATCGCGCGCGGAGATGCTGGAGCTTTTGCAGCGGGAGGAATACGGCTGCTTGCCGAAGGCGCCGGAATCGTTCGTTTGGGAAGCGGAGCCCGGCGTTGCGGATAATTTCTGCGCGGGCAAGGCGACGCTGGAAAAGCTGACGTTTCGCGTTGTGGTAAACGGCAAAGATTTCGTGTTCCCGGTGTATTTGGCTGTGCCGACCGCAGAGGGGCCGCACCCGTTTTTTGTCCACATCAATTTCAGAAGCGATGTGCCGGACCGCTACATGCCGACGGAGGAGCTCATCGACAACGGCTTTGCGGTGCTTTCGTTCGGCTATGAGGATGTGACGCGCGACGACGGCGACTTCACCTCCGGCCTTGCGGGTGTTCTGTATGAAAACGGCAAACGCGCGCCGCATGACGCGGGTAAAATCGCACTGTGGGCGTGGGCGGCGATGCGCTGCATGGATTACGCCGAGCACGACGAGAGGCTGGACTGCGCAAAGTCCGTTGTGTGCGGGCATTCGCGCCTCGGCAAAACGGCACTGCTCACTGCTGCGCTGGATACCCGCTTCGCGTTTGGCTACTCGAACGATTCCGGCTGTGCCGGTGCGGCGCTGTTCCGCGGCAAAAAAGGTGAGCAGCTTGACGATATTTATAGGCAGTTTCCGTTCTGGTTCAGCGAATCGTTCGGGCAGTATGTCGGCAAAACGGACGCGCTGCCGTTTGACCAGCACTACTTGCTCGCGAGCATTGCGCCGCGCTATGTATATGTGGCGTCTGCGGCGGGCGACGACTGGGCAGACCCCGCGTCCGAGCTTTTGAGCTGCTATGCGGCGGCAGCGGGGGACAAGGAGGCATTTCCCTATGAAGAAACGTCGGAAGACTACGATTTTAACCTGCACGCGGGCCGCATCGGCTATCATCGCCGCCCCGGTCTGCACTATTTCAGCCGCGAGGACTGGAACCGGTTTATTGCGTTTTTTAAGAGCAAGCAATAAGGCGAGAAAAGCCGAGCGGTTATAATAAGAAGGGCGGCGTATTGCCGTCCTTTGGGAGACCCCCTGATTGGGTCTCCCACGAGGGAATAGTCCACTGGACTGTTCCCTCTCCCGTCCTGATTTTTTGGAAGGCAAATAGATTTCGTCGTCTGCGGACGACAACTTAGGGCGCTGCCCTAAGAACCCGCGACCGAACCATAGGTTCGGTTTGACCTTCATTTGAAAAAAGGTCGATCAAAAACTTTTTGCGTCGCTTCTCTATGAAGACGAAAAATGCATACAAAAACGGCGAAATCCTGAACAGGACTCGCCGTTTTCTTATGCTTTACTTTAATTCTTGCGGTTAAAATTGATGAGGCAGCCGGCTTTGACGATCTTCTTTTCGTCTTCCGTCATCGGGGCAATGTAAAGCTCGATCTCCTTTACTTCATCGCCGAGCACATACGCTTTAATGCTCTGCATATCGCCGTCCATGGCGTCCAAAACATTTGGGACGAGGATATAATCACCGATCTCGAAGGCGGGTTCATTCTTCATCTGGAACGGCAGCATGCCCCAGTTCATCACGTTGGAGCGGTAACGCTTGGTGGCGTACTCGGAGCAGATATTCGCAAGGCCGCCCAAGACGCGCTGGCAGCTTGCCGCCTGCTCGCGCGCAGAGCCGTCACCGGGCTTCACGCAGTAAATGACACTGCCGATTTCGATTGTCTTTTCATCGACGTCGGGCAGGATGTTTTTCACTTTCCCGAGTGCGTTTTTCAGAGCTTCATCGCTTTGTGCTTCGCCCGCAAGTCTCGCTTTTTCGAGTGCACGGACATCCTTTGCACGCTGCACGTAACCGGGGTCGCGGCGGGAGAGTGTGAACTCCGCAAGCCCCAGTGGGTTGGAGCGGTACGAAGACGTTTCGCCGGACGGGATCAATTCGTCGGTCGTTGTGACCTTATCCATGATCTTCGAGCAGACGCGCAGCAGAATGTTCTGCGCAAGTGCCTCCTGCTCCGGCCAATCCTTGATGTTCGGGCCGTAGATGAGCTTATCCTCCGGCTCTGCCTTGCCGAAGCCGTTGTAAATGCGGGCGCGGTAGGAGGAATCATCGTAGTTGTATTCCGGCACTTCGTAGTCGTCCGCGTACTTTTCGGCGGAGGTCAAAATGCCGCCGTTTGCCGCCGTTGCCGCGATAGAACGTGCGTCCATGAGTGCGACGGCGCTCAGTTGGCCTGCGCCCGGCTTGGAGCCTTCGCGGTTCGGGAAGTTGCGTGTGGCGTGGCGGATGCTCAGCGCGTTATTCGCCGGTGTATCGCCTGCGCCGAAGCACGGGCCGCAGAATGCGGTCTTCACGATGGCGCCCGTCGCCATGAGGTCGGAAATGGCGCCCTTTGCGAGCAGGTCCATAAACACCGGCTGTGAGGACGGGTAGACGTCCAGTGTGAATTCGCCCTGACCGCACTGCGCGCCCTTTAAGATGTGCGCCGCCGCCATGACGTTCGTATATGTACCGCCCGCGCAGCCCGCAATGATGCCCTGCTGCACCTGCAAACCCTTTGGGGTGATCTTATCCGTCAGACTGAATTCGATATCCTTGCCTTCCGTTAAGCGCGCGGCTTCCTTTTCTACTTCGCGCAGGATGTCGCCGAGATTCGCGTTCAGCTCGTCAATCTCAAACGCGTTGCTCGGGTGGAATGGCAGCGCGATCATCGGCTTTACGGTGGAAAGGTCTACATAGACCAAGCCGTCGTAGTATGTCACGTCGGCCGGCTTTAACGCGCGGTAATCGTCCGCGCGGCCGTGCTTTGCGAGGTACGCCTTCGTGTCGTCGTCTGTGCACCAGACGGAGGTGAGACATGTGGTCTCGGTCGTCATGACGTCCACGCCGTTGCGGTAATCGGTCGTCATGCTCTTGATGCCGGGGCCGACGAACTCCATGACTTTGTTTTTTACGTAGCCGTTTTTAAACACCGCGCCGATGATGGCAAGCGCGATGTCCTGCGGGCCCACGCCCGGGCGCGGCTTGCCGGTGAGGTACACCGCCACAACGCCGGGGTACGCGACATCGTACGTGTTTTCGAGCAGCTGCTTGACGAGCTCGCCGCCGCCTTCGCCGATGGCCATGGTGCCGAGCGCACCGTAGCGCGTGTGGGAATCGGAGCCGAGAATCATTTTGCCGCAGCCCGCCATGGCCTCGCGCATGTACTGGTGAATGACCGCCATATGGGGCGGCACATAAATGCCGCCGTATTTGCGCGCGGCGGAAAGGCCGAACACGTGGTCGTCCTCGTTGATGGTGCCGCCCACGGCGCACAAGCTGTTGTGGCAGTTTGTGAGCACGTAGGGGATGGGGAACTTCTCCATGCCGGAGGCGCGCGCCGTCTGAATGATGCCGACGAACGTGATGTCGTGCGAGGCGAGCGCATCAAATTTTAAGCGCAGGTTCTGCATATCCTCTGCGGTGTTGTGCGCTTTTAAAATGGAATAGGCAATGGTACCCTGTTTTGCCGTGTCTTTTTGATAGGTCTCGGGTGCAGCGGCTTCCGGCACGATCTCTGTGCCGTTCACAAGGTAAACGCCGCCGTCATAAAGCTTTACCATATTCATTCACCGAAGCTTCCGAAGGAGCCCGGAAGCGATCCTTTCTTTTAGCTTTGCATGGCCGCGCAGAAAATCCTGCGCTTAGTTGCTTTCAGTATAGCATAATAAAGGCGGATTTGCAATTTGCATTTCTGCTTTTTCATTTTGTTCAAAAACGGTTCAGTCTTCCGCGATGACTTTTGCTGCGGCGGAGCCCGAAGCGGTCTTCCAAATGCGGATCATCGTCGGGATGCGGCTTTGCAGTTCCGAAACGTGAGAGATGATACCGACGACGCGCCCGCTTTGGCGGATGCTCTCGAGCGCGCGCATGGCGGTATCGAGCGTGTCGGTATCGAGCGAGCCGAAGCCCTCGTCGATGAAAATGGAATCAAGCCGCACCGCGCCCGAGTAGCTCTGCACGACGTCCGAAAGCCCGAACGCGAGGGAAAGGGATGCCAAAAACTGCTCGCCGCCCGAAAGTGTCTCTACGGAGCGGCACGTGCCGCTCATGCCGTCCAAAACCTCAATGTCAAGCCCGCCGTAGCCCGCGCCGCTTTTGCCCTGCTTGTGCTGCAAGGCGTAGCGCCCGCGGCTTAAAACGGAGAAAAAGCGGTTTGCGCTCTGGATGGTCTCGTCGAGCATCATGCCGAGCACGTACTGCAAAAGCGGCACGCGCAAGGCGTTGCTGCGGCCGGTCACGTACCCCGCAAGCTTTGCTGCGCGGCTGTACTGTACGTCGAGCGCGGCGGCTTCCTCCGTGTATTGCTGCACGGCGGCGGCGCTTTCCGCAATGGTGCGCAGATCGGAGCCAAAGCGCCCAAGCTGCACGGAAAGCGTCTGCGTTTCGGTGCTTTTTGCGTCCAGCTCCGCTTTGCTTTGCGGAAGGTCCTTTTCCGGCGCTGCGCCGAGGGCATTTTTCGCTTCCTTTGCGGCGAACATCTGCTGTGCGGCAGCTTTTACGGCCTCGTTTGCGGCAGAAAGCGCGTTTTCCGCGGCGTGGAACGCTTCCTCAAGCGCTGCGGTCTCCTGCTCGAGCACACGAATGCGCTTTTGTATTTCGGTCATCTCCAATGTGATTTGCGCCGCATCGCGTACGGTATCCATGGCGCTTAATTGGCGGCGCTTTTCTTCCAAAGCGGCGCGGCAGGCGGCAAGCGCAGCGTTGTGGCGGCTTTCGACCTGCATAAGCGCTTCGCGTTCCGCTTTGAGTGTCTCAAGTTTCTTGTGTGCGGCCGGCGCCTGCGCTGCAAGCTTTTGCGCTTCGTTGAGCGCCGTTTGCGCCGCAATGTAGGCCGCTGTGAGCACCTCTTCGCTTTCTGTGATGCTTTTTGCGGCATCATTTGCAACGTTTAATTGCGCGAAAGCGACCTCGTGCCGCGCTTTTGCGGCAGCGGCCGTCTGCTCGGCGCGGCTTTGCTCTTGCCGCAGGTCTTCAAGCTTTTTGCGCAGCGCATCAAGTTCTTCTTTCGTTGTCTCACCTGCGCACGGCACGGCGAGCACGGGGTGGTGCACCGCGCCGCAAACGGGGCAGGGCGTGCCGTCCGTGAGCCCTGTGGCGAGCGCGGCGGCGCTGTTTTGGTTCCATTTGGCTTCTGCCGCCGAGAGCAGCTTATCCTGCCCCACGACGGTCAGACGCGCGGTGCGCGCCGCGTCTTCGGCAGCTCTCCACAATTTTTTGCACTGCGCTTCGGCTTTGGCGGCGTCACTGCGCGTTTTCAGCGCGGCAAGCTGTTCGCTTAAGATGGTCTGCGTCTGTAAGAGCGACGCGAGCCGGTCTTTTGCGGCATCGGCCTTTTCGGTGAATGCTTCGCCTACCGCGATGCGCCGCAGCACTTCCGGCAACTTTTGGCGGTCGTCCTCTGCCTGCTTCTGTACGGCGCGCTCGCGCTCCTCCTCGGCGCGCAGTTCTTTTAAAAGCTGCTCCTTTTGCAGGCTGCGTTCCTGCTCCGCGCGCAGCTGTTCGCTTCGTTTTAAAAGTGTGTCCTTTTCGGCGGTCAGCTTTGTAAGTCCCGCGCGGTTCTGCTCGGCGCGCGTATACTGCGCTTTGGCGGAAGCTGCCCGCGTTTCGGCGGTTTTCAGCTGCGCTTCGGCATCGGTCTCGGCTTTTTGGCACTGCTCAAATTGCAGTGCACGGGTGTATTGCTTTTGTGCGAGCGTCAGTGCTTCTTTCGCGGCGGCGAGCGCTTTTTCGGTCCGTGCGCATTCTGATCGAAGCGCTTCCGTTTGCACGGCGAGCGCCTCGGCGGTCTCCGCGCCATGCTTTTCGAGCAGCGATTTCAGTTTTGTCTCGCACGTTTCGCGCTTTGCGTACAGCTTTTTTTGCCGCTCCGTGAATTTCATCGCGATGCGTTCCCATAGCTCGCAGGAGAAAAGCGTTTTCAAAATGGCTGCTTTTTCGGTGGAATTCGCGCGCAGAAGCTGCATGAATTTGCCCTGCGGCAGCACGATGACCTGCGAAAATTGCTCGGCGGTGAGGGAAAGCAGGTTTTCCGCGTAGCCTGTCACATTGCGCGCCGCACCCGAAGCGGCAAGCGCCCAGCCGTCTGCCGTGCGGCGCTTGCACTCGTTTTCTTCCTCGGTGATAAAATCGTCGCTGCCGCGCTTTTTGCGGCGGTACAGCGCGCGGCGGAAGCAATATTCGTCTTCGCCGAGCGCAAAATGATAGACGACCTCGGTGCGGTCGCTGTCCGCGGCGGCAAGGCAGCGCATATCTTGAAACGTGCGCCGCCCGCCCGTCGATTTATAAAAGAGCGCGATGCTCATGGCGTCGAGCAGCGTCGTTTTGCCGCCGCCCGTCTGTCCGGTGATGAGGAACAGCCCCGCTTCGTTCAGCTTTTCAAAATCGATGACGGTGTGCTCCAGATACGGCCCAAACGCCGAAAGCTCCAAACGGATCGGTCTCACGTTGCATCGCCCTCCAGTTCCTTTAGAATTTCCGCAAGCAGCGCTTCGTCCTCCGGCTGCGCTTCCTCACCGCAGACCTCCTTTAAAAAGCCGCGGAAAAGCTCCGCGCGGCTGCGGCTGTGCAGATCGGCTTCCGCCTGCGTGCCTGCGTGCTGCTTTAAAAACCACGCGCTGCGCACGCCGAGTACATTCGGGTAATAGGGGCGCAGTCGGTCGGCCGGGCGGAAAACCGGCTCGTCGTCGGTGAGCAGAATTTCCACATAGTCTTCATTGGGCGCCGCCTGCCCGTTTTCGAGCAGCGCCGCAAACGTACCCTCTATGCGCTTTACGTCGTGCAGAGGGGTTACGGGGATGCACGTTGTTTCCACCGTGTCGCCGAGCGTGACGAGCGTCATGCTTTTTTTCTGGTGCGCTTCGTCTACGGAATATTTGAGCGGTGAGCCTGCGTAGCGCGCCGTGTCGCCTGCCCTTTGCGCCGCGTGCAGGTGCCCGAGCGCCGCATAGTCAAACGGGGAGAAGACATCCGTCGGCACATCGCCCGCGCCGCCGACAAAAAGGCGGCTTTCGGAATCGGAGGTGGAGGCCCCCGCCGCAAAGCAGTGCGCGACCAAAACGTGTTTTTTCGCGGGGTCAAACGCTTTCTCCATTTTTTCCATCGCCGCGCGCATACAGGCCCCCGCGCCGCGCAGCGTTTCATCGCCTAAAAAATCGCGCATCTGGGCGTTTTCAAAGTACGGCAGCGGGAAAATCTGTATGTTGCCGATCTCGACCGGCGTAAACGCGTCTTTAAGCTCCGTGATGATATGGATGCCGTGCCGCGCAAGCAGGCTTTTGCCCACCGCAATGCGGTCCGGGCTGTCGTGGTTGCCGGAAATGATGACGGCGGGGATGCTCCGTTCGCACAGCGCATCGATGAGCTCGTCGAATAAATGAATCGCGTCGACCGAGGCAATCTGCCGGTCGTACAGATCGCCCGCAATGAGCAGCGCATCGGGCTTATATTCATCCAGCGCAGGCAAAAGCGACTGCCGCACAAAATGCCGCTGGTCATCCATTAAGCTGCGAGCGTACAAAAGCCTGCCGAAGTGCAGGTCTGCAATATGTAAAAGCTGCATAGCGTCTCCTTTTAAATTTTCAATCTGACTTTTTTCTGAATTTACCGGCGAGCACCTTTTCAGGGGTGCCAAACCGTGCTATAATAATAAAATAGTTAACAGTATTATATCATGTCCGTTGGAGGATAAACAGTGAGAAAATATAAATTTTTATCGATATGCGCAAGCGTTTTGCTGTCGCTTTCCGTTTTGACGACCGGCGTTTTGGCCGATACAGCCGAAAGCACCGCGAGCGAAAATTCCACAGCTTCCGATACCTCGACTTCGGAAACCGACACAACGACAAACACGGTCGTGGCCAAAAGCAGCGAAATGGGCTTTCCGTGCGATAAGCTCGCAGACCCAAACAGCGCTTCTATCTATATGGTGAGCCTCGACATCGATACCGTTGTCTATACATATAATCCGGACGAGCGCCGCCCCATGGCTTCCATGACGAAGATCATGACGTATATCGTCACGGCGGAAACGGTCAGCGACCTGCAAAACACGCGCACTACGGTGCCGGAAAGCGTTGCCGAGGAGCTTGAGGGCACGGGCTCGTCTTTGGCGGAAATTCAAACGGGCGAAAGCTTTACCATCTATGAGCTTTTGAACCTGATGATGGTGCCCTCCGGCAATGATGCCGCGCTGACGCTTGCAAAATATGTGGATTCTTTGAATATCACGGCCGACGACCCGCAGTATGACGAAGACGGTGACGGCAAAATGAGCTGTGTGGAGCTGATGAACAAGAAGGCCGCGGAGCTCGGCTGCACGAACACGCATTTTGTGAACCCGCACGGCCTGTATGATGAAAACCACTACACCACCGCGCGCGAGATGGCGACCATCACGGAGTATGCGCTGACAATGCCGTATTTTACGGACGTCACCTCGCAGACGTCTTACACGCAGCCGCCGACGAACATGACAAGCGAGGAACGCACCGTCACCACGACGAACCGTATGCTTTTGAGCTATGACGATGAGTATTACACCTATGCCACCGGCGTAAAGACCGGCTCCTTGAATGAATCCGGCTACTGCATTTCCGCCACGGCTACGTATGACGGGTACAGTTACCTTGTCGTTTGCATGGGCAGCCCGTATATCGATAGCGAGGGCAACCATATCGATTATCACGGCGAAATGTACGATGCCGCGACGCTGTTCCGCTGGGCATTTTTGAATATCGAAAACAAAACGCTCGTTACGGATGGCGAGCTTCTCGGCGAGGTGAACCTCAAATACGCGTGGGACAAAGACCGCCTGCAGGTGCTGGCGCAGGGCAATCTCACCGCAACACTGCCGAGCAGTCTGGAAAGCGGCGCCATCACCACAAAGCTCGATCTGCCCGAAAGCGTGAAAGCGCCCATCAAAAAGGGCGATTACGTCGGTACCGCCACATTCTATTATAACGGCGCGGAGCTTGCCACCGTTGCGCTCGTCGCCGCGGAAAGCGTGGAGCGCAGCGAGATCGTGCAGGTTTTGCAGCAGGGGCAGGAGGTGCTCACCTCCACGTGGTTTATCGTTACGGCCACCATTTTGCTGGTCTTGGCTGCCGCGTATGCTATCCTTGCCATCCTGATGAACCGTAAAAACAAAAAAGTCCGCCGCGTAAAGAAATACAGAGATTTATAAGTACAGAACAAAACCCCGATCCGTTTAATGTGCGGAATCGGGGTTTTAACGTTCACGGAGCGAACAGTTCACTTGCCGTAAGGCAGATTTCACCATAATCTCCCTACGTTCTCACCTGCCGGCTCGGTCGGGGCTGGGCAGTTGCCACCGGTTTGTTTTTAGTGAAATATTTTGCTGACACAAAATGTGAAATAACGCTTCGCACACAAGTGTGCTGTGCATTGTGATATATTGCGTCTTCGCCGCAATATGAAATGAAATAAATCTCCTCACGCCCGCAGGCATTTCACAACAACCGAAGGTTGTTTTTTTACGTGCGAAGCACATTTCACAAATCTCGAAGAGATTTATTTCACTCCAAAGGAAAAACCTCATTCGTTTGAATGAGGTTTTTCCTTTGGTTGCGGGGGCAGGATTTGAACCTACGACCTTCGGGTTATGAGCCCGACGAGCTACCGAACTGCTCCACCCCGCGATATATTCACTTCTCAAGTGCTCAATTATTATACAACAGCTAAACGAAAAAAGCAAGTGTTTTTTTAAAAAAATTTAAAAATTCGTAAAGTGCTGTATTTTGTATGAAAGCGCGGTAAAGGAGGTCGAACACATGGACGCTTTATAAGGCTTTGCCTATGTGCGAGATGTTAAAAATAACCCGGTGTTACCGGGAACCCATAGGGGTGAGGGAAACCACATGAACGGTGAGGAAATTTATTTCTCTTTCGCCAGCATCTCCGAGAGTCGCTTTTTCACGGCCGTGTACTTCTTTTCGGGGATGGGCAAAGTGGTGCCGTTTATAAGCGTCAAATGAAAGCGGGTGATTTCCGTCACGCGGTCGGGGTTCACAAGGTAGCTTTCGTGGCAGCGCAGAAACAGTCCCGGGTAGCGCTTATCGATCGCCGTCAGTCGCTCGGTCGATTCCCGTATGTCGTTTTGTGTGTGAATATAGGTGTGCATGCCGCTTGTTTCTAAGTAATCGATATACGCGGGGCGCAGGTACAGCATGGCCTTGTTCGCGCCCTTTAAAACGATGCGCGGCGCGCGGTCCTCGCCGGAAAGCACCGCCACGCGCACACGATCTTCTCCATAGTGCACGGGGTAGATCACATCGCGGTCATCGTAATCGAGTGCATTGGAAACGTGACACACGCGGATGAACGGCTGCCCGCCTTCCACCACCCACGAAAGCTGAACGCGCTGCTTTACACGCTGCATGCTGTTGTCCGGCCAAATGGTGTCTACGTCATAAAACAGCAGCACCTCAAGTACCTTGCTGCTGGGCGTCATGAGCGGCACGGTCACAAGGTCGTGCATCTCAAAGCGCAGGTTGTGGTGCTCTTCGGCAAACGTCTCGATGAGCGTTTCGCGCGTGCGGATAATCTGCGTATTTGCCGGGCCGATCCACAGCACGTCCGGGTGGCAGGCCGCCAGAAACGGCTCGATCTCATTATTGTAATACCGCGTTATAATGTCGGCGGAAAGCTGCAGCAAAGCTTGTGTAGTCATAGAGCACCTCGCAAAAAAACGTCTTATTTGTCGAAAAACAAGTTATATTTATAAATTATATTGCAATACCCTGCTAAAATCAATACAATTTTTAAAAAACCATGAGACCGGCAGAAATTTCTATGGGAGCGTAAGCTGTTATTCTGATCTCATCTATTCCGATTTGATCAATCTGTCAAGGGCAATACCGCGCACTGTCGAAAGTTTTATGTGCGGTATTGTCCCTTTTTATCGGGAATGCAAGGCGTTTTTCCTTTTACGGAATTGACGAATGTGGCGATTCATATTATACTTGTTTTTATAGATATTTTCCCGAAAAACAAGGAGGAAACGACCCTATGGAATATACCCCCAAGCGTTTTCACTGCCCTGCCTGTGGCTTTGAGCCGGCGGAAAACGTGCCTGAAAAAGAATATGCCCACTGCCCGCGCTGCCTTACCGCCGTCCATGAAGCGGACAGCGAGGGCTACGAATGCGGCGGCAAGCTACAGCCCATTTCCATTTGGGTGAAGCCCGATGACAGCTGGGAGATTTTAGGCCGGTGCAGCCTTTGCGGCGAGATTGCCTCTACGCCCGTTTCGGACGAGGACGACCCTGTTTTGTTGCTTTCCATTGCCGGGCGGCCGCTTTCCATGCCGCCGTTTCCACTGGAAAAAATAGAGGAGCTTACCCGCATGATGGGCGGCGCGGGCGACAAAGGAGGATATGACCGTGAACCGTGAAAATAGGCGCAGAAAATACGAAAAAGGCTACTACAAAAAGCATGCGTGCTTAGACCCGTTCACGTGCAAGGTCTGCGGGCGCGAAATTCTGCCCGAGGGCGCAGGCAGCGACCACCGCAACCATTGCCCGTACTGCCTTTCGAGCGTCCATGTGGATAACGAGCCCGGCGACCGCGCATCCGCGTGCCACGGCGTCATGGAGCCCATCAGCGTGTGGGTGCGCAAAAACGGGGAGTGGGCTGTCATTCACCGCTGCACGGTGTGCGGCAAAATGGGTTCTAACCGCATTGCGGCGGACGATAACCCCATGAAGCTGATGGCTTTGGCCCTGCGCCCCTACGGCAGCCCGCGTCTCGACCCAAAGCGCATCAAAAACATGGTGAAAACCATGGAAGACAAAGCATAAGAGGCGATAAACGTGACCATAAGCCGAGCTTCACGTTCACGTAAACACGTACCCTGCACGCTTAAAAGGAGCCAATATGTCTCAAAACTACAGCTATTTTGCGCATAAAGAATGCGAGTATTTTCCCTGCCACAAGGGCGCGGACCCGGAAAATTTCAATTGTCTTTTCTGCTACTGTCCGCTTTACGCTTTGGGCCGCAACTGCGGCGGCGCGTTTCAATATAAAGAAAACGGCATCAAGGACTGCACGAACTGCCTTTTTCCGCACCGACGCGAAAACTACCAAAAGGTTATCGCGCGCTACAAGGATATTCTGGGCGTATTAAAACGGCTGGAAGCGGAAAACAGAACCGAAAGCGGGGAGAACGCATGACGCTTACGCAAATTCAATATGTGCTTGCCGTGGCGGAAACGGGCACCATCAGCGCGGCGGCAAAGCGGCTTTTCATCGCGCAGCCCAGCCTCACCGCGTCGATTAAGGAGCTCGAAAACGAATTGCAGGTCACGCTTTTCCGCCGCACGAACAAGGGCGTGACCTTAACGCCGGAGGGCGAGGAATTTCTCGGCTACGCGCGGCAGGTGAACAGCCAATTAGACCTTATGCGTGAGCGGTATTTCGGCGGCGCGCCCGTGCGCAGACGTTTTTGCGTTTCCACGCAGCACTATTCGTTCGCAGTGGAGGCCTTCGTGGCGCTTTTAAAGGAGCACGGCGGCGAAACGTACGATTTTCACCTGCGTGAAACGCAGACGTATGAGATCATCGAGGACGTGGCGTTATTAAAAAGCGAAGTCGGCGTTTTGTATTTAAACCCGTTCAACGAGACGGTCTTAAAAAAGACGATTAAGGCGCACGGGCTGGGATTTCACCCGCTGTTCAAAGCCGAGCCGCACGTGTTTTTGGGTGCAGAAAATCCCCTTGCAAAGCGAAAAAGCATCACACTGGAGGACTTAGCGCCGTACCCGCGCCTTTCCTATGAGCAGGGCGACCACAATGCGTTTTATTTTTCCGAGGAAATTCAGAGCACGCTTGAGTGCGCCAAAGACATCCACGTCTGTGACCGCGCAACGCTGTTCAATCTGCTCATCGGGCTGAACGGCTACACCATTTGCAGCGGCGTCATCAACGAGAGTTTAAACGGCAAAAATATCGTCGCCGTGCCGCTCAATCTCGACGATTACATGGAAATCGGCTATCTCACGCGCGAAAACGTGGAGCCGAGCTTGTTTGCGCAATATTATATCGACGCTTTAAAGAAGTTCACAATGCAATAATGCAAACCGAAAGCGGTTTGCCATAGTAAAAACCTATGGCAAACCGCTTTTTTCTTGTATTTTACAAGGCGAAAATTTGCCTGTATACTGTAAGCACAAACTCAAACAGCAGGTGATTAACATGAAAAATATCAAACTTCCGTATCGTTACGATTATGTCGGCAGCTTTCTGCGCCCGGATGATTTGAAGAAGATTCGCGCCGATTATGAAGCCGGCAAAACCACTTACGAAGCACTGAAGGAAGCCGAAGACACCGCCATTCGCGACCTTGTCGCAAAACAGAAGGCGGCGGGTTATAAGCTGCTCACCGACGGCGAATTCCGCCGCAAGACATGGTATCTCGACTTTATGTGGGGTTTTGAGGGCGTCAGCCACTCTGCGCCCAAGGGCGGCATCCCGTTCCACGATGTCCTTGCGGTCGTCGATGACACGTACCTTACGGGCAAATTAAAGCTGACGGGTACGCACCCTTTTGTGAAGCACTTTAAGTTTGTGCAGGCGCTTGAGGACGAAAACACCGTCGCAAAGCAGACCATTCCGTCTCCGGCACAGTTCTACGAGCAAATGATCTTCCCGATGAACGCGGAGACGACGAATAAAATCTACCCGAACCGCGAAGAGCTGCTCGAGGACGTTGCAAAGATCTATCGGGCGTTCATCAAGCAGCTCTACGACGCAGGCTGCCGCAACCTGCAGCTTGATGACTGCTCTTGGGGCGTTTGCGTAGACCCCGCCGCGCCGTTTGTGTTCGGCGTGGAGCCGGAAAAGATGGGCGACATCATGGATCAGCTTTTGAAGGTCAACAACCTCGCGCTTGAGGGCAAACCGGATGATCTCACCGTTGCAACCCACATTTGCCGCGGCAACTACAATTCCTCTTGGGCCAGCCGGGGCGGCTATGAGCCGGTCGCAGAGCGCCTGTTTGCGCATGAAAATGTCGATGCCTATTATCTGGAGTTCGATGACGCGCGTTCCGGCGGTTTTGAGCCGCTGCGCTTCGTCACACCGGGCAAAAAAGTCGTTTTGGGACTGATTACGTCCAAGCGCCCGGAGCTTGAGGATAAAGACGCCGTCATCGCACGCATTCACGAGGCTGCAAAGTATGTGCCGCTCGAGAACCTCTGCCTCAGCCCGCAGTGCGGCTTTGCTTCCTGCGAGGTCGGTAACAAGCTTACGGAAGAGCAGCAGTGGGCAAAGCTCGCGCTTGTAAAGGAGATCGCCGAGGAAGTCTGGGGCAAGTGATTTCTATTTCAATACACATCGATCAAACAGGATTTCAAGAACCGCGCAGCGCCGAAAACGCCCTGCGCGGTCTTTTTTGAAAAGATGTCCGCCAAAACTGCAAACAAATGTTCTAAATTGACTTGACATTTGCGGCGGAATCCTTATAATAAAAGGTAAGAGGACGACCTGCCGCACCGGGTCGTATTCGTAAAATATCGCTGTATGCCGTCGGCAGAGGAGCTTTTGCTTTTCTGACCGGCGGCTTTTTGATAGCGAAAAGGGGATGGACACGTGAAAAGGAACGCAAACGGAGGTGCAGGCGTATAAACAGGGAAGACAAGTGGGAAGATAACGCGTATTTGTTTTACAAAATGCCTAAAGTGCTTTTTGAAGACCCGGCGTATAAAAAGCTTTCGGATGGCGGCAAGCTTTTGTACTGCGTGCTTTTAAACCGCATGGGGCTTTCCAAAAAGAATGAATGGCGCGACGAAAACGGCAAGGTGTATATCTACTATACAAACCGAAAGCTGCGCGAGCTTTTCGGCTGGGGACACGATAAGGTGACGGGACGCTATAAAGAGCTGGAACGCGCCGGGCTCATCCGCCGCCGCAAGGATAAGATCGGCGGGCCGGATTCGATTTATGTGCTGCCGCTGCCCGAGGTGAGCGGGTTTTCCGCACCGGGCAGTTCGGCTTTGCAGCAGCCCCCTTTGCGGGAAATCAGCGCCGACCCGTGCGACGATTTCGCAGCAAGTAAGACTGAGTATAAAAAGACAGAAATAAGAGAGAACGATCTATCTGCGGATGGATATGATGCGACTTTCTTTTCTAATCGTATTAAGGGAAATATCGATTACGACATTCTCTCGGAATACAAAGTAGACAAAGCGAAGCTTGATGAGCTCATCCGGCTGATGACGGATGTTTGCTGCGGCACAGCGCCCATGGTGCGCATCGGCGGCAGCGAATACCGCAGGCAGGACGTTGCAGAGCGCTTTTTGAGCCTGGATGACGCGCATATCGAGTACGTGATGGATAAGCTGGAAAGCGGCACGGCAAACGTGAAAAACATGCGCGCGTATGCGCTGACCGTGCTTTATAACGCCCCTGCGACGATGGAGCTTGACCTTGAGCGGCAGCTGCGGCATGATTTTGCCTGCAATGCTTAATTTTCATTTTTCAGCGCGAAAATGAGAAGCGGGAGAAGGACAGGGGAGAGAATATTCTCTCCCGCACGGCGCAAAAAACTGCGCATTCTTGCAAAAATTGACACGCATAATGCTCCTTTCATCATGCACAATAAGAACAACAAACGCGAAAAAAGCAGTGCGGCGCAGCGTTAAGCGCCGCCGAAAAAAGGAGAATGAAAGATGAACAGCAGCAATAAGACGATGGTACCGGAAGCACAGGACGCGATGAACCGCTTTAAGATGGAAGCCGCAAACGAAGTCGGCGTCAACCTCAAGCAGGGCTATAACGGCGACCTCACCTCCCGCCAGGCGGGCTCCGTCGGCGGCCAGATGGTCAAAAAGATGATCAAGTCCTACGAAGAAAGCATGAAGTAAAAGACATTTAGGCAAATCGGGGACGTCCGGCAGCGGGCGTCCTCTTTTTGCGGTTTTATTCATAGTCTTCAATCAGCTTGCAGGCTTCCGAGAGCGTTTCGGCGCGAATGCCGCGGGCGAGCAGGCGGCGGTCTTCCTCCGTAAGGCTGCTAAGCGGCGTTTCAATGCAGTAAAGGGGCACATCGTTTCCGTCTTTGAAAACAGCCACGCTGCCGTTATAGGCGCGCACGGTGAAGAATGTTTCGTATTCCTTAAAATTTGCTGAATTTGCGGCGCTCTCCCGGTCGGTTTCTTGACTTGCCGCATTGTTTGGGCTATAATAAACGGAAGAGTCGCTTTCTGCTTTTGCGGGGTCTGCCGCAGCTTCCCGCGCATCGCGTGCGGAAAACACGGAAAGCGTGCACAGCGCGGCGAAAAGGATAAGGATCGCCGCCCATGCGCCGTACCGCTGCCGAGCGGAGCGCATAAGGGACTCAAGACGCATTTTCATGACTATACATCCTTTCTAAGTAGGATTTGCCCTGCGGCTTTAGTATCGCCAAGGTTTGCCAATTTATGCAGACAAAGTGCGCTTTTGCCGCGCAATTTGATTTTTCAGGAGGTCAAACGTGCTGAAAAAAGACATCAATAAGTACAACACGGCGCAGCCGAGCGGAAGACCCATGGGCCGTACAGACGGCGAAACGGCCCGCGCGGCCGGCGGCACGGCACATGCGGTGCTTACCATGTTCGGCAAGCTCCTCAAGACGGTGCTTTGCATCTGCATCATCACCGGCTGCCTTGTGGGCTTGAGCGTGGCGGCCGTCATTTGGAGCTACCACGGTGTGGAGATGAACGCAAGCCTTGCTTCCTTTAAACTGAAGGAATCGAGCTTTATGTATGTGACGGATTCCCTGCACATAGACAGCGTGGACAATGCGGAATGGACGCAGCGCCTGCGCTATAACGCCGAAGAGATCCGCACGCGCGTTGATTTCACGCAGATTCCGGACATTATGAAGGAAGCGATGATCTCAATCGAAGATAAGCGCTTTTACGAGCACCACGGCGTAGACTGGAAGCGTACGTTAGGCGCGGTATACGGTATGGCGACCGGCAACGATACCGCCGGCGGCTCCACCATTACGCAGCAGCTTATCAAGAACCTGACGGGTGAAAATCAGGTGAGCGTCATGCGTAAGGTGAAGGAAATCTTCATGGCGCTGAACCTTGAAAAGAAGTATACCAAGGATGAAATTCTCGAAGCATACCTGAACCTTGTCAACTACGGCAACGGCTATTACGGCGTGGAGGCCGCGGCAAAGGGCTACTTCGGCAAGGACATTTGGGACTGCAACATTGCGGAGTGCGCGACCATTGCCGCGACGACGCAAAACCCGGCCGCGCTGTGCGTGTTCTACCACCCGGAGGCGAACCGCAAGCGCCGCGAGCTTGTCATCTCCGAAATGTACGACCAAGGGCGTATCACGCGCGCGGAGTACGACGAGGCGATGGAGCAATCTGCAAACCTGAAGCTGCGCGGCGTGGACTTTGAAATGGACGACGAAGAAGAGGAGACCGATACCCAGAGCGTTTCCACCGAGGTGTGGAACTGGTACGAGGAAGAGGTGTTCAACGACACCGTTGACCTGCTTATGCAGTATGCGAACCTCGACCGCGACATGGCAATCGACCTCATTTATAACGGCGGTCTCAAGATCTATTCCGCCGAATATGTGCCGATGCAGGAGGCGTTTGAAAGCTACCTGAAAAACAACTGGCAGGAGTTTACGAGCGACAGCGGCATTTGGAGCGGCGTGTGCCTGATGGAGTATGACGGCAGAATCCTCTGCGTGAACACGAACCAGGCAAACGATGACAATGAGCTTTTGAAAAAGACCGGCAACCGCGTGCAGAACAACGTTTCGTACTCCACGAACCAGCCGGGTTCTTCCATTAAGCCCATCAGCGTGTATGCGCCGGCGTTGGAGAACAATCTCATCACGTACGGCTCTGTGCTGAAGGATGAGCCGCTGCCGAACTACTTTGATGACGGCAGCGAGGGCCCAAACAACTTTGACGGTACGTTCGCCGGTACGGTGAATGTGGATCAGGCCATTACGGAATCTCTGAACGCCCCGGTGGCACAGCTCATCAACCAGATGTCGCCGCTTGTGAGCTACCAGTTCCTCACGCAGAACCTGCACATCACGTCGCTTTCGGAAGAAGACTCCTACAACGTCGGCGGCGTGGCCATCGGCGGTTTGACGAACGGTATTTCCGTGCGCGAGATGACCGGCGCGTACCAGATCTTCGGCAACGGCGGCAAGTATTACACCCCGTACACCGTGTACCGCATTGAGGATAACGAAGGCAACGTGATCTACGATTACCAGCAGAATCACAGCGAGGAGCAGGCAATCTCGTTTGATACGGCGACCATTATGAATAAGCTGCTGCACCTGCCGATCAACGGTACGGACACGGATGCATACCCCACGGCACACATGGTGCGCCGCGACGACCTTGACCAGATCGGCAAGACCGGTACGACGGAAGACAGCAACGACGTGTGGTACATGGGCGGCACAACCGCTTTCGTGTGCGGCATCTGGAACGGCCATGAATATAAGGAAGAGATCAACGATGTAGACAGCGCAAAGAAGATGTACAACGGCATCATCGACTGGATGGAAGCGAACTACTACGACTTCCTCCACAGCGGCAGCTATGTGCTGAGCGACAACGTGGTGCAGCTTTCCTACTGCCGCGACAGCGGCCTGCGCCCCGGCCCGAACTGCGTGCACATTGCAAACGGCTGGTATTCGCAGAACAACATTCCGAGGACGTGTGACGGAGGATCCGACCACATTGCAAGGACGAGCGCCACGGCAACGCCGTTGCCGAGCGTAGAGCCGAGCATGGAGCCGAGCCCGTCCCCGAGCGTGGAGCCTACGGCATCGCCGACGGCGGAGGCCACGCCGACCTTGGCCCCGACCGAAACGCCGGCCCCGACGCCGGAGCCTACCCCGGAACCAACGCCGGAGCCTACCCCGGAACCGCCGGTAGAGCCTACCCCGGAACCGCCGACAGAGCCGGAAACACCGGCGGCGTAAAGCGGTTTGCGGAACGCAGACCATGATAAAAATTTAACGCGTATTATGCAGGACTCACTCATTTTAAGAGTGGGTCCTGTTGCTTTTTGTACGAGATAGACCAAAATAAGAAAAAGGGGGAAAGGAAAGAAATTTGGGTTGAATTTTGCCGAAAAGTGTGCTACACTGTTTATCGACGCAATACAAACGTACTTAGGTGGTGGACAATGGAAAACACATCGTTTCTTTTGATCGACGAATCCGTTCTGCCGGAGGTATACCAGAAGGTCATCCGCGTGAACCAGCTTCTGGAGACCGGCGAAGCCTCAAACACCTCAGAGGCGGTCAAGATGGTGGGCATCTCCCGCAGTGTATATTATAAGTATAAAAACGCCGTTTTTCCGTATACAAAAAAGGAAACGGGCTCCATTATGACGGTGCAGGTCGTGTTAAACGACAAGCCCGGCGTGCTTGTGAACCTTTTGACGGTATTCTATAAGGCGAACGCGAACATTCTGACCATTAACCAGAATATTCCGGTAAAGGGCAAAGCGTTCGTTTCGGTCTCGGCGCGAAGCGAAAACATGAGCATTGAGATTGATGAGCTTTTGAAGCGCCTTTTTGAGGTGCAGGGCGTTATTAAGATTGACAGCATCGTCGGTTAAATCCGCGTGGAAAGGAAAATGGAAATGGCAAACATAGCAGTTCTCGGCCACGGCGTGGTCGGATCCGGCGTTTTGGAGGTGCTTACCTCTCACGCGGCGAGCATCGCGAAGCGCGCGAAGGAAGAGATTCATGTTAAGTATATTCTGGACTTAAAGGAGTTCCCGGGCCTGCCGTACAGCGACCGCTTTACGAAGGATTTCAACGTCATTTTAAATGACCCCGAGGTGCAAATCGTCGTGGAAGTGATGGGCGGCCTGCACCCGGCGTATGACTTTGTGAAGGCGTGTCTGGAAAACGGCAAGAGCGTTGTGACCTCCAATAAAGAGCTTGTGGCACAAAAGGGCGCGGAGCTCCTTGCAATCGCGCAGGCGAATAACCTCAACTTCCTGTTTGAGGCGAGCGTCGGCGGCGGCATTCCGATCATCCGCCCCATCAGCCAGTGCCTTGCCGCAAACGATGTAACGGAGATTGCCGGTATTTTGAACGGCACGACGAACTTCATTTTGACGAAGATGATCCGCGAGCAGATGAACTTTGAAGACGCTTTGAAGCTTGCACAGCAGCTTGGTTACGCGGAGCGCAACCCGAGCGCCGATGTGGAGGGTCTGGACGCCTGCCGCAAGATCTGCATTTTGGCGTCTTTGGCGTTCGGCACGCATGTGTACCCGGATTCCGTTTACACAGAGGGCATTACGAAGATCACGCTGCAGGACGTCGATTTTGCAGACGTTTGGGGCGGTGTCATTAAGCTCATCGGCTCTGTGAAGAAGCTCGAAAACGGACAGGTGCATATTATGGTTTGCCCGATGTTCGTGCACCGCGGCAGCCAGCTTGCGAGCGTGGACGATGTATTCAACGGCATTATGGTGCGCGGCGACGCGACGGGCGACGTGGTGTTCTACGGCAAAGGCGCGGGCAAGCTGCCTACGGCGAGTGCCGTTGTGGCGGACGTCATCGACTGTGTGAAGCACTTTAAGGCACGCAAGTACCTCTTCTGGGAGGATGCGAAGCCGAACTACGTGGCGGATTTCGGCAGCATGGAAACGTCTGCATTCGTGCGCGTTTCCGCCAAGGACAGCGATACGGCGCTGAACACGGCGGCGGACGTCTTCGGCAAGATCACGCCGCTGCTCGCGAAAAGACCGGTACAGGGTGAGGCGGGCTTTACGGTGGAAAACCTTACGGAGAAGGAACTCAGCGATAGGCTGGCAGCGCTGGAAGCGCGCGGCGTAAAGGTTGAAGGTCGCATTCGCATCTCCGATTATTGATAAAAGCGGAAAGGGGAAAGCTTTATGATCCGAATCGATATTCCGGCAACCAGTGCCAACCTTGGCTCCGGTTTTGACTCGCTCGGCATTGCGCTGACCATGTGCAACCGCGTGTGGATGGAAGAAGCGGACGAGCTGAAGATTACGACGACGGACAAGATCAAAGTGCCGACCGATGAGACGAACCTCATTTACTGGGCGGCGCGGCATTTGTACCAGATCTGCGGCAAAACGCTGCCGGGTCTGCATATCATTCAGGAAAACAACATTCCGATGGCGCGCGGCCTCGGCAGTTCTTCGGCGTGCATCGTGGCCGGTATTTTGGGCGCGAACCGTATGCTTGGCTCGCCGATGTCGCAGAGCGACCTCATTAACCTTGCGGCGCAGATTGAAGGGCACCCGGATAACACGAGCCCGGCAATCTCCGGCGGCCTTGTCGCTTCTGCCATGGAGGGCAAGCGCGTGTACAGCGTTTCCGTGCCGGTTTCCGGCAAGATCAGCTTTGCGGTGATGATCCCGCCGTTCGAGCTCAAAACGGAAAAAGCCCGCGGCGTGCTGCCGACGGAGTATTCCCGCGAAGACACGGTGTTTAACCTTTCGCGCTCCGCTTTAATGACGGCATCGCTGTTCTCCGGCGATCTGCAGAACCTGCGCGTGGCGGTGCAGGACAGGATCCATCAGCCGTATCGCTCGGGCCTCATCGAAAATTACGACCAGGTGTTCCGCATGAGCTACGAGCTTGGCTCGCTCGGCACGTATGTGAGCGGCGCAGGCCCGACCATCATCTCCATGATTCCCACAGAGGGCGCGGAGGAGTTTATGAGCGCGTGCGATTCACATTTACAGGACCGCGGCATCAACGGCTGGCGTGTGGAGCTTCTGCATACCGACCCGCAGGGCGCGCGCATCATCATTGAATAACGAGAATTATCCCACAGGGGTTATGGAAAGGGAAGTGTTTCTATGGCATTGATCGTTCAGAAGTTCGGCGGTTCCTCCGTTAAGGACGCCGAGCATTTGAGAAATGTCGCCGATATCGTCACCGGCACATATAAGAACGGCAACGACGTGGTCGTTGTGGTTTCTGCGCAGGGCGATACAACGGACGACCTCATTGATAAAGCAAAAGAGATCAACCGAAACCCGTCTAAGCGTGAAATGGACCAGCTTTTGACGGCGGGCGAGCAGATCTCTGCTTCGCTGCTTGCTATGACGATTGAAGATTTGGGCTACCCGGTGGTCTCTTTGCTCGGCTGGCAGGCGGGTTTTTCCACCTCTACGGCTTACGGCAGCGCGCGCATTAAGCGTGTGAATCCGGAACGTATTAAGGCGGAGCTTTCAAAGCGCAACATCGTTGTTGTAACGGGCTTTCAGGGCGTCAACAAGTATGACGACATGACGACGCTGGGCCGCGGCGGCAGCGATACGAGCGCGGTGGCCATTGCGGCTTCCATGCACGCCGACCTGTGCCAGATCTATACGGATGTGGACGGCGTTTACACGGCAGACCCGCGCAAAATTCCGGCGGCGAGGAAGCTCGACGTCATCTCCTACGACGAGATGCTGGAGCTTGCGACGCTGGGCGCGCAGGTGCTGAATAACCGCTCGGTTGAAATGGCTAAAAAATATCATATTGAATTAGAGGTTCTTTCCAGCCTGACACGGGCTAAGGGAACGATCGTTAAGGAGGCTACCAACGTGGAAAAAATGCTCATCAGCGGTGTTGCAAAGGACGAAAACGTCGCCAGAATCTCTGTCATCGGCGTGCCGGATAAGCCGGGCCTTGCATTCCGCATTTTCTCTAAACTTGCACAGAAGAACGTAAACGTCGATATTATTTTGCAGTCCATCGGCAGAAACGGCACGAAGGACATCAGCTTCACCGTGGAAAAGGACAAGATGGACGCAACCATCGAGCTCATGCAGTCTTACGTAGAGACCATCGGCGCGAGCAGCGTTGTGTTTGACGACGACGTGGCAAAGGTTTCCATTGTCGGCGCGGGCATGGAGTCTCACCCGGGCGTTGCTTCCGATATGTTCGAGGCGCTGTTTGAGGCGAACGTGAACATTCAGATGATCTCGACGAGCGAGATTAAAATTTCCGTGCTCATCAAGAAGGAAGACGCGAACAAGGCGGTTGCCGCCATCCACGCGAAGTTCTTTGAGCAGATCGGTCAGTGAGCTGACGTAAACACGCACGGCATTTTTTGAATTTGTAGGGAAATGAATTTGAAGTCACCCCTTGGCGCATACTAAGCGCCGGGGGTGATTTTATGTTTCCGAACGGTTTTGGCATGAACGGCTACTGGGGGCCGGAAAACTACGTTTTGGGCGCGGCGCTTTTCGACTGGCACAAGGATTTCGACGACCTGCCCGAGGAAGTGAAGGAATACCTCACACAGCACGAGTACGAAATTCACAGCGAAAATGACGTGGACCGCTTAGTCCGCACGTATAACCAGAAAAGGTAAAAAGAAAAGAGAAAGCGTGCGCCGGGGCAAGCTCGGTACACGTTTTCTCTTTTTCTATACACAGTATTTGATTTTAGAGGTTGAGCACGAGCTCGATTTCATCGTCATATTTGACATTTATACAAGCTCGGTCGCGGTGTGACCGGTCTTGGCGAAATCGCACAGACCTTCTACGCCGCAGAATACCATACTCTGCACGGCGGCGTCGGTGTAAAACGCCATGTGCTGCGTCATGATGACGTTCGGGAACTGGCGCAGGTAGGCCATATCGCGGTTTGAGAGGATGTCGTCGCGGCGGTTCTCGTGGTAGATGCCGTCTTCTTTGTCGAAAACGTCCAGCGCGAGCGCGCCGATCTTCTGCGTTTCAATGCCGCGGATCATATCCGGAATATTCATCAGCTCGCCGCGGGCGCAGTTGATGATGGTGACGCCGTCCTTCATTCTGGCGATGGTCTCGGCGTTCACAAAGTGGCGGGTGCTCTCTAAAAGCGGCATGTGCAGCGAGATGATGTCGCACGCTTTGTAGAGCGTTTCGTTATCCACATAGGTGCAAAGTCCCTTGAGCGACGGGTTTTCGCGGATGTCGCTTGCTAAAATGCGGCAGCCGAAGCCGCTCAAATTTTTGATGACCGCCGCGCCGATTTTGCCGGTGCCGAGAATGCCGACGGTGAGGTTGCGCAGCTCGCGGCCCTGAAGACCCGCAAGGGAGTAGTCGTTGACCTGTGCGCGCCACAGGGCGGGCTTATACTTGCGCAGGCTAAGAAGCATGAGCATGACGGTGTAATCTGCCACGCCGTTCGGCGCGTAGTTGGAGTTGCACACCTTGAGGCCGAGCTCCTTTGCGGCGGTGAGGTCGATGTGGTCGGCACCGATGGTGCGCGTGGAGATGTATTTTACGCCGCGCTCCTGGACGGCGGTGAGCAGGGCGCGGTCAAAACGTGTGCGGCCGAGTGTTGTGACGCCCTCGGCCCCGTTTACCGTATCGATGTTTTCGAGCGTCAGGTTATCCTCTGTTTCGGTGAGCTCCACGCCGAGCTTTTCGGCGATGAAGGCAAAGTCTTTCTGTTCGTCCCGGCGGACTTCATAAGCGGCAATTTTCATTTTTATATTCCTCTTTTCGGTAATGCGCAAGCGGTTTACAACGTCTGCTTTTGCGCGTTGAAGTGCTTACACCACAGCGCTTTAGTGCGAATTTTCGTGTGTTAGTGTGTTACTATGTGATTATTATATATGCTGCGGTTTTTCACGTCAAGAGGGGAAAATGTTTAGAATACAGGTTGTATCTGTGCGGATTTTGTGCTAAAATGACTGTGAAATGAAACGAATGAAATCAGGTGCTTTATATGACGGACTGGGAAATGAAAGTGCATAATTTTATGTGCCTCAATAAATTCGTGAAAAAGGGCGAGATCGTATTTACGGGCTCCTCGCTGTGCGAGCTGTTCCCGATCAACGAGATGCTGCAAAACGTGGAGCCGCGCATCTGCGTGTACAACCGCGGCATCGGCGGCGACGTGACGGACGGACTTTTGGAGCGCATGGATGAATCGATTTTTGACCTCGAGCCGAAAAAGGTGTTCATCAACATCGGCACAAATGACATCAGCCGCCCGGAATATAAGCGCGAGCGCCTGATGAGCCAGTACAGAAAAATTTTGATGCAAATTCAGGCGCGTTTGCCCGAGACGAAAATTTATGTGATGAGCTATTACCCCGTGAACCGCGAGCTGCCCGGCGCAGACCCGGAAGCGGTGAAGGCACAGTTCGGCGCGCGCACGAATGCGGAGCTGAAAGAAGTGAACGCCGAAGTGGAAAAAATGGCAGAGGAACTGAACTGCACATACATCAATGTGTTCGACTGTCTGCTGGATGAAAAGGGCAATTTGAAAGCGGAATACACCATTGAGGGTATGCACATGTACGCAAACGGCTACGCGGTGGTGCTCGAAAAGCTGATGCCGTATCTGCTGGAGGAATGAACCCTTTAGAGGAGGTTATTTTGTATGATCAACGGTATTGAAAAGAAGAACATTTCCGTAAAAGAACTGAAAAAAGACGGGCGGTACTTAAACGCCGCGCTGTACACGCCGAAGACGGAGCCCGGCAAAACGTACCCGCTGGTGCTGTTTTTGCACGGCGCGGGCGAGCGCGGGGCCGATTTAAATTTGGTGCTCGATTTCACGCCGGGCGCGGACACGTTTATGACGGACGCGTGGCAGGCGGAGCACCCGTGCTTTGTCCTCGCGCCGCAGTGCCCGGAAAACCAGTGCTGGGTGCCGTATGTTGATTTACTGGCGCAATCGCTGCTGGAGATGGCGGCGCAGTACCCGGTGGACATCTGCCGCTTGTACGTGACGGGTGTTTCCATGGGCGGCGCGGGCACGTGGGAGCTGCTCACGCGCTACCCGCATAAGATCGCGGCGGCCATGCCGATTTGCGGCTATGCGGAGCCGTTTAAGCTGCGCGCGGCAAAAGATGTGCCTGTGTGGGCGTTCCATGCCGAAGACGACCCCGTGGTGCCGGTGACGGGCTATTACCACTCGCCGCACGGCGCGGTGGGTGTGGGCTCGCGTATGGCGATGTCCTCGCTGCGCTCCTCCGGCAACCGTGACGCGCACTACACGGAGTATCCCGCGGGCGAAATGGAAAACGTGTACCACACGCACCCGCACGGTTCTTGGACGGCGGCGTACCAAAACAAAGAAGCGCTGGAGTGGATGTTCGGCAAAACGCGCTTTGACCGCTATGAAATCGAGTTCATCTGCCCGGGCGTGTTCTATATGGAGGACTACAACAACGACTCCATGTACCTTGTGGAGGGCAAAGAAAAGGCGCTGCTTATCGATACCGGCCTTGGCGGCGGCAACGTGAAAAAAATGGCGGAGAGCCTGACATCACTGCCCGTGGAGCTTGCCGTGACGCACGCGCATATTGACCATCTCCTGAGCGGCGATGTGTTCGAAAAATACTACATGAGCAAAAAAGACGTGCCGCTGCTGCCGCGTTTAAACGACGGTACGGGCAAGAATTTTACGGAAAAGGATGTTATCGACATCAAAGACGGCGATGTCATCGACCTTGGCGGCGGTGTGAAAATTGAAGTTGCCGAGGTGGAGGGGCACACGCCGGGCAGCGTCGTGTTCATTGACCGCGCGCATAAGTGCATGTTTACCGGAGACGCATTCGGCCTTTGGATGCAGGTGCCGCTTGCACGACCGATTTCGGAGTATAAAGCCGCGGTGCTGCGTCTGAAAGAAAAATTGCAGAAGCCCGGCTATACGGAGCTTGCGTTCCTCGGCGGCCACAGGCGGCAGGAGGGCGGCGAGGATCCGCAGGACAAATATGTGCCGAACAGCTATGAGAAGATTGACGACATGCTGACGCTGTGCGACCTCATTTTGGAAAAGAAAATCGAAGCGAAGCCGTTCCCGATGAATTTCGGCGAGCCGGCATTTATCTCCACCTATAAAACCGCGTACATGGTGTTTATGGAATCGGTAAGAAAATAAAAGAATAGACAAAACCGCGCCCTCGGGAGTTTTCCGGGAGCGCGGCTTTGCTTATAAAAAATCCGCACGGCCTGAGCGTTTAACAGGGGCCGGTGCGGATTTACTCGTAATTGGATGGATTGGTTTAAAACCGGATCATTGCAAATATGGATGCGCCGACGACGGTTAAAAGGCCGCACACGGCGATGGAGAGGCCGCTCATGGCTTCTTCAATCTCGCCGAACTCACGCGCACGGGAGGTACCCATGGCGTGCGCACCGGTGCCGCAGGACACGCCGATGGCGACCGGGTGCTTGATGCGGAACAGCTTGAAGATGGCGGCCGCCGCGACGTTGCCGAAGAGACCCGTCACGATGATGGACGCGACGGTGACGGACACCATGCCGCCGAGCTCTTCCGAAAGACCCATGCCGATGGCGGTGGTGATGGACTTCGGCAGCAGTGTGACGTACTGGGTGTGGTCAAGCCCGAATGCCATGCTCAAAACAAGTACGCCGCCGAGGCATGCAAACATGCCGGCCAAAATGCCGCCGATGATGGCGACCGGGTACTTTTTGAGGTACACGAGCTTTTCATACAACGGGATGGCAAGGCAAACGGTGGTGGGGGTGAGCATGTTCTGGAAGAAAATGGCACCCGTGCCGTCGTATGTGCCGTCGGCTTTCGGCTTGCCATACAGGTAGACGTTGTAATCGATGCCGCTGACGAGCATGAAGATGATGAGAATCACACAGGAGACGAGCAGCGGGTTCAAAATGGACGACTTAAAGCGCTTTTGAATGGCGTAGGCGAGCACATAGACAACGCCGGTGATGAAGATGCCGAAAAACGAGGTATTCGACGCAATATCATTTAACATCGGTTTGTTCCTCCTTTTCGCATGCTTCAAGCGCTTCTGCGCGCTCTTCCTTTTCTTCTTTGGTCTGTAAACGGATGAGTCCCTGTGTGGTCAGGCCGGAGACCGCCATGGTGAGGACGGTAGTCGCGAGGGAGATGACAACGATGGGAATGAGGATGTCTTTGTAGCTGTCATAGCTTGCAATGAGACCGACAGTGGGACCGACGAACATGACGGGCATGAGGGTGATGAGCCAATCGGCCGTGGTTTTTACGTGGTCAAGCTTTACGATATGCGTGACGAGCAGGAGCAGCATGAGCAAAAGACCGTAGATGCTGCTCGGTACGGGCAGGGGAATGAGGTAGTGCAGCAGTTCACCGATAAACGAGACCGTTGCGATCAGGGAAATTTCGGAAAAGTGCTTCACGCGGTGACGGCCTCCTTTGCTTCTTTCTTTTCGGAAGCAGGCTCGGCCTCTTCAGGCAGCGGCTTTGCGGCGAACATGCTGGCAACGATAGGCCCGATGATCTGGTGGACGACCGTTGCGATGACGCAGGGCAGGATGGCCATGGTATCCGGGAACGCGGTCTTTGCGAGCGTGCAGGAAAGGCCGGAGTTCTGCAGACCAACCTCAAGCGACAGCGTGCGGACCTTCTTTTCGTTGAAACGGAACACCTTGGCGGTGACGTAGCCCGCGAGCAGGCCGAGCACATGGTGCAGCGCAACGGCGAGCACGGTAACGAGCACGACGGTGACGCCGTGGGTTGTGAACTGGTCTCGGTTTGGGCCGACGCACAGACCTTCCACGAGGATGATGCAGGCGGTGGAAGCCTTGACAAGGAAATCTTTAAGGCCGTTTACGCGGTCGCCGAGCGCGGTGTGTACGGCGATACCGAGGAGGATCGGCAGCAGGACGACGAGCACGATGCTGATGAACATGTTCCAGAAGTTGACGTCAATCCACTGGCCGGCGAGCACGAGCGTGAGGGACGGGGTGAGCACCGGCGCAAGCAATGTGGTGCACATGGTGATGGTGATGGAGAGCGCCACGTCACCCTTTGCAAGGAACGTCATGACGTTTGACGCGGTGCCGCCGGGCACGCAGCCGAGCAGAACGAGGCCGACGGCAATCTGTGCGCGGACGGTGGGGTCACCCACACCCGTGAGGGACAGCAGCGATGCGACAAGCCAGCCGAAGCCTGCCATGAAGACGTACTGGCTGCAAATGCCGATAAGCACATCGGTCGGCTTTTTGAAGATGTACTTGAAGTCGTCGGCTTTAAGCGTCATGCCCATGCCGAACATGATGACGCACAGGAGCATGTTGACAAAGCCGAAGCTCGGGAAGTTTTCTTTCAAAAACGGGATGCCGGAAAGGTCAATCGAGATGTTCTGGCCCATCCACACAAACGGCTGCGGAACAAGCAGGGAGAAGACGACCATGGGGACCGTCAAACACAAGAGCACATTTTTGGAGAAGAATGTTTTGAATTTCTGTAATGCGGACATAGGAAATTACCCCTTTTTGAGCGTAAAACAGGCGGCAGAGACGAACTCGTGCCGCCCTGTTTCGTTTTTTCTTACCTTTTATAGGATTCTTAAATCATTTCTTTGCGGCTTTGAAAGCACGACCCTTGGCGTTTTCGCGGCGCATGGACTCGAGGAAGTTCTCACGCGTAACGCCCTGCGGCATGTGCGCCCACTCGGTCGTCTGCATGAATTTATCCGCCATTTTGTCGAACTCGGATTCCTGGATTTCCACGTCGTCGAAGCAGACCGGCAGGCCGATGGAATCGTTGAACCGCATCAGGCGGTCTTCTTCCTCGAACTGGCCGGCATGCTCTAAGAGGCACAGCACGCCGAGCGAAACGACCTCGCCGTGCAGGTGATGGTGGCCGTGCTCTGTGACGGTGGAGCCGTAGTAGACGCAGTGGGCGAGCGTGGAGTTGTAATAATAATCATTTACGGTGGTCATCATGTTGGAGACGATGCCGGTGGAAACGATGATATCCAGCGTGACCTGGTCGAGCGCGAAGGATGCCGTTTTATTGCGGATGGAAGCGAGCGCCTCTTTGCCGTACTGCACGAGCGGATCGGTGCAGACGCGGCTGACCTGACGGCCCATGAGCGGGGTGTGGGCGAGCGTGTCGTCTTTCGATGAGAAGATGGCTTCACACTCCTTGCTCAGCGCGTCGCCGATGCCGGCCCAAAGGAGCTGCTCCGGGGAATCTGCAATGACGGCGGAGTTGATGAAGCAGTGGTTTGTGAGCTTCGGGTAATAATACTCGCGGAAGGAGCCGTCTGTATTATAAATCACGGAGATGGCGGTGACGGAAGCGCAGTTCGACGCAACGGTCGGGAAGGTAAAGAGCGGCTTATCGAGCTTATCGGCAACATACTTGCCGGTATCGCAGGCGCGGCCGCCGCCCATAGCAAAGATCATGTCGGCTTTCTGCACGAGCGGGTTTGCGATAAGCGCATCGCCGTTTTCGTAGGTGGAATCGCCGCCGTAGGGGAGGAAGCCCAAAAGTTCGACGTCGGAGCCTTCTACGCCTTTAAGCAGAGCCGGTTTTGCTTTTTCCATAGCGGTCTCGCCGCCGAGGACAACAGCCGTTTTGCCGAAGAAGCGCGTGACATACGGCACTTCGTTGTAGCAGTCCGGGCCGATGGAATAGCTCGGCAGATGTACGCTGTAATTGACATTGTAGTTTTCCATGATAAACGCTCCTTTGGATCTCCTTTTGAGATCGCTTAAATAAATTGAAATAAGGAAATGAAATAAAAACGCTTTACTGGAAGTTAGGCTTTCTTTGCGGGGATACTTTAGAGAAGAAAAAAGTCCTGAAAGTCTCTTTAAGACCTTCAGGACGTGTAAATCACGCGGTACCACCTGAATTCAGGGCGTTTGCCCTGCACTTAACGGAATCCAGCAATTCCTTCTTCTGTAACGGGAAGAACCCGTCAGCCTCTACTCGTTCTCTTTGGAAGCTGCCGCTCCGGAGGGATGATCACACGGGGTTGCCTGCGGCGCTTTCACCACCCGCCGCTCGCTTTGAGGAAGATGCCGTGCGCTTGTCTCCATCAACACTTTGTGCCTATTATTCTATACGTCTTCCGGCAAAAAAACAAGCATCATAATTTGAAAGATGTTTAAACTGAAAATGCATTTATTTGTGGATTTCATCAAAAAGCACTTTGAATTTACAAGTTGCATCGCTCCTTCCTGCTTATTTGGGGTAGCAGGTATGCAAATTTTCTGCCGCGGCACGGTTTATGCCAAAGGGGCAAAAGGCGACATTTTCATGTACATAACACAGTTTGGCCCCAAACAGACGCGTTATGCGGCTTTGAGCCGAAAAAATTGCGCAGTCTGCACAAAGGCGTTTGCTACAACTAACTTTGTGTTTGACTAAACGCCGAAAATGGGGCTGAGCGCGTCTTTTTGGGGCAAAAAGTGTTGACAAATTTTGAATGGGGCGGTATGATTAGTGACGGTTAGAGAAATCTAACCTGTTTTACAGCATCTGGGTTAGCAAAAACTAATTTGTGTAGCCTAACCGTGCCGTCTCGGCGCGGAGAATTTTCAGGAAAGAGGGAAAAACTGTGATGCCGTTGTCATTTGCCACAGAGGGCGAAGAAAACATCATCAAGCAGGTAGGCGGAAAGGCGGAAGTCCGTGCTCACCTCGAAAACCTCGGCTTTGTAGCCGGCGCCGCCGTGAAGGTCATCACCTCCATGGGCGGAAATATCATTGTTAACATTAAGGACTCTCGTGTAGCAATCAGCCGCGAGATGGCCGCTAAGATCATGATATAAGGAGGAAGAACCAATGAAGACACTGAAAGAAGTCAAGATCGGCGAGACCTGCAAGGTTGTTCGTCTGCATGGCGAGGGTGCCGTAAAGCGCCGCATCATGGACATGGGCATCACGAAGGGCGTGGACGTTTTCGTCCGCAAGGTTGCGCCGCTCGGCGACCCGGTGGAAGTAACGGTTCGCGGCTATGAGCTTTCCCTGCGCAAAGCGGATGCCGAGATGATCGAGGTCGAGTAAGGCACCACCAAACAGGGCACGCCTGACGGCTTGGTACTCGATCTGCTTGCATATTTTCCGCCATGCCGGACGTAAATCCCTTGACAGGCGTCAGCCTGCCTGCGGGCTTTCCGTACAGCCTGACGAAAAATCTGACGGCGCATCTCGAGCACCATCCCCGTTTGCTGCTGCCTTTGTCAGTTTAATGTGTTAATTTTTGCTCGAAGGTTAGCAAATTCTAACCTTTGGGTTTAATCTTATCGGAAGGATATGAGTAACAGATGAAGATCAAAATTGCCCTTGCCGGCAACCCGAACTGCGGTAAAACAACGCTGTTCAACGCGCTGACCGGCTCCAACCAGTTCGTCGGCAACTGGCCGGGCGTTACGGTCGAGAAGAAGGAAGGCAAGCTGAAGAAGCACGACGACGTTGTGATCACGGACTTGCCGGGTATCTACTCCCTTTCTCCGTACACGCTGGAAGAAGTTGTTGCACGTAACTACCTCATTCAGGAGAGACCTGAAGCCATCCTTAATATTATCGATGGTACGAACCTTGAGCGCAACCTCTACCTGACCACTCAGCTCGTTGAGCTCGGTATTCCGGTCGTTGTTGCGGTCAACATGATGGACGTCGTAAATAAGAACGGCGACAAGATCGACACCAACGCGCTGGGCAAGGCGCTCGGCTGCAAGGTCGTTGAGATTTCCGCTTTGAAGGGCACCGGCATTGAGGAAGCAGCAGAAGCCGCTATCCATGCAGCCCAAAACACGAAGACGGTCCCGCAGCACAGCTTCAGCGGTGTGGTTGAGCACGCGATTGCACACATTGAAGAGGTTGCCGTACATACCCTCCCCGAGGAGCAGCAGCGCTTCTTCGCGATTAAGATCTTTGAGCGCGACGAGAAAATCATTGAGCAGCTGGGCCTTACGCAGGACAATCGCAAGCACATTGAAACGGACATTGAAGCGGCTGAAAAAGAGCTTGATGACGACGCGGAAAGCATCATCACGAACGAGCGCTATGTTTACATTGCTTCCATCATCAAGCAGTGCTACAAGAAAAAGAACAACGGCGGTCTTACTGTTTCCGATAAGATCGATAAGGTCGTAACGAACCGTATTCTGGCTCTGCCGATCTTTGCGGTTGTTATGTTTATTGTTTATTACATCTCCGTTACGACGGTCGGTACGGTTGCGACAGACTGGGCGAACGACGGTGTGTTTGGCGACGGTTGGCACCTGTTCGGCATCGGCGCAGGCGAGTACGAAGACGTTTCCGGCGAGTTCGGCGATGCGGCAAATGTCATCGACGCATTCGTAACGGCTGAAGGTGCGGACGACGTTGCAGACGCCATCGACACCGAGAGCGACACGTTTGACGCGGCAGCAGCGGCTTCTGCGCTGGATACGTTTGCAGCTTCCGTTTCTGACGACGCAACAGCGGATTACACCCTCGTGGATGAAGAAACGATGGCTGACGAAGAAGTCACCTACACAGGCGCAGAGCTCAAGGAAGCGGTTGCGACCTATACGTCCTACGGCTGCGAAGAGCCGGATCCGGCCGATTACGGCGTTTGGGTTCCGGGCTTGCCGGGTATCATCGAAAGCGGTCTGGACGCTGTAAATTGCGCAGACTGGCTGAAGGGCCTCATCCTTGACGGTATCGTAGCCGGTGTTGGTGCAGTTCTCGGCTTCGTTCCGCAGATGCTCGTTCTGTTCATCTTCCTTGCATTCCTCGAGTCTTGCGGTTACATGGCGCGTATCGCGTTCGTTATGGACCGTATCTTCCGTAAGTTCGGCCTTTCCGGTAAGTCCTTCATTCCGATCCTCATCGGTACAGGCTGCGGCGTGCCGGGCATCATGGCTTCCCGTACGATTGAAAACGAGCGTGACCGCCGTATGACCATCATGACGACCACGTTCATCCCCTGCGGCGCCAAGCTTCCGTTCATCGCAATGATCGCGGGCGCTATCTTCGGCGGCGCACCGTGGGTTGCTCCGAGCGCATATTTCCTCGGCATTGTAGCGATTATCTGCTCCGGTATCATTCTGAAGAAGACGAAGATGTTTGCAGGCGATCCGGCTCCGTTCGTTATGGAGCTGCCGGCTTACCACTGGCCGACCGTCAGCAATGTGCTCCGCTCTATGTGGGAGCGCGGCTGGTCCTTCATTAAGAAGGCAGGCACCATCATCCTTCTGTCTACCATCATTGTTTGGTTCACCACCTATTTCGGTGTTGTCGACGGCGCGTTCAGAATGCTCACCGAAGACGAGATCAGCAACAGCATTCTTGCTACCATCGGCAACGCGATTGCTTGGATCTTTGCACCGCTTGGCTGGGGCAACTGGCAGGCTGCTGTGGCTTCCATCACCGGTCTTGTTGCGAAGGAGAACATTGTCGGTACGCTTGGTATCCTCTATGGCGGCGGTGACGGCACGGTTTACAGCAACATGGCTTCCCACTTTACGGTGGTCAGCGGCTATGCGTTCCTTGCGTTCAACCTCCTGTGCGCACCTTGCTTTGCGGCAATCGGTGCAATCAAGCGTGAGATGAACAACGCAAAGTGGACCTGGTTCGCAATCGGTTATCAGTGCGGCTTTGCTTATCTTGTAGCGTTCGTCATCAACCAGCTCGGCAGCATTGCACTTGGCACGGCGAATGTCTTCGGCATCATCGTTTCCATCGTGCTCATCGTGCTCTTTATCTTCCTGCTGGTTCGCCCGTATAAGGAGAGCACCACGCTGTCCGACAGAGCCGTTAAGGTTAAGTAATCTTACTCTGTAATTTAAATTCGCAAATTCAGGAATTATCCAAGCCGAAAGGAGAGATCGTTATGCTGACTTGGCTTTCGCAAAACATAGGAACAATAATCGTGTTACTGGTCGTTGTTCTCATCGTCGCTGCGATCGTAAAATCGATGAGGCAGGATAAGAAAAACGGCAAGTCCTCCTGCGGCGGCAACTGCGCGGCTTGCCGCGGCGGCTGTATGCACGCACAGAAGTAAAGACCGCGAGGCCTCCGTTAACCATAAACATGGAGGCAGCACCGATAGGCGTTCTTTGTTCGGTGTTGCCTCTACCTCCTGAAAGGCGGGCACAGCTTGGAAACAGGTTGTGCCCGTTTTGCGTATTGTAAGAAACTTTTCAGTTGAATTCCCCAATTTGCGTGCTATAATGAAAATGCAGAGATATGCGCTGCATTTGATTTGCTTTGTAAAAGACGGGAGGTCTTTTTAGTGGAGAATAAAAGAAGCGTCTCCGTAGTGGCGGCGCTTGTGCGTGAGGGGAATAAATTTCTCATCGGACAGCGGCCGGAAGGCAAAGCCCGCGCAGGTATGTGGGAATTCATCGGCGGCAAAACGGAGCCGAATGAAACGAACGAGGAAGCCCTCATCCGCGAGTGCAGGGAAGAGATCGGCGTTACGGTAGAAGTGGGCACGCTTTTTATGGACGTGCTGCATGACTACCCGGATCTGTTCGTACACCTGTTTGTCTATAACGCGAAGATCACAGAGGGCGAGCCGCAGCGGCTTGAGCATCAGGATTTTCGCTGGATCACGCCCGGGGAGATCGACGACGTTGTGTTCTGCCCCGCAGATGTCGATGTGCTCGCGAAGATCAAGGCGGAGTTTCCTGCCGGGGGAGTAAACTGATGCGCCCCACTTTGCGCACGCTGTTTTTGCACGGCGGTGATATTTTGAAATCCCCGGGCATGCAGATTGCAAAAGAGAACATGCAGCACGGGTCTGTGAGCGTGTTTGAGCACTCCGTGTGCGTGGCGCTTGTGTGCCTGTGGCTTGTGCACCGACTGCACCTAAAAGTGAACCAGCGCGCTCTTGTGCGCGGCGCTTTGCTGCACGATTATTTCCTCTACGATTGGCACACGCCCGACCCCGCGCACAGGCTGCACGGGTTTCGGCACGCCGGAACGGCCCTGCGCAATGCCGACCGCGACTTTGAGCTGAATGACACGGAGCGGGACATGATCAAAAAGCACATGTTTCCGTTAAATCCCGCCCCGCCGCGGTTCAAAGAAACGGCTGTTTTGTGCCTTGCCGATAAATATTGCGCGCTGCGCGAGACCGTTTTGCAGCGGAAAAAAGCGAATAAGTGAAAATAGCAAAAGCTCCCGCGGAGGAAATTTGCGGGAGCTTTTTGTATGATTGGTTTTGGGTTGAGCTTCGGAATATTTCGCTTGGTTAATCAAAAAGCACGCGAGAGAACGTCTATCTGTGTGATGATATCGCGCAGGCGGTCTCCGGCAACGATGTATTCCAGCGCGTCGTCCGGCGTATCAAAGTATTGTTCGGTATCCGGCTGGTTCCAGAGATAGGCCATGATCCGATGCTCCGGTTTCGGTTGGCAGCCGCTCATTCCGAAATGAACGCCTTTCCATTCGAATTCAATTTCATCTCCGCGCCCTATGCAGTCCTTGAATTCCTCAATAGATTCAAAACGATCGTCTTCCAGAGTGTTGCAAGCAGGAAAAATAGTGTCCATATCGTTACCTCCATATTGTTTGAATTCGGGGACATTTCCGTCCCAATAATTTTTAGTGTCGCCCCAATGAAAATGGTTGTGTTCCCAGACTAGTTCGTGGTCGTGCGGTATGGAATGGTGGCGTGGGTAACCTTGATCCGAAAAATGTCGTTCTGAAACCGCTTTGCCATCTTCACCGATTTTGGTAAGTCGAAGATTTCCATTTTTGTCTTTGGTAGTTTTAATTTCTCCCGGTTTACCTATAAATCTTTCATCGTCCGGTTTCTTAGGTTTCCATTCGCCGCCATAAGCACTGCCCATGCCTTTTTCTTCTTGCTGGGGGAATACATAACCTCTTTTTATCAGTATAGCACGGCTTTTGACAGGAGACAACTGTCCTGTGAGATATTTTGCATATTTTGAAGACTTGCTATGGTTTTGATATTTCCAAGAAGAAAGTTCATAATCTACAAAAATGATGTTGCCTTCCATTTCAGGAAATGGGGTATTGTAACAAATAATCCGTTCGGGTTCGATTTGCCGAAGCATTTCGCGATAACCTTTTAGGAAAAAGTCTTTTTGATCGGCGTGATTGCCATGCTCAGAAACCATGTAAGTGGATACCGCCACAACACTCCCCTTTGGAATGCCCTTGAAACAGAAATCAAAGGTGTTTTCGTCTCCCCAACTTACGGTTGGAATAACCCGAATTCCTTTTGAAGCAAAATATGCGCCGCACCAGCGGTTTCTAAAAGTGTTATAAAGCTGCATTGAAGGGTTCATTTCTCTATAGATACTGAAATCTGGAGATAGAACGGCTCTGTAGCGTTTCAGTTTTTCTATATCATAGTCCGGTTTTTTCCATATCCGTTCAAATTTATAATCATATAAAAAGAAATGAACCATGCGGTTTAAGTGATGCTCATCTCTGATGTTGGTGCGGTCAAAGCCGATTAACAGCAGATTTTGAAAGTCTTTATCCCCGAAATTTCCTTTGGGAATAATAGGAATCTTAAATTTGTCTTTGCCATGAAACTGGTTTCTTAGCATGATTTGACTTGTGCGATATTCTCGATTCTCTTCAGTCATTTTTACATCTCCTCTATAAGTAAAATGAAGTCTTTCTACCTATAGAGGAAAACACGGCAAAAGTTTCCCTGAAAAAGGAAACTTTCGCTGCATTTTCTGCAAAAAATGTTTTGATGAATAGTTTTAGAAACGAAACGGCATTCACTAACGATTTTGGAAAAGAAGAAGCTTTGAAATGTGCAAAAGCTTTTTTCAAAAGAAAAAACCACGAATCAAAAAGACTCGTGATTTTTGGAGCGGGCGAAGGGAATCGAACCCTCGTATTCAGCTTGGGAAGCTGATGTTCTACCATTAAACTACGCCCGCGTATTCATTTTGCTGTATTATCTATTCTAATATAAATTGAGGAAAAAATCAAGAGGGAAGTTCGTTTTAGGACGTTTTTTGTTTTGCGTTGTAAATAGATATGACCCACAGAAGATAAAGAAAAGAGGGATAGAAAAGAATCAGGCGTTAGAAAGTATTTCACGGAGGAGATCAAGAGGGCTTTTGCCGCCCAACGTGCGCATGGGCTTTCTGTTGCTCCAGCGCAAATGATCTTTGAGCTTTCGGTTTAGATCTTCTACACTTGCAAACTTTTCCCAGTTGTAAAAATAGCGCCGGTCGTTTCGATGACTCCGCTCTACCTTGCCGTTGTGCCAAGGCGTTCTGGGTGGAATCAGCTTGTGCTGCACATTGTGAACTTTAATCACTTTTTCTGTTCAAAAGTTCTATCAACTCCTGCTCCCTTTCTGCGGGGCTGCACCCGCTTTTTTCAGTATAGCACAGCGTCATTTTCCGTGCAGTGTTTTTTCAAAAGAAAAAAGTGCAGGTTTAACAATTTCGTAAAAAACGCATAACACAAAAAGCGAAAAGTACCACTATACTGATAATCGAAAAGAAAAGATGAATACAAAGAGGTGGTTCCCTTGGAACATAAAGTGAACACGATAAACGTGAAAACATGCAGCTTTTAAGACGAAAACATCACAACAAAGAGGAGAATGACTTATGTTTGACATGAGACCGTATCGTAACAATAATGATAGAAGAAACAACCTGAGTGCTTACAACCCGTTCCGTGAAATGGACGCGTTTGAGCGTAATTTCTTTAACGATCCGTTCGGCAGCTGGTTCGACCACAGCGCGCTCGCATCGTTCAAGACCGACATCAAGGATAACGGCGACAGCTACACGCTGGAGGCCGACCTGCCGGGCTTTGACAAGAAGGACATCCATCTCGATGTCAACGGCGACACGCTGACCATTCACGCCGAGCGCAAGGCAGAGCAGGAAGAAAAGGACGACAAGAACAACTACGTCCGCTGCGAGCGCTCCTTTGGCTCGTACAGCCGTCAGTTTGACCTGAGCAGCGTAGACGCCGACCACATGAAGGCGACCTACGACAACGGCGTTTTGAAGCTTGAAATGCCGAAGAAGGCCCTGCCGGACAGCGCGCGCCACATTGAGATCGAATAAGCCTACCGTCCTTTGACGCAGAATAATATAGAATGAAACGGGGAGCCGTGCATGTACCTTGCGCGGCTCCCCGTTTCTGTTTTATTTCAGCGTTTCCACTGCGGATTTTTCCACCGGCAGTGTTGCCTTATAGCGCTCCAGGAACTTCTCAAAGCCCTGCATGTCGGCTTCATCCGGCTCTGCGGTCTCGCTCTTTGCCTCGGCAAAAATGTTCTTATTGAGGTAATCCTCCAGCGTTTCGCCGTCCTCTGCGTTCACAAGGTAAGAAGCCAGCAGCGCCATGCCCCACGGGCCGCCCTCGCCCGCCGTTTCCATCACGGAGACCGGCGTATGCAGCGCACCTGCCATCAGCTTCTGGCCCACGCCCTTCGCCTTGAAGAACCCGCCGTGGCCAAGCAGCGAATCAACCTCCGCGTGCTCCTTTTCAATCAGAATATCCATGCCGATTTTCAATGTCGCCATTGCGGAATAAAGCTGCGTGCGCGCAAAGTTCTGGAACGTAAACGCGCTGTCCGGCAGGCGCATAAACAGCGGTCTGCCCTCCTCCATGCCGGTGATCGGCTCGCCGGAGAAGTAGTTGCACGAAACGAGCCCGCCGCAATCGGCGTCGCCCTTTAAAGCCTCAAAGAACATCGTATCAAGTGCCTGCGGCATGGAGCACTTCGCGCCGATGAGCTCCGCAAACGACTTAAACAGCCCCGCCCACGCGTTGATGTCGGACGTGCAGTTGTTGCAATGCACCATCGCAACGGGCTTGCCGGTCGGCGTCGTCACCATGTCGATCTCCGTGTGTACTTTAGAAAGTGCCTTTTCGAGCACGATCATCGCAAAAACAGACGTACCTGCGGAGATATTGCCCGTGCGCACACGGACGCTGTTCGTTGCCGTCATGCCCGTGCCGGCGTCACCTTCCGGCGGGCACAACGGCGCACCGGGCTTTAAGGTGCCGGTGGGGTCAAGCAAAAGCGCACCCGCGTCGGTCATCTCGCCCGCGTCCTCGCCCGCAAGGCGAATCTGCGGCAAAATGTCGCGCAGCCGCCACGGCAGGTTGTGCTCCTTGTGCAGAATATCAAACGTGTCCATCATGCCGGAATCGTACACGTTGTGCTCGCTGTCAATGGGGAACATGCCGGAGGCATCGCCGATGCCGAGCACCTTCTCACCCGTCAGCTTCCAGTGCACATAGCCCGCAAGCGTCGTGATGAACGCAATGTCCTTCACATGCGGCTCGTTGTTTAAAATCGCCTGATGCAGATGCGCAATGCTCCAGCGCTGCGGAATGTTAAAGCCAAAGCGCGACGTAAGGTCGGCGGCAGCCTCCTCCGTCATGGTATTGCGCCATGTGCGGAACGGCACAAGCAGCTCGCCCTCGCGGTCAAACGCCAAATAGCCGTGCATCATCGCGGAAAACCCCAGTGCCTTCAAATGCGTGATCTTCTCGCCGTATTTCTCCTCTACCGATGCCGCAAGGTTCTTGTAGCTCTCCTGAATGCCGTGCCAAACGTCGTCCATGTGGTACGTCCACACACCTTGCTCCAAGCGGTTTTCCCAATCATAGCTGCCGGAAGCCAGCACCTCGCCGTGCGGCCCGATGAGCACCGCCTTAATGCGCGTAGAGCCAAGCTCCAAACCGAATACCGCTTCGCCCCCGCGGATCAGCGCGGCAGTCTCGTTGCGTTCCATATATACCCGTCCTTTCACGGCAAACCCGCCGTTTGTGTGATTTTCTCATTCCGTCACTCGTATCACTTGTACGAACAACTCTATATAATCATACCGAAAATCATCGCATTTTTCAAGAGAAAACATTGCCGAAATTCTTCTGCGGAATTTGTATCGTGTGTGAAACCGTTTGCTTCAAAACAAAAAATGTCCCAAAACGAACTTCCCGTCCGTGCTAAAATGATATGACCCCAAAAAAAGAAGAGAAGTAAACCTCAAAGTGGTATAGCAGAATCACCACAAACCACCAAAACGCCACAAAGAGGTAACTTCTCATGAACAGAATAACACAAGAAGCATATAAGCGTCAAGCCGTAGTGAAAACAGCACAATAACTGCCTGAAAGGCGCAGCGAGACGGGACGGAAAGCATTTCTATCAGTGGACAGCAAACGATGAATGCACCAGAATACGATTTGTTTACGGGTTTGAGGAGCATATACCGGAAAACTCGGTGAAGTTTTTCAAAATGCTTCAAAAAGTATTTCCGTTCAAGATTCAGACAATCCAGACGGATAACGGAACTGAGTTTATATACAAGTACATCAGCGATACGGAACTCTGTCCGTTTGACATTGCTTTGAAGAACGCCGGTGTGCAGCACAAGCTGATCCCACCCAGAACGCCTTGGCACAACGGCAAGGTAGAGCGGAGTCATCGAAACGACCGGCGCTATTTTTACAACTGGGAAAAGTTTGCAAGTGTAGAAGATCTAAACCGAAAGCTCAAAGATCATTTGCGCTGGAGCAACAGAAAGCCCATGCGCACGTTGGGCGGCAAAAGCCCTCTTGATCTCCTCCGTGAAATACTTTCTAACGCCTGATTCTTTTCTATCCCACTCTTTTTATCTCTTTGTGGGTCATATCTATTTATAACGCAGATAGAAAAAGTGATTAAAGTTCACAACTTATTGACAGTGTGCTCGGCGGTTTCTATACTGAAAGCAATATAAAAATGATTTGCGGGAGGTGCACTATGAAGAAGCACGACTTTGGCGCGTGGTTTCTTCTGTGTGGACTCCTGTTTCTTTTTACACCGGGTGTTTCGGCCATGGCAGAAGAGACGGAGCCGCTGTTCGCATTCGCAGCACAGGCAGAAGAGGTGCGTCCCGGCGGATCGTTCGCCGTGACCTGCACGCCGGCGCGCGGGGACATCGGCGCGTTCGTGCTGTTTGCGGATTTTGACGCGGAAGTCATAGCCAATGCGAGGGCCGAGTTGCCGGAAAGTGTGAAATCGCGCCACGTGTATACCTCGCAGCAGGACGGACGTTTTGCGCTCGTTTACACGGCGAAGGACGGCGGCGTACTCACGGAGCCGTTCACGCTGGTGTTCCGTACGGAGCGCGGCGCGGAGTTTGATGCGGTGACGGTCAGCTTTTCCGTGACCGATGCGGCGAACGCTGTGGGGCAAGAACTGATAGATACGGTGCAGACGACGGAAAAGACGTTCACTTACGTGAAAGAGCCGGAGATCGGCGCGGCACTGCTTTCGCTCATCCCGCCGACGGGCACGCTTTCCCCGAGCTTTGACCCGGAGAGGTTCCAATATTCGCTCTCGGTGCCGTTTTCCGTCACGTCACTCGTTTTCGACGCTCAGCCGGCAGAGGGCTGCTCTGTGCGCGTGAACCGCAAAAATCTCGGCGCGGGCGGCAGCACGGTCGATTTTGAATTCACCGTTACGCCCGAAAGTGGCGAAACGGCAGTGTACACCGTGGCCGTCACGCGTGAGAAAAAACCCGTGACGGCGGTGGCAGGAAAGACGGGCACGTCGTCCGCCGCAAAGGGAAAAGACGCGGCAAGCAGTGAAAAGCCTGCGGAAAGTGAAGCCGCCGAAGCCAATGTAGAAGAAGCACCGGCCGAAACAACCGTTGTGACAGGAGAAGCGCGCGACGCGGATCTGACCCAGACGGAAGCGGAGAAAAACGCCCGTGCGGTACAGACAGACCGTCTTGTTACGGCCGCCATCGTGCTGCTTGCGGTGGCGTTTGGCTTTCTGCTTGCCGTTTTGTGGCAGCGTGTTTCCGAAAAGAAGGGGGAAAAGTCCGGTCCGCGCCACGGCGCATGATGCACACGCTGCGCTCCGTTTTCATACTATGAACTGCGAGCTTGTCTTGCAAGTATAGTTTGAAAGGAGACACAGCACATGGCAGATGAAAACACCATGCTGCGCGGCTGCCGCACCACCTGTACGCCGCTGCCCGAGGACCCTGTGCCCGGCATGGCCTACGTGCCGTTTCAGCAGTGGAGCGAAACCTACGAGCCGGCGCGCGCGCTCGATGACGGCACACTGTTCCCGGTTTTGAATAAACCGTTTTACGGAAGGCGGGGTGAGCCGCGGTGAACGAACAGCAGCGTTTAAGGCGGCACATTTCCGCCGTGCAGTTCGCGATGTGGGAACTGCATTTGTATCTGGATTCGCATCCGTATTGTAAAGAAGCGGCGAAAAAGCTTGCTGCTTACCGCGAGGAATACGATAAGCTTACGGTCGAGTACGAAAAAGCGTACGGCCCCTTAAACGAGACTTCGCGCTCAACGAGCCGCTGGGCGTGGATCAGCGACCCGTGGCCGTGGGAAACGGAGGCGAACGAGTAATGTGGATTTATGAGAAGAAGCTGCAGTACCCCGTACGCATTAAAAACCCGAACCCCGCGCTCGCAAAGCTCATCATAAGCCAATACGGCGGCCCTCACGGAGAATTAGGCGCTTCCCTGCGCTACCTCAGCCAGCGCTACTCCATGCCCTACCCGGAGCTTCGGGCGATATTGACGGATATCGGTATCTCTGTTTCAGAAATGCCGCTTTTGGGGTCTAAAACGCCTTTTGAGGCCTTTGCGACGGCGTAACTCCACTTAATCGGGAGCAAATTCAGGTAAACATCGACGGTATCCTTGCTTTGGACGACCATTCTTTCTAAAATCTGTGAATAAAACGCATCTTCATATTCCACACCGCTGACGATTTCATGAATGGCAGCGGTGATTTCTTTCATTACGCTTTCCTGCTGATCGGCGAGGAGGTGCTGCTGGTCTATGCCGCTGATCGTATCTTGCAGCTCGGAAATCTCCTTATCGCAGGCTTCGCGTTTCGTGATGAATTCCTGCTTGGTGATCGCGCCGGATATGCACAGGTCGATCAGCTGCGTGCGCTTATCTTCGACGGATTGAATTTGCTCTTTGAGTTTTTCAATGTGCGAATAGTTGGTGTTTACGGAAAGCACGGATTGAATGACCGAAAGCAAATTTGCGGTGATTTTCTTTTCCTCTAATTGCAGGCTGCGGGTCACGAGGTACATGATATGAACGGCATCTTCATTGCGAATGCTTGGATTTGAGCAGCCAAGCGGATTTCCGGCTTTATCGGTGTGCGGGCTGCCTTGTGTAGCGGACTTGTAGCATCGCCATGCTTTGTAGCGGGTTCCGTTATTTCGATTTTTATATCTTGCCACATAGCTGGAGCCGCAGCAGCCGCACTTGATTTTGCCGGAGAACGGATAGCGGTTGCTGTGCTTGGCTTTGCCTTCCTGCGTTAGAGATTTTTCATCTAAAATGCGGTTGGCTTTCTCAAAAAGCTCTCGGGAAACGATGGGTTCGTGGTGGTCTTTGATGATGACAAATTCTTCTTCGCCGCGGTTATATTTCTTTTCGTGAGAGAGAAAATCCGGCGTGAAAGTTTTCTTTTGCACGAGGTCGCCGCAATACTTTTCGTTGCGGATCACGCGCAAAATGACGGTGTTGCTCCACTCTTTGACGCGCATAGGCGTGATGCCTGCTTCGCGAAGCTCGCGCGCGATGACGTGTGTGCCCTTGTTTTCGTTTGCAAACTTATGGAAGATAAGCCGCACGATTTTGGCGCCGTCTTCATTTACCGTCATTTTACCGTCTTTAACATCGTAGCCTAACATGCTCCTGCCGAACACAACGCCTTGTTCCATCTGGCGTTTTTGCCCCCACTTCACACGTTCGGACGTCTTACGGCTTTCTTCCTGCGCAATGGAAGACATGATCGCCAAGCGGAGCTCTGCATCGCCGTCTAAGGTGTTGATGTTGTCGTTCATAAAAATCACACCGACGCCGTGCTTTTTGAGGTCACGCGTGTAATAGATGCTGTCGAGCGTATTTCTTGCGAAACGGGAAATTTCTTTCGTGATGATCAAATCAAAATCGCCCTCTTTGGCGCAGGCAATCATGCGCTTGAATTCGCTGCGCTTTTTGGTGTTGGTGCCGGAGATGCCTTCGTCCGCGAAAATCTCGTAAAGCTCCCAATCGGGGTTGCGCTCAATATACTGTCTGAAATAGCGCTGCTGGCTCTCAAAGGAATTTGCCTGATCTTCGTGGTCGGTGGAAACGCGGCAATAGGCAGCCACACGCTTTCGCACATCGACTATTTTTCGCTCTTGATTCATGCGTTCATATCGATTCATATAAATCCTCCTTTTACAGTGAATGTTTCTGTGCCTATTATTATAGAAAGCGAAAATTGGTTTGTCGAATGTGCAAATTTGTTTTTACAGTTTGTTTCGGATGGCTTTCCACAATCCCGCCCCATGAAGTTGTTAATTTTCTCGATCACATTAGAGAATGCTGTTGGCAGTTAAATATTCGTGTAAAAATCGGTGAAATTTCCTTTCACAATGAGTGTTTCTGTTTTATGGTATTACAGGTTTGATTTTTGCTTTCTCTTTTTCCCAGTTCGGCTAAACATTCTTGATATTGAGCGGGTGTCAGCAGATTTCGCTGCTTTAGGGAGAGAAGAATGCCTTTCTGCAAGTTCAGAAAGAAAGCTGCATGCTCTTTTTCATCCAATTTTGGAAGCGGTTCACCGATATAGATAAATTCTCTGTGCGCCAAATTACCACCTCGTGGTGCAAGTATATGGGAGCTTACTTGTACCGGATAACAAATAAAAACAAAGTCTTTATGTTTTCAGCATTTATCCCATAACCCGATACTGACGGCGAGGGCTTTATCGATTTTCTGAATATAGGAATACGGCAGTCTGCCTAATCGGGCTTGCAGACGCTGCTTATACACGACATTTTTCGGCGATTTATAAACGGGGTAAAGGTATTTGTTTACAGATTGTTTACATTTGGCGCGCTTATGGGATGGAAATTCAAAATTTGAAATATAAAGCTGCTTGACCTTTTGCCTTGCAAATTTTTTAAAACGAGAGCTGGCTGTTAAAGGAAAATTCAATAGATATTTGTAGAGTGTTCGGATTGATAAATGCTACTTCATGATGCTCTTTTGTCATTTAGTGTGATTTTGCTTGACTTAATTTGAAATTCTATTATTATTAAGTTAACTAAACGTTTAGAAATCATGTCTGGCAAAAGAACAGTGATCGCTGTATAACCCTCTATGAATTTGCCTTTGTAGCTGAAAGGTGAGTTCATATATAGCATATAATTATATTTCACCAATTTAAAGGAGGAAAATCTATGAAACGCAAATTTGCCATTCTTTTGTCTGCCATGCTGCTCACGCAGGCGGTCTGCGGCTGCGGCGGCGCGGCGCCTTCGGCTACGTCTTCCGCTTCGGCTTCAACGGACAGCACCGCGAGCAAATCGAGCGAAAAAGCGGTGATCGTGACGGATGAGCAGGAATTTACGCACGAAAACGGCATAACGCGGCTCGCAAAAGAAATCTACGGCGATTTGAATGTTGAGTTTTTCGTCCTCTCCGAGGATGCGCAGGAGCGCGAAACGCAGATCTCCTCCCTGCGCGTGGAGATCATGGCAGGTGGCGGGCCGGACGGCTATCTGCTTTCTTCCCCGACCTCAAACATGACTTTCAATGGTGAAGGTCACCCGGCCACGTTGTTTCCGGATGTGCAGCGCACCATGCAGGCCGGCGCTTTTCTGCCGCTTGACGATTATATAAAAGAAAGCGAATATCTCCGCTCCGAAGACCACTTTGCCCCTGTTTTCGATACCGGAAAAACCGACGAAGGACAGGTCGTGCTGCCTATCACATACTACGCAAGCGTTTTTCTCCTCGATAAAGCACAGCTTGCCGACCCCGATTTCACCCCCAAAACATGGGACGAGCTTGTAAACTGTGAGGACACGGCCGTTCTGAAAGTTGTGCGCAACAATCTCTACACTTGGTGCGGCGCCGGAATTCCCCGCATCGCAGATTACGCCACCGAAAAAACAATTCTCACCGAGGAAAACCTCACCGCGCAGTTTGAAAATCTTCTTGCCATGCCTGCGTCGGAAAGCTTTGACGAGGAGACCGCACTGATCCAAAGCGGATCCTATGCGCAGACCGATGAAGGCATGGCGTATTACGCACAGAATAAAGACACCGTGAACGCCCTTGCCATTCCGAACACCGAAGGCGGCGTGACCGCGTTTATTACCTCCTACGCAGCCATCAATCGCAACAGCCCAAAGGCCGATGAGGTGTTCCGCTTCTTCGAGCTGCTGTTCAGCGACGAAGCGCAAATCGACACTGAAACCGTGAACGATGCGCGCGGTACGCTTTTGATGCTCGGCAACCTAAACAGTTTCTTGACGCACAAAAACGCCTATCTGCAGCCCGAGCTGCTTGAAAGCGTGCAAAGCCGCGTCAACGCTGTGCGGTTCTACTCCGTGATGGACTACACCATTTACGATACCGCCACGACCCTGACGTGGGAAGAAAACCCGGATTGCGCTGCCGCTGCGCACAGCGTGATAGAAGCGCTGCAAACCAGACTCTCTGAATAATGCGTTTTACAAAATTTATGCAAAACTCGTTTATAAGATTAGAAAAGTATAGTAATGCCGACCTCGCGCCCATCATTGCCGAATGGTACAAGACCATGGAGCAGTGGGTGCAGGAATAAAATAAAAGGCGGTGCCTTATGAGAAAAGCATTTCACGGATATATCCTGATCGCCCCGGTGATGATCGGCTGCCTTGTGTTCACGCTCGTCCCGTTCGGCATTGTGCTGCGCTATTCGTTTACGCAGGGATACGGTGCCGCCGGCATGTTTGTCGGCATGGAGCATTATACGAAGATGTTCCAAAACGACCTTTTCCGTCTGGCGTTTTTCAACACGATGAAGTTTTTAACCATAGGGCTGCCGCTCATCATGCTGCTCTCCTATCTTTTGGCGCTCCTCATGCAAAAGCAGGCAGGTAAACACAAGCTCCTTAAATCTGTCTTTTTGTTTCCGTATATCATGCCCGTCGCCGGTACAGTCTTGCTCATCGATCTGCTTTTCGGCGAAAAGGGCGCTGTAAACGGCTTGTTTGCCGCGTTAAACCTGCCCATCGTCGAGTGGCTGAACGGCAAATACGCCTTCTGGGTCATGATCCTCATGTACCTCTGGAAAAACACGGGGTACAGCGTTATTCTGCTGCTCGCAGGGCTTGTCACCGTCCCCGCGGAGCAGTACGAATCCGCCGATCTCGACGGCGCTTCGGCGTTTCAGAAGTTCCGCTACATCACCACGCCGCAAATGTGGTATTCCGTGTTTTTCGCCCTGATCTTCTCCGTCATCAACGCATTTAAGTGCTTCCGCGAGATCTTTCTTATCGGCGGCGAGCACCCCGTGGATGAGCTTTACATGCTCCAGCATTTCATCAACAACTGCTTCAGCAACCTCAATTACCAGAAGCTCTCCGTGGCTTCGGTCTTATTGTTGATCGTCATTATCGTATTCTTTGGCTTATTCTATGCGTTTGTCAGCCGAAAGGAGGCGTTCCGCGGGTGAAACGGTTTTTCTCCGGGCTGTTTGCCGCTTTGGTCGTGGTGTTATCCGCTGCGCCGTTTTTGTACGTGTTCGTGCGCAGCTTTCTGTCGCCTGGCGGCGTTACGTTCCAGTATTATTACGACGTTTTTCTGGCTTCTCCAAAATACCTTTTCCGCTTTTGGAAAAGCATCGGCATGGCCGTGTGCATCGCCGCGGGGCAGCTTTTGATCTCCGTTTTTGCCGGGTTCGGGTTTGCAAAGTATAAGTTCCCGGGCCGCAACTTCCTTTTCTTCCTTTTAATGATCCTCATGACGCTGCCTGTGCAGGTCACGCTCGTGCCCGATTTCATCATGCTGGGCTACATGAACCTGCTGAATACCTACGCAGCGCTGATCTTACCGTCTATTATCGTGCCGCTCGGCACGTTTATTTTAACGCAAAGCTTTAAATCGGTGCCGGACACCGTTCTGGATGCCGCCATGCTGGACGGCTGCGGCGTGCTGCGCATGCTGTTTTACGTCGTCTCGCCGATGAACAAAAGCGGCCTTGTGTGCGTTTTGCTGCTCTCCTTCCTCGACGCGTGGAACATGGTGGAGCAGCCCATCGCGTTTTTGAAAGAAGCCGAGCAGTACCCCATCTCGGTGGCGCTCGCCTATACACCGCCGAGCGAGACATCCGTGCAGCTCGTCTGCTGCATTCTGGTCGTGCTGCCCGCGCTGTTCCTCTTCACCTTCTTCAACCGCGAGCTTGTGGAAGGCATTGTTTTAGCGGAGGTGAAGTGATATGAAACGCCGCGTTCTCTGCATTTTTGTTTTGATCTTATGGGGCCTCGTTTTCTGCACGATGCTTTCCGTGCGCATTGAGCAGCTCATGATCCCGGAAGTGGTGCTCACGCAAGCGGATGAAAGCGAACCCTCCCCGCACATCGCGCTCGACTCCCTTTTCTTCGACGATACGGGCATGCACCTCTACCGCCCGAGAGAAGGCACCGGCTGGGAGACCGGCACGCGCATTTATGAAGAAGAAATCAATAATTATTCCGTGGGCGAAAATCAGCTTGATTTGAAGTTTTTCGGCAGCTATGTCCGTTACGCTTCAAAGCCCCTGCGCAGCGGCGACGAAATTTCAATCAAATCCGATTTGGAGAACCGGGACGACACATGGCTTGCCATATTCCCGGAGGGCATCTCGCAGCTTTCAGGCGCCCTCACACCGACCGCAGAAGCCGAAAACGCATTGCTGTTTAACGTGACGGACACCCCGCAGCCGTTTATGGCAGACCGCGCGAAAAGCACAGTTTTACCCGTGACGGAACTCGCAAATGAAAACGCCGGCAGCTTTTACAGCCTTTCAGACGTTAAAAGCTTTCTTTCGCAGCTGCCGCTTTTGGCCGCATTGCTTGCCCTCTCGCTTTTCGTCTTGATTCTGTGGGTTTATTCTTTCATTCTCTCGCGCAGAGCGAAAGAGAACCGCGCAAAGCTTATTTTCCACGGTGTTTTAGGTGTTCTCGCCCTGCTCGCCGTGCCGCTTATCCTGCTGCACATCGCTCTGCCGTCCTCTCTCCTGCCGCAATACCGCATTACGGACGCCGCCTATTATATGCGGGAGTTTGGAGAGATTTTTTCCGCATTGAACATACTGGCAAAATCGAGTAGGGAATCAACAGAGCTACTTCAATATGCGGGAAAAATGCAAGCGATGACTTTTGTAATTGTTGGGTTCGGTATATTTTTAGGCGTTATATTTATTTTGATAGAAAGATTGGTAAGAAATAAATCGGTTAAGAAAGAGAAACAATAACTATATTATCATTAGTTTTTAAGGAGCTGATCTATTCGGGAATCACACCTGATATTGCTTTTTTGGATGTCGAAATGCCGGGGCGAAGTGGGATTCACGTCGGTGCGGAATTGATGCAAAAAAACGTGTATGTTAAGATCATTATTATCACTTCATTCCCCGATTATCTCGATGAAGCAATGGATTTCCATGTTTATCGGTATTTATCCAAACCTATTGACGAAAACAGATTTTGCCGCAGCTTGTCGGCGGCGCTAAAGCAGCTTCATATGGAAACTGTATATATTCATGTGTGTACAGTGGACGGTGGTCTAAAGCTTCGCGCCGACGAGATCATTTGTGTTGAAAGAAGAAAAAATAAAGGGTCGTTCGCTAAAAAGACGGAAGCTTTCACGCGTTTTATGAAGATGAGAAAATTTTATGTGATAATTGAAATTTAACATAGGTTCAATTAATAGATATTGAAGTTTAAGCAAAGAAAGACCAGCGTTAAAAACGCTTGTCTTTTTTTGCTTTTAAAAAATCAAGTTCGCCAATAAATCAACCCAAATAAGCGCTTTTTTGTCATTTTGGGATAAATATATTGACTTGTTTCCGTTAATATGATATTTTAACAGCAAGTTAACCATATGAAAAATTTTGAAATTTGAGGTTTGGCCAGAGTGTCATTTGACTTTAAAGGTAACGCGGTTTGTGATGAAATTACGATATCAGAAAAATTCGGAATGGTTTTCAACTTTTCCTTTAGTTTATGATATGGAGAAATATATATGGTGATTTTGAAAGAAATGAACTACATTGTTTTGCGCAGCCGCGGGCGGACGGCGCTTTCTGTTTGTATTGCGGCGCTGCTGGTGTGCTGCATGTCGTTTTACCTCGGCAGCATCCAGACGGCGGAGAGCGCGGAGGAAAATTTGGCGCAGGTCATCCCGGTGACGGCGCAGGTGGTCAGCCGCAGCGGTGCGCGCACCGTGGGGTTCGAGATCGACGAAAATCACTTTGCGAACCTCATGAAGGCGGACATCAAAGACGCGGTGTACACGGCCTCGGCGTGCGCGAATTTTCAGGAGCAGTACCGCGCGGAGGACGTGCAGGGCGCGGACACAAGCGTGACGGCGGTGAGCGGGCTTTCGGCGCTCGTCGGCGTGACGGAGGAGAGCATCGCGTTTGAAAACGGGTATGACCTCTCGTTTTTGGAGCGCGCAGAGCCGCTGTGCGTGGTGAGCCAAAGCTACGCGGCGCAGTACGGGCTGAATTCGGGCGACACGCTCTCGATGCCGTTTTACGTGACGCGCTACAACGACGACGGCTTCTCGCTGCGGTACGAGCACCTCGGCATGCAGGGTGTGAAGATCATCGGCGTGTACGCGGACAGCGCCTCGGGCAGCTCGGTGCCGTGCAGCATGATCGTCTCTGTGCCGTGGCTGCAAACGGTCGTTAAGGAAAATAACCTGCGGTTTTATTACAGCTCGTTCCGTTGTGCGCTGCGTGACCCGATGAAACTGAACGATTTTAAAGATGCCATGCGCGGCGCAGGCTTTGCAAAGCCCGACCCGAACGCGCTTGATGAGCGCCACGGCGACACGCTTGTGGTGGACGACCAGCTTTTCATTGAGACGGCAGAGAAGTTGGAGCAGAATTTGAAGGTGCTCCGGTGGTTTTTAGCGCCGTTTTTCGCGCTCGTCATTGTGCTTGTCACGCTGGTGACGTTTCTTTTGCTGCGCAGCACGCGGCGGGACATGGCGATCTCGCTTTCGCTTGGGCGACCGAAGATTTTAAGCGGGTGCGCGTGCTTTTTCGGTATGCTCATCGCAAATGTGTGCGGCTGCGCGGTGGCGGTGCCCATATTGCTTTGCACGGCGGGGCTTGCGCTCGGGCAGATTCTGACGATCTGCGGGCTGTACCTTGCGTCTTCGTGCGTGGGCGTTTTGCTGGCGCTCATTTTGCTCCTGCGGTTTGACGCGCTGGAGCTCCTGACGAAAATCGATTAACGAAAGGCGGCGTGAATATGGCTGTTTTAGCAGCGGAAAATGTGAGCTATACCTACCAGAGCAAATACCAGAAGGTGCAGGCGTTAAAAAATGTCTCCTGCACGTTTGAGGCGGGAAAATTCTACGCGATCATCGGGCAGTCCGGCAGCGGCAAAACGACGCTGCTTTCCATGCTCGCGGGCCTCGGTACGCCGAGCGATGGCGAGATCATCGCGAACGGAAAGACGCTGAAAGAAATCGGCAGCGAGCGGCACCGACGCGAGAACGTGACGGTGATCTACCAGTCTTTCAACCTATTTCCCACTTTGAACATACTCGAAAATGTGATGTACCCGATGCAAATTTCAAAAAAGCCGACGAAAGAGGCAAAAATCAAAGCTAAGGAGCTTTTAAATTCGGTCGGCCTTGGAGACGTTGACCCGAGAAAGCTGCCGGCGATGCTCTCCGGCGGTCAGCAGCAGCGCGTCGCCATCGCACGGGCATTGGCGTCCGACGCGAAAGTTATCCTCGCGGACGAACCGACGGGCAACCTCGATACGGAGAATGGTAAGATCGTCATTGATCTGCTGAAAAAGCTCGTGAAAGACGAGAATTACTGCGTGATCGTCGTCACGCACGACCCGGGCATCGCGGCGCAGGCGGACGTCGTCTACAAAATGCAGGACGGAAGGCTGGCAGTAGGATGTTAAAGAGCCTCAAACAACTCCTTCGCACGCCTGTAAAAGCTGTGCTATTCTTCCTTTTGATGGCCGCCGCCACGGCGCTTTTGGTGCTGGGGGCAAATTTGTGGGCACAGACACAGGCGCAAATAGATGCTGTGGAAAAGCAATTCACAACGCTCGGCACGGTAGAGCAAAAGCCGAACCGCACGCAGATGCGCACGGGGTGGAATGCCGCCGATGGGGCGTATTATAGCGAAGCCGAACCCGTGTATGATTCGGTGATCTCTGCCAATGTTCTGGACTTTGACGGCGCGAATTATTTGAAAGCGCCTGAAAAACGCCCGTATTACCTTGCAGATTTGCAGGGGCTTGCGGTGCGCGACGGCGGCACGGCGCTGTTTTACCCGGTGGTCGAATTCACGCCTGCCGAAACGGCGGTGCCGGATCACCCCATAAAAGTGTATGTGCAGCGATTTTTGTACCCGGAATCGGAAAATCAGAACAACGAATACGAAATTTACGTTTGCGACCACTGGACGGAAAATCCCGCGCCACTGGAGGCAGGGAAAACATATGTGGCGTATACAAATGTGATCGTCAATCACCACGAAAACGCGAAAAGCTCCATTGAATACGCACTGATCGCGGCGGAGCGCTCCACACAGTGCGACGCAGGCGGAAATTTACTTGAAAGCGATAGGCAGACACGGACATTTGACGAAGTGACGGCAGGCTTTTACGAGACCGAGCGCGGGCAATATTGGCTGGAGCTTTCAAAGGCGCTTTCCATGTGGGACACGACCGCGCCCGTTTTGCCGGTTACAGATACGGCGCTGCTGCCGAGCTTTCACGACCGCACGGTGTATGTGCGGGAGGGGCGGACGTTTTCCGCGGAAGACCTCGAAAACGGTGCGGCGGTATGTCTTGTTTCCGAAGAATTCGCGCGGAAAAACGGGCTTTTCATCGGCGATAAAGTGGAGCTGCCGCTTTACGGCGTGAACGAAAAAGACTCGCCGCATAGGACGTTCGGCGACGGTAGCGGCCTGCGCACGTTTTCGCTTTTAAACGCACAGAACCGGACATACACGCCGTTTTGGACGGCAAAGTATGAGATCATCGGCACGTATTACAGTGTGGGCACATACGGAAAACCGGCGGGCTCCATCGAAATGGCGCTGAATTTGTTCCTCATTCCCGCAAATTCGGTCAAGACAGATTTTGCCGGCAATATCGTAGACAGCGGACCGATGCAGCGCGCGACGACCTCCTTCCAAATCCCAAACGGCACAATCGACGACTACATGGCAGCGTATAACCGAAATGTTCCGGCGGAGGTTCGGGAAAATTTGGAGATCACGTTTGACGACAACGGGTACAGCCAGATCATCGGCGGTTTACTCAATATGCGGTACGTGGCGATCATTCTGTTCGCGGCAGGACTGCTTTCGGCACTGGCGATTTTGGTGCTGCTGCTCTATTTCTTCATCGTAAAACAGAAGAAGCGCACGGCAATTGAGCGGAGTTTAGGCATGAGCAAAAATCAGTGCCGCGTGTCGCTTGTTTCGGGCGTAGTGGTCTTGAGCGCTGTGGCGGTGATTTTGGGCACAGTTTGCAGTTCAGTGCTGTTTGACAAAGTGCAGACGCTCGATTTAACCGGGCAGAGCGAGCACACATTCAGCACGGAATACAGCCTTTGGGCGCGCGACGAAAATGCGGTGGAGACGGAGGACGCAGAGAACACAGGCGTTTTGGAAGTCGTCATTCCTGCAGCGATGACAGTATTGACGGCGGGGTTATCTGTGATTTTGGTGAACCGAAACCTAAAGCAGGAGCCGATAGAGCTTTTGAGCGCACGGGTGGAATAACATGAAAAACAGCTTAAAACAACTCCTTCGCACGCCGATGAAGACCGCGCTGTTCTTCCTCCTGATGACCGCCGCCACGGCGCTCTTGGTGTTGGGGGCAAATTTGTGGGCACAGACACAGGCGAAGATCAACGCGGCGGAGGGGCTGTTCGTGACGCTCGGCACGGTGGAGCAGCTGCCGGACTATGAAGCGCCGGTGAAAACCAAAACGTTAGACAGCCTGTGGCTTGGCGCGGAGGAAACAGAGTCGGTATACGGCACAGTGTATGATGAAAGCGTGCTCGATTTTCCGGGCGCCGCATACGTGCACGGGCCTGAAAAGCGCACGTATTACGCGGCGCTTCTGCCGGAAGAATACACCGCGCCGGAGCGGCAGGACACACCGCCGTTTAACGGCAGCAGATGCGTCATCGAGTTCACACCGCTTGAAAGCGGGAGGGCCGATCGCCGCCAAACCGTGCAGGTGAACCGCGTGCTGTACGGCATATACAGCGGCGACGAGATGAAGCTTTGCGACATGCTTTCCGAAAACACAGTGAATTTGGAAGCGGGAAAACGTTATCTCGCGTATGCCACGTTAAGTGCGGAAAGCTTGCAATCGTTTCGCGCGGGCGACATGTTTTTCGTGCCGCAGAGCATTACCGGTACGCCGCAGGTGGATGCCGAGGGGAACCGGCTGAACGACGGCGTAACGCTGCCGACGATTATGGAGGTCACGCCGGAGTTTTATGATTCCGAGACGTGGGAAATCGTCCGAAACTGGGCGCAGGCGCTGTACACGCGGTGGCAAAGCTACCCCGTGCTCGCAGCGGAAAGCCTCGATCTGCTGCCGTCGTTTCACGAAAACACGGTATTTTTATCGGCAGGGCGAGAGATTACAGACACGGAGTTCGCAGACGGCGCGGCTGTGTGCATGGTCAGCGCGGAGTTTGCGCGCAGCGCAGGGCTTGCGGCCGGCGACCGCGTGCCGCTCTCGCTGTACCTTGCGAACAAGGCAGAGAGCCCGCAGTGGGAATTCGGCTTTCAAGTGCAGTGGCGCGGCGGCCGAAGCCCCGGGCTGTTAAACGCGGCGGGCGAGCCGTATTCGGTCTTCTTCGAGCAGGCGTATGAGATCGTCGGGCTATATGATACGTTTCGCCTTGCGGGCAGCAAAAACGGCACGGGGGAGATCGCGCGGAACATGTTTATTGTGCCGACGGCCTCGGTGACAGCGTCCGATGCGGAGAATATAGGCGCGTTCGGTGCAATGAACCGGTATACCACTTCGTTTCAAATCCCGAACGGCACGATCGACGAATATAGGACAGCGTACGAGCAAAATGTGCCGGAAAGCGTGCGCACGCATTTGCAGCTGACCTTTGACGACAACGGGTACAGCGAAGTTGTCGGCGGGCTGGAAAATCTGCGCACGGCGGCGATCATCTTGTTCGCGGCAGGACTGCTCTCGGCACTGGCGATTTTGGTGCTGCTGCTCTATTTCTTCATCGTAAAGCAAAAGAAGCGCACGGCAATTGAGCGGAGTTTAGGCATGAGCAAAAATCAGTGCAGGATGTCGCTTGCCTCGGGCGTGGTGCTCTTGAGCGCCGTGGCGGTGATTTTGGGCACAGTTTGCAGTTCAGTGCTGTTCGACAAAGTGCAGACGCTCGATTTAACCGGGCAGAACGAGCACACATTCAGCACAGAATATAGCCTTTGGGCGCGCGACGAAAATGCGGTGGAGACAGAGGACGCAGAGAACACAGGCGTTTTGGAAGTCGTCATTCCTGCAGCGATGATTTTGCTGACGACGGGATTATCCGTGATTTTGGTCAACCGAAGTCTGAAATATGAATTAATTGAAATGCTGAATAAATAGATTAACATATTTATTTATTCTGTAAATTAATATGGCACCGTAAAATAAAAATGAAAGAACGAGGGACAAAACACAGGAAAATGTCAAGCGACGAGAGGAAAATCTCGTTTTTTGCGGGTGGGTAAACTGAGACTGGCGACTTGCGCGGGTGTAAGCCCGTTCAAAGCGGAATGAGGACGAACAAAGTTAAAGAAGAACACAAACATGGAGATCAGGTTATTAGCGCTCTCAAAGGAAGAAAAGCCCTGCTTCTGGTCCGTTGCAAAAATTAGTAGATAGTGGGATAATAGAATTGTTCCCATTAAATGAATGAAAATATGAGTAAGAGTTTAATTAACAACAATCAAAGTATTTCAGAAGATTTGGTAATTAAGGTAAAAAAGCAGGAAACAGAGTATTATCAAAAATATCCAGATTCACTTATTTCGAAGTATGCAAAAGAGTTACACGAATTGGGGTTTGTTTTTGAGATTAGCAGCCAAGCATACAACTTTATGCCAAAACACTGGAAAAGCATACTCCCTGTTGCTATCAATTACTATCAAATGGCTATGGGATGTAGAATTTATAAAGGAGTAGAAATGCATTTGATAATCAAAAACTTCGGAGGGCATTTTGTTTGTAAATCAAACTTTAATATAAGTAAAATCACTGTAAGTGAATTTACAGATACTTTTTTTAATGGAGTTACAGTGCTTCAAGGAGAAATAGATAGCGTTGGTTGGGCACTTTGCTATGCGCTAGCTTTTTGTGGAAAAGATCGCCGTATAATAATCGATACGAATTCAAAAATCGATTTTAATGGTGAAAATTATCAGCTTGACAAATTTTCACAAAAAGTGGGATATATTGACCCTGTAATATACTCTAGCTTCATAAAAAGGCGTGTGACAGTTCGACAGTATATTAACCATATACTTTCAAAAAGTAAATCGATTATATCAATTGAAGAAGTTAAAAATGCTTTTAATTTGTCTGAAAATCGATTCAATCGTCCACTATGTGAGAATGGGAATGAAATTCTTCGTGCGATTGCGGCAATTGAATATGCAAAAGATAAAGAAGTCTTTTGCTTTCCATGGTTTAGTACAAAAATGCTCAGTTATTATTGGGGCCATGTTGAGGCAATTTGTGATTTCTTAAATCAGAAAAAGAAAATTGTCTTACTTCCGACTTCTTCCTCTTACAAAATCGATAGTTGGAATATAAAGAAGGTATAGAATCAAATTTAACCCCGTACATTTCTAAAAAACCTTTAGTACCCGTTAAGTGAAACGCTTGATGACGTCCTACAACGGGCAGAGCATCACGTATGATGAGATCGGCAATCCGCTGACCTACCGCGACGGCATGACGATGACGTGGACGGGGCGGCAGCTGACAACGCTGACGCAAAACGGCAAGCAGAACACATATAAATACGACGTTGACGGCCTGCGCCTTGAAAAAACGGCGGGCGGCGTGACAACGCAGTATCAGTATGTGAACGGGCAGCTGTTGGGCGAAAAACGCTCGAACGGCGTGATCTTGCGGTATACTTACGATGCGCTCGGAGCGTTGAGCGGTATGGAGGGTATTACAGAATGAGGTTAATAGCAATACTAAGTCCTACAGATAAGTGGGGGACAAAAACTGAATATTCGAGGCTTAGAAAATTCCTTTTAAAAGATGGTTATATAAGAATTGGTCCAGAGGTATTTATGCGTGTAGTACAGAATAGAAAGGCTTCAGAGAAGCATTACCGAAGAATTGATGAAGTCAAACCTAAAACAGGTGTTGTAAGATTATTAAGGCTTACCGAGAAGTAATATAATGATATAATAGATTTTGTAACCCCAAAATTGTATTATTGAAATTTATATATAGTATGATTGGCTATGGGAAATACAAGATGTAATACTTGAATGACCCGCCCAAAACGGTGCATCGTTCAACAGTGGTGTAAAGGAAAACGGCGTGAAGTTTTAATTTGAAAGGATAAAAATATGAGAAAGAGATTATTTATATTAGGATTAGTTACAATTGTTACAGCATCAATGCTCGCAGGATGTGGAAATAAAAACACAAACAGTGCTACTGCCACAGACACAACAGATACTACAGAGGCTTCAATGACAATTACTGAGAAAAAAATGTATGCTGATTTTGCAAAGGGCTGTCCTGATTCATTTGAGCCATCAGGTGACTGGTCCAATGGATCAATGTTTAATGTAACATGGAGAAGAACCAGTTGTACTTATGAAGATGGCAAACTTCAGCTTACTATAGATAAAGATCCTAAAGGTGATAGCATCCCATATTCAGGAGCTGAGCTTCGTTCTAAAGATTTTTACGGATATGGAAGATATGAAGTATCTATGAAAGCCATTAAGAATGATGGTGTTGTATCGTCATTTTTCACTTATACAGGTCCTAGTGATAATAACCCATGGGATGAAATTGATGTAGAGATTCTTGGCAAGGATACCACACAGGTTCAGTTCAATTATTTTACAGATGGAAAGGGAAACCATGAGAAAATGGTGGATCTTGGATTTGATGCATCAGAAGATTTTCATACATATGCATTTGAGTGGAGAGAAGACAGTATTGACTGGTATGTAGATGGTGAGAAAGTGCATACTGCCACAGTTAATATTCCAGTTACAAGAAGTAAGATTATGATGAATGCATGGTGCGGTACTGGCGTAGATCAATGGCTTAAGGCTTTTGATGACAGCAAGCTTCCTATTACAGCAGAGTATCAGTGGATTTCCTATACTCCTTTTGAACAGTAAGTATAGAACTGGATATAATGAACAGCACTCCATTTGTTAGACAGTATGATATACTATCTAACAAGTGGGGTGTTTTGCTATGCCAAAAGGAGTACCAAACAAACGATATACGCCGGAGTTCAAGAGAATGGTTGTAGAAACCATGAAAAAAGAACATCTGAGTATCCATGCAACGATGCAGGAATTCGGAATTAACGACCATAAAATTATAGAGCGCTGAGCGCATCGGTGAAGATGCGGCACCCGAAGTACGGGCAGGGTGTGTAGTCCCGCGACCGAGGGAAAGGTAATCGTAGGGCGCGATGCCGAGGTCGGCGGTCTGGTAGAGCGAAGCGCCCAGCGCCGTGACCAGCACTGCCGCCCTTGACCATTTGCGCCCTGCCTGCTGAAAAGTAATCAAGGGGTGGTTAAGCCGCCCACTGTAATAGATTTTTATCAGAGCTGTAATCAATTTTGTGCATAACTCTTGACACTACCTATATATCAGTTTATAATGCATATAGCGGTCAGACAGAAACCATGCAGGCAAAATGGGCTAACCTGAAAAAATGGAAGAAGAAACATTTGCAAAGATTATTATGGGAAAAGCAGATATCAGCGAATTTGATACTTTTGTTGAAAACTGGAAGAATCAGGGTGGTGACCAGATTCTCAAAGAGATTAACGAAGAATTAAATAATAGCCCTGGTAATTGATTATAGGCAGTATGAATCATAAGTATTTATGATGGAGCGAGGAGAAAAGAGATATGAAGGATTTTGAAAATGATTTGATTTATTATCCTAATCCGGACCCGGTCAAGGAACCGAGATTTATTTTAAAATCTGTAGATGAATTGGAAAAATCAACAAAATACAGTGTTACCTGCAACGGAACAGAGCGTGTGGTATACCATACAGATTCGTTTGACTATGTTGTAGTAGTAGATAACGAAGCGTATGATCTGGAGATTTCAATCCATACACCATATGAAAAACTTGAAATCCGTCCGTCCAGCTTTGGCATAGTTCCTTTTGTAAAAGGAGAAACAGTCCATATCCATCTTGATGAACCGAGAAAGTTTACTGTAGAGACAGATGGTGGTCTTCATGATGCATTGTTTGTGCTTTGCTCGCACAGGATTGAGAAGCCGGCAGATACCACCATCTGCTTTGAAAAGGGCAAGGTATATAATGTAGGAGTTCTTACCTTAAAGTCCAATGATACGGTTTACATAGAGGAAGGTGCTGTTGTATCAGGTTGTGTATACGCAGACCATTGTGACAATATTTCCATTGTAGGAAACGGAATTATCAACGGAGCCTGCTGGCATCTGCCGGACAGTAATGCACACCGTTTCTTTATCTATGCCAAGTGGTGTAATAATGTACTCTTAAAAGGCTTTACTGCTGTAGACGGTCCTTCCTGGCATGTAGTTCCTGCGGCGTGTGACCATGTTGTGATTGATGATATGAATATTATGTCGAGGATTGTAACGGGAGACGGTATTGATATTACGAGCAGCCAGGACGTAGAGGTAAAAAATTGCTTTATCCGTTCCACAGACGACAGTATCTGCATCAAATCCCAAAGATTGTTTGAAGATCCGTCAACGGTACGCGACGTAACAAAAGTGCGTGTTCACAATAACGTGATCTGGAATGCAGAACCCGGTAATGCCATAGAGCTTGGTTATGCCCTCCAGAGCGAAATCCACGACCTAGTATTTGAGGATTGTGATATTATACACTGCCAGTATGAAGGAAACATGGGTGGTGCGGCGATTTCCATCCATCAGGCAGATGGCGGCCATGTTCATGATATACATTATAAAAATATCAGAGTAGAGCAGGCAGAACAAAAACTGTTCGATATTAAGGTTCTGCTTTGCAAATATACGGAACAGCTTGCCAAAGGAGAGATTAATGATATCTATTTTGATAATATCCAGGTGCTGAACGGAGATATCCCGGTCTCCATGATCCGGGGGTATCAGACACCGACAGAAGAAGTACGTGTCCATGATGTCCATTTTGATAACATTACTTTTATGGGGAATAAGTGTGAAACCTGGCAGGATATGCGGCTTGTTACAGAACTGGCAAATGACATTTATGTCAATGGTGCCAGAATATGCAGACAGATGAAATTCTGAGAATATCACCATTTTTCTGGACATCGGTTCAAAATTGAATAATTAAGCTTCCATCATGGATGCTTCCCTGAATTTAGAGGGAGGCATCCATTTTGTTTTCGCTTGGATCCTGCTGTTATTGTAATAGTCGATATAATCAGCAATAGCTTTCTATTTCTAATATTAAGACTGGTTTTAGTATAGCATGAATCGAAGCATTCTATCAAGACCACCTTTCTTGAGGGTTATGAAAAAATTTCGGAACAATGCCCTATGACATTATCCCAGTTGACAATCATCGACAAACTGGAAGTGATCGCTTTCTGCCAATATAGCGACAAACTTTCTTCTTATATTGCAGATACTCATTTCCAAATGTGGTAAATAAAAAATCTTCTTCGACATGAATCAGCCGAGCAAAATGATATAACGAAAGAATTTGTTGAGGATTACATATCAAAGATTGAAACCATAGTCGATGCTATTCATTTATTGGCAAAGGAAAAAGATGAGCATCTTTTAAGATAAAGGCAGAGCTTATACTTGTTTGAGAGAATATTCTGCATATTTGTTTATATCTTTGATTTTGTAAAATAGTTGCATAAATTTTCTGAGTTTTAGACGTAGTAACAGAATAAAGAGGTAATTTATAAAAAATTCCGTCGCAGTGAAAGCTGTGACGGAATTTTTTTAGCATGGATTTATAGATCGTAGTTCTTTTTCAATTTTTTGAGGCTGCGGTGGATGCTGTTGCAAACGGCAGAAATTGTGTATCCCTCGGAGCGGGCAATTTCTGCGCAGCTCATGCAGAGAAAGTACCTTTTATAGATGCGCCGCTGCTGGGATGGGGTGAGCGTTCGGAATGCTTTTTGCAGTTTTCGTCGGCGCTCGTTTTGCTCTTGCAGGTCTTCGGGTACTTCGTCGTCGAGCAAATCTCTTTCATTTTCCGCAGTCAGGGCGTAATCTAAAGAGTAGTAAGCTTGATACCGACACAACCGGCGCTGATACGCCTTTTCTTCCAATATGGAGCGGCGCATCATCTCCGCAATCTCATCTGAGACTGAAATTACAGAGTCTTCGGTGTAAAGCTCCGGGTAATATTCCCGCAGATTGATCTCTTTCATAGAAAATCAGGAGCGTTTGGTTTTCAGGCGGATGATGCCGTACAGAAACACGGATATTAAGAGAATGAGCAGAGCAAAAAGCAATCCTTCCGTAAGCCCGTTTCGGTACTCGTTCGTCCATGTAGATCGGTGAACAGCCGTGTCGGTGTGCTCAGGCTTCGCTTCTGACGGTTTAGAAGTGGAGCGCGTTTCGTCGGGGAAAATTCGATACCCGCGCACAAGCAGGCGGTGCGTATTCGTGCCGTATGGCGTGCAGGTCAGCAGCGTCAGAAGGTCTTTGCCGTCGATGATCTGAATGGCGTCGGTGTCATCGGGTGTTGTGACTGTGATTTGATCTACTTCATACGTCAAAATTTTATTCAGCACATAGAGATAGATCAGATCACCTTCTTTGATCTGATCCAAATCGGTGAACATTTTGGAATCCGCTCTGCCGGAGTGTGCGGCTAAAACGGCGTGCGTGCTTTTTCCGCCGACAGGCAGAGAAGAACTCGGCAGGTGCCCTGCACCTTTGCTGAGTTCGTTTTCTGTGCAGCCGTGGTAGATCGGCAGGCGTATTTGAATGGATGGAATTTCCACATAGCCCATAATGCCGTCTTCGGTCGTGCAGAGAAGTTCGCCGTAGTCCGGGCGTTCTTCTTCATCGGTCTCGCCGGTAAAAAGGGCATCGTTATAGATTTCGGCTTGCTTGAATGCGTCGGTCAGATCGGCATCCTCAATTTTTGCAAGCGCCTTTTCGTACTCGGTCAGGACAACGGATCGTTTTTGCTCGGTATACCAGTTCCCGAACGCCGGGTATGCGGCTGCCCCAATGCCGATGAGGAAAAGAGCAAGAAAAAGAACGTGCAGCAAAATTCGCTTTTTGTGCATAAAAGTCTCCTTAATAAAACGGAGCCCGCCTGTAAGCTTCAACACAGGCGGGCTCGCTTGTTATGCTTTTTTAATCGTCAAACTTATCTTTTTTTTGAAAACCAGAAGCAAAATAACCGCTGCGGCACTGAGCACGGCGAGGGTTATGCCGCCAGCTGCAAGAAGTGTTGTGCCGGCATCGCCGGTTTTCGGCAGGCGATACCCGCGCGTGTTCATCACATGAATCGGCACAATGGCGGAAGCAGAACCGTTATCGTCGTTCATGTCTTTGGCATTGTCGTTTTCAAACGCTTCGGCAGTCAGCTCGCTCTTTCCGCAGGTGCCGCAGATCTTGCCAGACTCTTTTGCGCGGATTTCCATGGTGATGAAATTTCCGAGCAGCGTGTAATTTGCATCCGTGTTGATCTCCGTCACGCGGTAGATGTCGTCTTCAAGACCTTTTAAGAAAAGATGCCCGGAACTGCCGGGGGTCAAAACGGAAGCGTCGTCTTCCCTTTCGGCATGTCCGCTGACGAGGTAATTACCGTTATCATCGGAATTTGCGGTTACCCAATAACCGTCGGTCGTGTTGTAGAGCTTGAACTGTACCTTGGAATAATCGCCGAGGTTATCCGAGAACAGCTTTAAGAGGTTTAATCCGTACACGTAGAAATGGCAGTCGTCCGTTAAAGTGTCCGAATACGCCGTGTTGGTGCGCGACCACGTTAAGGTGACTTCGTTCGGGTTGCCGATGTCGCCGTATACCGGCGTATAATCCCTGCTCGAGTTCCGCGGCTGAGGTGTGCCCTGTGCTGTCCGTTTCCGGCATAGAAGTGCCGTTTTGGCGGATAAAAGCTTCCAGTGCGTTTTTCGTCCGGCTTTCTGCTGTGTTCAGATGATTGGAAAGCGCATCAATCAAGGTATCCGAAGTGAAATACAAGTCGCCGCGGTCGGTTTTGTAGGCGTTTTCGGAAGTGAGATCAAGGCAATTCATAAGCGCGGTGGTTTTGTCGCCGCCCGGCAATTTATACAGCAGCATATTTTGATGTTCGCCGTCTTTTGTTTCGGCATGTACCGCAAGATCGGCGATTTTGGCATAGCTGAATACAACGCCTTCGATGGCATACGGCATCAAAGTGTTTTCCACGTTCTCATCGGCATAGCCGGTTGAAATGTACGTGTTGTCTCCCAGAACACCGTCTGCGTGCGCGGAGGTGAAATCGTATTTATAAAGCGATACGGATGCTTTTCTGCCGGTGTCAATCACGGCCTGCGGAACAGAAGCCGCCGAAACCGATAGGATGCCGGAGAGTAAAACCAGTGCGGCGGAGAGCACCGCGCCGAGTTTTATGAGTCGTTTTGTTTTCATAGCGTTGTCCTTTCAAAACTTTTCTTTTTGAACATACAGAAGACCGAATAAACCGATCACGGCGAAAACCATACCGGTTGCGGCAGATTGCATCCCGTTTCTGCCCGCGGCGGGAAGCTCAAATTGCTGCCCGTTGACGGCGGTGATCGTAATATCCTGCTGCGGGGTGCCGTTTACGTCCTGCGGCAAACTGCCTTCAAACAGCGGCTCGCCCAAAAGCTGAAAGCCGTTTTTGGTGCGCACTTCCGTGATGCGGTATAGGACGGTGACATTTTGGTTTTTAACTTGCAAACCGTTAAACGTAACCTTGCCGTCCTCACCTGTTGTGAGCACACCGTCGGAAATCCCCTCGGACGTGCAGCTGCCGACGGAGATCGGATCTGCTTCTTTTCTTGCGCAGATCGGAGACCATGCCGTGCCACCGTCTATCGAGTATTGCAGCAGAAAAGAAACGTCGTTTAGTGTTTTGCCGTCCGGTGTGATTTTTCGGATTGAAACAGAACCGGCGCTCGGGGTATTTTTGCGGACGATTTGAATGATCTGCCGGTCTTTTTCAACGGTAAACGGGTACACGGTGGAATCCAATTCATACCCCTGCGGCGCGGAGATTTCGCGGTAGTACCCGGAGCGCAGGTCGGATACGGTAATTTTGCCGTCTTTGCCGGTGGTTTCGGTCGCGATGACGTTTTTGTCGCTGTCCATGATCTCGAACACGGCGCCTGCAAGCGGTGTTTTGCCGTCTGCATCGACTTTGCAGATTTCGAGAGTGCCGCGAATCAGCGTGTTTTCAAACTGGACGGTCACACTGCTTTTGGCGGTCAATGTGATCGTCTGCGGTTTCGGTTGGCGGTAAGAAGACGGCGTGTTGATCTCGGTCACGGTGTACTGAATGAGCGTGCTCGTGCCTCCGCGAAAGACCGGCAGCTCGCTGATTTTGGCTGTACCGTTGTCGTCCGTTTTGACCGTTACACTCCAGTTATCGGTATCTCTCGTGACTTTGAAAGTGAAGCCGCTTTTCTTTCCGTCTTCGGAGGTCTTTTGAATGATCAGCTCACCGTAATTGACGCGTTCTGTTTGAAGGCGCAGATAGGCGGAAACGGTGGTTTGCCCGCCCGTAAAAGTCGCCATGCGCTGAATAGCGCTGTCTGCGCATTTCCAAACGGCAACCGCATTGGAGTTCCCGATGGAATAGCTTGCCGAATCGGTCACTACGCCATCCGTGAACTCCTTTTGCGTTGTGACGGTGAGTTTATCTCCGCTGCGGGAGAAATTCACACCGCTTAGGGAAAAATCAAAGTGGCTCAGCACATTGTTGCTGTCTGTCACGGTGGCAGTGTACAAGGCCGCTATTTGATACCATAAGTTCGGTGATAGATTATGAATTTAAATATGAAGGAAATTGGGAAAAGAATATCGGACAGACGAAAGAAGTTAGGGATAAAGCAAAATATTTTGGCAGAAAAACTGGATATTTCAAACAATCATATGTCTGGAATTGAAAACGGAAAGGCAACTCCCAGTGTCGCGCTATTTGTGAAAATTTGTGATGAACTTAATGTGACACCTGATTTTTTGCTGCTGGGGAGTATGCATTCAAATCGAGTTTCAAAGGATGCTTCTGACTTGTTGCAAAAGTGCTCAGATCAAGAAATAGAGATGATTATGCAACTTGTGCAACATTTTGTAGAGTTGAGAGAACAGAAAGTAGAAAGTGACAAAATCTCCAAGTCATGATATAATCAAATATCATGTAGGAGGAAGGTATGTAGCTTTGCGAATTCTTTTTTGTGATGATGATTCGAAAATTTTAGCTCAACTTCAGAAATACGTTTGCGAATATTTTGAAAAGGGAAAGCTGAAACGTCCGGAGATGAAAGTGTATGTAAGCGGCGAAGAACTACTCAAAGCAGAACAAAAGGCAGATATTGCGTTTTTGGATGTTGAAATGCCGGGACGAAGCGGAATTTATGTTGGGGCAGAATTAATGAAAAGAAACCCTAGAACAAAAATCGTTATTGTGACGTCCTATCCGGATTATTTAGACGAAGCTATGCGTTTCCGTGTTTTTCGTTACCTTTCTAAACCAATTAATAAAAATCGACTTTTTGAGAATTTAAAGGATGCTATATATCAATATAATATCGAAAGTATTCGTATCCCGGTTGAAACAAAGGATGGAGTGGTAACACTTTCATCAGAAGATATTATTTGTTTTGAAGGGCAAAAGAGGGTAACGAAAATTTGTACGGTAGACGGTGAGGTGATTTCAGTAAAAGGAATCCAATCCTGGCAAGAAGAACTCAAAATTCCTAGCTTTTATGCTTCATATCGAAATTATATTGTCAATATGAAGTATGTAGCATCATTTAGTAAAGATATAATTAAATTGAAATATAAGGATATGGAAATTAATGCATATTTAGCAAGTCGGCGATATTCCGAATTTAAAAACAAATATCTTTTATATATGGAAGGAATGCAATGATGTGGGCATTAATTTGTTATGCGTTTGTTTTAACTTCAGAGAGTATTACGGCTTGGAGCTACTTTGAACAAGTATTTGAACGAAAAGGCAGCCGCAAAGTAGAAATATGGATGTTTATTTTAGGGTACTCGCTGTTATTTGCTTTGTCACAATTCAAAAATGTATTAATAAATACAGTTGCTTTCTTATTTGTAAATTTGATCTTACTGTTTTCGAATTTTGCATGTAAAAAATTAATAGGAATCATACAAGTGGCATTTTTAACAGTGGTTATGGGAGGTACGGAGGTTTTAGCTTCTGTATTACTTTCACCTATATCTCATGATTTTGGAGCATATAAGTATGATTTATCTGTCATGATCTCTTTTGCTGTGTTGGGACGTCTTCTATATTTTTTCATTATGCAAATCAGTGCTAGGCTTTTTAAACCAACAAAAGACGGTATAGATACAAGTACAGTTCTTTTACTATCTGTACTACCATTAGTATCAGTACTTATTACGATGACGATTGCCTACATTAGTATAACTACGCGGATTAAACCGATTGTTGGCATATTGATGGCAATTAGTGTTATTGCATTACTGATGGTTAATATTTTAGTAACAGTTGTTTATAATCATATACAGAAAATGTATAATGATCGTTTAGAATTGGAGTTAATTGCTCAGAAAGCTGAAATAAATACGGAGAATTATAAAATACTAAAAGACCATTATGATCATCAACGTGTTCTGATACATGATATACGTGGTCATATGCAAGTGATGAGGGGCTGCTTGAATCGAAAAATTATGATGAACTTGAAAATTACCTTTTGGATATGGAACGGGATCCGGCTTTGCAAAAGATAGCACGATTGTGTGATAATACGGTTCTGAATGTGATTTTGATTCATCACGCATCTATCTGCAAATCGTTAGGCATTGATGTCGATTTTGATATTCGTCAGCATTCGGTAGATTTTATATCGGCTCATGATATTACAGCAATTTTTGATAACCTACTTACTAATGCCGAGGAAGCAGCAAAAAATACCGGTGAAAAATATATTAAACTTTCTGCTACGCAGCAAGGGGAAACTGGAGTGTTGATTACGGTTATTAATTCTTGTAATTCTGCTCCGGATATGGATGAAGATGGAAATATAAAAACGAAGAAAGAGGATAAAGAGCACCATGGTGTAGGTTTAAAAAGTGTCAAACAAGCGGTACAGCGTTATCACGGAGTATCGAGAATGTATTATAGCAATGAGGAAAATAGATTTCACAGTGTGATTCATTTGACCAAATAAAACTCATAGTATTTAATGAACAGCTCAAGAATCTGATTGAAATGTCGGGTTCTTGAGCTGTTTTTCTGTTTTAAGTCACTATTAGATATATAAGCAAAAATTGAAGCTGTGAGTTTGGGTGCAAATATTCATCAATATGTAATTTCATGTTTTGTTTTTGTCATTTTGTGTATTAGATATTGACTTAATATGAATTCACGATATAATTAAATCACAGATTATAATGATTATGTGGCTAATTTTTGTGGAGGATATATGCTGATGTTTGTACAAGTGAAGTATCAACTGCGCAGCCGCGGGCGGAGCGTGCTGGTTTTGTGCATTGCGGCGCTGCTTGCGGCCTGCATGGCGTTTTACGTGGGGAATATCGGCGTGAACAAGGCTGCGCTGCAAAGCCTTTCGGACTCCGTGCCGGTGACAGTGCGCATCACGAGCCGAAACGGCGCGAAAACCGCGGGGCTGAACATTGAGGCGAAGCCGTTTGACCACTTGACAGAGGCGGGTGTGCACGATGTGCGGTGCACCGCCGTGGCGGCCGGGGTGTTCAGCCCGGAGGTGCGCGCGCAGGAGATGTTCCTCGGCGGCGACACGATCGTGCGCGCGGGGAATTCGCTTGAGGCGCTGGAGCTTTCGGCAGACAATCTGCATTTTGCGGACGGCCAAAGCGCGGCGTTTTTGAGCGGCGACAGCGCTCAGTGCGTCATCGGCGAGGATTACGCGGAGCGAACGGGATTGCACCCGGGCGATACGCTTTCGCTTGAGATTTACACGGTGCGGCAGTCCATGAACGGCACGATCTACCAGATGATCGGCGACGCGGCACTTGAGATCATCGGCACGCACAGCGCGCCCGGCGGTGCGGACGTGATTTTGCCAGTCAATTTCCTGCGCACAGAAGCAGAAACTGCGGGCGTATCGTTTTTGTACGATTCGTGCAGCGCGCTTGTAGACGACAGCACGCATTTGAAGGACTTTAAAGCCGAAATGCAGAAATATTTTGTGGACATTAACCCGAGTGCGGAGGACCCGAACGCGGGCGACGCGCTCTCCGTGGAGGACGAGCTATTTGTGAAAACGGCGAGCCGCCTGCGGCAGAACATCGCGCTGTTCCAAAGCATGCTCGTGCCGTTTTTGCGCTTATCATTGGGCTTGTGGTGCTGACGACTTCATTCATGCTGCCAAACGGCACGATCGAGTCGTTCGACGCGGCGCTGCGTGTGGCCGTGCCGGAGACAAGCGAGCTCACGATCACCTATGACGATAACGGCTACGGAGACCTTATGACGAGCTTAAATAACGCGCGGATGTCTGCGGTGCTGCTGTTTGCGGGCGGCTTGATCGCGGTCGTGGGCATTGTGGTTTTGTTGCTCTACTTCTTTATCGTCAAGCAGAAAAAGCGCACGGCGATCGAGCGGAGTTTGGGCATGAGCAAGGCGCAGTGCCGCGTATCGCTGATGGCGGGGATTTTGGTTTTGGCGTTGGTAGCGTCTGTCATCGGCGTCGGCATCGGTGCAGTTCTGCTGCAAAGCGATGTGCTGACGGGTACGGCACAGTCGGAGACGGAGGAGATCGACACCACGTTCAGCATTTGGGCGAAGGGCCAGACGGAAGTCACGGAGCCGGAAACGGACGCGACGGTGCCGGTCGCGGTGTATGTATTCATCCCAGTGTGCCTGCTTGTGTTCATCTTTTTGCTTTCGCTGGTACTTGTGAACCGAAATTTGAAAACGGAGCCCATCCTGCTTTTGAGCGGGAAAGGGGAGTGAAATCATAAAATGCATTCTTAAACATCTAATTGCTTAAAATATAGCATATAAACTGGCTATCGAACCGCGGATAGCCAGTTTATCATATGAATTTTTAGCGCCACAAATTTGTGACTTTATGGAGACAATATAAATGAAAAATAAGATTATAAGCATACTAGTAGCTATTAATTTGCTTTGCCTTGCGGGCTGTGCTTCAAATGCGGATGATATTTACAGCAAAAATATGGCGGCGACGCCGAAGCCGAGCGTTTCTGCAGAAAGCGCGGAAAGCGAAGACGCGAATACACTTTCCGGCGCATGGACGCTGGTGTGCCCGCAGTATTCCGCCGTGCATTACGAGCGGTTCAGCGGGCTGTTCGCGGAGGAAATTCCCGGCGTGACGGTGGAGACGGTGACGTACCCAGAGAACGGCTACCGCGAAAAGGTGCAGCTTGCGCTGGTGGGCGGCGAGGAGATCGATTTGCTGGACACACAGCTTTTATCTGTGCGCGACCTTGCAAACAGCGGGCTGGTGCGTGACCTCGGCGTGTTTTACGACAATAATGCGCAAGAAGATTATGTAAACATGGTGGACACATACCGCGTGGACGGAAAACTTTATGAAATGCCGGTCACGGTGTTGCCGATGGCGGTGTGGACGGACAAGAAAATGACAGAGTCGCTCGGTGTAGAGTTGCCGGAAACGTTGAGCTTTTCCACGCTGAATGACTGGACGCAGCAAGCAGAAAAAGGCTCGGAATACTACATGATCAAAGAGTACCCCAAGGCTTCTGCGGTCATGAACGAGCTTTCCGCGTTCTTGGATTTTGATGAGAAAACGGCGCGCTTCGACACACCGGAATGTGTGCAGCTTTTAGAAAATATGTACGATTTTGCGTTTGCGCCGGACAGCGACTACACGACTTCGGGTTCGGACAATTTCAGCGATTATTTTGCGGTGTATAACAGCGTGCCGAGCCCGTCTCTCGCGTTCCCGGTGGGGTACCCGAAAGAGACGGTGAACGACCCAAAACCGTTTGCACTCGAAAATGGCGACGTGTTATTGGAAAAATTCTGCACGCTTGCGATCCCGACGGAAAGTAAAAACGCTGAAAACGCGTGGACGTATATCGATTTTGTAACGGGCGACCTCACGGAGTATATCGATAACGTCACGGCGTGGTCGTATAGCATCAATCGCGCCTATGACCGCAATTTGACGGTATTGATGCTGCAGCGGCAGTTTAATTTCACAGAGGAAGAAGCCGAGAGCGCGCTCGAAAACTTTGATGCGATTATGGAAAAATATAATGCAATCCCGACGATCGATGACCGCTTGTATGCGTCCTTGTACGAAACGGTGAATGCGTACCTAACAGCGGACAAAGCGCCCGCGGAGGAAACGGCGGCGAAATTACAGGCGAGTGCAGAGCAGTATTTTGCGGAGTGACACAGCCCGAAAGGGGAGAGAACATGAAGAAGAATCGAAAAATCTACTGGTTGTTTTTGGCGCCGAGTTTGCTCGGTGTTGCGGTGTTTTACTGCGTTCCGTTTCTCTATGCGGCGTATTATGCGGTGATCGATAACGTCGGCTCCGGGCAATTTGTGGGGCTGCAAAATTTTATCGACGTGCTGCAAAACGAGCTTTTCCGCACGGCGGCGAAAAATACGCTGATCTTCATGGCGCTGACGGTGCCGCTCGGCATGGCTTTGGCGCTTTTGACGGCGCTTTGCTTGCGGAAGATCAGCCGCGGGCGGCAGCTTTTATCGCTGTGCCTATTATTACCGCTTGTGGTGCCGAGCGGCACGGGCGCGTATTTTTGGAAGATCTTATTCGACCAAAACGGGCTTTTGATCCGCACGCTGGTGCTGTTTGGCGTGCCGCATGAATCGCTGATACAATTAAACGGGCGCATGGCGATTTTGGTATTCGTGTTTTTGTGGAAGACCGTGAGTTACAACACAATTCTGTTCTGGTCGGGACTCAACTGGATCCCGAAGACGTATTACGAGCAGATGGCGCTGGAGGGCGGCGGACACTTGGCACAGTTTCGGCAGGTGACGTGGATATACCTTGCGCCGACGACGTTCGTGGTGTTTTTGATGTCGGTCGTCAACGCGTTTAAGGTGTTCAAAGAAATTTACATGCTGTTCGGCGCATACCCGGGACCGGATATTTACATGCTCCAGCACTACATGAACAATCTGTTCGCGGCGCTCAACCTGCCGCGGCTTTCGAGCATTGCGTACATTCTATTCGTGTGCATCGGCGCAGTGCTGCTCGTGGTGTTCCGTTTGCAAAAGCGCGTTTCGGACGCGCTGGAATAGGGGGCGAGCATGAAAAAATATTCTATTCCTTCCTACATATTTTTGGCTTTACTCGCAGGTGTAGCGATATTTCCGGTGCTGTTTGTCATTTCCAACTCATTTATGAGCAGTGCGGAGATCATCAGTCGGTATTCGGCGGAGATTTTGCCCGCAAACGAAGCGGATTTTGCTTCGCGCGGTGTGCATTTTGTGCGTGTGGGACTTCTCCCCGAACGGTTCGATTTAGGGCAGTACCGCGAGCTGTTTTTGAAAAGTCCGGGGTACCTGAGAATGTTCTGGAATTCCGTTGCAATCGTGATCCCGGTTTTGCTTGGGCAAACGATTTTGGCGCCGCTGACGGCGTATGGTTTTGAGCGTGTCATGTGGAAGCACAAGGAAGCACTGTTTCTTGTGTACATCGTCATCATGCTGATGCCGGCGCAGCTTTTGCTTGTGCCGAACTTCGTAGTGGCGGGTTGGCTGCATATTCGGGACAATGTGCTCGCGATTATATTACCGGCGGTGTTTCACCCGCTTGGCGTGGTGCTCATTCGGCAGCAGTTGAAAAATTTTCCGACCTCCTGCATAGAAGCTGCAGCGCTGGACGGCGCGGGGGCGTACCAAACGTACAGACTGATCGTGCGGCCCAATTTGTCCTCGGTCGTGGCGGCGTTGACCGTTTTGCTCTTTGCGGATAACTGGAATATCGTCGACCAAGCGGTGGTGTTTATTCGCAAAACGTATGAAAACCCGCTTTCCGTGTACCTTGCGAACGTGGTGTCGGAAGCGCCGGGCATATTCTTTGCGGTCTCCGTGTTTTATCTTATACCGGCGCTGCTGGTGTTTTTCCTCGGGCAGGATCATTTGATCGAGGGCGTTGTGCTCTCTGAGCTGAAAGTGTAGGTGCAAAATGAAGCGAAAAGTGAAGCTGCGCATGAAAATCTGTTGCGCGCTCGGCGCGGTATATTTTCTGTTTGTGCTGTGCATGACGGTCTACGCACAGACCACACACATAAACGCATTACCTACCGTAACGCTGATGCGTGTGGAAGACGGCGTTGTGCCGCGCGAAGCCGTTTATGGTAATCGGCAGAGAGGCTACCGCGTTTACACCGTAAAGCAGGAGGACGGCGCGTTCGGCAAGGCGTATTTTTTGCATGTTGTGGAATCGGAAAAGATCTTTTCGACCGAGCAGGAAGGCAAAGTGCTCATCGGTGCATTGCGCCGAGAAACGAACCCCGTGGCGTTTGAGATACATTTATCTGAAAATGAAATGCCGTATGGGGGCATGGAGGTGAAAATCGTGGGGTAGAAGTGGCAATTATAGATAATTATATAAGTAAAAATGAAGTTGCAAATCTAATTGGTAAAGATATAACCGTCATAGATGCTCATGGGAATTCAATCAAAGAATATAAGTGGGCTGAAATGACCCACGGAACAGTGTGTACATCTATTTTGGCAGAAAAATTTGAAGATGCAAATATTACGGCAGTTTCTTTATGGGACTCACATATGGAAATCTCTTTAGAAGAGGTATGCTCAGCATTTCAGTTATTTGAAAAAAGTAATTTTAAATGTATTTGTTTGAGTATAGGAATTCATAATTGGATTCATCTACACGCATTATATAATATAACACAAAGAATAGTTTCTGATGGGATCCAGATTCTAAGCTCTGGATCAAATGATGAAAAAATAACTTTTCCTGCTGCGTATCCGTGGGTGCTTGGTGTAAAGTACATGCCTTATATAAGTGGAATTAAGAGAATTTATAAATCTGAAGATGGATGTGATATAGCTACAGGATTTTTTAAATCACAAGTGTTAGAAAAACTAAGTATTAGAAATTCTTTTTTATACTTCCGACGATGCTCTTCCCGTGCTCTTGGGCGCTCGGGTGCAAATTGATGTTGGCAGGTTCGGCAGAGATACTTCTGATACCCATCGGGATCTTTGCCGTAACGATAAAATGAATGATTTTTGTTGCATTTTGGACACTAAATGTGGTATGATTTCATCATGAAAACCCTCTTCCTTTTTGGAAGATATGTGTTTTGTGGTGAAACCATTATATCAGAAGGTCTGAGTGGTTCTCAATTTTCATTTTAGTTTACAATGCGATCGGTGCGGACGGGAGGTATAATCATGTTTTGTTTAGCACTTTGCGGAAAAAACTACGAACTATTGGAAAAAATTAAATCTCATATTCAAAGCTTTGTAGAAACATATAAAAATGAAACCAAGTGTATTTCGATTGAACAGTATAAGCAATTAGCATCGCTTCGTGATGATATGGTAGATGGAATTCACTTCGATATTCTTATGGTTGAAATTGATGCTCATCCACATGAAGATTTTCGTTTACTTTCGGAAATACGAAAAACCGCTACGGACACTATCGTCATTCTCTTTTCAAAGTTTCTCGACTACGATTTTACTCGGCTGGGGTATCAGGTAGGCGCATTTCGGTATCTATCCACACACAATTTGTTTTCGGATCTGCCGGAAGCACTTTGCAATGCACTGGAAATTTCCTCTAAAAAGCAAAAAGGATACTACACGTTTTCTCATTATTCGGAAATTATCCGAATTCCATTAGATGATGTCTTATACGTAAAGCGAGTTAATCGTATAACCATGATCAAAGCAAAGAACGGCAATTTTCATCTTCAATTACCGTTAAAAGAGATTTATAAAGAAATAAATGGTCGATTGTAAAATGAAGTTGGACACCTGAAAAAAAGGAATCCATAGTGACTTCCAATGTGGTAGAATGAAGTTCCCCAACACCATTCACCAGAGGTAATCACTATGGATCACACTCAGTATACCACAAATGGAGCAGAACGCAAGCCCGGAACGCATTTAACCATGGAAGATCGTGGAGCGATTCAGGCTATGAAGAAACTGGGACACTCCAATCGGGCGATTGCTCGATACCTGCATTGCGCACCCAGCACCATTTCCAATGAACTAAAGCGCGGTACACCGCCCAGAACGGGCAGTCGGGGCCGTGCTCCCGGTTATAGCGCAAAGCGTGGGGACGCTGTGTACAAGGAAAACAGAAAGAATAGCCACAAGCCGCACCGCATTGACAAGTGTACGTCATTTGTTCAGTGGGTCGTCACGCAAGTGCGTACGGAAAAGTGGTCTATTGATGCCTGTGTCGGCTATGCCCGCAAGAACAAGCTCTTCCCGGAAGAGAAGATGGTCTGCACCAAAACCCTTTACAATGAGGTATGGGGCGGCAATTTGTCCCTCAACATCTTGGAACTTCCCGAAGCAATAAAACGGAAAAAGCATCATAAAAGTCCCGTAAAACGAAAGAAAGTGTATGGAACAAGCATTGATGAGCGGCCAGAAATTGTAGATTCCCGAACCGAGGAAGGCCATTGGGAAGGTGATACCGTTGTAGGCAAACGCAACGGCAAAGAGTCTGTGATTCTGACTCTTCTGGAAAAGAAAACGCAGAACTACATTGCGATTCGTATTCCCGGAAAGACCAGCGAGGCAGTGAACACCGCTATGGAGAGACTCCATGAGGAATTCGGTGAGAAATTCAGCCAGGTGTTTAAGACTATCACGGTAGACAACGGAGCTGAATTTGCGGATTTCGCTCAGATTGAGAAGTACGGAACAAAGGTCTACTTTGCGCATCCCTACACTTCATGGGAACGAGCACAGAATGAGCGTCACAATGGGTTGCTTCGGCGATATGTCCCCAAGGGAATTTCCATTGAGAATTTCTCTGATGAGGATATCCTCTGGGCAGCAGATGCCCTTAACAGCCTTCCGAGGAAGAATCTGGGGTACTGCACTCCAGAAGAACTCTTTGAAGCATTCCTTGACATTGTTTGCGCAGCCTAAGCGGCTGCGGAAGCCCCAATTTTCTACCGCTGGGTGTCCAACTTGAACTTGCAATTTGCGTAAAGAAATAAATGACAGTAGATTTTTATTTATAGACAGAAGCTGCTTTGTAAATATAGATCATGTGACTTGCTTTGCTGATGCAGAAGTTAAGTTGGATAATCAAGAGAGCCTACCGATCAGTCACTCAAACTTTACTGCCATTAGAAGCGTATTACTATATAAAACACCTAATGAAATACAACAACCCGTAAGATAACTTCTTATTTCATATTCCATATAAAACCGCCCGCTATGTATCTAATTTTGATACATGAGCAGGCGGTTTTTATTTTTACGGCATCGGAAGAACCATACGCACGCATTTTTTCACTGGGTACAAGCTGACATTTAGGTACATAACGATTTGCTCTTTTCCGGCTTGTTCCTCAAGGTAAGTCACGCCATCTGCACGGCCGGATGTTGGGTAGACCATATAAAGAGAAGCTTCCGTTCCGGGCATCACAGAGATGCCATCTGCTTTTGAGTTAAGATCCGGGTTTGCGATTTTCATATAGATTTCACTCTTATTGAAGTAAGCGGACTGCGCTTCATTCAAAAGGTTAAAATCGCGGATAAAAACGCCGCCGTCCGTATTGTTTTCATTTTTGAAATCTACGGTCAACAGAACTACGTCATGCTGTGTGTTTTCTGCAAGATAATCGACAGGCTTGCCGAATTGCTGCATAAAATCTTCATAACGCACTACTTCCGCTTCACGAACACGAACAGAATATCCATTGGTATTTTCTTCTTTTGAGTAGAAAAAATCACCGTTTAGGGGAATCCATTCGCCGATGCCGTATTCCTGCGTTTCAAATGAATAGGCTGTTGCATTAACGTACCAGATGCGCCATGCACAAAGCACCAATGCAACGGACAAAAGAATGACCGAAAGCGTTTTACTCACTCTTATCTTGCGTTTCATACGGCGTTACACGTCCTTCCCGTACAAGGTAAATTTCATCGGACAGCTCACGTAGAACAGAAAAATCATGGCAAGCCAGAATAACCAATGCGCCCCGCTGTTTTTGCTCAAGAAGCAGATCTCTCACCATTTCTATGCCGTCTGTATCCAGTGCGTTTGTCGGCTCATCAATCAGAAGCAGCGCAGGATATTCCAAAATTGCTCCGGCAATGCCTAATCTCTGCTTCATACCGAGTGAAAACTGCTTGTATTTTCGCGGATCATCCGCGCCGAGTCCGACCTGCTCCAACACTTCGCGGATACGTTCCTCCCCGACTTTTCGGTGAATATTTGCAATCAGCTTTAAGTTCTGTGCCGCCGTATAATGATCGATAAATGCCGGGTTTTCAATCAGCATACCAATGTCCGGCGGAAAAGAAATATCCTTTCCAAGTACCTTACCATCAATCGTGATCGTGCCCTCCGTCGGGCGGATCAGCCCGGCGATTAGCCGCATAAGCATAGTTTTACCGGAGCCGTTCACACCGCGCAGACCGTAGATCGTACCGCTTGTAAGGGTGAGCGAGACGTCTTCAATGACGGTAATATTCTTGATCGTTTTTGTAACATGATTTACTACGATTTCCATATAGGCTTACTCCTTTTCATAGCTACGATAGGTCTGAGCCGAGAATGTCTCGATATTGGAACACGAAATACCCTATACCGATACTAAGCACAGCGAGCCATATTCCCAATAATATACCGAACGGCATGGTCAGACCGGTTGACACAAGCAGTGCGTTTCTTGCGCCCATGGCATAGTTTCCGAAAAACACCGGGCTTTGAATATAGGCGCCTGCGAATAAATAGCCGGCAAGTACGAAGTAGCTTTGCACCGGTTTCAAAATAAGAGATAAGATCAACTGCACCAATGCGAGTACGATCATGGTGAAGCCGGTCATTAAAAATACCGACCAAATATTCCAAGTGGTGCTGCTCGTTAGGTCGTCTACTTTCATGTAGAGCTCTCTCGAAACATACCAATTTGCCTGCATACTCGGCTTTGCACCAAAGCATAATCCGGCAATCGTGCTGGCTGCAAAAACGATCAAATAGTTTGTAATGGTATTGATGATTGTCCAAACACATTTTGAAAGCCACCAGTTTCCTCTGCTGCCGGAGAGCACCATTAGCTGTTTGCCTATGCCGTTTAATTCTGCAAACGGATAATACAGAGAAGTAAACTGCATCCACAAAACGAATACGAACCACATCGTCGGCATTACGAAATCGTTTTCTGCGCCGGAGATCAAATTTACTTTACCGCAGCCGCCAATCAATGCCAAGAAATAGTCTGCCGTTGTAACAGGAGATTCCAGATATTGCGGATCTGTGAGCTCGAAAATGCGCAGCGTCCAGAAATGATAGATCGAAAGGAAGAAAAACATAATAAATGTAACGATTAAGCGCTTTTTAGCACGCCCTATGCCGTAGCGCAAATCGTGATCCAAAAATTTAATAAACATCTGCGTTTTTCCCCCTTTCCAAAACAATAGCGAGCGGCAGAAGAATGAGTGAAACCGTCATAATCGTATAGACCACGATAGATTGATTGGACGATGAACTGGTCATCCAAATGTAGTTTAGAACAGAGGTTTCGGTAAATGAGCGGTATACGGATGCTTTTTGCAAAGATGCGATGATATACAGCAGTACAAGGTATGGTGCAAAAAGAACCACAAATTTATTTTTTTCAAAGAATGAAAGTGCAAGCGGAATCGTTGCCCATGCACCGGCAAATATACCGATCATCAGCATATTCAGGAAAGCTGTGCATAACGGGTGAGCGTAGTAGAGGTTTCCGAGCAGCTTAGTTGCGCTTACTTGATAATATAAGGCAAAGTTTATATCCGGGCGATAAGCCGGCACAAGGCATGACGCAAGCAAAAAGCTAAAAAGCATCGGCAGCAAAACCGTTAAAGCCCCTGAAAGGAACGTGGAGACATATTTTCCTAAAAAGTAAGAAGCTTTTCCAAGCTGCGATGCCATAATGCGGTCGTATCCGTTCTTTTCTTCCGCAAGATAAGACCAGCTGTACGGGATAACGACAAAAACCGGCATCGTATAAAAGAAAACCATCGGCAGCGTTTCATTGGCTCGACCGCCGATCCACGAATTATAAAGAGTGTAGATTTGCAGGAAAGGGTATTCGGCAAAAGTGCCGTCTGCCTGCAAGTCTACAGTTGTAAGAGTAAGCTGTAAATTATCTTTATATGATTTATAAGCCAAAATATCATCTGCTGTTACGATTAAAAGTAAAATCAGCAGCACAAATAGAAATGATTTGCTGTGAAATAAATTGTAGAGCTCATTTTGCAGAAAGTGCCTAAGACTTTTCATGTGGGCTATCCTTTCATTTTGCTAAATCACGCAGCATAACGCCGTAAAAGATTTCTCTGCCGGGGGTGATGGCTAAGAACGGATCTTTTTGCGATAAATATACGCGGTCGATCAAAAACTCTATTGTGAAATTTTGTGTTTCGCCCGGCTGTAATTCAAAGCTCCAGTAATCGTCTCCGGGACCGTGTGGATCAAAATAGGTCTCGTATGCAGAATAATAATTTCCGACGGTTGTATACCCCTCCGGGTTGTTCTGATTCTCGGGAAGGAGATCTTCATACGCGCTAAGTACAAACATATTGGCGTTGAATTTATATTTTACGCCGTTTTTGTTTTCTGCATCAACATTCTTAAGGGATAATTCTACATGCAGTATGCACGGGTCTTCAAAGTCGGATGCGTATCTTGCCCAGATAGAACTATCCGAGTTATATTTAATATCACTTTCCTCATATTCTTTAACGATAGCATCAGTTATACAAAGCTCTAAGTCGCCATCCCAGCCGAGCCACGGTGCATCTTCTGTTTTTGCTTCGCCTTGATTATAGTACCGACTGTGCAGCGTATAGGGTTCACCTATTTCCGCAAAAGTCCGTATAAGGGCATCGGCTTCCGGTGAATTCACTTCCGACGAAGTTGTTTCAGAAGCACTTTCTTTTGGTTCACTTTCTGTCGGTGCTTCGCTTGACGTTTCTAATGGAGAATTCGAGCTTTCGGGTTCAGCAGCTGACATAGACGATGAATTTTCCGTTTCCGCTTCACTTGATCGATCCATGATAAAATAAATAACCGATGCACCGACCAGTAGAATAAGAATTGCAACCATGCAGATTATAGCTTTTTTGTTCATAATATTAACTCCTGAATTAAGACGATTTACGAGATTATATAAAAAACTACATTCAAATAGATTTAGAATTCAAAATTTATGTAACGTATCGTAAATACGGATACCACCGTTACAACAGCCATCAACAACGCTAACAGTCTTTTTGGTTTCATTGAGTTTGTCACCCTTTCGCTAAAAAGTATTTTTTGTCTGTGGTGGCCACCACTGCTTGCAAAATCAAGTTTCAAGTTATATATAGCCGAAACCTGAATTTTTTGTCTATACAATAGCATATAGTTGACATTTGTGCCGAAATATTGTCTGAATTGGGCAAAAATTATGTCTGAATATTTCATTGCGCTGTATACCTACTTATATTGCAAAGGATCACTGCTAAATTATGTACCAGCCGCCTAACTCAGACGGCTGGTTTCCTATGGGTTCAAGATCCCATATCCAAGGATTTCATAATACCCCACGGGATATTGGTTCTGGCGGCAGGCATCACCGGAGTTGCCCTCGATGGTGTAGACGATGCCGTTTTCGCATTTTTCCACGATGCCGACGTGATCGGCTTCGCCGTCCTGCGGACCGGATGCGCCGTTTGGGTCATTCCAGTCAAAGAAAACGATCATGCCGGGAGCGGGCTCAACCGTATTATCCGCCCATTGCCCGTGGCTGCGGAACCATTATCAAACAGATTCACACGCTGGTTTTGATGGATCGACCGAAGGACCGCGGCGTTTATCGACGGATTCCTGTTAAAATTATGGGCGCATATCATACGCCGCCGGAGCCGGTTGTTGTTCCGGAACAGATGGAAAAGCTCGTAAAAGAGTTTTCAAAGAAAAAACTGACCCGATTGAGAGTGCAGCGCTGTTTCATTTGAAACTTGAGGGTATTCACCCCTTTGTGGACGGCAACGGCCGCACAGGGCGTTTGATATTGAACCTGTTTCTTATGCAGAATGGCTATCCACCTATCAATGTGAAATTTGCAGACCGTAAACGGTATTATGAAGCATTTGATAGTTATTATCGTGATAACGATGCGGGGGCCATGGTTCAATTGATTGCCGAATATGTAGAAGAAAGGCTAATCAGGTATATAGAAATTAAGAATTAGGGAGGAATAGAAAACATGAGCACCATTGGTAAAGCCACGCTGCAGTCAGACGAAAACGGTTTGGTTACGCTTTAATGCGATAGGTGTAAAAGCAGATTCAAAATGGATTGTACTTATTTGAATGATGAACTGAGCGGGGATATTTGTTGCCCTGTGTGTGGAATATCAGAAGCGTTAAATACATTTTGGCCTCATGATCTACGGAGGATTGCCGCAGATCGTAAGTTTCCAGAGCGAACGACAGAAAGCGGAAAGTATATCGGTGCAAATCTGCTTGTCCGCAAACAGCAGAAACATATTTAACGGCGATCCTTACGCAGTTAACGCTCATACAGAAGCAACTGCATACAGATTTACAATTCGTTTCGACTTAATATTTTCGATAAAATCAGGACTTTTTGAGTGTTTTGCATTATCGGAATCACAACGCTTTTTTGCAGACTTAAATTCGGTAAGACTATGTATTTTAAGTCCAAAGCTCAACTGCTTGTCCTCCAAACAAGGACACCGGAGCATTTCTGTCACGTATGTAGGCACCGAAGAACTCGCTCATCTCGAGATGGTGGGGACAATCGTGTACCAGCTGACGCGGAATTTGACGCAGGAGGAGATTCGAAAGCAAGGCTTTGATGCGTATTTCATCGACCACACGACGGGCGTTTACCCGGTAGCGGCCTCCGGCGCGCCGTTCAGTGCAGCGTGCATCGCCGTAACGGGCGACACGCTGGCAGACATCAACGAAGACCTCGCCGCCGAGCAGAAGGCCCGCGTAACGTATGACAACATCCTGCGCTTTGCGGATGATCCCGATGTGCGCGACCCCATCAAGTTCCTGCGCGAGCGCGAGATTGTGCATTACCAGCGCTTCGGCGAGGGTTTGCGCATCGCGACCGATCGGCTTGATTCCAAAAACTTCTACGCGTTTAATCCCTCGTTCGACTAAACAAAAACGGGCGGCACTTTTTCGGTGCTTGCCCGTTTTTCCTATGGCTTACGGCGAATTTGTGACTTTTTAGACGATTTTGACGCAGGATTAGAAGGCAAAATACCCTGAATTTTCCTGCGAATCCGACAAATTCGCGGGGGTTCGGGCGCAAATTTTTCCGTACTGTTACAAAGATTTAATGAAACGGCGAACTTTGCGGTTAAAACACTGGCGATTTTCTGCACAGTGTGGTATACTAACTCTGTTTAATGCGGAAAAGTGCGGCTTTCCGCAACGGCAAAATTTGGCAGCGTGTGTTTGGGGTGCGGGCAAAGGCCGCACGCTATGCGCAAAAATGGAACGGCGCTGCACAGAAAGGGGCGAAGCCTCTGTGAAAAAAAGAATACTGCTCGGGCTGATCTCCGTTTTCAAAGCACTGTATAACGCCGTGTACGCCGTCATGAAGCTGCGCCCCATGCAGAAAAAAGTCGTCATGATCAGCCGCCAGTCGAACAGCCAGCGGCCGGATTTTGAACAGCTCGGCGCAGAGATTGAAGCGCGTGATCCCGGGGTGCGCCTTGTGTATCTCTGCCGCGAAATGGGCGATACGCCATTAGAGCTCCTGCGCTATTGTTTCCATTTGCTGCACTGCGCCGCGGAGCTTTCCACCGCGCATGTGTGCATCATAGACGGCTACTGCATCCCGGTCAGCGTGCTGCATCACCGTAAAGAGCTGCGCGTGGTGCAGGTCTGGCACGCGCTTGGCGCCATTAAGAAGTTTGGCAGGCAGGCGCTTTCCGTGCCCGGCGGGCGCGATAAAGAGCTTGCGGAGCGCATGGGGATGCATAAGCACTACGATGCCGTGCTCTGTGCGAGTCACCGTACAGCAAAAGCCTATGAGGAGGCGTTCGGCGTTTCTGCCGATAAAATGCGCGTGACCGGCGTGCCGCGCGTAGACGCCATTTTGAAAATGAATCGCGCGCGTTGCCGCCGCCGCTTTTTCGCGGCCTACCCGGAGCTGCGCGGGCAGAAGATCGTCCTATACGCTCCCACGTTCCGCGACGGCGAGCAAATGCCTGAGATTGAGCCGCTCATCACGGCGGCGGAAAAAATGGGTATGCTGCTCATTGTGCGGCTGCACCCACTCGACCGCGAGCGCTTGGAGCGCCGCCGTGTGCTGCCGAAATTCCGCGAGTGCCCGGAGTTCGGCACCTTCACGCTAATGGCAGTAGCAGACGCCGTCATCACGGACTATTCCGCTATTTCCATTGAGGCGAGCCTCATCAAAAAGCCGGTGTATTTCTACGTTTACGATTTAGAGCGCTACAAGGAAACGCGCGGCCTCAACTTTGACCCGCTTGCAGAGATGCCGCACTGCGCATTCACAAAAGCCGAGCCTCTGGTCGACAGTATTCTCCACACGCCCTACGATTACGAAAAGCTCGCCGCCTTCAGAAAAGAATTCGTGGAGACGGATGACACGAACAACACGCAGCGCTGTGTGGATCTTATAATGACTTTCCTTACAGAAGGGATAAATGATAGATAAAATGAAGTCAGAACGTAATTTTGATTCGATAAAAGTCAGCGTTATCGTTCCTGTATACAACGTTGAAGCGTATTTGGAGCGTTGCCTTGATTCCTTAGTGAAGCAAACGCTGGAAGAAATTGAGATCATTGTTGTCAACGACGGCACAAAGGATAATTCGCAGGCGATCATAGACCGTTATGCCGCAGCATATCCGCAGAAGGTGATAAGCCTCATCAAAGAAAACGGCGGACTATCCGATGCGCGCAACTACGGTATTCCGTATGCGCACGGTGAATACATCGGCTTTGTGGACAGCGATGACTATTTAAACGTGACTATGTACCAAAAGCTGTACGACCGCGCCGCTGAAACGGATTCGGACATTGTGGTTTGCGGCTATTACGGCATAGACGAAAATACCGGAACGCGGCGTTTTTTCCAGCGCGGCAGCACGCTGGAGTTCGGTGTGAGCCTGCACGAAAACCCGAAGCTTCTGTACACAAATGCACCGTATGCCTGGAATAAAATTTACCGCCGCGCCTTATTTGAGCGCACGGGGATACGCTTCCCGAAAGGGAAAATTTATGAGGACATTGCGACCATCTACCCGCTGATGCTGCATGCCAACCGAATCTCCAAAGTAAACGAGCCGCTGTACTACTATATTCTAAAGCGCGAAGGCGCAATCACGGCGACATTCTCCGAGAACATCCTGCAGATGTATGATTCGCTCGCAATCATGAACGAGTACTATATTCGGGAAGGCGCATTCGAGGAGTTTAAAGAGGTGCTCGGCTTCATCAATTTGAAGCACACGATCCTGCGCTTCCGCGATTTTACGGCATATAAAGATAAAGACCTGCAGTTTAAAGTCGTCCGTAAGGGCTTTCAGCATCTGGATCACTATTTTGATGACTGGCGCAGAAACAAGGCGTTTTTTGACTTTTTCTTCTCCAAAAAACGGCTGATGGGCGCTTTGGCCAAGCACGAGTTCACGTGGTATCTTTACAGCATGATGCCGAATTCCGTGCTGCGCCTTTTGGGCAAAGCGGCAAAAACGATGCGCAAGGCTTTGACGGTTTTCTCAAAGCGCAGTTATTTGAATAAATACTACTACGTGCGCACGTGTAAAAAAAAGCCGCTTTGCGACAAGCAGGTGCTTTTTGAATCCTTCCACGGTACGAACCTAAATGATTCGCCGTTCGCAATGATGCGCGAGCTGGCAAAGGACCCGACGTTTACCATCTATTACACGTCGAAAAAAGAGCTGATGGGCGAGCACCGGAAGATATTAGATGCGTATGGGCTGAACCATGTGCAACTTATCCCGCTCGGCTCGAGAAAATACCAGAAGATTTTGGCAACGAGCCGATACCTTGTAAATAACGTGAGCTTCCCAACGTATTTTATCCGCCGTGAAGGGCAGGTCTATTTGAATACATGGCACGGAACGCCGCTGAAGACCCTTGGCAAAAAAATGGCGATGGGCATTCAGGATATGAGCAACATGCAGCGCAATTTCCTGCACAGCAGCTATCTTCTGCACCCGAACCGCTATACAATGGATCACATGATGGAAGATTACAACCTGAACCACCTCTATACGGGAAAGGTGATCCTGAGCGGGTACCCGCGCAATGCGATATTCTGGGATAAAGACGCGGCAGCGGCGGTGCGGAAGCAATACGGAATGGACGGCAAGGAAACCTTTGCCTACATGCCGACTTGGCGCGGCGCGATGAGCTCCGGCGCAAACAAGGGCGGGTACGAAGCGGAAGTGCGCGACCTGCTGACAAAGTTCGACAGCGCGCTGACGGATAAGCAGATCATGTACGTGAACCTGCATCCGCTTGTAAAAGATAAAGTGCCGATCGAAGGCTATAAGCACATTGTAAAATTCCCGGATGACGTGGACAGTTACAGCTTTTTGAATGCTGTGGACGTGCTGATTACGGACTATTCCAGCGTTTTCTTCGATTTTTCCATCACGCGCAAGCCAATCGTGCTCTTTATGTACGACTATGATGCGTACATGGCAGAGCGTGGCATGTATATGGATGTGCGCGACCTCCCGTTCCGCAAAATTTATACCATGAACGAAATGCTCGCATACCTGCACGAAAACGATAAACAGGCAGATGTGAACAGTGCGGCGTATGACGCGTATTATAAGATGTTTACAAATTACGATGCGCCGGATAATATCCAGAACCTGAACGACATGCTGTTCTACGGAAAAGCGCCGAAGTTTGAAGTGATCGATTACGCCGAAAACAAAGAGCGGCCGCGGAACGTTTATCTTGTCGGAAAGAACGACCATAAGGGTTGGGCGAAAGAGCTGGAACAGCAGCTCTGTTCCATGGAAGCGCCCGTAGCGGTTTTCCTGCGCAGGGATTTCAACGAGCTCACCCTCAAGGAGCTGACCGATAAATATAACGATTGGCTGGATTACACCGTGATTGATACGCAGATGTTCCTTTCTTTGCCGGAAAACATCAAGCTGTTTTTCAGCAGAGAGCGTAATAAGTATAATTGCGATGCTGTTTTCGCGCGGGAAGTATTCCGTATTTTGCCGCATCTGAATATTCAAAGTGTAACGGCAGGCGATGACTCTTACAGAAACCGGAGCATTGAGCAAGCTGTAAAAAACGAAAGGAAAGGCTAAAACATGAAACGAGTATTGACCTACGGAACGTTTGACCTGCTGCATTACGGCCACATCAACCTTTTAAAGCGCGCAAAGGCACTGGGCGATTATCTTATCGTGGCGCTTTCCACGGATGAGTTCAACGCCGGCAAGGGCAAAAAAGCGTTTCACGATTATGAAACGCGCAAAATGATGCTCGAAGCCATTCGCTACGTTGACCTCGTCATTCCGGAGGAAAGCTGGGATCAGAAGATCAGCGACGTGAAGGACTACCATGTGGACGTCGTCGTTATGGGTAGTGACTGGGAAAACAGCGATCGCTTTGACTACCTCAAGGATTACTGCGAGCTCGTTTTCCTGCCGCGCACGCCGGGCATCTCCACCACGAAGATCAAGCACGACCTCGGCCTTGTAAACGAAAACGAAAATGCCGAAGCGCTCATGAACCACTGATTATACGCTTTCGCGAAAAGTTATTTATAAAAATAGCAGATATAAAACACGCTCCCGCTGCAGATACTTTAAAGAAGTAAGCAGGGGAGCGTGAATTTTTTTGAGAAAAGTTAGATCAAAAGGTTTTTATCGCCGTTACAGTTCGCGCTGTGTTACGCCGTCAAATCGACATACTCGCCTTTGACAAAGCCTAAAAGCTGATCCGGGTTTACGATGAGCTGCACGCCGCGCATACCGCCGCTGACGGCGATTGCATCAAACAGCATGGCGGTCTCGTCGATATACGTTGGGAACTCCTTCTTCATACCCACGGGCGAGCAGCCGCCGCGGATATAGCCGGTCGTCGGCAGCAAGTCTTTCACGTGCAGAAGCTCTACGGATTTATTTTTGCTGGCTCTGGCAGCTTTTTTGAGATCTAATTCCTCCGCTACGGGGATGCAAAACACGACAAACCCGGTCTTATCGCCGCGCGCAACGAGCGTTTTGAATACCGTCTCATACGGCATGCCCACGGCGTCTGCCGCGTGTACGCCCGCGAGATCGGTCTCCTCAAATTCATATGTGCGCACCTCATAGGGAATCTTCGCGCTGTCCAGCATGCGCATGGCGTTCGTCTTTTTTACGCCGGAGCTCATGCTTCACCGAGCTCCTTCAGGATCATGTCGGCCGCCTGCTTTGCGCACTTGCGGTAGCCTTCCTCGGTCAGGTGCAGCATATCCGGGCACTTATAATAGTGCTCGCCTGCCTTGCACAGCGCGTAAAGGTCGTTCACCGGGATGTTTTCCTCTGCCATCAGCTTTTTGGCGGCGTCGTTATACAGCTCCACCCACTCGTTATTGTAGTTGATGCTGTCCGCCTGCGTGCCGGTGTTGTCTGCCGCCATGCCGGGCTCCAAAATCGGCGTGGTGGTCGCGAAGATGATCTTCGCGCCGTTTTCTCTGCACAGCTTGATGATGCGCTTTAAGAAGTGCACATATTCCTCAACGGGGTGCATGGCCTCCGTCATCGGAGCCTCAATGTTCATATCCCAGTAGCCGTTGTTCCAGTGTACCACGTCAAAATGGCCGTGATGCTTGAACATCTGGTTCGCCTGCCACAGCGTGTACGCAGCGAAGCGGCCGTTGTCCTCGGCGTCGTAAACGACCTCACACTTGCCGTCTAACTCTTCTTTTACATAATCGTCATAGCCCATGCGAATGGAATCGCCGAGCAAAAGCACTTTTTTCATTCTGAAAACCTCTTTTCGGGTAGATTTGCCAATAGAATTATACTGCCAAAACTGTGAAAATTCAAGATGCTTTCGGCAGTATACAAAAGGGCGTTGCGATTCTCTGAAAAGCGTGGTATACTCTGCTTGTTTTTCTAAAAGGATCGAAAAAGGAGCTGTGAAAAATGGGCAGATACGATGAAATTTTGGCGCGTTTTATGGCATTTGCCGAGCGTGAGCCGCGCATTTTGATGGGCGTGCAGGTCGGTTCCGGCGTGCGGAAAGACCGCCCGGCAGACGCCTACACGACGCAGTAGGTGCAGAACGCATTTGAAAATTAAACCCGTCAAACACAGCAAAACGGCACCGATGAAATCTGTCACCGGTGCCGTTCATTTTAGGTTAGGGGAAAAGCGGACTTACTTCTTTTCCTGAATGTACTTGTCGATTGCAGCTGCGGCGGTCTTGCCTGCGCCCATGGCGAGGATAACCGTTGCGGCGCCCGTTACGGCGTCGCCGCCTGCGTACACACCCTCGATGGAGGTGAGGCCGTGTTCGTCCGCGATGATCTGGCCGCGCTTCTGGGTCTCAAGACCCGGGGTGGTGGCTTTCAGCAGCGGGTTCGGGGAAGTACCGAGGGACATGATAACGCAATCCATCGGAATATCGAATTCGCTGCCCTCAATGACGATCGGGCTGCGTCTGCCGGAAGCGTCCGGCTCGCCAAGCTCCATTTTTACGCAGCGAATACCGGCGACCCAGCCGTAATTCGGGTCACGCGGGTCGGTGACGTCCGTCGGCAAAATCTCTACCGGGTTCGTCAGCGTATGGAAGATGATGCCCTCTTCCTCTGCGTGCTCCACTTCCTCCTTACGTGCCGGCAGTTCTGCCATGCCGCGGCGGTAGATGATGTACACGTTCTCCGCGCCGAGACGCTTTGCGGTTCTCGCGGCGTCCATGGCCACGTTACCGCCGCCGACGACCGCCACGTTTTTCGCGTGCTGGATCGGCGTAGTGGAATCATCGCGGTAAGCCTTCATAAGGTTGCTGCGGGTGAGGAATTCGTTTGCGGAGTACACACCCTTCAAGTTCTCGCCCGGGATGTTCATAAAGCGGGGAAGACCTGCACCCGTGCCGACAAACACGGCCTCATAGCCGTACTCGTCCTTCAGCTCTTCAATCGTCAGGATACGACCGATGACCATATTGGTCTCCACCTTGACGCCGAGCGCCTTGAGGTTATCGACTTCCTTCTGCACGATGGACTTCGGCAGACGGAACTCCGGGATGCCGTACACGAGCACGCCGCCTGCAAGGTGCAGCGCTTCGTAAATCGTCACGTCGTAGCCCAGCTTTGCGAGGTCGCCCGCGCAGGTAAGACCCGCAGGGCCGGAACCGATAACAGCAACCTTGTGGCCGTTCTTCGGTGCGGTGATGGTGGCAACGGTAGCGTGTGCGTTGTGCCAGTCGGCAACAAAACGCTCCAGACGGCCGATGCCGACCGGTTCGCCCTTAATGCCGCGCACGCACTTGCCTTCGCACTGCGTCTCCTGCGGACAGACACGGCCGCAGACAGCCGGCAGGGAAGAGGACTGCGCAATAACCTGATACGCGCCCTCAAAGTCGTGCTCGGCGACCTTTTTGATGAATTCCGGAATATGAATATTGACCGGGCAGCCGGAAACGCACGGCATGTTCTTACAATTCAGGCAGCGCTGTGCTTCGTCCAGCGCCATTTCTTCGGTATAGCCCAGTGTGACCTCTTTAAAGTTCTTGTTGCGAACGTTCGGGTCCTGCGAGGGCATGGGGTTCTTTGTCATTCTCATGTTAGGCATGATCACTCAACCTCCTTCTTGAACAGGTTGCAGGCTTCCTCATAAGCGTGGCGCTCGAAAGGAGTGTAGCTGCGGGAGCGGCTCATCGCCTCGTCAAAATCGACCTCATGGCCGTCAAAATCCGGGCCGTCTACGCAGGCAAACTTCGTTTTGCCGCCAACGGTCAGGCGGCAGCCGCCGCACATGCCCGTGCCGTCTACCATGATCGGATTCATGGAAACAACGGTCTTCTGGTCGTATTCCTTTGTGGTGAGGCAGACGAACTTCATCATGATCAGCGGGCCGATGGCGATGACCTCGTCAAAACGCTCGCCGTTTTCAAGCAGCGTCTTCAGCGGGGCGGTGACATTGCCCTTTTCGCCGTAGGAGCCGTCGTCCGTCATCAGCGTGAAGTGGTCGGAGCAAGCCTTGAATTCGTCTTCCAGAATCACGAGATCCTGATTGCGGAAGCCGATGATAGAGGTGACTTCCGCGCCCATGGCGTGCAGCTCTTCGGCAATGGGCAGTGCGATGGCGCAGCCTACGCCGCCGCCGATAACGCAGACCTTCTTAAGGCCGTCTACATGCGTGGGTACGCCGAGCGGGCCTACGAAGTCGTGCAGACATTCACCTTCGTTTAAGTGGTTGAGCTTTTCGGTCGTTGCGCCGACAATCTGAAAAATGATTGTAACGGTGCCCTTTTCGCGGTCATAGCCGGCGACGGTCAGCGGGATGCGCTCGCCGTTTTCGTCTACGCGCAGAATGATAAACTGGCCGGGCTTTGCTTTTTTCGCAATGAGCGGCGCCTCGATCTCCATCCGCGTCACCGTGGGGTTCAGCGGCTGTTTTTTAACGATCTTATACATACTTCAAAACCTTTCCCTTCAGGCATGTGCGCAGTTTGTGCGATTTTGCCTAAGTTTTGTCTGTGTCGGATGCCGGTTTTGCAATTTTTGCCTTTAAAACCTGCAAACGATACTATTATAACAGAGAAATATCAAAATTACAACGGGAAAAGACAGGAAATCCCTGCCGTGCGGCGATTTCCGAAGAAATACCGGGCGGCAGGGATAGAATGTCCTTTTACCGGACAGATGCCCGGGATGCGTTATAGATTGTCTTTATAGACTTAGAAGTCAACTTCCGTGTCGTAGTAGCAGCACTTAAGCAGCTTTTCCATCTCTTCCTGGCTGGGCTGACGCGGGTTGGAACCGGTGCAGGCATCGGCGATAGCGTTCTTTGCAATCTCCGGCAGTCTCTCAAGGAAGACGTTCTCCGGCACAAAGCCGTTCTCGGTCGGGAAGCTGTCCGGACCGTAGTGCTTGATGCAGTGCGGAATGTTCAGCTCGTCGTTCATGTTGCGCAGGTATTGGATGAGCAGCTGTACCTTCTCGTCGTCGTTGTTGCCACCGAGGTGCATGTAGTCGGCGATGACGCCGTAACGCTTCTTTGCGGTCTCGTCCTTTGCGTTGAACGCGATGACCTTCGGCAGGTACATAGCGTTTGCAGCGCCGTGGATGATGTGTGCGCCGTAATCGGCAAACGCAGCGCCGGTCTTGTGTGCCATGGAGTGTACGATGCCGAGCAGAGCGTTGGAGAACGCCATACCGGCCAGACACTGTGCGTTGTGCATGTTGTCGCGGGCGGTCATATCGCCGTTATAGGACGGGATAAGGTCCTTCATGATCATCTCGATGGCGTGGATGGCGAGCGGGTCGGTGAAATCGCAGTTTGCGGTGGAAACATACGCTTCAATCGCATGGGTCATAGCATCCATACCGGTGTGCGCAACGAGCTTCTTCGGCATCGTTTCGGCAAGGTCCGGGTCAACGATGGCGACATCCGGGGTAATCTCGAAGTCAGCGATCGGGTACTTGATGCCCTTCTGATAATCGGTGATGATGGAGAACGCGGTCACTTCCGTTGCGGTGCCGGAAGTAGAGGAAATGGCGCAGAAGTGTGCCTTCTGGCGCAGTTTCGGCAGGCCGAAGACCTTGCACATATCCTCAAACGTAACGTCCGGGTATTCATATTTGATCCACATAGCTTTTGCGGCATCGATCGGAGAGCCGCCGCCCATCGCGATGATCCAATCCGGCTGGAACTCGATCATCTTCTGCGCACCCTTCATAACGGTCTCAACAGACGGGTCAGACTCAATGCCTTCAATCAGCTCGACCTCCATGCCGGCTTCCTTCAGATAGCCGACTGCACGGTCCAAAAAGCCGAAACGCTTCATGGAGCCGCCGCCTACACAAACAACAGCCTTCTTGCCTTCAAAATGCTTCAGTTCTTCCAAAGCACCCTTGCCATGATACAAATCGCGGGGAAGTGTAAATCTTGCCATAAGTCTATCGCCCTTTCTATGTGAAGCAATTTATCGCAAAGCTCGGTGGTTTGCACCACCTAACTTCTTTTTACGACTGTATTGTATATCAAAATTTTTGATTTGTTAAGTGCTAAATTCGCATATTGATATTTCTATATCGATATACATGCACTAAAAATGAACGGAGTGTTAGGGAACTATTTTGTTGTGTTTCACAGAGAGTTTGATAATAAAATGTCACGCAGAAGAAATACACATTCTGCGCGACATTTTTAATTTGCTTATGAAATTTGTTTCACGGTGCGTATACTATATAAAAATACGGTATTGTCCTCGCGCGGATTCGGCACGAGCTCCGCTGTGAAGATTGCCTGCGGTTCCGCCTCGTTCTCGTCGCGGATGAGCGCTGCCGTCACGGTGTACACATCTCCGCTTTTCACACAGTTTTGTATGTCCACGGAAAAGCCGCCGCCGCTTATAGGCCGCGCATAGGTGTCGCTGTTCGCATCGTACGAAATCTCACCCGAAAGCGAGTCGGGAATATCCGGCAGGTCTTCATTTGCGGCGCTTTCGAATAGTCCGCTCACAATTTCTTCCATCACCCCGCGAGAGAGCACCAGCGCGCTGCCGGTCGTCTCTGCGCTGTAAAACGTCATGCCGCAGTTGTCCACCGCAAAGGCCGTGGTCTGCCAAAAGTAAACGGGATCATTCGCGTCAAACGCCATGCCGTTCATCTGCGCCAGAATGTGTGCTTCCAAAAGCGGCGCCATCGCTTCAATCTCCGCAGTAATCTCTGCGTTTTCGCTTACCTCGTTGCTTTCCGGTGCGGGAGATGCGGTGGATTTTACCGTCGGCTCGGCGGTAGGCGCTGCCGTTGCGGTCGCTTCGGGGGAAGGCGTCGGCGTTTCCGCTACGTGCTCTGAAGCCGCCGCGCTGCTCACACTTTGTGTGTTTTCCGCTGTGCCGCAGGCGGCCGCAGAGAGCGCAAGCGCCGCAGAAAGCACGGAAGCTAAAATCGTTTTTCTAAGCTGCATGTGCTTTTTCACTCCTTTCAGCCGTTTTTTTAAGTATAAGACACTTTTAGCACAAAACTGTGAACGCCGTTTGAATTTCGTGCATTGTGCAAAAATTTTTCATTTCCGTGAACATTTCGGAAATACGCTTTACAAATCGGGGTCTGTCATGTAAAATAAGTATAAGTATAAATCTGTGCATTTGCAAATTGAAAAAATTTGCGGGTGTGCGTCATAGGATATGGAATACTAAAGAATCGAGGATGAACGTATGAATTTGAAGTACAAAAGAGTTCTTTTAAAGCTCAGCGGCGAATCGCTTTCCGGCAAGATCGGTCACGGCATCGATTTTGACACCGTTGTCAAGATCTGCGAGCCCATCAAGAAGATCGTGGATATGGGCTGCGAGGTCGCCATCGTTGTGGGCGGCGGCAACTTCTGGCGCGGCAGAAGCAGCGGCAGCATGGACCGTACCCGTGCAGACCACATGGGCATGCTGGCTACGGTCATCAATGCGCTCGGCGTGGCGGACGGCCTTGAGCAGGTCGGCCTTGATGTGCGCGTACAGACAGCCATCGCCATGCAGGAGGTCGCAGAGCCGTACATCCGCAACCGTGCGGTGCGTCACCTTGAAAAAGGCCGCGTTGTCGTGTTTGGCTGCGGCACGGGTAACCCGTACTTCTCCACCGATACCGGCGCAGCGCTGCGCGGTGCAGAAATCGACGCCGAAGTCATCTTAAAGGCGACCATGGTCGACGGCGTTTACGACAGTGACCCGAAGAAGAACCCGAACGCAAAGAAGTACGATCATCTCACGTATATGGAAATCCTCAATCAGAACCTGCAGGTCATGGATATGACGGCCGCTTCCTTCTGTAACGACCGCGGCATCCCGTTCCTTGTGTTCAGCATTGAGGACCCGGAGAACATCGTCCGCGCCGTCTGCGGCGAAAACGTCGGCACGGTCATCACGAAGGACTAAAGCTTTTTAGGGGAGAAGCCTTGTGCGCCCTGATAAAGAGCACACAAAACGTATAATGAAATAACAGATAGGAGAATATACTTATGAAGGAAGTATTGGCAAAAGCAGAAAGCAAAATGGGCAAAACCATCGCGAGACTCGAAAGCGACTACGCCGCCATCCGCGCAGGCCGCGCAAACCCGGCTGTGCTCGATAAGGTCATGGTCGATTACTACGGCGCACCCACGCCGGTCAACCAGCTTGCAGCCGTTTCCGTTGCGGAGGCACGCGTGCTGACCATTCAGCCGTGGGACGGTTCCGTCTGCCGCGCCATTGAGCGCGCCATCCAGACCTCGGACATCGGCATCAACCCGCAGTCCGACGGCAAGACCATCCGCCTCATTTTCCCGCCGCTCACCGAAGAGAAGCGTAAGGATATCGTGAAGGACGTCAGCCACATGGCAGAAGAAGCAAAAATCGCCCTGCGTTCCATCCGCCGCGACGCTATGGAAAAGCTGAAGGCGATGAAGAAAGACGGCGAACTGACCGAGGACGACCTGAAGCAGGCGGAAAAGAAAACGCAGGAGCTGACGGATAAGTACGTAAAGCAGGCAGACGAACGCTCTGCCGCAAAGCAGAAGGAAGTTCTCACCCTGTAAGCAAAAGGAAGGCTCCGAAATGGCATTTGGAAGTAAAGAAAACAAAACGCCCGTGCAGGTGCCGGCACATATCGGCATCATCATGGACGGCAACGGTCGTTGGGCTAAAAAGCGTGGTCTGCCGCGTACGGCGGGCCACACGGCGGGCGCGCAGAATTTCCGCACCATCACGCGGTATGCATCGTCTATCGGCGTAAAATATCTTACGCTCTACGCGTTTTCCACGGAAAACTGGAGCCGCCCCGCAGAGGAAGTCTCTGCGCTGATGAAGCTTTTCCACCAGTACCTCGAGGAAGCGCTGCGCGACTTCATGAATGAGAATATCCGGGTGCGCTTTATCGGCGATATTTCCGCTTTTGCGCCCGACTTACAGGCGCTCATTCATCGCGTGGAGGAAGCGAGCAGCGTGAAGACCGGCATGGTGCTGAACCTTGCCATGAACTACGGCGGCCGCGCAGAGATTACCCGCGCGGCACGCATTTTGGCAGAGCGCGTCAAAAACGGCGAGCTTTCGCCCGAGGACATCACGGAGGAAACGCTTTCCGGCGCTATGTACACCGCCGGCCAGCCTGACCCGGATCTCATCATCCGTCCAAGCGGCGAAGAGCGCATCTCAAACTTCCTTTTGTGGCAGAGCGCCTATACCGAATTTGAATATTTTGATATTCTCTGGCCGGATTTCAAGCCGAAGCACTTGGACGAAGCCATTGAAAAGTTCAACAGCAGACAACGCCGTTTCGGCGGTGTATGATTTTTTGCAGTGCGGGCGGCACATGCCGCCCTGTACCGCGTTTCTATTACATTCCGAACGGTGAAAGGAAACCATAGGTATATGAAGGACAGAGTTTTATCCGGTGTCACGCTGGTCGCATTTTTCATGGCAATCGTCGTGTTCAACCGCTCTTTTCCGCTGGCACTCAATATTGCCATTGCGTTTATCTCCGCGCTCGCTGTTTTTGAAGTCATCAAGGCGCTGGAACTTTCCGACCGCTGGTATATCACGGTTCCCAGCATGACAGCTGCCGTGCTGGTGCAGTTCTGTGAATTTCAGCAGGCAAATATCTTTATTTATTCCGCGTTCACGGCGTGCATTTTTTGCGCGCTGCTGCGCCACCACCGCGAGATCACTTTTAAAGAAATGGCCGTTGTGTACAGCATGGTCGTTTTGATCCCGCTCGCGCTGCAGACCATCGTTCTGGTGCGCACGTTGAGCGACCAGCACGGCATGTTCTACGCGCTCGTGTGCGTATTCTCCGCATGGATTCCGGACGCAGGCGCGTTTTTCGCCGGCAAGCTCTTCGGTAAGCACAAGCTGTGCCCGGAGATCAGCCCCAAAAAGACTGTGGAGGGTCTCATCGGCGGCGTGTTGTCCAGCGTCATCATTTTGCAGCTCGTGGGTCTCATTTTCACCTACGGCATTTACGGCGGCGAACGTCAGGCAAACTGGCTCTCGCTCTTAATCATCGGCTTTTTCGGCGCGTTTGTGTCCGTGCTCGGCGACCTCAGCTTTTCGCTCATTAAAAGAAGCTGCCACATCAAAGATTTCGGCAGCGTCATTCCGGGCCACGGCGGCATTTTGGACCGTTTCGACAGCGTGATTTTCACCGCACCGTTTGTCTACATGGTAACGATGCTGCTGCCGATCGTGTCGTAAGAAAGGATGGGTCTGCATGAAAAAGTTAGCTTTGCTCGGCTCTACCGGGTCCATCGGCACACAGGCGCTCGACGTTGTGCGCTGTATACAAAAGGAAGGGGAGCACGCCGTTAAAGTGGAGGCGCTCGCTGCCTATTCCAATATTCGGCTTCTGGAAGAGCAGATCCGGGAATTTAAACCGCAAGCAGTTGCGGTTTTTGATTTGGAAGCTGCTTCTAAGCTCCGCGCCGCCGTCCGCGACCTCAATGTGAAGGTGTACAGCGGCATGGAGGGCCTTTGTGCCCTGACGGAGCTGGAAAGCGTTGATATCGTTTTAAACTCCGTCGTGGGCATGGTGGGCCTCAAGCCGACCTTAACGGCACTCGAAGCCAAAAAGCAGATGGCGCTTGCGAATAAGGAAACGCTCGTCGCAGGCGGTTCACTCGTCATGAAGACCGCAAAGGAAAACGGCATCGAAATTCTGCCCGTAGACAGCGAGCATTCTGCCATTTTCCAGTGTTTGCAGGGGATGTACAAAAAGTGCGACTTAAATAAAATCATCTTAACGGCGTCCGGCGGTCCGTTCTTCGGCAAAAAAGCCGGGGAGCTTCAGCATATCCGCCCCGCAGACGCCTTAAAGCACCCGAACTGGGACATGGGCGCGAAGGTCACCATAGACAGCTCCACGCTCATGAATAAGGGGCTTGAATTCATCGAAGCCAAGTGGCTTTTCGATATGGAGCCGGACGACATCGACGTCGTTGTGCACCGCGAAAGCATCGTGCACTCGCTCATTGAGTATAAGGACCACTCCGTCATCGCGCAGCTCGGCGTGCCGGATATGCGCATCCCCATCCAGTATGCGCTCACCTATCCGCGCCGCTTTCCGTCGCCCGTAAAGCAGTTGAATTTGGCTGATTGGCAGAAGCTGACGTTCTATGCACCGGACGAAGAAACCTTCACGTGCTTTGGCGCGTGTAAGCGTGCCATTCGCCGCGGCGGTACACTGCCCGCGGCGGTCAACGGTGCAAACGAAGCCGCTGTTGCGCTGTTTTTAAAAGAAAAGATCGGCTGGCAGGACATCGGCGAGCTCGTGTGCCATGTAGCCGATACATTTGAAACCGCGCCCGTTACAAGCGTGGAGGACGTTTTGGAAGCCGACCGCAAAGCGCGCGCCTATGTGCTGGAGCGCTGCGGGGAGAGCGCAAGATGAGTACGGTGGTGCAGGGTATCCTGCTCGCCGTTATCGGCGTATTGCTCTTCGGGCTCATCATTTTCATCCACGAGTTCGGCCACTTTTTCACAGCGAAGCTGAGCCACGTGTGCGTCAACGAATTCTCCATCGGCATGGGGCCGAAGCTTTTCTCGTTCACCCGCGGCGAAACGCAGTATTCCCTGCGGCTTTTGCCCATCGGCGGCTACTGCGCTATGGAGGGTGAGGACGAAAAAAGCGACGACCCCCGCGCGTTTGGCAACCGTCCCGTTTGGCAGCGCATGATCGTGGTTGCGGCGGGCGGCATCATGAATATCCTGCTCGCCGTTTTGCTGATGATGGTCATCTGCGGGCAGGAAGACCGCTACGCCACCATGCAGATCGCCGGTTTTGCGGAAAATTCCGCGTTTGAAGCCGCCGGCGTGGAGGTGGGCGACGTCATCACCTCCATCGACGGTTATACCGTTCGCACCGGGCAGGATCTTTCCTTTGCTTTAAGTATGGCGGCGCTTGATTCCACAGACGGCACCGCTGCGCTCGACCTTACCGTAAAGCGCGGCGAAGAGACCGTCACCTTTAACGATATGACCATCAACACAACATCTGCGGACGGCAAGCAGTACCGCGCCGTGCTGGATTTCTACGTGTTGGGCGAAGAAAGAACGCCGTGGACGCTCATCAAAAACGCGCTTGCGGATATGTACTCCACCGTGCGTATGATCTTCAACAGCCTCATCGGCATGGTGACAGGCCGATTTGGATTCAGCGAGCTCGCGGGTCCGGTCGGTACGGCGCAGGCAGTCACGCAGGCCGCAAGCGCGGGGCTCAAGCAGAGCTTCGGCGCGGCGGTTAACAACATCGTGTACATCATGCTTGTGATCTCCGTGAACCTCGGCATCGTGAATTTACTGCCGCTGCCGGCGCTCGACGGCGGACGGCTCGTGTTCCTCATCATCGAAGCGATCTTCCGCAGGCCGGTTCCGGCAAAATACGAACGCTGGGTACACGCAGGCGGCTTTGCACTGCTCATCTGCCTGATGCTCGCCGTCACGTTCCAGGACATCATGCGCATCGCAACAGGCGGATAAGGGAAAGGACGATACAATGAAACGCATTTCAAAACAGGTCATGGCGGGCAATGTGAAAATCGGCGGCGGCGCGCCCGTCACCGTGCAGTCCATGCTGAACGTGCCCTTCACCGATATAGAAGGCAGCGTGCGGCAGGCGGTCGCACTGGAAAAAGCCGGCTGCCAGATTCTCCGCGCCGCCATCCCTGATATGGATGCCGTGCGGCTGATCCCCGCCATCAAAGAGAAAATTTCCATTCCGCTCGTGGCGGATATTCATTTCGATTATAAGCTTGCGCTTGAGGCTGCAGCGGCGGGCGTGGATAAAATCCGCATCAATCCCGGCAACATCGGCGGCGATGACCGCGTAAAAGCCGTCGCGACCGTGTGCCGCGAAAAGAAAATTCCGATCCGCATCGGCGTCAATTCCGGTTCGGTCGAAAAGAGTATCCTCGCAAAGTACGGCGCGCCCACGGCGGAAGCGCTGTGCGAAAGCGCACTTTACCACGCGTCTTTGCTCGAAAAGTTCGATTTCACGGACATCGTCATCTCCCTGAAATCCTCTTCGGTCGATACGAATATCAAGGCGTATGAAAGGATTGCGGAGCGCTGCGATTACCCGCTGCACCTCGGCGTGACGGAAACCGGCACGCTGCGCATGGGGATCGTCAAGTCCGCCATCGGCATCGGCAGCCTTTTGCAGCGCGGCATCGGCGATACGCTGCGCGTTTCCCTGACGGCCGACCCCGCAGAGGAGATCCGCACCGGCCGCGATATTTTAAGCGCGCTCGGTCTGCGCGGCGGCGTAAAGCTTGTTTCCTGCCCCACCTGCGGCAGAACGCGTATCGACCTCATCGGCCTTGCCAATAAGGTCGAAAAGGCGCTCGAATACGTTGATAAGGACATCACCGTTGCCGTCATGGGCTGTGTTGTCAACGGCCCCGGCGAAGCGCGCGAGGCCGACCTCGGCGTCACCGGCGGCAAGGGAGAGGGTCTCATTTTCAAAAAAGGTCAGATCATCCGCAAGGTGCCGGAAGCTGAGCTTCTGGACGCCCTGATGGAAGAGATTGACAAGCTTTAATTTGCAATAAAACAGGCTGTGCCGGGCGGTGCGGCCTTTTTGCATCATCTCACACCATAAAAACACAGACCATTCTACATAGGAGAGATGCACTTGAAAACATTAGGCGATCTGTTGAAAAGCGCCGGCTATACGCCGAAAGACGGCGTCGCTGCCGGTCAGATCGAAAAAATAGAGATACACAGGGAAAACCGTTTGGTGCGCCTGAAAACGAAGTTTGAAGCCTTCGTGCCGTACAGCGACCTGCGCGAGGTAAACGGTATGCTGCACGAGCGCATTCTGCCCGATATGCGCGTGGAGCTTGCCCCCGCATTCCCCGCTCAGGCGTGGCAGGAAAGCTGCGTTACCTCCGTTTTGGAGCGCGTGCGCGAGCTCGACGCAAGCTTAAACGGCACATTTAAAGACGCAGACTGCACCATAAACGAAAATACCCTTACAATAGAGCTGCTGCACGGCGGACTCAATCTGCTCGAAAAGCGCCATACCGACCGCGCCATCAGCGAAACGGTGCAGGAGTGGTTCAACGTGCCCGTTACGGTGACGTTCACGGGCAAAACAGAGCTGCAAAACGGCGACGAATCCGTCATCGAGCGATTGCACGTCGAGGAAGAAAAGCGCGCGCGCGCCGCCGCCATCGAAGAAATGAACCGTTACGAAGCCGCCATGAAAGAGATAGCCGCGAAGCGCCGCGTCAGCGTGCGCGAGGGCAAATCGCTCATGCCGCAGATCGTTCTGGAGACCGCGCGCCCCATTCTCGGCAAGCTGCCGAAAAAGGAGCCGGTGCCGATTTCCGAAGCGACCATCGAAGCCGGACGTATCACCGTTTGGGGCGAGGTGTTCGACATTGAATCCCGCGAAACGCGTGACGGCTCCCGCAAAATTTATTCCATCGACATTACCGATTACACAAATTCCATCACGCTGAAGCTTATTCAGCAGGCGAACGACTGCGAAAAGATTGATGACATCAAAAAGGGTACGGCGCTGCTCGTGACGGGTTCCGTGGAGTACGATAAATACGACCGCGAAAACGTTATGCGCCCGAACACCATTTTCCGCGCGGAAATGGTGGAGGTCGTCGATACCGCCAAAGAAAAGCGCGTAGAGCTGCACCTGCATACGAACATGTCTGCCATGGACGGCATGACCCCTGCGGGAGAGCTCATCGACCGCGCCTATAAATGGGGGCAAAAGGCCCTCGCCATCACCGACCACGGCGTCGCGCAGGCGTTCCCGGATGCTATGAACGCGTGGCTCAAGATCAAGAAGGGCGGCGGCGAATTCAAGGTCATCTACGGCGTGGAAAGCTACTTTGTAAACGACCTCGTGCCCGCCGTCACCGGCGAGACCGATAAGCCGCTCCATACGGACTACATCTGCTTTGACCTCGAGACCACCGGCCTTTCTTCGAGCAAAGAACGCATCACGGAGATCGGCGCGGTACGCGTGCATAACGGCGAAATCACTGAATCTTTCAATACATTCGTCGATCCCGAAAAGCCCATTCCCGCAAAAATTACGGAGCTCACCGGTATCACGGATGAAATGGTCGCGGGCGCACCGAAAGAGGAAGAAGCCGTGCGCAAATTCTTCGAGTTCTGCGGCGAAGACGTGATTCTTGTCGCGCACAACGCAAATTTTGATACCTCGTTCCTGCGCGCCGTGTGCAGCCGCCACGACATGACGTTCCCGTATGTGTATATCGATACGGTCGCCATGTGTCGCTCCATGCTGACGGACATCAAAAACTGCAAGCTCGATACGGTCGCGAAGTATTTAAAGCTAAAGCCCTTTAATCACCATCGCGCGTGCGACGATGCCGCCGTGCTCGGCGAGATTTTTATCAACCTCATCCAGCGCCTCGTCGATGATTTCAAGCTGACAGATGTCAAGCAGATCAACACCGCACTCGCGGGCGGCGACCCGAAAAAGCTGCCGACCTACCACCAGATCATTCTCGTTAAGAACTTGGTGGGTTTAAAGAATCTCTATAAGCTCATCTCGTTCGGCCACCTAAATTACTTCTATAAGCGTCCCCGCACGCCGAAAAGCGTTTTGAACCGGTACCGCGAGGGCCTCATCATCGGCTCCGCGTGCGAAGCGGGCGAGCTGTTCCGCGCCATTACGCGCGGCGAGCCGTGGGAAAAATTACTCGAGATTGCTTCCTACTACGATTACCTCGAAATCCAGCCGCTTGGCAATAACATGTTCATGGTGCGCAACGGCTCGTGCGATATCGAGCAGTTAAAAGAGTACAACCGCACCATCGTAAAGCTCGGCGAAAAGCTGAAAAAGCCCGTTGTCGCAACGGGAGACGTGCACTTCAAAGACCCGAAAGACGCCGCAGGCCGCGCCATTTTGATGGCGGGTCAGGGCTTTACGGATGCCGATGAGCAGGCGCCGCTCTACATGCGCACCACGGACGAAATGCTGAAAGAATTCGACTACCTCGGCAAAGAAAAAGCGTATGAGGTTGTCGTCACCAATACGAACAAGATCGCCGATATGATCGAGGAAATCCGCCCCATCCCGGAGGGTGTTTTCCCACCGTTCATCGACGGCGCAGAGGAGCAGCTGAACTCCATTACGTGGGCGCGCACCAAGGAAAAGTACGGTGACCCGCTGCCGGAGATTGTCGAAAAGCGATTAAAGCGCGAGCTCGGCTCCATCAACAAGCACGGCTTCTCCGTCTTGTACATGACGGCGCAAAAGCTCGTGGCAGACAGCGAAGCGCACGGCTATCTCGTCGGCTCGCGTGGCTCCGTCGGCTCGTCGTTCGTCGCAACCATGTCCGGCATCTCGGAGGTTAACCCGCTCGAGCCGCACTACATTTGCCCCAAGTGCAAATACAGCGAGTTCATCACGGACGGCAGCTACCTTTCCGGCTTTGATCTGCCGCCGAAAAAGTGCCCGCGCTGCGGCGAAGATCTCGACCGCGACGGCCACACCATCCCATTCGAGACATTCCTTGGCTTTGACGGCGACAAAACGCCGGATATCGACCTCAACTTCTCCGGCGAATACCAAAGCGGTGCGCACCGCTATACGGAGACGCTGTTCGGCCGCGAAAACGTCTTCAAGGCCGGCACCATCGCAACCGTCGCGGATAAAACCGCGTTCGGCTACGTGAAAAAGTATGCCGAAGAACGTTCCCGCGTGCTTTCCCGCGCGGAGGAAAAACGCCTTTCCATTTCCTGCACGGGCATCAAACGCACCACGGGCCAGCACCCGGGCGGCATGGTCGTCGTGCCAAAGGGCAAAGAGGTCTACGATTTCTGCCCGGTGCAGCACCCCGCAAACGACCAGAATTCCGATAACATCACCACGCACTTTGACTTCCATTCCATTCACGATACCATTTGTAAGCTGGACGAACTCGGCCACGATGTGCCGACCATCTATCGCTATCTCGAAGATTACACCGGCATTCCCGTCATGAAGGTCTCCATGAGCGACCCGGCGGTCATGTCGCTGTTTACGTCCACGGAAGCGCTCGGCGTCACGCCGGAGGACATCGGCTCTTTAACGGGCACTTTCTCTCTGCCGGAGTGCGGCACACCGTTCGTGCGCCAAATGCTCATCGATGCCCAGCCGAAGACATTCTCCGACCTTCTGCAGGTCTCGGGTCTGTCCCACGGCACGGATGTTTGGATCGGCAACGCGCAGGACCTCATCAAAGACGGCACCTGCACCATCGCCACCGTCATTGGTACGCGAGACAGCATCATGACCTACCTGCTCTTAAAGGGCCTTGAGCCGAAAATGGCGTTTAAGATTATGGAAATCACCCGTAAGGGCAACGCGAAAAAGCTTTTCACGCAGGAGCACATCGCCGCCATGAAGGAGCACAACGTGCCGGATTGGTACATCGAGTCCTGCTATAAGATTAAGTACATGTTCCCGAAAGCGCACGCTGCCGCCTACATGATCGCGACGCTGCGCCTCGGCTGGTACAAGGTGCATTATCCTGTGGAATACTACGCGGCGTACTTCACCGTGCGCAGTGAAGATTTCGACGGCGCCACCGCCGTGCAGGGGCGTGCCGCCGTACAGCGCCGTATGCGCGAGCTGGAGCAGAAGCAAAAGGAGCACCAGTCTACTGTCAAGGAAGATGCGGCGTATTCCACATTCCAGATCATCAACGAAATGCTGTGCCGCGGCATCGAGCTTTTGCCGGTCGACCTGTATAAATCCGATGCGAAAAAGTTCCTTGTCGAAGACGGCAAGATCCGTCTGCCGTTCTCGTCCCTGCCCGGTGTGGGCGAGGCGGCGGCGCACAGCTTGTATGAAGCGTGCACGGGCGGCGAGGAGTTCATCTCTATCGACGAAGTGCAGTCCCGCGCCAAGGTTTCCAGCGCTGTTATCGACGTTTTAAAAAGCGCCGGCGCATTGCAGGGTCTGCCAGACAGCAGCCAGACATCACTGTTTTAATGCCATTAGGCGGACGCAAGAAGTTGCTTCCGCCTTTCTGCATATCTATGCGTATATACGTGTATACACAAAACGCGAAAAGTCTTGACAAGCGCACAGCTACATGATATTATTGTAACACGTCATTACATTAAAGCAAAGGGACGGTCGTTATGAAGAAGTTCAACAAAATCACGCCGGAGGGCACCAAGGATATTCTGTTTGAAGAGTGCCTTTCGCAGCGTACTGTGAGCGAGCGGCTCACGCATATATTCAAAATGCGCGGCTATAATGAGGTCATCACGCCCGGCATGGAATACTACGACGTGTTCGATGCCCCAAACGCCGCCATTCCCCAGTATGAGATGTATAAATCCACGGATAACAAAGGCAGGCTCATCGTGTTCCGTCCCGATTTAACACTGCCCATCGCGCGCCTTACCGCAACGCGGTTGCAGGCGATGGAAAAGCCCATTCGGCTTTACTATAACCAGCCAATCTATCGCAACCGCAAGGATCTTTCCGGCCGCAGCGACGAAACAACGCAGGCGGGCATCGAGCTTTTGGGTGCATCGGGGCTGAAAGCGGATATCGAGGTCATCGCCGCCGCCGTTGAGGCGCTTTCCGCGTGCACGGAAAACTTCCGCTTGGAGATCGGCAGCGCAAAATTCTTCGGTGCGCTCGCCGATGAGCTGCCCGTCTCCGCAGATAAAAAAGAGGACATCCGCCAGACGATTGAGTCCAAAAACTACGCCGCCCTCGGCGATATGCTCGACGCACTCCCCAAATCCGTATATACCGAAGCCATCAAAAAGCTGCCGCGCCTGTTCGGCGGGGCGGAGGTCTTCGCGGAAGCGGAGCAGTTCTGCAAAGGCCACCCTGTGCTTTCCGAAACGCTCGATTACATGCGCACGCTATATACTGCGCTGTCGTCGCTCGGCCTCGATGACCGTCTGATGGTCGATTTCGGCCTTGTGCAGCGCAACGATTACTACACCGGCGTCGTCTTCAGCGCCTATGTGGAAAACTACGGTGACGCCGTTTTAATGGGCGGCCGCTACGATACGCTTTTAAAGCAATTCGATGCCCCCATGCCCGCTATCGGCTTTGCCGCAAACGTCGATGCGTTGGCTTCTGTTTTGCTCGACGACGGCCGGATTGAAAGCGTGCCCACGCCGGACGTGCTCGTCCATGCGGAAAGCGGCGCGGAGATCAAAGCACAGATGAAAATTCGCGAGCTGACAGCAAACGGCAAAATCTGCGAAAGCTCCGTGTTCGATACGGTAGACGAGGCCGAGCGCTACGCAAAGCGCCGCGGCATCCCGGAAGTCATCGTCCTTAGAGGGGAGGAAAACGCATGAAGCCATTAAGAATTGCCCTCACAAAAGGGCGCCTCGAAAAAGACACCGTGAACCTTTTAGAGCAGATCGGCCTTGATTGCACGCAAGTGCGCGAAAAAGGCAGAAGACTGATTCTTCCCGTTGGAAACGGCGAGATCGAAGTCGTTTTAGCCAAAGCTGCCGATGTCATCACTTACGTCGAAAACGGCGTGTGCGACCTCGGTGTCGTCGGCAAAGATACCATCATGGAAAACGGCAGTCATTTTTACGAAATCTTAGATCTTGGCTTCGGCCGCTGCCGCTTTGCGCTCGCCTGCCGCAAGGGTACGGATTTCTTCGGCGGCTATAAAGCGAAGACCGTCGCGTCCAAATACCCGAACGTTGCACGGCAGTTCTTTGAAAGCCGCGCCATGGACGTGCGCATCATCAAAATCGAGGGCTCCGTAGAGCTTGCCCCGCTGCTCGGCCTTGCAGACGGCATCGTCGATATCGTCGAGACCGGCACCACCTTAAAAGAAAACGGTCTGGAGGTCACGGAGACCATCGCCGGCATCTCGGCGCGTCTCATCGCAAACACCGCCAGCCTTAAAATGAGAAAGCAGGAGATTGAAGCGCTTGCCGCCCGCATGGAAGCGCAGATCGAAAAGAACAGGGAGGAGAAATCCGTATGATCCGTATTGCCAAAGGCGATAGAGCCTACTGTGAAGCGTTTATTCAAAGCCTTAAAGCCCGCGTCAGCGAAAACGACCGCAGCGTAGAGGATAAAGTGGCCGAAATTTTGAAGGACGTGCGCGATAACGGCGACGAAGCCGTGCGACGCTATACGATGAAGTTCGACGGCTGGGCGCCGGAGAAAGCGGAGATCACAAAAGAGGAGATCGATGCGCTCACCGCAGACTGCGACCCGGCGTTCATCGCTTCGATGAAGCGCGCCGCAGAAAATATACGCGCGTTCCACGCCAGACAAAAGCAGCAAAGCCGCATCGACCCCTCGCCCACGGGTGTTCTGATGGGCCAGCGCGTGCGCGGCCTGCACAGGGTCGGCGTGTATGTGCCGGGCGGTACGGCGGCCTACCCGTCCTCCGTTTTGATGAACGTCATCCCGGCGAAAATTGCCGAAGTCGGCGAGATCGTCATGGTCACGCCGCCGGGACGTACCGGCAAGCCGGATAAAAACATTTTGGCCGCCGCAAGGATTGCCGGCGTAGATCGCGTGTTCCTCATCGGCGGCGCGCAGGCCGTCGCGGCGCTCGCCTACGGCACCGAGACCGTTCCGAAGGTTGATAAAGTCGTCGGCCCCGGCAACATTTTCGTCGCCACGGCAAAGAAATTACTGTACGGCACCATCGATATCGACATGATTGCCGGTCCAAGCGAAATTCTCGTCATTGCGGATAAAACCGCGAAGCCGGAGTTCTTGGCTGCCGACCTCATGAGCCAGGCGGAGCACGACCGCATGGCGTCCGCTATTCTCATTACCCCGGAGGAAGACCTTGCAAAGGCGACCGCCGCGGAGATTGAGCGCCAAATGCAGACGCTTTCAAGAAAAGACATTATTAAAGAATCCATCGAAAATTTCGGTGCAATTATTGTCTGCGAAAACATGGCGGAAGCCGTCGATTTCGCAAACGAGCTCGCCCCGGAGCACCTTGAAGTCTGCTGCGAAAATCCGCTCGAATACATCGGCAAGCTCGATAACGCCGGTTCCGTGTTCCTCGGAAACTATTCTCCGGAGCCGCTCGGCGATTACTTCGCGGGTCCAAACCACGTGCTGCCCACCAGCGGCACGGCGCGTTTCTTCTCGCCGCTTTCCGTCGATGATTTTATCAAAAAATCGAGCTTTATCTACTATACGGAAGCGGAGCTTCTGAAAGCTGCCGACGACATCATCCGCATTGCCGAGACCGAAGAGCTGACCGCGCACGCGAATTCCATCGCCGTCCGCAAGAAAAAGTGACCCCGGAGGTAGTTTATGTATACGCTGAATGAAAAGATCCGCGATTTAGAGCCGTATGAACCCATTGCGGGCGAGTATAAAATTCGTCTGGACGCAAACGAATCGTTCCTGTGCCTGCCGGAATCCGTTATGGCGTCCGCTTTGCACGCCATGATGAGAGTGGAGCTCAACCGCTATCCGGATCCCACCGCAAAAGACCTGTGCGCCGCCTTTGCCAAAAGCTATAAGGTAAAGCCGGCATGCGTTGCGGCGGGCAACGGCAGCGATGAGCTCATCAACGTCATTTTCCAGAGCTTTCTGATGAAGGGCGAGACCTACGCAACGCTCACGCCGGATTTTTCCATGTATGATTTTTACGGCTACGTTTCGGAATGCCGCGGTATCGAAATCAAAAAAGACGAAAATTTCACAATCGATATTGACAAGGTGATCGAAACCTGCAACAATGAGAACGTAAAGCTGCTCATTTTCAGCAACCCGTGCAATCCGACGTCCGTCGGCCTCACGCGCGAAGCCGTGCGCAAAATCATCAGGGGCGTCTCCGCGCTCGTCGTGCTCGACGAAGCCTATATGGATTTCTGGAACGAATCTATGCTCGGCGAATTTGAAAACTACGATAATTTACTCATCTTGAAAACGTGCTCCAAAGCATTCGGTCTCGCCGCGCTGCGCGTAGGCTTTGCCGTGGGCAACGAAAAGCTTGTCCGCGCCATCAAGGCTGTAAAGTCGCCGTATAACGTCAACACCTGCTCGCAGAAAATGGCGGAAGCCGTGCTGAAAAACCGCGCGGAAGCCGATGCCGCCATCCGCAGATTGCTGCTTTCGCGAGACGAATTGCAGCAGAAATTCGACCGCATGGCGCAGCGCTTCCCGGAAAAGCTCCAAACGGTAAAGAGCGTTACGAACTTCGTCGTTCTGCGCACACCGTACGCAAAGGAGCTCTACGAGCGCCTTTTGGCCGAATCCATCGCGGTGCGGTACTTTAAAAACATGTCCGCCCTGCGCATCACGGCAGGCTCCACGGGTGAAAACGCAGTGGTCACAGAGCACATTCAGCGGTTCTTTGAAGAAAAAGAGCAAGCGTAAATCGGGCTTTAGGCCCTTTTAGGGGGAAACGATATGGAACGTGCGGCAACAGTTGTGCGCCAAACAAAAGAAACGAACATTGAGCTGACCTTGGGGCTTGACGGCGGCGAGGTTGTCGTCGATACCGGCGTGGGCTTTTTCGACCACATGCTCACGGCGCTTGCCGTGCACGGCGGCTTCGGCCTTCGGTTAAAAGCCGAGGGCGATTGGAATGTCGATTGCCACCACACGGTGGAAGATACCGGCATCGTGCTCGGCCGTGCGTTTAAGCAGGCGCTCGGCGACCGCAGCGGCATCGTGCGCTACGGCCATGCCATGATCCCTATGGATGAAGCGCTCGGCTTCTGCGCCGTAGATGTCAGCGGCCGCCCGTACCTTGTGTTCGACGCTGCGTTCCCGCAGGAGCGCGTCGGCGATTTTGACACCTGCATGACGGAGGAGTTCTTCCGCGCGCTTAGCGATAACGCCGGCTTCACGCTGCACCTGCGCTGCCCCTACGGCAAAAATTCTCACCATATGATCGAAGCGCTGTTCAAAGCCTGCGCGCACGCTCTGTGCGATGCCACAGCAGAAAACAGCACCGGCGCGGTGCTTTCCACCAAGGGCACGCTTTCGGAATAATTTGAAATTTTAACTTTTTTGCATACACGATAATTTGGAATGAATAAGGAAGGGATATAACATGATCATTTTACCGGCGATTGACCTCAAGGACGGCAAATGCGTCCGCCTGTTCCAGGGTGATTACGCCACGGCGGAGCAGGTGGCGGAGGATCCCGTCAAGACCGCGCAATCGTTTGAGGAGCAGGGCGCGCGCTGGGTGCACCTTGTTGATCTCGATGGCGCAAAGGCACGCCGCCCCGTAAACGACAGCACCGTTTTCTCCATTCGCGATAATGTCTCGATGAATATAGAAGTCGGCGGCGGTATCCGCGATATGGACACCGTGGAATATTATCTTTCGCACGGCATCAATCGCATCATTCTGGGCTCTGCGGCGCTGCACAGCCCGGAGTTCGTGCGCGAGGCCGTGAAAAAATACGGCAAAAAGATCGCCGTCGGCATTGATGCGTTAAAGGGCAAGGTGGCGGCGGAGGGCTGGACGGCTCAAAGCGAAGTGGATTACCTCGAAATGGCAAAGCGTATGGAAGACATCGGCGTGCGCTACCTCATCGTGACCGATATTTATAAGGACGGCACCATGAACGGCCCGAACCTCGTCATGCTCGATAAGGTCAACCGCGCCGTCAGCTGCAACATCATCGCAAGCGGCGGCGTCAGCAACTTAAAGGACATCGTAGACCTCAACGCCCTCGGCGTGTACGGTGCGATTGCGGGCAAATCCATTTATACGAAAGCGCTGGACTTAACGGCGGCCATCACCGCCAGTCAGCGCCTTTCCGGCAAATCGTTCAAGTGCAGCGAAGAAGTGGAAGACCATCTTGAGCGCTACTTCAAAAAATCGGAGCTCATCCCGTGCATCGTGCAGGAGGCCTCCACAAACGAAGTGCTCATGCTGGCATACATGAACCGCGAATCCATGGCGAAAACGCTGGAGACGGGCTACACGTGGTTTTACAGCCGCAGCCGCCAAACGCTGTGGAACAAGGGCGCAACGAGCGGCCATACGCAGAAGGTCATCAGCATGTATGCCGACTGCGACGACGATACACTGCTCGTAAAGGTTGTGCAGACGGGCGCGGCGTGCCACACCGGCAGCCACAGCTGCTTCTATAAAGAGATTGCAAGAAACTGACGGAGGGAACACTATGGACATTTTGCAGCAGCTTTATGATACCGTTTTGGAGCGCAAGGGTGAAAAGCAGGAGGGCTCCTACACCTGCTATCTCTTCGAGCAGGGGCTTGATAAGATCCTCAAAAAGTGCGGCGAAGAGTGCAGCGAAGTCATCATCGCCGCGAAAAACGGCAAAAAAGAGGACACCGTGGGCGAAATCAGCGACCTGCTCTATCACCTCACCGTCATGATGGTGAACGAGAACATCCCGCTTGACGATGTGCGCGCGGAGCTTAACCGTCGTCACGGCAAAACGGGTAACCTCAAAACTTTCCACAAGGTGGACCACAATACATGACACAAACTGAAAAACACGCACTTTGGGCGCAGGAAGAGCAAAGCGCCGAAATGCACGGCTGGGATTTTTCGCACATCCGCGGGCGTGTAGTGGAAGCCCCGCTGCCGTGGGATTATAAGCAAAAGGTGCTCGATTTTTTAAAGCCGCAGTCCGTCATTTTGGATATGGGTACGGGCGGCGGAGAGTTCCTTTTGTCCCTGCGCCACTCGTTTTCGCAGACAAGCGTCACGGAAAGCTGGCAGCCGAATTTTGAGCTGTGCGAAAAAAAGTTAGCGCCGCTCGGCATCACCGTGCGCAAAACCGAAGAGGACAAACCTCTGCCGTTTGCGGATAACAGTTTTGACCTCGTTTTAAATCGTCACGATTCTTATGACATAAACGAAGTGCGCCGCGTCCTAAAGCCCGGCGGATATTTCATCACGCAGCAGGTAGGCGGCAGCAACAACTTGCGCCTGCGCGCTTTGCTCGGCAATAACAAAACCGCCATGCCGAGCTTTAACCTCGAAAACGAGCTGCTGCGCTTCAAAAACGCCGGCTTTACGGTGAATTTCTGCGACCAGGCCTATGTAACCGACCATTATTTGGATGTCGGCGCACTCGTGTGGTACGCAAAGGTTCTGCCGTGGGAGTTCGGCAATTTCACAGTAGAAAGCTGCCTGCCGCAGCTCGATGCGCTCGACGCGCTGTGTGAAAAGCAAGGCTATATCCCAAGTGTGCAGCACCGCTTCATGCTCATTGTCCGCAACAGAAAGCCGAAAGAATAAGGGGGAAACCATGGCAGCCAACATTCGCTTTGCAACCGAAGCAGACATTCCGGTCATTTTAGAGTTTATCCATGCGCTCGCCGCGTATGAAAATATGGAAGATCAGGTCATTGTAACGCCGGAGCTTTTAAAAGAGTGGGTCTTCCAAAAGAAAAAAGCAGAGGTTTTCCTTGTTTCGGAGGACGAAAAGCCCGCGGGCTTTGCGCTTTTCTTCCACAATTTCTCCACGTGGCTTGGCCGCGCGGGCATTTATCTTGAGGATCTTTTCGTGCTGCCGGAATATCGCGGCAAGGGCTACGGCAAGCTGCTGTTAAAGCGCCTTGCGCGGCTCGCTTTGCAGCGCGGCTGCGGCAGACTGGAGTGGGCGTGCCTCGATTGGAACACCCCAAGCCGCAAGTTCTATGATTCCCTCGGCGCCGTGCGCATGGAGGAGTGGACAACGTACCGCCTGACGGGTGATGCACTTTTGTCCCTTGCGTCCAACATCTCACTCAAATAATTTCGCAAAAGCAAAGAGGCGGGCTGCGGCTCGTCTCTTTTTGTCGGTTCTGCGGCTTGCATTTATGCAGGAAAATGTGGTATGATATTTCCGCAATTTCACGAAGAATAGGGGAAAATGCAGAATGAAAAAAATTCTGTTCATTGCGACCGGCGGAACCATCGCTTCGGCGAAAACGGAAAACGGCCTCACGCCGGCGATTACATCGGAGGAACTTTTAAACGCCGTGCCGCAGGTGAAAAACCTGTGCGCGGTGGATACCGTGCAGCCGTACAGCTTAGACAGTACCAACATGTGTTGGAAGCAGTGGATCCACGTGGCGGAGATCATCCGCGACAGCTATGCAAAGTACGACGGCTTTGTCATCGCCCACGGCACGGATACGCTGTCCTACGCGGCGGCCACGCTCTCGTATCTCATCCAGAAAAACGAAAAGCCCGTTGTTTTAACGGGTGCGCAGAAATCCATCGAGGTGCCGGACGGCGACGCGCGGCGCAATTTGTTTGAAGCGTTTGTATACGCCACAGATGCCCGTGCGTGCGGCACACACGTCGTTTTTAACGGGCACGTCATTGCAGGCACCCGCGCCAGAAAAACGCATACAAAGAGCTTCGACGCCTTTTCCAGCATTGATTTCCCGGACATCGGCGTGTTCTACGATAAAAAGCTCCTGTGCTATATTGATGAGCGCCCGGAGTGCCCCGGCGCGGTGTTCTACGATAAATTAGTACCGGAGATTCTCTCTATCCGCGTCATCCCGGGCATGGACCCGTCCGTGTTCGATTACATCACCGCGCACTGCCGCGGCGTTGTCATCGAAAGCTTCGGCGTCGGCGGCATCCCGTACTACGGCGACAACGCGTTTGAGGAAAAGATCGCTGCGTTAATGGAAAACGGCGTACGCGTCGTCATCACCACGCAGGTTCCGCACGAGGGCAGCAACCTTTCCGTCTACCGCGTGGGCCATATCATCAAGGAAAAGTACCGCGTGCTCGAAGCTTCCAACATGACAACGGAAGCCGTCATCGCCAAAATGATGTGGGCACTGGCCTATTCCGAGACCCGCGAGGAATTTGAAAAGCTCTTCTGCACCCCTGTAGGCAAAGACCAATTATAAATTGTATTCGCCTGCGGTGGGTGATATTGCCCTTCGGACAATGCAAGTGAAGCTTGCTATAGCATTACAAAACAGAAGGCAGAGCGATGATGTGCTCTGCCTTCCGGTTTGTCCGTCATGTTTGTTTTTTCGCGGCTAATTTTTCGCGCTTCTTTTGCAGCATTACAATGAGCTCGTCAATCATCGAAGCCGAGTCATCCGCCGTGTCGATCATTGCAGAGAGGAACGGCGCCACGAGCGCGGGATCCTGAATCGTCGTGTCGCGCAGCTGTAACTGGGCATACTCCTCCTCTGTCATGCACGGTGCAAAGGTGCGCGCATAATTGCGAAACGTCTTCACAAAGCCGGCCGGGGTGATCATCCCTTTTTTTAAAAGAGAGTTCACCATCAGGTGAATGTAGCTGTCCTTCCAAGTCTTCTGTGGGGAAAGCGCGACCATTTCCGCCGCGGAAAGCGCACGGTCTGTGTGCCACAAAAGATACATGACTTCGCTTTCGCTTTTTGTAAGCGCCGTCTTTTTCATATAAATCCGTAACCTCGCTTTAGTAGGAATTTGCGCAGGGTTTTATGGAGGTATTATATAATATAACGCTCGCACTTGTCAATGTTTTGGGCAAAATTCAGTTGAAAAATTTTCCCATCAGCATTTTTGCAGATTGCCGAAAAGTAAAAACAAGAAAAAACCTATGACAAAGCCGCAAAGCCGCGCTGCGTTTTTCGCCTAATCATAAAAGTCGCAAAGCAGGGGAAGAGAAGCCCTAAAAACTCGTGCAGCACCACTTTAAAAGGCAAATAAACGGCCCTAAACGGATTTTTTTGCAAAGAGAAACGGATTTCTTCTATTTTTCGGGAAAAAAGCCTTGACTTTTTTGCCCCCTGCCACTATAATTATTTGTGTTATTTCGTGCTAAGTAACAAATACAAACCCCTGCCTGATGGCGGATGGGAGGGATATAGATGGCTGAAATCAGAATCAAAGACAACGAATCTTTGGAGAGCGCACTCAGACGCTTTAAGAAGCAGTGCGCAAGAGCGGGCGTTATTCAGGAAGTTCGCAAGAGAGAGGCTTACGAAAAGCCTTCCGTTAAGCGCAAGAAGAAGTCCGAAGCAGCTCGCAAGCGCAAGTACAAATAATCAAACGTGAAGAAGCGGGCTTTTTGCCCGCTTTTTTGTGTAAACGGGTTTTTCCCGAGCAACACAGGAGGCAAAGACCGAAGCTATGGCGGTATTTAAACCGACCGGCACGCTCCACTGCGTGACGGAGCTTACGCCCGAGCTTTTAAAAGCGCTCAATGTGCACATGATCGTGCTCGATGTGGATAATACCATGTCGCCGCACGGCTCGCAGACGCCGTTTCCCGGCGTGCGGGCGTGGGCACAAAGCGTAACGGCAAGCGGCGTCAAGCTGATCGTTGTTTCCAACAATTACAAAAAACGTGTGGCGCCCTTTGCCGCGCAGTTCAATCTGCCGTTCGTTTCTTTCGCGTGCAAGCCGTTTCCGGTCGGCTACCTGCGCGCAAAGAAAATGGCCGGCACGCCCCGCAGGGAATGCCTTGTCGTGGGCGACCAGATCTTCACCGATATCCTCGGCGCAAACCTTTGCGGAATGCGGTCGGTTTTACTTGACCCCCTGTCGCCGGATCCTTCCGCCACGGTGCGCTTCAAGCGCAGTCTGGAAGGCTTTTTGCGCCCGCACTATACGCGGCTCACGGCCGGGGAAGAAACGGTAAAAAGCAAAGCATAAAGGGCACCTTTGGGTACACATTAGAAAGGGGAATTATCAATGAGCAATCCGATCGAACGTCTTACCAATTCTGTCATCGGCGGCGATAGCAAAAAAGCGGCGCTGATCGTTTCCGAAACGAACCTCTATTACCTCACGGCGTTCCCGTCCACAGACGGCGCACTGCTGCTTACTTCCGAGCAGGCTTATTATCTCCTCGATTTCCGTTACACCGAGGCCGCACGCGCCAAGGCGCAAAATGTGGAGGTTGTGGAGTTCACCTCGCTTAACGAAACCTATAAGACGCTTCTGAAAAAGCACGGCATCACCGAGGTGTACATGGAATACGCCGCTCTGCCCTACGGTCATGCGAAGCGTTTTGAGCAGCTCTCCGAAGAGTGCGGCGCTAAGGCGATTTTGAATACGACCTTGGACGATGCCATCCGCAAGCAGCGCATCGTCAAGAGCGATGAGGAAGTGAAGAGAATCTGTGACGCACAGGCCATCACAGACGCTACGTTTGAGCACATCCTCCCCTATATCAAGGAAGGCGTAACGGAGCGCGAAATCGCGCTGGAGATTGAGTTCTTCATGCGCAAAGAGGGTGCAGACGGCAATGCGTTCAACCCCATCGTTGTCACCGGCGCAAACGGCTCGCAGTGCCACGGCATTCCGGGCAACACACAGATCAAAAAAGGCGATCTCATCACCATGGATACCGGCGCTATGCTCGCGGGCTATCATTCCGATATGACCCGTACCGTCGCGCTCGGCTATGTAAACGATGAGCAGAGAGCCATCTACAACACGGTTTTAAAAGCACAGCTCGCCGTTATCGACGGCGCACACCCGGGCATGCGCTGCTGCGATGTGGATAAGATCGCGCGCGACATCATCGAGACCCCGTACCCGAACACGTTCGGTCACGGCCTCGGCCACGGCGTAGGCTTCGAGATTCACGAGTGGCCGCGCTTCAATAAGACCGATGAGACCATCTGTGAGCCGGGCATGGTCATCACCGACGAGCCGGGCATCTACATCCCGGGCAAGTGCGGCGTGCGCATTGAAGACATGCTGCTCATCACAGATGACGGCTGCCGCAGCCTCACGCATTCCCCGAAGGAGCTCATCATCCTGTAAAATTTCCGAAAAAACGGAGAAACAGAACGGTTTTTTCTTGAAAAAAGCCACTTTCTGTTATACAATAGACCTAAGAAAAATTTGGAGGTATTATCTATATGGTAACCGCAGGCGATTTCAGAAACGGCGTCACCTTTGAAATGGACGGCAACGTTTACTCGATCATTGAATTCCAGCACGTCAAGCCCGGTAAGGGCGCGGCGTTCGTCCGCACCAAGATCCGCAACGTGATTTCCGGTGCCGTGACGGAAAAGACGTTCAACCCGAACGATAAGTATCCGACCGCTTTCATTGAGAGAAAGGACATGGAGTATCTCTACAATGACGGCGACCTGTACTATTTCATGGACAGCGAGACCTATGAGCAACTGCCGATCAGCCCGAATGTCCTCGGCGACAACTTCCGCTTTGTGAAGGAAAACATGGTTTGCAAGGTGCTCTCCTACAAGGGCAACGTTTTTGGCATTGAGCCGCCGAACTTTGTTGAGCTTCAGGTCACAGAGACCGAGCCGGGCGTGAAGGGCGATACCGCTACGAACGTCACGAAGCCCGCTACGCTGGAGACCGGCGCAGAGATCAAGGTTCCGATCTTCATCAACGAAGGCGAAATGATCCGCGTCGATACCAGAACCGGCGAGTACATGGAGCGCGCATAAGCGTTTTTCCTTGTTCCATACGCCGAAACACCCGGGGCGAAAGCCCTACATTAGGCAGCGCGTTTGCCTGCCGGAAAGATAGGTGCAAGCATGACAAATTCCGAGAAAGCGGCATACATCCGCGGTTTGATGGAAGGCATGGATCTGGACCCGAATGCGAAGGAGACGAAGCTCTTCAACGCGATCGTTGACCTGCTCGATGACCTCTCCCTTTCCGTTGAGGAAATGGAAGACGCATACGATGAGCTCAGCGGCCAGGTAGACGAGATCGACGAAGACCTCGGCGAGCTGGAAGAAGAGTTCTACGACATCGACGAGGACGAAGACGATGACGATGTCGACGCATGGGAAGACGACGAAGACGAATGCTATTACGAAGTCACCTGCCCGAAGTGCGGCGATACCATCGAGCTCAACGAAGAAATGCTCGATGAGGGCTCCATCGATTGCCCGAACTGCGGTGAAACGCTGGAGTTCGACCTCGAAGAAGACGATTCCTGCGATTGCGGCGAAAACTGCGACTGCAATAAGGAATAATTTTCGGGTCCTATAAACCTGTAAAGAACGGGAGAGTCGTTTTGCGGCTCTCCTTTTTCTTTTCGCACGGGTGAATTTAGGTCTTGCAATTATATGCTGTTTGTGCTATAATTTCTAAGTTCCGATATATAGTCGGGCCATTAGCTCAGTTGGTTAGAGCTACCGGCTCATAACCGGTTGGTCCAAGGTTCGAGTCCCTGATGGCCCACCAGAGCAATATTAAACAAAGCCCCCAAGAAATCTTCTTTCTTGGGGGCTTTGGCTTTTGCAAATCTTTGCAATGAAATGTAAATATGAACGCTTAGGCGGTACTGTCTGTATGGCAGTGCCGTCTTTTTTTATTTTAACATGATTTCGAGAATTTCTTCAAAAGAAACAGAAGTAAATCTTGCGTTTTGCGTAATACAGAAATTTTTGCAGCAGACGTCGAAGTTTCCATGATAACGTTCACTTATATATTTCTTGAATTTTGAGGACACATTTTTAGAAGCGGTATAAGCATAACGTGAATTCTCTATTAGTTGATTATTCGGAAAGGCGGTGGGCATCAAGATACCGGGCTACCCGTCCATCAGCCTGCCCGCCGACAAATAGGGCGCGGAGGTCGCGCTGCTGAACCCTGAAGGCAACCCCTGCTATTTCACCTTTGAACTGGTGCTGACCAACACCGACGAGGTACTTTACACCTCCAAGCAGGTCGAGCTGGGGCAGATGATTACCAACATCACGCTCAATCGCGCACTGCCTGCCGGGCAGTACAATGCGGAGATGCGCATCACAACCGCCTCGCTGCAGGACGGCAGCGCTATGAACGGGGCGAATGTTGTGGCCGTATTGGATGTACAGTAACCCACAGCGGTACAAGCTGTTCAACAAACTGTTATATAGGATAGGAGAAATTACCTATGAAAAAACTTACATCCTTTGTTTTGGCTATGGCTAGCCCCCTTAACATTTGGGCGCTGGACGAGGACCTGCAGCAAACGCCGCAGGTCAGCACCGTGCAAGAAAATATCGACCCCGCGCCCGTGGAAGACTCCGCGCTTTTGACGGCTCACAGCGTTCCGCGTAGGTGTGTGGCACAAAGAAATGACCGCAACGATCCATAGCGCAAAATTGGGCGAATAACAGCGAAACAGAGTGTAAAAGCACGCTTTATCTGGGGCTAAACGCAGATATAAGCGTGCTTTTGCGTAGAAATGCCCTTGACAAATTCCGAGCAACATAATAGACTTAAAACGTCTAATCGGGATAGAAAAGGGGCAAGAGCATGACACTGAAAGACCTGCCGATCGGCAAAACGGCAACGGTGACGACCGTTGGCGGCGAGGGCGCGCTGCGCCAGCATTTTTTGGATATGGGGCTCATTCCGAAGGCGGACGTCACCATGGTGAAATTCGCACCTATGGGCGACCCCGTCGAGGTACGCATACATGGCTACGAGCTGACGCTGCGCCTTGCCGATGCGGAAAAAATAGAGATCGATAAAATTCGCGACACGATAACGGAGCCGATGCGGCCGCAGGACGCGCGCCCGATTTTTCACCCGGGTCTCGGCGAGGGCGGCAAGTACCACGTGCAGACCGGCGAGCCGCTGCCGCCCGGAGAAACGCTGACCTTTGCACTTGCGGGCAATCAGAACTGCGGCAAAACGACGCTGTTTAATCAGCTGACGGGCTCTAACCAGCACGTGGGCAACTTTCCGGGCGTGACGGTGGACCGCAAAGACGGTGCGATACGCGGCGTGGAAAACACGCTCGTCACCGATCTGCCGGGCATTTACTCCATGTCGCCATACTCGAGCGAGGAGCTCGTCACGCGGCGCTTCGTTTTGGATGAGCATCCGCGCGGCATCATCAACATTGTGGACGCGACGAACATAGAACGCAATTTGTACCTGACGATGCAGCTGATGGAGCTGGATGTGCCGATGGTGCTGGCGCTCAATATGATGGACGAGGTGCGCCAAAACGGCGGCTCTGTGCGCGTGAATGAGATGGAGGAGATGCTTGGCATCCCCGTGGTGCCGATCTCCGCCGCGAAAAACGAGGGTATTGAGGAGCTTATCGACCACGCCGTGCACGTGGCAAAGTACCGGGAAGCGCCGGGGCGGCAGGACTTCTGCGATGTGAACGACCACAACGGCGCGGTACACCGCTGTTTGCACGGCATTATGAGCCTCATTGAAGACCATGCCCACGATGCGGGCATCCCGGTACGCTTTGCGGCGAGCAAGCTCGCCGAGGGCGATCAGCTTGTTTTGAATCGGCTGAACCTTGACCAGAACGAAAAGGAGACACTGGAGCACATCATCACGCAGATGGAAAAGGAACGCGGGCTCGACCGCGCCGCCGCCATTGCCGACATGCGCTTCAGCTTCATTCAAAAAGTGTGCGGCGCTGCGGTCGTAAAGCCGAAGGAAAGCCGCGAGCACGCAAGAAGCGTGGCGATAGACCGCATTTTGACCGGCAAATACACGGCAATACCGGCGTTTATCGGCATTATGGGTCTTGTATTCTGGCTGACGTTTAACGTCATCGGCGCGTTTTTATCGAATTTACTGGACATGGGCATCGGCGCGTTGACGGATATTGTCGACCGCGGCATGACGGCGGCGAACGTGAACCCTGTGCTGCACTCGCTTGTCATCGATGGTATTTTCACCGGCGTCGGCAGCGTTTTGAGCTTTCTGCCGGTCATTGTGACGCTGTTTTTCTTCCTCTCCATGCTGGAGGACAGCGGATACATGGCGCGCGTGGCGTTTGTGATGGATAAGTTATTGCGCAAAATCGGACTTTCCGGCCGCAGTGTGGTGCCGATGCTCATCGGCTTCGGCTGCACCGTTCCGGGCGTGATGGCGAGCCGCACGCTGCCTTCCGAGCGCGACCGTAAAATGACGATTCTGCTCACGCCGTTTATGAGTTGCTCCGCAAAGCTGCCGATTTACAGCTTTTTTGCGGCGGCGTTTTTCCCGGGCAAGGGTGCACTTGTGATGGTCATTTTGTATTTCACCGGCATTTTGGTCGGTATTTTGATGGCTTTGCTCATGCGCGGCACGATGTTTAAGGGTGAGGCCGTACCGTTTGTGATGGAGCTGCCGAACTACCGCATGCCGGGCGCGAAAAACGTGGCGCAGCTTTTGTGGGAAAAGGCGAAGGACTTTTTACAGCGCGCTTTTACGGTCATTTTTGTTGCGACCATCATCATTTGGTTCCTGCAAACGTTTGACCTGCGCTTTAACATCGTTTCCGACTCCAAAGACAGCATTTTGGCGGTCGTCGCCGGGTGGATTGCACCGATTTTTGCGCCGCTCGGCTTTGGCGACTGGCGCGTCTCTACGGCGCTCATCACGGGCTTTATGGCAAAGGAAAGCGTGGTGTCTACCTTGACGGTGCTGTTCGGCTCCTCCACGGCGCTTACAACGCTGCTGACGCCGCTTTCCGCCGTAAGCCTGCTTGTGTTCTGCCTGCTGTACACGCCGTGTGTGGCGGCCATTGCGTCCGTAAAGCGCGAGCTTGGCGGTAAGTGGGCGGCAGGTGTCGTCATCGGTCAGTGTGTCATCGCGTGGCTGATGGCGGGGCTTGTGTACGGCATGGGGTCGCTGTTTATATGATGGATAAGCTGAACATAGGCACGGTTCTTGTGTTCCTTGTGCTCGTCATAGCGGTGTTTTTTGCTGTGCGGGCAATTCAAAAAGGAAAGACCGGCGGCTGCGGCGGGGACTGCACCCACTGCGCCGGCTCTTGCGTAAAGCCGGAACAGAAAAACAAAGCATAAAAAGAACAGAACATAAAAAATCTCCTGCTTCCCGAAAGAGGCAGGAGATTTCGTTATCTTAACTTATTCGTCTTCTTCGGAGACGCCGTGCTCGTGTGCTTCGTCGGCATCCTTGATCTCGCCCACGATGGGGGTGGGGTCGATGCCGCGGCGGCGGTAGTAATCGGAGACCGCAGCCTTAATGGCCTGCTCGGCCAGAACGGAGCAGTGAATCTTGATGGCCGGAAGACCGTCCAGCGCTTCCATGACCGCCTTGTTCGTCAGTTTCAGAGCTTCCGGGATCGTCTTGCCTTTTACAAGATCGGTCGCCATGCTGCTTGTCGCGATAGCCGCGCCGCAGCCGAAGGTCATGAACTTTACGTCCGTGATGACGTCGTTATCGACCTTGATGTACATGCGCATGATGTCGCCGCATTTCGGATTGCCGACTTCACCGACACCGTCTGCATCTTTGATTTCGCCAACGTTGTGCGGGTTGGAGAAGTGTTCCATTACTTTTGCACTGTATGCCATATCGTTTCATTTCCTTTCGTACATTCGTACCGGATTATTTTAAAATTAAGAGATCGTGCGGCCGTGGATGATCGCATCCCACAGCGGACTCATGGCGCGCAGACGGTCGATGATCTTCGGGAGCACCTCGATGATGTAATCGGCGTCGCTCTCGTCGTTCACGTCGCTGAAGCTGAGACGCAGGGAACCGTGGGCAACCTCGTGCTTAAGGCCGATGGCAAGCAGCACATGGCTCGGGTCGAGAGAACCGCTGGTGCAGGCGCTGCCGGAAGAAGCGCAGACACCCTTAAGGTCGAGCATCAGCAGCATGGATTCGCCCTCAACGCCTTCGAAGGAGAAGTTCACGTTGCCCGGCAGACGATGGTAGCGGTCGCCGTTCAAATGACTGCGGTCAATCTTTGAAAGTTCCGTGATGAGCTTATCCTGCATGCGGCGCAGCTTTGCGTTCTTTTCGTCCATCGTATTGATGGCGTTCTCGAGCGCAACGCTGAGGCCGACAATGCTTGCAACGTTTTCGGTGCCGGCGCGGCGGCCGCGCTCCTGTGCACCGCCATCGATGAGGTTCGGCAGGATGATGCCCTTCTTGATATACAGCACGCCGACGCCCTTCGGGCCGTGGAACTTGTGGCCGCTGAGGGACAGCATGTCAATGTTCTGCTCTTTTACGTTGATCGGCACATTGCCGACAGCCTGTACGGCATCGGTATGGAACCAAACGCCATGCTTTTTGCAGATTTCACCAATCTCCGGGATGGGCTGGATGGTGCCGATCTCGTTATTGGCATACATGATGGTGACAAGGCCGGTTTTATCGGTGATGGCGGCCTCGAGCTCTTCCGGGACGACGATGCCGTTTTCATGCACGTCGAGGTACGTGACCTCAAAGCCCTCTTTTTCGAGCGCTGCGCAGGTGTGCAGCACCGCGTGGTGCTCAAACTTGCTTGTGATGATGTGGTTCTTGCCCTTTTTCAGCATCTTGTGCGCTGCACCCTTAATGGCCCAGTTGTCGCTTTCGCTGCCGCAGCTTGTGAAGTAGATCTCATTCGGCTCTGCACCGAGACATTTTGCTACTTTTGCACGTGCTTCCTCAAGCGGCTTTTTTGCAGCCGTGCCGAGCGCATACAGGCTTGACGGGTTGCCGTAGCATTCGGTGTAGTACGGCAGCATAGCCTCAAGCACCGCAGGGGAGACGGCAGTGGTAGCGGCGTTGTCCGCATAGATGATCTTCTTGCCGTTGTTTTCCATAGCTTTATCAGTACCTTTCGGATAGTGTTTTTTGTGAGGGAACAGAAAACGCATTTGGGATCGATCGGTCGGGATACGCATATTCTTTCCTCAGCGAGATAAATATACACCAAATTGGTATACTTTTCAATAGGGAAATTCCAGAAAGTCAAAATTTTTCTGAAAAAGCAGGAAATAAAGACCCCGAACGAGAGTTTTCCGTACAAAATGGAAGAAAACGGTGGCCGTTTTTTGAAAACCGGCGTACAGAACACAAAAAATCGGGAGAATATGGGAATAGAACCTCTGCGGTGTGCCCAAACTCCGTACAGAGCGAAACGGCACGCGGCTTGACAGCACGGGGAGAATAGCGTAAAATAGAATTATCTTTTTGTGTGCGGGTATTTTTCGCATGCGTGAACGGCTGACACTTTGCACGTAAACGGTACGTGTAACGGATAATGAAAAAAACGCTGCGGTGTTTTGATTTACATGTGTTGAACGGAAAAAACAGAAGAAAGAAAAGCAGAAGGCGGCGCGGACTTGCGTGCGTTTTATTCTGCTCATGCCGAAAGGCGACACTGCGTAGAGCATCGGTTGGTGCTTTTGTATACCTTATTCTTGCGTGAATTGCGACAGTGCGCCTGTGTTATTTGAAAGGAAGGTCAATTTGGCAGAAAAAAGAATCAGAAAAATGACGAAATTAACGTCGCTCGGCGACGCGCCTGCAAAGCAGCAGGACCAGCCCCTCAGCGGTGCAGGGGAAAGCTTCATCGGCAAGATTTCCGGCCCCATCGAAAAGCCGGTGAGACGCCAGAAAACGCGCAGAACGGAAAACGCGCAGGTAAAAGAAGAAGCGGCACAGCAAACCGTGAGCGAAACAAAAGAGACGAAGCCGAAGCGCACGCGTACCGCGCAAAACACGGACGCACACAAAAAGACGACGAAAACGGTAAAGTCGGCCCCAAACGGTGAAAAAGCACCCGCTAAGACAACAAAAAGCACGCAGACGAAAAATAACAAGGGCAGGGGCAGGCGCACAAAGCAGAAGCCCTCTGTGCGCGCGTATTTCCTCGGCGGCTTAAATGAGATCGGCAAGAACTTTACGCTGTTTGAGTGCGAAAACGACATGGTTATCGTGGACTGCGGCCTTGCCTTCCCGGACGAGGAAATGCCCGGCATCGACGCGGTTATTCCGGATTTCACATTTGTTGAGAAAAACAAGGACCGCATCCGCGGTATTGTCATCACGCACGGTCATGAGGACCACATCGGTTCCCTGCCGTATTTGCTCAAAAAGATCAATGTGCCGGTGTACGGCACGGCGCTGACGGTGGCGCTGATTGCGAATAAGCTCAAGGAGCACAACCTCGGCTATGTGAAGCTGAACGTCACAACGGCGGGCTCGCACATTCAGCTCGGCTGCTTCGACGTGGAGCTTATCCACGTAAACCACTCCATTTCCGACGCTGTGGGTCTTGCGCTGCACACCCCGGCGGGCGTCATTGTCCACACGGGCGACTTTAAGATCGATTTCACCCCCACGCAGGGCGGCATGATCGACCTTGCGCGCTTTGCGCAGCTCGGTCAGGAGGGCGTTTTGCTGCTGATGGCGGACTCTACGAACGCAGAGCGCCCCGGCTACACACAGACGGAGCAGAAGGTGAACGCGACGTTTGACGCACTCTTTGCCCGCGCGGAAGCGAATAAAAAGCGACTCATCATCGCGACGTTTGCGTCGAACATCAGCCGCGTGCAGCAGATTATCAACTGCGCGGAAAAGTACGGCAGAAAAGTGGCGCTTTCCGGCAGAAGCATGGTGAACGTCATGTCCATTGCGAGCGAGCTCGGTTATCTCAAAGTGCCGGACGGTCTGCTCATCGACCTCAACATGATCTCCCGTTACACGAAGGAGCAGATTGTGCTCATCACGACGGGCAGCCAAGGCGAGCCGATGTCTGCACTTACCCGTATGGCGTTTGCCGACCACCGTCAGGTCGCGGTCGGTGAGGACGACATGATCATCATTTCCGCGCGCCCCATTCCGGGCAACGAAAAGATGGTCGGCACCGTTGTAGACGAGCTTTTGAAGCGCGGCTGCGATGTGGTGTACGAATCCATGTATGAGGTGCACGTTTCCGGCCACGCGTGTCAGGAAGAGCTGAAGCTTATTCAGGCGCTGACGAAGCCGAAGTACTTCATCCCGGTGCACGGCGAGCAGAAGCACCTGCGCAAGCATGCGGGCGTGGCCGTCAGCATGGGCATGCCGCCGGAGAACATTTTCATCGGCGATGTCGGCAGCGTGGTGGAGATTCATGAAGACTACATGAAACAGCTGCCCGATGTACAGGCGGGCGCGGTTATGGTGGACGGCCTTGGCGTGGGCGACGTCGGCAGCATTGTGCTGCGCGACAGAAAGCACCTTGCGGAGGACGGTCTCATCATTGCGGTGTGCACGATTGAGGCAGGCTCCGGCAGAGTTGTTTCCGGTCCGGATATTGTATCCCGTGGATTTGTGTATGTGCGCGAGAGCGAGGCGCTGATGGACGAGGCGAGACGGCTTGTCAACAGTACGATTGAGCAGTGCGCGGACGAAAACGTGCGCGAGTGGAGCGCCATTAAGCTGCGCGTGCGCGACAACCTTTCCAGACTGTTATATAACCGCACAAAGCGCAGCCCGATGATCCTGCCGATCATCATGGAAGTTTAAATTCAGTTTAAGTTAGATTAGTTTCTTGGGGGTTCCCCTCAGAAGGAGAGACGGGAAATGAACAAGCGACGCATCTGGGCGACCTCGCCGGTCTATTATGTTATGGCAGCGGTCATGTTCATTATGGCGTGCTTCAGCTATACGCAGAATAAGATTCTGTTTGCGGTGGAGATCACGGTTTCCGGCCTGTGTTTGGCAGCGGTTATCATGACCGACCTGCATTACCGCGTGCATGTGTACACGGCGCTCAGAGCTGCGAGAAAGGTGCTTTCCGCCGATGAACAGCGCAACCTCGGGCAGTTTGCGCTGCCCCTTGCGGTGCTGGGCTCGGCAGGCGACATCGTCTGGACGAACGAGCGCTTTCAGGAGTTATTCACCGAAAACGGCGAAGGCTGCGGCGATAACATTGCGGCGTACATTTACCCGAAGACTTTGCGTCAGATTTTATCCGAAAACGGAACCTCCGTTTCCTACGGCGACCGCGAGTTTACGGCCTACGGCCTGCGCACCGAAAGCGGCAGTGTGCTTTACTTTGTGGACGACACGTATTATAAGCAGATTCAGCGCGATTATCACGAAAAGCGCACGGTCATTGCGGTTATCTCGTTTGATAACCGCGAGGAGCTGACGCGCGATGCCTCCGGCAGTGAGGATTCCCGCATCACGTCCGAGGTGGAATCCGTCCTGCGCAGCTGGGCGATCGACACCATGGAGGGCTTTCTGCGCCGCATGACGAACGGGCGTTATATGCTCATCACGGACGACCAGCACATTGAAGAAGCCAAAACGAAGCGCTTTGCCGTTTTGGACAGCGTGCGCGCCGTGAAGGGTGAGAATAACATGTCTGCCACGATCTCCATCGGCATCGGCCGCGCGGGCGTAACGGCGACGGAAAGCGAACTGCATGCCCGTCAGGCACTGGAAATGGCGCTCGGCCGCGGCGGCGACCAGGTGGCCATCTACCAGCAGGACGGTACATACGAGTTCTTCGGCGGCCTCTCCAAGGGTGTTGAAAAGCGCGACAAGGTGCGCACGCGCGTTATTGCCGCGACGCTTTCCGACCACATTAAATCGAGCGACCATATTTTCATCATGGGGCACACGAACTCCGACCTTGACGCCGTGGGCGCGGCGGTCGGCATGTGGGCGGCTGTGACGAAAGGCCTTGACCGCCGTGCAAGCATTGTGATCGACAAGGGCCGCTCTATGGCGACGACGCTTATCAACGCGTTTGAGCATCAGCCGGAGTATGAAAACATGTTCATCACCCCGCAGGAGGCGCTCGACCGCTGCACGCAGCGCTCGCTTCTCATTGTGGTGGACACACATTCCACCTCGTTTGTGGAGAGCCAAGAAGTTTTAAAGGCCATTCCGCGCGTGGTCGTCATCGACCACCACCGCATGATGGTGACGCACATTGAAAACGCGATCATCTTTTACCATGAGCCGTACGCCAGCTCGGCTTCCGAAATGGTGGCGGAGCTCGTGCAGTATATCAACAGCTCCGCGCTCAATAAAAAAGAAGCGACGGCGCTGCTTTCCGGCATTATGCTGGACACAAAAAACTTCGTTTTGAAGACGGGCGTGCGCACATTTGAAGCTTCCGCCTACTTAAAGCGCCGCGGCGCCGACACGGTGGAAGTGAAGAAGATGTTTGCAAATTCGCTCGATACCTATAAAGAGCGCTCTCAGCTTGTGGCAGGTGCGGAGGTTTACAAGGGCTGCGCCATTGCGTGCTCCAACTGGGAATTCCCGAATGTGCGCATTGCGGCGGCGCAGGCGGCGGACGAGCTGCTGTCCATTCAGGGCGTGCGCGCGTCGTTCGTCATTTTCCGCGTGGGCAATGAGATTGCCATTTCGGCACGAAGCCTCGGCGACGTGAACGTGCAGATTTTGCTGGAGGAATTCGGCGGCGGCGGTCACCTCAACATGGCGGGCGCGCAGATTAAAAACAGCACCACGAACGATGTGCGCAAGGCACTCGTCCGCGTGCTGGACGAAAAGCTTTCCGAAGCGACGAAAAAGAATAACTAATGCGGCAAAGCGGCGCGAAGCTGTTTGACTGCTTTAGCGATAGATTTAAACGATAGGAGATACGACCATGAAAGTTGTACTTTTAGCAGATGTAAAAGGTGTAGGCAAAAAAGGCGAGCTCATCAATGCAGCAGAAGGCTACGCACGCAATTTCCTGCTGCCGCGCAAGCTTGCAAAGGAAGCGAACGCACAGGTGATGAACGAGCTAAAAAACGCCGAGGCCTCCAAGGCATATAAAGTGAAAACCGAGACCGAAGAAGCACAGCGTATTGCGGAAGCTTTGAAGGACAAGACCGTCCGCATCACCGCAAAGGCGGGCCAGGGCGGCAGACTGTTCGGCTCCGTCACCGCAAAGGAGATTGCGCAGGAGATTAAAAAGCAGTACGGCTTCGACATTGACAAGCGCAAGATCCACCTCGACACCGACATCAAGGCGTTCGGCGGCTATCACATTGAGGTGAAGCTCTATAACGGCATCACCGCGAAGCTGGCGGTATCGGTGACCGAAGCACAGTAAAAGTCCGATGCACTTGATGCGCAGCATTAAATTTTGCAATGACTAAAAGTCGTTTACGATTAGAAAATCGTTTTCACTTTGAAGTAATTTCACTCAAAAAAGGGTGGTAAAAATGCCGGAAGATAATTTTCAACTGAATACGCCGGCACTGCCCGGAACGGTGATGCCGTTCAGCGCAGAGGCCGAGCAGGCGGTGCTGGGCGCGGTGTTGCTGGAGCCCGACTGTCTCTCGACCGTGGCGGAAATGCTGCCGCGCGCGGACTATTTTTATCAGGTCAATAACCGCACGATTTACAGCGCGATGCTCGATATGTTCACGGCAGGCCAGCCGGTGGACCTCGTCACGCTGCTGGAGCACCTGCGCGAAGAGGAAAACTTCGATGAGGGCAGCGGAAAGGTGTATCTGATGCAGCTTGCGCAGCTTGTGCCGAGCGTCTCGAATGTGGAGCGTTACTGCACCATTGTGCGTGACCGTTACGATTTGCGTATGCTCATTCAGGCGGCGCGCGGCATTTTGGATGACGCCATGGAGGACACCGGCGAAACCTCGCTCCTCTTGGATTCCGCCGAGCAGCGCATTTTTGACATCCGCCAGGGCAAGGCGTTAAAGGGTCTTGAGCGCCTGAACGAAGTGCTGTTTGAGACGTTTGAACGCCTTGACCGCTTGAATTCGCCGGACAAAGACCTGTATCGCGGCATCCCTACGGGTATCCGTGAACTGGATAACACGATCACGGGCCTGAACCGCTCCGACCTTGTCATCATCGGCGCACGACCCGGCATGGGCAAAACGAGCTTTGCGCTGAACATTGCGCGCCATGCCGCCATCACGGCGGGTAAGCGCGTGGCGTTTTTCTCGTTGGAAATGAGCAAGGAGCAGCTCGCTTCCCGTATCATTTCCACGGAGGCACTCGTCGGCGGCACAAAGCTGCGCACGGGCGACTTGACAGAGGGCGAATGGACGCGCCTTGTGGAGGCGGGCGATATTCTCTCTAAGGCTGATTTGTACCTCGATGATTCCCCGGGCATTACGGTGCCGGAGATGAAAGCAAAAGTGCGTCGTTTAAAAAATGTTGATCTTGTCATCATCGACTACTTACAGCTGATGAACAGTGCAAAGCGCATTGATAACCGCGTGCAGGAAATTTCCGAGATCACGCGAAGCCTCAAGATCATGGCGAAAGAGTTGAATATCCCGGTTGTGACATTGGCGCAGCTTGCCCGTGCGGGTGAAAAGCGACAGGAGCACCGCCCGGTACTTTCTGACCTTCGAGATTCCGGCTCCATCGAGCAGGACGCCGACATCGTGCTGTTCCTGTACCGAGACGCGTACTACGCGAACGAAAAGGCTTCGCCCGAAGACGTGGACAAAAACAAGGCCGAGGTCATCGTGGCGAAAAACCGTCACGGCGATCTGCGCAGCGTGCCGCTGCACTGGCAGGGTGAGTTCATGCGTTTTACATCGCAGGAAGTTGTGCGTCATGAAAACTGAGGACATCCTCGCCCGCGTGCGGTATGATCTGCCGGAGACGGGAAAAATTGTCGTGGGGCTTTCCGGCGGGGCGGATTCCGTGCTGCTGACGTATTTGCTTGTACGGAAGTACGGCGCGGAGCGTTTGCTTGCGGTGCATGTGCACCATGGTATTCGGGGGGCGGAAGCCGACCGCGACGCGGAATTTGTGCAGGACTACTGTAAAGCACTTGAACTTCACAGCAAGGTGATCTATAAGGATATTCCCGCGCTTGCGGCCGTAAGCGGCGAGGGCGTGGAGGAATGCGCGCGGCGCGTGCGCTACGCGTGCTTTGCGGAGGAAGCAGGGGAAAACGGGTGCATCGCCACGGCGCACAACGCCGACGATAATGCCGAAACGCTGCTTTTGAACCTGACGCGCGGCATGGGGCCGCATGGTGCAGGGGGCATTCCGCCGCGGCGCGGCAGAATTTATCGCCCGATTTTGAACATTTCCCGCGCAGAGGTGGAACATCTCTGTAAAGTATATCGACTTGACTACGTGACGGACTCCACGAATTTGACGGTGGACTACACGCGCAATAAGCTGCGCCACAGCGTGCTGCCGGTGCTGAAGGACGTAAACCCGCAGATGACGCAGGCGGCGTCCCGCTTTGCGGAGAGCATGCGGTTGCAGAATGAATTTGTGTTTTCGTGCGCGAATGAATTGCTCTGTAAAGCGAAAGTACCTTACGGGTACGACTTGGAAATTTTGCGGAGCGCACACGAGGCGGTGCTGCGCGCGGCACTGGAACTGCTGTTATCGTCTTACGGGCGGCTTTCTTATGAGCACATCTGCAGGGCGGCGAGCTGCGTTTTCATGGGCGGCAGCCTCTCTTTGCCGGGGGACATCGTGCTGGAGGCGAAGCAGGACACGCTCACGGTGCGAAAAAATCGGGAGATAAAAGACCGGAATGTGTTTTCTGTTCCGCTGAGAGCGGGCGAAAACGTGCTTCCGAACGGGAAAACGCTGTTTGTGGAGAAAAAAAATCCCGAAAAAGAAGAAATCGACCGGAAAGTTCATAATTTGTTATTCCAAAACTTTTCGGATTGTGATAAAATTACGAATGTTCCGAGAGTACGGACGCGGCGCGCGGGCGATGTTTTCAGACCCGCAGGGCGCGGCGTGACGAAATCGGTCAAAAAAATCCTGAATGAACTGCGCATTCCGGCGGCGGCGCGCGACCGTTTGCTGCTGCTTGAAAAAGACGGTGAGATCATCTGGATCGAAGCGGTCGGCGCGGCGGAGGGCTATGCGGCAAAGCCGAATTTCCCGGCACTGGAGCTTACGGTGACGGACACGGCAGGCATAACCCGCATATAAAGCGGAAAGAATTTTGAGGAAAGGGTCATCCGAATGGAAAACACAATGTTAAACGATATCAAGGAAGTTTTGTACAGCGAAGCGTACATCGACAGCATGGTCAAGCGCGTGGGGGCGGAAATTTCCCGCGATTACGCCGATAAAAACCTGCTGCTTGTCAGCGTTTTGAAGGGTTCTGTCGTCTTTATGGCAGACCTTATGCGCGCCATTACGATTCCGGCCCGCATCGATTTCATGTGCGTTTCGAGCTACGGCTCCGGCACGAAGACCTCCGGCGTTGTCAAGATCATCAAGGACCTCGACATCAACCTGAAGGGCTATGATATCGTGATTGTTGAGGATATTCTCGACAGTGGCAAGACGCTGCACTACCTTGTAAACCTTTTGAAAAGCCGCGAGCCGAACAGCATTGAGATCTGCACGCTGTTCGATAAGCCGGAGCGCCGCGAGGTGGAGGTCTACGCAAAATACAAGGGCTGCGATATTCCCGATGCGTTCATCGTGGGCTACGGTCTCGATTTTGATGAGAAGTACAGAAACCTGCCGTTTGTCGGCGTTTTGAAACCTGAAGTCTACGGTGAAGTCTAAGCTTCCGTTTTGATAAAAAAGTTTCTGTTTCTATTTAAGGGTACGCTTTGTATCCAATTTGATTTCCGGGAGGTCGGAACTTGAACAGCAACAACAAAAAAATCATTCGCAATCTTTTGATCTACCTCGGCATTCCGATTTTGCTCGTCGTGCTGCTTTTGCTTCTGTTTGACCGCGGGGCAGACCAGACGGGGCTGAAATACTCCGATGTGCTGTCTTACTTTGAAGACGGCAAGGTGAGCGCATACTCGCTGAACCTGGGCACGGGCGAGATGAAGCTGACCGTGACAGAGGACAGCAGCAAAAAGGAATCCGTTGTGCGCTACACGGTGCCGAACGTGAACCTGTTCTACAACGACGTTTCGGACTACATCAAGTCGTATAACGAGGAACATCCGAATAACCGCATGACGCAGGATGTCATCCGCCCGGCGGAGACGAGCTGGCTTGTCAGCCTCATTCCGACGTTGCTGATGATCGCGCTGCTTGTGGCGTTCTGGGTATTCATGATGAAGCGCATGGGCGGCGGCGGAGCCGGAAACCAGATGAATTTCGGCAAAGCGAAAGTCAAGCAAATAAACGACGAAAAGCGCCGCACGACGTTTGCGGACGTGGCGGGCGCGGACGAAGAAAAGGAAGAGCTGCGCGAAATTGTGGAGTTCTTAAAACGTCCGAATAAGTATAACGAGCTCGGTGCGCGCATTCCGAAGGGCGTGCTGCTCGTTGGCCCTCCGGGCACCGGTAAAACGCTTCTGGCGCGTGCCGTTGCAGGCGAAGCCGGCGTGCCGTTCTTCTCTATTTCGGGTTCCGACTTCGTGGAGATGTTCGTCGGCGTCGGTGCATCGCGTGTGCGTGACCTGTTCGACAAAGCCAAGAAAAACCACCCGTGCATCATCTTCATCGATGAAATCGATGCCGTGGGCCGCCAGCGCGGCGCGGGTCTCGGCGGCGGCCACGACGAACGTGAGCAGACGCTGAACCAGCTGCTCGTTGAGATGGACGGCTTCGGCGCGAACGAGGGTGTCATCATGATTGCGGCAACGAACCGCCCGGATATTCTGGACCCGGCTTTGATGCGTCCCGGCCGTTTCGACCGCCAGGTGATGGTGGGCTACCCGGATGTGCGCGGCAGAGAGGATATTCTGCGCGTACATGCAAAGGGCAAGCCGCTTGCACCGGATGTGGACCTTTCCACCATTGCAAAATCCACCGCTGGCTTTACCGGTGCAGACCTTGAGAACCTCTTAAACGAAGCGGCGCTGCTTGCAGCCCGCAAGGACCACAAGTCCATCACGATGGAGGAAATCGAGGAAGCGACGATCAAGGTCGTTGTCGGCACCGAAAAGAAGAGCCGCGTGATGACGAACAAAGAGAAGAAGCTGACCGCGTACCACGAGGCAGGACACGCCATTGCGACGTACTTCTGCGATTCGCAGGACCCGGTGCACCAGATTTCCATCATCCCGCGCGGCATGGCAGGCGGCTACACGATGCACCTGCCGACGGAGGATAAGTCCTACCAGAGCCGCAACGAGATGCGTGAGGAGCTCATCGTGCTGCTGGGCGGCCGTGTGGCGGAAGCCTTGGTGCTTGACGATATTTCCACGGGCGCATCGAACGACATTGAGCGCGCCACGAAGATCGTCCGCGCGATGGTCACAAAGTACGGCATGAGCGACCGCCTTGGTCCGATCACGTACGGTGCGGACAGCAGCAATCCGTTCCTCGGCAAGGAGATGGGTCATGTCTCGAACTATTCCGAGGAGACCGCCGCGGAGATTGACGAGGAGATTAAGTCCATCATCTGCGACGCGTATGATAAGACGAAGAAGGTGCTCTCCGAACACATTGACCTGCTGCACCGTTTGGCGGGTGTGCTGTTTGAGCGCGAAAAGCTGGACGCCGACGAGTTTCTTGACGTGATGAACGGCAAGCTGTTGCCGAGCGCACAGACTGCCGCTGCGGGCATCATCCCGGCAGAAGCGGCAGCGCCGGAAACGACAGAGCTGCCGACCGAAGCGCAGACGGAACCGGAAGCGAACACGAACGAATAATTTTTTGACGAAAGGGAATGTGCTCATTTGCATTCCCTTTACGTTTGTTTATGGGCAATCCCGTGCGGGTATTATTTTGCCCGCTTGAGGAAAGGAACATGGTGAATGGCTAAAAAGCAAACCTACGGCAACGACAGCATCAAAAGTCTGAAGGGCGCGGACCGTGTACGTCTGCGTCCGGCGGTCATATTCGGCTCAGACGGTCTCGACGGCTGCGAGCACGCGATTTTCGAGATCCTCTCGAACTCCATTGATGAGGCGCGCCAGGGCTACGGCAAGGAGATCACCGTCACGCGCTATGCCGACCATTCCGTTGAGGTGGAAGACCACGGCCGCGGCATCCCGGTGGATTACAACAAGCGTGAGGAGCGCTACAACTGGGAGCTTGTGTTCTGCGAGATGTATGCGGGCGGCAAGTATAACAACAATGACGGCGGCAACTACGATTACGCGCTGGGCCTGAATGGTCTCGGTCTGTGCGCTACGCAGTATGCCTCCGAATACATGGACGCGGATATTCGCTACGACGGCTTCCGCTATACGCTGCACTTTGAGCACGGTGAGAACGTAGGCGGACTCAATAAGGAGCCTTACGGCAAGAAGGCCACGGGCTCGCGCATTCGCTGGAAGCCGGATATCAAGGTGTTTACGGACATTGACGTGCCGGCGGACTATTACACGGACATCATCAAGCGGCAGGCCATCGTCAACGCGGGCGTGAAGTTTATTTTCAAAAATGAAGTTTCGCCGCGCAAATTCGAGACGACGGAATTCTGCTACGAAAACGGCATTTTAGATCATGTACGCGAGCTGGTGGGCGAAGATGCGCTGACCTCCGTGCAGTTCTGGCAGTCCGAAAAGCGCGTGCGCGACCGCGAAGACCTGCCGCTTTACAATGTGAAGATCAACGCCGCGGTAGCATTTTCCAACCGCGTGCATTTGACGGAATACTACCACAACTCGAGCTGGCTGGAATACGGCGGCGCGCCGGACAAGGCCGTGCAGAATGCGTTCGTGTACCAGATTGACGCGTATTTGAAGCAGAACGGCAAGTATAATAAATCCGAGAGCAAAATTAAATTTCAGGACGTGGAGGATTGCCTTGTTATCGTCATGTCCTCGTTTTCCACGATGACCTCCTATGAGAACCAGACAAAGAAGGCCATCAACAACAAGGGCATTCAGGAAGCGATGGTGGAGATGCTCCGCCATAATCTCGAAATTTATTTCATCGAAAACCCCATTGAGGCGGAGAAAATCGGCGCACAGGTGCTTATCAACAAGCGCTCCCGCGAGGACGCCGAAAAAACGCGCCTCAACTTAAAGGGCAAGCTGACGGCCAAAATGGATATCACGGGGCGCGTGGCGAAGTTTGTGGACTGCCGCAGCAAGGATGTTTCCGAGCGTGAGATTTTTATCGTGGAGGGCGATTCCGCTCTCGGTGCGGTCAAGCAGGCGCGCGACCCTAACTATCAGGCTGTGATGCCGATCCGCGGCAAAATTCTGAACTGCCTGAAAGCGGATTACGACAAGATTTTCAAAAGTGAGATCATCACCGACCTCATTAAGGTGCTCGGCTGCGGCGTGCAGGTAAAGTCGAAGGCGAACAAGTCCATTGCGTCGTTCGACATCAACGCGCTGCGCTGGAGCAAGATCATCCTGTGCACCGATGCCGACGTGGACGGCTTCCAGATCCGCACGCTGCTGCTGACGATGCTGTACCGTTTGACGCCGCAGCTCATCGAAGAGCACAAGGTGTTCATTGCGGAATCGCCGCTTTATGAAATTACGGCGAAGGACAAGACGTATTTTGCGTACAACGAGCGCGAAAAGGACGAGTTTTTGACGCAGCTTGAGGGCCAGAAGTTTACGATTCAGCGCTCGAAAGGTCTGGGTGAAAACGACCCGGACATGATGAATCTGACGACGATGAACCCGAAAACGCGCAGGCTGATTCAGGTGAAGCCCGGCGATGCCGAAATGACGGCGCAGATGTTTGATATCCTGCTGGGCGATAATCTTACGGGCCGTAAGGACTACATTGCGACCCACGGCAGCGAGTACCTCGATGACCTCGATATTTCTTAAAGCTCTGACGAAAGGAAGCGTAAAGCATGGCAAGAAAAAAACAGCCGAAAAGAGAAAATACGCCGAAGATGCAGGGCTTTATTGCGGGCGCGGGTGAAATTCAGGCGCAGGACATCAACGACACGCTGCGGCAGAACTACATGCCGTATGCGATGAGCGTTATTATGTCCCGTGCCATCCCGGAGATTGACGGCTTTAAGCCCTCACACAGAAAGCTTCTCTATACGATGTACAAAATGAACCTGCTTGGCTCGGCGCGCACGAAAAGCGCGAACATCGTCGGTCAGACGATGAAGCTGAACCCGCATGGCGACAGTGCGATTTACGACACGATGGTGCGTCTTTCCCGCGGTTACGAGGCGCTTTTGCACCCGTATGTGGACTCTAAGGGCAACTTCGGTAAGTTTTATTCCCGTGACATGGCGTGGGCGGCTTCCCGTTACACGGAAGCGCGCCTTGATCCCATCTGCCGTGAGCTGTTCCGCGATATTGACAAGGACACCGTGGATTTTGTCGACAATTACGACAGTACGATGAAAGAGCCAACGCTGCTGCCGGCGGCGTTCCCCTCGGTGCTCGTCAACGCAAACACGGGCATTGCGGTCGGCATGGCGTCGTCCATTTGCCCGTTTAATCTCGCCGAAGTGTGCACCACGGCGGCGGAGCTCATCCGTGACCCGAAGCATGACATTTTTACGACGATGCAGGCGCCGGACTTCCCGGGCGGCGGACAGATCATTTTCGACCGCGCGGCGATGGAGCAAATCTACAAAACAGGCCGCGGCAGCATCAAGGTGCGCTCGCGCTACACGTATGATAAATCCGCAAACTGCATCGATATTACCCAGATTCCGCCGACAACGACCATTGAAGCCATTGTGGAAAAGGTCATCGACCTTGTGAAGCAGGGCAAGGTGAAGGAAATCACCGACATTCGAGACGAGACGGGTCTGGACGGACTCAAGATCACGATCGACTTGAAGCGCGGCGCAGACCCCGATAAGCTGATGCAGCGGTTGTTCCGCATGACGACGCTGGAGGACAGCTTCTCCTGCAATTTTAACGTGCTCATCGCGGGCGTTCCGCGTGTGCTGGGTGTGCGTGAGCTCTTTGAGGAGTGGACGGCGTTCAGAATGGAATGCGTCCGCCGCAGAACGCACTACGACCTCACGAAGAAGAAAGAGAAGCTGCATCTGCTCTACGGCCTCAAGGCAATCTTACTCGACATCGATAAAGCCGTGCGCATTGTGCGTGAGACCGAGGAAGAAAGCGAAGTTGTGCCGAACCTCATGATCGGCTTTGGCATCGACGAAATTCAGGCCGAATATGTAGCGGAAATCCGTTTGCGCCATTTAAACCGCGAGTTCATCTTAAAGCGCACCGAAGAGGTGAACAGCTTAGAGGAAGAAATTCGTGACCTTGAGGCAATTTTGGCCTCAAAAACGCGCATTAAGACGATTATTGTGCGCGAGCTGAATGAAATCGCGCAGAAGTACGGCCAGCCGCGCCGCAGCCATATTTTGTACGCGGAGGAAATTGCCGAGGAAGAGCCCGTGGAGACTGTGCCGGATTACCCGGTGAACCTGTTTTTCACGAAAGAAGGCTACTTTAAGAAGATTACCCCGCTTTCCCTGCGCATGGGCGGCGACCAAAAGCTGAAAGAGGGAGACGAGATCGCCCAACAGATGGAATCGACAAACGCGGCAGAGCTTTTGTTCTTCTCCGACAAAGCGCAGGTCTATAAGCTGAAAGCGGCGGATTTTGCCGACACCAAAGCGAGCGTGATGGGCGAATACGTGCCTGCGCGCGTGCAGATGGACGAGGGCGAAAGCGCTGCGTACATGGCTGTAACGACCGACTTTAAGGGCTACATGCTGTTTGTTTTCGATAACGGCAAGGTCGCCAAGGTGGAACTTTCCGCCTATTACACGAAGACGAACCGCAGAAAGCTCATTAACGCGTATTCCGACAAGGCCCCGCTTGCGGCGGCGCTGCAAATTTTGGAAGACTGCGATGTGCTGCTGACGTCCTCAAGCGGCAGACGACTGCTCATGAACACGGCGCTCATCGCCCCGAAGACGACAAAGAGCACGCAGGGCGTGGCGGTGATGAACCTGAAAAAAGGCCAACGCATTACGGACGCGCATATCTACCAAGAAGACGAGCTGCAGAACCCGTCGCGGTACAGAAAGAAGATTCCGGCGCTCGGCGCACTGCCGAACGGAGAGGAGGGCGGCGAGCAGATCTCGCTGTAAAAAATCAGCCCTCCGGCAAGACCGTTTGGCGTTCCGTTTGTGCAGGCGTGCGGCCTGCGCGGCGGAGCGTTCAGTCCTACTGAAGGGCGGGCAGCATACAGTCCGCACCATGGACTGCGCCGCCCGCCCGGGAAAGACCCCGCTCGTGTGACGCGAAAGTGCGGTTTTGCCGCACGGTCCGTTTTGGCGCGCACAAACGCCTGACTGTGACTGCCTTGGTATCAGTATGGACGTAGGACGGCGGAATATGCAGGAAAAAAGCAAAAAATCCTGTTGCAAAATCCCGCTTTATATGGTATCATAATTAAGCTACGAATAAAATTAGCGTTAAGTCTCTTGAAGAGGAGGTAAAATATATGGGTGCTGTTGAAATTATTTTCGGTATTGTTCTGCTTCTTTTCGCACTGGCGATCATCGTTGTCGTACTGTTGCAGGAAGGCCATCAGCAGAGCCTCGGCGCGATTACCGGCGGCGCGGATACGTTCCTTTCCAAGAATAAGGCGCGTTCCATGGATGCGTTCCTTGCTCGTTGGACAAAGTTCATTGCGATCGGCTTCTTTGTGTTGGTCCTTGTGATCAACATCATTATGTACTTCACAAAGTAAGTCAATACTTGCGGAAATGCGCCTCGCTTTTCGATGGGTCTCCATTCGGAATGCGGGGCTTTTGTTTTTATAAATCAGGCTTTAGGAGGGAATATCATGTTTGAAGAGATTGAACGCCTCACCCGCGCGCTGTGCGCAGAGCACGGCACATCCGGCTGTGAGGGCGACGTGTTCAAAGTTGCGAAAAAGGAGCTCGGCTTCTGTAAAGAGGTGTGTGAGAACGAGCTTGGCGGCGTTGTGGGCATTTTCGGCGATTTGAGTTCTAAGCGCCGCATTTTGCTGGACGCGCACATTGACCAGATCGGTATGATCGTGACGGACATTGACGAAAACGGCTTTCTGCATGTGACGAATGTGGGCGGTGTGGACCGCCGCACGCTGCCGGGCAGCCCCGTTACCGTGTTCGGCACGGAGACCGTCACGGGCATCGGCTGCACGCTGCCGCCGCACCTTGCAAAGGGCGATGATAAGATAAAGCCCGTTGCGGAGCAGTGCATTGACTTAGGGCTTCCGAAAGAGGAAGTGGAGAAGCTCGTCGCTGTCGGCGACCGCGCCACACTGACGCGCCCGCTGAAAAAGCTCATGGGCAACCGCATCACGGGCACGGCACTCGACGACCGTGCGGGCTGCGCGTGCGTCATCCGCGCCGCACAGCTTGCAAATGAACAGAACCCCGATTGCTGCGTTATGGTGCTGTGCTCCACAAAAGAGGAGGTCGGCGGGCAGGGCGCGCAGGTCTCTGCGTATGCACTTGAGCCCACCGAGGCCATTGCCGTGGACGTTTCGTTCGCAAAGCAACCGGACGCGGAGAGCATGCTTACCGCGGAGCTCGGCAAAGGGCCGATGATCGGCTTCTCCGCGGCGCTGGACAGAAAAATCAGCAAAAAGCTTGTCGAGCTCGCAAAGCGCGAAAATATCCCGTATCAGCTGGAAGCCATGGGCGGCAGAACAGGTACGAACTGCGACGAGATCAGCACCACCCGCGGCGGCGTGCGCACGGGGCTCATCTCCGTGCCGCAACGCAACATGCACACCCCGGCGGAGGTCTGCGATTTTGAGGATATGGAGAACATTGCAAAGCTCATCGCGGCGTATATCACGGATAAGGAGGCGCAGCCGAATGCTTAACTATGAAATTCTGGAAAAGCTTACCCGCACCATCGGTGTTTCCGGCGAGGAAGACGATGTGCGCAGCGTGATCTTAAGTGAAATTGAGCCGTATGCGGACGAGATTCACATTTCGCCGCTCGGCAACATTCTGGCGTTTAAAAAGGGCGAAAAGCGTCCCGAGAAGAAGCTGATGCTCTGCGCTCACATGGACGAAGTGGGCTTTGTCATCACAAACATCACGGAAAACGGCCTTTTGAAGTTCACGACGGTCGGCAATATCCGCCCGGAGGTGCTCTCCGGCCGCGATGTGCTGGTGGGCGGCAAAACGCCGGGTGTCATCTGCGCAAAGCCGGTGCATTTGCTCAAGGGCGATGAATTTGAAAAGCCCGTGCCCGTGAACGAACTCGCCATCGACATCGGCGCAGATACACGTGAGCAAGCCGAGACATTGGTGCAGATTGGCGACAACGCGTGCTTTGTGCCGTTCTTTGAGCACGTGCACGGTACGGTGAAGGCGAAGGCGCTCGATGACCGCGTGGGCTGCTTTGCGCTTATCACGCTGATGCAGCGCCCGCTCGAATACGACACGTATTTCGTCTTCTCCACGCAGGAGGAGATTGGCCTGCGCGGCGCGGGCACGGCGGCGTATATTCTGGAGCCTGATGCGGCGCTTGTGCTGGAGGGCACGACGGCGGGCGATATTCCCGGCGTGAGCCCGACGGACGCAGCGTGCAAAATGGGCGGCGGCGCAGTCATTTCCCTTACGGATATGCGCACCGTTTACCCGAAGGATTATTTCCGCCGCGCGATGGCGCTCGGTAAAGAAAACAATATTCCGGTGCAGCCGAAGACCGTGCGCGCCGGCGGCACAGACGCGGGCACCATTCACGTTTCCCGCGGCGGCGTGAAGACGCTGACGATCTCGCACCCGTGCCGCTATATCCACAGCGCGATCGCGATGACGACCGAAAAGGATATAGAGGCTGTTATTGACCTGATGGCGCTGATGATGGCGGAAATTTCCGGCGGCAAGCTGTAATGATCCGTCTTGCGGAAGAGTTAGAAGCGCTCTCTATGCCGTGCGGAAGCTCGCCGTTTGGCTGCCAAATCCGGTCTAAAGCGCAGGCGTATGGCTTCCATCAGTCGTTCGCGCAGTTTTGGACGGACGGGGAAGCCGCCTACGGAAAAACGGACGGCTCCGTCTGCATTGCGGGGGAGATTACCGACGCGGACGAGGCGCGTGCGTTTTTGAGTGCGGTGGGCACAAATGAAGTCGTGTGCAGCGCGGAGAATGCCGAAAAGCTGGGGCTAAACATCACCGAAAGCGGCGCGATTTTGCAAAAAGTGCTGCGAAATGAGGCTGTGCAGCCTGCGGAGGAAATTTCTCCGAGAGAGATTTATGCTGTGCTGAAAGCAAACGGCATGGTGGGGGAGTTCGAGCCGTTTTACCTCGATTTATCCCACCGCATGCGGCACGGCACGGTGCGCTGCGCGGGTGTTTCGGCAGATGGGAAGACCGTCGCAGTGGCTGCAGCAGTACTCGGCGAAAGCGCGAGCCTCATTTCTGCTGTGGCGGTGCTGCCGAAATTTCACCGCAGGGGGCTTGGCACGGCGGTTGTCCGAAAAATGGAGCGAATGCTGCCGAGCGGCACGGTGTATATCCTGCGCGAAGAAAGCAAAAACGAGGCGTTTTATGACGCTTTGGGCTATAAACCGTGCGGCGCATGGGCGCAGGGAAAATTATGCAATTAAAATAATTCAGATAAAGGAAGGCTTTTGCGTTTGCGAAAGCGGGTTTACTATGTACGAGTTTTTTAAAATTGATGACCGCGTGCTGAAGGCGGCGGAGGAAGCGGAGCAGAAGGCTGCGCCGTACCTTGCGAAAATTTCCGAAACACAGCGGTATAATCAGGAGAAGATGCAGGCTGCGTTCATGCAGGCAGGTGTCAGCGAGAGCCACTTTGTGGCAACGACAGGCTACGGCTATGGCGACCGCGGCCGCGACGTGCTGGACGAAGTGTACGCGCGTGCCCTCGGTGCGGAGGACGCGCTGTGCCGCTATAATTTTGTCAGCGGCACGCATACGCTTACCGTAGCGCTTTTTGGCGTTCTGCGCCCGGGCGACACGATGCTGAGCGTTACCGGCATGCCGTATGATACGCTGCGCGGCGTGATCGGCATTACGGGCGACGGCAACGGCTCATTAAAAGAGTTTGGCATAAACTACGAGCAGCTTGACCTGCTGCCGGACGGCACGCCTGACTATGACGGCATGGAGACGGCCATCACGCCGAAGCACCGCATGGTGTACATTCAGCGCTCCCGCGGGTACAGCTTGCGCCCGTCCCTGACGGTGGAGGAGATCGAGCGCATTGTAAAGATCGCAAAGCGCCGTGCGCCGGACTGCATTGTCATGGTGGATAACTGCTACGGCGAGTATGTACAGAAAATGGAGCCGACGGCTGTGGGCGCAGACCTTATGGCGGGTTCGCTCATCAAAAATCCGGGCGGCGGCATTGCGCCGACGGGCGGCTACATTGCGGGCCGCCGCGACCTTATTGAAAGCTGCGCGTATCGCCTGACGACCCCGGGCACGGGTCGTGAGATCGGCTGCACGCTCGGCAACAACCGCGAGCTTTTCATGGGCACGTTCCACGCGCCGAACGTCACGGGTGAAGCCTTAAAGACCGCTGTGTTCACGGCGGCGCTGTTTGAGGGCTTCGGCTTTGACGTGACCCCGCGCTACGATGAGCCGCGCGCGGATATTATTCAGGCGGTGCAGCTGCGCGAGCGCGAGGCGCTGTGCGCATTTATCCGCGGCGTTCAGCAGGGCGCGCCGGTCGATTCCTTCGTCGTGCCGGAGCCGAGCCCCATGCCGGGCTACGACTGCGACGTCATCATGGCGTCCGGCTCGTTCACGTTTGGCTCGTCCATTGAGCTTTCTGCGGACGCACCGCTGCGTGAGCCGTTTGCGGCATGGATGCAGGGCGGTGTGAACTTCAACAGCGGCCGCCTCGGTGCGATTTTGGCGGCACAGTCCATGCTGAACGCGGGCTTTTTGAATCTCTAAATTATAAATTTTCGGCGGCAGGCTTCGGTTTGCCGCTTTTTTGTTGTCAATTTATCCGGAAGATAAAACTTTTATCTTTCTTTTTGAATTAAACCGTGCTATACTTTTTTCAACAACTTTTAGGGGGGTTACCATGAGAGACAGAAAAAAGGCGCAGGCTTTGGCGCACGAGCTTGTTTCCAAAATGACGATAGAGGAACGCGCTTCACAGCTGAAATTTGATGCGCCGCCCGTTGAACGGCTGGGCGTTCCGGCGTACAACTGGTGGAACGAAGCGCTGCACGGCGTGGCGCGCGCCGGTACGGCGACGATGTTTCCGCAGCCCGTTGCCATGGCGAGCATGTTTGACCCGGAGATGATCCGAAAAATCGGCGATGTCGTTGCGACGGAGGCCCGCGCGAAGTATAACGAAGCTTCTAAGCACGGCGACCGCGATATTTATAAAGGTCTCACGTTCTGGTCGCCGAATATCAACCTGTTCCGCGACCCGCGCTGGGGCAGAGGGCAGGAGACGTACAGCGAAGACCCGTACCTCACGGCTCGGCTCGGCGTGGCGTACATCAAGGGCTTGCAGGGTGACGGGAAATATTTGAAGGTCGCGGCGTGCGCGAAGCACTACGCTGTGCACAGCGGCCCGGAGGCCATTCGCCACGAATTTGACGCCGAGGTGAGCCGGAAGGATTTGTGGGAGACGTATTTGCCCGCGTTTGAAGCCGCTGTGAAAGAGGGCGAAGTGGAGGCCGTGATGGGCGCATACAACCGCACGCTCGGCGAGCCGTGCTGCGGCAGTGACCTGCTCATCCGCAAAATTCTGCGCGGCAAGTGGGGTTTTCAGGGACACTTTGTCTCCGACTGCTGGGCGATTTCCGATTTTCACCTGCACCACCACATCACGACCACCGCGCCGGAATCCGCTGCGCTCGCCATTAAGATGGGCTGTGATGTAAACTGCGGCAACACATATCTGCATTTGCTGCGCGCGCTCGAGGACGGGCTCATCACCGAGGACGACATCACGACGGCGGCGGAGCGGCTCTTTACCACGCGCTTTATGCTCGGCGAGTTTGACGAGAACTGCGAATACAACTCCATTCCCTATGAGGTCGTGGAGTGCCCGGAGCATTTGGCGCTCAGCGAGGAAGCCGCGCGCAGAAGCGTTGTGCTGCTGAAAAACGACGGCATTTTGCCGCTTGATAAAGCGAAAATCAAGACGATCGGCGTCATCGGCCCGAATGCGAACGACCGCATGGCGCTCATCGGCAACTACCACGGCACGGCGTCAAGATATATCACGGTGTTGGAGGGCATTCAGGACTATGTAGGCGACGACGTGCGCGTGCTGTACGCCGAGGGTTGCCACCTCTACAAAGACCGCGTGGAGGGGTTGGGCCTGCCCGGCGACCGCCTTTCCGAAGCCGAGACCGTGGCGGAGCACAGCGACGTTGTGGTGCTGGTGACGGGCCTCAATGAAAATCTTGAGGGCGAGGAGATGGACCAGAGCAATTCTGTCGGCTCCGGCGACAAGGCGAATTTGCTGCTGCCCGCGTCGCAGAGAAAGCTGATGGAGATCGTCGCGAAGACCGGCAAGCCCGTCATTCTCATCAATATGACCGGCAGCGCCATGGATTTGCGCTTTGCGGAGGAAAACTTCTCCGCCGTAGTGCAGGGCTGGTATCCGGGTGCACGCGGCGGCAAGGCGATTGCGGAGCTTTTGTTCGGCAAGTATTCCTTCAGCGGCAAGCTGCCCGTGACGTTTTATAACGACTCCGACGAGCTGCCCGCGTTTACGGATTACGCGATGGAAAACCGCACGTACCGCTACTTTACGGGCGGCGTGCTGTATCCGTTCGGCTATGGCCTCACTTACGGTAAAACGGAAGTGACGAAAGCCGAAATGCGTGACGACGGCGAGCACTATACGATTACGGCGACGGTCAAAAATGAGGGCTGTGCCGTGCATGAGATTTTGCAGATCTATGTGCGTGACAATGAATCAGAATTCGCGGTGCGCAACCACAGCCTTTGTGCGTTTAAGGCGGTTTCACTCGGTGCAAATGAGACGTGTGACGTCGAGATCACCGTGCCGAAGGCCGCGCTTGAAATTGTGGACGACACCGGCACGCGCCGCGTAGACAGCCGCAGCTTCACGTTCTTTGTCGGCACCTCGCAGCCGGATGACCGCAGCGCGGAGCTGCTTGGTACCCGCCCGGTTGCGGTAGAACTCAAGCTGTAATATAGTAAATGCAAACGACCCTTTCGCGGCAATTTGCCCACCGAAGGGGTCGTTTTGTCTGTGATTTTTTAAGGCTTTCCATTTACAAAATTTACCGGAAGTTGTATACTGATACTGCTATTTTTTAATTCGGAAAGGCAAAAGTATGGCTTCAGATATAAAGAAAAACGATGATTTTTCAAAGGGACCGATTTCCAAAACGATCCTGCGCCTTGCGGTGCCGATGGTGCTGGCGCAGTTTGTGAACGTCTTATATAATATCGTAGACCGCATGTATATCGGGCATATTTCCGATACATCGGTGGATGCGCTGACGGGCGTCGGCGTGACGTTTCCAATTTTACTGATGGTGACGGCGTTTGCGAATTTATTCGGCTCGGGCGGCACGCCGTTTTTTTCTATGGCGCGCGGTGCGGCACAGCAGGGCGGCGAAGAGGGCGAAAAGCAGCGTGAGCGCGCCGCAGACGTGATGAACAACACGTTCTCGATGCTCGTCATTACGGGCGTAATTTTGTGCATTGTGGTGCTGCTCGTCAAAAAGCCGGTGCTGTATCTCTTCGGCGCGAGCGACGCGACGTACCCTTATGCGGACAGCTATCTTTCGGTTTACATGCTCGGCAGCGTATTCATGATGGTCTCGCTTGGCATGAACGGGTTCATCAATGCGCAAGGCTTTGCGAACCGCGGCATGTTGACGGTCGTTATCGGCGCAATGGTGAACATTGCGCTTGACCCGCTGTTTATTTTTGTGTTCGACATGGGTGTGCAGGGCGCGGCGCTTGCAACGGTGCTTTCGCAGCTCGTTTCCGCCGTGTGGGTGATGCGCTTCCTGCTCGGTAAGCGTACGCTGTTTCGTTTGGAGTTAAAGCGCATGCGTCCGCAGGCAAAGCTTATCGGCAAGATCACCTCGCTTGGCATTTCGGGCTTTATCATGGGCTTTACGTCGAGCGCTGTGCAGGTGGCGTGCAACGCGATGCTCTCGCAACACGGAGGCGACCTGTTCGTCGCGGTCATGACGGTCATCAACTCCATTCGCGAAGTGACATATACGCCGGTAAACGGTGTGACATCTGCCGCGGCGCCGGTGGTCAGCTTCAACTACGGCGCACAGAAATATAAGCGCGTGCGCGGCGTGATTGTGTTCACGACGGTCGTTTCATTCAGCTATATGGTGCTTGTATGGCTCGTGCTAAGGCTGTTCCCACACGTGTTTATTCAGCTTTTTAACGGCGACCCGCAGTTACTCGAAACATGCACGCACGCCATGCACGTTTATTTCTTCGGGTGCTTTATGATGGCGCTGCAAATGTCGGCGCAGTATGTTGTGCAGGCGATGGGCCGCGCAAAGCAGGCGATTTTCTTTTCACTGCTCCGCAAGGTCATCATCGTCATTCCGTTGACGTTTTTGCTGCCGCAGATCCCCGCTGTCGGTGTGGACGGTGTGTTCTGGGCGGAGGTTATCTCGAACTTTGTGGGCGGCGGCGCGTGCTACATTACGATGCTGTGCACCGTTTGGCGCGAATTAAAACACAAAGAAATGAGCGAGCTTGCACAGGCGAAAAAGTAAAAAGAACGGAGCCGCGCATGGGTGATAAACCTGTGCGGCTCCGTTTTTTGTATGCGGTTTATTCTGCGGTGTCGGGTGAGGGGGCGGTGCTTTCTGTGCCGCTTGCATCGCTTTCGGAAGCGGTCGGCTCTGCGGCGGGGTAATCGAACGCGCCCAGCACATCGCCGGTCGTTTCGTCTTTTACGGTGAAGTGCACCGTGAAGCTTTCTGCGTCCTCGCCCGTAAACGCTGCGTAGAGCAGCGCGGGAATGTACACGGCCTGCGCAGCGGCGTTGTCGCGCTCCGGTTTATACAGGTCTTTGGTACTCAGAATTTCGGCGCTGCGGCCGTCTTCGGAAAGCGTGACGCTTTTTATAAACGGCCACGTGCCGTCCTCCGGCAAAGCGATGATCTGCTCGTGCAGACTTTCCTTCAGCGCGGCGCAGACGGCATCGCGCTCGTCTTTTGTCATTTCTACCGTGCAGGAGCCGTCATCATTTGTGGTGACGTTTGTAAGCCCCAGCCGGTGCGCCGCGGCGGTGATGTCGAGCCCTGTGCGGCGCAGGGTGTCCTTGGAGATCTGCACGGTGTAATCCCGCTGCGGTTCGGAAGACGCGGCGGCAGGCGCTTCGCTTGCCGTTTCGGTCTGCCCGCCGCACGATGCCGAGGAAAGGATGAGCGCCGCCGCGAGCAGAAGCGCCGCCAAAAGCCGTTTTGCGTTTCTCATTTTGAACACCTCTTTATGAGCTTATCTTAAACTATATCATACCGTATTCGGCGAAAAAAGTCAAAAGAATCAAAAAGCTGTTCAAAGTCGGAACTTTTTCACAAAAATATGTGGAAACAGAAGAAAAAACATGGTATACTGAAACCGATCATGCAGGGAATGGAGGGATCCGATTGACCGGTGCGATTTTAGGAGACATTGCCGGCTCGCGGTTTGAGTTCAGCAAACCGAGCGGGTTCAACTATAAAAAGGTGGAGCTTTTTGGGAACAACTGCTTTTTCACGGACGATACGGTGCTGACCATCGCGACGAAATACGCGCTTTTAAATGACGTCAGCTATGCAAAGGCTTATGGCAAATTCGGGCGTATGTACAGAGACGTGGGGTACGGCACGATGTTTCAGCGCTGGCTGGACGGACATGCCGAAACGGGCTACGGCAGCTTTGGCAACGGCGCGGCCATGCGCGTCAGCTACATCGCTTACCACTTTGATACGCTGGAAAAGGTGGAGGAAGAAGCGAAAAACAGCGCCATGTGCACACACAACCACATAGAGGGCCTGAAAGCCGCCGTCGCGACCGCGGGGCTCATTTACCTTGCGCTGCACGGCGAGCGCAAAAAGGACCTGAAAAAATACTTTAACAAAGAGTTTGAATACCCCGTGCATAAGCCGCTGTGGGCGTACCGGCCGAAGGCGAAGTTTGATGCTACGGCGGAGGGGACCATGCCGCTTGCGTTCCGCTGCTTTATGGAAAGCGAGGATTGGGAAAGCTGCATCCGCAATGTGTTCAGCGTGAAGTGCGACACCGACACCGTGGCGTGCATTGCGGGCGGCATTGCGGGCGCATATTATAAGCGGACGGTGGAAAACGAAAAGGATCTTTTAAAACGCTACCTTATCAAGCCCGATAAGCGCAAGGTCGGCGAGTTTGACCGCTTTTTATACGATTGGGCTACAAAGTAACATTTCCGCATATATTTGAATTTCGGTTTTGAAAAAACGCCTGTGTTTTTTTGAAGCGGGCGGAGCGACGCAGGGATCGCCGCGATTTTTAAGGGAAAGGGTTTATCAGAACATGATTATTGACACATATCAGTCCGGCGCCGTGATGCGTATTTTGCAAAGCGGCAAAATTTACCGCGCAAGCCCCAGTATTTCGTTTAAAAAGGAGTACGCCGCGCTCATCGATATGCTCGACCTGCACTGCGAGTGTCCTATTTTTGGCGTGGTGCGCGGCAGAAAGCAGAATACCGGCGGACGCGTTTCGGGTGCGGTGCGCATCCGTCTCAATGTCCCGCGCGAATACGTGAAGCTGACCGAGTACACCGACTGGGCGGATTTTCTCGACAACTTCAAATACACGAACCCGAACGATTATTCCACCATCATCGTCGGCAGCTTGGATGTGAAGTCTTCGGATCATCTCCGTGTGGTGGAGAGCCTTAAGCACCAGCGGCATCTGTTCCAGTACAAAATGCCGCAGGCGATTTTGGAGTATATTGACCCGAAATGGGTGGTACGGTATAAAGTCATCACAAACACAAGAGAGCAGGAGGACCGCAAGGAGCACCGGCTCAATTTCTTCCGTTGGTAAGGAGGGCTTGAACTTGAAAATCGGTCAATACATTTTATCGCTTGACCAGGGCACGACCAGTTCGCGCGCCGTGTTGTTTGACGCTTTGGGCGGCATTGCGGGCATGGGACAGCGCGAATTTACGCAGATTTATCCGCAGCCCGGCTATGTGGAGCACGATGCCGTGGAGATCTTGCAGACGCAGCTTTACGCCATGCGGCAGGCGGTGCATGAGGCGGAGATTACCGCGGAGGACATCGCTGCCATCAGCATCACGAATCAAAGAGAGACCACCGTGGCGTGGGACAGCGAGACGGGTATCCCGATCTGCAACGCCATTGTGTGGCAGTGCCGCCGCACCGCGCCGGAATGCGAGCGGTTAATAGCCGAGGGACTTGAGGAGTACATTCATAAAACGACGGGACTCATCATCGATCCGTATTTTTCCGGCACCAAAATGAAGTGGATTATGGATAACGTGCCGAAGGCAAAAGTGCTCGCGAAGGAGCATCGCCTGCGCTTCGGTACCGTTGATACGTGGCTCATTTATTCGCTCACGGAGGGCGAAAGCTATGTGACGGACGTGACGAACGCTTCGCGCACCATGCTGTTTGACATTCAAAAGCTTGATTGGGACGAGAAAATGCTGAACGTGTTCGGTATCCCGCGTGACGCGCTGCCGAAAGTCGTGGACTCCTCCGGCGTTGTGGGCATGTGCTCCGAAACGATACTCGGCAGGAAAATTCCGATTGCGGGCATTGCGGGCGACCAGCACGCGGCGCTGTTCGGACAGTGCTGCTTTGATAAGGGTATGGCGAAAAATACATACGGCACGGGCTGCTTTGTGCTGATGAACACGGGTGATAAGCCGGTTTTCTCCGACCGGGGGCTTATTACGACGATCGGTTGGTGCGTGAATGGCGAGACGACCTATGCGCTTGAGGGCAGTGCGTTTAACGCGGGTTCGGCCATCAAATGGTTGCGCGATGAGTTGAAGCTTATCGCGAACCCGCAGGAAGCGGACCTTCTTGCGGAGATCGTGGAGGACGCAGGCGGCGCGGTGTTTGTGCCGGCGTTTACAGGGCTTGGCGCACCGTACTGGGATATGTATGCGCGGGGCGCACTGCTCGGCGTGACGCGCGGTACGTCTAAGGCGCACATCTGCCGGGCTGTGCTGGAAAGCATTGCGTATGAAAGCTATGACCTCGTGAAAGCCATGGAAGCGGGCAGCGGCACGGAAATTTCCGAGCTGCGCGTGGACGGCGGCGCATCGAGAAGCCGTTTTTTGATGCAGTATCAGGCGGATTTATTGCACTGCGCCGTGAGACAGCCGAAGTGTCTGGAAACCACCGCGCTCGGCTCTGCCATGCTGGCGGGGTTGGCCGTCGGTGTGTGGGAATCGCTGGATGAGCTTAGGACTGTGTGGAAGCTTAAAAATGCGTATGACCCGCAAACGGCAGCTGGCAGCGAAGCAAAAGCGCTGAAACGCTGGCATAAGGCCGTGGAAAGATCCATGGGTTGGGCGGACGGTTTGGATTAAGCCAAAGTCAAGCACAGCGAAGTGACGTAAAAGTTTTCGCCAGCCTTTTTCAAAAAGTAAAAGCACGCAGACCAGTTTTTCTGCGTGCTTTCTTTTTGCCCAAAATCAAAGAAAGCTGTTTTGATTGCGGGAAGCGAAAAATCCTGTTGACGGATAAAACAATATGTGATACTATATTATCACGTTAAATCAAAGTAATAGGGAGGCGACGGGATGATCGCAATTATAGATTACGGCGCGGGCAATATCCGCAGCGTGGAAAAAGCGCTTATGCATATCGGCTGCGAGGTCGAAGTCACACAGGACCCGAGCATTCTCATGAAAGCCGACGGCGCCGTGCTGCCGGGCGTCGGTTCGTTTGGCGACGCCATGCACGAGCTGCGCGGGAGAAGTCTGGAAGCGCCGATTAAAGCGTTCGTCGCCTCCGGCAAGCCGTTTTTTGGTATTTGTTTAGGACTGCAAATTCTGTTTGAGAGCAGCGAGGAATCCCCGGGCGTCTCCGGCCTGTCGCTTCTAAAAGGTAAGGTGCTGCGTATTCCTGCTGCGCCGGGGCTGAAAATTCCGCATATCGGGTGGAATTCGCTTGAAATCAAAAAGGACGGCGGGTTGTTCCGAAGCATTACGGGCGAGCCGTATGTGTACTTTGTGCACTCGTATTATTTAAAGGCCGAAGAGGATGTTGTGACCGCTACGGCGCAGTACGGTGTGGAAATTCATGCGGCGGTGCAGAAAAATAACCTCATGGCATGTCAGTTTCACCCGGAAAAAAGCGGAGCGTTGGGACTGAAGCTGCTCGAAAACTTCGCCGCCATGACGCAGGGAAAGGGGGGCGTGTAATGTACGCCAAACGCATTATCCCGTGCCTTGACCTTAAAAACGGCAGGGTTGTTAAGGGCACAAATTTCGTGAATTTACGCGATGCGGGCGACCCTGTGGAGGCCGCCGTCGAATACGACCGGCAGGGCGCGGACGAGCTTGTTTTGCTCGACATCACCGCGTCCTCCGATGCGCGCGGTATCATGCTGGATATCGTTTCCCGCGTGGCGAACAGCATATTTATCCCGTTTACGGTGGGCGGCGGCATCCGTACGGTAGAGGATTTCACGGCGCTGCTGCGCGCGGGCGCGGATAAGGTTTCGGTAAACTCCGCCGCGCTGAAAAACCCACAACTCATTGCGGACGCAGCGTATAAATTCGGCAGCCAGTGCGTTGTGATGGCGATGGACGCGAAGCGTCGCCCGAACGGTGCGGGCTGGACGCTGTATTTAAACGGCGGTCGCGTGGACACGGACATTGACGCCGTAGAATGGGCAAAGCGCGTGGAGAAACTCGGCGCGGGTGAAATTCTGCTGACGAGCATGGATTGCGACGGCACGAAGGCCGGGTATGACCTGGAGCTGACCCGCGCAGTTTCCGAAAGCGTGGGCATTCCGGTCATTGCATCCGGCGGTGCGGGCAAGATGGAGCACTTTAAGGACGCGTTTACAAAGGGTAAGGCGGACGCGGTTTTGGCGGCGTCACTTTTCCACTTCCGCGAGATCGGCATACCGGAGCTCAAGGGTTACCTTGCGGAAAACGGTATTCCGGTGCGCCGGTGAAATTTAATAGAATGATTGAAGGACACTCCCGCATATCTTTTGGTGCGGGGGTGTTTACTTATGAAAAGACATTTTCTTGGCTTCTGTTTGGCTGCTGTATTGCTGATCGGTGTGTTCTGTCCGCTTGCGCGTGCCGAGACGCCGGATTTCCCCGCGCAGGCTTTGGTGCTGATGGAAGCCTCCACGGGTCAGGTGTTATACGAAAAGTCTGCCCATGTGCAGCGACCTTGTGCGTCCATCACGAAGGTGATGACGCTTTTGCTCGTATTTGAGTCAATCGACGCAGGCACGCTGCATCTGGACGATGTGCTCACGGCCTCGGCGCACGCGGCGGGCATGGGCGGCTCGGACATTTGGCTCAAGGAGGGCGAGCAGATGACCGTAGACGACCTCATCAAAGCGTGCGTGGTGATGAGCGCGAATGATGCGGCGGTCGTTTTGGCGGAGGCAGTCGCGGGCAGCGAGGACGCATTTGTGGAGCGCATGAACGCCCGCGCGGCGGAGTTAGGCATGAACGACACCGTTTTTAAAAACTGCAACGGTCTTGACGAAGACGGGCACATTACGAGCGCCTATGATGTGGCGGTGATGAGCCGCGCGTTGATGCAGCACGAGAAAATATTTGATTACACGCTCATCTGGATTGATTATGTGAGTGACGGGCAGACGCAGCTTGTGAACACAAATAAGCTCGTGCGCACGTATGACGGCATTTTGGGGCTGAAAACCGGCACGACAAGTGCGGCGGGCAGCTGCATTTCGGCTGCGGCAGAGCGAAACGGTATGCGGCTCATTGCGGTAGTGCTCGGTGCGGAAAATACGAAAGACCGCTTTTCGGCCGCGTCTTCGCTGCTCGATTACGGCTTTGCAAACTGGAAGCTGACGACACCGGAGCTCCCGGAATTGCCCGAGCTGCCCGTTACGGGTGGCATGGTGAGCGCCGTTTCGCTTGCGTGTGAAGCCCCACGCGGCGTTTTAACAGCCTCGGGCGGCGCGGAGATCGGGATAAAGCTCATTTTGCCGGAAAACGTTCCTGCGCCGGTAGAACCGGGGGATGTGCTCGGTACGGCGGAGGTCGCGCTGAACGGCGACACGGTGCAGTCGCTCAAAATCACGGCGAAAACCGAAGCGCCCGCCATCACATTTTCTTCCGCATTGCAATATTTTTTGGCTTGTTTTTTCGCAGCAGAAGCGGCGTGAAATCTGATTTGCAAAAAAACCTTCGTTAACTTTTCGTGAAATCCGCGTTGTGCACTTGCAAAATGCGTCAAATTATTGTATGATGAAAGCACATAGATTTGACTTGTGGTGTACCTTGCATAAAGTGGGGCTGTGAAAACGGTTTCACACGTGCAAAAGCATCATCATGCAAATAGGAGGCAATAAAAATGGCATTGAAATTGGAATGCGGATACTTGAAGGGCTTTATCGGCGAGCACGAATACGCTGCAATGGCTTCTCAGGTTGAGAATGCACATGCGCTTCTGGCATCCGGCAAGGGTCCGGGAAATGATTTCCTCGGCTGGGTGGACCTGCCCACCAATTACGATAAAGAGGAATTTGCACGCATCAAGGCAGCTGCGGAGCGCATCAAGAAGAACACGGATGTGTTTATCGTCATCGGCATCGGCGGCTCCTACCTCGGTGCACGCGCAGCAATCGAGTTCCTCAAGAGCGAGCACTACAATGCACTGAAGAAAGATACGCCGGACATCTATTTCACCGGCAACAGTATTTCTTCCACCGCGCTGGCGGAGCTGGTTGAGATTTGCGAGGGCAAGGATATTTCCATCAACATGATTTCCAAGTCCGGCACCACCACGGAGCCGGCTATCGCGTTCCGTGTTTTCCGCGAGATCCTCGAGAAGAAGTACGGCAAGGAAGAAGCAAAGAAGCGTATTTTCTGCACGACCGATAAGGCGCGCGGCACGTTGAAGCACCTTGCGGACGAAGAAGGCTACGAGACCTTCGTTGTACCGGATGATGTCGGCGGCCGTTACTCCGTTCTCACCGCTGTGGGTCTGCTGCCCATCGCTGTGGCCGGTGCGGATATCGACGCACTCATGGCGGGCGCACAGAAGGCACAGGCTGCCTACAACAACCCGAACATGGAAGAAAACGATTGCTACAAGTATGCTGCCATTCGCAACATTCTTTACAATAAGGGCAAGACGACCGAAGTGATGGTCAGCTACGAGCCGTGCTACACGCTCATGAACGAGTGGTGGAAGCAGTTGTACGGCGAGAGCGAGGGCAAGGACGGCAAGGGCCTGTTCCCGGCATCCGTTGTCTTCTCCACAGACCTGCACTCCATGGGTCAGTACATTCAGGACGGCAGACGCAGCCTCTTTGAGACCGTGATGCTGTTTGAGAAGCCGAAGCGCGAAGTTGTCATCGGCAACGACCCGGCAAACGTAGACGGCCTCAATTTCCTCGAGGGCAAGAGCATGGCGTATATCAACCGCAAGGCGTTTGAGGGCACCGTGCTGGCACACAACGACGGCGGCGTGCCGAACGTTGTGATCTCCGCTCCCGATTTCTCCGAGGATACCCTCGGCCAGATCATCTACTTCTTCGAGAAGGCCTGCGCCATCTCCGGCTATCTCCTTGGCGTGAACCCGTTCAACCAGCCGGGCGTTGAAAGCTATAAGAAGAATATGTTTGCTCTGCTCGGCAAGCCGGGTTACGAAGGCGAAAAAGAAGCACTGGAAGCAAGACTTTCCAAATAAAAAGGCGTAAATCCGCACCTGCGGAAAAAATACACAGGAGGACTTCACAATGATCACTCTTTTAATCGGCAAAAAAGGCTCCGGCAAAACCAAGAAGCTCATCGAGCTTGCAAACGAAGCGGTTCAGAACTCCAACGGCAACGTTGTTGTTATCGAAAAGGGCCTTAAGCTTACTTACGATATTTCCCACAAGGCACGTCTTGTTGACTCCGACGCTTACGGCATTGAGGGCCTGGACGCACTTGTAGGCTTTGTCAGCGGCATCTGCGCTGCAAACTACGATGTGACGGACGTTTTCGTTGACTCCACCCTGAAGATCACCGGCAAGGGCGTTGAGGAAGTTGAGCCGCTCACCGCGAAGCTCAAGACGCTCAGCGAATCTTCCAACGTGAACATCTGCCTGCTCATTTCTGCTGACGCAGAGGAACTGCCGGCTTCCGTTCGGGAATTTGTCGCTAAGTAATTTCGGCCTCAAAAAGCCTTTGCACCGCCCGAAACAGTAACGAAAAGCCGTGCAAAAACGAAAAAAGCAACAGTGTTTCGGCGGAAACGACCCGCCGAACACTTTTTTTCGCGGCATAATGCCGAATTTTCAAATTTTTCTTGACAAAACCGCGCGTGGTATTTATAATATATCAAGTACGGTATGAGGAAAAACTATGCTTATCGATTTGAAAAAATATTTCTCGGGAGAGGATATTTCACAGGCGATCGATTATACGGTCGATCTGTCGGAGGTGGAGATTGACGGCTGTAAGCCGTTTGTCACGCCGGTTCAGGTCAAGGGCAGCATCCGTTCGTTCGCTTCCAGTGCGGAGCTGAACGTGGAGGTGCGCTATGCGTATTCGATGCCGTGCAACAGGTGCTTGACGTTGACGCGTAAAGAGCTTTGTCACAACATTTCTCACGTGATTGTGAACAAGCTGAATGATGAAGAGGATTTTGAAGATTATATCGTGATTGAAGGCGATGAGCTGGATTTGGACGAGCTGATTTATTCCGATATCATCCTTTTGACGCCGACGAAATTCCTTTGTAAGGAAGACTGCAAAGGGCTTTGTCCCACTTGCGGCAAAAACCTGAACGAAGGCGACTGCGCCTGTGCAAAGCAGCAGACAGATCCCCGTCTGGAGGCTCTGCGGCAGCTGCTACAATAATTCCAGATAACCAAAGTTTTAGTTTAATATAAGGAGGTGCTGACGATGGCGGTACCCAAGAGAAAAGTGTCCAGTGCCAGACAGAATAAGAGACGTTCTAACGTGTGGAAGCTTAGCGCTCCTGCCCTTATGAAATGCCCGCAGTGCGGAGAGTATAAGACACCTCACAGGGTTTGCGGTAACTGCGGTTACTACAACGGCAGAGAAGTTGTTAAGAAGGAAGCATAATTTTGCCTGAAACAATAATTGTGCCAGATAGAGAAGGGGCATTTGCGTGCTCCTTCTCTATTGTTTTGTCGGCATTTTTTGGTGTCGAGCCGTAAAACAGCGGCAAATTTCGCGCATACTACCTCAAAACGGAAGGGAGAAAAGCTGTGGCAGTTGAAATTTTCGGCGTGGATAAAAACAGCCTTGCCGAGCGGGCCGGCATAAAGCCGCACGATAAGCTTATTTCAATCAATGGGCATGACATCACGGATATTCTCGATTTCCGTTTTTACGAGACGAACACCCATCTGCATGTGGTATACGAAACGGCGGAGGGCGAGCGGCGCGAAGAGAAATTCGTAAAGCCGCAGTACGGCGCACTGGGCCTTGCGTTTGAAACGTATCTTATGGACAGGCAGCGCTCCTGCCGCAACAAGTGCGTGTTCTGCTTCATTGACCAGCTGCCGCCCGGCATGCGCGAAACGCTCTATTTTAAGGATGATGATGACCGCCTTTCGTTTTTGTTCGGCAACTACATCACGCTGACGAACATTGATGAGCGTGAGATCGACCGTATCATTGAAATGCGCATCAGCCCTATTAATATTTCCGTGCATACGATGAATCCCACGCTGCGCTGCAAGATGATGCACAACCGCTTTGCGGGCGACGCGCTGCGTTTTGTGCGCAAGCTGGCGGAGCACAACATCAAGCTGAATTGCCAGATCGTGCTGTGCCCGGGGCTGAATGACGGCGAGGAGCTGGAATTTACGCTTTCCGAAATGTACGCGCTCGGCGAGAGCTTACAGAGCGTCGCCTGCGTGCCGGTCGGCGTGACGCGCTACCGCGAGGGGCTGTATCCGCTGGAGACGTTTAACAAGGATACGGCGCGCGCGGCGATCGAGATTTTGGAGCGGTGGGGCGATAAATTTAAGGCAGAGCGCGGCTCGAGAACCGTGTTCCCGAGCGACGAGTTCTACCTCATTGCAAAGCGCGAGCTGCCGCCGTATGAATTCTACGAGGACTTCCCGCAGATTGAAAACGGCGTGGGTATGCTGCGCGACTTAGAAGAAGAATTTTCCTGGGCGGTTGAAGACGAGCCGGAGCGCGACATGAAGCGCCGCGTGACGATCCCGACGGGCGAAGGCGTGTATGCGTTTATGGAGCATGTGATGGACTTTGCGCGCGAAAAATTCCCGGGGCTCGAGATCAACCTTGTGCCTGTGCACAACGATTTCTTTGGCGGTACGGTCAACGTGACCGGGCTGCTCACGGGGCGTGACCTTGTGAACCGCTTGAGCCGCGAAAACCTTGGCGACGCAATTTTGCTTGCACCGTCCATGCTTATGGCGGACGAAGATATTTTCTTAGACGATATGACCGTGCAGCAGCTCAGCGAAAAGCTGGGTGTGCCGGCTTACAGAATGCATAAAGACGCCGCAGGCGAGCTCAAGGACATTTTGGGCACTGCGGAGTAAGGAAAAAAAGAAGGAGGAAAACCGTATGTCAAGACCTATTGTAGCCATCGTGGGCCGACCGAACGTCGGTAAATCCACGCTGTTCAACAAGCTGATCGGGCAGCGCCTTTCCATCGTGGAGGACACGCCGGGCGTGACGCGTGACCGCATTTTCGGCGAGTGTGAATGGAAAAACAGAAAGTTTTCACTGGTAGATACGGGCGGCATCGAGCCGGAATCGAAGGATATTATTTTGTCCCAGATGCGCACGCAGGCGCAGATTGCCATTGATTCTGCGGACTGCATCATTTTCGTGACCGATGTGCGCACCGGCATGGTCGCAACGGACCTCAACATCGCACAGATGCTCCAGCGCAGCAATGTGCCGGTCATCGTGTGCGTCAATAAGTGCGATACGCTGGGCGACCCGCCGGCGGATTTTTATGAGTTTTATAACCTCGGCCTCGGCGACCCCATTCAGGTGTCTTCCGTGCACGGACACGGCACGGGCGACCTGTTGGATGCCGTCCTCGAGCATCTGCCGGAGGAAAAGGAAGAGGAGGACGAGGGCGAGATCATCAAGGTCGCCGTCATCGGCAAGCCGAACGTCGGCAAATCTTCCCTTGTGAACCGCGTTTCCGGCGAAAACCGCTGCATCGTTTCCAACATTGCGGGTACGACGCGCGACGCGGTGGATACCACCATCGAAAACAAGTACGGCGTATTTACGTTCATCGATACTGCCGGCCTGCGCCGCAAAAGCAAGGTGGAGGATTCCATTGAGCATTACAGCAACCTGCGCGCCGAAATGGCGGTGGACAGGGCAGACGTGTGCGTCATCCTTATCGATGCCACGGTCGGTTTTACGGAGCAGGATTCCAAGGTTGCCGGCATCGCGCACGAAGCGGGCAAGGGCTGCATCATTGCGGTCAACAAGTGGGACGCCGTTGAAAAAGACGACAAAACCATGCAGGAATATAAGACGAAGCTTGAAAAGGACTTCTCCTTTATGTCCTACGCGCCGATCATCTTCATCTCCGCGCAGACCGGCCAGCGACTTGACCGCTTGTTTGAACTCATCCACAAGGTTGCTTCCAGCAACGCGATGCGCATTACGACCGGCACCTTGAACGACATTCTGGCACAGGCAACGGCACGCGTACAGCCGCCGACCGATAAGGGCAAGCGCCTGAAGATCTACTACATGACGCAGGCTTCTACCAGACCGCCTACGTTCATTTGCTTTGTCAATTCCAAAGAGCTTTTCCACTTCTCGTACCAGCGCTATCTGGAGAACCGCATCCGCGAGATTTTCAGCTTAGAGGGCACGCCGGTGCGCATGATTGTGCGCGAGCGCGGCGATAAGGCAGACTGACGGGGAAGGACTTGATCTACATGGAAAATTTCGGTTCTTTAATTTTGCCGCTGCTGCTTTCGGCGCTTGTGGGGTATCTGCTTGGCAGTATCAGCTTTGCCATTTTGCTGACCAAAGCGTTTGCGCACGAAGATGTGCGCGCGCACGGCAGCGGTAACGCGGGTGCAACGAACGTGCTGCGCGTGGCGGGCAAAAAAGCCTCTGCGCTGACGTTTCTGCTCGATTTCTGCAAGTGTGTTGCGAGCGTTTTGGTCGGCTATTTTCTTGTAAAGCACGCGTGCGTTGCAAACGGCGTGGACCCCGAAATGGCGCGCCTTGGCATGTATGCGGCGGGCTTTTGCTGCATGATTGGCCACATGTACCCGCTGTACTTCGGCTTCCGCGGCGGCAAGGGCGTTGTGACCACGGCGGCGATGATGCTTTTGCTTGACTGGCGCGTGTTCCTCATTTGCTTTGCGGTGTTCCTTCTGGTGTTCCTGAAAAAGCGCATGGTCTCGCTTTCGTCTATTACGGCGGCGGCGATCTATCCCGTTGTGACGTTCTGCATGACGTATTTTGTGGACTGCTGCGTGGGCGGGCTGCCGGTGCTTTACGTTGTAATGGCAACACTTGTGGCGGCACTGATCGGTGCTACCGTTATCATCAAGCACCGCGCGAATATTAAGCGCATCCGAAACGGCACGGAATCTACGATCTCCTTTAAGAAAAAGTAAGTGTAAAGCGCAGTACCTATACAGAAAAAGGCGCGCAAACGGCCGGGTTTGGCACTTTTCGTTTACATAATCTTGGAAAAACCTTCCAAATAGCCTGTGGCTTCTTGACAATTTTTCCATTGTGTATTATTATGTTTACTGGTCATACTATATTTTGCGATCACTTTTTCTTTAAATAGATGCGGCAGTGTATGTTTTGTTTTAGACTGCCTTAGTTTTTTGCGCACGGCATTGGGCTTTTTTCGTACCCGCGCTGTGTAGCTGCCCAATCGGCGGCAGCCCGTTTCAGGAATAAATCAGTCGGTCACGGACCGGCGGGCATAACGAAAGATCCTACTTCGTGCAGCGCGTTGCGGCGCTGTGTGGCGGCAGGCAGTGTGCCTTTGACTGCCGAGGATATGCCGCGCCCGCAGAAAGGAAAATTACAGTGGATAAATTTATCATCAAGGGCGGAAAGCGCCTGCACGGTGAGGTTGTCATCAGCGGCGCGAAAAACGCGGCTGTGGCGATCATTCCGGCCGTAGCCATGGCGGAATCTCCCTGCCGTATAGAGAACGTACCGAACATTTCCGATGTGAAGCTCAGTGCACGCATCCTGACCGAGATGGGCGCGACTGTGCGCTGGCTCGGCAAGAATACCGTGGAGATTGACCCGACTACCATCCACACGAACGTGGTGCCGAGCGAGTTGGGCCGCAAAATGCGCGGCTCTTACTACAACATCGGCGCTTTGCTCGGCCGCTGCTCCAAGGCTATTGTGCCGCTTCCCGGCGGCTGCGATTTCGGCGTGCGTCCCATTGACCAGCACATTAAGGGCTTTAAGGCGCTGGGCTGCACGTACAGCCTCAACGACGGCATGATCGAGGTCTCCGCAAAGGAGCTGCGCGGTGCGCAAATTTACCTTGACATGGTCACCGTCGGTGCAACGATGAATATTATCCTTGCAGCCGTAAAGGCAAAGGGCCTTACGGTTATTGAGAATGCCGCGCGCGAACCGCACGTGGTCGATCTTGCTAACTTCTTAAACTCCATGGGTGCGAACATTAGCGGCGCCGGTACGGACGTCATCAAGATTCGCGGCGTGGAACATTTGAAGGGCATTACGTATTCGATTATTCCGGATCAGATTGAAGCCGGCACGTACATGGCGGCTGCGGCTGCAACGCGCGGCGATGTGCTTGTGAAAAACGTGACGCCGAAGCACCTGGAATCCATCACGGCGAAGCTGATGGAGATGGGTGTGACGGTTGTGGAATATGACGACGCGGTGCGCGTGCGCTGCGACGGCCCGCTGAGTAAGTGCAACGTGAAAACGATGCCGCACCCGGGCTTCCCGACGGACATGCAGCCGCAGATCGCGGCGCTGCTCTCCATTGCGCAGGGCACGAGTATTTTAAATGAGAGCGTGTGGGAAAACCGTTTCCGCTATGTGGAAGAGTTGAAGCGCATGGGCGCACAGATCACCGTAGAGGGCAAGAGCGCCATTATTGAGGGCGTGGAATACCTGAAGGGTGCGCCGGTGCGTGCGACTGACCTGCGTGCGGGCGCGGCGATGATCATTGCCGGTCTTGCTGCGCATGGCGTGACGAAGATTGAGGACATTGAGCACATTCAGCGCGGCTATGAGGACATTGTGGAGAAGTTCGTCGGCCTTGGCGCGGACATGTATTTGATGCTCGATCCCACAAACAGCGATACCGCAAAGATCGGTTAAAACCGTATACAGACCGTTTCGCCCCGACAAAACCTTGTCAGGGCGTTTTTTATGAAAACAGGGAGGGTGCAAATGGCAGAGCTTTGCCCGCTGTTCAGCGGCAGCACGGGAAACAGTTATTATATCGGTTCAAAATCTTCGGGCATTTTGGTGGATATCGGACGCAGCTGCAAGCAAGTGACGACTGTCATGCAGCGCTGCGGTATAGACCCGCTTTCCGTGCAGGGCATCCTCATTACGCACGAGCACAGCGACCACATCAGCGGTCTGCGTGTGTTCGCTTCCAAATACCACATTCCCGTGTTTGCCTCTAAGGGCACGCTGGGGGCCTTGGAATCGATGGGGATTTTAAACGACAAATATCCCGCCTACACGATTGAAGACACGTTAGAGCTCGCCGGAATGCACGTAAACGCGTTCCGCACGCCGCATGACTGCGCGGAGAGCTTCGGCTACCGCATAGAAGCCGAAGACGGACACACCGTCACGGTCGCGACGGACATTGGACACATTACGCCGGAGGTGGAAGAGAACTTGCACGGCACAGACCTTGCGGTTATCGAATCGAACCACGATATCGGTATGCTGCGCACAGGGCCGTACCCGTACAGCTTAAAGCGGCGCATTTTATCGGACTTCGGGCATCTCTCAAACACCGCGTGTGCCGACCTGCTGCCGGAGCTTTTTGAAGACGGCACAAAGCACTTTTTGCTGGCGCATTTGAGCCGCGAGAACAACACGCCGGACATTGCGCGGCAGACCGCCGTTTGCGGCATGCAGATGGCGGGCGTGGAGAACGCGGAGGACTACATATTGCAGGTCGCGCCGATCGAAAACCTGACCGGCGGCGCCATCACATTTTAACATAGGGAGACAATATGCTGGAGGTAAAGCTGATTTGCATCGGTAAGCTCAAAGAAAAATATTGGCGTGACGCCGTGCAGGAATACGCAAAGCGACTTTCCGCATTCTGCCGGTTCCAGATCATCGAACTGAACGAAGCGCGCCTGCCGCAGGATCCGAATGCGGCGGAGATTGCAAAGGCGCTCGGCGAGGAATCGAAGGCAATTTTGGCGGCGGCGGGGCGCAGTGCGCTTTACACGCTGTGCATTGAGGGCAAGCTTGTCTCCTCCACGCAGCTCGCGCAGCAGATCGACGCGGCGGCCGTAAACGGGGAGAGCAGCTTAGCGTTCGTTATCGGTTCGTCACACGGGCTGGACGACAGCGTGAAGCAGGGCTCGAAGCGCATTTCCATGTCGCCGATGACGTTTCCGCACCAGCTGGCACGCGTTATGCTGTGCGAGCAGCTGTACCGCGCGTTTTCCATCAACGCGGGCACGAAGTACCACAAATAATTTGAATACGAAAGGTTGAACGACATGATTAAGATCGAACGTACAAGCGTCATGAACTTTGAAAACGCCATCAGAGGCGCACGCAACCCCATGAACAGCTGGGGCCGCATGGACAGCCACACCGAGCCGGACGGCACGTTCGTTTTCGGCGAAAACGACCTGAGTCTTGCAAAACGTCTGTGCAAGGCGGGTACGGATCACCGCAAATTCATCCGACAGATCTTCGTTTCGGTCGACCTCACCGCGCCGATCTACTGGTGGAAGGAATTCGACACGTATAAGGTGGGCACCGTGGCGAACTCCACGAGCACGATGCACAAAATTCAGGCGAAGACGTTTGAAGAAGCGGACTTCAGCTGTGACCGTATGGTGCCCGCGGCAAAGGAGAGCCTGATGCAGACCATTGGCGTGCTGGAAAAGCTGCGCGTGGAATTTGTGGAGACGAAGGACAAAGACCTTTGGTACAGCCTCATTCAGCTTTTGCCTTCGAGCTACAACCAGATGCGCACCTGTACCATGAACTACGAGAACATTGCGAACATGTATTTTGCGCGCCGCCACCACAAGCTGGACGAGTGGCACGTGTTCTGCGCATGGGCAGAGGAACTGCCGTATTTTAAGACGCTGTTTATTGAAAACGATGCGTAAAAAGGCGTAAAACACAGAAGGTCGGTAGGTAAAATGCGCTGTCGATCTTCTTTTTATTTCTAAAATGTGAATTTTTTGAAAAAACTGTCTCATCAGTAGTTTTTTTATTCTAAATCCCTTGACAAATTGCAAAAATAAAAATATACTGATATTACTTTCGACAGGATTAGTTGAAACAATATGGGATATGAAAATTGTCAGGAGGATATAGCATGAAAAGAAAAAAACCATATATCCGTTTAACGAATTCCGAATTTGCGATGATGCAGCTCCTTTGGGAGGCCGGCCGTCCGTTGAACCGCGCAGAGATCATGGAGATTGCGCTGCGTGACCCGGAGAATCCGCTGTTTGCGAAGAATTCCTTCCACGTCATCATCAACAATCTGATCGGTTACCAGTTCATTGCAGCTTTCATCAACGACGGACCCGGCAGAAAGAATGCCCGCCGCTTTGCGCCTTTGCTGACCCGCAATGAATATGCCGGTTTGCAGATTGCTACGACTGAGCACTACAAGGCTTCCGATATTCCGGAGATTGTTGCCGCTATCTTTAAGTACACGAAGGACGCGGATAAGGAAGAGCTTCTCCCGAAGATTGAAGAAGCTGTGCGCCGCTGCAAGTAAACGGAAAACAACATGCGCTATGAAGACGGCAGGGGTTGCTCTGTCGTTTTTCTTTTTTACAAGAAATTCGACCGGAAAGCGCCTGAATATACAGAATTATATAATTATATGCAAATTTGATATAACGAGAAGCGAAATTGACGGAACGGATTTTTAAAAAGGACAATAGTTGTTGCCACAAAAGTACAATCAGTGAGTTTTTATATTACTTGTTCCTGTTATTGTCATAAAGAAAGAAGCGGAGATGCCCTTAAAAACCGGGGCGTCTCCGCTTTTTGCATGCAAGTAGAGTTTAAAATGTCAGTTTCATGCCGTCGTAGGATATTTCGATGTCGTGCGGCGCGGCAAGCTCCACGAGCTCGTCATACAGAAGATGACCGTTGTGCGAGAAGTGGTTCATCACGCAGTGCGTGTGTTTGTCAACAATACCGAGCGCTTCGAGTTCCTCCTTGAGGCGGATGACCTCCGGCGCGCCCATGTGCGTGCTTTTAAAGCCGCAGTCTTCATAGCCGAGCGTAGTGTCGAAGCTGAAAAGATCGGCGGGCTTTTTCTGCGCCTTGAGGTAATCCCACACCTCTGGAAAATAGTAGCCGCTGTCGTGCATATAGAAGATAGATTTATCCTCGCGTGTATCGACAATATGGTACACGAACGGCTGGTGCGAGGGGTTCATATGGTTTGCGGGCAGCGGCGTTACGCGGTAGGGACCGGCTTCTACGGTCTCAAACGGCTTTAAGATGTGCCAGTGCATGGCGCTGTCGCTTTTTTCGTCAATTTCCCAATCGGCACAGCGGCGGAAATAATCGTAGGTTTCCTGTGCGCAGTAGATTTCAAGCTCGGGGCTGATCATCTCAAGGCTGTAAACGGAGCCGCGCACGGTGAGCTCCTGCGGGTAGAAATGATCCATGTGAAAGTGCGTGACGAACAGATACTTCACACGGCTGAGATCGAGATGATTCATAAGCTTGTGCATGTAGGTATCCGGCGGCAGGTCGAGCAGAAGATCGTCGTTGACGATAGCCTGCGAGCGTGTGCGGATGTTTTTGCCGCCGAGGCGCTGCGCCTCTAAGCAATATTTGCAGCGGCAGAATACGGCAGGCCAGCCCTCTGCGGCGGCGGTGCCAAGATATTGAAACTGCATTTTGTACCTCCCAAATCGAGAATAGACTTTTCTATTTGATTATACGGGCGAAAGGGAGGAAAAACAAGGGTAATTCCGTACAAGAAAAACGTCGTGCAGTACCGCACATAGCACAATGAAAAACGCCTAAAGCGTTTCAGCCTTAGGCGTTTGCCGGAAAACGGAGATTTTTATGCGTCGATCTTCATGTCGCCGTCCTTGACCCAGCCGATCTTGCGGAAGATGAGGTCAAAGACAAAAGAAAGCACAGCCGGGAGCACGAAGCAGATGAGCACAAGGCCCAGCCAGTCCATAGCGGTGACGGCTGTTTTGGCACCGGCAGTGATGTCGTTCAGCCAGCCGGTATAAACGCCGATCTGCCCCACAAGGCCGCAGGTACCCATGCCGCTGGAGATCGGTGCGCCGTTCATCTGCATGCCGAAAATGCATGTCGCGATGGGGCCCGTCACAGCGGAAGCAAGCGTAGGCGCAAGCCAGATGCGCGGGTTCTTGATGATGTTCGGCACCTGCAGCATGGAAGTGCCGATGCCCTGCGCAAAGAAGCCGCCCCAGCCGTTATCGCGGAAGCTGATGACCGCAAAGCCGATCATCTGCGCACAGCAGCCTGCAACGGCCGCGCCGCCCGCAAGGCCCGTTAAACCGAGCGCTGCGCAGATGGCCGCGCTGGAGATCGGCAGCGTCAATGCAACGCCGACGATGACAGAAACGAGAATGCCCATGAGGAACGGCTGCTGGGTGGTTGCCCACATGATAAGGTTGCCCACGCTGGAAGCTGCCGTGCCGATGTACGGCGCGAATAAGTACGCAAGGCCGCAGCCCGAAAAAATAGTGACGAGCGGCGTGACGATGATGTCTACCTTCGTCTTTTTGCTGACGAGCTTACCGAGCTCTGCCGCGATGATGGCGAGCACGAGCACCGCGAGAGGACCGCCTGCGCCGCCGAGCGTGTTTGCCGCGCCGCCGACTGCGACGAGCGAGAACAGTACGAGCGGGGGCGCTTGCAGCGCGTAGCCGATGGCGACCGCCATAGCGGGACCGGCTGCGGACTTTGCATACCCGCCAATCTCATCGAGCAGCGGAATGTTAAGCTGTGTGCCGAGCGTGGAAATGATGGTGCCGATGAGCAGGGAAGCAAAAAGCCCCTGTGCCATGGCGCTCATGGCATCGATAAAGTAGCGGTGCAGATACACCTTGACTTTGCTTTCTTTTTTGGAAGAAGTTCCCTCCATTTTTGTTCAATCCTTTCTTTTTACGGAGCGCAAAAGGTTCTCCGGCGCTCCTGAGTTTTACGCAAACGTGCGCTGCGCAGAATACGCGAGAAAGAATCTATATTGACTATGTTGCCGTCTGCCTCTGTCCGTTTTCGGAAGAACGCTGCGCCGCCGGGGGATTCCCGGGCTATTTGGTCACAGCGGCCGCGTAATGGCGGTACATCGGCAGGCGGCCGTTTGGGTTACGCGTTAAAGAATACCACAAATTTCCCCTGTTTGCAAGGCGGCTGCAAAAAGACGGAGTTTTCCATAGTTTCCTTTGCAATCGGCGGCGAAATATGGTATACTATATTACTGAGCGGATTACGGTTTAGACCGAAAGGAAATTTATACAGACGCGTGTTAAACGCGTGGGAAACCGCGCGCGGAGAGGAGTTATAAAAATGGAAAACAAAAAGTATGTCATCGGCGCTGACATCGGCGGCACGACGGTGAAGCTTGGTTTATTTGAGGAAGACGGCACTTTGCTTGAAAAGTGGGAGATTCCGACCGTGATTGAGGGCGACGGCACGGCGGTGCTGCGTGATATTGCGGCGGAAATTCAAAAGTGCAGAGAAAAGCACAACATTCCCGCAGACGGCATTTTGGGCGTGGGCGCGGGCATCCCCGGGCCGGTGACGGCGGACGGTGTGGTGCACCGCTGCGTGAACCTCGGCTGGGGCGTATTTGATGTGCGCACGGCGCTGGAAGAGACCGTAGGGCTTCCGGTTGTGGTCGTGAACGACGCGAATGCTGCGGCGATGGGTGAAGCCTGGAAAGGCGGCGGCCGTGGCAGCGAGAACGTGGTATTCATCACGCTCGGTACGGGGGTCGGCGGCGCGGTCATTTCGGATGGACGCATGGTGGCAGGCGCAAACGGCGCGGCGGGTGAGTTCGGCCACATGACGATCAACCCCGCGGAGACAGAGACGTGCGCGTGCGGCCGCCGCGGCTGCGTGCAGCAGTACGTTTCGGCCTCGGGCATTGCGAGACTGGCACGAAAATACCTTGCCGAACACGAGGAAGAAAGCGCTTTGCGGAGTGTCAAGAAGCTCACAACAAAAGACGTGTTCGATGCCGCTAAAAACGGAGACGGCGCGGCAAACGCAATCTTAGAGAATGTGTACGATGCGTTCGGCTACGCCATCTCTGCCGTGTGCACGGTGGCAGACCCCGAGGTCGTCGTCATCGGCGGCGGTGTCTCGAAAGCGGGCGAGATGCTCGTAGAAGGTGCGAAGAAAGGCTTCTTGAAATACGTATTTTACCCGAGCACCGACGTTCGGTTCAATTTGGCCGTGCTCGGCAACGACGCCGGCATTTACGGCTGCTGCAAGCTGCTTTTGGACAGCCTTGCGTGATAAAAACGGAAAGGATAGGGAGAAATGGATAATTCCAAAACAGAACTGTTTGAATCGATGCCGATCCCGAAGGCGGTCATAACGCTTTCGGTGCCGTCGGTCATCAGCTCGCTTGTGATGGTCATTTACAGCCTTGCCGATACGTTCTTTGTCGGCATGATGAACGACCCGGTGCAGAACGCCGCTGTTACGCTGGCGGCACCGCTTCTGCTGGCGTTCAATGCCGTCAACAATCTGTTCGGCATCGGCAGCTCCAGCATGATGAGCCGCGCACTCGGACGTAAAGACTACGATACCGTGTACCGCAGCTCGGCGTTCGGATTTTACGCGTCTTTGATTTGCAGCCTGCTGTTTTCTTTGCTGTACGGCGTATTGCAGTCGCCGATCTTGGTGATGCTCGGCGCGAATGCCGAAACGATGCAGGCAACGGCGGATTATTTGTTCTGGACTGTGCTGCTCGGCTCCGCGCCGTCCATTCTGAATGTCGTGCTGGCGTACCTTGTGCGCGCGGAGGGCTCTTCGCTGCACGCGAGCATCGGCACCATGTGCGGCTGCCTGCTGAACATGGTGCTGGACCCGATTTTCATTCTGCCGTGGGGCCTGAACCTCGGCGCGGCGGGCGCGGGCTGCGCGACCTGCCTTTCCAACACCGTGGCGTGTCTCTACTTCTTCGTGCTGCTGTTCGTGAAGCGCGGCAAGACGTACGTGTGCATCAAGCCCTCCATGTTCCGCCCATCGAAACAGATTGTCAAGGGCGTGTGCGGCGTGGGCATCCCGGCTTCCATCCAGAACCTTTTGAATGTGACCGGCATGACCATTCTCAACAACTTTACGTCCGCGTATGGCTCTGACCCGGTGGCGGCCATGGGCATCGCGCAGCGCGTCAACATGGTGCCGTTCCAGATTGCAATGGGCTTTTCGCAGGGCATTATGCCGCTGATCAGTTATAACTACGCGAGCGGCAATATCAAGCGCATGAAAAAAACGTTTACATTTACGGCGAAAATTTCGCTTGGCTTTATTCTGGCCGTGATGCTGACGTTCGTGGTTGCGGCGGAGCCGATTATCTCCATGTTCATGAAGAACGAGAGCATCGTCGCGTACGGCGCGGCGTTCCTGCGTGGCTTCTGCTTTGCGCTGCCATTCTTATGCATCGATTTCCTCGCGCTGGGCGTGTTCCAGTCGTGCGGTATGGGTATGAAATCGTTCATATTCGCTGTTGTGCGCAAGATCGTGCTGGAGATTCCCGCGTTGTTTGTGCTGAACTGGCTGTTCCCGCTGTACGGCCTCGCGTATGCGCAGTTCGTCGCAGAGCTGATCCTCGGTACCATCGCCGTTGTCGTGCTTGTGAGAATGTTCCGCAGGCTCGAAAGAGAACATGCCGCACCGTATGTGAGCGATTCGGAAAGCGTGAAGTAACACCGTTCTGCCGGGAAGCGTGGCTAAAAGTTTTCGCAGCCTTTAGAAATAGAATATAAAGCTAAAAAAGGAACGGTTTGTACACCGTTCCTTTTTGCATACACCGAAAATAACGCTTGACTTTTTGCTTTCTATCCGTTACTATGAGAATGATAACTATTATTATTTTGATAGGAGGAGCAAAATGAATAACAAAGCGTTTTATAATTTGACATACGGCGTGTTTTTGTTGGCGGCAAAAGCGGAGGAAAAGGCGAACGCCTGCATTGTGAATACCGGCGTGCAGGTCGCGGGGAGCCCTGTGCGCGTGGCGGTTTCCGTGCTGAATACGAATTACACCTGCGCGCTTATTAAGGAAAGCGGGCGGTTTACGTTGAGCGCGTTGGATGACAGCTGCTCGTTTGAGACCATTAAGCACTTCGGTATGCAGAGCGGTCGCGACGTCGATAAGCTGGACAGCCTGCCGATGCCGACAGACGAAAGTGGCGTACCGTATCTGAACTGGAGCACCTGCGCGCGGTTCAGCGGCAAGGTGACGCACAGTGTTGACCTCGGCACGCATACGCTGTTCATTGCAGAGGTGACGGAAGCCGAGGTATGCAGCGACCGCGCTCCGCTGACATATGCGGATTACCAGAATAAGCTGAAGCCGAAGTCGGAGAAGGTCGAGCGAGAGCAGAAGATCGTCGGCTGGCGGTGCAAAATTTGCGGGTATGTGTATGAGGGCAGCGCGCTGCCGGAGGACTACGCATGTCCGTTGTGCGGGCACGGAACGGATGATTTTGAGCCGGTTTATGAAGAGTAAAGGAAAAAGGAACGGTTTGTACGCCGTTCCTTTTTGCATGTCCTATCTAAGATTTACAGCGATGTTTCACGGGCGTGAAGAGCGAATGGTGTAAAGCCCGGTGCTTCCTTACCGAATGGCTTTTTGCTTATCTGCAATGCGCAGGAAGAGGAAGCCGAGCGCAAAGAACACTGCGAGACATGCCACCGCCACGTTGATGGTGCCGCCTGCAAGCTTTACGGCTGCGATGACCGCAGAGCCGAGGAAGGACGCGCCTTTTGAGAAAATATCGTAGATACCGAAGTATTCGCCGGAGTTTTCCGCCGGGATGATCTTGGAGTAATACGAGCGCGAGAGCGATTGGATGGAGCCCTGGAAGCAGCCGATGAAGAACGCCAGAATCGCGAAGTGCAGGAGACTGCTGAGCATGAGCGCGTACAGCGCGATGCCGAAATAGCCCGCAATACAAACGAGAATGAGCGTGACGGTGTTGTATTTTTTCGAGAGCTTTGCGAAGACGAGCGAGCCGCCGAACGCAACGACCTGCGTTGCGAGCAGGAAGACGACCTGACCGACCGTGTTGAGGTTCAGGTCTGTGCCGATATTGATGGCGTTATCGATGATGGTGCCCACGCCGTCTATGTACAGGAAGAATGCGATGAGGAAGAACAGCACCTTTTTGTCGTGCGTCGCGATGTTTTTGAGGGTGTGGAAGATTTCCGCGAACGCCTTGCGGATATCATGCCCCTCGGTTTCCACATAGTTGCGCTGCTTAAAGCCGCGAATGAGCGGAATGGTGACGAGCAGCCACCACACGGCAGTCACCGTGAAGCCGATGCCTTTAGAGAGCATATCCGGCAGCACGCCGACCATATCGGGCCCAAGCACATAGGCGATGAGCGCGATGAGGAACGGGATGCACGAGCCGATGTATCCCCATGCAAAGCCGTAGGACGAAACCTCGTCCATGCGTTCTTCGCTGGTGATGTCGTTCAGCATGGAATCATAGATGGTCAGCGACGCGCTGTAACAAATCTTCGTGAACACAAAAAGGATGAGGAACAGCAGCCAGCCGGTGATGAAGCCGTTTAAAATGCAGCCGAAAATGCCGAGCGTTGCCGCGGTGGTGAACAGCACCTTTTTCTTATCTTTGTGGTCGGCGAGCACGCCGAAGATCGGCCCTAAAAGCGCCACGATAACGGTGACGACCGCCACGGCGATGGAATAATACGCCGTTGCCTGATGCGAGTTGATCTGTCCCGGCGCAGTGCCGATGGCGAGGCTCTTGAACCAGATAGGGATGAGCGAGCAGGAGAGCATGGTGAACGCGGAGTTGCCCACGTCGTAGAGCACCCATGCGAATTCCTGTTCCGTCAGCCCGCGGAAGACCTTGAGCCGGTTGAGTGCGTGAAAAATTGATTTCATGTGAAGACCTTACTTTCTTTTTAAAATCAGGTGCGTGCTTTCGGTCTTACATTGTAGCGCCGCCCTGTTAAATCCGTGATGTCGGTTTGTAAAGGGGAGGAAAATTATGCACTCCTCTTTGTCCATTGTGCCTCTTTAAGCTTTACAAAAATTATCACTGTGTCTATTTTATCATAGATACGAACAAAATGCTATAAAATTATTTTTGCATCGATAGAAATTCGGGCAGAATATAATACAATATATACAAAAAGAGCGGGGGAACCTCGCTCTTTTCGAATTTATATGTATGGTTTATGTATCGAGGCGCTCTAAATCGGCGCAGATGCGGTCGATGATCTCGTCCTGCATCATGTCGGGCGTGAGGGTCTGCTCGTTTAATGCGGGGGCGTAGTCCTTTTCGTTCCACCATCTGCGCATTTCCTTTTCGCCGAACTCCGTGCGCTTCTCCTTCGTTTGGTGGCGGCGGAGCGTCTCCTCAAACGGGAGGTCAAAATAGTACGCGCAGATGTTTTCGCCGTAGAGCGCTTTTGCGGCATCGAAAAGCGGGGTGTACCATCGGCTGTTCAAAATGCCTTCTAAAATGACGAGCTCGTTGTGCGCATGGCCGTACTCAAGCAGCATGATGAGCACGTCGTTTGCGCGGGTGCCCGCGCCGTCGTTCGTCTTTAAGATGTCGCGGCGGATGACATCTTGGGACAGTAGCATGGTGTTTTTGCCGAACTTTTCCTGTAAAGCTCTTGCGATGGTCGTTTTGCCGCTGCCGCTGTTGCCGCGCAGGGTGATGAGTTTTTTCATGTGGTGTGCTCCTTTACGCTTTTTTTGATGGGATGGCGAATGACCGTTTTCCACTTTTCCGGCGCGACCTTACGGGCATCGCTGAGGTAGATCTCGTGGTGCAGGCGCGCGGCGGTAAAGTCGTTTATATAGCCGTTTTCGGCGAGAAACGTGTCCATCAGCGCCACAGATGCGGGCTCATCGTCAAACGCACCGTGGTGCATGATCTGCACGCAAAGGCCCTCGTCGATCGTCAAAAACTCCGCTTTGCTGCAATCAAGCTTTTTCTTCTTTTCGGCGGTCTGCACGGCCCAGGCGAAATCATCCGGCGTGATGAAATCCGGCAGGCGGATGACGGAGACCCAGTGGAAAGCAGATTTATCGGCATAATCGATGCTGTCCGTATTCTCCTGCCACCAAAAGCCCTCAAGCGGCGGCACGACATACTCGAAAAAGCCCTCGATGCGGTGGTCGGTCTTGTAGCTCATTTTAAGCGTGTAGGCGATCGCGTACAAAACGCTGATGGCCTGCTGATACGCGCCGTCCGGCTCGTTTGGGTCGCCGGTGCCGCGCACTGCAATGTAGTTTGCAGGCGGCACAGTGACGATCTCCGGCTTGTTTTTCGGCATGTAGAATTCTTTGTATTCTTTCTTAAAATCAAAGGGCATGGGAAAACCTCATTTCATAATATTGTTACGACCCGGTGGAGCGGTAGCGGCGCACGCCGAATTTCCAGAAGAGATAGCACGGGATAATAAATACGCAGGCGATAACGGGCAGAAGCATTGCACGGGCGTCGTTGTGGCGGCCGATGAGGTACATCAGCGGGTAATACTGCACGAGCGCGTAGGGGACGATGTAGGTGCAGAACGTCAGCACGCCTTTGCCGTAGATGGAAAGCGGGTAGCGCCCGTGCTCGCGCATACCGTCTGTTAAAATATTGATGAACTCGAGTCCCTCTAATGTGAAAAAGCATAGCCCGGCGAAGATCAAATACACGCCTGCAAAAAGCACGATGCCGCCTAAAATCATGAAAATGAGCGTCATAACGCGCGCGGCGCACCAATCGATTGGGCAGTTTTGAAGCGCCCAGATCAGCAGGAAAATCGCCATAATGCCCTTGCCGAAGCGCTCTAAATCCATGCGGCTGCACAGGACGAGGAAAACCTCGTTGCGCGGGCGCACCAGAACGCGGTCGAACTCGCCGTTCCCGATCATGCGGTTAAACGTATCAAACCCACGGAAGAACAGCTCCGCGAGCGAGAATGATAACAGCACGATGGCGTAGCAGAGCGAAACCTCGGTGTACGTGAAGCCGTCCACCTGCTTAAATCGCATGAACATGAACTGCACGCCCCAAAAGCATGTGAGCGGTATAAATAGCTGCGCCAGTGCGGAAAGCAAGAACGAAGCCTTGTACTGCATCGCTTTCTTGATGTGGATAGACAGAAATTCAAAGTATAGTTTCATAGATGACCCCTTTCTTTGTATACTGCAAAACACGAACGATTTGCCGGGCAGCGGAACGACTTGTCGTTCCGCTTATCCTCCCTGAATCACTACCCGCTTCAGCGCATTTTTCATGAGGGTGTGACCGCCAAGCACCAGGACGAGCAGCCAGAAGATTTGTAAGCCTACGGCGAAAGCGGCGTTCGTGCCGGCAATATCGCCGCTGTACACGCGGTACGGCACGTTGCTTGTGGCAGCGAAGGGGGTCAGCTCGCAGATTCTGCGCAGTGCGGGCGGGAAGAACGGCAGCGGCACTACGCCGCCGCAGAGAAAATCTGCCAGTGTGACCAGCAGGGAGCGCAACCCGGTGGAAGAAAGGGTATACATGGTGAGGACATAGATGAGCAGCGTGAACGCCGTGCTGTTCAATGCGCCCAGCACCATGGTGAGTAAAAATAGAAAGAATGTGGGTAAATCTGTCGGCGCGGTCAAGTTATAGCCTGCGGGCAGAAGCGCCGCAACGACTAAAATCGGCACGGCACGCAAGGCAACTCTGGAAATACGACCGGAGAGAGATTTCGTGTACCACATGGCGTAGAGGTCGACGGGGCGGCACAGCGAATATGAGATGCTGCCGGAGGTGATTTCCTCCAAAATGTCGCCGTCCAAGACCCACGAGGCGAACATAGCTAAAAACGCCTGCTGTATCCATGTGTAGTTGACGGTCGCCTGTAAGGTCATCGGGAAGGCGGTGGGGTTGCTGCGGTAGAACGCATGGTAGGCGAAGATGATCAAAAAGCCCCACGCAAATTGCGTGGAGATGCCTGCCAATGCCGCTGCGCGGTACTGCAAGCCCGTCACACAGCGCAGGCGGAAAAACGAAATGTATTTTTTAAGTTTCACGGCGCACCTCAAATATCAAACTGTTTGTAGAGCGCCGCGAGCGTTTCGTCAATCTGCCCGCTGCCGCCGCGCCGAATATCGTCGAGTGTGCCGTCTAATAAAATACGCCCTTTGCCGATGAGCAGGACACGCTGCGCCAAGGCTTCCACGTCCTGCATGTCGTGCGTCGTTAAAATGACCGTGGTGCCGCGGCGCTTGTTCATATCAAGCACGAATTCGCGAACGGCGATCTTCGATACTGCGTCGAGCCCAATGGTGGGTTCATCCAAAAACAAGATGCGCGGGTCGTGCAGCAGGGAGGCGGCGATCTCGCACCGCATACGCTGCCCGAGCGACAGGCTGCGCGCCGGGGTCTTTAAGATCTCCGATAAATTCAGAAGGTCGGTCAAATCCCGTAAATTTCGCTTGTAAACATCTTCGGTCACGGCGTAAATGTCGCGGATAAGCTCGAATGAATCAATGACGGGCACATCCCACCATAATTGACTGCGCTGCCCGAACACAACGCCGATCTGCGAAACATGCGCGCGGCGGTCTTTCCACGGCACGCGCCCATCGATGACGCAGGTGCCGCTGTCCGGCGTTAAAATGCCGGAGAGAATTTTGATGGTGCTGCTTTTTCCGGCACCGTTCGGGCCAATATAGCCCACGGCCTCGCCGTCTTCAATGCGGAACGAAACATCGTTTAGGGCGTGAATTTCTTCGTACTCGCGGCTGAAAAATGCTTTTGCGGCGTTTTTAAAGCCTGCGTTTCGTTTTCGCACGCGGAAGGTCTTTTGTAAATGCTCTGCCTGAATCATGGTATACTCCTCTTTTCCGTTAACGGTACGGACTTTCGGGCTAAAGCGAACACAGAAACTGAAACACGGGCTATCAGTTTAATACAATTTTTGTAAAATGTCAATAATTTGCACAAAAAATCTTGAAATTCTATTACAAAAAGTGAAGTTATGGCGAAGATGTTTCTTTTCGGTATCTTTATATATAAACAGGAATTTGGCACTGTGGAGCCGGAAATGCTAAAAGAAGCTTCAAAACGGATGCCGACCGGGAAGAATTCGCACATTCACAAAGTATTTACAAATTTTGGTGTTGACATTTCCTGACCTTTGCAGTATAGTATAGACAAGGGTTAGCACTCGGGGACATAGAGTGCTAAAACTTGAGAGGTGCAAGTATGGAACTGACAAAACGCAAACAAAATATACTTGCCTCGATCGTAGACGGATACATTCGCACGGGCGAGCCGGTGGGCTCCAAGTCCATTGCGGAAAAAGCAGGTGTTTCTTCCGCAACGGTGCGCAACGAGATGGCAGAGCTTACGGAGCTGGGGCTTTTGGAACAGCCGCACACCTCCGCGGGGCGTGTGCCTTCACAGGAGGGCTACCGCGAGTTCGTAGATGCGCTGATGCAGCCGAAAACGTTAACGGAAGCCGAAAAGCTTACGATAGACGCGATGCTTGCAAAGAGCGCGTTTGACCCGGAACGATTATTGCGTGGCGCGGCGAAAACGCTGGCGGCTTCTACACGGTACCTTGCGTTGAGCACCACGCCGAGCGGCGCGGATGCAAAGATCAAGGCGGTGCAGTTCGTGCAGACGAGCCGCCGCACCGCAATGCTCATTATGATGAGCAGCGCAGGTACCATGAAAAACAAGGTGTTTCACTGCGACTTTGATCTTTCAAACGAGATTATGCGCATTTTCTTCCGCGTGCTCAACGAGCGCGTGACAGGGCGCGACGTGGCGGAGATTAACCGGGCATTTGTGCAAAACCTTGCAATCTCGCTGGGCGATATGGCAATTTTGATGTCACCGGCGCTGGCGGCGCTTTTGGAAGTGGCACTTGAAACGATGCAGACGGAAATTTCCGTAAGCGGTCAGATGAACCTGCTGTTCTACCCGGAATACAAGCTTGGCGGTGCACGCCGGGTGATGGATATTCTGGAAAGACGGGAGCTTTTGACAGAACTTCTCGCAGGCAAGCAGAATCGCACGCAGATCAAGATCGGCACAGAGACCGGGCAGAACGCCTTGGCGGAATCGTCGGTCATTTGCTCACGGTACAGCGTGAACGGCAGAGATGCCGGCGCGGTCGCCGTGATTGGCCCGATGCGGATGCAGTACGCACACGTCGCGGCACAAACAGCATACGTCGCAGATCGTGTAGGCGAAATGCTTACGCGCATCATGCGGGAAGAATAGAGAAAGGAGCGTTGCCAGATGGCAGAGGAAAAGAAGCCTGTTCAGGAACCCGAGCAGGAAGCGAATACCGAGCCGGCAGAGGAATCTGCAAAGGCTGCGGAAAAGGAGAAAAAGAAAAAGAAGAGCGAGAAGATTCCGAAAGAGGATTACGACCGCTTGCAGGCGGAGTTCGACAGCCACAAGCAGCAGCACCTGCGCGTGCTTGCCGAGTACGATAACTTCCGCAAGCGTTCCGCAAACGAAAAGAACGCCGTTTACAATAACGCCGTTTCCGATACAATCAACGCGATTTTGCCGGTGGCCGATAATATCGACCGTGCACTGGCACAGGAAAATGCCTCCGCAGAGGATATGAAAAAAGGCGTTGAGATGATTGCAAGCCAATTTAAGGCGAGCTTTGAAAAGCTTGGCATCCGAGAAGTCGGTCAGGTTGGCGAGCCGTTTGACCCGGCGCTGCACAACGCGGTGGCGCACATTGAAAGCGACGAGCTTGGCGAAAACGTCATTTCGGCGGTGTTCCAGAAGGGCTACATGCTGGGCGATAAGGTCGTAAGACACGCCATGGTACAGGTAGCAAACTAAATCAGCAAATATCCATTTATATAGTAATTCAGAATTCACACACTCATTTGAGTTAAAGGAAGGTAATTGATATGGCAAAGACAATTGGTATTGACCTTGGTACAACAAACTCTTGCGTAGCGGTTATTGAAGGCGGCGAGCCGGTCGTTATCGCAAACGCAGAAGGCGCAAGAACCACCCCGTCCGTCGTGGCATTCTCCAAGACAGGCGAGCGCATGGTCGGTCAGGTCGCAAAGCGTCAGGCGATTACGAACCCGGACCGTACGATCTCCTCTATTAAGAGAGAGATGGGCACAGACCACAAGGTGACGATCGACGGTAAGAGCTACACCCCGCAGGAAATCTCCGCAATGATCCTCCAGAAGCTGAAGGGCGACGCGGAAGCTTACCTCGGCGAGAGCGTTACGAGCGCAGTTATCACCGTTCCGGCGTACTTCACGGACGCACAGCGTCAGGCAACGAAGGACGCGGGCAAGATCGCAGGCCTCGATGTAAAGCGTATCATCAACGAGCCGACGGCAGCAGCACTGTCCTACGGTATCGATAAGGAAGACGACCAGAAGATCATGGTTTATGACCTCGGCGGCGGTACGTTCGATGTTTCCATCATTGAGATGGGCGACGGCGTGCAGGAGGTTCTGGCTACGGCCGGCAATAACCGCCTTGGCGGCGACGACTTTGATAAGCGCGTCATGGATTGGATCATCAACAGCTTCAAGGTTTCCGATGGCATCGACCTTTCCGGCGATAAGATGGCTATGCAGCGCATTAAGGAAGCGGCAGAGAAGGCAAAAATCGAGCTTTCCGGCATGACGAGCGCTTCCATCAACCTGCCGTTCATCACGGCGGATGCGACCGGCCCGAAGCACCTTGACCTCACGCTCTCCAGAGCAAAGTTCAACGAGCTCACCGCAGACCTCGTTGAGAAGACCATGGGCCCGGTTCGTCAGGCACTGAGCGACTCCGGTCTCTCTATCGGTGAAATCAACAAGGTTCTCATGGTCGGCGGTTCCTCCAGAATTCCGGCTGTTCAGGAAGCGGTTAAGAAGCTTATCGGCAAAGAGCCGTTCAAGGGCATCAACCCGGACGAATGCGTTGCAATCGGCGCCGCACTTCAGGCAGGCGTTCTCGGCGGCGAAGTTCAGGGTTTGCTGTTGCTTGACGTTACTCCGCTTTCTCTCGGTGTTGAGACCATGGGCGGCGTGATGACGAAGATCATCGACAGAAACACCACGATCCCGACCAAGAAGAGCCAGATTTTCTCCACGGCGGCTGATGGTCAGACGCAGGTTGAGGTCAACGTTCTGCAGGGCGAGCGTGAATTTGCACGCGATAACAAGCAGTTGGGTCTCTTTAAGCTCGACGGTATCGCTCCGGCTCCGCGCGGCATCCCCCAGATTGAAGTTACATTTGACATCGACGCAAACGGCATCGTAAATGTTTCCGCTAAGGATCTCGGCACCGGTAAGGAACAGCATATCACGATTTCTTCTTCTTCCAACATGAGCAAGGAAGACATCGATAAGGCTGTTAAGGCGGCTGAGCAGTTCGCAGAGGAAGACAAGAAGCGCCGTGAAGAGGTTGAGACGAAGAACAACGCAGAGAACCTCTGCTACCAGGCGGAGAAGCTCGTAAACGAGAGCGGCGACAAGCTGGAAGAGGCGGACAAGACCGAAGTGAACAACAAGGTTGCAGCCCTGAAGACCACCATGCAGAACGGCACGGTCGAGGAGATCAAGTCCGGCATGGATGAGCTGCAGAAGGCGATTTACGCGGTCAGCGAGAAGCTGTATAAGGCAAGTGCACCGCAGCAGGGCGAGCAGGCAGCCCCGGGCGCAAACCCGCAGCAGGGCGGCCAGAACCCGAACGGTGACGTCTACGACGCAGACTACAAGGACGTCGATTAAGTTTTATAAATGACACGTTCAAAAGTGCAAGGGGAGCCGAAAGGCGTCCCTTGCCTTTTGGAGTTTGCGAGGAGATGACAGCGGATGGCGGACAACAAAAGAGATTATTATGAAGTGCTTGGGGTCGATAAGAGCGCATCAGACGATGTGATTAAAAAGGCGTACCGCAAGCTTGCAAAGCAATACCACCCGGACTTGAATCCCGGAGATAAAAATGCGGAAGCAAAGTTTAAGGAAGTCAACGAAGCGTATGAGGTACTTTCTGATAAAGACAAGAAGGCGCGCTACGACCAGTTCGGCTTCGCGGGCGTAGACCCGAACTTCGGCGGCGGCGCGGGCGGCGGAAATCCGTATGCCGGCGGCGCAGGCGGTTTTGATTTTACCGATATTTTCGACAGCTTCTTCGGCGGCGGTTTCGGGGGCGGCGGACGCCGTGCGAACCCGAACGCACCGCGCCGCGGCAGTGACGTAGAGGCAAGCGTCACCCTTTCGTTTGAGGAAGCGGCAAAGGGATGCAAGAAAAATGTGACCTACCACCAGATCGAAAATTGCCCGGATTGCAACGGCTCCGGCGCGGCTAAGGGCACAAGCCCCAAGACCTGCCCGAACTGCGGCGGCTCCGGCCAGGTGCGCATCAACCAGCGCACACCGTTCGGCGTGGTGCAGTCCACAAGCACGTGCGACCGCTGCCACGGCAGAGGCCAGATTGTCGATACCCCGTGCAAAACGTGCGACGGCAAGGGTAAGATCCGCCGCCAGAAGACGATCGAGATTTCCGTTCCGGCGGGTATCGATGACGATCAGATTCTGAATGTCGGCGGCAAGGGCAATGCCGGCTCCAACGGCGGTCCGAACGGCGACCTGCACGTATACATTACAGTTCGTCCGCATGCCATTTTCACGCGCCGCGGCAACGACGTTTGGTGCGATATGCCAATAACGTTCACGCAGGCTGCACTCGGCGCGGAAGTCACGGTGCCGACGCTCGACGGTAAGGTGAGCTATACCGTACACGAGGGCACGCAGCCGGGCGATGTGTTCAAGCTCAAGGGCAAGGGTATTCAGAGCATCAACGGCAGAGGGCGCGGTGACCAGTACGTGCGCGTGACCGTTGAAGTGCCGAAAAACCTGAGCAAGCGCCAAAAAGAGCTTTTGCAGGAATTTGAACAGAATGCCGACGAAAAGAACTATCAGAAGCGTAAAAGCTTCTTCGGCAAGATCAAAGACCTGTTTGAAGACTAAACACATGAAAGCTTAAAGTATCCTCCGTTCTGTACAGAGCGGGGGATATTTTGCTATATAAGCTCTTTACATTTTCAACTTTGCGCTCGTTGTGCAGCTTGGTATCGGCATTTTGGCGCTGCCCGACAATTTTTGTGCATTTTTTTGTTGCAATCCGGCGTGCTTCGGACTATACTAAATAGTAGAAATCAACAAATGGAGGTTGATAAAATTGAAAAAGAGAATATTTGCGCTGTGCAGCGCCTTGCTGCTCAGCCTGACTGTGTTCGCGGGCTGCGGATCAAAACCGACGGAGGAGAGCGCCGCAAGCGAGCCGGAAGCGACTGCCACGGCTGCTCCGACGGCAGAGGCGGAATCTTCCGCAGCAGAGAGCACCGCAGAACCCACGGAAGCACCTTCCACGGAACCGGCGAATGTGAACCTGCTCACCGGCCTGCCGACCTTGACGGACGGCGCCATCGGCAAACGTCCTGTCGCCGTAATGGTGAATAACGTAGACGCTGCCCTGCCGCAATACGGCATCTCCGCCGCAGATCTTATTTTTGAGTTACCGGTGGAATACGACCTGACCCGTTTGATGGCGGTGTACGGCGACTACACGCAGGTGCCGGACGTGTGTTCGGTGCGCAGCTGCCGATACTATTATCCGATTTTGGCGGTCGGGTTTGATGCGGTTTACGTGCATTGGGGAATCAATCCTACTGTTGCTGTGGATACAATTAATAGCATGGAAATTGATCATTTTGATGGCGATTCTTACGGATCTGGTAAGTACTTTGGGCGTGATAAAGATCGTCTCAGTGCTGGCTATGCACTGGAACATACCGGCGTCTTCTACGGCACAAAAGTGCCGCAAATGCTGGAAGATAGCAATGTTCGTACCGATTTGAAGGAAGATAAGATGGGCACAGCGTTTAAGTTCGTTGAGATGGACAAAAATACTGCTCCGAGCGGAGAGGATGCAAAAAATATCTGTGTTGACTTTGGCGCGAATTACAGTACATTCAGCTATGATGCAGACAAGCATGTGTACATGAAAAATTACCAGAATAAGCCGCATATGGACAGTAAAACGAATGAGCAGCTTCAGTTTGAGAATCTTATTATCTTGGAAACAAAAATTACACCATATCCAACAGATAGCGTCTTGAAGTATGTGGATTGGGAAGGCGGCGAAAATGCAAAGGGCTATTATATTTCCGAGGGCAAAATGGTGCCGATTACTTGGTCTAAGGCCGGTATGTATGACCCGCTGAAGTTCTTTGACGCGAACGGCAACGAGTTGCAGCTCAATCGCGGTAAGTCCTACATTGCGTTCACCTATGCGGGAAACTGCAAGGTTGAAGGGTAAAAGTTAAGAAAACAGACAAAAAGAGCTATCTGAATTCTCTAACAGAAATCAGATAGCTCTTTACTTTTACAATAATTCAAATTATGTTGCCATTTTGTTGCCAAAAAGCATATACAATCGGCAAAAGCCCGGTAAAATAAGGCTTTTTCACGGATGTGAATTTACTCAAATTCGTTGCCGAAAGGCTAAACTTAACGCATTTTGTTTATAAAATGTATCGTGTAGTCTTCGCAGTATTTTGATAATCTATATTATCATACCTGTATGACGAGAATTTATCATTTTCTTATCAGGTGCGATAAAACCGATGGTTGCAAGAAAAGAATAATCGCAACCGGATTGGTTTTACAATTTATATTATACTTGATTTGTTTTTGTTTTGCAAGATGTATTTTAATTTTACGCACATATTTCAAAAAATGTGCTTAAATTTTAATTGATTTTTTTAGTTGTCTCAGGTATAATAAAATCAGCACACAATTACATATTCGCTGTGCGTGAATTTTATTTAAGGAAGAGGGCGAATGAGTGAATCTTCAAGAGCGAGCAAAAGAAGTGGTTGTAGACAATAATGGCATTGCAAAATCTGCAGACTTTGTTGCTGCCGGAATCAGAGCTGTTGATGTCGTAAACCTGTGTAACGCAGGCTTTCTTAACCGTGTACGACACGGATACTATCAGCTTGCCGAACAAGGTGTTTCTTCAGAAGAACAATTGCTTGCAACACTCATCCCAGAAGGAATAGTTTGTGTTGAATCTGCATTATTTCACTATGGTTACAGCGACTTTGCACCACGAAAATGGTCAATAGCTGTGCCTCGTTCAATGTCAAGAACAAAACTAAAAGTCGATTCGCTTGCTATTCAACCTTATTATATGCAGCCTGAGTTGTATGAACTTGGGAAAATCACCGACAACTTCAACGGAGTTGAGCTGCCTGTATATGACCGTGAGCGAACAATATGTGATTGTTTCAAATATCGTTCAAGATTAGATAACGAAATTTTCAACAAGGCCATTAACGCTTATGTAAAAGACGACAAAAAGAATCTGAATAATCTTTCTGCTTATTCCCAAAAATTGCGTGTGTATAAAAAAGTTACCGAACTGATGGAGGTGTTGCTGAATGGCTGATATAGCAGCGTCTGTGCTTACTCGATTAAAGAATAAGGCGCAGGCAAGTGGAAGAAGTTATCAACTTTGCTTACAACTCTTTTGTCAGGAAGAATTTTTGCGTAGACTCGAAAAATCAAAATACGCAGAAAATTTTGTTCTCAAAGGCGGATTGTTTATTTATTCGCTTACCGAATTTGACAGCAGAGTTACAGTCGATGTTGATTTTTTGCTTCGACAAATGCCAAATACTCCTGAACAACTGCGAGCTGTGCTTGAAGAAATTATCGCAACACCTACTGAAAATGAATTTGTTACATTTGAGATAACAGATGTTGCTCCCATTGCTGTTGCAAAGAAATATGCCGGTATCGGTGCATCACTTGTTGCACACATCAAGAATACAAGAACACCTTTCAGCATTGATTTCGGCGTTGGCGATGTCATCGTGCCTAAACAGGAAAAGCGAAAAATTCCAACACAGTTTGACGATTTCATTTCTCCGACTGTAAATACATATTCGCTGGAAACGACAATTGCCGAAAAGCTTGATGCAATTCTCGATTTAATGGAATTTTCAAGCAGAATGAAAGATTATTATGATATTTATTATCTTGCCAATAAGTTCGATTTTGACGGTGCAACGCTGACAAAAGCCCTTAAAAAGACTTTTGAAAATCGCGGGCATAGCTTTACCGTTGAACAATTTGAGCAGGTTATGGCTTTTGCCGAAAACGATGCAATGCAAAAGAAATGGAAAGCATTTTGCAGGAAGATAGATACTAAAACCGATGATTTTAACACAGTGCTAAAAACCATTAAAGAGTTTTTGATAGAGCCGTACAAAGCTGCAGTTGCTGATATAAAATGCACTAAAATTTGGTTAGCTAATAACAATAGCTGGATACAGGGAGGAAATGACAATGACGAAAACTCAATCTGTCGAACCTAATATTGCTGATTTAGCAAATGGATGGCTTAAATCTTATAAGCTTAATTATAAACTTGAACAGGAATCACTTAACACAGAAATTGATCAGGCGTTAAATGATTACTATTCCAAAAATGGCGGCGTTGGCGGGAATCGCCCTGATGCAAAACTACTTTTGCAGGATAAAAATTTAGTCAATTACCCGATTTTGATTGAGTATAAAGGTTACAAAGACAAGCTTGTCAAGCTTGATTCTGAGGGCAAAGTCGCAAACAAAACCGCAAAGAATCAACCCGATTTTAAAAACATTAATTCTTATGCCGTAAACGGCGCTGTTCATTATGCAAACGCACTTTTGCATTACACAAGCTATACCGATATAATTGCCATCGGTATGACCGGATTCAAAGATGACAGCGGCAATCTCGAATACGAAATCGGAGTATATTATGTTTCAAAGAGCAACTTCGGCATAGGACAAAAGGTCGATGATTATACAGATTTTTCGTTTCTCAAGAAAACAAACTTTGATAAATTTATTGATAAAGTAAAAAAGCTCAAGCTGACGCAGGACGAGATTGAAAGGCTGAAGGAGCAGCGCGAGCAGGAAATCAACACAAGCCTTGTAAAACTCAATAATGATATTTACCAGAATGAAAAAGGGCTTAGCGAACGTGACCGTGTCTATCTTGTGGCAGCGTCCATTATAGCCACTCTCGGAGTACCGGGTAAGGTTGCTGCTCTTGAAAAGCAAGAGCTGAAATCGTCTACGGAAGAAGAAAACCGAGACGGCGATATCATTTTGCGGAAAATCAAGGCGTTTTTAAATGAAAAAAATCTGCCGCAGGAAAAGAGAGAACTGATTGTCCGCACCCTGCAGAACACGCTTACAACCGACAATATCAATAAAGTTGAAAACGGCGAAAGCCAATTAAAGCGTGTCTTTACAAAAATAGTTGATGATTTGGGAATTTATTACAAAATAGGATTAACTACAGATTTCACAGGCAAGCTGTTCAATGAAATGTACAGCTGGCTCGGTTTTTCGCAGGACAAGCTGAATGATGTTGTTCTAACGCCGGCATACGTCGCTACCCTACTGGCTCGCCTTGCAAGAGTAAATATGGATTCCTATGTTTGGGACTTCGCTACCGGTTCGGCAGGTTTGCTTGTTGCCTCAATGAATGAAATGCTCAATGATGCGAAGGATAAAATAAAATCACCGGACAAATTCGCAATTAAGTCTGCCGAAATCAAGGCTAATCAACTGCTCGGACTTGAAATTCTTTCGGAGGTTTATATGCTTGCTATCCTCAATATGATTTTGATGGGAGACGGCAGCTCTAATATTCTGAACAAAGACTCTTTGAAAGAATTTAACGGTCATTACGGCTTTGGCAAAACGGATGAAAAGTTCCCGGCAGATGCTTTTGTTCTGAATCCACCGTATTCTGCACCGGGCAATGGTATGATTTTCGTTGAAAAAGCCCTCTCGATGATGAGTAAAGGCTATGCAGCTATAATTATTCAGAACTCCGCAGGCAGCGGAAAGGCAACAGAGTATAACAAAAAGATATTAAAGCACAGCACTCTGCTTGCCAGCATCAAAATGCCGATCGACCTGTTCATCGGCAAGTCAAGTGTCCAGACCAATGTATATGTTTTCCGAGTCGGTGAAGCGCACCAGAAAGACGACACTGTAAAGTTCATCGACTTTTCCGTTGACGGGTATACGTGAACAAATCGCAAAAAGGCAAGCTGTAATCTGCGGGATACCGACCACGCAAAAGAGCGTTATCAGGAGCTGGTGGATTTGGTGCGTTTCGGTAAATCAAAGCTGAACATCTTTACCGAAAAGGAATACTACGAAGGCAAAATTGATCCCAACAACGGCGCAGACTGGAATCAGACGGCTCCAATCGACACAAAGCCGACACTGGATGATTTCAAGAAAACCGTCAGCGATTATCTGGCGTGGGAAGTATCAAATTTGCTGAAAAATCAATCCACGGAGGATGACCGCCTGGGAAAATGAATGCCTCACTTAACGAGAAGTTGAGGGCTGTTAAGTGGGGCGAATATAAGCTCGGTACACTATTTGATATAGAGAACACATTAAGTTTTAATGCCGAAAAACTTGTAGATGGCACGAAATACGACTATGTGACAAGGACATCTATAAATCAAGGGATTTTACAAACAACCGGCTTTGTAAATGAAAGCAATATCAATGCTTCCGGAACTTGGAGCCTCGGTTTGCTATCAATGGACTTTTTCTATCGTCGCAAGCCGTGGTATGCCGGTCAGTTTGTAAGAAAAATTATTCCTAATATTTCTATTCCTGAAAAGGCAGTGCCATTTTTCTCAACGATCCTAAACAAGCAGAAGCCAATACTTTTGTCAGTTCTCGTTCGTAGCGTTGATGAAACATTTAAAAATATTTCAATAAAGCTTCCCGAGATCGCTGATGGCGAAATTGACTTTGATTTTATGGAGTCCTTTATAGCGGAGCTGGAAGCGGAGCGTGTAGCGGAGCTGTCCGCTTACTTAACAGTAAGCGGACTGGATAATTACGAATTATCCAATGATGAAGAAGACGCACTCAAAAACTTCCAATCGCTTAAATGGGATACCTATAATCTTGAAAAGCTCTTTGGTAAAGCGACACGGGGAAAGCGTTTGAAAGGCGATGACCGCATTGCAGGTACGCTTCCGTTTGTCACTGCCGGCGAAGCATCAGAAGGCATTTCTGCATATATCAGCAACGAGGTCGAGGTGTTCGAGAAGAACACTACAACGATTGATATGTTCGGTTCTGCTAAGTATCGTAATTACAAGTACGGAGCAGACGATCATGTGGCAGTTGTACATACTGAAGCCGTTCCAATGAAAGCGGCGATTTTTGTCACCTCCGCTTGCCATAAGGCCGCTCATACCGGAAAATTCGATTATGGCCATAACTTCTATGCCAAAGATGCCGATGCTCTTGATATTCAGCTTCCGACAAAAGACGGCAAGCCAGACTACGACACAATGACAGCATTGATTTCCGCTGTTCAGAAGTTGGTCATCAAAGATGTTGTCCTTTATGCAGATAGAAAGATTGAAAAAGCAAAAACTATTACAAAGCACTAAAAGCGGCAAAAGGTGGTGGATATATGCCTAAAAATGTGGTCCAATACGATCTTCTCATCTCGTGCCCAGGAGATATTACAACTGAGATCAGTATAATTGAGGACGCCATATCACAGTTTAATACTCAGTTTTCGGATACTTTGGGAATTAGTGTTCGCACAAAACACTGGTATAAAAACTCTTATGCTCAGTCTGGGGGAAAACCTCAAGCATTGCTGAATGAGCAATTTGTAAATGACTGTGATGCCGCAGTTGCCATTTTGTGGACACGCTTCGGTACACCCACCGATGAATACGGATCTGGCACAGAGGAAGAAGTAGAAATTATGCTTTCCTCCGGAAAACAGGTATTTATGTATTTCTCGGACAAGCCTCTTTCTCCGTCTCAAATGAATGAGGAAAGCTATAAGAAGGTTCAGGCATTTCGTGATAAATACAAAGATAGAGGTATCTACTTTACATATTCATCGGACGAAGAATTCAAAACGATGTTTTTTGCTCATTTATCTCAGTATTTTTTAAGCAAAGAAATAGTGGCAGAGGTTAAGGGGGAGCGTCATTCCGAATTGAAGATTGTCGGCATTGACCAAACCCAACACATCAGTGATGAAGCCCCTATAATTAGTTTTGTTCCAAATACTGAAATGACCATAAGTAAGTACTTGGAGAAAATCCGTACTCTTTTTGATGATATTTCTGCCATAAAATTAGAGAAACGTGTTGAATTGCCGAAAAAAATAGCGAAATACACATTAGCTTTTAATAAGCCTGTTGAGATTAGTGAAGACGAGCGAAAAATAATATATTCTGTGGCTGAAAAATTAAATATCAACATTACAGAAGATTTTTTCATCCTTGGAAACCTATCGCAGAGTAGTATACCAACAGGTATAATGGGCGGCTATTCGCTTAATGGAACAGATGCAGAAGAAGAAAAATACGACACCATTAAAAAGCTCTTGAAAACGATCTCAAAAGCATTAGAATGGGCGCCTGTGGAAAACGCTTTTTCGGACAAGAAATGTTTGAAGCTTGCCCTCCAAAACTGTGGTACAGACATTGATGAGGATATAGAAATTTCTCTCAGAATTCCAAAGAATAGTTTGTTACCAATAAATGAGTTTCCGAAATTCAATAATGATGAGATGGGTTATCTACTGAATGATTGCAATATGAGCGAACTTTTTGGTATCTGTAGTACATCAACGTATTCGGATTACGACTCATCTATTGTAACAAGCCGACGGTTCTCTCCTCGTGTTTCTACGCCTTCTATTTTCCCGGGATATACCTCAGATTATAGTGACGATTTTGAAAGTGAACTTAGCGATGTATTCTGTTATTCTTGCTTTGATGAAGGAGAAGAATATATAGTGAAGCTCAAGTTTGATTACATTAAGCATAATACAACAATCGCTTTTCCTTCTATTATCTTTATTAATGAGTCTTTTAAATCTATACCATATACGATTACATCTAAGAATTCGCCAGAAATAGTATCTGGGAAAATCAAAATCACAGATGATACGTTGATTTAATGTAATAAAAAACGGCGGTAGAGAGCAAAATCCCTGCCGCCGTTTGTCGGTTAGGTGTAAATTAAATCAGTATTCACGACCTCGGTGGCTCTGCTACGGATGTTATTCATCCGAGCAACCCACTCCATTTGATTGTCCGCTTTGAGTTGTCCGGTTACACTCTCACGCATTGCCATCTGTTTCACTAGCCGAGAAAACATTTCTTCCGTCTGTTTGTCAATATCAGCAAGGTAACTGTTTAACTTACTGCTTGTCAGCAAATTGTAGTAACGCACCTTATGATTTTGCTTCAAATATCGTTTATGCCTCATTGCCCAAACGCCGATATTCGCTTCCTTTTCTTCTTCAGCCGGTAATAAATCGGGCAACATATAGTCACCCACCTGCGTATAAGTACCGCCTTGCTTTTCAAAAATTGTGTTTGCCATTTTATTTTACCTCCAAAAATTAATTTATCTTGAGCGTGGATTTTCACGCTTGCGACCTTTAATATTTCTTGCCTGTTCAAGCAACTCGTCAATCTGTTTATGCCCGAAAACCTTTCGCAAAAGCTTATAATCTTTGACTTCCGAACGCAAATTTTCGTTTTCGCTTTTCAGCTTGCTGTTTATTTTCGATAACATTTCGTTCTCACGATAGAGGTTGCCGTTTGTAATGTTTAACCTATGATAACTGTCCACCGCCTTAAAATATCGTGCAAATAAGGTGCTGAGTAGCGACTTTAATCGGGCTATAAGTGGCTCTACAAACTTTGCCTTATAAGTTCTCGCTGACATCATTGCAGGCGGTTCGGTCAGTTGATATTCAGGCCCATTCATTATACTTTCATCAAGATTTTGCAACGCTCTTTCGCCATTGTCAAAGTTTTCAATGCGGTCAATCATAACACGAAATTCATCTTGCTTTTCGGTAAGTTTGTTATTCAATACCGTAATTTCTTTTTCTCGTTCTTGCTTTTTGTAATCAAGAACAGACAAATGTTTTTCGTGCGAGCCTTTATGTTTCCACTCAATTCCGTAGCGTTCCATTACGAAAGCTAAAGCGGATTTTTCTGCGCTTACCCATTGATTCCACTCGGTATCTCCACGAGTTCCGCCTTTGAAACCTTGTGCGGCTAACGCTTGTTTCAGGCTTACTCTCGTATCAAGTCCACGTTTGCTGCCGGTTGTGAACGGAACAAAATTAATGTGCAAATGGGACGTTGCCTCGTCCATATGCAAATGAGCAGAGAACACTTTTAGGTTGGGATTTCGCTCTTGAAATCCACGGTAATACTCATCTAAAATCTGCCGTGCAAGCTGTCCGTTTTTGCTTTCGGCACTCATATTTTCCTTATCGCCAATCTGCAAAATCAGCTCGTGAAAGGGCTTTTCCTGCTTTGAATTTCTAATTTTTTCATAATAGTTTTCTATTCTGCGGTCGGCTCTTGTCTGCTTTTCGTTGTATCTTTTTAGCGCTTCGTCAAACAATTCGTGATAGATTTTCTTTATCGGCTCGTTACAGTAATCAATATTCAAATGCGTTCTGCTACCGTCAACATTTTCAGCCTTAAACTTGCGGCTGTTGTGATTTACCGAGCCTTTACCCACCATTGCACTTATCGTTCTTTGCATAAGTTATACCTCCAATCTCATAAACTTGCTCGTCCTCGGTTCTGTTACTCTTGTCAAGAGTAACGCAAAAGCACTTTTGACAGGCAAGCCCATCAAAAATGCAACCTGCAAGCAGGTTTTGCGCTCTCCGAGGGGTGCGGGTCTCCGGTGGCGACCTCTGCCGACTGTGGGCGGCAGAAGCACCGACCGAGCCGACAGGCGAGACAGAGCGGCTTTTTGAAAAGGCACTCTCTGCACACTCCGCTAAACTATATTGCGTGACAAACCGTGACGATGGTGACGATGTTTTAAGCCTATGCACGTTACTAAAATGTTTGTCACGGTCGTCACACATTGATACGCCTATTTCATAAGAGATAGTTTTCTTCCGTTATGCGTTCGACTTGCTTTGTAGTGAATGCCATAATCTTTAAGCAGTCGGTTTGCATTTATACTTAACCTTAATGAAAGAACATTTGGTTTAACATCTTCTCCGAGAATTTCACAGAGTTCAGAAGCTGTGACTTCCCACACTTTACTTTCCGACAAAAGAGTTGTAGCAATTTTTTCAAGTAACGGCTCAGGCGGCTCTTTCCACAATTCTGTTTCGGACTTTTCAAAATTCCAAATTAGTTTTTCGGTGTCTCTCACAAGATGAATTTTCATATCTTGTTGATCCCTACCAGCAACATCAAGGGTGGCATTATTAGAAGTTCGTTTTTCTTTGCTGAGAACAAACGCTCCGTCGGCAGCTCCCATCAATCCGTTTGTTCCTGAAATCATATCGAAAATATCTTCCGCTTTTTGCTTGCGAGTATGGTGAACAATGAGCATTGTAACATTGTAGCTGTCCGCCAATGATTTTAGCCTTGCTACAATATCATAGTCACTTGCATAGCTGTAATCAGCTCCGCCGGCTTCACGAACACGCTTTAATGTGTCGATAATAATCAAGCCTGTATCTGAATGTTCTTCCATAAAGCCTTTAACTTGTTCGTCCAAGCCTTCGTTCAATGTTTTGCATTGTGTGGCAAAATACAGATTATTTGTTTCCTCCGCACCGAACATTTGAAACAATCGCTTTTGCAAGCGGGGATAGTCATCTTCAAGTGCAAAGTAAAGCACGGTTGACTTTCGCACTTTGTAACCCCATAACGGTGTGCCTGTGCTTATGTGATAAGCAAGCTGTGCCATCATAAAACTTTTACCCACCTTTGGAGAGCCTGCAAAAATATAAGTACCTCTTTGCAGCAAACCGTCTATCAATGGTGTTTGAACATTAAAAACCGTATCATACAACTCGCTCATCGAAACTGTTTTAAGATATGACGGACTCATCTGCTTTGAAAATTCTTTTTGCATTTCCTCAAGATAATCATCTAAGCTCTTGCCATCCTCATTAAAATCGGTTATACTACCATTACATACATTTGGTGACTGCTCCGTATCTGCGCCAACAGATACAATCGGAGTGGTCATTTTTTTATTTTCCATTGTTACCATCTCCTTTCAATCCGTTCATTGTGGTAGCGATAAGGTCAATAGTATCAAGAAGTTCCGGCTCGATGCTCCCACCGACATCAATTCGTTGCAATTCATTAAGGATGAATTCCATTTGAGTTTTAAGAGCCTTGTAAACTCTCGGACTCGGTTGAACTACCACCTCACGCTCCATACATTTGCGATAACAATATTCCTGCTTGGGCAATCCCGAAAGAGCAATTGCTCTGTTCAACTCTTTTTGTTCTTCGGGAGACACTCTGAAAGCTACGGTAATACTGCGAAAACGATTATACTTATCAATATTTTTGGCTGACATAATATCACACTCCTTTGTTCATAAAATCAAGTTTTATTGCCATTTCTTTTTGCTTTGACGGGAACAGATGCGCATAGCGATAAGTAATTTCTATACTCTCGTGTCCCACTTGGTCTGCAATTGCGACTGCCGAAAATCCCATATCAATTAAAAGGCTGATATGACTGTGCCGTTACGGTATAATAACGACAAACAGAAAAAGCCTTTATTTTCAAGGGGTTTGAGCGTTTGTCGTCTTTTATTCAATTCCTTTTCCAAGTTGAAAATTGACGAAAACTATAAAGAAAAAAGGAGGCTGTTTTATTAACGACAAAATTTAATAGTGCCAGCGGTCCGGCTTTATGTCTGACCGCTGGTTGCCGTGGGCGTTTCACTTTTATAGGTGGACGCCCTTTTTTCATACTCATTTTCGAGAGAAAGGAGATCCACATGGAATTAAACGAAATGGAAAAAAAGCTGCTCTTTCAGGTGGAGGGCGATTATCAGACAAAGATCCTGAATGAACTTTATATGACCGTGAGGTATTCAAACAATTCCGAACAGCGGGAGGCGGCAGAAGGTCTTATGGCAAAACTTCGTGTTCTGTCAAATGCAGAGTGCATGGACTTGGTAAAAGATATTCAGAAGAATTACCGTCTGCCCTATCCAGCCCGGACGATTGGAGAAAAGATCGCCGAGGCCAGACAACAATCAGGGGCAGAAAAATTGAAGGGGCATGACATCATGGCACTTGAACACTTTGATCCAGAAGTAAAGCACATGATCGTCTTTGATGTATTGTCTTACGATTCCCCTGTTGGCGACAAAGGCGATAAGATGCGCTTGTTCCTTACAGATGCCGGCTATCAGAAATTTTTAGAGAGCCAGGAACGGGGCGAAGTGAAACTGAAAAACCATGCGAAGGTCTCTGACGGTCATCTCCATTATGACCGCAGGGATCATGCCTTGTAACGGAATAGTCGAAGAAAGGAGGCGGTACAATGGCAGTATTCCGTGTAGAGAAAACAAAGGACTTTACGATAATGAGCAATCACCATCTGCGCAATACGGAGTTGTCCTTAAAGGCAAAGGGGCTTTTATCACTTATGTTGTCGCTGCCGGAAGATTGGGATTATACCACAAAGGGACTCGCCCATATCTGCAAGGATGGTGTGGATTCTATCACTACTGCCCTGAAGGAACTGGAGCGGCATGGTTATCTCACCAGACAGCGCCTCCGCTATGATAACGGGCAGTTGGGAGACATTGAATATACGATCCATGAGCAGCCTGTAAGCACCGAAAACACAGGGCTTTCACCTAAACGGGAAAATCCAAGACAGGTAAAACCAGAACAGGCAAAACCTAAACAGGCGGAACCTGAACAGGAAAATCCGGCACAATTAAATACTAATCCATTAAAAACAAAAAAATCAAAAAAAGATAAATCAATAACTTATCCATCAATCTATCCGGCAGAGCCGGAAGCGGCAAACCGCACGGATGGGATGGATCGGATAGAGCTGATAGAAGCCTATCGTGAAATCATCAAAGAAAATATTGAATATGACTTACTGGTCTTACGGTATGGAAGGGAACGTTTGGATGAAGCCCTTGAACTTATGCTTGAAGTGATTTTGTCGAAACGCCCTTACATTCGCATTGCCGGAGATGATTTTCCGAGGGAAATCGTCAAGAGCCGGTTCCTGAAGATCAATTCCGGCCACTTAGAGTATGTCTTTGACTGTATCGACAAGAACACAACGAAGGTCGGAAACATCAAAGCGTATCTGCTGGCGGCGCTGTATAATGCCCCGGCTACAATGGACAGCTATTACCGTGCCGAGGTCAATCACGACCTGTACGGCTGTTAGGCACCTTTGGGTGTCTTTTTTCATTTCATCACAGGAAGGAGGCAAAGCACAATGAAAAGAAACACTGTGCCGGTACTATGCCCGGCGTAACCAAAGAACAGATTCAGGCAGCGCGGGAAGCTGACTTGTTTACTTACCTGCAATTCCATGAACCCGGCGTGCTGAAACAGGATGGACCTAATTTCCGGCATAAGGAGCATGACAGTCTGGTATATGTGACCGGGAAAAGGTACTGGTACTGGAACAGCCGCGGACGGAGTATCAATGCGCTGGACTACCTGATCCAGATTCGGGGATATGGTCTTGTGGATGCGGTTCATGCTCTGGTAGGTGGCGAAATCCCACAGGAACCGGCTTACCGAAGTACGGCAGAAATACAGGTATCAAAAGAGCCGGAAAAGAAAACATTCGCTCTCCCCTGGGCCAGACGTTGCGCGACCGCTGCGGTCTTCTATTTGCAGAAACGGGGGATCAGCTCAGAAGTCATTCGCCAGTGTTTACAAGCCGGGATTTTTTACGAAGCCCGGTATCATGGAGAACCGGTTTGTGTGTTTGTTGGGAAAGATGATTCCGGGAAAGCGAAGTTTGCCTGTATGCGCAGTATCAGCGGCAATCTCAAAAAGGATGTCTATGGCAGCGACAAAGGATATAACTTTTGTTATCCCCCGCAAAGTCCGGGCAGCCGGCATGTGGCAGTCTTTGAAGCTCCTATTGATGCGCTTTCCCATGCGACACTTCAAGAGCTGGAGGGATGGAAATGGAATGGTTATCGCTTGTCTTTGGGCGGTACTTCCCATGTGGCGCTGACTTCTTTCCTGGAACGCCACCCGGAGATACGGCGTGTTACCCTTTATATGGACCACGACCTTGCCGGATTTGTCAATGCCCGGAAAATCAAGACCATGCTTCACGAGGATAAACGTTTCCGTCATATCCGGGTAAGTGTCAACCCTCCCCGGATGGGAAAAGATTACAATGAGAAATTGCTACTGGTTCGGGAACAACTGCAAACCAGCCAGCACCAACGCCGCCCAAAAGAGGCGGCTGTTTCAATTTAGGGAGGATTTCAACATGAATGGATCTCAACATATCTGCTTTACAGACAGCGCCGGAAAAGCGCTGTTTTCCATTCCCGACAATGGTTTACTCTGCCTGTTCTATGGAAACGGGGACAGGCACTTTGCTGTTTGTCATCGTCTGGATGACACCCATGCAGAAATTGACGGGGTAAATTATTCGCTGCCGGATTTTGCCAAAAGGATGAAACACAACCAGATCAGCTTTGCCCCGGCATAAGGCTGGAAAACAAATAACAGGAGGATTTGAAAATGAAAAAAATTGAAAATACCGCTTTGCAGATGATTGCCGAGGCTTCCCGGTGTCCAGACTACGGCCCCGATATGGTTAAATCGCTGATGAAAAAGCTGGACATGAACGAAAAGGGCTTTGCTCTTTTGATGAATGTTGCCCCATCCACAGTGCGTCTTTGGACCAGCGGAGCTGCACAGCCCTGCGGCACAGCAAAACGCCTCATGCAGATTTATGAAACCGGTCCGGAGATTGTCGGCAAGATTGCCGGCGGGCAGCTACCGGCAGATGGGAGGGATTGATTAAATGGCGGAGACAGATAGCCAGCCGTTTGCGGAAAATGAGCAGGTCAAAGAGCTGCTTCACATGAAAGGAGGAATTTGATTGAATCAGGAACCACTACCGCAGATTCATTTGATCCGTGATACAGACTTATCCGTCTTTGCGTATGAGCTCCATATTTTTGCCGGAGATTTTCTTAGGGAATGCGAATTTAATATGCGTTCTCTGGCGACAAATACCGGGGCTGATTCCATTGCCATCATGGGAAAAAATCACATATGGCTTTCCGACGCTTTGTTTGCTTATTGTTCTACGGCGGATCTTTATCAAATGATCTCAACAACGGAGTTTATCGGAGCGAGGGCTTTCCTGTTTCATACGGATCGCAGAGAGGGCGGTCACTTGTACGGAGATGTCCTGATGATGGATTTAGACACGCTGCGGCAGGATATAAAAAGAAATATCCTCTATCCTTGCGGCGTCAATATCGAACGCAAAGATGGTTCAGCGGCTACGGTCAGCCTGAAAGAATGGACTGAAATGGATCTTTACGAAAAAGATGCTCTGAAAAGTTGGGGATTTTCTTATGCCCCAAATCAAGTTACGGAATGGCAGTACCACTATTCCACGATGTTCAGACAGTGGATGGATCAGGCATTTCGTTATATGCCCCAGGATTTAGAAGAACGCCTGAATATGCAATATATGGAGGCAGCCCAGAACCCGGATATGGATAAGTACCGCATACCACAGGGAACGGCAAAGCAGATGCTTCTTTATGACGAAGCCCCTGTGTATCGCCTTCTTCCATCCGGTTCGGAGAAAATCGCGCCCATCGCGGCAGTCTCTACGGGCCTGTGGTATGAAAATTACCGGGAGTTTGCCATTGCACCGGAGGATTTAGACGCTCTGGACAAACTGATCCGCAGGGAAACTGACCGGCTCACAGGAAACCTCCCACAACTTCACAAAAACGAAGAACGCCGCCCTGCCCCGGAGCGATAAGAATTTTACACTGACTGGAGGTGATGAAGATTGGCAGGAGTGCATGAAGATTTCGGCGAAAAGATCGGCGGTGCGAAAAAAGACCTGTGGAAAGACCGCGGGCTGTATGCAGATGATCTGGAAGCCATGAATGAGCGCGAAGCCGAAAAATTTGTGAAAAAGGATAATGTCTGGAAAAAGCCGGACTATGCAGCCATGCTGGAGGAAGGGATTCCTCTTGGCGTGGTCTATTTTATTAAAAAAGCAAGGGACGGCTTAAACGCTTCCCCTCAATATTACCGCATGGATGACACCCCGGAAAAACGGACCGCGAGACAAAAGGAATATATAAAAACAGTCCGGGAATTGCAGACAGTGCTTTCAGATGTCCGTACTGTGGAGGATGCTGTGAGAGCCTATGACCGCTTTTTCGTTGACAATGGATATTTAGAAAAGGTACAGGGCTGGGTAAGCGGAATCCATTACCGGGCAACGAAAAAGGGTCAGGACAATCCCGTGATTACAAACAAATTATCCAATACTATGCTGATCCGCTCGGCTGAATATTTTGAGCGCAACTTTACTCAGAAAGCAAAAAAGGAACAGTTTTGTGTTTCCAAAGAGCAGAAAATACCGAAAGGTTATGCGATCCACTTCAACGACGGGAAACATACCTATTCTAAAAATGAGGACTGGAAACCCGGTACCTACTATGTGACAAAAGGCTATTCGATTCTGCGGACCAATTTTGAGACCAAAGAAGCTGCCCTGAAATGGGTGCAGGAACTTGCCAAAGGCAGGAACAAAAACGGAAAGATCCGGTTTGTCCCTCCCCAGCTCGCCCATGTCAAACGTACCGGGCCGGATTACCGGAATGGTGTGGAGATCACCGGACAGCATTATCTTGATACATTTGGGTTCCGCGGCGGCGAGTTTGGAAACTGGATGAACCAGAACGACCGTCAGACCTCCCTTAACATGGGATTTGAAGCACTAAAGGATCTGGCGTCAGCCCTTAAGATCAGCGATAAAGATATTGCTTATCAGGGAACGCTTGCTATCGCTTTTGGTGCAAGAGGCAGCGGCAATGCTGCGGCTCATTATGAACCTTTGCGTACAGTCATCAATCTTACGAAAATGCACGGGGCCGGTTCGCTGGCACATGAATGGTGGCATGGATTTGACGATTATCTTGGTACAAAGATGGGCGCAAAAGGGATGCTGTCAGAACAGCCCCGCCTCTATGCGCCGTTCCAAAAACTCATTGACACCATGAAGTATAAACCGGAAACACCGGAACAGGCAGCAAAGCGCACGGAAGCACAAACAGAACGCACCCGGAAAAATGCGGCAAGCTGGCTGGATTCCTCGGTTCTTGCCTCCCTGAAACGGTATGGCAATGAGGAACAGATGGAAACCTACGCAGTCTTGCGGGAAGCATTTTTGTCCGGCGAACCCGGCTCTGTGGAACAGATCAACGCATTTAAGAAGAATGTTACCGGCCGGGTAATTCCCAAAAGTGAACGGGAACGGCTGGAAATTTTTGAGCGTATGCTTTCCGGGATGCAGGCGCAGGAAGCTCCGCAGATTGGACGGACGGAAACTGATTTTTACCGTAATTCAGTACGCATGGGAAAAGAATGTGAAAAAGACGGCGGTTATTGGGACAGCAATGTGGAAATGACAGCCAGAGCCTTTGCCTGTTATATCAAGGACAAACTGCCCTACACATCGGATTATCTGGCAGGCCATGCCGACTGTGCCCTTACCCTGGTTTCCGGTAAAGACGGAGAAATGGAGGTATTGAAAGCCTTCCCTGTGGGGGAAGAACGCCGTGCGATCAACGCCGTTTTTGACGAGATCATTCAGGATTTGAAACGGGAACAGCTATTGACCCATGCTGATGTAACGCTTCCCCTCTCTGTTTCTGAACTTCGTGAGGCAGCGGACGGTCAGCTATCCATGTTCGGCGTCGGCCGTCCTTCCGTGATGGATCAGCTTGCGGCAAACAGGCCGGCAGATAAAAAATCACCGGCACAGACGTTTTCCAGAAAAAACCACGAGCCGGAAATATAGCAGGAGGTGAACAGCATTTTGGAAGAAAATAAAGATTATCATGCCTACCGGTATGGCGACCACTTGACGCCGGGATCAGAGCTTAAAATTGAACACAGCGTAGTTTGTGAAAATGTGGATATTTCTACTCTGATCACAATGGGAATAGATAGCCTGGAAGCCATGCGCCAGGGAAGTATCGACGGGGAGCAGAAAGCCTATGAAATCGTGGTGGCTGCTGCAAAACAATGGGAACAGCAGGCAGCGGCAACACAGACGATCAACCGGGCTTTGGAATATCTTCGTACACCGGAGATTGAACATACCGGCAACCAGTGGAAAGACACCGATAACTGGAGGGCGGATCAGAAAATCAGCAACCGGGTCTATCAGATGACCTGCAGTATTTGGGAAGATACGAAATATGACAGAGAAACCAAACAGAGTGTTCCGATTGCCTGGTATGTGACATGGGAAGTCCGTATTCATTCCCCGAAGCAGGGATATGGAGCAAAGATTGCCGGACAAAACCAGAAACGATATACAGATAAGAACGCAGCCATAAAATACCTGGACGGGCGAAAGAAAGCCTATTCCCATTTATTCACGGAAATTTCCCCGCCGATCCCGAAAGAATATGAGCACCATTTTATGGTTCACGGTACTCTTTTACCTGGCTATACGGTTGAAGGACTGGAACAGGCCAAAACGGAACATGCCGCCGCCGAGGTTTCGGAGGGCGGTATTTTTACACCCGAAAACCAGGAGAAGCCTTCCGTCCTGGGGAAGCTCTCTGTGGCAAAAACTCAGGAAAAAACGCCAGCCGCTCCCGGTACGGCAATGAAAAAGAAGGAGGATATACAATTATGAAAGTGTTAATGGTAGAGCCGGGCAAGTCCCCTTATGCTGCGGAGATCGAAAGTGGTCTGAAATCCTTGCAGGCGGCAGTGGGCGGAGATATTCAGGCGGTCTATCCGTATGAGGACCCGGTGGCTCTGATCTGTAATGAAGAAGGCAAGCTGATGGGGCTGCCTCTGAACCGGGCTCTCTTTGACGATGACGGCCACATCTATGATATTGTGTCCGGGAATTTTCTGATCGTTGGTCTTGGCGAGGAAAATTTTACAGACCTTTCCCCGGATCTGATGGAGAAATATGGGGAGCAGTTTAAGTACCCTGAAAAATTTGCAAGGCTTGCCGGCGAGATCATTGCAGTCAAGCAGCCTGCAACCAATGAGCGCCGGGAAAAACCGATGATGCACCATTCCGGCCCGGATTTGTAGAAAGAAAGGAGCCAATTATGTTAATGGCAGTAAATGAACCTTATGCCCTTATGGTGCAGCCGGACGATATTCTGATCTCTCCCCGTGAGGTAGATGAACATTTTGGGACGATGGTATGCTTCCATCCCCGCTATGCACTGGGCGACCATCACAACTATATGGACAAAGATGACTTCCTGCGGGAAATGTATTTAGATACCGTAGGACATGATGAAGCCGGCATGAAACGCTATGAACGGATGGTAAACATTGTAAGCAGCCGTTTCCGGCATGGACCAAAGACAGAGGAACGGGCGATCGATGAAGCAATGCAGAAAGTAATTTCGGAAAAGTATCTGATGCTCCCCCTCTATCTCTACGACCACTCCGGTCTTGCCATGAGTACAGAAAGTTTCTCAGGCAGGGCTCCTCATGCAGAATGGGACAGCGGACAGGTCGGCTGGATCTATGTTTCCAAAGAAGATGCCCTAAAGGAATTTGACGCTGACAAGATGACCGGTGCTATCCGTCAGAAAGCAGACGCACTGATGCGCAGCGAAGTCGCTGCTTACGATTCCTATCTGCGTGGCGAATGTTATGGGTTTGAGCTTTATAAAAACGGGGAGCTGTCGGATAGCTGCTGGGGCTTTATGGGTAACTTTTCCGATGTGTTGAAAGATATGACGGAATACCTCCCGGATGAGTGCAAAGGGATGGTCGATCATCTGGAGGAACAGGAACGCCCGGCTACGATCATCAAGACGCTTTTGAAACACGCTAAAATTCAGGTCGATCAGGCAGCAAAAGCCTTTGAACACGCTTCCCGACAGCAGGTTCTTGGGGAAAGCCGGTAAAAAGTTATTTCCATATTATAAATACCGATTTTATCAGAAAGGAGGATGCTCTTGCAGGAAGATCTCGAACAACGAACGGTTTCTGTTTCTATACAGGCAGCAAAACTGTCAGGGCGGGTACTGCGTGCGGCTATTGCTGCGGTACTCCAAAAGATGGAACAGGAACGCACAATGCCAAAAGTCGGGCGCAACAGCATGAAGCGGCTGACTTATAAAGACCCCGGAGCCAATACCATTGAAGTTTCAGGGCGAATCCGCTCTTTTGAACGGTATGCCAGGAAACATCAGGTACGCTACCATATAGAAAAGGAACTTGGGACCGATCCCCCAAAATGGACGGTATATTTCAAGGCAAACCAGGCGGATGCACTGACGGCAGCTTTTAAGGAATATACGAAGAAAGACCTTACACACAGCACCAGACCGTCGCTGCTTACACAGCTTCATAAGTTCAAAGAACTGGCGCAGTCGCTTGGCCGTGACCGTGTAAAGAACAAAGAACACGGAGGACCGGAACGATGAAGATCGATGCAGAAACATTGAAAAAACAGGTCATTCTCCATCTGCCTTATGTTCTGTTCCTTCTGGTATTTGCCAAGCTGGGCGAGGCGGTGCGTCTGGCTCCCGGAGCAGACGCTTCCCAAAAGCTGTTAGGACTGTCCGAAGGCTTTGCCCTTGCGTTTCAGAGTATGTGGCCGGGGGCGGCAATGGACTGGCTGATCGGTTTATGCGGTGCAGCCATTATGCGGCTGGCAGTCTATCTTAGAGGGAAAGACGCTAAGAAATACCGCAAAAATGTGGAATACGGTTCAGCTCGTTGGGGAAATAAAACCGATATTGCCCCGTTTATGGACCCAAAGCCGGAAAACAATATCATTCTTACCCAAAGTGAAGGACTGATGTTAAACGGAAGGCCCAAAAATCCGGCCAATGCAAGAAATAAAAATGTACTGGTAGTCGGAGGATCAGGTTCGGGAAAAACGCGCTTTTTCATCAAGCCCAATCTGATGCAAATGCACAGTTCCTACGTCGTCACCGATCCGAAAGGTACAGTCCTTGTGGAATGCGGAAAGATGTTACAGCGAGGCACGCCAAAGCTGGACAAGGACGGAAAGCCTGTGCGGAATGAAAAAGGAAAGATCATCTATGAGCCCTATAAAATACGGGTATTCAATACGATCAATTTTCAGAAAAGTATGCACTTTAACCCATTCGCCTACATTCATTCCGAGAAAGATATTTTGAAAATCGTCACGACTCTGATCTCCAATACCAAAGGCGAAGGAAAAGCCGGAGACGATTTCTGGGTCAAAGCAGAAACCCTGCTCTATACGGCACTGATCGGATATATCTACTATGAAGCCCCGGCAAACGAACAGAATTTTGCCACACTGGTAGAAATGCTGAACGCAATGGAGGTCCGTGAGGATGATGAATCGTTCAAAAATGCCGTTGACCTTCTCTTTGACGCGCTGGAACAAAAAGACCCGGATCATTTTGCCCTGCGTCAATATAAGAAATATAAGCTCGCTGCCGGTGTTGTATGCTCTAAAAGACTTCTTAATCAAGCGGTTGGGAAGTCTCTTAGAACACACAACCTAAAACCGAAGAAAGGAGCGCAAGTTATGAGAAAAAACGAGAAAATCACAGCTCTGTACGAACGACTGAGCCGTGATGACTTTGGCAAAGATGATGACCAACAGCGTGAGAGCAATTCCATATCCAATCAAAAGGCAATGTTGGAGGAGTTCGCCGCACGGCAGGGCTTTACAAACATTGTCCATTTCACGGACGATGGCATTAGTGGTACTTGCTTTGACCGTCCCGGATTTTTGGCAATGATGAAAGAAGTGGAAGCCGGGAATGTGGAGTACCTGTGTATCAAGGACATGAGCCGCATGGGTCGTGACTATCTGAAAGTCGGTCAGATTATGGAAATCCTGCGTCAGCGTGGCGTTCGCCTTATCGCCATCAATGACGGCGTGGACAGTGCCAGAGGGGACGATGATTTTACCCCTTTCCGCAACATTATGAAGAACATAAGCTGTTTGGGAAGGGTGTTCTGCTGAATCACTCTTTTTCGACAAAGCGATGCGGTTCAATCGCAAACCGTTTTTATAGAATGTTGTCAGGTGTATGCCCGGACTGCGGATGCAGCCGGGTCTTTTCTTTTTCTCATTATACCACACCAACAAAGCGGTAAAAGATTTTAATGTCCTGATGGCGCTGGCCGTCTATGACGGAGCGTTCTCCGATCTCGATATGGTCAATCAGTTCCTCAACGATTTCCCGGTCAAGCTCCTGCACATCCAGATAGCGGCAGACGATGCTTGCCCATTGTCGGATATTTTCAACCTCTTGCTGGGCTTTTCGTTCCTCTGCCAGAAGAACCTCCAGACGCTCTGCCTTTTGGATGCGTTCCTGTTCACTTTTCTGAATCAGGACCGCAAAGGTATCGTTATTGATTATGCCGCTGACCTTATCCTCGTAAAGTTTGGCGGTCATGTGTTCCAGCTCTCCGATACGCCGCCGCAACCGGCTGATTTCCAGTTTGGAATCCTCTTGCCTGGCTGTGCTTTCGGAAAGTATCTGCTGTCTCAGCTTGTCCAGCACAGCATTTTCATCCTGCGCTATTGCTTGACTGTGCGCCCTGATTTCATTCAGCACCAGCGTTTTCAGCGAGATTTCATAAATCCGATGCCAGGAACAGGCACTGCGTCCGGTGGTGGCAAAGTGGGAGCAGATATAGGAAACATATCGCTTGGATGTCCCGTTTTTTCTGCGCTGGGTCTCGCGGGTGGCTGCCAGAGGATGCCCACAATCGGCACAGACCAGTTTGCCGGTGAACAGGGCGGGCATAGGGGCGGCATGATTTGCCACCTGCTGTTTCACTGCCCGGTTCTTTTCCTGAACCGTTTCCCACAGTTCCCGGTCAATGATTGCTTCGTGGACATCCTCATGGCAAATCCATTCTGTTTCCGGCTTCTGTATCATGGTCTTATCCTTGTAGGAACGGGAGCCGGTACGGTTTTGTGTGACTATGCCGAGATAAACAGTATCGTTCAGAATATTTTTCACCGTGGCATAGGTCCACAGTTTGGAGTATTTGCAGCCGCCTTTTTTCCCGTAGTGCAGTTCCCAATACCAGCGGGGAGAAAGGATGCCTTTCTTGTTCAGCGCCGCCGCAATCTTACCGTAGGCCATGCCGGAACAGCGCATCTGATAGATTTCCCGCACCACAGCGGCGGCTTCTTCATCCACCACCAGCCGGTGTTTATCCTCGTCGCTCTTGCGGTATCCGTAAGGAGCATAGGCGGTCAGATATTGGCCGCTTTTCTTTTTGGCGTACAGCACCGATTTGATTTTCCCCGACAGGTCCTTTAGATGATAGTCGTTCATCAGACTGCGGAAGTGCAGCATATCGGTGTTGTCACCCTCGCTGTCCAGACAATCCAGCACAGATACAAACCGGCAGCCCAGGGATGGGAAAATCACATCCGTATAGCGGCCTACCTCCACAAAGTCACGCCCCAGGCGGGACAGGTCTTTGACCAGAATCAGGTTAATCAGGCCGTGGCGGGCATCCTCCAGCATTTCCAAAAATCCGGGCCGCTGAAAATTCCCACCGCTGTACCCATCGTCCCGATAGGTCTTGACCTCCATCCAGCCGTTGAGCATGACAAATTTGGAGAGGATTTCGTACTGGTTCTCTATGCTGGCAGATTCATCGCCGGGTATATAGTTTTTTGCCTTTGCGGAATTGGAGGCATCATCCACGCTCAGGCGGCAGTAAATGCCGACCTTATATTGCTTCTTCAAGTGGCTGCCTCCTTTCTTCCTGCGACAGCGCCGCGTCCACATTTCCGACATAGCGGTAGTAAACACGGAGGTCACAAATCCGCTGTCCACCCACTTTTTTGGTTTCTCCCACCTCAATGCGGTCCACCAGTTCAAAGAGAATGGATTCATCCAGCTCGGTAATCTCTGTGTATTGGCGGATAATGGTCAGCCAGCGGTCCGCATCCGTGCGGTTTTCCAGATAGCTTTTGACCTTGTGTTCCAGTTCCGGGATGGCTTCGGACTTTTTTGCCCGTTCCGCTTCATATTTGTGCATCAAGGTTTGAAAAACGGTCTGCGGAATGGTTCCGGCACATTTATCCTCGTAGAGATTCTGCATCAGCCGTTCCAGCTCGGAAAGCCGCGCTGTGTATGTTTTCAGCTCCTGTTCACAGGAGGAAAGGCGGCTTTTTGCTTCCTTATCCTTTAGGCGGATGATCTGCTGGACCAGCTGCTCCGGGTCATATTCTGCAAAACGGGCCTTTTCCCGAATGTCCTCCAACACCAGCTGGGTCAGCACATTTTCATAGATAGTGTGAATGGTGCAGGCTCCCTTGCCGCTGCGGGAGTAGTTGCCGCAAATAAAGGAACTGTACCGCCCCGGTGTTCCGTCTTTATAGGTGAATCGCTCCACCTGATTTCTCATTTTGAAGCCGCAGTCCGCACAGTACACAAGGCCGGTGAAGATACTCTTATAGCCATCAGCGGAAAAAGATTTCCGTACCTTCTTTTTGTCAATGCTGACCACGGTATCCCACAGCTCCTGTGAGATAATCGGTTCATGGGTCCCTTCCACACGAATCCATTCTTCCTCCGGTTTGCCCACGAGTTTGCGAGACTTATACGACAGCGTTCCGGTTTTTCCCTGGATCATGTTGCCGATATAAACCTCGCTGCGGACGATGTTTTTCACCGTCTGGTCTGCCCATTTGTGGTTGACCCGGCGCGGATCGCTCTGTCCCTTGCGCTGGTAGTACAGCACACCGGGGGACGGGATGCCTTCTTCGTTCAGCGTGACGGCGATGGCGTGAAACCCTGTTCCGGCTGCCCGCATCTCAAAGATACGGCGCACAATCGGGGCGGTGTCCTCGTCGATCACCAGATGGTGCTTATCCGCCGGGTCCCGCTTGTAGCCATAGGCGGGGTAGGTTCCCATGAATTTGCCGTTTTCAGCGCAGGCTTTTTTAACTGCCTTGACTTTCTTGCTGGTATCGCGGCTATAAAATTCGTTAAATAAGTTCAAAAAGCACATGACATCGGTGCTGCCATTGGTGCTTTCCGTGTCAATGCCGTTGTTCAGAGCGATAAACCGACAGCCCAGGGATGGGAACAGGTAGTCTGTGTACTGTCCAAATTCGATGTAGTTACGGCCAAAACGGGACAGGTCCTTGACCAGAATCACATTGATCCGCTTGGCCTTGGCATCCTCTATTAGTCGTTTGACCCCAGGACGGTCAAAATTCGTACCTGAATATCCATCGTCGATATAGGTATCAACCTCATTCCAGCCCCGCTGCTGTACATAGTTCTGAAGCAGCAGTTTCTGGTTCTCGATACTGACGGATTCGCCGTCGCGTTCATCGTCGTTACTCAAACGGCAGTAGATGCCGACGTTGTATGTTTTTGTAGTCATCTTTATTTTCCCTCCCGACAATTCAGATTCCATACCTCGTGCGGCGTGATGGCTCCACAGGGAATCTCCCTGCATGAACATCGTAACGGAGAATCCATCGCCGCGCAAGGGTGCGGGTCGCCGGTGGCGACCTCTAAACGCCGAAGGCGGTTAGAAGCACCGACCGAGCCGGCAGGCGAGAAGCGGCAAAGCCGGGAGGATGGTGTGACTATGTAGCCGTGTGTGCGGAACAGCTGGCAGGTGTGGAAACCTCCGACATGGCGCGCCGGACGGCCAGCTGCTCCAAAGTCTTTCCCAGCTCCTTTTCACCCGAAAAAAAGCTGGTCACACGGTAAATGGTTTTCCCGATTTTCACCTCTTTGTAGGAGGTTGTAGGGGTATTCCTCTGATCCATATTGACGCACCTCCAGTCGAAAAACCTGCTTCTTCATAAGATATGAGGAAACAGGTTGTCTCAATTCATATAAAGATAAGCAGCCGCACCGATAAAGTTGAGGGTTTATGCGAACCTGACAATCGGTGTAGCTGCTGTATTGTAGTTTGGTTTATGCTCGCCACATTTGCCACGCACCCCTGACGATGGGGACATTCCGGTCTCCGCTGGCGCGGCTGTCATAACTCCGCAGCGTCGTTTTACTCGTGCGCCGCAGGGTTCCTCCCAAGTCTTTAGGAGGCCGTGAGGAAGTATCATTATTCCCCCATGCAGTCATCGCGCCCCGAAATGCCGCTTTCAGGGTTCAGGCTGGCGTAGATCGCTCGGAACAGTCTTGTTCATCACCTCCTCTGGGCTGTCCATCTTCGCGGCGCGCCTGATTCGCTCGTACATGGGTTATGTACCGGAAATGCCGTCTATTCAGTTGTCAAGCTGCATGAGGGAGATAGACCCTCTCACTTATTTCCCCGTTGGGAGAGTGGTTTTGGTCTATGCTTTCCCCATGTTTTCTAAAATTTTTTTTAATTTTTGAAGCAGCTTGACTTTGCGGTGATGCAGAGCTGTTTTGGAAATTCCAAGCTCTGTGCTGACAATCCGTTCTGACTTATCCTCGAAATACAGTTTGTGGAGAATAATCCTCTCATCCGCTGACAGATGTTGTAATAATTCCTCCAGCCAAACGGACGAGACAGCTTGTTCCTCCACGGGCTGACCGGAAGCGGAAAACTGCTTGTCCTGTTCCAGCAGGCGCTCAAAGGAATCCTCTCTGCTGGGCAGGAAAGTTGCGGTTTCTTTCTGGAACTTTTCCGTTTTCAAATCGTAGGAAAAGTATTCTTCTTTCCGCTCGTAGTGCTGATACACATGGTAAACCTGTTCGCTTACCAGCACAGCCTGTCCATCTATGTAAAGATAATAATTTGTCCTTTCTTCACGATTTTTACTCATAGCCGTTACCTCCAATAGTTTGAAAAGTGGATGGTTTTCAAACTCTCGGAAGGCGGCGAACGGCAGCGGTAAGATCCGGGATGCCTTTCTAAAAAAGAGAAAACAAAAACGCCAGTTTCCCATAAAAGGAAATTGGCGCAGCAAAATACACTATGATAATACCGGAAATACTGCCATGATAATGCCGGTGGAGGAGCATAATGTATCTGGACAAATCTCAGGCTTTTTTTGACAAGACGGGTCTTGTCGTTTTATGTTGAAATACTTTATAGTGCATGGCGGCATCCTCCTATTGCCGCCATGCCAAATTGCAAGGTGTAGGGTCGTCGTTAGATTTTAGGCAAAAAGAAGCGGCGGCTCCTGTTTCAAAGCCGCCGCACGATAGAACGGACGCGTGAATAGGGCTGCTGTACGACGGCTTTTTTTCTTTTGCCGTCGTCCGGCAGATACTATATTTGTTTTGCACGAAACTACAAATTTATGATTTTTTCAAGTAAAGCACTGTCTGCTTATTATCAATTTCTGTTTTAATGGTAACAATTTTAGCTTACAAAAAGGTGAATTTTGGCTTACAAAACTGTAAGTTCAGAAAGAAGCAGACGATTTCGTATCGAAACCGTCTGCTTTATAAACATATGAACTGAATTTATTGTGCGCTGATCGTGTCAACAATGGACATCTTGTGGATTTTCCGCACTGGCCCACGCACCGCAAATATCACCGCTAAAATCATGATGAAAAGGATAATCGTCAATTCCATCCATGGAATTCCCCAGGCATCTCCCCAAAAGGATGTAATCAACATTTCAAAGAGTTTTTGATTACAGATCAGGCCCAGTACAGTGCCGATGATACTGCCAGTAATCGTGTAAACACAGGCCTCAGCGATAATCATTTTTTTGAGTTGGCGGGTACTGAGTCCAATCGCCCGGAATACGCCGTACTGCCTGGTTCTTGCCGCAACGCTCATGGTGATGCTGTTAATAATATTGAACACAGTAATCAGGGCAATCAATACTAGGAATCCATAAATGAACAGGCAAAAACAATAATAAGTGCCCCTGACACTGCTGTTGCTCATCCGTTCATCGGAGAAAGTGTACGAAGTCCCTGCTATCTGCTGGATGGCGTTGACATCCTCGTCTGTAGCTTTGTTTGTCAGCTGGATGTCAACGATCGTGTAGTTCGATGTCCCGCTGAGCTGCCGGAAAGTGTCCTCGGAACAGATGAGCAGAGCCGTATCGTTGGCGTTGCCAAAGGGGGCGGTGGAAAGCATTCCGGCTATCTGGAGCTGCTGATTCTTCCCGCCAATGTCCAAGGTGACGGTATCACCAACTTGGATCGTAGTTTCCGGTTCATAGACAATCAGGGCCGTTCCAGGTTGGCTTGCGACAGTGTCTAAAGATCCTTCCAACAGGTATTCCTTCGCCCACCCAAACTGGTTCTCCTCGTAGGTAAGCAGGTCGGCTTTTTGGGGTTCGATCGCGCCCTCCATGGGCAGGTCATAGGCAAACATCCGCCCATAGGCAGCTTTTACGGCGGGATTCTCCTTTAATTTTCCCAGAATCCCGCTGTCCACAGACAGGGAATGATCCGGACTGATAATGGACAGATCCGCTGTCCAGGGACGCAGAGGCGTCAGAGAATGCTTCATAAAATCCACAGTCACAGAAAAAGAGAGAAACAGGATGATGCTGAGCGCAAAAGAACCCGCCATCAAAATCAGATTTTTCCTGCTTGCCGTGGCATGATGGACGCCCAATGCCGTTTCCACCTTGAAAAGGCGGGTGTTGGCCGCTCTTTTTGCAGGTTGCTGCCCATTCGCATTGCCAGAAACTGCCGCCAGGGGCGATACTCTGGCCGCTTTTTTGGCGGGAGAACGGGCCGCCAGCAAAACGGTCAGAAGCCCCACCAGGATTCCCGCCAGGATACTGGGGATACTCAGCCCCAAAGCCGGCATCTGTGCAAAATATTCTGGACTGAGAATCCGTAACACAGCGCAGAGAATCCAGATCACCACGACGCCTGCTCCAATCCCTGCCGGGATTGCAAACCGGCACCAGAGGAGGGCTTCCTTGCGAACCAATCGAATCACCTGTTTGGGAGTGGCTCCGATACACCGCATCAAGCCAAAAAACTCTGTGCGCTGGGCCACATTGCTGTTCAAGCTGCTGGCAATCATCATGACGCCCGCAGCCAGCACCAGTACAAACAGGATGGCGGCCACTACGTAGATCTGCATCATCTTGGAGCTGTCGCTCTGACCATACATGCCCATGAGCTTGACATTTTCATAGACCTGTTCATCGGACAGCCCGAGGTCCGCTTTCAGCTGTTGAATCTCCCGGCGGGCATTCCAGGGGTTTTCAAACTGAACATAGCAAACGCTGTCGTAATCCTCCAGAGTTTCATGCTTGACAGCGGGATAAATCGAACGGAATGCGTCCGTGGTGATGGAAACTCCTATGGAATCCTCACTGGTAGTTTTCATGGCGTCTTTACAGAATCCAGAAATAATATAGGTCAGTTTCTCACCGTCAGGTCCATCTATGACAACGGTATCACCGATTTGAAATCCCAGACGGTCTTTTGCACTTTGCGTCAGCATGGCTTCAGATTCTGTCTGAGGGAAATTTCCTTCCGCAATACCATCAACCATCATATCCGAAAACCACGGCGCATCGCAGCCCATAATAATAGCTGTTTTCCCGGATAGAGTATAGCCGTCCTCTCCACGATAGTTGAGAACGCCATAACGGGCGGCGGCTTTGACAGCGGGACGTTTGGCAATCAGAGAGCAGTCCTCATCGGTAACATACCGCAGACCGACATGAAAGTTCCCGCCATCCATCTGAGCCTGCAAAATCTGGCTGCGGATAAACATATCTGCCATGCCGAAAATCGTTGTAACCAGAAATACCGCCAGCACGATACAGAAAATGGACATCCGGCTTTGTTTCCTGTGAATTTTTGCGGATATGGGAACAAGGTCAAGATAACGCTTCATCTGTTTTCCCTCCCAAATCCGTGAGGACACCATCCGATACCCGGAATACCCGATCAACGGATGCTGTCAAATTTTTGTTGTGGGTAATCATCAGGATTGTTTGCTGATAGCGGCGGGATGCCTGTGTGAGCAGGGCAATAACATCCTGACTGTTCTGGCTGTCCAGATTTCCAGTAGGTTCATCCGCCAGAATCAGTTTGGGCTTTGTGATTAACGCCCGGCCAATGGCGACACGCTGCTGCTGGCCGCCGGATAGTTGGCTCGGCAGGTGGTGCCGACGTTCGGCAAGGCCCAAGAGTTCCAAAATTTCTTCTACCGCTGCCGGGTCTGGCTTGCGATAGTCCAAGAGAAGCGGAAACATGATATTCTGCTCCACATTCAGCTCGGAAACCAACTGAAAGGATTGGAAGATAAAGCCGATATTACGACGGCGGAAAATCGTGCGCTGTTCCTCTTTCATGGAAAACAGGTCTTGTCCATCTACCAAAATTTGGCCGGAAGTAGGGGTATCCAAAGCACCGATACAGTTTAGCAGTGTGCTTTTACCAGAGCCGGATTCTCCCACAACGGCAGCAAACTCACCCTTATTCAGCGAAAAGGAAACCTTTTTCAATGCTTCAACTTTCGCTTCACCCTTGCCATAGGTTTTGCATAAACCCTGTACTTTCAATATTTCCATAGTTATCAGTACCTCCTTTCCCAAAAGGATAGCAAAAACAGCTTACAAGCAGGTGAATTTGACCTTACAGTTCCGTAAGGAAAGATAGTGTAAACAGCGTACCTTTTCCGACTTCGCTTTGTACGGAGATAACACCGCTTTGACCCTCAATAATGGACTTGGCAAGGGGAAGCCCCAGCCCGATCCCTTGTGTATCAAGGGAATGTTTGCTGCGATAAAAGCGTTTGAAGATATGGTGAATATCTTCCGGGGCTATGCCGTTACCATTATCAGAAATAAAAATCCGAAACATGGCAGGCGTGCGATCCCATGTAATACGGACAATTCCGCCAGCTTGTGTGTGATCCAGCGCATTTTTTACGATGTTTCCAATCGCTTCACCTGTCCAATCCATATCACAAATAAGCTGCTGTTCACCGTCGCCATCTATCTGAATCTGTTTGTTTTCGCTTTTAGCCCTTGTGGTTAATTCATTGATCGAATGAGCAATCAGCTCGGACACACGACAGCTTTTTTTCTCAAAAACGATATTTCCCGTATCCAGCCGGGTTATTTTCAGCATGGATAAGATTAGCTGCTCCATGCGTTTCAGGGAAACTCCCATCTTCGCCGCAAACTGCTTTACCGTTTCCGCATTTTCCGGCTCACTCTCGATAATCTCCTGATACATGGCGAGGGCAGCCAGCGGCGTTTTGAGCTGGTGGGATATATCCGATATGGTATCTTTCAAAAACTCTTTTGCTTGATGCTCTGTTTCATTTTTGGATTGGAGCATGGTTGCAAGCTGCTCCACCGAGGAAAATATTTGGAAGATGCCTCCCTCATAATTCTGCGGTAAATGACAGGAGTAGTCCCCATTGATGTAATGCATCAATACTTTGTCCGCCTGCTGGTACAATCGCTTCCGTTTCCAGAAAAAAATGAATACGCCTATGGCAAGCACAAGGAGTAAAAATGCCGCCGCACATAGCATGGAGCAAAAAGTAGAGAGTTGAAATTGATTGAGAAAAGGCCGCATACCGATTTCTGTCTGTTTTCCCAAACCCGCAGCCGCTAATAATGACCTACCATCTTCACTGATGTCTGTGTTCGTAAAGGCAACTGCAATCACTTCTTTCGGAACACCCTGTTTCAAAAGTGAGGATGAAACTGCTTCATCGTGTTTGAGCCACAGGACTTCCGCATCGTTCACCTGATAAATAGTCAAAACGGTTGCTGTACCTACAAACAGCAGAGCAAACAAAGTCAAAAACAGCAGGAACCCTTTAATCTGTCTATCTTGGTACAAGCTCATATAGACACCTCTTTCCATTGGTAGCCAAACCCCCGGATGGTTATAAGGTGTTCTGGATGGGACGGATCGGTTTCCACTTTTTCACGAAGCCGCCGTACATAGACAGACAGGGTGTTATCATCAACAAAATTTCCTGTATCATCCCACAGCTCATTTAGAATGATGTCCCTTGTCACAACACGATTTGCGTTTCTTACCAGCAGACAAAGCAAACGATATTCGGCGCTTGTCAAATCCAATGCTTTTCCCTTTAAGGTTGCACGACTACCCAACAGATCAATGGTAATGTCGCCACATTCCATAGAAGTGTTTTTTTCACTTTTGGAAACTCCGGCCCGACGCAGCAGCGCCCGGATACGGGAACACAATTCCCCCAGCTTGAAAGGCTTGGTGATATAATCGTCCCCACCGCTATCTAATCCACGAATTATGCTGACTTCTTCATCCGATGCAGTCAGAAATATTATCGGTATCTGCTGATTTTCTTTTCTTACTCTTTCGCATACGTCAAATCCTGTTCCATCTGGCAGAGTAACATCCAAAATCAATAAATCGTATCGGTCGAGTTCGGATAAGTATTGTTTTGCTTCACATACTGTACGGGCAACTTCAACATCAAATTCATTCTTTTTCAAAGAGTAGACTAAACCATCTACCAGACTTACATCATCCTCTAATAGCAATATTCTATTCATGTTTTAATTCCTTTCCTTGCTTTGTTCTCATATCCATAGGCTTTTTTGCGTCTTTCGGGATCAGCCAGATTGTAGCCATCTTCACAGCGCCGGGAATACGGCCACCGGCGCAATAATAGTTTATCTGTCGAATTGAAACTCCCCATTTTTCACTTGCTTCTTTTAGGGTCATATAGTCCATCTCCGCACCTCCTGCAATCTATTCTATTATATTTCCATTGCTCGAAGAATACAAGCCTGTAACTATGTTGTTAAAAAGAAAATCAGTATAATACTACCTATTTACCAGCAATATAAGGTTATTCCTTTAATGAAGCCGGAACGATACAATATTATTGAGGTGAACGATAATGCCGATTGATGATTTAACCATATTGGGGAATGTGCTTCGAGCTGCACGAAAAGAAAAAAATTTCACGCAGCAGCAACTGGCAGATGAATCGCATATTTCCATCAAAGAGATTGCCGATATTGAGAAAGGCAGAAGAAATCCCTCCTACCTGATTATGAAAACATTAGCGAAGGTTTTGCACTTTTCTCTCGACTCGCTTATCAGGCCGGAGCTGACACCAGATGAAGCTGGGCAAAATGAGATGAAGCTACTATATCTAAACTGTCCGCCAGAGATGCGGGAAACCTTATTGAGCCATACTCGTGGATTTGCGGAGGAACTAAAGGAAATTTCCAAGAAACTTGAAAAAGAATAGGCCAGCGAGTGAAATTCGTAGTTTCCTCGCTGGCTGTTTTTGTATCAGCAAGAAAGTAGCAAGCAATGCCGGTGTTAATACACTCGGCCCGCAGAGGGAAAAATCCTGCCGTGATTTTCCCCTCCGCTTTGCTTGTTGAGGGCAGCGCCCCCAAACCCCTTTGAACGCAGAATTTCATTCTGCGGCTGCGCGTTCTGCGAACGCTTTGGACCATGACCGGCTCACCGCTGGCCGTGGTCTTTTTCCTGTTCTTTTTTCTGTTCCTCGTCCATTTTCAGCAGCCGGTCCACATTGGCCTTGGCGGTCAGAAGTTCCCGCATTTCCTCACGGGAACGTCGGTACTCGGCATAGGTTTTCTTCTTTTCTTCCAGCAGCTTGGCATACTCGGCTTGCAGGTCTTTGACCTTGGGCAGCTTCTTCACGCCCATCTCGTCAAAGGCATTTTTTGCCGCCTGATGGAGCAGGATTTCCTGCTCATGTCCCTCGCGGAATTTTCTGGAGTAACCGGCCTTCCGGTAGACCACATAGGTCTCGCGGGTCTTGGCATAGTTGATGATATGGGTACGCAGTACGGCAATCTCCGCCATGCGCTTCTCCGCCGCCTTGATCTGCGCCGACAGTTCGTTGTGGTGGGCGGTGGCTGCCGCCGCTTTTTCTGCCAGCTCCGCATAGTCCAGCAGCTGATGTTCGGTGAGAAAATTTACAGTCTGTGCCATCTGTTTCAGGTTAAAAACCTTGGCCCAGCGCGCATACCCAGCACCTTTCCCAGCCTGTAATTTTGCCTGAATGTCCACCAGCAGATTGACCTTGGGCGGCTCCGGCTGCACGACGGATTTTTTACGGGGCGTGTGCTGTTTTTCTCCGGCCAGCACCGCACGGATTTCCGCTTCACTGTACCCGGTCCCCAGCTTGTCATCCATGCGGGCTACATTCTTCCAGCCGGGTGCTTTGAGCCGGATCGCTTTCCCGCGCCGGGAGACTTCACAGCCCATTTCCGAAAGCAGCTTCAGCAGCGCATCAAAGTCTGCCGGTTTCTGCTCCAGCGCCCGGTCAATCATCACACGCAGCTGTTCCCGATGGGAGGGCTTGGCCTGATCGCCCAGCCATTTGTTGTAGCTTTTTCCGTGGGGCTTGGGATTCTCCACAATGGACAATCCGTTCTCGATACAAATAGTGTCACTTAAACGTCGAACAGCTCTGGTGCTGCCCCAAAAGTTACGGAACTTCCGGTCACAATCCGCATTGACCGCCGACCAGATGATGTGATTATGAATGTGCGATTTGTCTATGTGAGTACAGACCACAAAGGCGTGATTGCCCTTGGTAAACCGCTTGGCAAACTCCACGCCCAGGCGGTTGGCTTCCTCTGGTGTAATCTCACCGGGTTTGAACGATTGGCGCACATGGTAAGCGATCACATCGTCCGCCCCGCGCACCCGCCCGGTGGCGGCGATGTACTGCCGCTTCGCCAACAGAAACTCTGCATCAGCAGTCCGGCTGTCACAGCCATAGCCGGTAATTAGTTTTCCGTTGTCAGTCTTTTGCGGATTTGCCACATAATCAATAATGTCGCTGATTGCTCGGCTCTCCGTGCGCCCCTTGCCGATATGCAGAGGCATGATGCGTGTGGTTGCCATAGGGGAAGCCTCCTTTCCAAAAGAAAAGGACAGCTGTGTGAGCTGTCCTTTGGTTAATCTAAATTTTCAACAGGCTGCTGTGCTTTTAAGAGTGCAATCCGTTTGGTATCCACAAAATGAGTTGCATACCATTTCTCAATTTCCAGATTTCCGCTTTTGCTGAACCGTAGCGGAATCACCGGCTTGTGTCCCTGCCCATTTTTCTTTTTTACACCCCACTGCTTGTAGTAACAGAAGGAGGGTTTTAAGCCAGTTTTCTGTGCGTACACCCGCATCTGGTGCATGATGAATGAGAGTTTGCGCAGATTGACAGTACATACCCGTTCCAGATAATCAATCCGCCCAAACCGCCAGTCCTCATATTTCTGTTTTGGCAGGACACCGACCTCCATCAGTACATCTACCGGAGTCGCATAACCACGGCGCTGGCATTGATGATAGACCGCTGAATGTACTTTTCCAATCAGTTCTTTTTCAGTCATGGCAGTTATCTTTCTTTTCGTGCCAGTTTTTCAAGACAGCCTCTACCTGAGCAATCAGCTGTTCTTTGTCCGGCATATAGAGAACATACCGGGATGCGAAGATATTGTTGGACAGACCGCCCAAGGCATATTCCGCCGCGATGCTGTCTTTTTCCGTACAGAGGATAATACCGATAGGCGGGTTATCGTCAGGGTCGTTGACTTCTGCCGCATAGTAGTTTAAGTACATATTGAGCTGACCGGCAGCCTCTGGTGTCAGTTTTTTCGTTTTCAGTTCAATCAGTACATAAGCACGGAGAATTTTGTTGTAAAATACCATGTCCACATAGTAGTGGGTATTGTTCAGGGTCACGCGCTGCTGGGTTCCAACAAACATGAAGCCTCGCCCAAGTTCCAAAAGAAACTTTTCAATCTGTACGACAAGAGCTTTTTCCAAATCGCTTTCCAATATGGGTTTGTTCTCCGGCACACCCAAAAACTCGAACACATAGGGATCACGGATGATGTCAGCTGGCTGATTGATTTCAATTCCTTTCTGCGCCAGAGAGAGGACCTTTTCTTTATTCACATCTCCGCTGGAAAGTAGCAGCCGTTCATACAGCGAGCTGTCAATCTGCCGTTTCAGCTCCCGAACTGACCAGCCCGAATTGATAGATTCTTTCTCGTAAAAGCTGCGTTTGTTCTCATCCGTAATACTCAAAAGTTCACAGTAATGAGACCAGGACAATTTGCCAGACACTGTCTGGCATTTTTCATAAGCAAGATAAAATGCCCGCATATTTTGCAAATTAGAACGAGAAAAACCTTTTCCAAATTCCCGTGTCAGCTCTTTGGAAAGTTCCCTTAAGGTTTGTTTTCCATAATCTGCGCGAATCTGATTTTGCTGTTCATACTCCACGATAATCCGGCCAATGTTCCAGTAGGTTGTCAAAAGCTGCGTATTAACCTGTTGTGCAACATTTTTTCTGGCATTCTCCAGCAGCTCTCGGATTTCCAAAATCATGGAGTTGTTTGGCGTTAATTGATTTTCCATACACGCCCTCCTTTATCTAAAACTATCTGCACTCGGCGGCAGAATATATTTCTATATAGTATATCCTATTTTTTAGGGAAAGTAAAATAACATCAGTGGCATATTTTATCCATAAACCAAATCCTGAATGAGAAATTTCAAGTCCTGCACCTTGCCCAGCAGCCAGATAGCTGCCAGCGGCAGACCAAACGGACTAATAAGAAATGCCATCACCAGCAGGATGATGCCGTTTTGCAGGGAACAGGTCAGCAGAACCGCCACGCCCAGCAGGGCGATCACCATGCTGATAAGCCCCAGCACCAGACCGGAGATATAGACGATCCCCACACAAATCCATACAAACAGGGTCAGCACCAGAATTACCGGAGCTACCACGATCTTCAACAGCAGTTTCAGAATAAAACCGATTGCCCTCATGTTTCTTCCTCCTCCCATTGTTTCCGAAAGCTCTGGCAGAGAATTTCCGCCTGTCTTTCATCTTCTTCCGTTGCTTCCCGGCGGCCTTTGGTCCGCTTCATCACCTCGTAGCTGCTGTAATCGGAAAGCAGCACTTCAAACAGCTCATCCGGTGTCCGGCTGAGAAGTCCGTCCACACAATAGCGGGAATCCCCATTCCACGTTACGCGGAGATACCCATTCCTGCAAGGAAGAACTTCTTCCTCCAGATCACAGGACAGATAATCTTGAAATATCTCCAGCACTTTTTCAAAGGTTTTCATCTATCTTCAACTCCTTTGCAGCAATCTGTTTTCTACTCATATTATCCTGCCGGTACAGCCAAAAGGCAAGGATACGGGCAAAAAGAAAAAGCGGAGGAAGGCGCGGCGAAAAGAACGCCGTTCCTCCCTCCGCAGATGGGGTAACTGTTCCTGTTACGAAAGTTTGGAGAGCCGGGTCAGTATCTCCTTAACGCCGTCCCATAACTGTTCTTGCCGCTGGGATATATCCTCCAGATCGGCATCGTAGATACGCCCGGTCTCATGCACCTTGCGGGTCAGCTGGTTCAAGTTGTTGCTGCTCCGGCGCAGCAGGGATACCAGTTCCTTCAGTTCCGGCAAATCCAGCTGCACCACATAGCCGTCCACAGCCATTTTCCGCAGATAGGCGCTCAGGTTTTTTGTCCCAAACTGCGCCATTTTCTGTTGAATCAACTCCATTTCATCAGCGGATACCCAAAACAGAACCGGCACATCCCGCTTGCGCTTTTGGCTGCTCATCGCTCCGGCTCCCGTTTCTTCGGGGCGGCAGGCTTGCGGACAGGCGGTTCCTGTCTGAGTTTTTGCAGGACAGAGCTTTTCTGCTGTTCCTGCATAGTTTTTCTGGCCTGCCTGATAAACAGATCGGTCAGACCGGGATTGACCCCATCCACAACCAGATAGACACAGTGGCGGGAAGCGCCGCTGTCCTCCGGCATGGGAATGGTTTTTGCCCAGGCTTTATTGTCCTGAGAGATACGCCCGTCATGGTTCTTGTGCTGGATGGTGTTGGCAAGAATAAACTGTACCCGTTCCGTCCCGAACTTTTCCAGCACATCTTTGACCGCCGCCTCCGTATCCAGCCGGTTCTCTGCATAGTGAGCGCTGATGGCCTGTTCAATGGCTTCTTTGCAGGCGCTGTTTGCCTGATAAGAACGGTTATATTGTGCCATCTCTCCATGCTCGGACGCATAGGCGGCAGAATGGGGGTAGAGAGGGGCAGTCCGTAATTCTTCCTGCGCCCTGCACACATCATCCGCCCGGTTTTCAATGCTGTCCCGGATCACATCCATGTAGCCGGTCTCCAGCTTTTCAAAGTAACGGTACACATCCGCCAGCGGCGAGGGAGAATCCAAAAGCGCCTGGGCCTGTGCGTCGGTCAGCTCCAGCTGCTCCATCGCCATCACAATGTCCTCCCGGACCGTGTACTCATAGGTGTGGTGCAGGATTTCCTCCGGGGGCTGGCTTTTCAGCCAGTCCCGGTAGTTGTCCTGTTCAGCGGCCATCTTTTCATAGAGAGCCGTATTCAGATCGTTGGTATTCATGTTATCGTACCTCCTCGTGTTGTTTCGGTTTCTTTTCAGGGCTGCGGGGCGGCACCGGGCGCTTCAAGCTGTCCAGCACCGAAGGCCGCGTGCTTTTGGCAACTACGGTTTCCGGCGTAGATTGTCCTTTGCCGTCAATGTTCAGCAGCGTGTCCAGTTCCACCAGACGGGCGGACTTGACCCGCAGATTGTCCTCAAAGGGGAAAGGCTTTCCTACTTCCTCCTTGGCTGCGGCCTGCTGCTGGTAAAGGTTCTCCAGCTGGTTTTTGACCGCTTCCAGACGCTGGGGCATTTGCGCCAGTGCATTGTCGATACGGGTTAGGTTGCCGCGTGGGTCTGTACCCAGGGTTGCCCGATGGGTCATTTGCCCTTTCAGCAGGAGCGTATATTCCTGTTTCCACGCTTGAAATTCCACCGACATAGTGAATCCCCGGTAACTGCCGATCTGCACCGGATCGGAGGTTTTGACCTCCTTATAGGCATCCAGCAGGGCTGCACCGGCATTTTCTTTGTCGGTCAGCACATCGCCCCGGATTTCCATACCGGCAAAGCTGTCCTCTGGGTGTGGGTGGGCAGCCAGTGTTTCCAAATCGGCTTCAAAGCCCTGGATATACCCCTTGTTGGTTTCAATTTCCTGCGGGAAGTATTTGAGCAGCTGGTCCTCCAGACGGTACTGCTTGCTCTGGTGGTCGGCTTTCATCAGCTTCAGCTTGGCAACCTCCACATCCAAATCCATGCGCTCCTTGATACGGGGGTCTCCGGCACACAGGGCCTTAATCTCGGCAAAGGAAAGCGCCGTTTCGTCCACATCATCGCAGGAACGAACCGGGCTTTTGCTGGTCATAATCTGGCTGATGAATTTCTGTTTGTTCTCCACCGTCTGCCAGAGATAAGCGTCAAAAGTTCCCTCCGTGACATAGCGGTACACATGGACCAAGGGGTTTTTGTTGCCCTGTCGCTCAATGCGTCCTTTTCGCTGGGCAAGGTCTCCGGGCCGCCACGGGCAGTCCAAATCATGGAGCGCCACAAGGCGGTCCTGCACATTGGTTCCAGCGCCCATTTTGGCAGTGCTTCCTAATAGGACACGCACCTGCCCGGTGCGGACCTTGGAGAACAGTTCCTTTTTCCGTACCTCTGTATTGGCTTCGTGGATAAAGGCGATCTGCTCGGCAGGCATCCCCTGGGCGATGAGCTTCTGGCGGATGTCCTCATAGATGGTAAAAGCAGGCTCCGGCTCATCCAGTGGGATTGCTTCTTCCAACCCGTGAAGCAGCGGATTGTCCAGCTGTTTGGCTGCCTTTTTGGATGGGGCTGCCTGGGGCGTGGAAATGTCGCAGAACACCAGCTGGGTCAATTTATCCGCGTCCCCATCCTGCCAGATCTGCATGATGTTGTCCACGCACTGATTGACCTTGGTTCCCGGTTCATCGGGGAGCAGTTGGTTGATGATACGCTGGTCCAGTCCCAGCTTGCGACCATCCGAGGTGATTTTGAGCATATTATCTACCGACGGGTCCACACTGCCTCTGTGTACTTCGGAAGCGCGCTCGGAGAGTGCTTTCACCATCTCTTTCTGGTGTTCGGTAGGCTGGGCCACAATGTTGTGATATTCTACCTCCGGGGTGGGCAGGTTCAGCTGGTCGGCGGTTTTGATGTCCGCCACCTCTTTGAACAGGTTCATCAGCTCCGGCAGATTGAAAAACTTGGAGAATCGGGTGCGCGCCCGATAGCCGGTTCCCTCCGGAGCCAGTTCTAGCGCCGTGACGGTTTCTCCGAAACGGCTGGCCCAGCAATCGAAATGGGTCATGTTCAGTTCTTGCAGGCGGTCATACTGGAGATACCGCTGCATGGTGTAAAGCTCAGTCATGGAGTTGCTGACCGGAGTGCCGGTGGCAAAGATAACCCCTCGGTTGCCGGTGATCTCGTCCATATAGCGACACTTCGCAAACATATCGCTGGACTTTTGGGCATCGCTGGTGGAGAGACCTGCCACATTCCGCATTTTGGTGTATAAAAACAAGTTTTTGTAGTTGTGTGCCTCGTCCACGAACAGCCGATCCACGCCCAGCTGCTCGAATGTCACCACATCGTCCTTGCGGCTCTCGGCCTGCAATTTCTCCAGCCGGGCTTCCAGGGACTTCTTGGTGCGTTCCAACTGCTTGACCGTGAAACGCTCACCGCCGCTGTACTTCACCTCGGCAATGCCCTCGGTGATCTCGTCGATCTGCTCCTGAAGGAGCCGTTCCTGACGCTCTCGGCTGATGGGGATTTTCTCGAACTGGGAATGGCCCATGATGATAGCGTCATAGTCACCGGTGGCAATCCGGGCGCAGAACTTCTTGCGGTTGTGGGTCTCAAAGTCCTTTTTGGTCGTGACCAGGATTTTGGCGGAGGGATAGAGCCGCAGAAACTCCGACGCCCATTGTTCGGTCAGATGGTTCGGCACCACAAAGAGGGACTTCTGACACAAGCCCAGGCGCTTACTCTCCATGGCGGCAGCCACCATTTCAAAGGTTTTGCCAGCGCCTACCTCGTGCGCCAGCAGCGTATTGCCGCCGTACAGCACATGAGCGATAGCGTTTTTCTGGTGTTCCCGCAAGGTGATGGCCGGGTTCATGCCGCCGAAAGTAATGTGTCCGCCATCGTATTCACGGGGACGGGTGGAGTTCATTTCCTCGTTGTACTGGCGGACCAGAGCTTGGCGGCGGTACGGGTCTTTCCAAATCCAGTCTTTGAAAGCGTCCCGGATGGCCTGCTGCTTTTGTGCTGCCAGCGTGGTTTCTTTGGCGTTCAGCACCCGGCGCTCTTTGCCGTCTGCGTCCTCCACGGTGTCGTAGATACGAACATCCCGCAGGTTTAAGGAATCCTCCAAAATTTTGTAGGCATTGGCACGGCTGGTTCCGTAGGTAGTATAGGCTGCCACATTGTTCTGGCTTACAGAGCTTTTGCCGGTGATTTGCCACTCAGCGGTGAAAGAAGAATAGTTGACTTCGATATTGCGCTGGAGATAAAACGGCGTGTCGAAGGTCTCATACATAAACTGCTGGATGTACTCTTTGTCAATCCAGGTTGCGCCCAGACGCACCTCAATCTCCGACGCATCCAGATCTTTGGGCTGGGCAGCGGTAAGGGCCTCCACATTGACTGCAAAGGAAAGGTCCTGCTGTGCGGCCCGCTGTGCCTGACGTAGTTTGCGCCGCACATTGCCGGACAGGTATTCGTCGGCGGTCACATAATGGGGTGTGCCGTCTTTCTCCACCTGTCCCGGTACACGGAAGATCACGCCTTGCAGCTCGGCGGCCAGTTCGTCGCTGGCCTTGCCAGTCAGCTCCGACATATACGCCATATCCACACAGGCTCGCTCCGCGATGGAGACAGCAAGGGCTTCACTGGCGGTATCAACGGTTTCCACCGCCTTGTGGGGCTTGATGGTACGCTTGGTGAACATATCCGCCTTGCGCTCCAGCTTGCCGTCCTCGTCAATGACTTCCAGTGCGCAGAGCAGATAGTAGCTGGAATCATCAGCAAAGGCCAGCCGGTTCGCCCGGTCATTGATAAGACCGTATTTTGCGGAAAAGCTGTCATAGAGCCGGTTCAGTTCAGCCTGTTTGTCCCGGATGGCGCTGTCCGGTGTGGCAGCGTCCATTTGCAGGTCAATGAGCTGCTGGACACATTCCCGCAGGCCCACCAGCCCTTTCACACGGGTCTCGGCGGTGGCGTTCAGGTCTGGGCGTACCATGCGGCTATTTTCACGGAAATATACAGCGCCGTCCACGACGGTATAGGAGTAGTTTTTCACATTGGGATCGGCGGGGATGGAGGTGTCGATGGCTTCGCCCTCGCCCAGCTCCGGCAGATCGGCTTCCTGATAAGTGCCGCGAATATACTTCACCGCATCGTGCAGCTGGTCGGAAAGTTCCAGGCCCTCAATGGGGTTTACAGTGTAGTCCATGCCGTGAGCGGTGCTTTCCGGCTCCTGTCGGCCCAACACCATTTCCGGGTGGTCCAGGAAATAGCGGTTAATGGCAAATCCATCCTCAGTCTGTCCGGTCTGCGTCCATTCCGGTACGATGTCCAGTGGGCGGTCCCGCTTTTGCAGGAAAATGATGTCTGAAACCACCTCGGCACCAGCGTTTTTCTTGAAAGCGTCATTGGGCAGACGGATGGCTCCCAGCAGCTCGGCGCGCTGGGCAAGATACCGGCGCACGGTGGAATCCTTGGCATCCATCGTATAGCGGCTGGTGACAAAGGCCACCACGCCGCCGGGGCGCACCTGGTCGAGTGCTTTGGCAAAAAAGTAGTTGTGAATGCTGAAATTCAGCTTGTCATAGACTTTATCCCGAACCTGATACTGGCCGAAAGGCACATTACCAATGGCAAGGTCATAGAAATCCCGCCTGTCGGTGGTTTCAAACCCAGCCACGGTGATGTCGGCCTTGGGATAGAGCTGTTTTGCAATCCGTCCGCTGATGGAATCCAGCTCCACGCCATACAGACGGCTGTTTCGCATTTCCTCCGGCAGCATACCGAAGAAGTTGCCCACACCGCAGGACGGCTCCAGGACGTTGCCGGTCTCAAATCCCATGCGGCCCACAGCCTCGTAAATCGCCTTGATGACCGTAGGGCTGGTGTAGTGCGCGTTGAGGGTGGAACCTCTGGCGGCAGCGTATTCCTCCGGGGTCAGCAGCCCCTTCAGCTGAGCATATTCCACAGCCCATGCGGGTTTGTCGGGGTCAAAGGCATCGGCAAGACCGCCCCAGCCCACATACCGGGATAGGATTTCCTGCTGCTCCGGCGTTGCCTGCCCGGTGGTTTCTTCCAGATATTTCAGCAGCTTGATTGCTGCGATATTGGCCTGGAACTTGGCCTTGGGGCCGCCTTCGCCCAGGTGATCGTCGGTAATACGGAAATTCTCGGCGGTGCGGCGCAGATTGGCCTTGTATTCCTCATAAGAGGCTTCCTCGGCGGCTCTGGCATTGGGAAAAGTCTGCCACTCACCGTTGACTTGGATAGAAATGGGATGTTCGTCCAGCACTTCATCCAGAGTTTTTTCTGGCTCTGTGGCAGACGTGGGCGGCTCTGATTCCTGCTCCAAATGCTGACGGATCACTGAAATCGGCTCCACCCGGAAGATGGGGAATCCCACCGCATTGGCAAAGGTCACATCTTGAAGTTCCACCCGGCCAATATCCGGCTCCAGCTTGCTGACCCGGAAAGTGCGCCCATCCAATGCAAAGGTGGTCTCGCCGGGAATGAGGTTGCGACGGGCATATTCGGCATCAGAAAGTGACAACTCCGGCACAGTATGGGTAAAGCCATCCTGTTCCAGTGCATATAGGGTACGCAGTACGGCAGTGGCTTCTTCCCAGCTCATTCCCAAAGTTGTCTGGAACCTGTCATGGATATTGACTTCCAACCCACCGGTAGAACCGAAATAGTCCGCTGTTTCTCCGGTCTGAAGTTCCATACTTTCTGCTGTTCCGGTAAATGTCCCAGCCAGATAGCTGGCAATTTGGGCGTTGTCCTCACCGTCCCGGAAGCGTTGAGAGAGAGTTCCTTTTTCCTGATCGTCCAGCAGCCCGCCGTTTCCGGTCAACACCTCGCGCAAATCTGCATGAATATGTTTGTATGGAGTGGCTTCAAATTGTTTTGCTTCGGTTTCCGCAGCGGCAATCTGCTCCACATCCGCCATCACACGCTGGATGAACGGGTCATTGTCCAGCTTTTCTTCGTCCACCAGCTCGCCATTCACAATGCCGCGCTCGGCCAGCGCCTCCCGGATGGCGATGGGGTCGATGTTGTCAAAGCGGTCCTGTTCCGCTTCGGTGTAGAACCGACCCTCCTTGATGAGCTGGGCAATCCGGCGCTGTACCTTGGGCCAGGGCAGCTCAATTTCCTCTGGACTTCCGGCGCGGATCACAAACAGGCTCTTGCTGTCACTGCCGCTGTATTCCTGAGCCAGCCATGCGGCGGTATCTTTTTCCCGCCCATGCTGCTCCATGTAGCGGACAACAGCGTGTTTGCTCTGAATGTCACCGTTCCATGCACAGATGGCATCATCAATGTCATCCTGAGAGAGAGGACGCAGCAGCTCATGGAGCTTGGGATAGGTTTCGTCCGCCACTTCCCGGTGCAGCCGCTGGCGAAACTCCGGCACATCAGAAAACAGACGGATCAGCTCCATATCTTGGGAATCAAGAATAGCGCGGCGCACAGCAGCATTACACTCGATCATGGCGTTTTCATAATCACTATGACCGCAGGCGTTGCGGTATCTGGTATCCTGGGTAACAGCTTCCATCACGATGGGCTTGTATTTCTCATGCAGTTCCCGAATCGTAGGGGCTGCCTGTTCCGGCTCCGTATCCCGGAACACTCTGATTACATCTGCGCCAAACTCTGCTTCCTGAGCATTGATGTGCTGTTCCGCCTCATGGTCGATGGAGGGCATAGAATATTCCTGGCGCTCCTTGCCGCCCTCCGGGACAGCGGAAATGGTCACATCATGCTGATCCCGCAGCTGTTCCACAACCTGTTCCAGCCGGTTTGCCGGAAAGCCGCACATTTCCACACGGCCACCGCCGGGAATAGTGCGGGTTGTGAGATGGAAGTTCAGCTCCGCAGCGGCGGTTTTGGCATCCTCGCCGTACAGCTCAAAGAAATCGCCCATCTGATACAGGACCATATCATCCGGGTGACGCTCCTTGACCCCGTTGTATTCCCATATCTCCGGGGTCGGCTGCTGGGCTTGCAGGGCATCTTCCTCGGCCAGCGCTTTTTCTGCCTGGATTTTGTCATACTGTGCCTGTTCCTGTTCGGTGAGATAGCGACCCTTTTGAATCAGATCGGTAATCCGCTTGGCAGCTTTCTCCCATGTGAAATGCACATCCGGGCAGCCATCCTTTTTGTAGTGCAGACCTTTTCCATCGTGATCTTCCCAGCTGCCCCCAGCGCCGGACAGGGCGTGAGAGTGGCCGCCAGTGCCGTACTCATTTTTGAGAAAATCCACCTTTTCCTTATCCGTATGGGGATTTTGGAAAAAGGTAAAAATCCGTCCCTTGCCGCCCTCAAATCCGCTGCCTCTGGTCATGGCGGCGTCGATCTCATCCTCGGAGATAAACTGCTTTGCCGCAGGTACTTCCGTCAGCTGAGAGGTAAAGGTGGTGCGGGGCAGGGACAGGTCTTTCAGGTTTTCCCAAATCTCTCTCGGTTTGTGGTAGTGGAAGCGCAGCAACTCCCGATCCTGCTGGTATGCCGTCCAGAACGCGGCGTATTCTTCCGCAAGGGTCTGGCGGAACTCCGGGCGGTTCAGCTGCTCGGCAAGCCATGCGGTTTCTTCCGGGAACCCGGTCCTCTGAATACCGGACAGACAGGACAGATACCCGGCTTCTCTGGCTTTATCGCTGAAATCGTGGTACAGATGCCAAAGTTTTTCCGCAAGGAGGGAGCGTTCATAGCCTGCCGCCTCAGCCAGCTCCACATTGGTGGCAAAATCTCCGTCCTGCAAAAGCTGGCCGATACGCTCGGCGGCGCTATCCCAGGAAATGACCTGGGCGGACTTGTCGTAACGGGCTGTTTTGCCGTGGGAAAGATGGATGCCGTCCTCGGCATACCATGCGGTGACGCTGCCGATCCCGTTGCCGCCGTGATAGAGCGTTTTCAGTATCTCGGCAATTTCGGCGGTGGATTTCTGCTTCTCAAAGGCTGCAACCACACGCTCCCTTTGGCGGTCCGTGTTGCCGCCCAGCCGCAGCACATGGTCGATGTCAGCCTGTGCAAAAGAAAAAGCAGAGGATGTTTTCACATTCTCTGCTTCATCTATGATTCGGATTTGTTCGTTTTCGGAGAGGAAGAAACTCAGCTGTGAATAAGCTCCGCCATCAGAATCTCCTCGGCCTGGGCCTTGCAGGTGTTCATCAGGCCCACCCAGCGCATCGGGTCGCTGGCTTTCAGCTGCTCCGTCACGCCCGCCGCTGCCGTCAGCTGGGGCATCAGCTGTTCCAGACGGCTGTTCGCCGTTTCGTCGATTTCCAGCAGGTGCGGATACAGCTTCTCGCTCATCAGCAGCTGGTTGTAGAGGATGGGACGGTGTTCCTTGAGGTATGCTTTCCGCATCCTGCCGTACTTGCCCAGGGGCTTCTCCGGCTGTTCGCTCAGCTTCAGGTCGGGAATCAGATAATCTCCGTTCTGGATGTAGTTCATGGGATTCTTCATGGTGATTGCTCCTTTCCGCGAGTTGTTCGCGCTCATAATTTCGGATGGTAACGCCAATCTGCCGCAGCACCTGTTGATTGATCTGGCTGACCGCCGTTCCCAGCGCACCGATGGTGGCCGGGGTGTTGAAGTCGAAAATCGCCATAAAGTCCTCATGGGTAAAATAGCGTTCCGGCTCCAATCCGCAGCGGGACATCAGGGCGTAGGAAATGCTGACGGTGGCGGCTGCCTTAAACTGTACTTCGATGTTAAATTCATCATATTCCTCTAAAAAGGAATCGTCAACGATATAGAGAAAGTCCTGACGATGCTCGTTCCAGTATTCGCCCGCCAGCTTTCCGGCCACCGCCTCCAGCTGCTGGGCAAGGTCATCGCCGCCAACCTCGTAAGTGCGCTCCAGCATGGCCGACACAGAATCTCTGTGCTGTTCCTCCAGCTTCCACAGCCAGGGAGTGCGGGAATGTTCGCGGGTCCCGGTGTCCGTGATGTCGAACACATAGCGCAAACGGGGTTTATCCCCGGAATCGTCCACCAGGGCGATACCCTTGGAGCCACGGCGCACATAGCGGCCCATTTTATCATTCCATAAATCATACTCCGCACAGGCGGTAGCGTCGGGGCGCTGGGCATAGATCAGCAGTTGCTCATGGAACGGATACTTGTAAAGACGGGCAGCGGAGGTTAGAAATCCCGCCCATTCCTGCCAGCTGCCGGTGAGCTGGGTCGCCACATGGTCGGCCATCTGACGGTAAAATTCTGTTTTGGATGGCATGGTTGTTGTCCTCCCTTCGTGTTAAATGGAAATGGGGCGGCATTTTGCGCCGCCCCGTTGGGTGTTTATGAAATGCTTATTCATCAAAATCCGGGTACAGTTCCAGCTGGGCAAACTCGGCATCGCTCATAGCCTGGAGCTTCATCAGGGCGCTGTCCGTCAATTCTCGCAGTTCCGTTTCCTCCGGCGAAAGTTCGCCGCGCATCTCGGTCAGAGCCTCCATCAGCCCGGTGCGGCTGCCGGTGTTGTAAATGCACATCAGGTTCATTTCTTCAAAAGTAAAGTTTCCCATATCAAAGCTCCCTTTCCGCGCTCTTTTTAGGCGCTGTCTTTTTGTGTTCCGTCCGGGGCTGGCTTTTCAGCTGCTCCATGACGGACTTTTTCTTGTCCCGTTCCTCTCGATGGGCGGCAGCCAAATCCATAAGAGAAATAGGCTGACCGCTGCGGGCCTGCTGTTCCAGCTGCGCCACGGTCGGCTCTTTTGGGCCGTTGTTGATGATGCCGTCGATCATACCGTAGTCATCCTCCAGCATCATTTCCGCATTTTTCAGCGGATTGTCCGGCAGAAATCCGGGAATCTCGGTGAAACCAACGCTGTCGCAGTAATGACAGGATACCTTACCGTCCTGCTTGATGGCAACGATGTCGCTGACGCTCAGGGAAGGGCTGTGAAAATCTACCGGCTTTTGCAGGTTGAACTGTTTATACAGCGTTTCCAGCTGCTCCATAGTGCTGCCGGAACCGTTCAGCGGGGCGGTGTAGATTAAGTCATAATTGTTTCGATCCACGGCCAGATTGTGCGATTGCAGCCAGTCCAGATTCATAAACCGCACATTCTGCGGATCGTCCCGGTTCACCTGATAAATGGCAAAGCAGCTGCCCTCATGGGAGAAAAACGCCTGCTCCCGTTCCAGCTGCCGGTCCTGCCGTTCCAGCACCTTTTCATGGAATTGTGGACTTTGCTCCCATTCCTCGTGTTCCACGCCGAAAAGCCCGCCATGCTCCATGATTTCCTCGGTGTCAAACACCATGCTTTCCGTGTTATCTTCATGGAGAACATAGACGGTCAGACCGGCAGCGTCCAGTTCCAGCGCCCGTTCTCTGGTGACGGGCAGCATCCCATCAGAAAGATAGCCGTATTCCTGCATATCCGAAACAGATACCTCGCTGTCGGGCATGGGGTACTCGTCCAATGCCTGCTCCTGAGCATCCGGCAGCTGGGTGGCGGTTGCTTCTGCGGTCTGCTGGCTGACCTGTTCCTGCATCTGCTGACAGGCTGCATCCTGCAAGGTCGCAATCATAGACAGCGGGGCATCCTGAATCGACGGATTTTCCAGTTCCAGCCCCTCGCAAATCTGCCGGACAGCGGCGGAACGGGACAGTTCCGGGGCATCCAGCTGGCCGCCGTCCAGTTCTTTCATGGTTTCCTTGTCATAGAGGGTATAGTCCCAGCCGGTATCGCACGGCTGAATGTGCAGATAGGTGGCATCGTTCAGAAGAAACAGGGCTTCCTGCGGTATATCCGCCTGTTCCGGCTCCTGTTTGGCGGTCAGGTCAATGCCGCGATCCTTACAGATTTCCTTATAGTGGCGCTCAATGTCGTTAATCAGCTCACAGGAAGTCTTGTTGATGGTCTCCAGACTGGCCCGTAATTCTTTCAGCTCCTTGCCCTTGGACCAGGAAGCGATGTAACCGAAGCTGTTTTCCCCGGTCTGGATGCCAAAATACTGGCAGACCGCATAGGAAATGCTTTCCGCTTCCACTTCCTCTGTGCGGCGGTCTTTTTTCTGCTCCTGCAAAAATTGGGCAAGGGTAGAAAAGCCGCCGTTAAAATTCAAGCCGTTTTCTTCTGTCAGCGGCAGGTATCCGCTTTCGGGCAGCTCCAATGGGGTGACTAAAATGACAGAACCTACATGGTTTACAACAACTCGATTCTCCACGGAAACCGGATCTCCGGGGTCCTCATCCGAACCGCGCAGGTCATAGCAATAAACGCCTTCGGGCAGATCATCACGGGAAATACGCCCGTTGGAAAACAGGGCGGGCTTCTCAAATAACTCAACTTCCTGATATTCCTCATCATAGGGAAGCTGTACCTCTTTTTGATTATGGAGCTTGCTGTGTGCAATTTCATGGACAGTGGCGGAAACGGTCTGCACCTCGCTCATGCCTTCCCGGATGGCGATGCGCTGCTGGTCGGGGGAAAAATAGCCGTCCATGTTGGCGGCCATCGCCTCAAACTCGATGGGGACCGGAGCAGAGCGCCGCAGGGCTTCCAGAAACGCTTCATAGTGCGGTACAGTCCCCGAAAGGCTGGAGGCCAGCTCCGGCAGGGGCTTGCCATCGGTCTGGCTTACATCAAACACCTTGACCGGGCGAAACATGGGAATCTCGATTTCCTTTTCCTCCATGACCGCCTTGCCGTCTGCATCCAGAATGGGGGCATGGGTGTCCGGGTCCCGCTTCATTTCCTCGATTTTCTTTTTGTAGGGCGTGGGGGCGATGATGGTGATGCCATGCTCACCCTTTTTCACATGGCGTGCAAACTGGTTTTTCCACTTGTTGAACCCGGCCACCAGGGTAGCTTCTGGCTTCTGCATATAGATGAGCATGGTGTTGTTGACCGAATAACGGTGGAACTTGGACATGACGGACAGGTAGCGCATATACTTTTCGCTCTCAAACAGTTCCTTGATACCCTGTTCAATGCCCGCCGTGATCTCCTGCAACCGTTCCCGGTTGGTGGGCTTATCAGCCATGATGTTCACTCTCCTTTCCAAATTGGCGATTGTTGATTGATGTTCAGCGATCCACAGCTTTTGTTCCTCCGGGCTGTCCTCCAGAAAAGAATCCAGCAGATAGCCGATATAATCCTTTTGCTGCACCGCCTCCAAAAAACGGGGGTGCATGGGTTCCTCCGGTGTTTTGGGTGTGTAGCCCATTTCCCACTTGCGGAGAAGATGGAAGTAGTCCGCCAAAACCCGAAAGGCATGGTCCCGGCTCTCCTGAAACTTCTGCGCCTCGGTTTTCTGCCGGACATAGTTCCTCCGGGGAGGGGCCTGACTGTCATAAATAAGGCCAAAATCCTGCGCCAGCTTCTCGGCGGCTTCCTTTGGGGACAGGTTGTAGAGCCGGGCGGTCAGGTCGATCACATCGCCAGTTGCCCCGCAGCCGAAGCAGTAGAAATATTCCTCATTCAGCTTCATGCTGGGATTTTTGTCATCGTGAAAGGGGCAGCAGGCCATGCTGTTCCGTCCGACCTCAATCCCATATCGTTCTGCGGCTTCTTTGACCGGAACGGACTGCTTGACCGTCTCAAATACATTTGCGCCCATCGTCAATCAGATTTCGATTTAGGGATGGGCGGCCTGTACCCGGCAGCCTTGGCCCGTTCACTGGCAGCCTTGCGGCGCTGGTTGCTGTATGGCTCCCGGACGGACACACAGCGTTTGGGAACCGTAAAATTGTGCTTATCTTTTTTACAAACCTGTTCCGGGTGCTTTTGGGAAAGGCGGGTCAGCTTCTCCATCAGTTTTCGGTCATGGGTATAAACTTCGGCGGTGTCCTCGGCCTGATTGTAGAGCAGAATGGTTTCCTGTTCGATTGGGGTCAGCTTCATTTGGCACCGCCTTTCTGCCGGTCAAACGCCAGCTTGAAGTTGGCGTACCGCCCATCGTCCTCCAGCACCACGGTGGCGTCGTAGGTCTTGCCTGTTTTCTCGGAGTACAGGCCGGTCACATGGGCGCGGCCATCTTTGAGCAGCGCCGTCACAATGGCCTTGGTGGGCTGTTTGCGCTTCAATTCCCACCACTTGTTGTTTTTCCAGATGGCAAATTTGCAGGATTCTGTCTGGCAGAAGAACCCTTTTTGCAGTTCCGCCACATCACCGCCGCAGCGGGGGCATTTGCCCACCACTTCGCGGGGCGGCGTGAACAGGTACTCAGTCCCCTTGATGACCTGATAGGTTCCCACCAGTTCTTTCAGCATGGCGGCGATCCCGCCCATGAAGTCCTCCGGGGCCAGTTCGCCGCGTTCGATCTCGCTTAAACGGTGTTCCCATTCAGTGGTCAGCAGGGGCGATTGCAGCTGTTCCGGCAGAACGGTAATCAGGGACACCGCATCATGGGAGGGCATGAGCTGCACGGTTTTCTTGCTCTTTTTGCGCTCCAAAAAGCCGGTGGACACCAGCTTTTCCAGAATCCCGGCGCGGGTGGCCGGGGTTCCTAAACCCTGACGCTCCGCATCTTCCGGCATATCGTCTTTCCCGGCGGTTTCCATCGCGGAAAGCAGCGTATCCTCGGTGAAGTGCTTGGGCGGGCTGGTTTTGCCCTCCTTGACGGTAGCGCCGGAAAGGGATAAGCTCTGCCCTTCGGTTAGTTCAGGCAGGGATTTGTCCTCGGTTTCTTTATCCGGTTCCGCATTTTTCAGCGCAGAATGGTAGGCCGCGTCCAGCGCCCGCCAGCCGAGGCGCTTCACCGTTTTGCCCTTGGCGGTAAACTCCGCACCGGCACACTCCACGGTAACAGCAGTTTCTGAGTAAGTATGCGGTTCCGCCACAGCGCACAGCAGGCGTTGTGACACCAGCTCCAGTACCGCCTTTTCGCCCACCGGCAGGCCGGACAGGTCTGCGCCCTGAAGGTTGCGGGTAGGAATCACCGCATGGTGATCGGTCACTTTCTTATCGTTGATGACCTGAGCCGCATCACAGGAAATGGCGATCCCTTTGCGAAATGGTATGGCGTTGGCAACCAGATTGACCAGCACCGGCAGTCCCTCCGCCATATCCGAAGTCAGATAGCGGCTGTCTGTTCTGGGATAGGTGCAGAGCTTCTTTTCATACAGATTTTGCAGATAATCAAGCGTTTGCTGGGCCGTATATCCCAACAATCGGTTAGCATCCCGTTGGAGGGTAGTCAGGTCATAGAGGACGGGCGGCTTCTCGGATTTGTCCCTGCGCTCCACTTTTTTCACTGTGGCAGCTGCACCCTGGCAGGCGGCTTTCTGCTGCTCGGCAGCATCCTTGTCCGCCATGCGCTCCCCGGAAACAGAGAAGTCGGTCAACTCCAGGACTACCGTGTAAAACGGAACCGGCTTGAAGGTGTCGATCTCGGCTTCCCGCTGGACGATGAGCGCCAGCGTTGGAGACATGACACGTCCAATATTCAAAGTACGGTGGTACAACACCGAAAACAGTCTTGTGGCGTTGATACCAACCAGCCAGTCCGCCTTGGCACGGCAGAGAGCAGCTTGGTGCAGACCGTCATACTCCGAGCCGGGACGCAGGTTTGCAAAGCCTTCCCGGATGGCGGAATCTTCCATCGAGGAGATCCACAGCCGTTTCATGGGTTTGCTGCATCCCGCCAGCTCATAGACACTGCGGAAAATAAGCTCGCCCTCGCGTCCGGCATCGCAGGCATTTACCACTTCGGTCACATCCGGAGCGTTCATCAGCTGTTTCAGCACAGCAAACTGTTTCTTTTTGTCTTTGCCCACCACCATCTGCCAGTGTTCCGGCAGGATGGGCAGATCGTCATAGCGCCATTTGGCATAGTCCGGGTTATATACATCGGCATCGGCCAGCCCAGCCAGATGGCCCACGCACCAGCTGACCCGCCAGCCGTTTCCCTCCAGATAGCCGTCCTTGCGGACGGTCGCGCCGATCACGGCGGCCAGACTTTGGGCAACGGACGGCTTTTCAGCGATTACCAGTTTATATCCCATCATCTTCATCCTCCCATTCTTCCCGCACAGGCGTGTGCAGTTTTTTCTCAATGCTGTTTTCCTCATCCAGAAGCAGGTTATAACCAAACCGGTAGTCATAGCGGTACAGTTTCCCCAGCAGGTCATTGATGATGATGCGGCAAGCCAAAATGACACGAGTTTTATCCACCTGCATCAGCTGGTAGCGTTGATAATTGCTGTAATATTCTTCATGGCGGTGGGTATTGCGGACAGCATCTTCAAGCAAACTTTCTACTGCATCCTGACAACCATCCTCTTTTTCACCCTCCATACAGTTCAGAAGTTCCATTACCATAGGAAAGCTCTGTTCATCCATAGGAGCTTCTGCTGCAAGAAAACCGATCAGGGCAGATAAGAGCAGACGGGCTGCTGCCTGTTCCTGGTCCGTCAAAACAGCCATCGTTTTCTCCGCATTTGGCAAAATCTTATCTTCCACAAAATCTGCCGCGTCACCGGAATAAAGCTGACGGACAGAATCTATGGATAATGAAACCATCACGGCATCCTGAGAAAAGTCAAAGGAATCTTCCTGTTTTGCTTTTCTCCGAAGTTTGTTTAACATGGTAGAAAGAATGTCGCCGCCAAAATACACGGCGATCACCAGCAGGTCAAAAACAGCAATCAGCTTGATAAATATAATCAGAACACTCATTTTTTTCGTTTCCTTTCTTTGAGCCATCGTTCCATCTCACGGTGGCAGACTCCCACACAGGGCTGACCATAATTCCCGCAGCCATAGCAGGGGTGGCTTTTGGGTAAAGAGAGAGGACGGGAAGTGTCCTTCCCGCCCTCCGGCCTGCGTGTCATCATGCGTTCATAGGGGCTGTCGGTGAACCGGGTCATGGGGTGTCATCCTCACTTTCCTCACCGCCGCCCCTGTCAGCGTCCAGCTCGTCCGATTCCTCGTCCTCCAGTTCGATTTCTTCCTCGTCCGGCAGTTCCTCGCCGTCCTCATAGTCATAATCGTCTGGATTGCTGCTATTTTTGTGGTTGGCCTTACCCTTAATGAATTTGAAGTAGGCAAAGGCAGCGCTGCCCATCACAGCCAGCACCAGCAGCAGGACAGCCGGATTTAACCCTGCGGATTCTTTTTTCTCAGGCTCCGCAGGTTCCTCCGGTATTTCCGGCTCTGGTTCCTTGCCGGCACAGCCGGTCATATCCGTACTGCACACCTCGCATTTGGTGTTGACCGCACCGGCTTCGCATTTTTCCGTGCAGTTGCAGACAGCGGGCGGTTTCTCGGTGGATTGCCCATCCTCCATCAGCGCCATCAGGTCAGCTTCATCCACCTGATTTAAGAAATGGACGGCGGTTTTTTTGTCCTCGTTGGCTCGGTCAATGAGGATATAGAAATAGTTTCCGGCTTTGGTCGTAACTGTGATAAGCTGCTTGTTCCCTCCAAAGTCGTCCACAAGGGTTGCGTTCCCGTCCGGGGTAAGGGGCTTTGCTTCCTCGCTTTCCTCCACCACAACGCCGCTGTCGTCGGTCGCGTCCGGGGCGGGCTGCTCTGCGGCCGCGCCCTGTGCAAAGGCGGGAACAGAAAAGCCGCCCATGAGGATAAGGGCGGCGGCAAAAGCGGTCAGTGTTCTTGTGATTTTATTCTTCATGTTCTGTGTCCTCCTGTTCGTCACGGACAGCCATACCGGGGAGCGTGCCGCCGGACAGCATGGCGCTTAACTGCTCAGGGGTCATACGCAGGGCGCGCACCATCTGGACAATCTCCAGATTTTCCACTTCGGTTTTCTGCGCTTCCAGCGTTTTCAGCTTTTCCTGATACTCTGCGATTTTCTCACGGGTTTTCTGGATTTCCCGATCAATGCGTTCAATTTTCGTAGCCATAATCAATCACTCCTTATCAAAAGATTTGTCACCAGTTCATCAGGCCGTAGCCCTTGATGCACTCGTAGTTCACATCGTAACTTCTGATTTTGCAGGCATCGCCGCTGTTTCCCTCCACGGTATAAACGCGGCTGCCGTCTGTGCCGATGACGATGCCCACATGGTCGGCGCTGCCGTCCAGGTCCCAATCGAAAAAGATGGCGTCGCCGGGGGCCAGATTGTCATAGCCCCGCGCGCCCCATTGTCCATGGGATTGGAACCAGGGAACCCCTTGGGACTGGCAGCCTGCAAAGCGTGGTTCAGACAGCCCCATCTGCCCATAGCACCAGGACACAAAGCAGGCGCACCATTCCACGCGGGAATTGAAGCCGTACCAGCTCCAGTAGGGCTGCCCGCCCACATTGCCCACCTGCCGTTTGGCCAGTTCCACCAGTTCCGAGTTGCCGGGGCGTGTGCCGTTTATAAACTCCACACCCTCCAAACTCTCGGAATCGCTGGTGTTTGTGGAACCGCCGCCGAAAATCAGCGGCTTGTTGCCCAGCGTCTGCCGGTACACCTGATACATTTCCAGCTGATCCGGGGTCAAAAGCTCTGTGGCAACGGAGGAAATGGGTTTGCTTGTGAGCGTTACATTCAAAATGTAGTAGTTATAGGGAACCTCAACGGTATAGCTGTTGCCCTCGCTGTCCGTTCGGGTTTCCGTCCGGTAGCGCACCTCGACTTCCTCGGTGAGCGTCAGTTCATACTGTGCGTTGAACACACGCTCCAGCTCCGCCTGTACGCTCTGCCGGGTATAGCCCTGCAACACGGCAGACAGGTAGGCCGCAAGCTCATGGGGGTCATGTCCGATCATGTCCAGGTCATACCTGTACTCGTTATATCCCGGATGGCTGCTTTCGATGTTGTCGATCTCGGCTTGCAGCGCCGCTTCCCTGGCGGCGTAATCGGCCTCCACCGTTACAAGTTCCGGGTCATCTGACGGATAGGTAGAGCCGGAAATGGCAGAACCAATGCTCTGCGCCATCATGGAGCAGGATGACATGGTGTTGAGCAGCAGGCAGATGAGCAGAAAAATCGTGCCCACAAGCAAGAAGCCTTTTTTATGGCGCATAATAAATGCTCCGGCCTGCTGTGCCTTTTCCTTAACGGTTTTTGCAGTTTTGACAGTTCCTCCGGCGGTCTGACCGGCGCGTTTGGCGGCGGCGTATTCCTTTTTAATGGCCTGTTTCTGCTGCCAGCGTGAAAACGGATTGCTGGAAAGCTGGGGATTTTCCCGCAAAGACTTCTGATACAGGGCGTTTACATTGGCCTTTTCCAGCTTTTGTTCCGCCTGTGCCGCCTTGCGGTATGGTTTCAGCTTGTGACTGCGGTAGCCTTCCCGGAACAGCCGCACACCGGTTTCAACAGCTTCCTCGGACTTGTGGGCGCTCTCCACGCCCACATTGTCCTGTTCCATTTCACGGATTTCCTTGTGGAGTTTCCCCAGCGCCGCGTCTCCCGGAGCATCCCGCACCGCATGGGACAGCTTGGAGGGCGGCTTTTTCTTGTCCTCCAGCACCAGTTTGGTGGTCACTTTGCCGGTCTTAGGGTCAACCGCTTTTTGCCGCACCTGCTTTTTGGGGATTTTCGCCTGCGCCTTGTCTGCTTTGGCGGCGGCCCGGTCGGCCTTGCGGATGGGCTTTTCCAGCGCCGGGTCAGCGCGTTCCTCGTCCGTAAAACGCAGGCGCGGTTCCTTACGCATACCAGCCACCCGCCATCAGGTCATCCAGCAGCACACAGGTTTCCGCATATACCGGAATCTGAATGGTTTCTGCCGGAAAGACCGTTGTGGACAGGAAAAGCGCCATCAGGGTTCCTCTTGCCATGTCCCGATCCTGAACCGAGCTGCCCATAAACAGCTTGGGAACATCCGGTATGCCCTCTGTCCAGATATGGTGAATCCGGGTAAATCCGGCATAGCCCTTGGGCGTGAGATTTTTTGCTGTCTTTTCCTGCTCATAGCAGTAATGGACGGCGGCCCGAAGCAGTTCTACCATCTGCTCACAGCCGCTGACAGCGGCCAGAAGCCGGCCTGCGCCTTTTTCAATTTCTTTCTTTGTCATGCTGCTCATCCTCCTTTTGCAAATCCAACGGTTTGGTGGTCATGATACGATACAGTTCCGTATTCTTGGGGAAGTGGTCCACAAACGGCAGGATAGTGGAACCGTAGAACAAAAGCCCTTCGCCCTCGCCGGAGTGGGTCACATAGGACAGCTGGTGCGGGGAAATACCCAGCTGCTTGGCAAGAATCTGCCGGTCTCCGCCCGCCTGGTTGAGCATATACACGAAGTCGGAGTTTTCAAAGATGTTCTCCACCTCACGGCTGCGCAGCAGGTCTTTGACATTCTGGGTGATACCTGTGGGAATACCGCCCCATTTTCTGAATCGCTTCCAGATTTCCACCGTATAGGCGGCGGTCTGCTCCTCCTTCAAAAGCAGGTGCATCTCGTCGATGTAGTAGCGGGTGGACTTGTGGGCAGCGCGGTTAATGGTAACGCGGTTCCACACCTGATCCTGTACCACCAGCATACCGATTTTCTTGAGCTGCTTGCCCAGTTCCTTGATGTCATAGCAGACAATGCGGTTATTGATGTCCACATTGCTCTGGTGGTTGAACACATTGAGGGAGCCGGTTACATAGATTTCAAGGGCCGTGGCAATATACTGGGCTTCCTTTTCTTCCTGTGAACGGAGCAGGTTATATAGGTCCTCCAGTATGGGCATATTCTCCGGGCGCGGGTCATTGAGGTAGGTCTGATAGACCAGACGCACACAACGGTCGATGATGGTTTTCTGCACCGGCTGCAATCCGTCCTTACCGCCCACGATCAGCTCACACAAGCTGAGGATAAAGTCAGACTTGAGGGACAGCGGGCTTTCATCATCCGAATAGTCCAGGTTCAGATCCATCGGATTGATGTAGTTGGTTGAGGTAGGCGAGATCTTGATGACCTGCCCATGCAGACGCTCAACAAGAGGTGCGTACTCCGCTTCCGGGTCACAGATGATGACATCATCATTGGTAAGCAAAAAGCAGTTGGCGATTTCTCGTTTTGCGCTGAAGGACTTACCGGAACCCGGCGTACCCAGAATCAGGCCGTTGGGGTTTTTCAGCAGCTTTCGGTCCACCATGATGAGGTTGTTGGACAGAGCATTGATGCCGTAGTACAGGGCTTCTTGCCCGTTCTGGAACAGTTCCTGTGTGGTGAACGGTACAAAGATAGCCGTAGAACTGGTGGTCAGTCCTCGCTGGATCTCGATCTGATTGAGTCCCAGGGGCAGACAGCTCATCAGCCCTTCTTCCTGCTGGAAGTCCAGCCTGGTCAGCTGACAGTTATACTTCTGGGCAATGGAGCCTGCCTGAAAGATGTTGTTGCCAAGCTGACGGGGATTGTCCGCTGTGTTCAGCACCAGAAAGGTTAAAAGGAACATCCTCTCGTTGCGGCTCTGCAAATCCTGCAAGAGTTTTTTCGCTTCACTGCCGTAGGTAGCAAGGTCAGATGGAATGATGTCCATGTCGTATCCGGCACGAACTGCTTTTTTCTGTTCCTCGATCTTACTGCGGTCCAGGTCGGTAATCTTGCGCTTTACCGTCTTAATGGCTTTCACCTGATCCACCGACTGAATGTGCATACTCACAATGAGCGAGCTTTCCATATCCAAAAAATCAGCCAGCAGACGGTCATTCAGCTCCGGTGCGAGAATCTGCAAAAAAGAAACAGCCCCGTATTTCTTGCCCATACGGAACTGCTTGCCGGTGCGGAACTCAAAGGAGCTTGGTGCAATAAAATCCTTCGTGGACAGACCGGAAGGAGCCAGCCAGTCCCATTCAAACTGAAATGGGAGCTGTTCATCCATGTGGAATACTGCATGAAGCTGAGAAAGCCTTTCTTTACCGTCCAGCGTTCTGGCAGCTACACCAAGACGCTTGAAGTTATTGAGTATATCGGTCTCAATACGCTCCAGACGGGGCTTGGCAGCTTTGATGCTGTCAGCGTCGATACCAAAGGTCAGGTATTTGGTCTTGATGAGACCGTTGTTACCTCTGGCCAGCTGATTTTGCAGCATTGTGGTGTATTCCTCGCGGATACTGTCAAAGGCATCCCTCTGGGGCGGGATGGAAATGGAGTTAGCAAAGGTCTCCTCCGATGCCGCAAGGTTCAAAAAAGACAGCTGGAAATGAATCGAGCTGTCAAAATAATTGAGGAAATCACACCAACCCTCAAAGATTGCCGTCTTATCTTCGTTTTGGGAGAGCTGATAGTTGATGTCCTGAAACTGAATGGTCTTTGTGTAGTGGCTGTCCGATATGCGGCAGATTCCGTCCGGCCACATCCGTTCATAAGGGATACTGTCCTGCGCAGATTTTCCTTTTTTGTCCGTGCGGTTGGCGCGGGACAATGGCCGCTTCGATCTGCTTCTTATCGGCGCGGGACAGCTTTTTCTTTGTCTTTACCGGCTGCACAGTTTTTTCCTCGGTTTTCCCGAACATCCGATGCAGCCATTTTTTTATTGCGGTGAACAATGTCATACACCTCCTTATCGAGCATTTCCTGCCGCTTTAATACGGCATAAAAGTTATTGGTCTGGTAGGGACGCTGCTTGGGACGGATCACAGCTACTTTGAGAATGTTGCCCACGATCTTTTCCAGGGGCTGTCCATGCTTTTCGTACATAGCCATCATAAAGAATGGCAGCATAACCAGCATCATACACATAGCCGCTACACTGTTTCCGGTAGGTTTTCTGAGCAAAAAGAAAAGCGGTACGCCAATAAGCGCTCCGCCCGTGAAGCAGATAAGCTGCCGCTTGGTCAGATTGAACATGACCTTTGTTTTGACTTTTGTTAAGTCCTTGGGTACGGGTACATAAGCCAATGTGGAAACCTCCTTCCGTTTTAGTGCGCCTGAAAGACTGATTTGGCGAGACTGCCGGTTTTGAACAGCGTAAAACATAGCAGTACGGTGTAGCCCACGCAGCTCCAGATTGCCATGATGATGTCATCTTCCAGAGCGATGTTCTGCACCAGCACAGCATAAATTGCCACGCAGACGATAATGAGAAACGCCTGAAAGCCCAGCGCCAGCAGGG